>Ga0074394_1005_pt1 | contig 269842 bp, 231 predicted proteins | sample YelNatPoosite2B6_FD_65461 | JGI IMG/M metagenome (GOLD analysis project Ga0074394, IMG submission 65461) | Hot spring thermophilic microbial communities from Obsidian Pool, Yellowstone National Park, USA - site 2 B6 (version 4) (version 4) | ecosystem: Environmental > Aquatic > Thermal springs >...
CCTCTATTTTCTAATGCTCTTTTTATCCTCTCAATACAAAGCTTTACTCTCTCAAAAGAAAAGGCTTGAGCAGATAATCCAAGCGTTGAGCTCAAAAGCCTTTACTGCGTATTGGTCGTATGCTGTGGCAAAAACAATAATTGGTGGTTGAGGCATTTTAATAACTCAAGAGCCGCATCCAAACCACTCAAGCCATACATTTCAATATCTAAAAATACAACATCAGGCTTTGTCCTTTCAACAACTTCAAAAAGCTCTTCTGCCGAATCTAACTCAGCTATTACTTCAACCTCTTTAGTTTCTTTAAGCAAAAAATCCAACTCTTTTCTTGCTAACTCCTCGTCATCAACTATAATAGCCCTAATCATATAATTCTCTTCCTTTAATGCGTAATAGGTATAATTAATCGTGCAATTGTTCCTCCTTTTTCATTAGGGGTTATAACAAGTTCTCCCTCTTCACCAAAAAGATTCTTCAGCCTCTCCTTTAAGTTTTTGTCAGTCCTACTCCATCCTTTGTATTTCCATTTATACCAATACCATTATCAGCAACCTCAATCACAACTTTATGGCCATTTTTTGAGGCTTTTATTTGTAAAGTACCTCCCTTTTTGGGCAGCAATCCATGTTTTATAGCGTTTTCAACTAATGTCTCCACAGAAAATGGAGGTACCTTTATAGTAGTCGTCTCATTGTTAATATCAAATTCGATGTGTAGCTTGTCTGAAAATCTTGCTTTTTCAAAAGTAAGATATAAAATTTACATTTTCTAATTCTTCAGAAAGAGGAATCAAAGGGTCCCATTCTCTGAGATTGCGTCGAAAATACTCACTTAGCTTAATTATTAGTTCTCTTGCCTTGTCAGGGTCAATTCTGCAAAGTGCAACTATACAATTTAGGGAGTTAAACAGAAAATGCGGGTTTATTTGAGCTTGCAAAGCTTTTAGTTCAGCTTTTGTTAAAAGTTTAGTTTGCTTCTCTAACGCAGCAATTTCCAATTGAGTAGAAATCAATTGCGATAAGCCTTTAACGAAAGTTGTTGTAAATTCGTTAAGCTGCATGAAACGATTATAAAAAAGTTGCAAGGTTCCTATCAAGTTGTTTTTAATAAATAATGGGCAAATAATTGCAGTAGTCAAATTGTTGTCTTTACCATCACCTTTATTATTTTCTTTTTTCGGAAACTGTGCATATATCTCCTTTTTCCAATGTTCGCAACATTTCTTGGTCTTCTATCGCCTTTTTGATAATCTCTTTATGATTCCCACAACCTGTATATGAAAGCACTGAGTTTCTATCTGTAATAGCAACCGCGTCTGCATCAGTTTTATTCAAGATTATCTCAGCAACCTTCTTTGCTGTCTCAATAGTCAACCCTTCTCTTAAAATTGGCAAGGTTTCATTTGCAATATGCAAAGCTTTTGCTGCAAACACTGCCCTATCTTCTTCTTTTCTTCAACAACACTTTCAAGGATTAGCAAGAATATACCAATACCTATGCCATTGATTACAATCATTGGAATTCCAATCACTTCAACTAAGTCAAGCGCATCCTTAAAAGGTTTTGCTAAATTTAAAATAATAATCATCTGGAGCATCTCTATACTCATTCCTGTTAAAATTCCAAAATACCATTTGAATTTCTTATCAGAAAATTTTTTAGCCACCAAACCTGCAATAAGTCCCTCAACAGTTGTCGAAATACCACAAGCAACAGCAGTAAAACCACCCAGCAAAGCGCGATGAAACCCTGCAATGAATCCAGCCAAAAGACCAATATAAGGTCCCCCAATGATACCAACAATAGCAGGTCCTATGACACGCGAATTTGCAATTGCACCTTTAATTGGTATTCCCCAATATGTCCCTAATATCCCAAATAATCCTCCCCCTATTATTAATCCTATTTTTTGAATAATATTTAATTGCTGGTTCAGTATATTGCCAAACAATTTAGTTTTTGATAGAAAAAAAGCCAACGTGACAATTACACCTAATCTTTCTGCCAGGTTAAAAAATACCTCATGCATGTACCTTTCACCCTCAAAACGTTTTATTATTTCCTCTAAACTTTCTTGTTGTTTCAAAAATGATTATACCATAAAAACAAATCTTTAAAGATATGTTGAGTAATCTCTTAATATATTCAAATGTATTTCATTCTAATAGATATTTATTCGTTTTTATAAGTATACCCTACCATAGTATATTGACATAATATTCAATGCTGCTTATAATAAATATTAAGATATTCGTTGTTATTAAGGGGGTATAAGGTATGCCATTCTATGATTTGAGGTGCAAAGATTGTGGTAAGGAGTTCAATATCAGAGCTTCCATTAAGGAGAGAGAAAACAAAGAGATTGAATGTCCAAGCTGTCACAGCCGTGAGCTTGAAGCAGTTTTCAAAAGTGTTAATATAATTTCATCTTCTCGTTCAGACAGCGGCGGATATTCATGCTCAAGCGGATGCTGCGGCGGATCTTGTGGGTTTTAACACAGGGGCAATCTTGAGTAAAACTTTTCAAGGTTGCCCTTTTGTTTTTTTCATTTTTTGTGTGGTATAATTTAAGATATAGAAAACTTTACTCTGTTTATTTTCAAAATGCATGAAAGAGAAGAGCTTGTTAATCTTTTAAAGGATGCCGAAAAGGTTGCAAAAGCCTTGCAAATAAGACCTTTTTCGTTGTACCTTTTAGGTGGCTGTGCATGTATTTTAGGTGAGTATTTAGACAGAGCTACCCGTGATTTTGATATTTTAGATTTGAACTATCCTTCTGAAATTGGAAAAGTCCTCAGGTTTCTTGGAGATTTTGACCTTCTCGAATATGAAAGCACTCCAATAGCACCATCGTTTAAAAAAAGAGCAATAAAGCTTGAGGGTTTTGAATACATAAGAGTTTATGTTCTTTCAAAAGAAGACATTGTGGTCAGTAAAATTATTAGGCTTGATGAAAAAGATATCGAAGATATAGATAAACTAATGCCCTCATGCAACAAAGAATTAATTAACAAAATAATTGAGGAAATCTTAAACAGAAAAGACTTTTTTGAAACAAAGAAGAAAAGTTTTTTAGAAAAACTTGAAATTTTTAGGGTGAAATACGATGTATAGGATATTCTGCGAAAGCTATTATAATTATATCAAGAATTTTGAAAACAAAGGCGCAAAGGATGAATATAGGTATAAAATTGCGAAGGTGTTTGAATTAATTGTAGACCCTCAAAAATTTTATAAAGAGAAAAGCAAAAACTCTGAAACTTACCAGAACCTCTGCGATCTTTTGTACTACATGAAAGAAAATATTCATAGATATCCAAAATTTAAGGCTTTTTTATGGACATTAGAATCTCGTCAAATTGAGCCTGTTTACTGCGGCAAAACTCCTCAAAATGTACTTGAAGAACAGGCAAAGCTTGCAAATATGTTTTTAAATCTTGTGTATTGGTAAAAGAAAAAAGGACTGACTCGGCTTTTTTGCCGAATCAATCCTTTTTATTTTGCTTTTCTTTTACCGCTTTGACATATGTTGAAGCTGAAAGACCTGCAATTAATCCTTCTCCCACAGCTTTTGCAACCTGATAAGGACGTCCTGTACAGTCTCCTGCTGCAAAAAGCCCTTCAATAGATGTTTGCATCTTGCTGTCAACTTTTATGTGTCCATCTTCTGTAAACTCAAGCCCATAAATTAACTGGTCTGCTGGCATAGTTTTTCTGATTACAAAAATCCCATCTACATTCAATATCCTGTCTTCAAGTTCCAATGCATTAACAAAATCTTCCCCATAAACTCCTTTTGGACGTGAGAAAATAACCTCAACGTTATCTTTAAAATGAAACTCATTCTTTTTATAAAGCGGCACATAGTACAACTTTTTTGCAAGCTCAGAAAGATACTCAGCCTCTTCTTCAGCTTCAATAGCCTCTCCAATAACGGCAATGGTTCTTCCCTTGTAAAGCATTCCATCGCAAACAGCACAGTAAGAAATTCCCCGACCTACAAATTCACTTTCATTTTCTAATAAAGTCTTCTTTGGTGTGCCAATTGCTAAAATGACAGAATAAGCTTCGTAAAATTCGTTGTTTGCGTTTATGGTGAAAATATCACCAGATTTGTAGAAGTTTATAACCTTCTTGTGTACAATCTCAATACCCATCTTTTTAGCATGGTCATAAAACGCCTGCAAAAGCTCTTTCCCGGACACACCATGAAACCCAAGATAGTTGTTCACTTCAGGCGCTCTGTAGATACTTGAGTCTTCCTCTTTTGTAACAAACACAACAACACTTCTGTTTGTCTGAGCAAGATTTATAGCAGCAGATAAGCCCGCTGGTCCTGCTCCAATCACAGCACAATCATAAATCATCTTCATAATCACCCCTATATTATTATACCCATACAGGGTATATTTTAAAACTATCATTTTAAACTTTCAAGAAATTTTCAATATCCAAGACAAAAATCACCGCTCCACCCTGTTCAATCTTTTGCTTGCTCATAAAAAACAGGCTCTGCAAAGCAGGGGGCAAAGTAGATTTTGAAACCTCTCTCCTTTCTGACACATTCTTTTTTATAAGATCAATTACCTCATCAACTCTCTCATCCTCAACACCTATCATGAATGAAACTGTCCCTCTGTTTAAAAGACCACCTGTTGAATAAATAATTGTAGCAGAAATCCCGTTTTCAATAAGTGCAAGGTTCAGTTTATTCTTATCCACTTCTGATACAATTGCCAAAACTAATTTCATTTTTTAAATTCACCCTTTTCAAAAATCAATTATGATATTATTTTACCACAATTTTCTTAAGTTGATTTAAATTTTATGCCAAATCTTTGTTGTTAGCAAATGCAATTTTGGTGGTATAATAAATAAGTTAGAAACTTTTAAATCCATTTTGACAAGGAGATGTCGCAAAGATGCTTGAAGTCATTGACCTTCACGTTGAGGTTGGCTCAAAAGAGATTTTAAAAGGTGTATCGCTCACAATCCCTGATGGAGAGACTCATATTCTGTTTGGCCCAAATGGAAGCGGAAAAACAACACTCATGATGAGCATAATGGGTCTTCCAAAATACAAAATAACGTCAGGCAAGATAATCTTCAATGGCGTTGACATCACATATATGCCAACGCATGAGAGAGCAAAGCTTGGGATTGGAATGATGTTCCAAAAACCACCGGCAATAAGAGGTGTTGAGCTTCAAAAACTTTCTGAGATAATAAAATCTATAAGAAATACAGATGCTGATGTCCAAGAGTATGCAAGAATTTTAAATTTAGAAGATCATCTTTCAAGAGAAGTAAACTACGGTTTTTCTGGCGGTGAAATAAAAAGGTCTGAACTTTTGCAACTTTTGTGTCAAAAACCAAGCCTTGTGCTTTTAGATGAACCAGAATCAGGTGTTGACCTTGATAATATAACCCTTTTGGGAAATGTGATTAAAAAGCTTTTAAAAGGCGAAAAGATAAAGAAGCGACACACCTCCGGACTGATTGTCACACACACAGGGTATATTTTAGAGTATGTCAATGCAGACAAAGGTCACATTCTGATGGATGGAAAGCTTGTATGCTCAGGTTCTGCAGAAGACCTCTTTGAAGAGATAAGGCAAAACGGGTTTGGGAGGTGTGAAAATTGTCTTCAAGACACTATATAGATGAAAAGATTTTGGAGCTCGCAAAATCAGCTCTGGATAAAAAGGCAGCTTATGGGCAGGACATTGATCTTTCCGCCTTTGAAGAGGCAGAGGAAAAAGACCAGATTTCAGAACTTTCCAAACTTCCAGAAGAGATTCAAAAAACAATCCTTAATGCTGGAATAGAGGTATCTGAAGAAGGCCGGTCGGGAAGTTTCTTGCAGCTTGACCACTCTGTTGTATACAGGCGGCTTCAGCAAAGGCACCATGGCCAGCTTGAAATTCTGGATATAAATGAAGCTTTGGAAAAGTATCCTGAGGTGCGCGAAAAATATTTCTGGAAAGCGGTAAAGCCTGACAGAGATAAATACACTGCATTTTCTGCAACCCATCCTGCCCATGGGTATTTTATAAGAGTGTTCAAAGGGCAGAAGGTTGAAAAGCCAATACAGGCATGTCTTCTTCTGCAGGAAAATGCAAGGATACAAAACGTGCACAATATTGTCATCTTGGAAGAAGGTGCAGAGGTTCAGATTATAAACGGATGCGCAACCGCACCAAAGGTAAAGGAAGGGCTGCACATTGGAATTTCTGAGTTTTACCTTGAAAAGGGAAGCAAGCTCACCTTTACAATGGTTCATAACTGGGCAGAAGATTTCTATGTCAGACCCCGCGGCGTAACTATCGTTGAAGATGATGCTGTATTTATTTCAAACTATGTTCTTCTAAAGCCTGTAAAGTCAGTACAGTCGTTCCCAATTGCAATACTGAAGGGTAAAAACTCGGTTGCATCCTTTAACTCACTCTTGTATGGGCTAAAAGACTCCGAGATTGATATGGGCTCACATATAATACTGGAAGGTGAAAATTCAAGCGGGCAGGCAATATCAAGGGCAATCGTAAAAGACAGCGCAAAGATATACTCGCGCGGAATTTTGGAGGCTCGGCAGAACCTCTCAAAAGCACACCTTGATTGCCGCGGAATACTTTTATCAAGCAGCGGAATGATGTATGCTGTGCCGGAACTTTTATCTGACGGCGCACCGCAAAGCCATCTTTCACATGAGGCTGCAATCGGTCCTATTGCCGAAGAAGAGATAGAATACCTGATGGCAAGAGGACTTTCAAAAGATGAGGCAATATCTCTTATAACCCAGGGGTTTATGGATGTAAAAATACTTGGGCTTCCAAAACAGCTTGAAAATTATATCCAGGAACTTATTTTGCAGACGCAGGAGGAGAATATGTAAATGTTTTGAGTTATAGACAATCTATAAAATTTTAAAAAGAGGCAAGGTAGTCAAACCCAAACCTATTCCCTCTATTCGGGCAGGTAAGACTTCTTATACAGAAGTCTTAGGGTTGTCACCTTGCCTATATTGTGTACCCTGTTTTTAGGCTTTTATATATCTTTTATTCATACCTTAACGCTTCAATAGGATTTAAGCGGGCTGCCTTCTCTGCCGGAAGCATTCCAAAGATAATCCCAATTAAAACCGAAATTCCAAAAGCTACAATAGCCCATTTTAATGAATATACAGGTACAACACCCGGAATTCGCGAAATCCCTACTGCAATCACAACAAAACCAAGTACTATCCCAATTATTCCCCCAACTCCTGTTATAACCATCGATTCTATAAGAAACTGGACCCTTATATCACTTCTTTTTGCCCCAATTGCTTTTCTGATTCCAATCTCTCTTGTTCTCTCTGTCACAGATACAAGCATAATGTTCATTATTCCAATACCACCGACTATTAAAGATATTGTGGCAATTCCACCGAGTATTATCATCAAAAAATATGTTATCCTGCTCAGCATTGACATGAGCTCTGACATATCATAGATAGAATAGTTGTCTTCTTTTTTTACAAACTTGCTTACAAACTTCTTTATCCTGTTTTTAACTTCTTTATTCTTATCTGGCGAAACTGTTCGCACAAGAAAATTTTTTGAAAGTGCTTGTTCATTTGATGAAAAGCTGTCTATTGCAAACACAGGCACTATAATACTGTCGTCAATTGTATTGTCTCTGCTACCCTGTTTTTCTTCCAACACACCAACTACTTTGAAAACCTGACCATTTACATTTATCTCCTGCCCTATGGGATTTTGTTTGTCAAAAAGCCTGTCATATATTCTTGAACCTATAACTGCTACTTTTTGTCTGAAATCAGCATCAATAGGAGATATAAACCTCCCTTTAGACAAAGAAAGACCTTGAACCATCATATATTCTGATGTTGCCCCAATAATCTGGCATTCTTCTTTTTCCTTTTTGAAAAGCGCCACAGCCGGATACTGAACAAACGGACTTACACCAAGTATAACATCGCTATTTTTGCTTGCAAAATCTAAAAATTCATCAATTGATATATCTTCACTTTTTGAAGCCGGTCTTATAAAAACATACACAATATTTGTTCCAAGATTTTCTATCTCTTTTGTTATGCTCGCAGTAGTACCTTCCGCAAGCCCTACTGCCGCAACAACTGCTCCAACTCCTATTACAACACCAAGGAGTGTCAGAAACGATCTTAACCTGTTAAGAAAAATGCTCTGGATTGCCATCTTGCAAGAAAGCACAAATTTCTCCATCTTATAGTGTCTACTCCTTTATTCAAAAAGAGATTTTGTTTTATTTTCAGAAGTGAACTTTGGAAGTACTACCTCTTCGCCTTCCTTTAATCCCACTTGTAATTTCAACATACTTGTCGGTTACAACTCCAACTTTGACAAATCTCTTTTCACTATTTTTATAGTAAGAATCACCAATTCCATATTCATCAGTTTTCTTTGTCTTTTCGCTCTTGCCGGTTGGCTTTTCTTTATAAACATAAACATAATACTTTCCATTTTCTTTATGAACAGCCTCAACTGGTACTGTCAGAGCACCCTTTTTCAGCTTCAATATTATCTCCGCATCGGCATGCATACCAAACTTTACACTGCCCGGATTTTTAAATTTTATTTTAACAATAAATTTTGAAATGCTGTCTTCACTCTGAGCTTTTTCGGAAATTTCGTCAACATATCCTTCTACAGGTTTTACTTTTGTGCTCGGCACAGCATCAAGTTTTATCTCAGCCTTCTGCCCAGGCCTTATCTTCAAGATATCAAGTTCCTCAACATAAGCTGTAATAACCAAATTTTCAGGATCAAATACAGAACATATAACCTGTCCAGCTGTTACAATATCACCGTCTTGCAAATTCAAATCAACTACTTTACCATCAATTGGGGATAAAACCTCAAAATTTTTAAGTTCCTTTTCTGCTTCCTCTATCTGAGCCTCTATATCCTCAATTTTTAAATCAAGCTGTTTTACCTGTCTTTCGATATCCTCCGAAGAAAACCTCAGAAGCACTTGACCACTTTTTACTTTTTGCCCATTCTCAACAAAGACCTGCTCTATTTTACCAGTAACTGGGCTTAGAACTGTCTTTTTTGAAAATGCCTCTAAAACTCCTTCACCAAGCGCTATTGCCTTTTCGCCGCCTGAAAGATTCAAAACTACACTTGCCTTAGTACCTTCTAAAAGCATACCGTTTCTGTTGGGAAGCAATACTTTTACATCAAATCCCAAAATATTATCCTGATTTTTATACAATCTGTTCCCAATACCTTCTATAGTTCCTTCTATAGTACTGGTAATCTCAGATATTGCAACATCTACCTTTTGCCCCTTTTTTACCTTTCCGTAACACCACGCAGGAAGCTGAACAATCATTTTCATCTTTGAATCATCTACAATTGTCATAATCTGCATTCCCTGTGTGACAAGCAACCCTTCTTGAGCTGAAAGATTTTGTACAAATCCGTCTTGCGGAGATTCTAAAATAAAGTTCTGAAGCTGACTTTGAAAACTTTCTCTTTGAAGTTCAAGGTCTGAAAGCTGTCTTTTCAAAGACTCTATCTTAGCAATCGCCTGAGTATCATCTATCTGAGCAATTAAATTTCCTTTTTTGACATACTGACCGTTTTTGACAAAAACCTTTTTTAAAGTACCACTTGTTTTTGATATGACACTCCTTGTTTTGCTGCTCTGCACAGTGCCGGATGCTAAAAGGGTTTGTTTTAGCGAAATTTTCTGAACCTTTGCAGTCTTTGGCTTAGATGAAGTATTATTTTTTTTTCCAGATGGCATTGTTAAAACAAGTGTTAAAATAAATCCCACTAATATAAGTAACACTATAATTATAGCCTTTTGCCAGTTTTTTAGCCCTTTTGCACTGCTTTGCATAAATAAATACTCCCCTTTTTCTATTTGCCTCCAAAATCTCCTATTTTTTGTATAAATAGCATAGCCACTGGCGCTATAAGAGTAATTATAGCATATATAGTTGTAACTATTGTACTCTTAACTTTGTTAAGTTCACAAACAGCAAACACTCCAATTCCAATCAAGACATACCGCCAGATAGAAAATATATTCAGGTATGTTGCTATAAAATACTTAAAATCTTTACTAACATCTAATATATTTAAATTCACAGCTCTGGCATATATAGCATAGAAAACATAATAAGGAATCATAACAATATTTGCAACAGCCACAATTGTAAGCGCCTTTTTGTAGTCAATCTCACCACCGGCAAGTCTTACAATCATGAGCAAAATAAATGCAGTAATAAAAAATGAAATAATATAGTGCAAAAATTCTGATCCTGCTAAAAATGCAGGCGATGTTGTCATTTTTAAAGTTTTTAGATTTATCTTTTGCAATTCAGGATCTTCAACTGTTCTTTTCACATACTCCAATAAAGCTTCTTCAGGTATTCTGGGTATAAAAAGCATAGAAAGTGCCGATATCAATGGGATTAAAAATATTAAAACCAAGAAATCCTGTTTTTCTTTTACTTTCTGAAATACCTTTGTTGGTGATACAATAAGATTTAAAAGATTTGAAGGTTTTAAATATTCCATCTTTCATAACACCTCACAAAGAAAAGATTTTATAAAACTTGTACACATAGACACCATTTTTTCAATTACTTATAAATTTACTATAAATATTATACTTTAAGTTTTTGTTTGTTGCAAGAAATGTTTGTAATATGGCTAAAAAAATAAAATAGCTGCCTTTATTTTTGTTTTTATCGGCAGCTATTTTAAGTTCTTGTAAGAATTCTTAATAAAATTTTTGCCTCAATGTCATGAGCTTTTACACTACTGCAAACTGGCTCATGTAAAGATTATAATAAAACCCTTTCTTTGCTATAAGTTCATCATGTGTACCCTGTTCAATGATTCTTCCATTGTATATGACAAGAATAAGGTCTGCATTTCTGATGGTTGAAAGTCTGTGGGCTATAACAAAACTTGTTCTTCCCTTCATGAGATTTAACATTGCGCTTTGAACAAGCTTTTCTGTCCTTGTATCGATATTGCTTGTAGCCTCATCCAATATAAGAATTGCCGGGTCGGATAGTATTGCTCTTGCAATTGCCAAAAGCTGTCTTTGACCCTGGCTTAAATCCATTCCGTTGTCTGTAAGCACCGTATCATAACCATGCGGAAGATGTTTTATAAACTCATGTGCATTTGCCATCTTTGAAGCTAATATTACTTCATCGTCTGTAGCAGAAAGTTTTCCATACCTTATATTTTCCTTAACAGTTTCTGAAAACAAAAATGTGTCTTGAAGAACAATTCCAAGCTTTTTTCTGAGACTATGCCTGTTTATCCTTCTTATATCAATACCGTCAATCAAAATCTGCCCGCTGTCTATATCATAAAATCTGCTAAGCAAATTCACAATTGTTGTCTTTCCACTTCCAGTAGGTCCAACAAGGGCTACCATTTGCCCAGGTTTTACTTTAAAACTCACGTTTTTGATAACAGGTTGTCCTTCTGTGTAAGAAAACCACACGTCTTTGAATTCAACCTCGCCTTTAATATCTTGTAGCTCAATTTCATCTTCAAAAGAGGTTTCTTCTACCTCATCCATTATCTCAAAAACTCTTTCAGCTGAAGCAAATGCAGATTGTATTTGATTAAACTGGTTTGCAAGCTCATTTAATGGTCTTGTGAACTGTCTTGCGTATTGAATAAAACTTGCAATTGTTCCCACAGTTATAAAACCTTTGAGCGCTAAAAAACCACCTGACGCTGCAACAATTATAAATGCAAGGTTGTTCAAAAGGTTCATAAGAGGAGGGATAATACCTGAAAATATCTGGGCTTTTATACCTGTCTTTGCAAGCTCTCTGTTTACCTTTTCAAATTTTTGCATCTCTTTTGCTTCTCTCGTAAAAACCTTGATTACCTTTTGACCAGTTATATCTTCTTCAATTATACTGTTCAAACTACCTAAAAGCTTTTGGTTTTGGGAAAAAAGTTTCCTTGTTCTTGTTGCAATAAGGTTTGTGAACCAGAACATAAGCGGCACAACTGTCAGTGTTAAAATTGTAAGCAAAGGACTTAAAATTAGCATAACAATTATTGAGCCTGTTATGGTTATAATACTTGAAAATATTGAAGTTAAACTTGCATTGAGAGTATTTGTCACAACATCAATGTCGTTTGTCAGTCTTGACATCAAATCTCCATGTGCTCTTGTATCAAAAACTTTAATCGGAAGCCTTTGGAGTTTTGCAAAAAGCTCATTTCGCATCTTGAAAACTACTTTCTGAGAAATTGTCATCATCCCATAGCCCTGAAGATAAGCAAACAAGGAGTTAAGAAGATAAATTCCTATCATAGCCAGCACTATTTTATAAAGTCCATCAAGTTTTTTGGGAACTATATATCCATCTATGGCTTTTTGTATTAAAAGAGGAGAAATGATCTGCAAAATTGCACCTATCACGACAGTAGCAAATATACCAAAAAGCAAAATTTTAAACTCTTTAAAATATATCCACAACCTCTTCAAAGTAGACTTTAAATCCTTGGGTTTTGCACCTTTGGACAAAAATCTGTGTCCCGGTCCTCTTCCCGGTACAGGACCCGGTCCAAATACAGGTGGTTGAAATGAAGTCTGTTGTTTTTTATCAGGCAATTTTGTTTCCCTCCTCTCCACTCTGAGTCAAGTAAATCTCTCTGTAGATTGGACAGTCTTTTACAAGCTGGTCATGCGTACCAATTGCCACAATTTTGCCTGCGTCCATGACAATTATCTTATCTGCATGTCTTATGGACGATATCCTCTGGGCTATTATAAAGGTTGTTGTACCTACCATGTATTCTTTCAAAGCTGCTTGAATCTTTTTTTCAGTTGCCATATCAACAGCTGATGTACAGTCATCCAGTATTAATATTTTTGGTTTTTTCAAGATAGCCCTGGCAATTGAGATTCTTTGTTTTTGCCCACCTGAAAGATTTACTCCACGCTCAGACACCTCTGTCTCATATCCTTTTTCAAAACTCATAATAAAATTGTGAGCCTGTGCTGCCTTTGCAGCTTGTATTATTTCTTCCATAGTAGCATTTTCATTGCCCCATGCAATATTTTCTTTAATTGTTCCTGTAAAGAGAATTGTGTCTTGCAAAACTATACTGATACTCTTTCGTAAAACTTCAACGTCATAATCTTCTACATTTATATCATCAACTAAAACCTCGCCTTCTTGAACATCATAAAGTCTTGGGATTAAACTTACAAGAGTAGATTTTCCAGCACCTGTTGTGCCAATAATACCAATTATTTCACCGGGTTGTGCAACAAATGATATGTTTTCAAGTGCCGGATTTTCCTCGTCTTGATTATAATAAAATGTTACATTCCTAAACTCCACTTTTCCAAATTCAATTGGTTTTTTGATTGCGTTTTCTTTATTTTTTATATCAATATCACATTCCAGAACCTCATTGATTCTCTCTGCAGAGGCACTTGCTCTTGTGATGAATAAAAAGATGTTACCTATCATCATGAGAGAAAACAGTATCTGCATTGTATAGTTTATAAATGCCATAAGCTGCCCTACTTGCAAACTACCATATTTCACTTCAAACCCGCCAAACCATACAACACCTACCATTGCAATGTTCATGACAAGTCCAAACAGTGGCATTGTAACTACAACAATACCAAAAGCTTTCATGGAAGTTTCTAAAAGCTCTCTATTTGCATTATAAAACCTCTTGAGTTCATGTTCATGTCTGACAAAAGCTTTTACTACTCTGCTTCCTAAAAGATTTTCACGCATTACAGCGTTCACTCTGTCTATTCTCTTCTGGAGCTGAGAAAATAAGGGAAAGCTGTATTTTATCATAATATAAAAGATTAATATTACAAATGGTATTGAAATAAACAAAATGAGCGAAAGTTTTGGGTCTATTGTAAGAGTCATTATAATTCCACCAATGAAAAGAAATGGCGCTCGCACAACTATTCTTAGCATCATCATTACAATGTTTTGCATCTGCACAACATCATTGGTAAGCCTGGTTATAAGAGTTTCCGGACGAAACCTGTCAACATTTTTGAACGAGAATGACATTATCTTTTTGAACAAATCGCATCTCAAGTCGTAAGCAAAGTTCTGGCTTGCAATGCTTGAAAACACAACACATCCTCCACCGCCAATCATACCAATCAGAGCTGCTAAAATCATTATCAGTCCTGTCCTAAAAATGTATTCCATATCGCCTCTTTTCAGCCCAATATCAATTATTTTTTCCATAAACCTTGGCTGCATTATATCCATTGCAACCTCTAAAATCATAAACAAGGGAGCTAAAATCACAGCCCACATATATGGTTTTAAGTATCTGAAAAGTTTTAGCATTTTTTATTGACCTCCTTTATGTTCACAGCATCCTATCATTTTTAAAACAAGTTTTTTGAGCCTTTTTAGCAGATACCATAGCTCTTCAATCTCGTCCTCAGAAAGTCTTGAAAGATTAATCTCAAGGTTCTGGTTTACCCACTGGGCATGAACATTTAAAAACTCTTTTCCTTTTTCTGTTGTTTGTACTATTGAAACTCTTCTGTCAGCATCATCTTTGAGCCTTTCCACATATCCTTCTGAGATAAGCTTATCCACAATAGGCGTTAAATTAGGAGCTGAAATGTTTAGTCGTTTTGCAAGCTCAGACATGTTTATCGGACCAAACACATCTATAATATGCAACACATGTATAAACCTCGGCAAAAGTCCATATCTTTCAGAAAACACATCTTTTTTAAGAATCTTATTGGTTATTAGCGGAAAAAGAGACAACATGTTTTCAGCAATCTGGCTTATCATCTCTTTTGAAATATTCATATCAGAACACTCCTTTTTAAGTTGAAAATTTTTGAGTAGAGTAATATAATATCTTGGAATAAATACCCTTAAAAACTTTTAAAGCCTCTCAATTTGTTATATGAACATAACTAATAAATTAATTCGGTAATATCAAAAGTTTTGATTTTTTTTGAGACAGAAAATAGTTATGATTTTATAATTATTATATTACTATAACTATTTCTAAGTCAATAAACTTACTTTAAGGAGAGTTGTCAATGACGGGGCTTGGAACGATAGTAAATGCTGTTTTGGTGGTTGTAGGTTCTATTTTGGGACTTACTCTAAAATCCGGAATACCAGAAAGATTTAAAACAACAATCATGCAGGCAATATCTCTTTCTGTTATATTCATTGGAATCTCCGGAGTACTGCAGGGTATGTTCAAGGTACTTTCAAACGGAAAAATAGACAGGCAGTTTATAATGCTCATGATTTTCTCTCTTGTGATCGGTGGAGTTTTTGGTGAGATATTAAAAATAGAGGATTTTTTAGAGTCATTTGGCGAAAGAATTAAAATGTCCATATCAAGATTTATAAAGTCAGAAAATTCTAAATTTACAGAAGGTTTTGTTACAGCAAGCCTTGTTTTTTGTGTTGGTGCTATGGCTATTGTAGGAAGCCTTGAAGATGGACTTGAGCATAATTATAGCATTCTTTTTGCAAAATCCATTTTAGATGGTATAACTTCAATAATATTTTCTGCAACACTTGGGATTGGCGTTATGTTTTCAAGCATAGCAATCCTTTTATATCAGGGAAGCATAACTCTTCTGGCAGGTTTTGTTAAACCATTTTTGACAGATACAGTTGTTCTTCAAATGTCAATGGTAGGTTCTGTTTTGATATTTGCAATTGGTCTTAACATGCTTGGAGTATCTAAAATCAAGGTTGGCAACCTTCTCCCTGCTATATTCGGACCTGTTGTGTGGTATATAATAAATTGTTTGATATAGAATTAAAAAACAAACTTATCAACAAAGAAAGGGGCGGTTGCAAAGGACAAATGCCTTTGCTCATTTGCCGCCCCTTCCAAAATCTATTCTAAAAGGAGGAGTCTTTTTTTCATCTCTTCTACTTAATATTAAATCCAAAAATTTTTAAAAAAGTATAAAGAAATATTTAAAAATTTGTAAACAATCTTTTAACAAAAACATGACAAATGTCACTACAAAAATTTTCTTTAATAGTTTATTCTAATATCAGCAGTAAAATTTAATTTTTGTAAAGAAGGTGTTAAAAAGTCATGCATGCACTTGAAGTCAGAAATCTTGTGAAAAGATATTCAAATGTTCTTGCTCTTGATAACCTTTCACTTTCGATAAAAGAAGGAGAGGTTTTTGGACTTTTAGGTCCAAACGGTGCAGGAAAAACAACTTTTATAAACTGCATATTAGGGCTTACATCATTTGACAGAGGCGAAATATATATCTTCGAAAAACCTTTAAATAAAGCTTTGAAAGAACTAAAATGGCAAATTGGAATTGTTCCTCAAGAAATAGCACTTTACAGCAACCTTACCGTCTATGAAAATCTCAGTTTTTTTGGCTCTCTTTACAACTTATCAGGTAGAGTTTTAAAAGAAAGAATAGAATTTGCACTTGAGTTTGTTCAGATGCAGGACAGTATGAAAAAACAGGTAAAAAATTTATCCGGCGGTATGAAAAGAAGGGTAAACATTGCCGCAGCTCTTTTGAATAATCCAAAACTCCTGATAATGGATGAACCAACTGTCGGAATTGATATATTCTCAAGAAAACTGATTTTAGAATCTGTTGAAAAGCTTTCTGGAAGTGGTATTACAATTATTTATACAACTCACTACATAGAAGAAGTTGACAGAATATGCACATCTGTTGCCTTTATAAACAAAGGAACTATAATAGAATACGGTCCAAAAGAGTTTCTTATCAGAAAACTATCAAACAACAATATAATAAGAATCAAACTTGGCAGATTCAAAGATGAGGCTATTTCAAAAATTAAGAAAATAAATGGAATAGAAAAAACATCTTTTTCTGAAAACGAACTTATAATCACTGCAAACAAGTCCAGCAATTTAATAAAAGATATCATCGAAGTTCTCTCTCAAGAACAATGTGAAATAATTTCAATATCATATGAAAAGCCAACTATGGAAAAATTGTATTTTGCAGTAATGGGTTATACCATAGACGAAAAAGGAGAGGTTGTTCATGAAATCAGCAGTTAAAGCATTTTTCTTTACTTTAAAAGAAAATATTATGAGTATTCCGCTTCTTTCAATAATGCTTATCTTCCCAATTATTATCATTTTTATACTTGGAAATGCTCTGTCTGGATACTTCAAACAAACTGACATTCCAAAGACTAATATTATTCTTGTTTTTGAAGATAATCTTAAACCATATATTTATGATATTCTCTTGAAAAACGACAAAACCTTTTCAAAGCTGTTTTATGCAGAAGTTGTTTCTTCAAAGTCAGATGCTATAAAAAGGTTTTCAAATTCAAACAAATATGCAGCTGTTGTTTTGTTCAAAGAATGCCAAGAAAACAATCCAAAAAGCTACAGCCCTTTTGGTTTTGATATACAAATCACAGCAAAAGAAGGCTTTCCTGAAGCCGGTTTTGTAAAAGTTTATTTTTCTATATTTTCAAACTACTATAAATTTGCAAAAAGCATTTACACCCCTCAAGATATCCCAGAAAATGTAGAATTCGAATCTGCGTTTTCCGGACGCTTCCCAAGAGCTATTGACTACTATGCCGTTACAATGGTTGTTATGATGGCTCTTTACGGCGCTTTTGCTGGAGTTGCTGTAATAGAAGAAGAAAGAAGACAGAACACCTTAATAAGACTTTTTGCATCACCTGAAAGACCACAGATAATATTTGTATCAAAAGCATTAGCGCAGACGGTGTTTTTGTATGCACAGCTTTGCATAATCATAATCTTTTCAAAGCTGGTATACCACGCTAACTGGGGCAAAAATCTTTCTTTTGTATTCCTTTTAATTCTAATCTATAGTGTATTTTGCATTCTTCTTGGAATTTTGATTGCACTTGTTGCCAGAAGTTATGTTGTTTCAAATGTTTTGATAAGTTCATTTTCTGTTATAGCTACATTTCTGGTTGGTGGATATACACGAGTTGATATAACAAACAGATTTCTTGTTTTTATAAGAGACATTCTGCCAAACAACGTTGTGCAATCAACATTGTTTAGCATAATATATAATTCATCTGAAATAACCGTTTTGAAAAACGCATTTGTGTACTTCGGGGTGCTTTGCGCAGCAGCTGCAATAATATGTATATTTCTGATGAGGATGGTGAAACCATGGCAGTTTTCAAAATAAACATAAAGCGGCTTTTGAAAGATAAACTTAACCTGTTTTTTATGATAATACTTCCTGCAATTGCAATCTCATTTTCTACATTTTTTTCAACAAGTGTTGAAGCACCGTACACCATTGGAATTATCACAGATACCGAAAAAAGTCCTGAGGTAAAACTTATTGAAAAAGAGCTCAAAAAATGTTTTAACATAAAACCTTTTGACAGATCAAAATCTATTGTGAACCAGATGGTGCAAAGTGGAATTGATTGTGTGATTGATTTGACAAATAAAAATGTTGAAGATATATTAAACCAGAAGAGAAAAAGTATAAAGATGTATACATTTGGAAAATCTGAAACTCATATGATTGTAAAAGAATATTTAAACAGTACAATACGAATAATCATCTCACAAAAAAGACTTGTTCACGATTACTTAAAAGTGTCAGAAAATATATTGTCATACGCACCAGCTGTGAAAACCAATATTATCCATCAGAATTCAAAACAGCTGCCGATTACTTTTGCCTCTGGATTCTTTGTAATGTCTCTTTTCTGGCTTGCTCTGAATGCTTCAAACATAATTCTCAAAGATTATCATGAAAGAGTTATACTTCGAATTCTTTGCGCTCCAATATCAAAACAAAGTTACATCCTCCAGTCAATTTTGAGTATATTCTCTGTAACGTTAATTCAGATAATTTTCTTTGTTGTAATGTGTACCTTTGGGTTAAAACTTTCTTTTGGTCAAAATATAGCAGCTGTTATTCTGGTTCTATCTGCCTGTAGCTTTATGTTTGTAGCATTTGGTGTTATGTTAATAAGCATAGTAAATGATATGCGAAAACTTTCTACTATAAACTCAATGGTTGTAACAATAATGTGCATGCTTGGCGGCTGTTACTGGCCTTTGAATATAATGCCAAACTTTTTGCAAAAGATTGCTCTCATTTTCCCCACAACATATGCAGCAGTTCTGACTAAAAATGTGCTTCTTTCAAAACCACTTGGAAGTATGTTTTTAGATATAATCATAGTAATATCATTCTGCATACTTTTTATTCTGGTGGGAATAAAACAGCTTTCTAAAAATCTAATTGCAAAGGTGTAAACTACAAACTTTAAGTATGGTAAAATAAACTAACAAAACACTCTTTAACAGAGGTTCAGTATGCTATCGCTAATTATAGCTTCATACATACTCCTTAGTTTATATTCAGCTTCCAGATTATCAAAGATTTCTATATTTTTTCTGATAACATTTTTATCATTTGATTTTTTAAAAACTGAATATCTTAAATCCAGAACTTTAATCTTAACCGCATCTTTTCTTCAGCTTTTGATAATTGCAACTTCAGTTAACATGTGCGGATGGGAATTTTCTTTTCTTATACCATGCTCTGTAGCCATTTTTTTAAGCAACAAAGAAAAACCTTTGTTTGTTGCAACATTTGCAGTTTTGCTTGTGCCAGCATTTTTTATACCTCCAGTTATTATAAAAGACTACTTATTGATATCCGCGCTTGTTGTGTACACAGAACATCTACACACAACTTTTGAAATTAGCAGACAAAAATATCTGGAGAATATTGACAAGCTAAGGCTTTTAAATACACAGCTAAATAGATTGAAATCAGAACTTCTTGAATCCCAGCAGTATATAAAACAGCTTGCTGAAAAAACTCAGCAGATGAAGATGGCATCATCTTTACACGACTCTGTAGGTCACAGCTTAGCTGCGCTCAATATTCAGCTGAACGCTTTGAAAACTCTTTTAGACAAAAAAGGAGTACTTGAAGATGACAAGATAAATCAGATTCTGTCATCCTGTTTGATGCATACTCAACTTTCGTATCAAAATCTTCGAAATTTTGTATATTCAAATAAAGCTTCTTTTTTATCAAAAGCAAATTATCTGAACAATATAATAGAAAATTTTAACTTTTGCAATGTAAAACTTGTAACTGAGGGCAATATAGAAGATATACCTTCTCATGTATTCGAAAACCTTATGGCAATATTGAAAGAAACTCTTGTAAACGTTTCAAAACACTCAGATGCAACCTCAGTTAAGGTTTGGCTCATTTCAAACCCTGAGTATGTTAGACTCCAAATACATGACAATGGTACCAAAAGAGGCGAAATCAGAGAAGGTATCGGACTTTTGAGCATAAAATCAAGGTCAAAATCAATGGGAGCAACAGTAAACATAGACAATCATTCTGGTTTTTCTATAGTTGTTTTCGTTCCATTAAAATATCAAGGGGGAAAGACTTGAGTGGAAAAAACAAGAATACTTATTGTTGATGACAATAAAGATGTTTTATATGGGCTAAAAATCATACTTGAACTTGAAAACTTTGAGATTACAGGGCTTTGTACAAATGCAAAAGAGGCAATAGAGTTTCTTGAAAAAAGAAATGCAGATGTTGTTCTTATGGACATCAGAATGCCTGTGATGGATGGAATTGAAGGCACCTTTAATATAAAAGTTAGATTTCCAAATGTCAGGGTTATTATACTTACAACCTTTTGCGAAGAAGATTATATAAAAAAGAGCCTGAGCTTTGGAGCAGATGGTTATATTCTCAAAAGCTCAGATGCTCAGCATATTATAGACACAATATATGCTGTTTTAGACGGCAAAGTTGTAATAGATAAGGAAATAGCTTTATTTGTTGCAAACATTTTTAAAAAAGACTTGCAAAATGTTAATACAACTGAAAATAAGTTAAAAAATCTTTCTGAAAGAGAACTTGAAATTGCAAGGTTAATTGCACAGGGATATTCAAATAAAGATATTTCAAAAATGCTTTTCATCTCAGAAGGAACTGTTCGCAATTATATCTCTACTATTCTTGAAAAGTTAGAACTTAAAAACAGAACTCAAATTGCTATATACTATCTGAGTAATTCCTTGCCCTTTTAATAATTTTGTTTTTCTTTTCTTATTTACCAAAGCCAAAAATTTTGTTTGTTTTTGCCTATTATTGTTAAAAGACTTAGAAAATATCAATATGAGTAATTAAAAATGAATAAAAACTATCATACTTTTAAATATATTTAGCTTGCTATAAATTGAAATGTGGCAACAAGTGCTATAATAAGAGCTTCCATTGCAAACTGTGCTGCCAGCTTCCCCTTTTTGAGTCCTAATGACCGCAATATACCTATCTCAAGCTTTCTTTCTCTTATCACAATACTCATAAGAAGCATTATGATAATAGCACCTGCTATCAATATTCCAATAATTGTAACCCTTGAAAAAGAGGAAATTCTTTCAATTGGTGCAGCTATTCTGTTGAACAGATTGTCATTTGCATTCAGCATATACTTTGTTGTGTCAATTCCAAGCTTTTGAGCATCCTTCTTGAAATTAGTTGATACCTTCTCATAAGCTCTCTGAAATTGACGCTTAGCCTCACATCATTGCTCAGCGATCTTCTAATATTCATAATGCTTGTCTTTGTTCCGCTCTCTATTGCAAATCCCATCATTGTGAGAAAAGATACAACAAATATTAAAAGTCCTAATAGTATACTTCTTGCAGGAATTCTTAAAATATTTCTCACCGAACGTTTTAACAGAACATTCCGCAAGAAGTCTCCATCGTGTATAAGATGGAGATGAATTGCGGTTGATAAATATTCAGTTTCGGTATATAATAAAACTGGTGATGATTATGAAATTTGACTCAAATAAACATTCAGTATTTCTTCTCTACTACCATTTGATTTTAGTGACAAAATACAGAAGAGATGTGATAGATGAGAAAATTTCAAAAAGACTAAAAGAAATTTTTGAGTACATTCAACCCAATTACAACATAACCCTGATTGAGTGGAATCATGATAAAGACCACATTCATGTTTTGTTCAAGGCGACTCCTACAACACCACTTTCCAAGTTTATAAATGCTTATAAAAGTGCCTCTTCAAGACTCGTAAAAAAAGAATTTCCTGAAATTAAGCAAAAACTATGGAAGGAATATTTTTGGTCAAGAAGTTATTGTTTACTGACAAGTGGTGGTGCCCCAGTTGAAGTAATTAGAAGATATATCGAAAGTCAGGGTGAGGAAAGAAAATGCTGAAAGCATATAAGTATCGAATATATCCTAATAAAGTTCGGAAAGAATTTTTTGAAAAAACTTTTGGTTGTTGTAGATTTGTATGGAACAAGATGTTAGAAGAAAAGCTTGAAACCTTAAGACAGGGTAGAAAGATTCCAAGGATAACTCCAGCAAGATATAAAAAGGAATACCCTTTCCTGAGAGAAGCAGACAGTCTTGCACTTGCGAATGTTCAACTTGAGCAGGAAAAGGCGTTCAGAAACCATTTCAAAAACCCGAAACATTTTAGAATGCCAAAGTTCAAGAAAAAGAAAGATAAGCAGTCATACACAACAAACAACCAGCGACTCAAAAATGGCAATGAAACAATTAGAGTAGATTTTGAAAAAGGGTTTATTTACCTACCAAAGATAAAAAGTGGAATAAAAACAGTATTTCACAGAAAGTTTGAAGGGGAAATAAAATCTGCAACAGTTGTAAAAACGAAAGCAGACAAATACTATGTAAGTGTACTTGTAGATGAACAAGATCCAAGAAATGAGGTAAAAGAGCCAAAGAATTTTATTGGCGGGATAGATTTAGGTTTGAAAAGTTTTGCAACAATTGCAAATGACACAGGAACTTTGAAGGTTGAATATCCGAAATATCTTATCAAAGCTGAAAAAAGACTAAAAAGACTACAAAGGCAACTGTCAAGGAAGGAGGAAGGCTCTAAAAACTGGGAGAAAGCAAGAAAAAGGCTTGCAAAAGAGCATGAGTATGTAAAAAATGCAAGGGAAGATTTTTTGCACAAACTTTCCAAGACCATCATAGACGAGAACCAAGTCGTGGTGGTCGAAAGTTTGAACGTAAAAGGACTATCAAAAACAAGATTATCCAAACACATTCTTGATAGTTCATGGTCAAAGTTTTTAGAATATCTTAGATACAAGGCAGATTGGTATGGCAGGAGAGTAATAGAGGTAGATAAGACATTCCCATCTTCGAGAATGTGTAGTATATGTGGATATATCAACAAGGAGTTAAAACTGAAGGATAGGGTATGGGAATGTCCTGAATGTAGAACGATTCATGATAGGGACGAAAATGCAGCGAGAAACTTGAGAAACTATGGAATTGTTTATATAAGCGGTTAGTAGGGTGGGGACCACCCGAATTTACGCCTGTGGAAGACCTGGACCTCTACTACTGGGGATTCCTTCCCCGGTAGCAAGTCTGGTCGATGAAGCAGGAAGCCGCCACCTCTTCAGGTGGATGGTAGTTCACCAGCCCTTGCATTTTCTGCTCCCTTCCTTATGCTTTTTAGTTAAATTATAATATATCAACCTTTTCAAAAGTTTAAAGGAATGGTTAACAATTTGTAAACAAATTGTCAATTAGGTGGTTTTCTTATGTTCAATAAACATTTAAAGAGGACTTTTCGAAATTCCTCTTGCAAAACTGTTTTAATTAGTTTATTATATAATTAAATGCTTATTAGCTTATAAAGCAGGTGAAAAAATGTTCAAGGAAGAGAGCATTGCTAAGATATTCAAAGCTCTTGGACATCCTTTGCGCATAAAGATTGTGAAATATCTTTTAGATGGCGAAAAGTGCGTATGTGAGCTGAACCAACTTGTTGAGTACTCTCAACCAAACTTGTCTCAGCATTTGAAAATTCTGAAAGATGCTGGAATTGTAGAAGCTAATAAAGTGGGTCTCAACATTTACTACAGAATTAAAAATGAACTTGTGAAGTCCTTAATAGAAAGTGCTCAAGAACTTGCTGCCGCTAATTTAAAAGCTTTTGTTGAAGAATAAAAAGAAAAACCTTTACAAGAAAATGGCGTAAAAATCTTGACCATGGGTGAAAGGTGTGATTTAGATTGTTTTTACCTGTGCAAAAGTTTGCTGATTTTTTAACATACTCAGTCTTTAAAATCCAGCCGGGTTCAAAACTTGCAAGTGCAGTTAACTTTTTTATCTTTGATACAATAAAGATCTTTATACTGCTTTTTATAATAGTCTTCATAATAACTTTTATAAGAACCTTTTTTTCTCCTGAAAAAACAAGAGACATTTTATCGCACAAAAAACAGCATGTTTACATTGCTCACATTTTAGCTGCACTTTTAGGAATTGTAACTCCGTTTTGTTCATGCTCAGCAGTGCCTCTTTTTATCGGATTTGTCGAAGCAGGAATACCACTTGGGGTAACATTTTCGTATCTGATTGCTGCTCCAATGGTAAATGAGGTTGCGCTTGGTCTTCTGTATGCAAACTTCGGACTTAGTGTGGCTACAATTTACGTTCTTTCCGGAGAAATAATTGCTATTGTATCTGGTATTCTCATCGGAAAGTTAAACCTTGAAAGATACGTTGAAGATTATGTGTTTAAAATAAAAGTTGGCGATGTTCAATACCAGGAAGAAAAGAAAACTCTCAACAAAAGGCTGTCAGAAACCCTTGAGTTTACCCTTCAGCTTATAAGAAAGGTATGGATATTTGTTGTTGTGGGAATTGGAATAGGTGCTTTCTTGCATGGCTACATCCCAACAGGAGCACTTGCAAAGATTGCCGGCAGAAACAATCCATTTGCTGTAATTTTCGCAACAGCACTTGGAATTCCTCTTTACTCCAATGCAGCGGGAATAATCCCTCTTGTTAGCGAGTTCAGACGACTTGGAGTTTCAATGGGAACATCGCTTTCTTTCATGATGAGTGTAACAGCACTGTCGCTACCTGAAATGATACTTTTAAGAAGAGTTTTGAAACCCCAGCTTTTAGCAATCTTTGTGGGAATTGTTGGCTGTGGTATAATTATAACAGGTTATCTTTTCAACTTGATTCTTGGATAAAATACTTTGAAAGGAAGGTGTATATTGAAATGGTAATTAAAATTCTTGGCGGTGGTTGCGCAAACTGCAAAAAGCTAATGGAAAATGCTAAAAAGGCAGTTGAAGAGCTTGGAATTCAGGCTTCATTTGAAGAGGTAAAAGATATCCAAAAAATAATGTCCTACGGTGTTATGAGAACACCTGCGCTTGTTGTAGATGAAAAGCTCATATTCTCTGGCAGAGTTGCAGGTGTTGAGGAGATAAAAGAGGTTTTGAAAAAAGAGGCAGGAAAGTAAAAACATTTTCTCTTGCGAGGCGGGCAGCACACCCGCCTCTTGACTTTCTATGTTGTATTTCCCATCACTCTTTTAGCTAACCAAAATTCATTTGTGAGACTTGTTCTATGTTTCAACTTTACAAATAAAAATTTTTTATTCACTAATCTACGAAACATTACTGTCCACTGCACCTTGCCCTGTTCACCTCAAGTTCTACCCAGCTCCCCCTCTTTTCCTGAACTCCTGGGCGCTCATACCTTTGTGCTTGTGAAAAACCCTGGCAAAGGTGGAATATGAATCAAAGCCAACCTCAAGCGCGATGTCTGTTACAGGCTTGTCGGTTGAAAGAAGCAGGCTGCATGCGTGCTGAAGCCTCACTTCGTTCAAAAAGTTGTGAAAGTTGCTCCCAACAAGCTTTTTAAAAAGCTGGCTTATGTAAGAGGGACTTAAGTGAAACTCTTTTGATAAAACCTTGAGGTCTATGTTCTGGTTATAATTCTTATGTACATAGTACACAAGCTGCCAGTAGTCGCTCGGAACAGGAATACTGTCTTTCTGAGTTCTGTTTTGGACAACAGAAGGAGCAGGTCTTTGAGAGTTTTCAGCACTTGCCAAATTCCTGCACCTATCAAAATATGCAACTATCTCCAAAATCTTGGCTTTGAGTATTATCTCTGCCCACACATCTTCCTGGTTAAAATACGTCCATGCTTCTTTGAAAAGCCTGTCCATCAACTCTTTTTCCTTGCCTTCAAAGTAGTAATAGGGAAGGACATTTTCGTCATAGCTCAAAAGCAGTTCTCCTATTCTGTAAAAAATGCTTGATGGTGCTAAAAGCTCCTCAAACGAAATGGCAACAACATAGATTGAAAGAGGGTTTTGCTCTGAATAATCTATTCTGTGAATCTGGTACGGCATGACAATTGAAAATGTGCCGGGTTTTAAGTTGTAGCTGATTGAATTTATATGTTCTGTCCCCTCGCCTTTGACAACATACATAAACTCAACAAAGTTGTGCCTGTGAAGTTTAAAATACCTTGGGTCTTCCCAGAAATTCAAGGCAAACTTCTGTGGTCGCTGGCTAACATAATCAAAAATCTCTTCTATGTAAAGAGGCTCTTTTTCAGGCATTTATCATTTCCCCTTAACAATTTTAAATTCTCGTGCTAATTCTCATTATACCCCAATTTGCAATGCAAATTAAAGTGTGCTAAAATCTTTTTTGCAGGTGCTTCAAAGCGCTGCCCGGGTCGCGGCAAACCCCGGTCAAAAAAACAAGGAAAGGAAGTGCAAATTCTATGTCTGACAAGTACCAGCAAAGAAGATTTGACATCTATGGGTACGAAAAGATTGACACAGAGGTTTTAGAAGCAATTCCATATGAATACCCTGAAAAGAACACGGTGGTGGAATACATCACAGAAGAGTTTTCATCAGTCTGTCCATGGACAGGTCTTCCAGACACCGCAAAGCTTACAATTCGATATATCCCCCACCAAAAACTTGTTGAGCTAAAATCTCTCAAGTATTATCTTACCTCATACAGAAACGTTGGGATACTGCAGGAGCATGCAGTAAATAGAATCCTGGATGACCTTGTAAAACTACTTGAGCCAAAGTTCATGGAAGTGATTGGAGAGTTCCATGAGCGCGGGGGAATATCAACAAAAGTAGTGGCAAGGTATGAAAAATAACACCTTGCCACTTTTTAATTTTTTACTCAGCCCCTTCAAACATATTCACCACAAACTGCAGGTTGTCAAGCCTAAAGAGTGAGAAGTTGTCCCAGAAGATGCAGCTTCCACACACAATAAGTTTTCCGCCACTTTCAAATCTTTTTTGAGCAATAAGCACAGGCGATCTCTTGCCACTGTCTGTGAGGCTAGTCTTTCTTGCCCTTAGCACAACCTCAGCTCCATTTTCCACTTCAAGAGGAGCTGAGTATGGAAACACAACCTCTTTTACACCTTCTCGGTAAAGTTTTACTTCATCTGTTGTTATTATAAAAAGGTCATCTTCTAAATGGTGCATCTCATCCTTTATACCTTCTGGCAATATGTCTATCCCATAATCTCTTGTTATGCTATTGCAAATCTCAGAAACACCGTCTTTGTTTTTGAAATGCGCTGTGAAGATGATCTTCTTGCCTTTTTGCTCCAGAGATTCTCTTATTTTTTCCTTCTCTTCACTGCTGAAAGGATTTTCCGGGTAGTTGAAAACTATGACATCATACTCAAAAAGCCTGTCAAAATCATCTACCTCTTCAATTTCAATTTTTCTTCTGCAGAGCTCCTTGTAAAGTCCTGAAAAGTAATAGCCGTCTGTGAGCAGAAACTCCTGGTGAGTTGCGCTCCACGCAACTTTCATCCTCTTTCTCACCCTGCGTGTTTTAGTTTTTTAAATATTTGGCTGGACAAATTCTTATTTTCTTGTTAATACTTTATATAATTTATTTTATCATCCTCAACAATCTTCTCAAAAGCCTTAAAATGTGCAAAATTGCTCTCTAAAGGTATATCTATTTTTAGTCAAAAAGTGATATCATATATTGTGTAATTCTACAGAGCAATCTTCTTAAAGCTTAAAACCTTGTATTATTTTATCTCGATACATGCAAATTTTGGAAGGAGTGATGGAAAAAGTAATGCACAGAGAAGAAGACACAAAGATCAATAAAAACATACTCATCGCAACAACACTTTCTTCTTTTTTGGTGCCGTTTATGTCAAGCGCAGTCAACATTGCCGCACCAGATATAGCAAAAAGTTTCAAACTCAATGCTGAAGAGCTGAATCTTATTATAAGCATATTTTTGATATTCTCTGCAGCCTTCATTCTCCCCATGGGAAAGCTTTCTGACACATTTGACAGGACAAAGATATTCAAAACAGGGCTTTTGTTGTTTACACTTTCAACCCTGATGTGTGCTCTTTCAAACACGGTAGAAATTCTTTTTGTCTTTCGTGCTCTGCAGGGATTTTTCTCAGCCTTCACATTTGTTACATCAATGGCAATCTTGATTGAAAATCACTCACCACAAATAAGAGGAAGGCTTTTGGGAATAAACACAGCAGTTGTGTATTTGGGAACATCCTTAGGACCTTTTTTGGGTGGTGTGCTTGTAAAGCTGTGGGGATACAGGAGTGTATTTTTTTTCGGATTTGCCATAGGAGTTGTTGGATCATTTGTGAGTTTATTTTTGCTCCAAAAAGAAGTGAAAAATACAAGGCAGGCAAAACTGGTTGACAGCCTCAAATCGCTTGACAAAGTCGGGGCTATTTTGTCAATGACAGGGCTTTTTCTTTTGATGTACGGAGCATCTACATTTGAGCTTGGGAATACCTCTAAAATTCTGTTTTTTGCAGGGTTAATTTTGATGGTAATTTTTGTTGTTGTGGAGGCAAAACTTCAAAATCCCATTTTGGACGTAAAACTGTTTGTAAAAATCCCTCAGTTTGGATTTTCAAACTTGGCAGCGCTCATAAACTACAGCTGCACATTTTCTGCATCTTACCTTCTGTCGCTTTATCTTCAGCTTGTAAAAGCTCTGCCTTCCCAGCTTGCAGGTTCTATTTTGATTGTCCAGCCGCTTTCGCAGGTTATAACCTCATTGATTTCTGGCAGAGCTTCTGAAAAGATCGAGCCGCGCAAACTTGCAACAGCCGGTATGGTCCTCACAACCATAGGTCTTTTTGTTTTTTCGCTCTTTAGCAGTAAGACAAGCCTTGTCTTTGCAGTAGCCAACCTTATTGTGATGGGAATTGGTTTTGGACTTTTTTCGTCGCCAAACACAAATGTTGTCATGAGCTGCGTGCCAAAATCGCTTTATGGCACGGCATCATCAACAATATCTGTCATGAGAGTTGTAGGCCAGGCATTTTCAATGGCAATTGTCTCGTTTGTATCGAGCATATTTTTGAAGGGTGTGAGACTGTCGCACGAAAACTATCTTCTCATTCTAAAGAGCACGAAGACAAGTTTTTTGGTGTTTGCAAGTCTTTCCATTCTGGGAATTGTTGCGTCGTACAAGAGAGGGAATATATATAGTAGGAAATAGCTGAGCTGAAAAAGGGGCAGTACTTTGAAAAAAGTGCCTGCCCCTTTTGTTTTTGCTTCAAATTACATCATTTTTTATTTTAGAACCTTTATATCCTCAACAACCGGATTTGACTGGGGATTTTTAGGATTTGTCTTAAAAGTAACCTCAACATCGGTATTTTCATCAAGATAAGAAACCTTGTCTGCAACATTACTTATCTGCAGAACAACATGTTTTTGGTCAAACAGAAACTCTGCAAAGTTGTTGTCCGCAAGCCCTACAAACTTCCCCCTGAGCGTCACTTTATCAGGCTTGTCGATTTTTATAATTCTTGGATTTGCACCTTCTTGCGGTTTTTCAAACTCAACCTCTACAATGTCGCCTGGTGATAGGTTTAAGTTTGGTATCTGCCCATCAATTTCAAACTCTTTAAAATCAAAAGCTGTATTAAGAAGTGAAAGCTGTATTGTGTGGGCATCAACATCGCCATAAAATCTTGCAACAGCCTTATAAGTGTCCAAAGTTTGCGAAAAATCTTGCACCAGTTGTTGATTCTGCCCTGCCGTAGTTACTTGGTCCTGGGGTTGAGTTTGGCTTTCTTCTGAAGGTTGCTGCTGAGCATTTTGTGTGCTTTGGGGAATCTGCCCTGATGTTTGTTGCTTGTTTGTAAAATGTCCTGCCATGTAATACCCTGCCAAAATTCCCAAAACAACTATACCCATCACTACAATGACAATCAAAACCCTCTTTTTGCCACTTTTTGCCCTTTTCATGAAATAAATACCCCTTTTTATATCTAAAAAAGCCCAAATTATTTTTATACCTATAGTCTACAGCAAAGCCATATCAAAATCAATGGAATTTAGCTCGCAGCAGCTCTTTTGTAGTGCCTGCTTTGTCCTTTTCCCTGTCCCACTTTTCTGCCAAGTGAAACAATGATTGACTCAATGCAGCCTCTACACTTTGTAGCATCCTCATTTATACAAATCTTTCCAGGATATAGCTCATATTTTAGCTTGTACTTGAGGTGATTTACATTTGGCATCACAATATTAGCACCGCACATGAGCCCCTTTTGTCTTCCAAGGGGGTCTAAAGTACCAAGCGCAGTTGTTGCCGGAATATTAGCATCTGGAATTAAAAGCCTCAAAATGGCAATGCTCTTGAGTGTCAAATCCACCGAACCTTCCTTTGCATCTTTTAGAGGCGTCTGTGGGTGAGGAATAAAAGGTCCAATGCCTATCATGTCTGCATCAAGCTCTTTTACAAGAAGTATGTCCTGTGCCAGATCATCAATAGTCTGCCCTGGAAGACCTATCAAAAAACCTGTCCCAAGTTCATATCCAAGACTTTTAAGCCATTTTAAGCACTCAATTCTTTTTTCAAAGCTCATGCCAGGATGATATTGTCTGTAGAGTTTTTCATTTGAAGTTTCAAACCTCATCAAAAACCTGTCTGCTCCGGCATCTTTGAACGCCTTGTACTCATCATACGACCTTTCACCAATCGAAAGTGTTATTGCAACATCAACATTTTGTTTTATCTTCTTTATTATTGAGCACATTCTATCTTTTGTGTAAAACATATCCTCACCAGACTGCAATACCACCGTGCGGTACCCCATCTGATACGCCCTTTTTGCAACCTCTACTATCTCATCTTCTTGCATTCTGTATCTTTGAGCTTGGCTATTGCTTTTCCTCAATCCGCAGTAAAAACAGTCGTTTTTGCAGTAGCTTGAAAATTCAATAAGTCCTCTTAAAAAAACCTCGTCGCCCACATGCTCTTTTCTTACCATGTCTGCTGTTTTGAAAAGAAGGTTTTTATCCTCACCTTCTGCCATCAGCAAAAGCTTTATTTCATCCTTGGTAAGAATATTCTCATGACATGCTTTTTCTATAATATCTCTCACTTTCATGTTATTGGTTCTCTCCTGCCATAAAGAAAATTTTAAGTATTTCTATCTACTTTGCTGGTATTAATTATACCACATTTCAAACAGGTTTAAAAGTCAATTGCCATCCACCTTTTCCCAGAATGGTATACATATTTATTTTTGTGGTATAATTGAATAAGGAAAGAGGGGAGGAATATTCGTTGCAAAGAAAAGATAAAAAAGTAAAAAAACAAATGCCGTTCAGGCTTTTTCTCAAAAGTTTTTTAAAAGCTTTTCTAGTGCTTTTGATTGCAAGCATGGCAGTTTTAATCGGTGCTGGTTTTGGAATGGTCACAGGATACATAAAGGCCATACCAGCAAATGCTCTTGACATAATAACTTCTTCTTCAGATTCTCAGACAACAATTGTTTACGACCAGAGCGGAAACGAAATTGCCCGGCTTCATGGCAATGAGAACAGAATAAGAGTGCCCTATAGCAAGATTCCAAAAAATCTCATAAACGCTTTTGTTGCAATTGAGGATGAGAGGTTCTGGCAACACAACGGCATAGACATAAAAAGAATATTCGGAGCCATCTTAAAAAACATTAAAAGCGGAAGTCTATCTGAAGGTGCAAGCACAATTACCCAGCAGCTTGTTAGAAACAAACTTTTAACATTTGAAAAGTCGTTCAAGCGAAAAATTCAAGAACAATACCTTGCTATTCAGCTCGAAAAAAGATGGACAAAAGAACAAATTTTAGAGGAATATCTTAACACAATCAACCTTGGAAGCGGTGCTTATGGAGTTGGAGCTGCAGCATACACCTATTTTGGAAAGGATGTATCGCAGCTGACATTAGCAGAGTGCGCTCTCATTGCCGGAATTACTCAAAATCCTTCATACTACAACCCTTATGTATTTCCAGACCATGCAAAGAAAAAGCAGGAACTTGTTCTAAAAAAGATGCTTGAGCTTGGATATATAACCGAACAAGAGTACTTAGAGGCAAAAAATCAGCCACTTGTGTATGTAAAAAAAGACATTTCTACAGAAAGTGCATATAAACATCCTTATTTTGTTGATTCTGTAATAGACGAAGCCATTGAAATTTTATCTGAAAAGAAAAGAATTTCTGAAGATGAGGCAGAAAACTTAATCTATGGCGGCGGGCTTAAAATATACACAACAATGGACGAAACCATACAAAGCACAATTGAAGATGTCTTTTCAGACCCGTCAATCATGCCAAAGATAAGACACTACGATGCATCTGGCACACCACAGCCTCAGGCAGCAGCTGTTTTGATTGATTTTAGAACAGGTGCTGTCAAAGGTATAATGGGTGGAAGAGGAAATCTGAAAGGTGTCAGGCTATTAAACCGCGCAACAATGTCTGTACGCCAGCCTGGCTCTGCCATAAAACCAATTGCTGACTATGCTTTAGCTCTTGAAAATGGATATACTGCCGCAACTGTAATTGATGATGCACCTTTTTCTGTTGGCGGGTACACCCCTAAAAACTGGTATAAAAGCAATGTTGTTTCTGGCAAGAGAGGTTATAAAGGATTGATGACAGTAAGAGAAGCTTTGCAGTGGTCGGCAAATGTTCCTGCTGTAAAGGTTGCATATAATCTTGGAATTCAAAATGTCTACAGGAACTTAAAAAGGTTTGGGTTTACTACCTTAGCTCCGCAGGATATGAACAGTCTTTCAATTGCAATTGGTGGATTTACTTATGGAGTCAAACCTATTGAGCTTACTGCTGCATTTGCTGCAGTTGCTAACAGTGGTGTGTATATAAAGCCTTATTTTATAACAAAAATTGAAGATAAAAACGGTATCACAATATTTGAGAGAATACCTTATAAGAGAAAAGTAATGGATGAAAAGAATGCATATATACTTACAAATATCTTGCAAAGCGTTGTTACAGCAAGAATAACAGTAGGTGTAAAATTCTCATATCCTGTTGCAGGAAAAACTGGAACAACCGATGACAGCAAAGATAGGTGGTTTGTAGGATACACTCCAAACTATGCGCTTGGTGTATGGGTTGGCGAAGACAAGCCTGTTGCTCTTAGCTATTTGACAGGAACAAACCCTGCTCTGAAAATCTTCAAAGGAATAATGGACAGAATTGTTCAGCAAAAAGGCGTGAGCCCAGAGTTTCCAAGACCTGCTGGAATTGTTGAAAAGTATGTCTGCAAAGAATCAGGCAAACTTGCAACAGACCTGTGTAGGCAAGACCCAAGAGGAAATCAAATTATAAAAGAGATATTTGCAGAAGGAACAGAGCCAACAGAGTACTGCGACAGGCATGTAAAACTTAAAATCTGCACTAAGTCCAAAAAACTTGCAACAGAGTACTGTCCAAGCGTTATAGAAAAGATATTTATAAAAAGAGACAACCCAATCTGGCCTGGTTCATCTTTGATTCCACCTGATGATTATATGTACCAGGCACCTGCTGATTACTGTGACATCCACACAGCACCAGAACAAACATCTATTCCTCAAGAGCAGCAAAATACCTCTGAGCAGAATCAGAATTACTCAGGGGAAAATCAGTCTCAGCCTGCTGAACAAGGCAATTTTCAAAATAACCAAGAAAATGGTACTTTTGATAATAACACAACTCAATCTCAAACTTATTCTTCACACTAAAGTTTGAAAAGAAATTAAGTAAATTGTGCAGTAAATAATAAGGAAAGGAAAAAAAGAATGAAGATTACCTCTATTCAGCAAAAAGACCTGCTTACATTGAGCCTGATGCTGGGCAGGGGGAAAATGGGAAATTGTTGAAGATGACGAAAAAGGAATATTAAAAAAAGCAATATATGGATAAAAGAGGCTGTCTGAAAAGATGAGGTGCCAGCCTCTTTTTTATGTAGATTTCTATTTTTCCAAAAAACCTTGAAGAAACCTCGTCATTTTATAGGACGGGGATGAGTTAAAGCCTTTTAATCCCTTGCCCGTGAACAAGTATAATCTTTTCTGGATTTAAAACTTTTAGTGTATGCAATATTTCGAAGTAGTTTGAATGCGCAGAAAGAGGAACATCAAAATAATGAACCTCATAATTTCTTATTACCTTAATTATCTCATGAATATATTGTTTTTCCTCAATATACCCACTCTTTATAAATCAAAAAGTACTACCGTTTAAACATTGAATATATTTCAGAGCCATACTATTTGGTTGTAACATGCCCGAACTTGCAATTACAACATCAGCATTTACAAGATTGTTTTTAACATCATTCGAATTCCCAAGACTGACGTTGTAGAAAAAAATTTCTTTCTTCAAAGTAGTTTTAATAGTAAATACTTACTTTTTACCTTTTATTGGCAATTATTCTGGGTTTTGTTCGACAAAATGTATTTATTATTGCCAAAACTTCTTGAGTTCTGCCAATAGAAAATGCAGGAATAAAAATTTTAAACTCCAATTTTACTAGAAAATCTACAGCATATGCCAAACATCTGGCAGCATCTTCATAGCTGATTGCAAAATTTTCATTCCATATATGTGTTTGCAAACAAGATATTCAATTTTCCCTCTTTCTAAAATTTCTTTCACTAATATACCTCTTGACAAACAAGTGCAAGTTTATACTAAAATTTAAGCTTTATCTATCATATTTATGCTTTTTGACCAAAAGTCATATCTGTCGACCTCCAATAGCAAAATTTTAAGTCTCATATTGTATTCGGTTTCAAGCCTGCAGTACGTAGATTAGACCAAACTTCTGGCATCTGCTGGATAGACGGAAGGGTTTTATGGGCTTTTATCCCTTGGTTTTTCTGGGTTGATTTGAGTTTTTCACAGATGTTTTAATATAAAAACATTGACAGGGGTGTATAATCTTGATATAATAAAATCAAGTTCTTGAACGTGTTTGTAGCCTTCCATTTGGGGATTGAAACGATTCAAATAAAAATTTGATTTTTTAAAAAAAATCTGGTTTGTAGCCTTCCATTTGGGGATTGAAACTTAAACACCTTTCTTATATCATTGTCTATAGCAGAGTTTGTAGCCTTCCATTTGGGGATTGAAACGCTTTAACTGTGCAGGTATTATCGCTATTGGTCTGTGTTTGTAGCCTTCCATTTGGGGATTGAAACAATTATAACATACAAGGCGAGGGAGTTTTAGATTTTGTTTGTAGCCTTCCATTTGGGGATTGAAACTTTGCATTCAATGTGAATACCATTCAGTCCTACAACGGTTTGTAGCCTTCCATTTGGGGATTGAAACGGCTTTAGCTGTATATAATACAGGTGGCACATATAGTTTGTAGCCTTCCATTTGGGGATTGAAACAGAAGTTGTTACTACCCGGTGAGATAAGCGCTTTGTATAGTTTGTAGCCTTCCATTTGGGGATTGAAACGAATTAAAAAACATTATAAAAGAAGTAGTGTATAATGTTTGTAGCCTTCCATTTGGGGATTGAAACTTAAGTTGTTCCAAAGTTTCTATCCCTTGTTCCTTCCAGTTTGTAGCCTTCCATTTGGGGATTGAAACTAGAAAGCGAGACGTTATATGACATCATCATGAAGGGTTTGTAGCCTTCCATTTGGGGATTGAAACTAGAAAGCGAGACGTTATATGACATCATCATGAAGGGTTTGTAGCCTTCCATTTGGGGATTGAAACTAGAAAGCGAGACGTTATATGACATCATCATGAAGGGTTTGTAGCCTTCCATTTGGGGATTGAAACGTCTATCATTCTGTCTTGCTGTGCTACTAATATAATATGTTTGTAGCCTTCCCTTTGGGGATTGAAACATCAAATAAGAACACACATCAGGTTTGAGAGCACCTTCGTTTGTAGCCTCCCCTTTGGGGATTGAAACGGTAATCCCCAATCGGGATGATACCATGTTCCTTTGTAGTTTGTAGCCTTCCCTTTGGGGATTGAGGAGAGAGGAGAGCCTCCTATTTGGGGATTGAAACCAATTTGCCAAAGGGTTATAAGAAAAAATACAGCGACCAACCAGATGAGTAGCAAAAAGCTGTTGGAAAAGTAAAATTAGCAGAGTATTAATTTGGTATATACCAGTATCAAATAAAAGATAAAACATACAACTACAAAATAAAAAGAACTTCAACGAAAGGGAAAAAAAGAACGAAGGTTAAATATGTTGGGGATAGTTTTTGGAGTTGATGGGTTACAAATGGGGAAAAAGAGAATAGCTCTTTTTGAATTGGAGGCAAGAAAATTTTTTAATAATATTAATCCAAAAGTTGGGTAACCAAAATAAAAGAAATATTATCACTTAGTTTTTTATTCTGAATTCTCTTTTGAAACTCCGAACAAAAGTCATCAGTAGAGAAAATTTGTGATATCTCATTTTCGAATTCTTCCCAGAACCCATCACTACAAATAATAAATTTGTCTTTATCAAGAATTTCTGTTTCATTTTTGTAAATTTGAATCTCTGTTTGATAGTTGTCTGCCACTATTGCAGAAGTTAAAATATGTTTTTTAGAATGTACCTTCGCTTCGTCTACAGTTATACAACCGCTTGAAACAAGTTCTTCAACCACCGTATGGTCTTTGGTTAATTTCACTATTCTTGGGCCAAGCAATCTATATACCCTGCAGTCGCCCACGTTGAAAATGTAGAGTTTACTGTCAATAACCAAGATTCCTGCTATTGTGCATCCCATTCCAGAACTGTTTGGGCTTATACGGTTATAATTTTCTAACTCATCTCTTGCTTTTTTAATTGCATCTTCAATAGAGAGCTTTTTAGTCATTATATCTTCTTTATAGCGTTGCAAAACTTCTAAAACTATCTTTGACGCCAATTCACCTTTAGTATTTCCTCCAATACCATCTGCCACAGCAAGAAGAACACTTCTACTATCAATATTTAAACTCTCGCATTTATCCATATCTGTACTACTTATAATTTTTTCAAAAACTAACAAAGAATCTTCGTTTGTATCTCGTAAATTTCCTTTATTTGTAAAATAAATAACTCTAAACATATTTTCAACTCCTATTCGGGATTAATGTAAGTCATCTACTGTAAGCTCAAGAGACAACGAAAGTGATATCCTGTCACCTTTTTTGATTATTTCTTTGCCATTTATCCTTTTTCCATTTATATAAACTCCATTTGTGCTATTTAAGTCCTCCACATACCAGATACCTGCCTGTTTAAAAAATTTTGCATGTTTTCTTGAAACAGTCTTATAATCTTTCAAATATTCTTTCCCCTTTTCATGTCTGCCAACTACATCGCCGCTGAAAACCTCTATAAAGAAATTTTCTCCTTTCAAAATAATTTTCGGAATTTCAATTGTTGTTTTATCATCAATATATAAATTTTTCTTTCCCGAATCAACAGTTTTTTCAACTTCTTCAACCACATACTCTTCAGTTACTGGCACATTACTTATGTCTGCCATACAATTAAAGCATATTATCTCGTCTGGAGAATTTTGTAAATTACAACTCGGACATATTTTATAACTCTTCATTTACCAACACCTCTATATCTTTTTGGTAAGGAATACCTATCATAATTATTTTATCCTTTTGTTCAACAATCTGAAGAATCTTTTCTTTCCTCTTTTTTATCCATGGTAAATAATCTTTGCTCAAAGACTCATTAAAAAGGAAAAAACGCTGATTTTCTGAACCCTTCCAGATTAATTCACTCTCAAGCCCTTTTATAAAAGGAGAATCTACCATTGCATCTATTAGTTTTAATAAATCTTTATCTTTACTTAAAAGGTATTCATATGTATATCCTGTATAAACAAGAATGTCATCAAAAAACTCTCTTATAGAATTCAAAAGAACTTTCAACGCCTCATTCTGATCAAAAGGCTCACCACCGCTTATTGTTAGTCTTTTGCAGCCAAAACTTTTAAGGATATCAGCAACTTCTTCTATCTTAATTGCTTTGCTTTTGTCAAATTCCCATGTATGCACAGACATGCATCCCTTACATCTTATCGAGCATCCCTGTAACCAAATACCAACTCTTTTTCCAGGTCCAAGTGTGTAAACCGGATAATGTATAATACTAACTAACAACTCGTCCATCAAGTTCCCACCTATCTTCACGTTTAAGCAGTCTGTCTACTCTAACAATGCTTCCTTCCTGGGGAAATAACTTAAACAGAAGTTCAGCTAAAGGATTTATAAATAAAAGTTCAAGTTTGTTGCCTATACCCCTACCCCCCATAGACAGATCTTTTGTAACTTCTTCGAAGATTATCTGTTGGACATTATCTGAGATTTCAAGTTTTATCTTTTTGTCTTCCTCAAGTTTTATCTTAACGTTATTTAGCATCTTATTCAGTATTTTTTTCACATTTTCATTGCGTATAAAATCAAATACAATGATATTTTCCCCTATACGATTTAGAATTTCAGGTCTTGCAATTTTGAAAGTAAAATATTCCTTTATAGCTTCAGTCAAAATCTTTTCAATTTCTTCATAACTCATTTCTGGCAAGACACGCTGTATTTTTCTTCCATCCAAAGTCATCTCGTAAACCCCAAGATTAGATGTAAATATTATTAAGCTCTCAGAAAAGTATACAGTCTCACCCCTTCCTGACGTAAGTCTGCCATCATCAAGTATTTGTAAGAAAATATCAAGTATTTTTGGATGAGCCTTTTCTATTTCATCAAAAAGTATTACTGAAAAAGGATTTTGTTTTACAGCATTAGTCAATTCTCCCCCTACATCATAGCCCACATAGCCAGGAGGTGCACCTATGAGTCTTTGGTCAGAATGTTCATGGGAAAACTCTGACATATCAAACCTTATATAATGATGTTCACTTCCAAATATTAGTTCTGTTATGGCTTTTGCAAGTTCTGTCTTGCCCACGCCAGTTGGTCCTGCAAAGAATAAAACACCCTTCGGTCTGTTAGAATACCTTGAAAACTGTGAACCTGACAGATTAAAAAAAGCTCTTCTTAGTATAGTAGCAGCTTGTTTTACTGCTTTTTCCTGTCCCATAACTCTGCTGTTTAAAAACTCTTCTGCATTATTCAATCTGTCTTTATCTATTTTTGCCCATGGATTTTCGCTTACACCTACTTTGTATCTTCTTGTCGCTTCTCCAATCTCTCTTACACTCAAATTCTCTCTTTTTGACAAAACTACAATAGAAAGCATTTCTCTTGCAAACATGCCAGACGTCAGATTTACAAAGTCTTTTATTACTTCTTCTTTTTTTACTTCGTTCAAACTTGCCCACTCATCCATTCGTGGTAAGAGAGACTGGGCTATCCATCTTCTTATCTCAAAATCAGGTTTTGGAATAGGAATTGTTCTTATTCTCGGATTTTCCACTGTATACCACGGTGGCAAATCATTTTCTTTTTCTACAAGGAAAATTATTGGATTAAAAGAAGGTGGATTGCCTTTTTGGTTTATGTTTATAGATAGTTTGAAAGTGTGGTAAAGAAAATCTGGTAAATCTCTGCTACAAGAAATTTCCGGTAATCTTGATGAAAAATTAATTAAAACAGCTGTCTTTTCATCTCCCACAAGAAATTTTTCTATGGTTTCATATGCATCAAGTAAAAACACAATTTTGTCGCTAATTTTTCTTCCAGTGAGGTTTGTAAATATTTCTTCATCTCCTTTTAATAGTCTGAAGCCCTCAAGAGGTATATATTCTATTACAGTCTTGTAATTATCATAGGTAGTAAGCAAACTTGCAATAAACTGTGTAATATTCATGGGTATATATTTATCACCCTGGGGAAATGGGAAAAGGTCGTAAATGTTTCCAAAAAGAATAAACTGAGACGTTATTGAACAAAACCTTAAAATCTCTTTTGCAAATTTGGGTACACCCTGAATTTTTTCAGGTACTATATTGTTTCCCATACCTAAACACTCCTCTGCCTCTGATGCATATCAATTTTCTTGATATCCTGTTGCTTTTTTGTAGTTTTTGTTTTTTCTTTTGTTATATAATAAAACCTTGTTTCAGGTTCTATCCTTATTTTATCTTCAATCATTATTCCTTCCTGACTTAAAAGCTGTTTAATTTTGTCATAATCGGAACACCACTTTTTAGCTATAGCTATATCCTTATGTTTCTCATATTCACTCAAATTTTTTTCATCTTCAACATATCTTACAAACATAATTTTTAGTCCATCATCTTCATATTTTAACCTCAACATATAATCTTCTCCAAAAGGAGTTTTTATTTCTACTATTTTGCCCATTGACAATTCTTCCATTAAATCATCCTTGACTACAGAATAACCTAACTCCATAACTTTGTTAATAAACTTTTCCAATGAAGCCCTTCTTCTTTCCTGAGCCATAATTTGCCTTTTTTTGTTGAGCAAATTTTTTATAAAGTTATCAACCTCTTCTTTATTCAATATACTCATCTTCATTAGTTTATTAAACTCTGTTAGCATCCCTGTTTCTTCTGCAAGTGTTTCAAATACTTTTAAATCATTCTTTAAAACTTCAGTTTGAATATACAATCTTCTTGTGTTTATATAATTCATTTTAATGTCCTCTAAAATCAGTCTTATTCTCTGAATATCATCTGTTTCAGTTGCCTCTATAACCAACTGCCTCTTTTCTTCAGCAAGTTCAGGATTTATAGTTTTTAACTTGTCAAATACAGCCTCAATCTTTTCTAAAATCCTTTGTTTTTCTGCAACCTCACTAATTTCTTTTTCAGCAATTCTTTCTCTTTCCACTTGCTCTTTTATTTTTATGGTTTTTTGTTCCAAAAGTTTTTGTTTTATCTTTCTTACTATACCATAATACTCACTTGGTATCTCTTGTAAATATTTGTTTAGTTTTTCAACAGTTGAAGGTGTATCAAATGTACATTTTTCTATATCGTATAGAATTTTGGCATAGTGCTGCATTGTTCTATAAAATTTAATATTTCTCAGATCCTCAGGAAACATATTTAAATACAGTTCAATAGTCTCTCTATTCGCAGCAGGGCTTTTAAATTCTTTCTCTAAATTTTCAAATAATTCTATAATTTTTTGTATCTTTTTTCCGGTTTCTTGGACTCCCTCCGGTAATGCATTTAAAAAAGTTTTAAGTGTTTGGATATCTAAATTATCTGTTAGTTCTGTTTCAACTAAAATAATATACTCCTTCGTTTTTCGGATAATATCTTGAATTTTTGCTATTTGGGAATCAACCCACTGAGTATGGCTTTCACTTGACAAAATTTCTAACGTATACCTTTCCAAAAAATCTTTTTTGTGTCTCTCAAGATTTTCTATTAAAGAATAATCTAAAAATGTAGATTTTGTATTTTTTAACATTTCTCTTACATGGCTTATAGAGTTATCTATTTGCTCCTTGAAAAACTTTTTGTTATCTCTGAAAATCTCATCTAAATTCTTCCCGGTGTCAAAGTGCCAAACATAAGTAAAACTACTCATGGTATCATCCTCTTAATTTTTATTTATGAATATTTATATTGAACATTCCACAACTAAAGCGCTTCATTCCCATGCATTGCCTTTTTAAGGCTATAACCTGCAATGTCCACAAATTCAAATAGTGTACAGACATTTTTTCATCAATCGTCATAAGGTCTTAGAATCTTTGATAAAACTGAAATAATAGATAATGTAAAATAAAAATATACAGAGTTAATTAAAATTTCGTTCGCTTTTCCTTTAATGAAATACTCATAAGAAGAAAAATATGAAAAATAGAATATAATGGCACAGAAATATAAAATTGATAATCCTGCAATTTCAAGCTTTTTAAACTTCGAATATGCTATTTTCCATTTCGAAGATTTTTTAAAGCATTTTCTTAATACCAAATAATATGATATAGCAATAGCTAATAATAAGCATATGTAATACTTTGTGTTACTGTCAAAATATTCTTTGGACAGTTTGCAAAAATACTGATCTGTTGTAAAATATATTAGCAACCTCGTGGCTGCTAATCCCCCAAGATAAAATATTACCATCTTACACATATATTTTAACGTTTTTTTAGTAGCATTTATCAATTTTCGTCTACGAATTGCTTGATGTAATTTATAACCTTTTATTATCCAATTAATTGCTTCAGATACTGAAAATCCTGCTGTACACCAATCAACTATCTCTTTTGCAATTCTTTCTAAAACCTTTTCATCTTTTGCTCCTCTGCTAACCATTTCTTCAACTTCGTCAATACTAAATCCTAAATTTGTTAATTTTGTAGCTAGCATTGGCTTAACTTTTATTATTTTCCAACGGATAGCTTCAGTTAAGCTAACATTATTTCTTCTCCATTCCTCAGCTTCGTCAGCATCAAAGCCTTTTTCAGCCCAATTCTTTGCTTCATCAACAGCAAATCCATTTCTATTCCATTTTCGAGCTTCAGTTTCTGAAAAACCTTTCATAATATAATGAAAAATACCCTCTTCTACAAAATCAAATATTTTATTTTTGTCTATTCCTTTTTCTGACAGTTCAAGTATATCAAAAGCATTGATCCCCTTTTTCAGCCATTCATATGCATTTTTAGGACTAAGTCCAAGATTGTCAAATATACTGGCTTCCTGCGGCTTAAAAGCATAATTATACCATTCTAAAGCTATATTGCCTTTCCTGAATCCATTTAAGGCCCATTCCTTCATGTCTTTTACAGAAAAGCCAGCTTCCCAAAAAGTTTTTACCTCTTGTGGACTGAGGTTTATTTCAATACCTGTTTTTGCCCATTCAGAATCAGAAGAAAAACCAACTTTATCCCATTCATCATTATCATATTTTTTATCCGCTTCATTATACTCTTCATAGAACACAGGTATATTTTCTACGTTATTTAACCACTGTTTTACCTGTTCATATCCCCATCTTTTTTTATAATTCCGCGTAAGAAGTCCTTTTAATAAAATTTTAAATCTTTTAGGAATATCTTCTGGGATTTGTACACCCTGGGTAACAAGAGTATTTATAATAACAGCTTCTGATAAGCCAGCAAAGGGATTCTTGCCTTTTAATAGTTCATATATTATTATCCCTAAATGCCACCAATCAATTTCTTTGCCAAAATAACCTGAAACTTCTTCCGGAGCCATATAAGAATATGTCCCCTTTAACGCAGTGACAACCTTCGACATCTCCTCAGACATAGCAGAAGATATTCCAAAATCAATTAGCACAAGGTCTAAAGATTCTAAATCTCTTATAAGAACATTAGAGGGTTTCAAGTCTCTGTGAACAATTCCTCTTTCGTGCAGTGCTTTAATAGCTTCTGCAATTTCTTTAACTACAATATCAACTTTGCCTTTTACTTTTTCTAAATTATCTTTTAAACTGCCATATTGAATATACTCCATTAACTCAAAATATCTGCCGGTTTCTTCATCTTTACCTACTTCAAAAATTGTTACAACATGTTCTTTGAGTTCAAAAGAAATCTTTTTTAATCTTTCTAACACTTCAATTTTAGGAGTAATACCCTTTCTGTATAGCTTTAAAAACATCCTCTTGCCACTTTCTTCTACAATATAAGCATCGCATTCTCCACCTTTCGCCGGAAGTTCCTCTACTATTTTGCAGTTTCTGAATATTTTTAAAGACAATCTATCTTTTTTATTTAAAATATCTTCCTCTCTAATAGTGATCTCTTGTATGTTTTCTTCATCCCACCAGCTCTCTACTATTGTTCTTTCATCCATAATTAATCCCTTCCTTATATTTTTACGCTCTGCAGAAACAGTTTTTAAATAAAAGCTTCTCTACCAATATACTTTTATACCTATTTTATATTAAATTATACCAATTTTATTTTTAATATACAATCAAATTTGGTCCTTATGTTAATTTAGATTTCCAATAATTTTGAATTCTTAGTGTCTATAATTCTTAGCTGTTTTCATTTGTTTTTATAAAGGTTTAAATATATTTTTCTGTAAATATAATACAGCATTTTGTACAATTGTGCTATTCTTCAATCATTATTATTCTAAACATTCCCAATAAAACTTTCTTAACTTTATAGTTCTATTTTGACGTTTACTGTCATTTATGTTATGTTATTTTATTCCATTATGCTATGGGTACCTGCATAACTTTATGTACTCTGCATTTTTGTATTTTCCAATTGCTGTCGACCTGCAATACCCTCAAAAACCCCGGGGGTCGACAGCAATTGGAAAATTTTAACACATCTTGACTTTCTTGAGCTTGTGGGGTATAATAGAAATAACTTATAGTAGTTTGAAACTTCATCCATTTGTTCCCCATAAGACTTCCCAAGCTCCCTACGGGTTTGTAGCCTCCCCTTTGGGGATTGAAACTCTTTAGCTGCTGCTGTTTGAGACATTTGACCTGAAAGTTCGTAGCCTCCCCTTTGGGGATTGAGGTATGGAAGGAACTTATCCTTGGGGGATAGAAAAAGAGATGGTAAGCACTGGTTGGAATCTAAAATAAGCAATATATCTTTTGCTTTCATAGTGTGGTATAATAAAAGTGTACAGAAAAGTATGCAACATATAAGAAAAAGGAGAAAAACTGTGTGCAAAAAATTGCCACCAAAAGAGCACGATACAACATTTAAGTTTTTGTTTTCAGACAAAGATGAAATACTTTTGCTGGTAAAAGATATACTTCACTATACTTGGGCAGACAGTATTGAAGAAGATTCTATTGAACTTGTCAAAACAAACTATGTTACTCATGAGTTTTCACAGGTTGAGGCTGATGTAATTGCAAAAGCAAAACTAAAAGAAAGAGAAGTTTATTTTTATATTCTGATTGAGAACCAGTCAACCGTTAAAAAAGAAATGCAGCAAAAGATTTTAAAGTACATGATAAGTATATGGGCTGATGAGATAAGAAAAAATGTTCAGATTCTACCAGCAATTATTCCTATTGTTGTATACAATGGAATAGGTGAAAGATGGAGTATATCGACCAATCTTATGGAAGCGTTTGACATATTCAAGGATGATGTGTTCAGATACAAAGTAGTTGACATAATAGAACTTGATGTAAAAGAACTTTTGGAAATAAAAGAGGATGTGCTGCTCCCTGTAGTGTTTTATCTTGAGCAGGTAAGAGAAGATAGAAGTGAGCTTATAAGAAGGCTTTTAGAGGTTGAAGAAAACTTAAAAAATCTAAGTAAAAAGAATGTAGATAGATTTTTGGAATGGTCGTATCGCATTATACGACCAAGGCTTTCTGAAGAACAAAAGTCAGAGTATGATACAGTTGCAAGAAGACTGTCAGAAGGGGGTGTAAATGCCATGGGTGAGTTTATATCAAATGTTGCAAGACTTTTAGATGAAGCAAAAACAAAAGACTTTATGGCTGGGAAACTCGAAGGAAAACTTGAAGGGAAACTTGAAGGTAAAATCGAAGCCACAATAGAGTTTGCGAAAAGATTAATACAAAAGGGATTTAGCGATGAAGAGGTTGCTGAACTTACAGAACTTCAGATTGAAAAGGTTAAAGAGTTGAGAAAATCCATGGTAAATTGAGAAATGTTTGAACATAAAATAGAAAGTAGGGCTGTCTAAAAAGATAATTGGACAGCTCTTTCTTCCAATATATGGTTTTTGTTTTGCAGCCTCCCCTTTTGGGATTGGCAGGGATGGACTTTTTCTGGCTCACTAAGAAAAATCAGCACAATACTGTAACAGGAGTGTGAGTTTTTTGAATAATAACAATGAAAAGGAATTATTTAATGAAAACACTAATGATTTAATTCTGTCAATAATAAATTTTTTAGAGAATCAAAAACAATATATAACAAATCCAAAAGCAGATCTATCCATTAAATTTTCCGAAGATAATATCTATACCAGTAAATCTTGTCCTTTTTGTGGCAGTGCATCTGAGTATGATATGGAGTATGATAGTTATTATTGTCCTGAGTGTAATGTATGGCTCGAACCAATATGCGGCAGCGAAGACTGTATGTTTTGTGCAAACAGACCTGAAAGACCTCTCCTGAAGTAGCAAATTGAAACTTTAGCTACTTCTTGTCAAATTGAATTTATGGCAAAAACCTTCATCAGTAAATTAAATCTTTCCATTCTATGTTTAAAAGTTCGCATAAAAATTACCTTTCAAGGCAGAGAAAAATGTGTTAATTTTTTTTTCGCTGCAGGTTTGCAGCCAAAAAAAGACAAGGAGGTTTTTGAAAAATATTTAATTTTTATCTTTTTACAACAGCAAGCTGAACACCTCTAAGTTCATTCCACATCCTAAAATAACTTGTCAAATCATGAGGAATCATATCAAGATTTATCTCTTTGCAAAAATGCGGTTTTCCAAATTTTATAGAATTGTCATTCTCTTTATAAGGGAAATAAAATTTTTCAACTGTCACAAGAGGATTTACAGAAACTTTATCAGCAATCAGTTTTAAGATCTCTCTTCCTTTTATCTCAGATGGGTAAAGTTTTGTATAAATATCACGAACATTTGTATCATTGAAGAGTATTATTACCGGTCTTGGCAAAACTGCAAATGCTGTTTTAATAATTGTTTCTGCAAATTCGCATACCTCTTTCAGCGAAAAAAATTTAGCCATGTCTGATAGAACATACTGAAAGCTAATTATGTTGGGTTTTTCTTCCTTAATAAAATCTATAACACTATCAATATGTTTTATAACATCAAGCTGATTAACATTGAAATCAATGTTTGTTTTATCTGAAACAAGATCTTCAATAAAACCGTGAACACTTGCCCAAAGAGGATTTTTATCAAAACCTGTATATATTAATTTCCCATTGGGTCTGCTTTTTCTTACAAAATTATCAAATGCAACAAAATCTGTGCATGGTCCGCATCCAATCGAAACTACGTTTAGTTTATCTGGAAGGTTTTTTTCAACCTGCTTTATGAGAATATAAAACTCAGTTGCATGTTTTAGTGTAAATCTTCCACAGTAGTAGTATATCATGTTCTGACAATCGTAATCTCTTATAATACCATTATTTTTTCTTGGAAAATGAACTCTGTTTATACAATCAATGCAACCTTCTATTGCCAAAGCATTAATTTCCGGACATCTCAGACATGATTTTGAGTGATTTTCCTTGGCTTTTTTGATAAGATCCAAAAAAAGAACTGACATCTTTATCACTCCCTTTTTTCTTTGCCTGTAAAATTGAGCACTTACAAAATTAATTTTAAATGCTAATCTTGTTTTTCAAAAATCAAAAAATATGCGAAGAAAGATAAGGTTACCTTTTTAAGCTATTATCCTATTTGTTGAAGCCAGCAATTAAAGTTGATATAATTATGATAAAAAGTTTTTCAAGGTTTGAAACATTCTAATAGGAGAGAAAAGTAAATGAAGGGAAAATGTTATTATTGTGGTAAGGATATAACAAAAACTTATGTAACAAGACATCTAAAGTCATGCGAGAAAAGACTTAAGTATCAGGAATTTTTGAAAAACAAAAGAGGAAAGTTAAAAAACTTATTCTTGCTTCAGGTTAACTTTGCAGAAAATCCTTCTACTTTTTGGATGTATATTTCGGTTGATGAAAATGCTACACTGCTTGATCTTGACCAGTTTTTCAGAGATGTTTGGTGTGAATGCTGTGGACATTTGAGTTTGTTTAAAATCAATGCAATTGATTATTTGAACAACGAAGAAACTCTTATGGAATTTTTAGATTTTGAAGAAAATGCAACAACAATGAAAGTTAAACTCAAAAAAGTGTTAGAAGAGGGTTTGACATTTGACTATGAATATGATTTTGGAGATACAACTCATCTTTCAATAAAGGTTATCGAAAAATATCAAGGGTACCAAAATAACAAAATTGAAATCATGGCAAGGAACAATCCACCAATTTATATCTGTTCGGTTTGTGGCAACATGGCTACTCATTACTGTTACGGTTGCTGTAGCTTTTATTGTAATGAATGCAAGGAAAATGATAGTTGCAGTTATGAAGATGAATTAATGGTAGAAATAGAATCCGGGCAAAATTCTCCAAGATGTGGAGTATGTGGATATGTATATGACGAATATGGAGACGAAGACTACAAACCACTGGTAGTTGAGTAAATTACCTTTTTATAAACCACCGTAGGTGAATTTAAAAAATCTGAACAAAATTTAAGTTGATTATTTTTAAAAGCTATTTCTAAAGGGAGAGTCAGCAACCACAATGCTTACAATTGATAAGATATTACCTTTTTTGAACAATGAGTTCATTGAAGATGCATCTAAAAACAAAAAAACTGAGACTTGTCAAGAATTTTGTGTTTCCAATTTATAACGTAATTTGTAGAGTTGAGTTATGTTGTTAATGCATTTTCTAATGCTTGGAACTTCATTTTTCCGTTTTGCATAGCGTAAGTTCTCTTCCTGTAAGTAAATATTAATTTCTAAGACACAGGCAGCTGAAAGTATCCACCTGAATTTACTTCTTGCCTTCTCAATCATGCTATTTACACATAAAGCGGCGTTTGTAGAAAAAGCTTTCTTAATTCCTCAGGGTATTTCATATGGACAGAATAAAACTCTGCTTTTTCTGATATTGCAGCAATAAAATCGAGGATATTTTGAAAGGTATCCATCACAAAGTTCTTTAAATTTCAGTACAGCTCAATCAAAATCGGAGGAAGAAATTTTAAGTCTGTTCTTAACTCTTGTTAAAAGCAGAAAGCTTTATCTTTTGTCATATGTTTTCTGCTATTTTGTTGGAGGTGGACAAAAGCAAGCTAAAGGTCAGCAAGAGGATAAGCAAGTTTGACAGCATCTATAATACCAGGAAAGTCATCGCTTATGACAATTAAAACTTCTTTAAGACCTCTTTCAATATACCTCTCTTTTTCAATTAGCAAACTTTGACGTTTTTCTTCTAAAATTTTAATTTTATTTTCATGTTCCTGCTTTAAAACTTGACTTTCCCTTATGATTTGGTCGTACCTTTTCGTAATCTCATTCAATTCATTTTGTTGATTTGTTATATCTTCAAAAATTTTATCCTTTTCTATTTTTTCAATACTAAGCCTTGCTTCAAGTTCTTCTATTTTATTCTCCAGAGAAATATTACTATTAATTATTTTGTTTACCTCATCAGCTATTTTCTTTAACCTTTTTATATTACCTGTTTTTGAAATAGAAACATCTTCTACTCCGTTATACCCTCTCTTGATTATAAGTTCATTAATATTAGATATAATATCTTTGATCCACTGGACATAACACTGTTTTAGCCTCTTTGGCAAATCCTGTTTATAAAATAACTCCGAAATTTCTTTATCATCAACGGTATATTTACATCTGGCTAAATAATCATCCATCGGTTCTTCAAATAATTGATCTATATCAATTCCATATTTATACAAAACATCAAGATAAAATGCTATCAGAGAACCAGCAGATATATCATAAATTTCGTTTAGTTTTGTAAATTCCAAAAAAGATTGCCACTCACCTTCATTTGAAAAAATAATCCATATTTTCTTGTTCTCCTTAGACTGCAAAACTATATTTTCAATTCTCTCAACCAGATTTTCATATAGGGAACTTTTTCTCATATTTTTCAACTCCCATACAATAGTCTTATGACCTGGTTTTTGTTGTTCTATCACTTTTTAATTGTGCGAAGACAGACTATTACTAATTTAAAAATTTTATTAAAACCCAGATTTTTATCGTATATTAAATTTATTTTATCATAAATATTTTGTTAGAACAGCAAATATAAAGTATTTAGATTAGCTTTGCACTTGATTATACAAACACTATCTTGATGTGCATATTTATTTGACTTATAACGAATATATTTGCTTTTTGACTAAAAGTCATTTCCGTCGACCTCCGGTGGATATTTTTTGAGGTTTATTTTGTACTCGGTTTCAGTACCTATACCACAGACTTTGAAATAATTGCTGGCAGTAGCTGGATAGACGGAAAGAATAGATGAGACTTTAGAGCTTGATTTTTCTGAACTGTGCAGGATTTTGATATGATGTACTGATATAAAAACATTGACACCATTGCATAAAGTTGATATAATAAAATCAAGCTTTCCAACGTGTTTGTAGCCTCCCCTTTGGGGATTGAAACTGTAGGAACCAGGATATATTACAGGTGTACACTTAGGTTTGTAGCCTCCCCTTTGGGGATTGAAACGGGAAAACATGGAGCAAATTCAGCAGGCAAGTGCTGTTTGTAGCCTCCCCTTTGGGGATTGAAACTACCACTTCGACGCAGTAGAAATCAAAACAGGGAAGGTTTGTAGCCTCCCCTTTGGGGATTGAAACAATCTTGTGGCAGTTTGCCAAATAAAAGTTAGCAGGTTTGTAGCCTCCCCTTTGGGGATTGAAACTTTAAAGAAGATGATAGAAGCAAGTTACTTAATGCGTTTGTAGCCTCCCCTTTGGGGATTGAAACGTTATGATATTAAGGTAGGGTTTAAAGAGGCTGTTAGTTTGTAGCCTCCCCTTTGGGGATTGAAACTTTTAACACCCTCCTATTTTTTATTTTTTTGAGCCGGTTTGTAGCCTCCCCTTTGGGGATTGAAACTTGAAATTGCTAAACAATAAATAGTTTGAACACCAGTTTGTAGCCTCCCCTTTGGGGATTGAAACTTCTTTTCTGCTGCTCTTGTAGTTGTGTCTGTAGATGTTTGTAGCCTCCCCTTTGGGGATTGAAACGGTAATGAAAGAAAACCTTATTTCCCACTCCTGCAAGTTTGTAGCCTCCCCTTTGGGGATTGAAACAGTCATATTCTTCGTTTGAGAATTCATTACCGTATACGTTTGTAGCCTCCCCTTTGGGGATTGAAACCCCAATTGATCAGGTGTAATTACACCACTTTTTAAAACGTTTGTAGCCTCCCCTTTGGGGATTGAAACTTCATCGCATCTACAGTCTGCTTGCAATGTAGTTCTGTGTTTGTAGCCTCCCCTTTGGGGATTGAAACTAGTAAGCACCTCCTTTATTTAAAAATCTGGAATTTTGTTTGTAGCCTCCCCTTTGGGGATTGAAACGCTTAAATTGTTCTTGCTCTAAATCTGTTCTTATTGTGTTTGTAGCCTCCCCTTTGGGGATTGAAACAGCTTTGCTGTGATGATTGCAGTTTGAGAAAAGTCAAGTTTGTAGCCTCCCCTTTGGGGATTTAGGAGAGGGAAAGCCTGCACATTGGGGATTGGTAAGAGGAGTGGAGTTTTCTCTTTGGGGATTGAAACGCAAGATGAATAAAATGATAATTAGGAAAATAGTAGACATTCCAGAAGCAGCAAAAAATATACCTGTTGAACTGATAGTCAGAATACCTTTAAATAATCTGAACTGCTACAAGCTCGCCTTCTTTTATCTCATTAATAGCTTTTTTTGTATAATCAAACCAGATTTCTGCTTTGTATCTTGAATAAACATCGCTGTCATATTTCATCATGCGTCCGACAATCTCTGTATTGAACATTTTTTCACTCCTCATCATCAAACTTGAGACTATCTCGGAACTTTCTAAAAGTCATATTAAGCGGATCTTTTTTATAAAGCTGTTGACTGCTCTGGATTATACCTTTTGCAAATTTAAGCAGTGTTTTAGTTCCTCTGTCTGCCTTGTGAAGCGGTTCTGGATATCCAATCACTTCAGGAAAGTGATTTCTTGTAAGAATATCTAAAAAGTATATATTCATCGCCTGCCCCCAGTTGATAATATTCTTATCAACATGAAGAAAAGGTGATATCCTTCCAAGCTTGCTGTTATCTACTAGCACACTCTCTAAAAACTGTTTGTCAAGGGCAGGATGCAAAAGCCTTTCGACAAATAGATGAAAAATCCTTTATTTAAATATCATAAAGAATTACTTTTAGACAAAAAAAGGCACTGATATCAGGTTTATTTACCATCAGTGCCTTTATATTTATCTAATTTAACTTGAAATTACTCTTCAATTACATCTTCTCCATCATCTTCATCCAAGCCTTCAGGATAAATGTCCTCAAGGTCTGCATAATAACATATAAGAAAGTTAAGAACATCGACAGAAGATTTTTGGGAGTTTATTGGAAAAAGTATAAAAGAAAGCGATGTTCTACCTTGTTTATTTTCAAAAGTATCTTTTGATCCAAGCAGCCTATATCTTAAAAAAACCTTTTATAACCCCCAGTTATGAATTTTAACATAAAATATAAAATCCCCAATGAAATAAATATAATTTGATTTTCACACATTAAAACAGTTCAAATATTATGCGAAAAGGCAAGGAATTCATTTCAAATTTTATTAATTCTCACTTCTCCTTTTCAACATCTTTTCAAATAAATTCATTGCTGAATTTAATAATAATTTGAATTCCTCCACATTTTCTAAGTAGTTCTGATTGCCGCGTGGTGATGAACCATGCACTGCAGCATTCCTTAGATATTCCAATTCTTCAATTGTTCTTGCCTCGTCTTGTTCTTTGATTAGTTTGTTTGAATCTGATTTAAATACAACATTTTTCATTTCCAATTTTAGTTTTTTCCTTGCTTCCTCGCGTGCATCATAACCCATATTATCTTTTATCTTATACACATCTGCAAAAAGTACAATTATTGCTTCATAAAGAAGAATCAAGGCTTTAAGATATTGCCTTCTTTCATAGAAAAACTGCGACCTTTTGTACATCCTCTGAAAAAGTTTTTCCTGTCTGTTCATCTCAGAAAACTCTTTGTACATTATCTCAACTATTTCTTTTTCAAAAGAATGATCAACCATTTTTTGTTTGTCTTCAAGTCCTTTTATTATCTCTTCAATTTCTCTTCGCGGCTGGCGGTTCATCTCAAGCTTGAAATAAGTCTTTTCTCTGTCGCCAAGACCTATTTGCTCAAGCAGCGGTACAAAATAACCTGAGTTTTGGAATGTCGCCATAGATTCTATTAATCTGACAAGCTTGTCAATGAAAGGTATCTCAATAACTGGAGATTGCCCATCCTCAATCCCTGAAAAATAGTCTCGCATATCATGTGCACCATAGAATATTCTTATGCTGTTTATCTTTCTCAAATACTTCAAAAGCATTATACCATATGAAAAAACTACAGGAATGTTCCTAAATGCATGCGTCATATCAAAGATTACGTTGTACTCACCATCTTTATCAAGCTCTTCTAAAAGTATATCAATACCTCTGCCAAGCTCAAGCGGCTTTATTTTGTAAAACTTCAGCTGTGGTACGTACTTTGTTAAAGTATTCTGCCATGCTGAAAGTGTATTGTCTTGAATACCTTTCTTTTCTTCTTCATATACTTTTAAGCACATCGCAGTTATATCTTCTGAGTTTTGTACATCATGAGGTAATATCTGGTAAAGCTCTGACCATGCTGACTGGTCAGTACCAATCAAGATAAACTTGTCAATTTGCATATTCTCTACTTCATTAAGATATTCGTAAAGTGCAATTCCAAAAAAAGCTGTTCTTGTGGCTATGTACTTTTTACTCTTGTCAGGATTGAAAACATACTCAGTTTGTTCATACCCCACTGTTTGGTCTTTTTTTAACCGACCTTTGCCTATAACTGAAATTAGAATATTTACGGTTTTATTTTTACTCAACCCAAAAACCCCCTTTTTACTTCAAAAACGTTTTTTCATATATTTCTATATATATAAATATGTAATCTTTTGCAAAAAATCTGAGACTGTCTAAAATAATCAATAAAAAATTTTGTAGAAAACTTGAGATTGAGCCCGAAAGATCTGCTTGGAAATTGTTTATGGATATTCTGATTATATTATATCTATCTTATATGAAACATCTGACAAAACATTTCCAAAAGTTCTTTTGATGCAAAAATTTCAATTTTGCCAAAATATTCTATTCTACCGTCAATAACATGCTGCTTTTTTAAATCTTTGGTTATTAAAAAGAAGAACCTCTGGTCTTCAGGATATTTGCCAAATCTCTTGTAGTAGATGTCAAGAAGCTGTTGTCGAAGAGTTTCGGAAAAAATCTCTGGTTCCTTTTCATATTCTATGCACCTTCCTTCTTTTTGAGCATATACACCGCTGAGCAAAGTTCCTTTTGATTTTACCTCCACTTTCCTGGATGAAATACTCTTTAAACAGATTCCTTTAAATAAGCTGTTCAAGACTTCATAAATTTTAAATATATTTTGAGTAACAAGCTCAACAAAAGGCGTTGCAAGGTATATTCTGAAATTCTCAAATACCCAAACACCATCTTCTACTTCTCTTTTGTTTCTGGTTCTCACAGTCGTTATTGTGAACAGTTCTGTAGAAAGTAGCTTTCTTATTACATGAAAAAGTTCATTATAATAAGAGGATGGAAGAAAAACTCCATCCTCTTTTGCAAAAAAATTGAAAACAAAATAATGCGCCATACTCTACACAACCTTTAAATATTTTTAAGTATTTCTTAACCTATTGTCACCTTTATCCAGCCGGGGATTGTTGCAATCTCGCCATTTTTGAAGATAATTCTTCTTGTTTTTGGAAAAAGTTCAGGATAAATTTTTGAGCTACTATCAACAACTTTTAGTTTTGAAAAGCTCTCTTTTTTAAAATACATTCCAACTGTCTTTGAACAATACCCTGTCGAAAATCCTAATTGAATCAAAAACTGATTTGGAGCAAGTTTTTTCAAAATGTCCATTAACTTTTCATATTCTTTAACAATTTGTATTAGTTTATAATTTCTATAAAACTCTATCTCTTTCGATATATACCTTTCTGTTGCACTATTTATTACCTTTGTCAAGAATTCTACACTGTCTTTGTAGCCGCTAACTCCATCAAATTTGTCTTTCAAACCAGATGTTACTGCACTGCCAAAAACAAATTTATCTTCAATCTTCATTGTGCCTTTTAAAGAAGTTTTTGGACTAATCCCTTCTGCAACAATTGAAAGACCACTTTGTGGGTCATCAAAATTGCCCTGTCTGTGGTACCATTTGACTTTGCCATCGCAGATATTCATTACCTTTATCTCATAGCCAAACATTTTTTCATATGACACAAAATCAGTATCGCTTATCTGAAGGAACTTAAAAGGTGAAAAATAAGGCTGTGAAAAAATGCTCTCCTCTGGCTTATCATCAACCTCTTTGGGGTCAATTTTATTTCTTGGATTTTTTTCTTTTAAATTTTTTTCATATGCAAAGTCAAGAGCCTCTTCATATTTTTTGAGCAAAGGATCTTTTAACGCCTTTGTAATAAACGACCTCACCGCACCTTTTAAAGACGAACCAGGAATATATGCTCTCCCTGCACTTTTTATAAACGCTACAACCTCATTTTGTAAATTCTTTACACCATCTAATTTTATCCTGTACCTCGTGCACCTTTCAATATCAATTGCATACTTTTCTATAACATCACTCAATTTAAAGCCTTTTGGATTTGTCTCAAGTGCCTTTGTGATTGTATCAATCAAACCTTCTTTGGTAAAACTCATCTCGAACAGCTTGTCAAAATTGATGACCCTTAAAAAATCGCCTTCTTTTATAAACTCAAAGCTTTGGAGTTTATCCTGCCCACCTATCACAACCGGGGTTAAAACCTCAACTTCATATATTCTGCTCCCCAATAAAGCTCACCCCCTTTGGCAGGGGAATCAAAAACGCCAAACCATATCTGAGGATAGGATGTGAATCATAACCGTTTGGTGTGACATCTACCACCCTGCCGAAAATTTCACCTTTTACAATGCTTCCCTCAGAAAACATCCTAACAGCCTTCTTTTTCGTACCAAAATCGCCTTTTGAGTAGATATACCCTGACCTTGTGGTGATATCATAGAACTTAAATTTTTCTATTTCGCTGCTGTCTTTTGGATTTGTCAGTGAAAGTGTCATGTAATATTCACTCTCTTTCGTGTCTTTGGAAGATGCATCTAAGAATTCTGGCTTAAATAACCCTAAGCCGGCTGTTCTATCCCCGCCTATGCCTTCATCTCCCAAAAGCCTGATTGCAGCCTTTATCTCATTTTCTAAAGCAGAATCTAATATCTCAAGGTAAAACCAAAGACCTGCATTTTCTTTAAACTGGCAATGTGAAAAATAGTAGATGTTTGAAGAAGATGTAGCTCTATCTATCGTTACTCTTGCCCTTTCTTTGGTTGTCAAGAAAGTAGAAGAAAGTTTTTCCTTTTCATCTGATTTTACTAAAAACTCACCTGCTGGCTCAAAATTCCCTTTAAAAAGGTTTGTTAAATCCTCTTCATCAACAAATCTGACTTTTTTTATCTTCTTAATATCATCAGATTTTACATATTCATGCAAATCTAACCCCATAGGTTTGAACACAAAAAACTTATCCTCTATATATGGCATTGTTGATGATACTTTAAAAGCAGGTTTGCCATCCAAAAAACCTTTAATTAGCTCATCTGTCTTTTGCTTTCCAAAAAGTAGCGAATACGCATTTACAATCCCACTCATGATTGTGTCAGAGTGTGCCATGGTCTGGGTTGTATTGTAAGTCTTTTCTTTTGCTCCAAAATGAACAGGTGTTTTGAACTTGATTTTGACTTTAAAAAGCTTTTTTGTCTCCATAGCCTATCCATCCTTCAAAATTGAAGATTTTTGAGGTCTCTTGCTTCAGCAATCACTTTTGGCTGGCCTTCAGTCAGGTAGCATTCCTTGTCTTTATACTCAATCTTTATACCAACAAACTGAACCTTGCCATTTCCTCTTGTACCCTGCCCGCCAAGATAATCATCTTCAAGCAGCCTCATTGCCTGTATTAACTTTTTAATGTAAAGGTCACCATCATCCTTGCCATCAACCTCAAACCTGTTCACAACAAACTCAGCCTCAAACTCTGCACCTGCAGGTACTCTTTCGCTCTGTCTTGGATTTGCTTTTGATGTTATTCTATCTATGTTGTTTTCAAATTTGACTTCTGTCCACTCAAGTTCCAGATTCTCTTTCATCTCGTCTGTGATAGAAGTTTTTATTAGCTTTGCATCACGAACAATTAATCTTGTTGGAATAACAGCATCTGTAAAATCTACTTTTTTGCCGTTTTTAAGCTCATGCTCGCCGTGGTTTCTGCCAAAAAGTCCACATACAACACAGTCTTTGTCGCCACACATATGAATGCAAATCCCAGATGATCCGTCTTTTTCTTTTTTGGTTACCACCAGCAAATCCTCTTTGACTTTTTTCTCTGCAAATTCCATCAACGCACGCATTTTACCTTTCAGCGAAGAACCTGGTATGTATGGCTTGCCTTCAGCATCTTTTATAACAGAATTATCAATACCACCTATCTCTAAGCTGTTATTCCCTTCTCCTATGTGAAGACCTGTTACTGCCTTTATTTTACATGTAACAACATACTTGCCCTTTAAAATAACATCCATGTTGCATTCAACCTCCCAACAGCTTTTGATTGTTTTTTATTCTCTTCCACCAAAGAATTTGTGGTATGCAACAACTGCCTCAAAAAAGTCTTTAAATCTCTGTAATGTTTTTTCATTTTGCTCTGCAACTGGCAATGCTTTATTGACTATCTCTTGGAAATCTTTTAGTTTCGGAAATCTTCCTGATGTATACGCCATTTTTGCTTTCAAAAGCTTTAGCTTGTACTTATAGTTTTCATTCTCTGGAGAAAGTCTTTTGACCTCTGTGAAGACTTTTCTCAGCTGTGTAACCGTTACATTGGACTCTTTCAAAAGCTGACCTGTTTTCTCTGCAACCTCAGAAAATGCTTTGCCATCCTTGTCCTTACCAGGATCAATAGCAGTCTCAATTTTGCTCAATATATCATTTTTTAAAGCTCTGATATCAACGCCTGGCATATCAAAAATTCCCTCCTTCCAATCTAAATCATTAATGTCTCATCTCAAGCTCAGCCCATCGGGCTGCTAAATAAGCATGCTTGTAGAGTGAATTTGTTTGTTCCTCGATTATAGCTTTTAAAATTTCATCAAGTTCATCTTTTAATTTTCTGTATCTATCTTTTAGCTTTGCTATATAATATACAAATCTCCATGATTTAAATATTTCGCCATTTTCTTTTGCCATTTTTCCAAGCTTGTCAACTGTGTATATTGCATTTATTAGAGCTTTTGATACATTTTTTTCACTTACAAGGCTCACTATCTTTTCTTTTATATTCTTAAGATCATCAAACTCTTCCCAGCCAACAAAATGTCCTGAAAAAGCAAAGCAATCCTTCTTCTTCCCATTATCACGTTCAAACTTCTTTGCCTCATCAAGATGATCGCCGCAAACCGTTGCAACTCTGTAAATTGGATACTTTTTATCAGGTGCTATCTCAAAACCCATAGAGAGTGTTATGTCTTTATTCTGGCAAACATATTCCCTAAATTTTTTATAAACTGCGCCAGCCAAATAAGGCATGTCTGTCCACGGTCCAAGTACGCAAAAATCATCCCCGCCTGCGTAAATCACAATTGAATTGGTGCTCTGTTCTTTCGTGAGTTTATTAAAGAAATAGCCAAAAAACAACGAAAACTCCTGAGACAATGTCATTACTCTTGAAAGTGAATTTTTCTCTTTTAAACCATCCTTAAAAATTCTTCCTAGATTATCAACATCACCTCGCACTATTCCCCATGTTGAAAGCCCTTTTGATTCTTTTACAATATCATCTAAAAGTTTTATATTGCCACTTTTGTCAATTGGTGCATATGTTGATATGTTAAGTGCTTCATAATATTCTGGATCAAATGCCTCTCTTTTGAGCAACGAATTCCCATTCTTTAACTCTTCTTGAACCTTTACCATATCTATTATTATGGTGTTTGAAATGCTTTCATAGTTGGATGAAAATTCTATCTTTCTCCCAAAGGCAGTCAAAATTTTATATATATTATCCAGCTTTTCCGAAACTACTGGTTTATGCCAGCTGTCAATTATAAACAAACTCTTTATGAGTCTTTCCCCAAGGTCAACAAAGCTATCACAGAAAGAACATACAACTTCACCTAAATCATTTGTGTTTGCTATATTGCCACAATGCGGACATTTGTTTTCAAAATCATCAAATGGCTCAAAAAATCTCATCTGCTCATTTTTGATGATATCACTGAACTTTTTACTCTTTCTGATTTGAATTTTTCTTGCAACCTCATCAAACTTTTCACCAATATTGCCCATAAATGATGCAAGGTCAATGCTGCAACTTTCAAGAAGCACATTAAGTGCCCCTTTGTGGGCTTTGAACATAACATTGTCAATCATGCTCTGGTATTGATGTAGCCTCTCTTCAAATGACTTGGGCATCAAAAGGTAAAAATGTCCTCCACCGTTGTATATAAGATTACAAATGGGCATATTTTCTTCTTTTAGTATAAACCTTGCTATTGTGTCCAGCAGAAATGCTATGTAAAATGACTTTCCTTTGAGAGCTTTTAGTGCACCGTCCATTCTGGTATCAAATACAAAATCTTGAATGCCTGAAACATCGCCTTTTACAAGACAAAACAGCTCCCCATCTCCTTTTTGAATTGAGCTTTTGTTCTTCAGTTTTGTCAAAATTCCTTCAAGCTCTTTTTTCATCTTTACTATATCATCTTTGAATCTGTATTTTAACTCTCTATCAAGGCAGAATGCAATTGCTGCTGTCGATTTGCTGTGTGCCCAAAGTGAAATATCTGGTTTGCTATGATAAAAGGCTGATGGGATGTTGTATGTATACTGCTGCATAAGATTGTAAACTGCTGTTATGTAGTTCTCCTCGTCAATTGAATGATCCTCAAAATGCTTGCGCAATTGATTCATCTTAGAGACAAATTCTTCCCATAAGTTTTGATAATCCTCTGAGAAGTCATTTTTTGGTAAAGCTTGAGGAAATTTTACATCGTATTTCTTCGACAAAAATTTATAACTCACATTTTGTTCTGGTTTTTCATCATCTTGCCTATCAAGTATGATGTTTGAAAAGATTGAAATCATTTGCTTTACTTTCTGGCTATTTTCCTCTGATTCACTGTAGTCTTCTCTGTCAGTTGCAGCAGAAATTCTGTCAGCAATGGAAATCAAAAGTTCTTCATACTCCGAAGGTTTGTGATGGTTTAAAATTAGTGATGTTACCTGTAATTTCTTTGGAATTGTATTTTCTGCAAAGAATGCACCCCATTCTTGGTGGCGTGGTGCAAAAGCACCTTCTTCTTTGTAAAATGTCTTATATCCTTCTTCTATTGTTTTTTTTGCATCTTTGTTATTTGTTCTCATATAAAACTTTCCAACATCGTGCAAAAGCGCACCCAAAAAAAGACGTAAATTAAAACGCTTTTCCTCCTCAGATAAGTTGGTGTTATAAAAGACCATCTTTAAATACCACCTTCTTTTATGGGTTTTTGTAAAAACACCATTCAAGGGTTTATGTTTAGATCATTCTAAAGGTGAGTTCGTGGACTTGAAAAAATAATAACATTATGTCGAAACCAGCAGTTTTTGGCACTTTATTTAATTATACCACCTATATTCAAAAATGAAAATATTAAATTTATATCTACTTTTCAATCATTGTTTTTATCCCCATTCTAAAAGGACAAGGCTTTCTTCTAAATATTTTGTAGATTGCGCAATTAAAATTCTGTACTGTTTTAGTTTTAGTATTCTCTATAGCCATTTTACAGACAATTGCAAGTTTATACTAAAATTTGAGCTTTATTTATCATATTTATGCTTTTTGACCAAAAGTCACATCTGTCGACCTCCGATAGCAAAATTTTTAAGTTCATATTGTATTCGGTTTCAAGCCTGCAGTACGTAGATTAGACCAAACTTCTGGCAGCAGCTGGATAGACGGAAAGATTTTATGGGCTTTTATCCCTTGATTCTTCTGGGTTGATTTGAGTTTTTCACAAATGTTTTAATATAAAAACATTGACAGGGGTGTATAATCTTGATATAATAAAATCAAGCTCTTGAACGTGTTTGTAGCCTCCCCTTTGGGGATTGAAACTGGATTTAAAGCTGATAGGCGGTGATTTTGTTGCCTAAGTTTGTAGCCTCCCCTTTGGGGATTGAAACTGTTCTTTTACGCCTACAATACCAAAAAGGCGATATGTTTGTAGCCTCCCCTTTGGGGATTGAAACTTGCCCCTGACATCTCTCTCTGTATCTATTTTATACGTTTGTAGCCTCCCCTTTGGGGATTGAAACCCTTTTGCTATCAATAATTCATGTCCATTCTCAAATGTTTGTAGCCTCCCCTTTGGGGATTGAAACGATCGCCTTCACACACTGTAAACGAGATTATACCCGTTTGTAGCCTCCCCTTTGGGGATTGAAACACATACTGGTTAGATCCTCCAGCAAGTCCTAACATGTTTGTAGCCTCCCCTTTGGGGATTGAAACATACTTAATTTTAAGCAAAATACTAACAAAATCATCGTTTGTAGCCTCCCCTTTGGGGATTGAAACGCCTGCATATAAGAACCATGATGAACAACTGATACAACGTTTGTAGCCTCCCCTTTGGGGATTGAAACTGTCATCAGGTTGTTTATATTCTACTTCTTTTACAGTTTGTAGCCTCCCCTTTGGGGATTGAAACGGGTACAGGAGATTATTGGCATGTGCTAAGTTAGGAAGTTTGTAGCCTCCCCTTTGGGGATTGAAACAATAAATGGTGGTATTCAAGAATGCTGCGAGACAACGTTTGTAGCCTCCCCTTTGGGGATTGAAACTGTCAATAATCTCTTTAGCCCTGATTAATTTGGTATGTTTGTAGCCTCCCCTTTGGGGATTGAAACCTATTATTTGATATATATCCAAAATCCTTTAAAGTAGTTTGTAGCCTCCCCTTTGGGGATTGAAACGGATATATTAAAGCATATTTTAACTTTTAAAGAGGGGTTTGTAGCCTCCCCTTTGGGGATTGAAACTCCTCAAAATTAAATCTTCTTGAATTATTCCTAGTAGTTTGTAGCCTCCCCTTTGGGGATTGAAACTTGTATAAACCATAAAAACTTTTGTCTCGTTATAATGTTTGTAGCCTCCCCTTTGGGGATTGAAACCCTCTAATCGTCGAAACTTCTCTTACTTCAAAATATCGTTTGTAGCCTCCCCTTTGGGGATTGAAACTCATTACCCGAAGATAAACCATCATTACCATCAACATAGTTTGTAGCCTCCCCTTTGGGGATTGAAACCCAACTGTTTTTACTCTTTCTCGCCCTTCATGATAGGTTTGTAGCCTCCCCTTTGGGGATTGAAACCCAACTGTTTTTACTCTTTCTCGCCCTTCATGATAGGTTTGTAGCCTCCCCTTTGGGGATTGAAACCCTATGTTATATGAATCTGGACCTTCATCGATGACGGGGTTTGTAGCCTCCCCTTTGGGGATTGAGGAGAGGGGAGAGCCTCCCCTTTGGGGATTGAGGTGGGAGAGAGGATTTGTAGCCTTTCCAGTGGGGATTGAGATATGATCCTTCTCCGAAAAAAAGCTTGGAAAAGCCATTTTGTGGCTCCCAAGCCCTTTTAGAGTGTTGTCAGAAGCTATTATTCCTTTGCAAATACATTAATTTTTTGCAAGCGCCTTTTTAAAACCTTGACAAAGCCCTTTTATAACAAACCCCAGAACAACAATAATTGCAAAAACTTTTAACCCTTCTGCAAGTCCATTGAGCATTATTGATGCGCCAAGAAGAGAACTTAGCGACATCGCTTCTCACCTCGCAACACTTTTCTACTACTTATAATTTACCCTTTATGAAAAGCTTACAAAAGTTAATTTTTCTGCGAAGAAAATTAGAATCTAACCTGCACAAGCTGAAAAGCAAAGTTTTATAAAATCTATTTTACATAAACCATCTGACAAAACATGTCAAGAAGCTCTTGTGAGGCAAATACTTCGTATCTACCAAAAGCTTTAATCACATTGTAAATATCAGAAAATCCTAAAAACCCTTTTTCCTTTCCCCATGAATCTATAATAAACAAGCTCTTCATAAGTTCATCGCCAAGATCTACAAAGCTTTCGCAAAAACTACAAAAATCGAGGTTATTCTCTTTTGGTTCTATCTTCCTTCCACAGTTGAGGATCCTTTTGTTCATAATCTTCCCATGGCTCGAAAAATTCCATTTTTAACTCTTCAATCACGTCCTTGAACTTGCAAGCCTTCTTTCTCTGAATATTTCTTAAAACCCTATCTAAACAGTCACCAAAGTTGTATGCAAAGTCGTAAAGATTAACCTCTGCAGCTTCTAAAAGCACGCTCAGAGCTTCTCTGTATGCAGAAAAGATAATTTTGTCAATTTTTGCTGATATTGCTATACAAAAAATATGCGAAGTTTCGCTTTTGATTCTTTAAATAACTCTTTAATTACACAAATGATCTGACCTATTTTTTAAATGTCAAATTCACTGACTAAAAACACATGAGGATTTTGTTTAGCAAAACTTATTACCTCATCCGTAAAACCACTTTTTGAAAATAATACATAGAATTTCTTATGGTGATTAAAAATCATACTCTTTTCTATCAGGTTATTTAAAACAGACATGTCAACCTTCTGGTTTCTCCATTTGCACTCGCCAAAAAGTATATTATCTTGATTGAATGCTACTATATCAATTTCTTCTTCACGCTTTTTATAAGGATTATTCCCCCACCATTTACCTATATTTTCAAAGATAAAAGGCAGTTTCTTCTCCCTGTTCAAAATCTTGAGGTAATCCATACATACCTGCTCGTAAACCTCTCCAATAAAATCGCTCATGAAAGGTCTGATTTTATTCTCAACAACTTCATCAATCAACCCCTGTTCAATTAGAGTCTTGTTGGTAAAAACAAATCGATACCAGAATCTAAAGAAATTATCTTTGATTCTGTAAATGCTCTTTCTGCTCTTTGCTTCAAGCTTCAAAGGTGTTACCTTTTCAAGAATTTTCAGGTCTATGAGTACAGAAATATATTTTGCACACTTATCAGTATCAACTCCCACTTTTGCAGCTATCTCGTTTAATTTGCTGCTGCCTGTTGCTATTGCTTCTATTATCGAATTATACAAAGCAGGTTCCCTTACTTCTTGTCTTAAAAGCAGTTTTGGTTCTTCATAAAGATATGATGACTTGTCCAATATTTTTGTCTTGATGTTTTCGTATATGTCTTTTGTGCTGTCAAAGATACTCAAATATTGAGGAATTCCTCCCAAAACTCCATAAGCAGTAACCTGATCTTCAAAACTATAATTGGGAAAAAACTCTCTACTTTCAAAAAAATCAAATGGTTCCACTATTAACTGAGCAGTTCTACGACCATATAAAGGGCTTTTATAACTTAAAACTTCCTTTTCGATGAAACTTACCAAAGATCCACAGATAATCAAAAAAAGTTTGGTGTTCTTTAAATGATGGTCAATCAAATTTTGCAGAAGCGATGGTATACTTTTGTTCGAATTTACTATATAAGGAAATTCGTCAATTACGACAATTAACCTTTTATCCTTTGCTTGCTGTGCCAAAAATATGAATGCCTTCTCCCATGATTCAAATTTGCTTAACAATCCCCCAAGGCTAAAATAAGAGAGTACCTTATCTGAAAAAGATTCAAGGTTAATTTTATTATTGTATTCCTCAGCAACAAAGAATATTGAGGGTTTGTTTTTGCAAAACTCAGTAAGCAGAGTAGTTTTTCCAACACGTCTTCTTCCATACACAACAACAAAGTGGAATTTGTCTTCATTATAAAGTCTGTTTAATGTTTCAAGTTCATACCTTCTTCCAACAAACATAAAATCACCTACTTTAAAGTTACTAACTCCAGAGTTACTAACTTTAAAGTTAATAACTTTGAAGTCAATAAATATTATAACACGGTTTCAGTTAGATTTCTATTGCGTTTTTGATTTTCTGAAGTTCACGCCATCTTATGCTAAATTTAATTCTTCTTTGTAGCTTGGATCAATTATTCTTAAGCTATATACTCTTTGAGGTACTCGTGAAAGTCAAATCAAAATAGCTAGGAAGACAATGCTTTTTGAATATTATTCAAAATAAGATTTATATTCATTCATTTTGACCAAAAGTCATATCCGTCGATCTTAAGTGCAAAAATTCTGGGGTTCAATTTGGACACGGTTTCATTTAGATGTGGTAAGATTTTGAGTTGATTTCTGGCAGCTGCTGGATAGACGGAGGGGTTCGAGAGTGTTTTATCCCTTGAATTTTCTGAACTGTGTGTTATTTTGATATGATGTACTGATATAAAAACATTGACACCATTGCATAAAGTTGATATAATAAAATCAAGCTTTCCAACGTGTTTGTAGCCTCCCCTTTGGGGATTGAAACAAGAATTTTTTTACAACCTCATCAATGTGCCATGCCGTTTGTAGCCTCCCCTTTGGGGATTGAAACTTGAAAAAGTAAAAGAAGTTATAAGAGCTTTGCAAAGTTTGTAGCCTCCCCTTTGGGGATTGAAACGACTTTATAATGTAACATTGTTTATCATATAGCGTCGTTTGTAGCCTCCCCTTTGGGGATTGAAACTACTAAAGATATATTATTAGAGTTGAGATACTGGCTGTTTGTAGCCTCCCCTTTGGGGATTGAAACACTTTTTTATCTTTCTTAAACATTATACCAACCTCCGTTTGTAGCCTCCCCTTTGGGGATTGAAACTGTAGTAGAGTTCAGTGTAGATGATATAGAAGTTATATTGTTTGTAGCCTCCCCTTTGGGGATTGAAACTGTTGCATTTTTGTTAAAATTGATTGTCGAACTTCGTTTGTAGCCTCCCCTTTGGGGATTGAAACACAAATTACATTGAAAAAAGTTTTCTATGAGAAGTGTTTGTAGCCTCCCCTTTGGGGATTGAAACGCTCATATTCAACAGCCAATCTCCTTTCTTCCTGCTTCGTTTGTAGCCTCCCCTTTGGGGATTGAAACACCACTACCCAGTAAGAGTTTTTTGGAACAGTCAAAGTTTGTAGCCTCCCCTTTGGGGATTGAAACAATTCTTTCTTGCGCTTCCTTTCCGCCACTTTGTAGTTTGTAGCCTCCCCTTTGGGGATTGAAACAGTTTTTAAGTGAACCTGAATTTGTAGCTTGGTACTAGTTTGTAGCCTCCCCTTTGGGGATTGAAACAATTAACTCTTCTAATTATCAAAAGCGATTTAACCAGTTTGTAGCCTCCCCTTTGGGGATTGAAACGTATAAATTAATATATCATCAAATCCTATATACCTGGTTTGTAGCCTCCCCTTTGGGGATTGAAACCCATCACCATTAATATCAAATGCTAACCCTGTTGCATTAGTTTGTAGCCTCCCCTTTGGGGATTGAAACAATTTAACTCTCTCTTTAAACCTTCCATAAATTTCTCGGTTTGTAGCCTCCCCTTTGGGGATTGAAACCCATAAGGGATCCTAAAGTTGTGAATATAAGACCTCGTTTGTAGCCTCCCCTTTGGGGATTGAGGAGAGGGAAAAGCACCATTGGTGGATGAGAAAAAGCACTCAATGCCTAAAGACAAATCAAAATATCTTTTCTGATTTTACATATGCAATGCATTTCAATTATCCTGTATAGAGCAATCTATCCTGTCTTGATGTTTTGAAATATCAAAATTGGTATCTCTGAACAAAAAAATATTCTGAACAAAAACATATAAAGAAATTAAGTGTATAGAAGAAAATAGAGATGAAGAATAAACAAGTTTTTTAAAATTCTACTTCTTGTGGTAACATTTCCCATAAACTTCGCATAAAATTTGACCTTTCTTAAAGGTTTTAAAGCAGGTAAAATTGTAAATGCAAAGTTAAAGATTAACCTTTTACGAAAGAAAGAAGGGTTAGATGCATACGGAAAAGCTTTTTGAGGTTAAAGGTTCGATTGTACAAGCGTACATTGTTTGCAAAAGACAAGCATGGCTTTTGTCACGAAACATTGGACCATCGTCAGACAACCCATTTTTGGAGATAGGCAAGTTAATATCGCAAGAGTATTACAAAAACGACAGAAAAGAAGTATACTTTGACGGGGTAGTTTTAGACCTTATAAGGAAAGAAGATGAAGTGTTATTGGTTGGGGAAATCAAAAAATCGTCACGTGCAAAGAATGCTGCAATTTTGCAACTAAAATTCTACCTGTATAAGCTCTTTAAAAACAATATTAAAGCGCGCGGCAAACTTCTTATTCCTGAAGAGAAAAAGACTTTTGATGTTGAACTCACCACTGATGATATAGAAGAAATAGAAACTCTTACACAAGAGATTGATTCATTTTTGTACTCTCAATTACCACCCCAGCCGCAAAAAATCAAAGCATGTTCAAAATGTTCGTATAAGGAGTTTTGCTGGGCATGAAAAGATCACTTTATATTTTTTCAGACGGCGTCTTGAGAAGAAAAAATAACACTCTGTATTTTGAAAGCGAAGGTGTACAAAAGTTCATTCCAGTTGAGAATACATCAGAAATTTACATCTTTGGAGAGGTTGAGCTGAACAAAAGATTTTTAGAGTTTTTGACTCAAAGCGAAATAATCCTACACTTTTTCAACAGGTACGGCTACTACGTTGGAAGCTTTTATCCACGTGAGCACCTAAACTCTGGTTATATGATTTTAAAACAGGCTGAGCATTATCTTGATACACAAAAGAGGCTTTTTCTTGCCAGAACATTTGTCGAAGGCAGCTACAAAAATATGAGGCAGGTTTTAAAATACTACCAGAGCCGTGGCATTGATGAGCTTGAGCAATATATCCAGCAGATGGAGAACTTATTTGGCAGCGTTTTTAACATCAATGATGTTAACTCTCTTATGGCAATGGAAGGAAACATTAGGCAAACCTATTACTCAGCCTTTGACCTCATCATAGGAAAAGATGATTTCAAGTTTGAAAAAAGGTCAAAACGTCCACCAAAAAATGCACTCAATACACTCATTAGTTTTGGCAATTCAATGATGTACACAGTTGTTCTTTCCGAAATCTACAGGACCCACCTTGACCCACGGATAGGATATCTTCACACTACAAATTTCAGAAGATTTACACTCAACTTGGACGTTGCTGAAATCTTCAAGCCAATAATTGTCGACAGGCTTATTTTTTCAATAATCTCAAAGAACATGTTAAAGCCAGAACACTTTGAAGAGGATTTAGAGGGAATAGTTATCAAAGACGACGCTAAAAAGCTCTTTATTGATGAACTTGAACAAAGACTTTCAACAACAATCTCTGTTAAGAACATTGGCAATTATGTCTCATACAGGCAGCTTATAAGAATCGAGCTTTACAAGATTGAAAAGCATCTTATGGGCGAAAAGGAATATCAACCATACGTAACCCAATGGTAATTGAGGTGAAGCGGATTTGTACACCATCCTTGTGTACGATGTCAATGAAAAACGCGTTGCAAAAGCATTAAAAGTGTGCCGAAAATACCTCAACTGGGTGCAAAATTCTGTGTTTGAGGGCGAAATCTCAGAGGCAAAGCTGAAAAAGTTAAAGTTTGAACTTTCTCAAAAGCTAAACCTTGAAGAAGATTCTGTTATTATTTACAACTTTCAGAGTCGCCTCTATTCCCAAAGAGAAATACTTGGAGTTGAGAAAAACAACTTAGACAGATTTATTTAAAAAATTTAGGTACATGGTTGAAATTCTAACTTGGTTGTGATAAGCTAAATTTTAGTAAAAATTAAAGAGGTGCCAAAAAATGATTGAAGCTGTTGCTGAACTGGGTAGATTTGTACTGGAGGGAAAATCAAAGTCAGTCTCACAAGAGGATAGCCCCTCTGATGTTCTATCAAATAATCTTTCTTCTTTTTTATCGCGAGTTGAAAGCGAAAAAATCCTTTTTATCCTTTTAAATCAAAACCAAGGAAAGTTTGAATACTGCGGACTTGAACTTCAAGCACCTGTTGAATCAAAAGCAAAATTTTATCTTTTCAGCCAAGGTGCAAAAGGCGGTGGAACAAACTTTTCACCTACATGTACTGTTGTAAAGCCAAAAGCTACAAAAAATATGTCAGAAGTCGAAATAAAAAATAACATAAAATCCCAAGTTGAAAAGACGTTTCAGCTAAAGGTTGAAAACTGGTTTTTGAACAAAGCGCAGCCTCTTGCTAAGAAATTTTTGAAATTGAAAATTTTAAGTCAATCTGATGCAGATTTTATTGAAAAGATAACACAAGCCATAAAAGAACATAGAAAAAGAATTATAGATGATATTTCCCAAAAAATTTTTGATACTGAGCTTAAAAAAGGAAATAGTATACTTCTCTCTCTTCTCATAGATAAAAAGTACATTGGCGAATATGAAATTTTCAAACTGTTTTTGCTTGAACTTATAAAAGAGAAAAACCAAAGGTCAAGTTCACAGGATAAAACATGTTCTTTATGCAAACAAAAAAGAGAAAAGGTCTCTGGCATGGTCAACGTTTTCAAATTCTATACCATTGATAAGCCGGGGTTTATAAAAGGTGGATTTTCATCTGAGAATGCATGGAAAAACTTCCCGGTATGTTCAAGCTGTCAAACACATCTTAGTGAAGGCAGAAAGTACTTGGAGGAAAACCTTAGATTTGAATTTTATGGCTTTAAGTACCTTCTCATACCAAAGCTCACACTCGGAACTGACTCTGAATATACAGAAGTTCTTGATATCCTTGAAAAAACCCAAAAAGACATCCGACTTGGTGAGAAAAAATTAGAGCGTATCACAAACGATGAGAATGAAATACTTGAAATTGTCAGCGAATTTAATGACTTTGTATCAATTACATTTTTGTTTTTAACAACACAAATGGGTGCTGAGAGAATTGTTCTTCTAATTGAAGATGTTTTCCCATCACACCTAAAGAACATATTTGATGCAAAAAGACATACAGAAAAGAAATTTCGCAAACTCTTTGACAACCCTGATATTCAATTTACATTTCACCAGATTAAATACTTTTTCTCAAAGAGCAACAGGCTTAGGAAAAAGTCAGATCTTGACAGCTATTTTTTAGAGATAACAGAAAGCATTTTTAAGAAAAAACCTATTGCCTTTGACTTTTTACTCTCTCATTTTTGCCGAAGGCTTCAAGATGACATTGTAAATAGCGACTTATCAGGTTTTTATGTTTCTTGTAGCTATGCAATGGAAGTTTTAGAATTTCTGGGTAAACTAAACATTCTAAAGTTAAAAGGAGATGAGATGAATATGTCTTTTGAAACTCCGTTTGACAAGATTTTAAATGAATTTCCTGTTGCATCTGCAAACCCTGCTGTAAAAGGAATTATCCTTGTTGGTGCGCTTTGTGACATGCTTTTGAGAATTCAGGCAGCTGGTCTTAAAAAAGCTCCTGGAAGAATGCCACCATTTGCTAAAAATTTGAAAGGACTTAGGTTAAAACAAGCTGATATAATCTCACTTCTGCCGAAGATTGAAAACAAACTTATGGAATACTCAGCGTTTGGCAAGGCAAAGAAACTTGTTGCTGCTACAGCTTCTGAGCTTTTGCTAAAAGCACCAGCTGACTGGAAATTGTCTTCCGACGAAGTGAGCTTTTACTTTGCCTGTGGTATGAATCTTGGTCAAAAAATCAGGGACCTTGCAAAGAAATTGACAAACGACACAGAAGAGACTGAAGATGAAGAATAAAACCTTGTGTTTTAAAAAATTCAAATAATCAGAAGGGGGAATTATCAATATGGAAAACTTAAACAATAACATTATCAAAAACAGGTCAGAGATTTTGTTGTTATACGATGTGACAGACGCAAACCCAAACGGTGACCCACTTGATGAAAATAAGCCAAGAATTGATCCTGAGACAGATATATGCATAGTAACAGACGTGCGCTTAAAAAGAACATGCAGAGATTACTGGGCAGAGTACAAGAACTTGCCTGTGTTCATCTTAAGAGAAATCTCCGAAGATGGAAAGCTCATGACAAAGTCTGACAAATTTTCAAAGTATAATCTCAGCAAAGACAAGCTAAAAGAATATATCGACATAAGACTTTTTGGTGGTACTACCACTTTAAAGAGCAAGGACGAAAAGAGAAAAAGTAAGTCAGAGGAAGACTCATCAGAGGAAACCGGTGCAATTACATTTACAGGACCTGTTCAGTTTAAATTTGGAAGGTCTTTGCATAAAGTCGAGTACATGCTTGTAAAGGGCACAACAGTTATGCCATCGGGTGAAGGTAAAGACCAAGGGACATTTACAGAATGCTATATTCTACCGTATGCTCTGATTGCTTTTTACGGTGTTGTAAATGAAAATGCAGCTTTACGTCAAGAGTTGCCTGTAACAGAAGAAGATGTTCAGCTTCTTTTAGAGGCTCTTTGGTGCGGAACTAAAAATCTCATCTCACGTTCAAAGTTTGGTCAGATGCCAAGGCTTCTTATGAGGGTTGAATATAACCAGAGCGGTTTTTACATTGGTGAACTTGACAAACTTGTGAAGCTTATCTCCCAAAAGCCAGATACTGCTATACGCTCACCAGAGGACTTCCATCTTGATATAACAAGACTTGTTGAAAAGATTTCAAATTATCAGGATAAGATTCAAAAGGTTGAGATAGCTGTTGACTATTCTATCAGCTTTGTATGCGAAGGCAAATTTGTTCAGCTAAAAGATGCTCTTTCTTTCTTGGGTGACAGGATCAAACTTCTTAAGTTTGAGTGATTAAATTTCAAGGTGATGTGATATGAAAGTAGCTGTTTTTGATATCAAAGCCGACTTTGGTTTTTTTGGTAAGTTTTACTCAACATCCTCGCCAATAACATACCCCTTCCCACCATTCCCAACCATTCAAGGAATGGTGGGAGCCATCTTGGGACTTGACAAAAAAGAGTATCTTGACGTTTTAGAGTATGGTAAGTTTCGTGCGGGGATTAGAATCTTAAATCCTGTGAAAAAAATCAGAATAGGAATAAATCACATAGACACAAAAGAAGGAAGATGGCAACCTATAAAAACCAAAAACCGCCAGCCAAGAACACAGATGAGGTTTGAGCTTTTAAAAGATCCTTGTTTTAGGATATACGCCACACATACTTCAGAGAGCATTTTTTTTAAGCTTGTAGAGTTTTTGGAACAACACAGAAGTTACTTTACCCTTTCAATGGGTCTTTCTGAATTTCTTGCTGACTTTGAATTTGTTGGAGTATTTGAGGCTTTTGAAAAGGACATGCCAGACGATTATGTAAGCCTTTGTACACCAATTCCTTTAAGCTATTTAGACAGCAAAGCAGATACACCCTTGAGGTTTGAAGCTGGAAAAAGCTACTTTAAAGAGAGAATGCCACTTTACATGCTCACAACAAGAGAAGTTGTAAAATACGAAGACGTCATTTTCGAACCTACAGGAAAAGAACTTTTAGCAAGACCATCAAGTTATGTGGAGGTCCAAAATGGAGAGAACATTCTCTTGTTTTGATAACCAAAATCTGTCTGGACTTTTTTCTCATCCCGGCAAAGACGGCGGTATAGAAGGTGCAAAGCCATTAGAGGTTCATCTTGCAAACACCAGCATTTTAGCTAATTTTTTTGCTTCAGAAAAAAAATTAGCACTTTGTTCAACAAAGTTTCTTTCCCAGATTGCAAAAATTACAGCCTTGCTACATGACATAGGCAAGGCAACTTCTTTTTTTCAAAAGTATCTTTTTGACAAAAAGAAAATAAAAAGGAGGCTCACGCGGCACTCTCTTATCTCTGCTATCTGTGTGTGGGGAACATTAAACAGGCTCATTGAAGAAAAGAAAATCCAAGAGGACAAAGTTTTTGAAGGCTTTACTGCGATTTTAGCATTTTTTGCTACTTTAAAACACCATGGCGATTTAGAAGCAGCATCAGATATGCTCTTGCTCTCAGAAGACGATATAGAACTCTGCTATGAGCAGATTGAGAATATAGAAAAAGAGAAGTTTGACACTCTGATTTCTAATATTTCCTGTGTTTGCCCTGAAATTGGTTTTTTGACAACAGACACCTTAAAAGAATTTGTAGAGCATGCAAAAGATTCAATAAAGGTCTTTAAAAGAGGCTTCAGAAAGCTTTTTGACACAGAGATGAAATTCTTTTTCATGCTAAATCTGTTGTATTCTATCCTTCTGGATGCAGACAAAACAGAGGCAATATTTGGCACTCTGGTTGATATTCCGGAGCTAAATCTTTCTTACACCGATGTTGACAGTTTCAGGAGAAGAATTTTCAAGCCTGAAAACTTCGAAAATTCAATAAAAACCTTAAGAGACAGGGCTTTTGAAGAAGCAATAAATTGTGAGATTGACGAAAATAGACGTATCTATACACTCTGTCTTCCAACAGGGCTTGGAAAAACTATTATCTCTTTTGCTTTTGCGCTAAAACTCAGAGAACTTGCTCAAAATAAATTTGGTAGCAAGTTTAGAATAATTTACTCACTTCCTTTTTTATCTATCATTGAGCAAAATTATAACGCTATCTCACAGATTTTGAGCTTTTGCGGTTTTGACATAACTTCAGATATCATTTTAAAGCACCATCACTTAAGCGATATTGTCTACAAAACCAAAGATAGTTGTCAGGACAACCAAGAGGAAATCTTTGACACAGACGTTGCAAAACTTTTAATAGAAGGTTGGAACTCAAATATAATTGTGACAACATTTGTTCAGTTTTTGGAGAGTATTCTGACAAATAAAAACTCCAACATGAGAAAATTCCACAGAATTGCAAATTCAATCATCATTCTTGACGAGGTGCAGGCTATAAACTCAGAGTACTGGTTTTTGTGCAAGAACCTTTTTGAGGCGCTCTGCACCAGCTTAAACTGCTATATAATCCTTTCAACTGCTACAATGCCGTTTATTGTTGACAAAAGCAAGACCATCAGTATTGTAAAACCGGAGAACTACTTTGACAAACTTTGTCGAACAGAGCTGTATTTTGACACTAATTTTTCAAAAATAGGGCTTGAAGAATTTGTGGCAAACTTTGAGTTTGAAAAAGAACAAACTTACCTTTTTGTTACGAACACTGTGAGCAGTGCAAAAAACCTGTACAAGCTTATAAATCAAAGACTTCCTGACATGCAGCACAAAATTACAATTCTGACAACTCATATAATTCCAAAAGAAAGATTGAGAAGAATTGAGCAAATAAAGAATAAGAAATACAAAATTGTTATATCAACCCAGCTTATTGAGGCAGGGGTTGACGTTGACTTTGACCATGTTATAAGAGACATTGCTCCGCTTGATTCAATCATCCAGGCAGCAGGAAGAGCAAATAGAGAAGGCAAAAATGCAAAGAGCAAAGTAACAGTTGTTGAACTTGTGTCTGAAGAAAGAGGAAGACTTTTTACAACAGAGGTTTATGATAGTCTATTGATTGATGTAACCAGAAAGATTTTGAGTCAATTTCAAAAGGTGGACGAAAGTAAATTTGCAGAACTAATCCTTGAGTATTATAAAGAACTTGTAAGGCGTGGTGTTATTGAAACAACCAGTGATGACAGGGAAACATCCCAAAAATTTCTTGAGGCAATTTACAGACTTCTTTACACCTCATCCGACTGTGAAACAGCTGCAATCGGAAGCTTTAAACTCATCCAGGATGAACCTTACAAAGTAGATGTGTTTGTTGAAGCAGATGAGGAAGCAAAAATTATCTGGCAGAGATTTGCAAAAATTTGTGAGATTAAAGACATTTTTGAAAGGAAAAAGAGGTTTTTGGAGATTCGCAAAAGTTTTTATGACTATGTTATCTCTGTGCCAAAGACAGATAATATCCCTATCAATTTTGAAAACATTATACTCTATGTGCCATACAGCCAGCTTACTGACTTTTATGACCCGATGACAGGTTTTAAAACAAAGGGAGAAAGCTACCTCAGTTTTTAACTTTTTGCTTTCTCCCATAACTTTGAATTTACATTATTCAGCCTATGCTGGAGGTAACCCTACACCCTTTATCCATCTTCAAATGCTTCAGGGAATACTTGTATTGAAAATGTATAAGCATTGTTATATCTTATAAGCACAAAAATGATGTATTCTTATTTTAAGCAAATTTATTTCTCTCGATCTTTGATGGCAAAATTTTAACAAAAATTTGTATGCATTTTCAAGCTTGAGGTGTATTGGTTGATTTGATTTTCTTGCAGCTGCTGGATAGACTAAAGGGTGTGAGGTGGTTTGAAGTGTAAGATTCTATTTACAAACTTATTGAATTTTCATTTGTGAAATTTTAATATTAACTTTAACATTGTATTTACAGGATTTTTTGGTTTTATTTCCTTAGTTAATATTATCTTGATGTTTGGCAGGTTTTTTGGTGATTCTTATTGTCATATCTTCCCTTGGCAATTGCTATCTACCTATAAAAGAGAGCAAAACCGCCGGGGGCAACTGCAACTGGAAGTTTTCTTTCTGTATTGATTTTTTGACTTTGAAGCTTACAATAGAATTAAACTATTTATTTTTACATATTCTCTTTTATATTCCATGTGATATTTCTCAATACATCCTCAGGTTTGTAGCCTATCCGTTGGGGACTGAAATAGTCTTTACTGCTTTCGACATTGTAATGGTTTTGCAAAGGTTTGTAGCCTCCCCTTTGGGAATTGAAACGCAGAACTTTACTTCTTATCTTGGATAAGAAAATATGTTTGATATTATCCTTTTCATTTGTTATAATGTTCTTAGAAAAATCTTTGGGTGAAAATAATGAATAATCAGCTTCCTCACAACATAAATGACCTGGAGTACAAATACATATTCTCTAACAAAAGCATTTTTCTTAGGCTTTTAAAAAGACTTGATGAGATTGGAGTATTTAAAAATCTCACAGAAGACCAGCTTGAAAGAATTGATAAAAGTTACATCTTGCCAGACTTTTCTGAACAGGAAAGTGACATCCTCTATAAAGTCAATTTAAAAGAGAAAGAGATTATCTTTTACATTTTGTTTGAACACCAATCAACAGTTGACCATTCAATGTCAATAAGGCTTTTATTTTACATCACAGATTTATACAGAGACTATATCAAGGACTTTGACAAAGGAGAAATAAAGAAAAAGGGGTTTAGATTGCCAGCAGTTGTGCCGATAGTGTTTTACGATGGAGAAGACAGGTGGACAGCTACAACAAGGCTGAGGGAGAAGATTTTAGGATTTGAGGAGTTTGGAAATTGCGTAATTGATTTTGAGTACATATTGATTGACTTGAACCAAGCAGAAAGCATTTTGCAAGTGAAAGACATACTTAGCTTAATACTGAAGCTCAACAGAATTAAGAGATATGAGGAGTTAGAGAGATTATTTTTGGAGCTTAGAGAATATTTATGGGGGGCAGAAGAGAAGGAGATAGAGGTGTTGAAGGTGTGCTTGCCAGTTGCTTTGAGGGAGCTTGAGGATATAGAAGTTGAGGCTGCCAAAAGAGCAATTGATGAGACTGTAATAGGGGGTGAAAAAGCTATGCCACTATTTCAGAATTTGAGAAAGATAAGAGAAGAGTTGATTTTTGAAGGACTTCAGCAAGGACTTCAGCAAGGTTTTGAGCAAAGTAAAATAGAGACAGCTGAGAGGATGATTTTAAAAGGATACAAAGATGAGGAGATAGCAGAGATTACAGGACTTTCGCTTGAAAAGATAAAAGAACTTCGTGCAAAACACAGAAACTGATTGAAATTTTAAGATTTGTGGGGGCTGTTCAAAAATATCAAGCAGCAGCCCTTTTATTTTAGACTTAGAATTTGGAAGATACATTTTTGGGCTTTATTTCTTGTTTTGACAAAGCCTACTTAGGTTGAAAGATGTCTTTTAAATTTTATTCAAATTTAATCTCCCTTATCAAAGTATTGTCTTAGCTCACATTTTTTAAGGTTTTGCTGTTCCACCATTTATATATCTCTTCAAAAAATAATCTGCACATATCTTTATATACCCTATTCAAGAAAATGATTCAAAAAAGATTTTACCCCTAAGTCTTTGAAATTCTAAGCAGGATAAAAACAAACGTTGACATTTATAATTCAATTCAATTCAATTTTAATAACGAATGCAATATAAGCCAAATTTCTTTTTTAAAACTGCATCTTGGTGTATATATTTGCAAAATTTATGAATAAAATCGTCATTTTGACCAAAAGTCATTTCCGTCGATCTCAAGTGCAAAAATTTCGGGGTTCAATTTGGACACGGTTTCATTTAGATGTGGTAAGATTTTGAGTTGATTTTTGGCAGCTGCTGGATAGACGGAAGGATTCAAGAGTGTTTTATCGCTTGAATTTACTGAACTGTGTGCTGTTTTGATATGATGTACTGATATAAAAACATTGACACCATTGCATAAAGTTGATATAATAAAATCAAGCTTTCCAACGTGTTTGTAGCCTCCCCTTTGGGGATTGAAACAGATTTATACCTGTTAGATTCAATTATTTGCTCTTTGTTTGTAGCCTCCCCTTTGGGGATTGAAACTATCATTTTCAAAAGCATATCGTGTTGCATCTATAGTATGTTTGTAGCCTCCCCTTTGGGGATTGAAACAATCATAAAGCGTAGCAATATTTATCCCCATATTCTGTTTGTAGCCTCCCCTTTGGGGATTGAAACATTTGTTCATTCACATTAACTTCAACAATGTCAGCGTTTGTAGCCTCCCCTTTGGGGATTGAAACACTAGTGGATTTACAACCCCTTTTCTCAAGAATACTGTTTGTAGCCTCCCCTTTGGGGATTGAAACATTAACTCTTTAGTACTTACAAATTCACCATTAACAGGTTTGTAGCCTCCCCTTTGGGGATTGAAACAACTGTGTACATATAACTCCCTCTTTTCATTCTTCTAAGTTTGTAGCCTCCCCTTTGGGGATTGAAACGTGTCTCTTATAGAACATTTCTTTGGTATTAAAATATTGTTTGTAGCCTCCCCTTTGGGGATTGAAACTAAACATACCTAATCTCATCAGCCTTGCTCTTCTAAGTTTTTAACCTTTCTTTTGGGGAATTTTATGCAATGAAGAGGTGACCAAAGTGAACTACCATCCACCTAAAGAGGTGGAGGCTTCGTGAGAAGTTTGGTAGCAGCTAAGCTACCCTTATTCTCACAGGGTGGTTCACACACCCACTACTGACTATCTGCTTCTTTGCAGACTCGCCAGCTACCTTCGCAAGTATATTTAGCGCTCCATTTATATCTGCATTTACTACATACCCACAATCTTTGCACACGTATAGCCCTCTGTGCTTCCTGTTACTTTTCTCGACTGTCCCACACCTGTTACATCTCTGCGAAGTGTAACTCTCGTCCACTTCTACATACTCTAAACCATAATATTCACACTTCGCTTCTAACTTTCTCTTGAACCTTTCATATGGTATGTTCACAAAGTTTTGATTGTTTACAACCCCAAGATTTATTTTCTGCTTTATATCTTTCATTTCCCCAATAACTACTGTACCTATTTGATTGTTCAGACAATGCTTGATTATATAATTGACAGCTTGATTCAAAAAGTTGTCAATTATATGCTGTCTTCTAAGACAAATCCGAGCAAGTTTTTTGCCGTATTTAATATTTTGCTTGCTATATATCGACTGGAGTCTTGCCTTTTGTTTGTTATACCATCGGTTGACTGATTTTATATACCTGCCTTCTATTAAAAAGGCAGTCCCGATGGTATCAACTACTGCTGCAAAATTGTCAAGACCTAAATCTATTGATAAGTACCTGCTTTTATCAAGATTATAATTCTGTTCTTCTTCTTCTTCTTCATACACATACTCAATCTCAAACCATTTGCCATGAAACCTTGGCACTATCCTGACCTCTTTTATCTTTTTGCCTCTAATGTTTTGTGGCAGGTCAAAATACAAGTACCTTACTCCAAATTCCTTGTAGAAATTTCTGCCAAGACTGAGTCTCAGTTTATTCCCTTCTACCTTGAACTGGTCTTTAGGAAAAACAATCTGGTACATCCCTTCCTTTGGCAGGTATGTCGGTATTGAAATTTTTTTATCTATTCTCCCTTCTTTTTTAGCTTTCAAAAGACTTAAAAAAGATTTAAAAGCTTCGTCCACAGAAATAAGAGTTTGCTGGGCAACCTGAGAAGGCAAAAGTCTGTAATTTTCGTTTTCCTTCACAAGATGATATACGCTTTCATATGGCAGATATTCCTGAGTTTTAAAATAGTGTTGCCTTATATGATACAAAGCATAGTTGTACAAGTTTTTAGAAAAGTGACATAACATACGCAGAAGTTTGTATGTTTGTTTGTCACATCTTATATGATTTTTCTGTGTTTTGTACATCTGAAATCACCCAAAAATATTGTATCATACTTTTAGCAATTCATCTCCCACCTTAAAGAGGTGGGAGTCTTCTTGCTAAATTTTTGATAAAAAAAGCTGGGCAACAAATCATTGATGCCAGCTTATGTGATAACCTATAAAGAAGGCAGTAGTTCTGCCCATCTGACTTGTTTTCAAACAGAAACAGAATTAGTCCCAAAAACATATCATGGCTCAGTTCAGCATCGGGTGAAATATTGCTCTAAAAATTTTTAAAATCTTCTGGAAGTGAAGTTATTTGCGATGCACATAGTTTATTTTTCGCTTCTTTTTTCTGTTCCTTAGTTAGTTGATGGTTGAAAATTAAAAACAGCTTGTTCACATTTTCTCTCTCCTACAAAATTGTTCTGGCACCAAAATATCAAACCAAAGGGATTGTCGCCTCATTTTGGTTCGGCCATAAAAAGCTATATTAAATCTATCTTATTAAGTCATAAGCTACACAATACAAATTTTCTTTAAAAAAACATTGAATTTTGGAATGTATAGTGTTTTTTATAAACCAAAGACGTGATTATTTGCTTGGCAGTTGAAAATAAGAACTGGTGTTGTGTGTCTTTGGCAGATGAAAGGCAACTTTGAGTATTTGCCTGATGGGAGAAAGCTTGCTGGGAGTAAAAAAATAGATCAAAAGATGGGTAAAAAAAAAGAAAAAAGCAACTTCACAGCCTTTTTGTTTATTAAAAGTTTTTCTCAGCTAAAAATTGATCTTTTGAGCTTTGATATAATCCTTTCAAGTTTGCTCTGAGTATCATCTTTATCATCTATAAAACTCCTCTGAAATATTTCATTCTCCGATTTTCTATAATGTAAAATTCCATCAAGTTTAATAGGATATGACTTATCTTCTATTCTAATCCTAATCTCATCCCTTGTTAAATCAAGCCTGCTGCACAGAAGTGGTGAGTTTTCATCAAACATTTCCTTTACATTCTTTTCTATAGCCTTACGGTTATAGTTTGCATAGCAGTATGCGCAAAAGTGCATGCAAGTGTTAAAAATCCCCACATCAACACTCTGAACACATCCGCACGCAAGTCGCTGGTTCTTGTCTTTTTTAAAATCATACTTCTTCCCTCTCAGCTCCTCAATCAGCGCACCATCTATACAGTGGGCTTTTCTGAGACCAATTTTCTCTACATCAACCGCTTCGGCACATGTCTCCACAGAAAGCCCATACTTTTTGGCAATTTGCCCTACATTATAAAAAAGTTCTAACTTTTCGTCATCTGACAAATCAACTGCCTTGATTTTTTCCAAAGAAGGAACGGCACTTTTGTAAAAGTCAACATAACTGATTATGCACTTTGTAGTGAACTTGGATAGTTTTTCGCAAAGCTCTTCGAATTTCTCAAGATGGTACATCATATCCATCCTAGGTGTGATAATAATTGGGTCATATCGCCAGATGACTCTTTTGGGTCCAATTATATCTGATAGCCTTATAAATGTATCTATCAGAACATTCTTATCTGGCAGATTTGGCTCTAAATCTGTGTCGTATGGGTTTAGTGTAAATTGAAAGTAATATGTGTAATCTTTTAAGTATTCCAACTTTTCTAAAAAAGGTTTTGGGTTTTTTGTCCAAAAGACAATTGCATCAACATCTTCAGGAAAAAGTGAGATGGCAAAAACTTGGGTTGGGCGCATAGGATTTCGGAACATTGCAAAGCCTTGCAACAGCCTTTTTACAAACCACTCTCCAAAAAAGGCAGGAATGTCTGTTCTTCTGCTTGCACTAATTATCACAGAGTATCACCGCCTTTGAAATATTTGAGTAAACTTTTCTTTAATTTTTTTACCAGAATATTATAACACAAATTTTTGTTCGTCTCAAAATTTATATAAACCTTTATTTTTTAACATAGCCTTAGCAGATTCTCTTTTAAAATATTCTTTGCAATCTCAGGAGCCCTCTTTTTGAAATCTTCATAGGTTGAGATATCTCTTGCCATGCCAAAAATTTCTCATATAAATTTCGAAATTGATGACTTCAATTTTACAAACACAAAGTTGTATTTTCTATTCAGATTTTATGCGAAGTTTTTAAAAAGATAATTGAAATTTTGTGTATTAAAAATTGCTAATTTGCATCAAAATATTTATAATTAATGCTATAATATTTTCATAAGAACAGGTTGAAGAGGTATTTGGGATGAAAGAGAATCTTCCGAATTGTCCAAAGTGTGGCTCAAAAAAGGTTGTGAGAATTATCTATGGGTTTGTTCTTCTATTGTTAACTATGTTCATTTGAGATTTTTCAAAGACGAAAATATCCCATTTCATCCAAAGGCATATATTGTAGAATATCCCCATTGCAATGAAGACATATTTATGTCACTTACACGCGCTGAAAATTAACCTGAGGATGAGAATTAAACAACCAGCAGTGTCATTTTCATCATGGTGTACTAAGAATCTATTTAATCTATCTGCTCTATTCAAACACTCCTATTTCTCTCCATCCCTGTTCCTGCTGGAATTGATTTGCCTGGGTGGTAAATATGTCTTCACCACGTGCTATATCTGTCAACCTCAGGTGATAAAATTTTAAGGGTTGATTTGTATTCGTTTTCATGTAGATTTGGCATGGTTTTTGTAAAGTTTTTGGCAGTTACTGGATAGACGGAAGAGGTTGAAGTGGTTCTGTAGCTTGATTTTTGTGACTTGATTCGACTTATCCACAGATGTTTTGATATAAAAACATTGAAATAGGTGTTATAATCTTGATATAATAAAATCAAGCTCTTGAACGTGCTTGTAGCCTTCCCTTTGGGGATTGAGGAGAGAGGAAAGCCCCCTTTGGGGATTGAAACTCATAAATGTAACAGTTTAGAAATAGTGATTAGAATTATATTACCTAAAAAAGTAAAGTCGCCTATGAATCGTATATCAATGTAAATTGGATGAGAAAAAAGCCCTCAATGCCTAACGACAAATCAAAAATATCTTTCAATATTTTTTACCCTGTTGCATTTAACTTTACAACAAACAAAATTTTTTATTTTAAATTTTGCATGTTATTTTTCCCTTATTTTTGGGTATTTAAGAATTAGCTATTTTTAAAAACTTAACTTTGTAAAGGAGAATTTCTTCATGGAAAGGAAAAGAAAAGCTATCATAAGCGGTGTTCTTTTGGTAATTACTTTAATTGTAAACGCACTGGGATCAATGGGAATTATAAACGGAAATTCACAAAAGGCTGTGTCTGACAAGTATCAAACTTTGATAACTCCATCTCCGTCAACATTTGGTATATGGGGTTTGATTTATTTGCTTCTTATAATTTCTGTTGTGCTTATGATTTTCAAACACAATGACGATTATTTTGCAAAGGTAATTGACAGCATAACATATCTTTTCTGGCTTTCGTGTGTACTGAATATTATCTGGATTGTATTTTTCTCTTATGAGATGCTTGGGCTTGCAACAATTGTAATTCTGGGGATGTTAATAACACTGACACTTATTGTGAAAAACATTAGCAAAATGCAGACGCAAAGAAGACGTCTTCTACCCTTAACATTTGGACTTTATTCAGGATGGCTTTTGATTGCAACTGTGGTTAATATTTCAGCATGGCTTGTAAAACTTAAGTGGAACGCCTGGGGAATTTCACCTGAAATCTGGGCAATTGTTGTTCTTATTATATCCATAGCTTTATCCACGATTATAGCTCGAAATATAAAAAATGCGGCATTTATTCTTCCGGTTGCATGGGCATATTTTGGAATTTACAACAACCTCATCTCTGCTTCTGGATTCAACAACAAATTTATTGTTTTGCCAAAGATAGCTATAATAGGTTCTGCAGTTTTGATTGCTATATTTGCAATAGAGTTTTATAAAAACAAATATTGTATAACACCAATAGTTGAATCTGAAAAGAAGGTAAAATAATGCTGATTGTGAAATAAAAAGAGGCTATCTAGCTGTTTGCCTTGATAGCCTCTTTTTTTGATTTGTTTATTTATTTTTTATTCTATCCTTGACTTTAGCCAGCAGTTTATAATGTTCATGTTAGTGTTATGTGCGTACCTTACAAATATTTTTCCTTCATTCATTCTCACTTCTGTTACATTCCTTTCAAATCCACTGTGTGCAAAATAATTTCGCTCATCAGGGTCAGTTTGAGAAGATGAAGGACTGATTAATTTATAAAGTCCTGTCCAATTTTTGATATCATCTAATTCATTTAAAAACTTTTCTGTATTGGAAATTTCATTGCCAAGCATGACATAGTTTGTAGGAATTTTGAATATATCGTAAATACCAATAAAATTCTTTTTGATAGTATCAAGTTCAATTCCTCTATCTTGGCAAAACATTGTTATGTTGAACATTTCAAGCACCCTTATAATACCCAAATAAAATCCAAGGCTTAGAAGTGCTTTAAGGTAAGCACCTTTGTCAAGGTAAGCTGAACTTTTAAAATCTTTCAAAAGCTTTTCTTTAGCATTTTCTATGAGCTTTAAAATCTCTTCAATAACCTCTCCTTCACTGTGATAGTGCTGATAGTAAAGATACAGCGGAACATTGTTTTTGATTGCAGAAAATAAATAACAAAACATCTCTACCTTTTCTCTGAGTTTTTTCCTCTTTTCTCTTATTTGTTGTTTTATTTTAGTACCTTCTGCTCCTTTTGGAACATCTTTAGGTTCAGAATATATATTTCTCAAAAACGAAAAATTGTGCTCTGAAGCTTCTTTCCTATTTATAAGTGAAGCAAAAAAAGCTGTAAAATTCTGTTTTTGGATATGTATCTCGTAGCTGGAAGCTGAACTTCCCAGGATAGGATCTGAAAAGCTTATATATATCTCAGGCACATTTTTTTCGTCAACCCAGTGCATAAGATACGAAAAAACTGCAAAATGTCTTGATGCTTCAAGCATAGCTGATATGTATATGTTATGCCCGCTTGATATATCAATATAAAGTCTTTTAAATGGTTCTTCTAAATACCTTTTGGTAATGTCAAAAAGAACCTCAAGAACAATATCGTCATAGCTTGCATCAAGAGATATTCCCATATATTCACCAAGTGAATGAACAATAAGCTTATCATCTCTTTTATTCTCAAGATTTATTTTGCTGATAAAATCATCTGGATTTTTCAAATACATTGAAGGAGTTTCAAAAATTGATAAAAGCTCAGATTTCATACTATCCGGTGTAATATAATTAACAAACTTATTGTTAAAGACAATGCTCACAGGATAAACAAGAACTGTCTTTGCTTCAAAGCCTTTTTGCAAAAGAAAGTCTTTCAAAAATAATGAAGAAAGTTCTGCCCAATTGCTATAATCCACTTTTTCGCCGTGAAAATCTTTTATAAAAAAATTTTTGACTGAATCTTTCGGATTGTCAAACCTGCCAACTTGATATATCAATGCTTTCAATCCGGTTTACTCCTTTCACAACAAAAAGTTAATACCTTTTTTATCTTAAATTATACCTGAATCTTTTATATATGAAAAGTCAAAGAAAATTTATCTTATAAAATCTAAAAAGTTGCTAACTTATCTTTTTACCTTTTCAAATACTTCTGTACCTTGTTTATTATAGAGACTTTGCTAAAGTTTGCATAGTAGTATGTGCAAAAATGTTTATACGCATTAAAAATCCATATATCTACACTCTGAACACAGCCACATTCTTTTTTTTGGTTGCTATCTTTTTTGAATTTTTTATCATCGTCAAACCCTTTTTCTTTTCTCAAATTTTTTTATAAGCTTTCCATCCACACAGTGAACTTTGCCAAGGCCTATCTCTTCAACCGGAACATCCTCTGCGCAAGTCTCTATTTTGAAATTATATTTTTTGCCAATATTCCCAATTTGCTTTGAAATATTAAATATTTTTTCTTTTGGCAGAACAAGGGCATCAATGCTTTTAGAAGCATTCTCTGCCTTTATGCAAATTGCGCAACTAAAATTCTGTACTGTTTTAGTTTTAGTATTCTCCATATCCATTTGACAGACAATTGCAAGTTTATACTAAAATTTGAGCTTTATTTGTCATATTTATGCTTTTTGACTAAAAGTCATATCTGTCGACCTCCGGTAGCAAAATTTTTAAGCTCATATTGTATTCGGTTTCGAGCTTGCAGTACGTGGACTTGACCAAACTTCTGGCATCTGCTGGATAGACGGAAAGGTTTTATGGTCTTTTGTCCCTTGATTCTTCTGGGCTGATTTAAATTTTCCACAGATGTTTTAATATAAAAATATTTACAGAGGTATATAATCTTGATATAATAAAATCAAGCTCTTGAACGTGTCTGTAGCCTCCCCTTTGGGGATTGAAACTAGTACCATCCACCATACAAATCATAATCATAGTCAGTTTGTAGCCTCCCCTTTGGGGATTGAAACGGTTTACAAGGAGGAACTGTACTCAGTTCATGATGTAGTTTGTAGCCTCCCCTTTGGGGATTGAAACAATATTTCAATATCCATGACATCTTTAAATTTCTGAGTTTGTAGCCTCCCCTTTGGGGATTGAAACAATATTTTTTTGTTGCTGACACTGTCCCATACTTCTGTGTTTGTAGCCTCCCCTTTGGGGATTGAAACTGCACAGATATACCAGATTCCAAACTGGAATGCGGTGTTTGTAGCCTCCCCTTTGGGGATTGAAACAAAGAAAAATCAAAGTCCAAAGGTACACTCATACCCAAGTTTGTAGCCTCCCCTTTGGGGATTGAGGAGAGGGAAAGCCTTTTCTTTGGGAATTGAAACTCAGGATTTTTGCACACGACTAATGTTATTTTAATCTAAACTTAACATTTCCTCTAACAAACACTTGCATATTTCTGATTGAAATGTTATATTTTGATTGAGGAGGGGATGAAGATAAGCGATATTAAAATCATCCAAGAGGATATTAAACACGAAGTTGGTATTGACTTGATATGCAGCCTTGCAGGTAAACTTACAAATATAAAAATTAACATTGAAGACTCAAATCTCAACGAAGAAGATAAAAAGCGAAAAATTGAAAAACTTGAAAAACTTATAGCTACTCTCTGGAAAGAAAGAGATGAAGCATACAGAGGAAACAAGGACACCATCGAAAGAGCTTACAACATATATGCTATATTTTCAGATCTAATCTCCAAAAACAAGTCAAGTTTTGTAGAGATCTTGTAAAAAGAGCTGAAGAGGAGTTGAAGAAAACTTAAAAAATCTGAGCAAAAAGAATGTAGATAGATTTTTGGAATGGCGGTATCGCATTATACGACCAAGGCTTTCTGAAGAACAAAAGATTTTAAGGCTGGCAAACTTTAAGGTAAAATCGAAGCTATAATAGAGGTTGCGAAAAGACTAATACAAAAGGGATTTAGCGATGAAGAGGTTGCTGAACTTACAGAACTTCAGATTGAAAAGGTTAAAGAGTTGAGAAAATCCATAGTAAATTGAAAAAAGTAAAATTGATATAGCTATATTTGAGGTGAAATAATGGTCATGGATATAATTAAATATATTAAGATGGAAGCCGAAATTTTAGATAATTTAGAAGAATAAGTAAACTAAATCATAAACAAAAAGGGACTAGTTCCGGTCAAAACGTTAGAACAAGTCCCTTTTTATCTTTATTAAAATACCACTGTCTCAATCTTTTTTGCCACCATATATCTTAACGCGCAAAGATATTTTTACATTTTCATAACACTTGCAAGATGATGAACAGCAAATCCAATATTTGTATATCCTTTGGAATCAAAATAAGCTTTAACACTGCTTAGCTCACTGTACATTGTTGCAAGCCCTTCTTCAAAAAATGTAACATTCTCACCTTCGCTCGATGGCTGTGTTTCTACAGAAATTACAAGTCTTTTACCAAAGTTTTTTGCATAACCTGCTTCATTCTCAGCAATTGCTATAATCTCATGACTGCTGTCTCTGTATGCCATGATGTTTGTCCAGCTTGTTTTTGAAATTACCCACTGTGCAAGATTACCTGAGCCATAGTTATTAGAATAATATATCTCATCAAACCAGAAGGGTATATCAAATACAACCGGAAGATTTAATCTTGCTGCCTGTAAAACTGCCTCATCAACAAAGTTCTGATAGTTTAAAATTACATTATCTCTTGCCGTGTTCCACTCAGCGTTTTGATAAGGCTCAACATCAAGGTGAATACCACAAAACTTTTCGTTCTCTGATACACTCAAATTATAATTCTCAACCCATCTGATGAAATTATAAAACCCTTCTCTTTTGTCCTGCCATATCCATATACTATCCCCAGACAGCGCATATACATTTATCCCATAAGATGTAGCAGAAGATACAAAATCTCTGTAATACCTTAAATCAAGAGTACTATCAATCTGAAGATATAACTCAGAATATCCATTTATCCGCAAATAGTTCAAAATCTCATCTTTGCTGCTTACAATTAACCAAGGGTTCCAAAGCCATGTACCAAAACCTGTGTTATTGCTGGATATAGCCGTTTGAGATGGCTGCTTTGTTTCCTCTTGAGATACAGGAGTCTGCTCTGGCTCAGATATCTCATAAGACTGTGTTTTCTTTAGACCTGCAATCTGTCTTTTCTTTGCTGCAAATGCCATTGCACTTGAAATTGATAAAATTAATAAAATAATAATGAAGACTGAAATCAATTTTTTCATATCAAAATACCTCCTTATATGGAGTTTATTATCATAATTTTTTGCTGGAACTCCATATAAGGAGTTCCTGGCAGCCTGGCAACCATAGGGGGTTTTTCCCCCGACAGGCCCATGGCTTTGCGCCCACAGGTTTCCCTGTGTTTGCCTTTTTCAGGAATATCACTTTAATTTTTTAACAATTTAAATTATACTCTTTTTATTTTCAAAAATCAATTTCAAAATTTCTGAATTGTCTGCTGCATTCAACTCTTTTATCTCTGAGGATTTATTTTCTTGGCACCCACAGATAATCGACAGAAGACTTTTTGTTAACAGGTTGCGGATATAAACACATGAGCTGTTTTATTTCTCTATCCATATCGCATCTTACTTTTAACCCCAGTTCTTTTGCCTTTTCATATGTTATTGGAAAATCATGTGTGTATTTGCCCTCAACAAGCTCTTTTGCTATGTTTTGAGCAACATCTTCAGGGTAGTTATCAGAAAGAAGTTCTAAAACAGCATCTTTTGTCTGCTTTAAAGCCTTTCTTGCAATGTCTGCTAAAATCAATGTTTTGTCATCAACCTCATTCAATGTCTTTTGTTTTACAACCTCAAGGATAGACACTGCCGGAAATTCCCCAATCTGAGGATCAACAGGACCTAAAACCGCATCCTCACACATAACTATCTCATCTGCAGCAAGAGCAATGAGAGTCCCGCCCGACATTGCATAGTGAGGAACATGAACCGTAACCTTCCCTTTATGTCTTTTTATTGCTCTTGCTATCTGGAGCGAAGCTAAAACAAGCCCACCCGGTGTGTGTAGAATTATATCAAGTGGAATTGAGGGGTCAGTCATGTTTATTGCCCTTACGACTTCTTCTGAGTCGTTTATGTCAATGTATCGGTACACCGGAAAACCAAGAAAACTCATTGTCTCTTGCCTGTGAACAAGAAGAATAACTCTTGAACCTCTTTTTTTCTCTATTTTAGCAATAAGCTTTTGTCTTGCAGATTCAAGCATTCTCTGTTTCATAACTGGCTGAAGTGAACTTGCTATGATGAAAAATATCAGCAAATCCCAAAAACTCATGTTATACACTCTCCTTTTTAAATCTTAATAATATCTGTAGTAAAAAATCTCATCATCGAAAAAATTATGATATCTGCGATACTTCTTTTTAAAGAAGTTGACAGTCAGCGCTCCAAATACAAATCCGCCAATGTGAGCCCACCAGGCAATTCCACTTCCAAACACAGGTCCAAACAGTTCAAGAATCCCGGACGACACCTGTGATAAAAACCACAAACCAAGGTAAAACACAGCTGGAATTTCAATAAACAGAGGGATAAATCCTATTGGAATTAGAGTAACAATCCTTGAAAGTGGGAACATCAAAAAGTACGCACCCATAACACCAGATATTGCCCCTGATGCGCCAACAATCGGAACATTTGAGTCTGCATTAAAAAACCAGTGGGTATAGGCTGCAAAGAATCCACTCAGAAGATAAAAAATCAAAAATCTGAAATGACCTACCCTGTCTTCAACATTGTCACCAAAAAGCCACAAAGACCACATGTTAGATATAAGATGCATCCAGCTTCCATGCATGAACATTGAACACATTATTGGAAATATGGAATATACAATCGCAACTATTAAACCATGCGAGAGAGCATGAGAAAAACTGTCAGGAACAAATGCATATTTTAAAACAAACTCAGAAGCTGCTTCAGGTGGAAGTGAAACCTGGTATAAAAAAACAAGAATGTTTACCGCTATCAAAAACCATGTCATAAAAGGTTTTTCCCTGCTCGGGATAGTATCTCTCAAAGGAATCAAGCTTTTTTTCCTCCTTTTCAAATTTAAAATTGATGCTACATTATTAAATACCCATTTTAGAAACATTATTATACATATTATATCAATTTATTTGCCAAAAATAAAAGAAGGCTAACAGAATTTTGCCGAAAATTATCGAGCGTTGCCGAAAATTAAAAATTTGGTCAATTTTAATTGTTGACAAAAGCCTCTTATTTTGCTATTCTATTTGTAAACCTGATTTAATAATATGGTTTACATTGGGGGTAGAAAAATTATGTCGCAAAATGTTGAAATGGTAACTAAAACAAGAATGATTATTTTATCTGCTCTTTTTGCCGCAATAACTGTCATTTGTGCTCAAATTAAGATTCAAATAGGACCAGTACCTTTTACGATGCAGGTTTTTGCAATTTTTCTGGCAAGTTTGATGCTCACTCCAAGGTATGCATTTTTGAGCCTTCTCGTATATGACCTTTTAGGGGCTGTTGGTGTACCTGTATTTGCCGGTTTTTCCGGCGGGCTATCTAAATTTGTTGGACCCACTGGTGGGTATTTGATAGCATTTCCGATTGCAGCGTTTGTTACAAGTTATATAAATACAAAAAAGCCAATAAAAAATGAGGCAGCAAATGCCTCAGTAGCACTCATTTTAGGGCTTGCAATTATCTACATCTTTGGATTTTTGTATCTCTCGTGGGCTGCACACATGACACTCAAAAAGGCTTTTGCCGTAGGTGTTGCACCGTTTATAATCCCAGATATTATAAAGCTCGCACTTGCATATTTTCTTGCCCGCGCAATAAAAAGTCGCAAAGTGCTGAATATCGCATAGCCTCTTTTTGGTTTGCTATCATGTATTCAAGCGCGCTTTTTTTACCCACCAACACAACAAGTTCTTTTGCTCGTGTTACGGCAGTGTAAAGAAGGTTTCTTGTCATCAAAATGGGGTAGGTCTCAACAACAGGCATCACTATGCACCTGAACTCTGACCCTTGCGATTTGTGAACAGTCATTGCATATGCAAGTTCTAAATCGTCAAGCAGCGAAAAGTCATAATACACAAACTTTTCATCGTCAAACAGGATTTCCAGCACACCTTGCGCCCTGTCAATATCTTTGACAACTCCAATGTCGCCATTGAATATCCCTGTTGAGACTTTGCCCTTCTCCTCTCCTTGTAAAATCTCATATTCAAGTGAATAGTTGTTTTTTACCTGCATGACCTTGTCTCCAACTCTGAACAGGTTTTCTTTATAAGCATACTCTTTTTTAGAAGGATGAGGTGGGTTTAAGTACTGCTGCAGCACACGATTTAAGTTGTACATCCCAACAATCCCTTTTTTTGAAGGACACAGGACCTGGATGTCTGTCATCGGATCGCACGAAAGATAGTTTGGAACCTTTTTTATCACAAGTTCAATTACAGTTTTTAAAATCTCTTCCTGAGAGTTTTTCTGAATAAAATAAAAATCGCTCTCCTTTTGAAGATGTGGAAACTCACCTCTGTTTATCCTGTGTGCATTGAGGACTATAAAGCTATTTTCGCTCTGGCGATACACCTCTGTCAAAGTGGTGCAAGGTACAATTTCGCTTTTTATAAGGTCTTTTAAGACATTCCCTGCACCAACAGATGGAAGCTGGTCTTTGTCTCCAACAAGCACAATTCTTGTTGTCGGTTTTGTTGCAGCAAGAAGATAGTTCATCAGGAAACTGTCTACCATGCTCATTTCATCCACCACTATAGCATCGCATTTTAAGGGATTATTTGGTCCTTTTTGGAAAATAACATGTGTGTCTAAAACTGTCATTTCCAAAAGTCTGTGGATTGTTTTTGATTCTCTTTCGCAGGCTGCCTGCATCCTCTTTGCAGCTCTTCCTGTTGGTGCACAAAGAAAAACCTTTTTGCCTTCACCCTCGAAAATTTGAATAATGCATTTTATTATTGTTGTCTTTCCTGTACCAGGACCTCCTGTGATAATGCTAACGCCTTGAGTCAGTGCCATCTTGATGGCTTTCTTTTGATTTGGCGAAAATGCAATACCGTTTTTTGCTTCAAACTGAGAGATCTTTTCATCTATATCAGCAATGTCATCATATTCTTTTAGCATTGACAGGATTTTATCTGCTATATACTTTTCACACTCATAGTAGCCGTACAAAAACACCATCTTTTGCGATTCAACTTCATCTTTTACAATTCTTCTTTCTTGAGCTAAAACTTCAAGCGTATCTTCTATTTTTTCCACTGGAAGGTCAAGAGTTTTTGAACAAACCTGTTTGAGCCTATTTTCTGGCAGGCAGGTATGCCCTTCACTATTTGCTGCCAGTGTCAAAAGATTAAGTATCTTGGCAGATATTCTTCTTCCGTCATCTGGCATAACTCCCATGTCAAGTGCAAGCCTGTCAACCTTTTTAAAGTCAAGCTCTGGGAACACTTCTAAAAGAAAATATGGATTTTCCTGTAAAAGCGACAGAGCAGAAAATCCATAAAGTTTAAAAAGTCTCATTGCATGGTTCTGTGAAAGCCCGTACTGGGAAAAGATTGACATGATATCTTTCAAAAATTTTTGGAATGCAAACATATTCCTTATTCGCTCAACCTTTTCGGGTGTCATGCCGCGAATACTAAGAAGCTTTTCAGGCTCTTCCTGCAAAACTCTTGCAGTGTCATCTCCAAAGGTATCAACAATCTTCTTTGCAGTCTTCTGCCCGATACCTTTTATTACTCCAGAGGAAAGATAAAGATATATCTCATCCTTTGTCTGCGGCAGAAGTTTCTCAAGGTAGCTTACTTTCAGCTGCTGACCGTAAACAGGATGAACATAAAACTCACCGTATACGCTCACCTTTTCACCGATAGCAATGTCTGGAACTATCCCTACTGCTGTGAACACCTCATCGTCGCAGATTATCTCAAACACCGTATAGCTATTTTCCAAATTCCTGTAGATTATATCGCTAACCATACCTTGAATGTTTTGCTGCATATTTTCATTGCTTCTCCTTCAAAAATTGCAATTTACCTGCTACATTATTTTACTCCAATCCAAACACATTCACAAGCTCACACTCTTCTTTTATTTTAAGCGCACCCTGTGACCATACTCCTTGCAAATAATCTGTTATAACAGAAGCAAGAGTAATTCTTTTTTTGAAATACTTTGCAGAACCAAGACAGCTTAAAACTGCACCGCATCGCAAAAGCATCTCAAAGCCCTCGCCTTTATCGTCAATTTTGAATATCTGACTTATGTTAACATAACCAAAGATGGGGTCTGTTTTAACAATTGCTTTTCTTGTTTTTACAGGAATAAAGGTGGCATCCGGAAGAACAATGGGAAGAAGATTTTTCTGACCAATTCGCTGTGAGATAAGTTTTTTGATTGCCTGACAGTCTATTGCATAAAGTGAATATAGCTTTTTAGAAAAACTTCGAATTGACATTGGCACAACCTTCTTTTCGCCACTTAAAAAAAGAATTAGCACACTATCACCATTTTCTGTGTAGTGTGGTACAAAATATATAATATCTTTTGGAATACTGTTCATAATAAATATCACCATCCTGAAAAAGGCTTTATTTTCCATATTTTTAAAAGCACACTTCTATTATACCGAACACTCTTTTGCATGTCAATTGTTTTTCATCTGTAGTATCTTTTCAGAGAGCTTATCAATGCTGTCAGAGAGCTTGTCTATCTTGCTTTCAAACCTTGTGAGAAGATAAATGCAAAGCACAATTGGAAAGCCTATGTTGGCAATATTGGCAATCAAATCCTGCATATTTTTCACCTCCCAGTTTGAGTTTGTTATGTACATTTAAAAGTTTTTTAAAAACATGCCGACCTGCCAAAGTTCAAAAGGTCAGGTCGGCACGCTTTTTTTGAAAGTTTTTTTATTTTCCGATTAAAGTGTTTACCTCTCTGTCAACAATTCTTGCTGAAACTTTTTCAACAATTGGGCTTGATGTTACAAATATGTTCTTTTGCACAATCAAATTCATCACACTGTCAACCTCGGCAGCAGTAAGGTTTGGTTTTGGTTCTGGAATGGAAAGTCTGAATGTCTTGCCGTTTTGAAGCCTAAATGTCAAAACCAGTGTGAGCATTTTTACTTTCACCTCCTTTTTGCTATTTTTTTGAGCTCTCAAAAGCTTGAAACGTCAATTAGTATAAAAGCTCAAAGTTGTTGCTTCTTATAATTGTGTACAGCGGCTTTGACTGAAGGCTTGCAATTGCCTGGCCAACTTGATACACATCCATATCTTGGGCATCTGGCTTGATATCAAAAGAGAGTGTCTTGAACCTTATTTTGCCAGTGGATGTCGTGCCGTTTTCAAGTTTAAGTTGCAGCAAGCCTACAAGTGGTTTTGCTGCCATCTTCGCCTCACCTCCTTTCTGCCTTTATTTTAAACCCATTACAGTAGTGTTTTCAAAAATTATTCGAATGTTTGTTTGTAAAATCTGATTGATATTTTAAACCAAATTTCAATCAGACTATTTCAAATCTCGCTTGGTTGTGAATAAATCTCAAAAAAATTTAAAATAATATCATCTTGAGGTTTTGTTTGCGGGGGGTGCTTTGCAAAGTGAACATCAAAGATAAGAAAGCCTGTGAATACCAGGCACTTGTAAAGGCAAACGAGCCAAAGACAAACTCTTTCAAAAACTGCATCTTGGCATTCTTAGTTGGCGGGGCTATCTGCGATGTGGGTCAGGCGTTTTTGAACCTCTACAGCAGCTTTTTCCCAAATGATGAGGCTCAAGTTCTGACATCCATAACCATGATTTTTCTTGGAGCTTTTCTGACAGGCCTTGGAGTGTATGATAAAATTGGTACTTTTGCCGGAGCAGGTTCTATTGTCCCAATCACTGGTTTTGCAAACTCTATTGTCTCTCCTGCTATTGAGTACAAAAAAGAAGGGTTTGTGTTCGGCGTGGGAAGCAAGATGTTTTTGATAGCAGGACCTGTTCTTGTATATGGAATTTCCACATCCATACTGGTAGGGCTTTTGTACTACCTTGTTAAAGTATTTCCTGGGATATGAAAGTGAGGTTACCATCACAATGAAGCTGGGAAGGTCAACATACAGATTTGAATCAAATGTGACTATCTCCGACTGTTTTACAGTTGTTGGGAAAAAAGAGGGACAGGGACCTCTTTCAATATATTTTGACATGGTCATTGAAGATGAGTATGCAGGACAAAAGTCTTGGGAACTTGCAGAAGGAAAGCTTTTGAATATTGCAATTACAAAGCTTGTGCAAAGAGCAGGGGAAAAGCCTGATAACATAGACCTTATCTTAAGCGGTGACCTTTTAAACCAGCTGTCAAGCTCACACTTTGCTGCAAGAGATTTGGATATTCCTTTCATTGGCATATACGGCGCATGTTCTACCTTTGCCTTGAGCGTTGGACTTGCTTCAATATTTGTAGATGGTGGCTTTGCAAAAAATGTAATTGCCGCAACATCCTCTCACTTTTGCTCTGCCGAAAAACAGTTCAGATACCCCTTAGAGCTTGGCACACAGAGACCTCCAACATCCCAGTGGACTGTAACGGGAGCTGCCGCCTTTTTGATAAAGCCCGAAGATAGCCTCCAAAGCCCCAAAATCACACACTTTACAGTTGGCAGGATACTTGATTTTGGGATAAAAGACCCGAACAACATGGGAGCTGCAATGGCTCCCGCTGCGTTTGACACTATAATGAGGCACTTTTCTGACACAAAGAGAAGTTTTGAATACTATGATATGATAATCACAGGTGATTTGGGGTATGTTGGAAGAAAGCTTCTCGATGAGCTTTTCAAAAAGGAAGGGATAAGATTTTCTTCTGAGCTTTTTGACTGTGGAATTTTGATGTTCGACCCAGAGACTCAAAATACAGGTGCCGGTGCAAGTGGATGTGCTGCCTCTGCCTGTGTATTCGGCGGGTATCTTTATAAACTTTTGCGTGAGCGCACATTTGAGAGGATTTTGATTGTACCAACAGGTGCTTTGATGTCTCAATCAACTGCTTTGCTTGGTGAGAGCATCCCTGTGATTGCCCATGCCCTTGCCATTGAAATGGTGTAGTAAAATTATGTTTGAGTTTAAGATTTTGCATAAAGGAGCGATAGAAAAATGGAGTATTTGAGAGCTTTTTTGGTTGGCGGGCTTATCTGTGTTGTCGGACAAATTCTCATTGACAAAACAAAGCTGACATCTGCAAGAGTGCTTGTTTTGTTTGTAACGCTCGGGGCAATTTTGCAAGGCCTTGGAATATATCAAAAGCTAGTTGAGTTTGCCGGGGCGGGAGCAACAGTGCCCCTGCCCGGCTTTGGATATTCTTTGGCAAAAGGTGCTATCGAAGAGGTATCAAGAGTTGGCCTTGTTGGAGCGTTCACAGGTGGCGTTTCAAGAACAGCTGGTGGCATCTCTGCTGCAGTGTTTTTCGGGTATGTAATTTCGCTTATTTTTAATCCAAGGAGTAAATAGCAAAATTCAGTGCAAATTTGTGTGCATGTTAAATCAGCCTCTTTTTACCTGCACAGAATGTATCTTCTAAACCTCTCATGTTTGAAAACCTTGAGAAGTTCCACAGAACCATCAGGTTTTACAATTTCTTTTGCCACCCTTTTTGTTGTTGCGTAAATTGGCACAAATCCATTTTTAAAACACCAGCTCACAAGGTAAACTGTTGCTCCAAAATCTCCTTGAACAAGGCAAAAGTTCTCCTGTTCACCTTTATTTTGAAGCAAAAAATCTGTTATTTCTTTAAACATTTCTTCCCTCAGCTCTACATCTGGTGGAATGTTGCTCCAAAACTCCTGAAGCTTTAGCGGAAGACTTACAATTTCTTCAACCTGTAAAACTTCTCTTGCCTCTTTTTCTTGCTCTTGAGAAAGCTGGTGATTGAAAATTAAAAACATTTTGTTCAATGTTGTCACTTCCTTTTTCAGATTTTTGCTAAATTCAAATTCCTTTTTTATAATATCACACTTTACTTAGTTACAAAGCTCAAAAAATTTGCGATTTTACATATTTTTATTAACCGCCAGGATATCTTTACTTTATATACCTTTTATGTCATGTTGTTTTTTGGTATTTTAGATTTTGTACCTGGTAAATCAAAGATTTTTTGAATTTTGTATTTTTCAATTGCTGTCGACCTGCAATCCCCCCAAAAACCCCCGGGGGTCGACAACAAAAGGAAATTTTTAGCACATTATGTCCCCATATAACAAAAAAGCTCTGCTATTGCAAAGCTTTTTTATTGCCTTTCTAAGCCCTGTTACCTGCAGTGCGCAAGGCAGCATATCAACACACTGCTATCATACATATAAAGTGAAAAAACTTTTCACGGAATTTTATCAAAATTTGTTGACATGTGTAATTAACACGTGTTACAATATAACTGTAAGGAGGAGGTGAATTTGAAACCCAAAGAACTAATAAAAATACTTAAAAAAGATGGCTGGTATGAAGTTCGACAGAAAGGCTCTCACAAACAGTTTAAACACCCTATTAAAAAAGGTTTAGTAACAGTCCCATATCACAACAAGGAACTTGACCCAAAAACATTAAATAGTATTCTTAAGCAAGCTGGATTAAAATAAAAACCTGCTGCTTAAGATATTAAAATAGAAGTATACAATTTAGAGGTAGACTTTAATAGCTGTTTGCAAAATGGTTGGTGTTTGAAGTGAATAGATGCTAATAATAACAATAATACTAAAAGGAGGTTAGACAATGGCAGATAAATATATTTTTCCTGCTATTTTTGAACCGGGTGAAAATGGTGGGTATTGTGTCACTTTCCCCGATTTGCCTGGTTGTATAACAGAAGGCAAAACTTTTGAAGAAGCTTTATACATGGCTAAAGAAGCTTTAGAATTGCATCTATATGGTTTAGAAGAAGATAACGAAGAAATACCAGAACCTACTCCACCTGAAAAGTTAGATGTCCCTAAAGGTGCTTTTATTGTTCCAATTATCGTTTATATGCCGCCTGTCAGAGAAGAAATGGCAAACAAAAGCGTAAACAAGACTGTGACACTCCCAAGGTGGTTAAATAAAGCTGCTGAAGAAGCTCATATTAATTTTTCTCAAGTCCTGCAACAAGCCTTAAAAGAAAAGCTTGGTATAAAAGAACGTTTGCAAGCTTAAAATGGGTAGAAAACATCCTCTTTTTTTACTTTAATTATCGAGTATGAAATTAAAAAAAGCTACAGCCGTTTGTTTAGCTGTAGCTTTTTTAACTTTAATTACTTTTCATCAAAATCATCAAACAAGTCTGAGATGTCAAACTTTTCCGAGCTGTTTTCATCTTCATCCTCGAACTCTTCAAATAAATTACCTGTTTCAATTTTATCTTCATATTCTATGTTGTAGTACTCACACAAAAAATCGGCAACAGCAATGTTCAGGTCAAGCTCACCTATCTGGTCTGATATTGAAAATGGGTCAAGCATTTTCCATATAGTCTTGACATCTTTTTCCTTCTCGAGATGTTCAATGAAAATTTCAAGCCCTATTTTATCAAGCGCAAGAACAACTGTCTGCCCGGCTTTGACAGGCGATCTTTTGCTTGGCTTTGCAAGAAATACTTTTAGCAAAAACTCAACCGCCATCCTGTCCGCACTGGTTATGAATCTTTTTTTGCAACTCTTGCACTCTAAGTACGCCACATCTGCAAAGTTTATAAGCCCAAGCTTTGCAAGGTAACCTTCGTCCTGCCACTTGAGCTCAAGTTCATCTCCCCCACACTCAGGACAGATGCTTGGCTGCACAGTGGCTTTTACAAGGTTGTGGAAAAATTGATGGTCGCTTACTTCTGAAGATGTGTGTACATCTGAAAGCTTTTCAAGCCAGCATAAATTGGCATCACAAGCTTCATCCTTTTTGCTCTTTTTGTGCGGGCACAGACCAAAGTACAGCGGGCAGAATTTATAGTACAAAAAGTCTCTTATCCCGCCAAAGTTTATATATTCATCTTTCATGAGCTCTCTTATTGCCGCGTTTTCTGAAAGCTTCTTTTCAACAAAGTCAAGAACTGTTTGTCCTTCAGATGACTTTATTAAATTTTTGTTTTTATAATCTTTATTTTTCATAACAATACCAGCCTCTTTTTCAAAAAATAAGCTTTCATAATATTTATACCACTTTATAAAAGTTTTGAACACAGATTTTTCACTCAAAAATAGTCTCAATAGCTTTTTTAACAAACTCTACATCTTTTTCTGTCATACTTTTCAGTGGCTGAATGTCAAGAAGATAATCTCGCAAAAGCTTTGCAGTCTCGTCCTCTTCCTCTTCAATTGGTGAATACAAAACTTCTACGTTTCTTGCTGTCAAGCTCGTACCAATTTTGCTTTTCAAAAACACATTGCACTTTATTTTGCACTCCAAAAACTCTCTTTGAGAAAGTAAAATAAGCTCGCTTAAAGCCTCTGTGACATCTTTTGAAGAGTGTGCATAGTTTACTTTAAACTCTTTTATTTCTATTATTATATCATCTACTATGTCCTTTTGGACATTCAAATTCATGGATTTTAAAGTTTGAACAATTTTGTCAATAAATATCTCAAACACAGGTGACATCTGAGAAAATATGCCAATTTCAACATCATCAAACATGCACTTGAACAAGTTGAGCACCTGCTGAGAATAAAATGTAACTGTTACCTTCCTAATTTTCTATCCTCTCCTTTTAGGTCTATAACAATTCTATTTCTTGTTCAAATTTTCTTGAAAAGACAAAAGCTGTGAGAAATATATTATCTGGTTCTGGAAAAAGTCTTTTAAAATCTCCTTCAGGGGTGCAACAATGTGTTTTTTTTCAATAGGACTTACATATAAATCGTAATAATCAGGTCCTTTGAATACTATCTCAAACTCCTTGAAATTCTTTTTGAACTCTCTTTTCAGCTCATCAATGCTTCTTGCATAGACAATATTCATTGCAACATTATCTTCGTTTTCTAAAAGTTTTCTGTATGCATCGCATATATCAAATGGTACAAAGTCAGACATTGGAAAGTTTATATAAAGATCTTCAAATTGCTGATACAAAGCACATGGAATTATCATCTTTTCTTTATATTTTGCAATAATGCCATAGTAGCCCTCGCCAAGCCATACTATCGGAATCATATCGGTTGTGAGAAGCGCAAATACTTCTAAATTGTTGTTTGCTGCCCAGATTTTCATGGAATTTAGCATGCAAAGCACATCTTGAGCATATACAACGTGCAAAAATTCCTTGTAGAATGAATTTGCAACCTCAAAGCTTTTGAGCTGATTTTGAGAAGGCAGAGGTACTTTTATCTTTTCTAAAAGTTCATGTGTGTATATCCATTTGTTTTCTTGAACAATTGTATTTAAAAATTCTGAAAATGTTAAAATGTTCGAAAACCCCCTTGAACATTTTTCTAAAAAATTCTTATTTGAATTTTATTTTAGCCTAACTTATTCAAAATTACAAACGCTAAATTTAAATTTTATTCAACTTTGACTCTTGCAAAATTATACTTTTTTCCACTAAAATTTATATTGTATTAGTATACTTTTTGAAGTTTTTCTTTGTTACAAATCTAAAATCAATATGGAGGGGTGTTTGTATGGAAGTTTTAAAAGTTGCTGCTACATCAATGCCTCAGAAGGTTGCAAACGCACTTGCTGCAATTGTAAAAGAACAGGGTGAAGCAGAACTTCAAGCTGTTGGTGCATCTGCTGTAAATCAAGCTGTAAAAGCTATTGCTATTGCTCGTGGAAAGGTTGCTCCAAACGGAATTGACCTTTATGTGATTCCGGCATTTGCAGATATCATCATCGATGGTGAAAAGAAAACAGCTATCAAGTTCATCGTAAAGTCAAGATAAAATAAAAAAAGGCAAATGGGCTGCTGCATTACTCTTAATTTTTAAATACGGCAGCCCATTTGTTTTACGCATTCACTCTTAATCACAACAAAAATTTATTTCAATTTTGCCATCATTGTTTACCTCAACCTTATTTATCTTTACTCCTTTTAAATTGCCAGTTAAAAGCTTCTGTGGATGTATTTCTAGTCTGTCTTTAAAAAGTTGTATGCCTTCAATCTTTTCTTCTTTCAGCTTTCCGAACAAAAAACCATATATAATTAGACTTTTAAAAGGATCAAAAAGTATTGAAAATCCATTTTGTACTGATGTTATGGTAAACTTTAAAGATATTTCGGGCAAAATGGCAGCGGGTTTTACCTTTACTGTTACCTCGTTTTTGTTGACCTCAACCTTTTTAATAACATCAGGCATATCAACATTTTTAAGAAGAATATCTACAAACTCTTTCACATCAAATACCATAAACCCCACTTGATAAATCCCCTCTTTTCAAAAAAGCTTTTTGCTTTTGTTTAAAGTTATATGTCACACCTATACATATTTTATATACCCACCATGGGAATTTAATAAAGTCAAATTTTTTGCGAAAAAAAAAACTACCTTGTCGGTAGCCTCTCTCGAAACTAAATTTACACAGTAATCTTTTTTGCCAATAAAAGCTTTTCAACTTCGGTTTTTGGCAGGGGTTTTGAAAACAGATACCCTTGTGCAAAGTCACATCCTACTTCCTTTAAAACCTCAAGCTCTTTTTTAGTCTCAACACCTTCTGCCACAACTTTAAGATCAATCTTGTGTGCCATCAAAACAATGCCTTCAACAATTGCTCTACTCTCTTTTGAACTCTCAATCTCCGAAATAAAACTCTTGTCTATTTTCACGCCACCAATAGGAAGTCTTCTCAAATAAATCAATGACGAATATCCCGTTCCAAAATCATCTATCATAAACTTTATCCCCATCTGACAGAGAAAACTCAATATTTTGAGTGATACATCAAAGTTTTCAACAGCACCTGTCTCTGTTATTTCAAATGAAATCTTTTGCGGGTCAACACTATATCGTTCAATGAGCTTTTTAACAACATCTATAAAAAACTTTGTTTTAAATTGTCGAACTGAGAGGTTTATAGCCATATGTAGATAGTCAATTCCTTTTCTCTCCCAATTTTTAAGGTCTGAAAAAGCTTTTTCTATAACCATTTCACCTATCTTTACTATAAGTCCGCTCTCTTCTGCAACAGGAATAAATTCAAGCGGTGATACCATACCTTTTCCTGGCAAGTTCCATCTCAAAAGTGCTTCAACAGAATGAATCTCCATGTCTTTTAAGTTTATAACCGGCTGGTAATAAAGTTCAAACTGGTCTTCTTCAATGGCTTTTTTGAGATTTTTTTCAATTCCAATTTTTTTAAGATTCTTCATAAGTATGAAAGGCATAAAAATCTGAAAGTCGTTCTTGCCATTGTCTTTTGCAGAAGATAATGCCATATCAACATTTCTAAATATTTCTTTGACGTTTTTACCGTCATCTGGATAAAATGATACTCCCATTGATGCTGAAGTAAAAAGATGTCTGTCTATACTTTCAATATAAATCTCGCTTTCAAAGATCTTAAGAAGCTGGGCACAAAACTCAATTACCTGCTCTTTTTTAGCAAGACCGTGCAAAATTACTGCAAATTCGTCACCGCCAACTCTTGCAAAAAATGTTTTAACCTCTAACTTCTTAAGATATTCTAAAACCTTTTCACCTATAGCTTTCAGATACTCATCTCCTGCTTCATGACCGTAAATATCATTTATGTCCTTAAAATTGTCAATATCTATGAGAACAACAGCACCTGTGCTCTTCTCAGTCTCGGTTTTTTTGAGCAAGTCTTCTAAAGTTTCTTCAAAAAGCTTTCTGTTCGGAAGACCAGTCAGCGTATCATAGTAGGCAATATGCTCTATTCTGTCTTCATACTCTTTTTTTGCTGTCCAGTCAACACATACTGCAACAATTTTTTCAGGATTTTTTTGCTCATCATAATTTATATGTGCACGAATCGAAAGCCAGCGCCATCTGCCACCTTTATCTTTTATACGAAAATCCAGTTCAACATCCTCATCGCCTAAAAATATAGCATCCTGAAATTTTCTAAAAACCTTTCCCCTGTCATCCTCATGAAGATATTCAAGCCATACAAGTAAACTTTTTGTTGAGCAAATTATATCAACGTCAAAAGAGTCTTTCAGCTTACCATAAAGTTCTATCTTCTTTTGATTTATATCCAATTCAAAGATAAGGTCAGATACATTCTCAACCAGGAATTTATACTTTTCTTTCTCTTCCTGAAGCACTATTGAATTTTTATTTAATGTTTCCAAAGCGCTTATTAACTCTTCATTTGTCTGTTCAATCTCTTCATAGCTTTCTTCTAAAAGCCGCTGTGTCTTTTTTATCTGTGTTATATCAAGCCCTGTTGAAATAATCAACGGTTCATTCAAATACGGACTTTCGATAAGAGCATTGTTCCATAAAATCCACTTTATTTCGCCATCTTTTGTTATAATCTCATTCTCATGGTTATTTAAAATCTTCTCCTCGGCTATTTTCTTAAAAAGATTTTCCATATACTCGCGCTTGTGGGACGGTATAAAAATATCTACCCATTTTTTGCCCACGACCTCTTCACTTTTGTACCCCGTTAGCTGCTGGGCAAAATTGTTAAAGTAAATTATCTCTCCTTTTAAATTTAGCGTCAAAACAATTGCGTTCGCATTGTCAGCCAAAAGCTGGGCATAACTTTCGTAAGCTCTTTTTCCATGCTCAAGTCTTTTATTTATCTTTATCATGACCAATACTGTTATTGATACAGCAAAGAATATAATTGCCAGAATAAACAGGAAAGAGAATATTGTCTCTCTGTTTTTTCTCTCATAGTACTCAGGTGAATAGGTAGAAAAGTAGTTAAAATAAAGCTCGTCAAATATTCCTTTGTTTTCAAGATAGCTCAATCTCTTATCGATATATGAAACAAGCTCTGGTCGTTTTTTACTTATACCAAATGCACTTTGGGTTGTGTATATATTCTTTATCTTTATTTCCAGGATATCTGAGAGATTATTCTTTATAATGAAATAATTGGCTATTTCTTGAGTCATTAAAGCAGCCTCAATTTTACCATTTGCAAGTGCAAAAATAAGATCTTCCACTGTCGGATATGTATTGTATATCTTTACATTTAACTTTTCTTTCAAAATATCTTCTGTATAATCTGACTTTAAAACACCTATTTTTAATTTTTTTAGATTTTCAAGTGAAACATTTTTTGAAAAACCTTTCTTTGTATAAAGTCCTACATGTCGTGTCAAGATTGGTTTTGAATAATATATATAATCTTTTCTTTCCTCCACTACAGCAACAGGAACTACCACATCGACTTGCCCTTTAACAAGCTTTTCGTAAACTCTGTGCCATTCGTCGCTCGAAAGTTTTACGTCAAATTTGTCTGGCTCAAACAAAATGTTAGCAAGGTCAATTGAAAATCCATATATACGTCCATCTGAGGTATACGAAAAAGGTGGATAGTTCTTGTCTACTTCCAATTTCACAACAGTTTTGCCGGCATATACAGGGGATATAAAAACCAATAACCACAAAACTGTAAATATAAAAAGGAAATATTTTTTATTTTTCATAAGCTATCTTCCTTCTTGCATGAAAGAATATAGACTTAATTCTAACAGATTATATACCCATTTTAAAGTAAATTTAAACCAAATCATTTTCAGTATATATCTTGAGTACATTTTTGACTCTTGCTACTATATGTTCTCTGATATGCTCCGGGTGTGTTACAACAACATTTTTGCCTAAATATAGTATCCTTGATATTATCTCTGCCTCTTCAAAGTTATAATAAAAGATTTTTATCTCATGTTTGTTTTTTTCTTTCAAAAATCGCGCACTTTTTTCAAAGGCTGAAAAAATGCAAAATGACTTTTCCAGAGCATTTCTGGTATTTTCAACTTCTAAAACTATAGGTTCTTTTGCCCTTGAGTTTTTTAAATATTCTTCATACTCTTTTAAAATCTTTTCTCTATCAAAATTGTCACTGTCATATCTGATGCCCTCAAGATTTTGAATTATACACTTCGAAAAGTTTTTTTGTTCAACAGAGTAAAATATGACATAGAACATATCATCCTTAAGTGAATATTGTATCTTAACAGGAATACCTTTGACTTCTTTAAAAATAATCCCATGTCTAGTTTTATATGTATATATCAATAGTTTTTTCTCAAGAATGCTCTTTATAATCATCTTTATCTTTGGTGATAATTCTTTTATATCTTCTCTGCTCAAAATCTTTGAATAGTTCTTGGGCACAATTATATTTGAATCAATCTGCGGCATAGTACTTTTTAGTCTTTCTATCTTCTTTATTGTATTTTCTTCTAAAAAAAGGCTTGCATATCTGCTTGACATAATAAATTTGAGCCACATTATCTCAAGGTTTGTGACATATGGCAAAATATCAGAGTTTATTCTAAGACTATACACCTTCTCATCTTGCTTTTTTAGTACATAGATATTTTTTTGATACCGCTTATTTTTAGCAAACAACCTTTTTTCAAGTTCAGGAAAATTACAGTTGTGTTTTGTGAGTATATCATATATTTCTTTTTGGGATATTTCCCCTTTTTTATAAGCTATATTTATAATCTCTTCTAAAGCCTTGTAAAAAGTACTCTTTAGTTCAAGAAAGACTTCCATAGTTTTTCAAAATCTCCTTCCACTCATTTATCATTTCTTCTTTAAGCTGTCTTGAAACTTCAGAATCTCCAATTATTACTGCTCTGTCGCCAAAACTTCTAAGCCATCCTTTGATTTCTTTTATGTTTGAAATCTCATATTCCACTTCAAAAAACTGGTTATCTGCCTTTGTTATTTTTGCATTTCTAAGTTCTCTTTTAACACGCGCAAGTACAAAGTTGTATGAAGAATCCTGCGGACTTTTAAACCTGATTTTTATCTTCTGAAATTTATCTTCTCTTTCCGGAATAGATACAAAAAAACATTTTTCTATAACATTTGAAACTTCCTCAATTTGCTGAGGGTCAAACCCTTCAGATAGAATCTCTATCTTTTCTGTTCGCCATGATGGCAGAGCCGATATCTCTTCTTCTTTTAAAACTAAAAAGTAGAACCTTCCAAGCTTTACATCATACACTATTCTTGCAGGTATACAAACAAATTCAATCTTCTGTTTTTTATTTCTTGGACAGTACAATACTTTAATCTTTTTGTTTGTCTGTGCTGCCTCTAAAAATTGCCATACAAGATTTTCTTCAAGGACATGGTGATGTGGAACGTAAGTAAACCAGAACATTCTTGCTACATCCTCTACAAATTCTCTTTCACCAAGTTCTAAAAGGTATTTTTCTAAACTTTCTTTTAAGTACCAGCCAGGTACACTCGGAACATGTGAGTTTATAAAAAATAAAACTGATATGTATATGTCTTTTATCTCATCTATAGAAAAATCTTTGAAGACATCTTTCACACATGAGCATAAAACATATTTCCTTTCAGATTTTAAATATCTGATTATACTTAGCTTTTCCATCTGTTTTAAAATTCTTTTTAAGCTGGATTCAATCTCTGAATCAGCTACTTCACATTCAAGCACTTCAGAAATTCTGTCAAGCAGCTGTGCAAGTAAAACTCCTCTTTCTTTTTCTAAATTAAATATCTGCAGTGTCAAGAAAAACAGGGTTGTCTTTAGAGCTGTTGATGTTTTTGAAAAATATAAGTTTACAAGTGGGTTTTCCACTTCTCTGAAAAAATCTTCAACAATACAGGGCAGTGTTTTTTTCCCTTCTCTTTCAGAAGATAAGTACTTGTCTTCTCCTAAAAATATTCTCATTCTTCTAAGTTCGTCATCAAACGTTCTTTTAGCTATGTTAAAGTTTTCTGCATCCTCTCTTGAATAACATCCATAAAGATAAACTATCCTTGAAAATCTTCTGAGTTTGTTAAAATCACTTACAAATGGATTGAACATAGCCACTTTGATATACACCTTCTTTATAACCTTTATCTACTGAAGAAAAATAAGCAATATAATTATATTATAACAAAAAAGCCCAGACAGTACAGACTGCCTGCGCTTTTGAATTCAGTATTATTTTTCGTGTGAAAATTTTGGACATCCCCATTCTTGACCCTTTCTTTTAAAAAATTTTTCTAATTTTTTCCCGGACCCATTGTTATTGAGGCAAGCTTCACAATTTCTTGATGTACATCTGAGAACTGATCAATTAACTTATCAACAGCTTTCTTCTGATTTTGGAAGATATCCCTTATAGACACGAGAGTTTTAAAGTATTGCGAAACATTTTGTGTCTGGACTTTGAGCACATTGTTTATTGTAAAAATCTTTTCCTGTTGACTTGTTACCTTGTCTATTACATTTTCTATTTTTGTTTTTATCTGCTGATTTGTTGTCTCAATTCTTGAAAGTGATTCTGCCGATTGTTTTGCAACCTTTACACCTTCCTTTACAATACCAAGAACATTTTCAAGTTTTCGGCTTGTTTTGTCAAATGCACAAAGCCCTGTTTCAATACTTTCTAAAGACCTTTTTGCAAGTTCGTTTGCTGACTGTGACAGTCTTGTAATCTCTGATGCTATTACTTCAAAGGCAGGAATGTCTCTTTTAGCTGCTTCGATTGATGCATTAAGAGCAATTATTTTTATCTTCTCAGCAAGACCTGAAATGTTTTGAGAAGTTCTTGCAATTTCTTTAAAATCATTTATTGCATTTTTTAAATCTTTTTCAACTTCCTTGATGGCTGAATTTACACTGTACATTTGATTTATAAGCATCTTTATAGCCTCTTGTTCTTTCAAAGTGGTAGTATACACTGTTGAAACTTCATTCTGTATCATCTTAAAAATGTCAAACATCTTTTGAATCTGATTTTCAAGTTCAGAAATCATATGTGTTGTTTGCTCAAATACCATCTTTTGATTTTCTGCAAGTGCTATTATCTCTTTTATCTGCTCACCTGTAATTTGACTTGTCCTTGCTGAATCTGAAGCTATTTTGTTTAATTTATCAATGTATTGCTGGGTTGTGCTTAGCGTCTGTTCAATATTTGTGGCATATGTGTTAACATTTTTTACCATTTTCATAAATTCGGTTGTCAAAAGTAAAATCTCATTGCTTGTGTTTTCATTCACACTTAACTGAATATCAAAGCTACCTTTTGAAACCTTCTTGGCACTTTCTGCAAGTTCCATGATAGGTTTTGTTATCCTGTTTGATACAAAAAGGCTTACCACGACAACAAGTATGAATGTCCCAAGTAAAAGCAGGACTGAAAACAACATAGACGCTTTTATAAAATTAGATGCAACCAAATTTTTGCTAATTATTGCTAAAACTCCAGCTGGTGTCATTTTCTCAGATCTTCTGATTGGCAATAACACATAATGATAATCACCTTTCGGTGTGCCAGACAGCATATATTCGTATTGACCAGATAGTATCGTTTTTAGTTTATCTCTGTCCAGTATTTGTTGACTTTTTGAAGACGAAATTGTTTTTTTAAAATCCTGTGAAAATACTGCAATATCCATTTTAGTAAGCTGCGATAGGTTATTGACAAATTTCTCATTTAGTTTATAAGCAACAATTATTGTACCAATAACTCTCATATTGTTTGCTGACATCTGTGTAACTATGTCAGAAACAGATTTTATATACACTGTAGCATTTTCACTTGTGACAGATGTGTATTTTAATCGTGCAAGCCCGCATTTTACTAAAAAGTCTTCTTTCATATCTTCCCCAAAATTAGAAAGCACATCGCTTCGACCAATAACTATCCCTTTTTCGTCTGTTACAATAATCTGATCTATCGAAAGCTCACTTGCAAGAGGCGAAATTATCTGAACAACTTTAAGATGATCTTTTCTGGCAACAGCTTCTCTCAACTGGGGATTGCTTGATATTAATATACTGTAGTCTTGTGACAGTTTGCAAAGCCGATTTATCTCTTGCAATGCAACCTTTTTTGCACTTTCTAATCTTGTTAGCATCTCCTTTTTTGCATCTTTTTGAATAAGCGATAAGGAAAATATGAGAAATGTTACAATAGGTATCAGAGAAATTATTATAAACCATGACATAATTCGAGTCTTTAAAGACCTCTTTGACAATCTGTTGAAGCTTTCTTTTATAAATTTCATCTTTTTTGCTAACCTCCCTTTACTCTTTTCTGCTTAGAATTTTACTTTATCTGTGTTAAAAAATAGTTTTAAATGTGTTAAATTGTTGTTAAAACCTTAAAATTTTCATTGAGATGCTCCTTTTCATGTGGTATTATTAAAATATCTTTTTATTTTCGGGGGTGTTTGATAAAAATGACAAATAAAAGGTTTTTCCTTTTGCGGTGGCTCTCTTTATTTATACTTGCAGCTTTTATAGTAAACCTTTCATTTTCTACTCACAGCAGCAAGGTTTTTGCTTTAAGTCAAAAGAATAAAAAAATTTATATGTTTTGTTCAAAAGCATATTTTGACAAAATATATAAAGATGTTAAAAAGTTAAATTTAAAAAGCCCTTTTAACTTTCCATTTTATGTGTCAGAAAATCCTTCTGATTTTTTCATAGCAGGTTTTGAAAAAGATAAACTTGTGTTTTACTACACAAATTCAAAGTGGATTAATTCAGTTTTTGGTATCAAAATCGGCTCTGCAGCTGACGCTGTAAAAAAATCCGGACTTTCTTTTATAAATAAGTTTGTAATTATAGATGGTAACACCACAACTACATATTTTGATGATGGTCTAAAATCGCTATATGATGTTTCAGTTATTAATAACTCATACTACCTTTTTATCATTTATGATAGGATTGTAAAACCTAATGTTGTATGCGGGATTTTTATGGTAAAAAAAAGTTTGTGGGATGAGTTTTTGTTAAAAAAACATTCCTTGACTTTCGATAAAAGCTCTGAACAAGATATTCTTTCATCATTTGAAAAACTTATGTTTATGCATTTAAACTCTATGAGAGCTTATTTGCAAAAACCATATTTTTCTTTTTCAAATGATATTGCAAAGATAGCAAAAACTCATTCACAAAACATGTCACAGTATAACTTTTTTTCTCATACTGATAACTCTGGAAAAACATTTTCTGATAGATTTTTATCTGCAGGAATTTTGTATAAAAAAATAGGTGAAAATATAGTAATGGGGACAAAACTTCTTCCCTTTTTTGCAAACCATCTGCTTTTCAATTCAGAAGGACACCGCAAAAATATTGAAGAGAACTTCGAAGTGGTTGGCATTGGATGTGCTATTGAAAAAAACTTCGATAATGTCTATTACACCCAGGACTTTGCTGTACTAAGATAAAAAAAGGGGCAGCTTTTGAAGTAGCCCCTTTTTATATTTGCACTGATACATGTCTTGCAACATGGCAGCATATATTCACAGCAACTGGAAGACCCGCAATGTGAGTTGGATACTCTTCTACAAACACATCCAGCACTGTTGTTTTTCCACCAAATCCCTCCGGACCTATCCCAAGCGCATTTATCTTATCAATTAACCTTTCTTCAAGCTGCGCTACATATCCTTTGCTATGTCTTTGTCCTATCTTTCTCAAAAGAGCTTTTTTAGATAAAAGAGCAGCAAGCTCAAATGTTCCTCCTATCCCGACACCTACTAAAATTGGCGGGCACGGGTCAGACCCGGCTTTTTTGACTGTCTCAACAACAAATCTTTCGATTCCTTCCACACCATCTGCTGGCGTGAGCATACAAAGTGCACTTTTGTTTTCGCTGCCAAAACCTTTTGGCATAAAATGTATTGTGATTTTATCTCCCGGCACTATGTCAAAGTGAATGATTGCGGGTGTGTTGTCGCCTGTGTTCTCTCTTTCGATTGGACTTTTCACCATTGACTTTCGAAGATAAAAATCTGTATATGCTCTTGAGACCGCTCTGTTTATTGCGCTTTTTATTGAACCTTGGACAAAAACATCTTCTCCAATGTCAACAAAAAACACTGCTGCACCTGTGTCCTGGCAGACAGGTCGCATCTTTTGCTGTGCCAAGGAGATGTTTTTTATAAGATTTTCAAGAGTATATCTTGCAATGCCGTGTTCCTTTTGATATGCATCTTTCAAGGCATTGACAACATCTTCTGGAAGAATACATACTGCTTTCTCAATAGCCTCATATACTTTTTGTTCTATGATATCCTCAGAGATTATTCGCATTTTTCATTTCTCCTTTTCTGAACTTAAAGTCATCAATCATAGCTTCAAATATTGCCTCATCAGCATCACTATAATGTTGTTTTCGTACAAAAACTCAGCAAACATAGAGGTTTTTATAACCTTCTGGGCTGATTTGAAGACTTCTGCATTTGGAAAGAAATATAAAATAGAAAAGGCTACATAGATTATTATAAGCGAAACGGCTGCACCTGCTGCAAATCCCAGAAAACCGTCTATCTGCCCAATCACAGGAACCTTTCTCATAAGTCCAAGCGCAGTTTTTATAAGGGTTATCACAATCTTTGTGACAATAAATATTAAAATCATCGCGATAAAATTTGCAAGCACAACTGCCGCTGCATCTTGCAAAGTCTTGTTTATGGCCTGGTTTGCCTCAAGTATCGCCCCTTTGAAAAACTCTGGCACGCTCGGCAAAATATCTTCTCTTATCACAACCTTCTGCCTCACAAAATTGTATATTGCTTCTTTCAAAGGGGGTGATGAGAGGATTGCTACGCTTATGTACTTGTATCCCCACACTGCAACAAACCATGATATTATGTAAGACCCGATGTCAAAGACCATTCTAAGTATCCCCTTTTTGTAACCAATCCAGCTACCAGCCAAGATTACAATCAAAACCACCAAGTCTGCTGTGTTTGGCATGTGAACTCCACTACCACCTTTCTTGATAGCATTCTATTCTATCACTAAATATATAGTACAACTTGTCTTGGCTTAGAACAGCTTTCACAAAACCAAATGATGAAACCTTAAGCAGCTTTATTTTGTTTAGATTCAAAGAATAAAGTATAACGTCGTTGCCTTTTGATAATACTATCTTATCGCTTGATGCGTATATCCAGTCGAAAGGCTCTATGTTTTTTAGCAAAAACCTTTTTGTAAGCTTGTTGTAAACAAGAATCTCATCTTTGCCAACCAGAATGTCTGGATTCCCAACAGCTGGTTTTGGCTGTGTACCAAACTTGAATGTCCTTTGCTTTTTCTTGAGATCCAAATCATATACATCGATAACCCGTCCATTCCATATCAGAATGTGATTATCTATTATAAAAAACCTTTTGCTATTTGAAAAGCTTGGTGGTAGCACCTTTGACATATAAACTCCTCTTTTGTCTATGTATGAGATTGCAATATCGTTTGTATCTGTACTTTTTAAAAGAGCTGCTGCAAAATTATCCGTCAGGTCGTAGTCTATAACCTTTTCTTTGAACTTTGCTGAGAAGATGATGTTTTGATTTTTGTCATAGCATATCAAATAATTATCATCATTATCTGCAATATGTACCAATACCCTGCTGTTTTTCACCTTCACGCTTTTTATGGGCACAGGATAGAGTATGTCCTTTTGCCCCGAATTTGTTATTATATGCAGGTATTTGCCTTCTTCAACATATGCAACAGCTATATTGCCGTCAGAAAATCCTTTGTGGTTCTGATACGCGATATTTACCCATTTTATAGCACTTTTGCTGACAATTCCAATTTTGCCTCGATATATGACTGCAAGGCCGTCTTGCAACGGAAGAACATCCTCATAAAATTTTATGTTCGGATATGTTTTTACATATTCAAACTTCAAAAATATATATGGATTTACAAATTCAATCCCATAAACATTTAAGCTGAGTATTACTGAAATTATCAGGACAAGTATAATCAAAAATTTATATAAGAATCGTATCAGCTTCATCTTCATTTCCCACTCTTTTTACATCTTTTCAATCATCAAAACTGCAATGTCATCGTCTATGTCAGAGACAAAATTTCTCACGTCTCTTATCAAAAGCTCTGTGTTGATGTTCTTAATGCTCAGTATTCTTTTTATGAGCCTCTTTTTGCCATACATTTCGCCCTGCTTGTTTTTGCTCTCAATAAGTCCATCAGAATAAAATATGAGTTTGTCGTGTTTCTCCAGCACCACCTCTTTCATCTCAAACCCCTGTTCAAGGTCAATTGAGGCAATGGGCTGACCTCTCATAGAAAACATTTTGACCTTCTTGTTTGCCTTGACCAAAATTGGTTCTGTTACATGCCCGGCACTTATCATTGTAACCCTGCCACTTTGTTTTTCTAAGATACCAAGCACTATTGTAATATATATCTCATTTGGAAAGTTCATCTCTATAAAATCTAAAAGAACACCCTTCATTATCTCCTGGGCACTTGAGTTTATGTAAGTATGAGCATTTTTAATGATGCTTTGCTTGACAAATATTGTTACCATTGAAGCCAAAAGTCCATGCCCTGCAACATCTGCAACATAGAAAACTATTCTGTCGTCTATGCTAATGACATCCAAAAAATCTCCGCCAAGCCTTTCGCATGGCTTGTAAGTGTATGTAATTCTGTATCCTTCAATCCTTGGTATAACCGGAAGAAGTGACTGCTGAAGCCTCTTTGCAAACTCCAAGTCGCGCTTTAAGAACTCGTTTTGCCGCCTGAGCCTTTCTTCAATCTTTCGCTGCTCTGTAATATCTCTGAAGACCTCAACAGTGCCAATCACTTTGCCATCCTCGCTGTGAACTGGCGAGCTTATGACATAGTAGAACTTGTCCTTGTGCTGCGCATACTTCATAAATCTTGTGTTTTCTCTCATCGCTCTTACTGCTATGCAGTCATCGCACCGCGAATCTTTGCAAAAAAGTTCATAGCATTTTTTGCCTGTCTGATCTCCAAATTCTTCTTTCATCTTTGTGTTGCAAAACACAACAACCCCATCTATATCAATGACCCTGACAAGGTCAAGCATTCCATTTAAAATGCTCTCATAAAAACTTTTGGTAAACTCAATTTTATTGTTCTCCACTTCTCTTTCCTGCCAATGAAAGCTTCTTTAAAGCATCACTGGCAGGTGCCCTCCCTTCTTTTGTGATGAGCTTTACTCTTTAATCTCCTTTGAAATATAGTTTTTTCTTGCAATGTCAATTGCCTGCATCTCTTCAGCAGAAAGCGGGTACTTAGAAAGTCCATTTTCAATGGGTTTTGCATATACACTACATCCCTCTCTTGAATATATACTGTTTATCACAACCCCAGTATCAAACTCGTCAAGAAGCGCCAAAGCAAAGCTGAGCTTGCTACCAACATTCTCAAATGCATCATACCTGACAATACCAACCTTTTTTATGCACAGCTTTGCATTTTCGCTCAATACCCTGTGACTCTTTGTTAAGGCTTTGAGTACCTCTTCAAAGTATTCAACTTTTTCATTTGTCAGCTTTATGATCTCCTCCAAGCTTTTGAAATCCTGGTTTGATGTAAGGTCAAGAAACCTTCTTTTAAGACTCCTATTCTTTGCAAGTTCTATTAAAAGTGCAAGAAAAAGCACCATGTTGAGAACAAGAAAAAAAATGACTATCTCAGATGCATATGTAGTGATATAACTTCTCATATATTTTCCCCCTCGACATTTTACTATTTGCTACTGTTCAAAATGTTCCACGTGGAACATTCCGATGATGAATTTTTGATATCAAAGCACTTTATGGCATGAGAATAGAGACTATCTTTTCAAGCTCTTCATCTGATGAAAATTCTATTTCGATCTTTCCTCTATTTTTCTTTTTCTGAATTTTAACCCTCAAGCCAAACAGTTTCATAAGGTTTTCTTCAATCTCTCGAATTATCTCACTTTCAAGCTCAAATTCCTTTTTATCTTCTCTTGATTTTACTATCCGCTCAAGCTCACGTACGCTCAAATTTTTTTCAACAACTAGCTGGGCAAGCTTATTCCTTTGCTCCTCATCCTCAACCGAAAGCAATACCTTTGCATGCCCCTCAGAAATTTTACCTTTTATTATAAGATCAATGATCTGCTCGCCAAGGTTTAAAATGCGAAGAGTGTTTGCAACCTTTGAGCGTGAAATACCAAGCCTTCTTGCAAGCTCCTCTTGGGTATACCCAAACTCATCCATAAGCCTTTTGAAAGCAAGAGCCTTTTCGTACGGATTTAGGTCTTTTCTCTGGATATTCTCTATAAGAGCTATCTCAAGAGGATTTTCGTACTCCTTTATAATACACTTTACCTTTTCAATACCAGCTATCTTGCAAGCTCTCAGTCTTCTCTCACCGGCAATTAAAACATATTTATCTCCCTTTTTTTGCACAACAAGAGGCTGTATAAGCCCAACACTTTTAATTGAGCTTGCAAGCTCCTCTATTTCCTCTTCATTGAATACCTTTCTTGGCTGATTTTCTGAAAGCTCTATCAACTCAATATTAATCTCTTCAATCTTCTCAATATTTTCCTTGTCGTCAAAGCCTGCCTCAAACTCTTTTTCAGAGCTACTTATCTCATCCCCAAACAGGGCGTCAAGCCCTCTTCCAAGCCTCTTTTTCATTTATTTGCACCTCTTGACAAACTATTTTCTATCCTATTTATGTATTCTTCGGCAAGCTCTATGTAGGCCTTTGCACCTTTTGAGTCAGGGTCATAAATTATCCCTGGAAGACCAAATGAAGGTGCTTCCGATAGCCTTACATTTCGTGGTATTACGCTCAAAAAGACCTTTTGTCCAAAATACCTTTTTACTTCCTCAACAACCTCTAAAGAAAGGTTTGTTCTTGAATCAAACATGGTAAGAACAACACCATCAATCTCTAAGCGTTTGTTCAGGTGTTTTCTTACAAGTGATATTGTATTAGAAAGCTGAGAAAGTCCTTCCAAAGCATAGTATTCGCACTGGATGGGAATTATAACAGAGTCAGCAGCCACCAAAGCATTTAAAGTCAAAAGCCCCAGAGAAGGTGGACAGTCAATAAAGATGTAATCATATTCAACCTTTATTTTTTCGATAGCATCTTTCAATCTTAACTCTCTTGCAATCATAGATACAAGCTCAATCTCAGCACCTGCAAGGTTCACATTAGCAGGAAGAACGCTCAAGTTTTCAAATTTGTTTTTTATAACAGCTTCTTCAGCTGAGCAGCTGCCAATCAAAACATCATATGTAGTTCTTGTAAGAGATTTCTTGTCAATTCCAAAACCACTTGTGAGATTGCCCTGTGGGTCACAGTCAACTGCTAAAACCTTTTTTCCTATCTTGCTAATTGCTGCAGATAAATTTACACAGGTTGTTGTTTTCCCAACACCACCTTTTTGGTTGACAATCGCAACAATTCTTGCCATCTTTAACTTCCCACTTTGAGTTTTTTAATTAAATTATATCACAAGAATGTTCCACGTGGAACATTTGATTAACATTTTATTTTATCAATATAATTTTCCATTATCTTTTTTAACATATTTAATACAGATTTAACATCTTCTTTATCTAAATTTAACACATAATAAACAAACTTTTAACATGATTTTAAAAAAAACTAAACATTTATGGACTATATTAAAAGGTGAAAAATAAGTTTTAGGAGGGGTAACAAACATGAAAAAGAATTTTTTCAAAACTATTTTCGCTATTGCGCTTTTGGTTTCTTTATTTTTAGTCTTCAACCTTTCAGCCACTATTTCTTATTCCCAAAGTTTGATGGTAAAGTCAAAATCGCTTCCAGAAACAATCACACAAAAACAGATTGTAATTACATTTTCAAATGATATCACAAAAGGGTCAAATTTTGATAAGATAACTCTTGTTAAAAACAAAAAATCCAAGGTACAATTTTCTGCACAAATTTTTAACAATAAACTTGTAATATCGATTAAAGAAAATCTTTCTCCAAAAGCACAATATATTCTGAGCATTCCCCAAAATGCCGTAAAGTCTTCAAATGGTCAGGCAAACTCATCTCTTAAGTTTACATTTGTTCCTCAAAGCTATTCATCAAATCTATCAGGAAGAATTATGATTGCTGGTTCAACATCTGTTCAACCGCTTGCTGATGAACTTGCAAGATATTTTATGCAAATTTATCCAAAAGTATCAATTGAAGTCCAGGGTGGAGGTTCATCTGTTGGAATCAAGTCTGCAATCCAAGGAATAGTTGACATAGGTACATCATCAAGAGAACTGACAGAAGATGAATCAAAACAGCTAAGTTCTAAAGGCTGGCAGGAAGTTAAAATTGCAGAAGACGGAATTGCAGTGATTGTTCATAAGTCAAACCCAGTTTCTAATTTGACAATTGACCAAATTAGAGATATATTCTCCGGTAAAATTAAAAACTGGAAAGAAGTTGGTGGAAAAGATGCAAAGATTGTTGTTGTCACAAGAGAAGAAGGTTCAGGCACAAGAGGAGCTTTTGAAGAGATTGTTATGGGAAAATCTACAAAGATAACAGACTCAGCGATTGTTCAGCCTTCAACAGGTGCAGTCAAAACAACAGTAAGTCAGGATGAAAATGCAATAGGTTTTATATCCATAGGTGTGCTTGACAACACAGTCAAAGGTATAAAGGTTGATGGGGTTGAACCAACAGAAAAGAATGTTAAACTTGGAAAATATAAAATTAAAAGACCTTTCCTGTTCCTGCTTTCCAAAAACCCAAGCAAAGTTACAAAGGCATTTGTTGATTTTGTTCTCTCTGATGAGGGTCAGGCAATAGTTGCTAAAAATTATATATCTGTGAAGTAAGTGTTATAGTTAGATAATTTGTCATGAGGAGGTTTTATAAAGATATGAAAAGATTTTTAATGCATAGAAAAAACATAATTGTCTCTTTTCTTTTGATACTTTGCCTAATTTTATCAACCTTAGCATTTGCACAGCAGGATGAGCCAAATAGTCAAAAGGTTAAAAATGTTATTTTAATGATTCCAGATGGTATGACAATTTCTCACACAAGTCTTGCACGCTGGTACCAGGATGGAGAACCTCTCTCAATGGATGAAATTGCATGTGGACTGATAAGAACACATTCAGCAAACAACCCAATTACAGACTCAGCACCAGCTGCAACAGCTTATGCAACAGGGTTTAAAACTCAAAACAGATACCTTTCAATATATCCTGAAATGGTTTCAATGCCTGGTGTAGGTCAGGTTGATGAAAAAGATTTTTATAAACCAATTGTGACTATCTTAGAAGCTGCCAAGAAGGTTGGAAAGGCAACAGGGCTTGTTTTCACATGCCAGTTCCCACACGCAACACCTGCTGCGTTTGCATCACATTCAGATAACAGAAATGATTATGAGAATATAGCCGAGCAGATGGTTTACAATCAGGTTGATGTGGTGTTTGGCGGTGGTTATAGATACATTGATAAAAATCAGAGAAAAGACAATGAAGATTTAGCAGGATACCTAAAAGAAAACGGCTTTTTTGTAACACCAAGCTGGCATGAAGCAAAAAACTTTTATGGACAGAAAATCTGGGGGCTTTTTGCGCAGGATGCAATGCACTACGATTTTGACAGAAACGGGTCAGGTGAGCCGTCTTTGGCTGAAATGACTCAAAAAGCTATTCAACTTCTTTCTAAAAATAGAAACGGATTTTTCTTGATGGTGGAAGGCAGTGAAATTGACTGGGCATCACACGCAAACGACCCTGTTGGAGTCATTTCAGATGTTCTTGCATTTGACAGGGCTGTGAAAGTTACACTTGAATTTGCAAAATCAAGAAATGATACAGCAGTGATAATTGCACCTGATCATAGCAATGGTGGTATGAGCATAGGAAATTATTCAACAAAGTATGATACAGCAATGCTAAATGATTTTTTGAAATATATCAAAAAAGCAAAAAGAACAGGGGCTGGAATAGAAGAACTTTTGGGTAACAACAAAACAGATGAGAATATTAAAAAAATAGTGTCTGAATATTATGGAGTAGATAATCTGACACAAGATGAAATAAACGCTATTAAAAATGCAAAGACAGGAGAACTCAACTATGTGCTCGGACCAATTATCAGCAAAAGGTCAAACCTCGGCTGGACAACAAACGGTCATACAGGTGACGATGTAGTGTTATATGCATATCATCCAAACAACTATATACCAAAAGGAGCAATTGACAATACAGAGATTTGTGATTATATGGCAGAAATCCTTGGCATCGATCTTGGAAACTTTAATGAAAACGCATATATCTCAAACATTGACTTAGAGGAAAAAGGGTATAATGTCTCTATTGATACAAGCAATCCTTCAAATGTCCAGCTTGTGATAAGTAAAGGAAATAAGACATACATTATTCCACAAAATAAAAATGTGGTATTAGAAGGTTCTAATCAGTACAGGGTAAAATACGTAAGCGTGTATATTCCAACAGCTAAAAGGTTTTTTGTATCAAGTGAGGTTGAAAATTTGATTAAATAACTAATTTCTTGCAATTTAAAATATAGCCGCTCAAGAACTTGAGCGGCTTTTACCTTGAAAAAAAGTACCTCCTCTTTTTATGAGGAGGTCTGCGGGGATTTTTTATTTATTCTAACGATTATTTCGTAGTATGCGTCAGTTGTAATTTCTTTTATATCATAATTTATATCAGTTTTTTGAAATAATTTCAAGGCTTTTTTTATGGTATTATATACCACCCTACAATCATTCATTGAAACCTTTATAACTTTTCCTGTTTTCAAGCTTTTTTTGTTATTCAAATACTCTGTTATAAGCCTTTCTGTTTGCGAGACTGTAAGCCCACCCTCAATTATTCTTGATAGAACGTTTCTCATATCCTCTTCTGACTCAAGTCTCAGAAGCGCCCTTGCATGACGTTCAGAAAGACCATGTTCACGCACAGTCCATCTTACATCAGCTGGAAGCTGGAGTAGCCTTATCTTGTTAGCAATTGCAGACTGGGTTTTACCTACTCTTTTTGCAATTTCAACCTGAGTAAGTCCAAACTCATCAGCAAGCTGTTTATATCCTTGAGCCTCTTCAAAAAAGTCAAGGTCCTGCCGCTGGATATTTTCTATTAGTGCTAAAATTGCACTTTCAATATCAGTCACATTTATAATAATAGCCTTTATTTTGCTATACCCTAAATGCTTGAACGCTCTCAGTCTTCTCTCTCCGGCAATAAGATAATAAAACTCTCCTTTTTTTCTCACAATGATTGGTTGCAATAGCCCGTAAGTTTTAATAGACAGTGCCAGCTCTTCAATAAGCTTTTCATCAAAATTACTTCTTGGCTGATACGGATTTGGCAAAACCTTTTCAACCGGAATATCCTCAATAGAATACAATTCCTTTTCAATATCAGCCTTGTTTGTCTGGCGTATCAAAAGCGAAAACAATTTTTTCCCCTTCCTTTATATTACATTTATTAACTAAATCTATTTATTATATTCTATCCTCCTTTTAAAACTCCTTCTTTTTATTTCAATATTTTTCAGACATTTTCATGCAGAATATTACAAATTCTTATATTCTCAAAGTGGTTTTTTTATAATCTGCTTTGTATTTCTGGGGAAATTAGATGGTGTTTGTCGTATTTTTTTTATCATAACAATGCTTCTTTTCTCATCAGAAAATGGAAGTACAAATTTTTCTACGCGATAAATTTTCCCCCCCAGAAGTTCAACAGCATTTGAAGCTGAATTTATTTCATCCTCACACTCATACCCTTTTTGAGCCAAAAATACACCACCTGTTTTCAGTAGCGGCAGTGCATATTCACACAGGACATTTAAGCTGTCAACCGCTCGTGCAAACACAAAATCAAACCTTTCTCTGAATTCTTCTTTCTTACCCAAAACCTCTGCTCTTTCACAAACAACATTTACACTCGAAATTCCCAGCATCTTTACTGCCTCAGTCATGAAATTGCATTTTTTCTTGTTTGAGTCATTAAGAAACATATTCATGTTTGGCATTGCAATTTTTATGAAAATTCCTGGTGCACCAAACCCAGAACCAATATCAATGGCAACAGGGTTTTGGTTTGAGCATTCCTCTTCAACAAACTTAATCAAAGATAACGAGTCAGCAATATGCTTTAGAACAAACTCTTCTTCATCCTCTATAGCTGTAAGATTAAAAAGCTTGTTTTTTTCAAGTACAAAATTCATAAACTTAATAAAAAGTTGTTTAACAACCAGAGGATTTTTTATTCCATAATATTCTACTACTCTATCTAAAAGATCCATCTTGCAATTCCCCTCTTAAAATTAAGGTTTCCCAAGAACAAATCATTTTGTATCCCTTTTTACAGATTCAAGCCAGATAAGAAGAACAGAGATATCTGCGGGCGACACACCAGAAATTCTTGACGCTTGGCCAATTGAAGCTGGTCTTATTTGTGAGAGTTTTTGTTTTGCCTCTGTTGAAAGACCAAGTATTTGGCTATAGTCAACCCAGTCAGGTATCTTTTTATTTTCAAGTTTTTTGAACTGTTCAACCTGAGCAAGCTGTTTTTTGATATATCCTTCATATTTTATCTCAATCTCAACCTCATCTTTTACATACCATGGAAGGTCCGGTCTTGCAGGGTCAATATCTTTCAGGTCTTCATATGAAAGTTCGGGTCTTTTTAAAAGATCAGAAAGTTTAACACCTGTTGTAATAGGCGATGAACCTTTTCCCAGCAAAAGCTTATTTACTTTCTCGCTTGGTGCTATCACAGTATTTTTTACCCTGTTTATCTCATCTTCTATCATCTTTTTCTTTTGCAAAAACTTTTCGTACCTTTGCGAAGATACAAGGCCAATTTTATATCCTATCTCAGTAAGGCGCAGATCTGCGTTGTCCTGTCTTAAAATCAGTCTGTACTCGGCTCTTGATGTCATGATTCGGTATGGCTCGTTTGTCCCTTTTGTCACAAGGTCGTCTATCAACACTCCAATGTAAGCTTGTGACCTGTCCAAGACAAGCATTTCTTTACCCTTGACATACATTGCAGCGTTAATTCCGGCAATTATTCCCTGAGCAGCTGCTTCTTCATAGCCTGATGTTCCATTTATTTGACCTGCAGAAAAAAGACCTTTTATCTTCTTAAACTGTAGCGTAGGTTCAAGCTGAAGCGGGTTTATGCAGTCATACTCTATAGCATATGCTGGTCGCATTATCTTGACATTTTCAAGTCCTATCACACTTCTGTACATCTTGATCTGCACATCTTCGGGCAATGATGTTGACATCCCCTGAACATACATCTCATCAGTGTCAAGACCTGTAGGTTCAATAAACACCTGGTGTCTTGGCTTGTCTGCAAACCTCACAATTTTATCTTCAATCGAAGGACAGTATCGCGGTCCAACACCAGAAATAAGTCCTGTAAAAAGCGGTGCCCTGTGAAGGTTTTCCCTTATTATCCTATGAGTCTCTTCTGTAGTGTATGTCAGATAGCAAGGCACTTGCTCAATATTGAAACTATCTTCATTTTCAAACGAAAACGGCAAAGGTCTTAAATCTCCCGGCTGAATTTGCATCTTTGAAAAGTCCAAAGACTTTCTGTGAACACGCGCAGGTGTTCCTGTTTTGAACCTCATCATCTCAATGCCAAGCTTTTTGAGGTTTTCTGTGAGATACCTTGCTGGATGCATACCGTCCGGCCCACCATCGTAAACCGTCTCGCCTATGATAATCCTTCCACCAAGGAAAGTGCCTGTTGCAAGCACCACCGCTTTTGCCAGAAAAATTGCACCTGTTGTTATCTTTACACCCTTTACCCTTCCATCTCTAACTAAAACCTCGCACACCTCGCCCTGGCGAACATCAAGGTTTTCTTGACTTTCAAGCACTCTTTTCATATAGAGCCTGTAGCGGCTTCTATCACACTGGGCTCTTAAAGAATACACCGCAGGACCTTTTGCTCTATTTAAAATTCTTACCTGGATGGCTGTTGCATCAGCAGCTTTTCCCATCTCACCGCCAAGCGCGTCTATCTCACGTACCAAGTGCCCTTTGCCAGTTCCGCCAATGCTCGGGTTGCACGGCATGTTGCCAATCGAGTCCAAGTTTATTGCAAATATTATGGTTTTAAGACCAAGCCGAGCAGATGCAAGAGCAGCTTCAATCCCAGCATGACCTGCACCCACCACCGCAACGTCGTACTCACCTGCAACAAATTCCATAATCTTAAGCCCTACCCCCTTTTTAAAATCTCATTTTCCTATGCAAAACATTGAAAATATCCTGTCCACCATGTCCTCTGTGACGTTTTTACCGGTAATCTGATACAAGTTCTCAAGCGCGTTTTTGATGTCAATTGAAAGAATGTCAAGAGGCACGCTGAAAATGTTCGCCTTTGCTGAGAGTAAAAACTCCTTTGCCTTTAAAAGAAGCTCTTTGTGGCGAAGGTTTGTTATAAGAACGCTATCAAACGCTTCAATGTTTTGACTTAAAACCTCATGTGCTATAGCTTTTTCAACAAGCTCTAAGTTCTTGTCATGTTCAACAGAGATGAAAATCCCTTCCTTGCCAAAAATTCTTTTGATGTCATCCTGCGAAACTTTTACTTCCCTATCTATCTTGTTTACAAGAACAACAAACCTCTTGTCCTTTATTGTCTCAAAAATTTCTAAGTCTTCCTGCAAAATACCGCTTGACTCCACCATGAATAGCACAAGGTCAGCTCTTTCAATGCTCTTTAAAGTCCTCTCAACACCAATTTTTTCAACAACATCTTCTGTTCTTCTCACTCCTGCAGTATCAGCAAGGATTATCGGAAGCCCTTCAATGTCTAAAACTTCTTCAATCACATCGCGTGTTGTGCCAGGTATATCTGTCACAATCGCCTTTTCTTCTTTCAACAGCCTGTTGAGAAGAGAAGACTTGCCAACGTTCGGTCTTCCAACTATTACAGTGTATATTCCGCTCTTTATTGCTTTTCCTGTTTCATACGATTTTATAAGTTTTTCTATCTTCGCCAGCGCATCATCTATTGTGCTCAAAATTTCATCGTGCGAAACCTCGTCAACCTCATGTTCTGAAAAATCTATTGACGCTTCAATGGTTGCAACCAGATTCAAAAGAAGCTGAGAAATCTCTTCAATTCTCTGGCTTAGCATCCCTTTTAACTGCTTTGCAGCGTTTTGTTGCAAAAGCTTTGTCTTTGAATTTATTATATCTATCACAGCTTCAGCTTGAGACAGGTCAATCCTGCCGTTTAAAAAGGCTCGTTTTGTAAACTCTCCCGGCATGGCATGGCGTGCACCATTTTTGATTGCAGCCTCTAAAATTCTTTTTAAAACAACCATGCCACCATGACTTTGAATCTCAACAACATCTTCGCCTGTATATGAGCGGGGGGACTTAAATTTAATCAAAATAGCTTCATCCACAAACTCATCGCCATCATACACATCAACAAGTGCAGCATACCTTACAGGGATATCATGGATGCTTTTGTATTTTCTGCTCTTTACAAGCTTTCCTGCAACATCGTATGCGTCTTTCCCTGATATTCTTACAATTCCTATCCCGCCTGTACCAACAGGTGTTGAAATTGCAACAATTGTGTCAAACTCCATCTTTTACTTTCCCCTCTTTTATTATAAAACTTTACAAAATACAAACAAAGCAGGGCAAAAGTGTTTTTACCCTGCTTTTCAAAGCTTTTAACACATCTATTTTAATGTAATGACAACCTTTCTGTACGGCTCCTCACCCTCTGAGTATGTTGTGACAAACTTGTGGTTTTGCAAAGTGGTGTGTATAATTCTTCTCTCATATGGAGTCATGGGTCTGAGCTTAATACTCTTTTTACTTCTTGCCACTTTATCCGCAAGCGACAGTGCAAGCTTCTTAAGCCGTTCCTCTTTTCTTTTTCTGAAATTCTGACAGTCAAGAAGAATTCTCACAGTCTCCTCCTCTGACACTCCTCTGTTAACAACAACACCTGTCAAAAACTGAAGAGCATCAAGCACCTCGCCATCCTTGCCAATAAGCTTAAACGTATTTTTCCCAAAAAGATTTACTTTTATGAACTCTCCATCTCTTACCATATTCATCCTGTCAATTTTGACGTCCATATTAGCAAACACACTTTTCAAAAACTCTTCAATCTTCTCTTCTGGCGTCTGCTTTGCAATCACTTTTACCCTTGCTGGCCGAGCGCCAATTATTCCCAGAATTCCTTTCGACCCCTCATCAATTACCACAATTTCAGCTTTATCGCGGGTAATTCCAAGCTCTTTTAAAGCAAGGTCAACTGCCTCATCCACCGTCTTTGCAGTTTTTTCTACCCATTTCATAAAAATTTCTCCTCCGCACAAGAAATTTTTACTTCTTCTTTTTCTTACCAGTTCTGTGCTGGCCAGAAATTTGTTGTTTAAGTTTCTCAAGCTCTCTTTTTCTCTCCCTCTCCCGCTCATCTTTTTCAGAATTTTCAGCTTTTAACTCATCACTGCTACTCTCATCTTCTGAACCTATGCTTTCTTCCTTTGGCTCAATCTCCTGCATTTTTTGTGCCTGTTTTTCGAGCTGTTTTTTCTTCTCTTCTTCCTCTTTCTTGTGTTTCAGTTTTTTGTACACAACCTCATTTGCTACAAACTGCTGCAGGATTGTAAAAAGGTTTGTAACAGTCCAGTAAAGCACAAGACCAGATGGAACTTGAAGCGCAATAAAATAAGACATAAGAGGGCTGATTATCATAAAACTTCTGTTCATGCTTTCAGCCATAGCATTTGACTGCGATTGAGAATACTGTGGATTGAACTTTTTCTGACTGTTTGATGAAAACCATACTGAAAGAAGCATAGTTGCAGCACTCAAAATTGGAAGAACTAACAGCTCTTTTTTTGCAAGGTTTATCCCCAAAAAATGCATGTCAAGTCCGAGCTTCTGTGCTTCATCAACTATTCTTTGCGTAATACCATACCCTGTTGCTCCTGTTACAAGATCTCTTACATATTGATGTGATTTGCCAAGCACATAAACAAGTGGATTTTGGAAAACATAATACAGCGAAAAAAGTATAGGCATCTGAATCAAAAGAGGCCAGCACCCAGCTGCAGGATTGTAACCTGTTTCCTGGTACAGTTTTAGCATTTCTTCCTGAAGCTTTTTCTGGTCATTTTTATACTTTTGCTGTATCTCCTGAAGTCTTGGAGCAACTTCTGCCATCTTAGACATAGAGTGAATTTGTTTTATATACAAAGGAAGAAGAAGCCCTCTTACTATCAATGTAAGAAGTATTACAGCAATACCGTAACTTCCTGGAATGTGTGCACCATGCAAAAAATCATATATTAACTTCAACAGTCTTCCAAGAGGAATTGCCAAAAAGTCAAGCCATGTCGGGTTCAAAATTACTTTCCTCCTCTAATTTTCTAACTTTTTATTTCAATTTCAAATTATTATCTCTACTTCACAGGATCATATCCACCGGGATGAAATGGATGGCACTTTACAATCCTCTTCAATCCCATCCACAGCCCGTAAAACCCATACTTTTCAATTGCCTGTAGTGTGTACTCTGAACATGTCGGGTAAAACCTGCAGCTTGGCACAACCTTTAGCGGTGATATAAACTTCTGATAAAATCTTATCAAAAATTTTAATGTTAGTAAAATATATTTTTTTACTCTCATCTTTCATTCCTCTTTCAAAAGCCTCAGTCTTTTAAAAGCCCTTTCAAGGTCATCCCTGTAGTCTTTCAAATGTATCTCTCTTGCTTTTATTTTATCATCTTTTATCTTTCTTGCAATCACTACAATGTCAAATCCCTGCTTGATTTTATCCATGTTTTCTAAAATCCATGCCCGCACAATCCTTTTAAACCGATTTCGTGCCGTTGCCTTACCAAGTTTTGCAGACATCGAAATCCCAAACCTGCTAATTGAAAGCCCGTTTTTCAATGAATACACAACAACCTTCTCCTGCGCCGCAAACCTTCCTCTTCTTATACATGCTTCAAACTCCTCGTTTTTTTTGAGAGTTACATACCTGTTCATTCACTTCTTTCCTCGTTACTATATTTTCTTATTATAACCTCTTCTTTTTTTAAGCAAAAAGACCACTTTTTAGCTCTAAAGTGGTCTTCCTCTACACTGCAAGTCTCTTTCTACCTTTCAGTCTTCTTCTTTTTAAAACCTTTCTTCCGCCTTTTGTTCTCATTCTTACCAAAAATCCGTGAGTTCTTTTTCTTCTCTTGTTATGAGGCTGGTATGTTCTTTTCATATTCTGCCCTCCTCCCTACAAAAAAGTTTCTGCCGCATACTATTTTTACCCTTCAGTATACCAGTAAAACAAATTTTATTATACTCCAAATCATGCAAAAAAGTCAAAGGGTTGTTTTTGCTGTTTATTAATTTTCTTTTCATTACCATTATATTTTTTCAGTCTCTTGTTAAAGAATTATATCACTTTTCAAAGTTACTTGCATATTATTTTTCCCTGTTGAGCAAAATTAGTATCAGAAAAAGCATCTTGCTGGAGAAAAAGATGAAAAAATCTTCTGGTTCGAACTCAATCACATCATCCTATGACCAGAACATTCAAAACATCAGGGATGAGTTTGGAAATTTCAGCGACCTCATAATAAGAGAGTTCAAAATAGGCCCAAGCAACATAAGAGCTTTTCTTGTCATGATAGATGGGCTTGTTGACAAGATGGTGATAAACGAGCATATCTTAAAACCTCTTATGAGGGATATTAACATTTACAAAAAGGACCAACCTACTTGTCAAGAGGTTTACACGCTCATCAAAGAAAACATTCTATACAGCCACTGCATAACAGAAGAGAAAGACTGGGCAAAGACAGTACATTGTATATTGTGTGGGGATGTTGCACTTTTCATTGACGGCATAGACAGATGTCTTTTGATATCTGTGCGCGGGTGGGAATCCCGTGGAATTGAGGAGCCAAATACAGAAGTTGTTGTAAGAGGACCAAGGGAAGGTTTTACCGAAAACTTAAGAACAAACACAGCACTAATCAGAAGGAAGATACGCGACCCAAAACTTAAGATTGAGTCAATTAAGATTGGAAAAATATCAAAAACAGATGTGGCGATATGCTATATCGAATCAATTGCAAAAAAAGAACTTGTAGATGAGGTAAAAAGACGCCTCGAAAAGATTGATATGGAATACATCCTCGAATCAGGATATATAGAATCTTTTATAGAAGACGGCAAGTATTCAATCTTTCCAACTGTCGGAAACTCAGAAAAACCTGACGTGGTTGTGGGAAAACTTATGGAAGGAAGGGTTGCAATACTTGTTGACGGAACACCTTTTGCTCTAACCGCCCCATACCTTTTTGTTGAAGCTTTCCAGACAAGTGAGGATTACTATTCAAGACCATACTACTACAGCATTGTCAGGCTCTTGAGATACTTTTCATTCTTTGTATCAACAACCCTGCCGGCACTATACATTGCAGTGACAACATTTCACCAGGAACTTTTGCCAACATCGCTTTTAATCAGCATTGCAAGTGCTCAGGCAGGAATACCTTTTCCATCGTTTGTAGAAACATTTACAATGCTTACAATTTATGAAATATTAAAAGAAGCAGGTGTGAGACTTCCAAGACCAGTCGGTCAGGCAATCTCTATTGTTGGTGCTCTTGTGATTGGTGAGGCAGCAGTATCAGCTGGACTCATCGGTGCTCCGATGGTTGTAACTGTTGCTTTAACTGCGATATCTACTTTTATGATCCCTGCAATCTCGGATACAGCTACAATTATAAGGTTTGCGTGTGTTGTTATGTCTGCCATATGTGGGCTTTACGGAATAATGCTTGTGTGGATTTTATTATTTATTCACCTTTGCAGTTTAAAATCATTTGGAGTAAACTACCTTGCACCTATAGCTCCAACTGTTGTACATGATCTCAAAGACGTGTTTATAAGACTTCCATGGAAAATCCTAAAAAAACGACCTATTACTTTAAACAAAAATTTTTAAAGTTAGGTGGTAGAAAACTAAAATGTCAAATTCCAGGATTTCATATTCACAGTTTTTGTGTCTATTTTTTGTCAATAGAATAGTAATGGTTCTAACATTTTTGCCAATATTTAATGCACCGCCAAAAAATCAAGATGTCTGGCTTTCGGTTGTGTTCATGTATCCTTTTTCCATTTTAGCATCACTGCCCCTGATCTATCTTTGCTCAATGTTCCCGAACCAGACCTTTACAAGCATTTTGAACATCATCTTTGGAAGAGCATCAACAATTTTCACGGTGCTTTACATCTGGTTTTTCTTTCACATCACAGCAATCCAGCTTGCACAGTTTGTTGAATTCATGGCAACAGCTGTTTTGCCTGAAACACCAATTCTCTTTTTTATAGTGACAATGCTGATTGTCTGTATATATGCACTTCAAAAAGGAATAGAGCCTTTGGCAAGATTTTCTCAGATAACAACATTTATAACTTTGTTCAGCTTTGCAATTATCATGATAATCTCCATCAGGTTTTTTGACTTTTCAAGCTTAAAACCAATTTTTGAAAAAAATATTTCACATCCAATAGTTGGCGGCATATACCTATGTTCTCTGAGCTCTGAAATAATTACGATTGGAATGATAAACCCGTATATTGTAAAAAATAAAAACAGCATATTAAAGGACATGACAAAAACAATTGCGCTGGCTTTCTTGCTGGTTGATATATTTTATCTTGCAATCACAGTACTTGTACTTTCCCTTTTTGGCTATACTCAGGCAAGCAGGCTCTCGTTTCCATTTTATTCTGCCATTAAGGTGTTGAGCGTAGCAGAGTTTCTTGAAAGGTTTGAATCACTTCACATGGCTGTATGGATAATGGGTATATTTCTTAAAACAACATATTTTATGTATATTCTTTTGATAGTCATCCAGGAGCTGAGAAATACAGCAGACAATTTTGCATATGCAATTCCTTTTGCCTGCGTGCTTGCACCTTTTGTTTTCTATATAATCCCTGACTTTTTATCTCTTGACAGGTTCATGAGCTACAGGTATTTTACGCTGTACTCATACCTTTTCATATTTTTCATACCGCTTTTTACTCTCATATTTGCAAAAATAAAGTTGAGGTTGAAAAAGAGATGAAAAAGTTTGCAGCTGCTTTAGTACTACTTTTAATACCAGTTTTTCTGACAGGTTGCTGGAACAGGAAAGAACTAAATGATATTTTGATTGTCCAAGCAGTTGGAATTGACAAAAACAAAAGTGGAGATTTTAAGCTCACTTATCAGGTATTAAAACCAAAGGTGCTTAAAAATCCGACAAACTTGCCATCCAGTTCTCAGCAAAAAGGAGTGTGGTGTTTTTCATCAACAGGCAAAACTATATTTGATTCTATTAGAAATGCAACACTTTCATCAAACAAAAAACTTTTCTTTTCTCATAATAAAATAATAGTTATTAGCAGCAAAATAGCTACTAATGGAATTAAAGATATTCTTGATATGTTTCTCCGTGATCAGGAAATGAGATCAGATGCTTACCTTATAGTTACGTCGCAGGATATAGAAAAGTTTTTAGATACCACTTCTCCTATAGAATCAATACCTGCAAAAGAACTCGAAAATGTAATAAAGAACTACTTTGCAAACGCCAAAACATTCCCTGTAAAGCTATATGAATTTCAAAAGATGTCAATGTCAAAGTCAAAAACTGCAGTTGTTCCTTTTGTCACCACAAAATCACCTCTCAAACAATTTTCTCAAACACAAATGTTTTATGTAGAAAAAATGGCCATTTTCAATAATTACAAGCTTGTAGGGTATCTTACACATGAGGAGATGAGAGGACTTTTATGGGTATTTGACAAGGTAAGAAGCGGAATATATCCTATAAAATTACGCGAGGGACTATTTTCCCTTGAGCTTATACAAAGTAGCACCATCATCGATGTCAAAAGAAAAGACGGCAAAGCTTTTTTTACTCTGCAGATAATTACCGAGTCAAACTTGGGAGAAAAACATTTAAATTCTTCTATCTCAAGTTCTTTAATGGTAAAAATAAAAAAAGAGCTCAGCAGATCTATCAAAAACGACATTCAGAAGACAGTGAAAAAATCGTTTGAACTCAAATGCGACATTCTGCACCTTGGCGATATTTATTATTCTTCATACAAAGAACATTTAAAGTTCGACAAAAACTCTATTTCAGTTTCGATTGTGGTAAAACCATTTATAAGGCGATTTGGCATGATGAAGGAATAAAATATTGAAAAAGGAGATGAAACAGGATGATGAACATTGTATTTATAGTTTTTGTATATTCAATCCTTTTTGCAATTGAATACTATATCTTAAAAAGAAGATATCTTCAAAAAGAGATGTTTTTTACAAGTTTTTTGATTCTTACAGGATTCATTCTCAGTCTCATCTTGAACATCAAGAAAAATGTTCCAAACCCCCACGTGCTGATTGAAAAAATCTTTGACAAACTATTTCCTTTATTTATGTAAACATCAGATTAAAAAACTCTTCACATCACTCCATAAAATTATCCACAGCACAAACATTATGTTTACCTGACTATCTAAAACCCTTTTTTTCTGCAATTCTTTTTAAACAGCAAAACTTCAAATAGTCAACCATCGTTAATCAAGATATCCACATGTGAAAATCTGATTTCAATAAATTTAATTCACAAAAATAATCCACATATCCACAATTTTTATCCACAGATTTTTAACAGGGTGTAGACAAACTATTCGCTGTGGAAAATTTGATTCTCAAAATATATTTTCTTATTGATGTGGATAATTTTTTTTGGTATATTTAATAGTGCTTTTGAAAATTATAAAACATATTTTCGGTTGTGAAAAATAGTTTTCCACAGTTGTTGATAACATTGTGGATAATACTTAAAAAGTGCGAATTTTAAACTACATATAAAAAGGGTGAAAATTCACATGGTAGACTATGATGTGAATGAAGTGTGGGAAAAGGTAAAGGAGGCTGTGAAAAAAGAGATAAACCCAAGCCCGACAGACATATCTTACAATACATGGTTTGAATCACTTGTGCCTCTTTGTTTTGATGACAACGACACTTTAATTTTGAAGGCGTTTGCTGATTTCCACAGGGATATAGTTATAAACAGGTACTCAATTGTTATTTTAAATGCTTTAAGACAGCTGTTCTCTCCTCATTTGAGCATAAAAGTTATTCTTCCTGAAGAGGTTGAAAAGTACAAAAAGTTTTTAAAATCCAAGCAAGATGAAAAACTAGAGATAGTAACACAGTTAAATCCCAAATATACTTTTGAGACCTTTGTTGTGGGGAACAACAACAGGCTTGCACACGCTGCAGCCTTGGCTGTTGCAGAAACACCACCAGGCGAGAGAACTTACAATCCGCTTTTTATCTACGGCGGTGTTGGGCTTGGAAAAACTCATCTTATGCACGCAATAGGCCATCACGTTTTGAAACTTTATCCCGGCACAAAGGTAATGTACGTTACATCAGAGATATTCACAAACGAGCTTATAGCCGCAATCAGAGATGAAAAGACAGACGAGTTCAGGCTCAAGTACAGAAACGTTGACGTGCTTTTAATTGACGACATTCAGTTTCTGGGCGGAAAAGAAAGAACACAGGAGGAGTTTTTCCACACATTCAATACGCTATATGAGGCAAACAAGAAGATAATACTTTCGTCAGACAGGCCGCCAAAAGAAATAAACACATTAGAAGACAGGCTTCGCTCTCGCTTTGAATGGGGGCTTATAACAGACATTCAGCCGCCAGACTTTGAGACACGAATTGCAATCTTGAGCAAGAAGTGCCAGCTTGAAGGAACTCCAGTTCCACAGCACATTTTAGAATTTATCGCATCAAAGATTGAAACAAATATTAGAGAGCTTGAAGGAGCTCTAAATAAAATCCTTGCATACTCAAAACTAATGGCACCTGACAAGGAGATAACCTTAGAGCTTGCCGAAAAAGCTTTAAAAGAATTTATAGACACAAACACCAAAAAAGAATTGACAATTGAGGATATACAAGCAGAGGTTGCAAGCTATTTTAATATCCGGCTTGAAGATTTTAAATCGTCAAGAAGGTCAAGAAACGTGGCTTTCCCGCGCCAAATAGCAATGTATTTAGCAAGAGAGCTTACAAATGTATCACTTCCCAAAATAGGCGAGGCGTTTGGCGGAAAAGATCACACAACAGTGCTTCATGCGTGTGAAAAAATCAAAGAACTTATCAACAAAGATACTAACACAAGAAATGCTGTGGAAAACATCAAAAAAAGACTTATCCACAGAGAATAATAATATGTGGATAAGTCTGTGTGAATTTCGATTTTCACATGTGAATTTAGTTGAAAACTCTAAATTTTATCAACAGACATATATACACTCGAAAGTTTAAATTTCACAAGCCTTTGACCGTGTTATCAACTTATCCACAGCTGTTACTATGAATACTACTAAAGAGTTTGCTTGGTGGTATGCTTTCTAAACCCCCACAAGAAAAAAGGAGGTCACAACAGTTGAAAATAACAAGGCAAAAAGGTATAATTTTGACCAGGTGATATTAAATGTTACTAAGTGTACAAAAAGTTAAAGAGATATACGCTATCTGCCGAAGTCTACTTCCTAAACTGGGAAAAGGAAGGGGTTAATAATACCTCTCAAGCTACCTAAGGGAAGGAGAAGGTACAAAAAAGAAGACATAAAAAACTACTTGGCATGACAGAAGAAAAACCAAAACCAACCGTTATTTTGTATGCAAGAGTCTCAACTAAAAAGCAAGAAGAGTACCTTAAAAACCAGCTCAGAAGACTTGAGGAATACACAGAGTCTCAAGGTTGGAAGTACGAGGTTATATCTGAAATAGCCAGCAAAGTAAAATGAAAACAGGAGAGGGCTATTAAAACTTTTGAACAAAATCAAAAGAGGAGAAGTTGCAAAAGTTGTAATAGAATATCCTGACAGACTTGCAAGGTTTGGATTTTAATATCTTAAGTTTTTCATGGAGAGTTTTGGGGTAGAACTTGTAGTGTTAAACGGCAGAGAAAATGAAGAAGATATAAAAGAAGAACTGGCAGAGGACTTAATAGCGGCAGTATACATCTTTTGCAGCAAGGATTTATTGGCAAAGAGGTGCTAATAAAAGACATGGTAACAGTTCAGGCCAAGCTAATCTTTGAGGGCGGCGAAGATAAGCAAAGAGTATTAGACCTTATGAGAAGATGGTCCTCTTGTATGAGGTATGCATACAAGAGGCTACTGGAAGGATATAAAAGGAATGAACTCAAAAGGCAACTGCAGGGAATTTTCAATCTGAATTCCCGATACGTTGATGATGCGATAATGAAAGCAAAGAGTGTTTTAAACTCATGCAAAGAAAGAGGAGAAAGTCCTAAAAAGGTTATTTTTGGTGGCAGGCAGCTTTTTGAAAAACTCCAGAAGAGGCATATAAATGGCGATCAATACAGGAAACTTCAACTTAAGTGGCAGGAGAAGAGGAAAGGGAATCTGTACTCAAGGGGAGACAGGAGTAAGAAGGGGAATCTCAACACAAGGATTGAGATAGATGGTTCCTTAACAAAACTCAGAATTAACGTGGGAGAAAAGGAGTATGTATATGCGACGATACAGCCTGGATGGAAAGTAAAGGGTGGAACGTACAGAGACAGAAATCAACTGCTTCAGGCGATAAGCACTTTGGGAGAACCCTATTCTGTTGAGCTGAAACTCAAAAACAGTGTAGTATATGCCTACTTCACCGTTGAAGAGATTTTTCCAAAGTCTGAGATAACAAAATCAAACGGTGTTATAGGGATAGATACGAACGCATATCCAAAACATATAGCATGGGTAGAAACAGATGAGCAGGGACAGCTTCTAGAATATGGCAGAATACCAATGCCAGAGCTTGAAAGTGGAATCTCAAGCAAGAGGGAGTATTACAGGTGGCAGTATGCACACATGATAGTAGAAATGGCAAAAGATAATCAAAAAGCCATAGTAATTGAGAAGTTGAACATAAAGGACAAAGGGAAAAGAGGAGACTTTTCAGGTAGAAAATCAAGACGGATAAGACACTACTTTGGGTACAGGTTACTTTTGGAGAAGGTAAAACTTTTAGCAAAGCGAGAAGGGATAGAGGTTATAGAGGTAAACCCGGCGTATACTTCTCTGATAGGGATGCTGAAGTATGCACCGCAGTTTATGGTGAGCAAGGACGTGGCAGCTGCATATGTGATAGCCCGAAGAGGGCTTGGTTTGAGAGAAAGGATACCGCACAACTATATGATGTTTCTCAGTAGACTTGATGTAAACGAACTGGAGGAACTGAAGGAGTACGTAAGGAAGGTAGTTAAGAACACATACGTTAGGAAAAAGCAACTCAGAGAGATAGGTAGAGTGATAAAGTTTTTACAAAGCCTTGAGAGTGAGGCAGAGAGGCTATCTGTACCACTGGATGGAACAAGTACAGGTAGTCGTGGCGAAAACCACAATCTCTGGCGAGTTCTCAAGGTAGCGGTGGTAACGCCACTCTCCCCTGACAGAGTCCTGCGTGACATGTCTGTCCTGAAATCACTTTTAGTTTCAGGGCAAGTGGGGAAGACCTATAAAGGCGTAAGTTCCTGTTTCTTGGGACAGGGGCTATGGCTTTCCCAAAAACCGCCTGCTGGGGCTGGGAAAGCTTGAAGGGCGGAATATAAATACCCCAGCCGCCAAACTTGTGCAATTTTGCACAGTTTGGTTGACCAGGGAAAAAGATGAGGTTTGTTGTGGATAAAGATATTTTACAAGACAATATTTCCAAGGTAATATTCTCTGCAGCTTCAACAAAGGTATCGTCAATTTTAGAGTGTGTACTGATTGAAGCTGAAGATAGTATAATATTTACCACAAACGACATGAAAATGCAAATGCAAACAGAGTTTAAAGCAGAGATACTGCAGCGGGGAGCTGCACTGGTTAAAGCAAAGCTGTTTTCTGACATAGTGAAAAAACTTCCCGACGGTGACGTTGAGGTTATAAGAGAAGAAAACGAGGTAAAAATCAGGAGCCAGAAGATAGAGTTCAGGCTCCCAACCCTTGATCCGCTCGACTTTCCAAAGATGGAGAAAAAGCCCTCTGAGAGCTTTTGCGAGTTTGTTGCAAGCGAGTTTGAAGATGCAATTGACAAAGTTATATTTGCAACTTCAAAGGACGAGACAAGACCCACGTTTACAGGTGTGCTCTTTGAGAGGGAAGAAGATGAGTTTGTAAACCTTGTTGGAATGGACGGGCACAGACTTGCTATATGCAAAATAAAACCGGTTGAAGTTGACGGCAACTTTTCAAAGATTGTGCCTGCAGATAACCTTGATGACATTACAAAGATAATAGACATTGAAGAGGCAGAAAAGGTAAGAGTATCATTCTATGAGAACCAGGCAACATTTGAGATAGGCTCAACAACGGTGATAGTTACATTAATTTCTGGCAAGTTTTTTGATTACAAAAGTGCAATTCCAACCGAGTACTCGACAAAGATTTCAATCTCTGCAGACGTTCTGGAAAGCACGCTTGAAAGAGCTTCTATTGTATCAAAAGATGAAAAGACAAACATCCAGGCTGTGATATTTGAAACAAACGGGATGATGTTCACAGTCCGTTCCATGTCTGCAGATGGAAGGTTTGAAGAGGATGTGCTTTGCTCTGTTGAAGGGAAAGACATCAGAATAGGATTCAATGTTAAGTATTTTCTGGATGTTTTGAAAGTGTTGGATGGTGAAATAAACCTGTTTATAACATCACAGACAAGCCCGTCAATTGTGCAAAAGCCAGACGATGAGAACTACATCTACCTTGTGCTTCCTATAAAGATGCCAGAATAAACCTTTTTTAGAGGTTATGAAATATGATAATAAAAAGCATTTATATTGAAAATTTTAGAAGTTATCATCAGAGCTTTTTTGAGTTCAAAGATAAAATAAACTTAATTGTCGGAAATAACGCCTCAGGAAAGACTTCTCTTCTTGAGGCTCTATATTTTTGTATGTGTGGAAAATCTTTTAAAAGTCGAGATGTTGATCTGATAAACTTTGATTCGCAGTATTTCAAGCTTGAGATGGTAGCCGAGGTCAGCGGTGTTGAATACGCGGTGGGTTGCTATGTAGACAGGATGCTCGAAAAGGGAATAATGATAAATGACAAAAAAGTTAACAGGCTTTCAGAGCTTATAACTCTTTTCAAATTTGTTTTTTTTGAGCCGGACACAACTGAGCTGGTAAAACGTCAGCCAAAATTAAGACGCCGCTTTTTAGATATGGAAGTTGCAAAGCTTTACCCTTACATGACAAAGGTGTATCAAGAGTACCAAAAAGCACTTCTTTCACGAAACGCATTTTTGAAAAGTTATGATAAAAAGGATATAATAGATGTGTACGATGTTCAGCTTAGCCACCTTGGATTTTTGATTCTGTCAAAAAGGCAAGAGGTTATAAAAAAGCTGTCAGGCGAGGCACAAAGAATTTTTGGTCATGTGTTTGAAAATAAATCTTTGCTTGAACTTGAATATTTGCCATCAATTGCAGCGTCAAGTGAGGAAGAGTATTACACAGAGCTAAAAAGATGTTTAATTAAGGATTTAAACTTCGGGTATACAACAAGAGGTGTTCACAGAGATGACTTTGAGATTCTAATAGATGGAAAGCCTGCTTTAGATTTTGCGTCGGAAGGACAGATAAAACTTGCAGCTGTATCGGTTGTGCTTGCAAGTGCTGCGCTGTACGAAAAACCTGTCTTGATTTTAGACGATGTATTTTCTGAGTTAGATTGCCAGAAGAGAAAAAATCTTGTAATGTTTTTAAGTCAGTACCAGTCGTTTGTGACATCTGCAGAGGACTTGAGAAGCTTGCAAAGTGAATCAATTTTTGACAGCTGCAGTACACATATAATTTTGCTTGAAAGAAATATTTAAAAAACAATTTACAGGGATGTGTAAAGAATATGTTTGCTCACATTGGCGAGGATTATGTCATCAACAGCTCAGAGCTTCTTGTTATATTGAACTGGGATTCGTTTATTCTTTCAGAAGACAACCGCAAGATCCTTGAAAATCTAAAACTTCAGGACAGGATTTTCGTGATAAACGACGAAATAAAAAAATCGATAATAATCCTTGAGATTGACGGCAGAATGTACGGAATAATATCTCCCGTGTCGCCGGGCACCATCGCAAAAAGGCTTTTGAACTTTAACCTCTACATTGACAACTATTTGGACCAAGATTAATTTCAAAAAATTTAAATTGGCAGGTGAAAAAAGTTGGATAGAATGAATCCAGGTGAAAAACAAGAATACTCAGCAAGTGAGATACAGGTTTTAGAAGGGCTTGAAGCGGTAAGAAAACGTCCCGGAATGTATATAGGTTCAACATCCCAGAGAGGTCTTCATCACTTGGTCTATGAGATTGTTGACAATGCAATTGACGAGGCAATGGCAGGGTATTGTAAGAACATTGAAGTTATTATTCACAAAGACAACTCTGTTACTGTCATTGACGATGGAAGAGGAATTCCTGTTGACATTCATCCAAAGCTTCAAAAAAGCGGTGTTGAAGTTGTATTCACAGTTCTTCATGCAGGTGGTAAGTTCAACGAAAGAGTTTATAAGGTCTCCGGAGGTCTTCACGGTGTTGGTGCTTCTGTTGTGAATGCTTTATCTTGCTACTTGGAAGTTGAGGTTTATAGAGATGGCAAAGTATATTATCAGAGATATGAAAGAGGAAAGCCTGTTTGTGAGCTAAAAGTGATTGGTGCAACTGATAAGACAGGTACAAAGGTTACATTTTTGCCTGATGATGAGATTTTCGAAACAATTGAGTTTGACGGCGACGTGATTTTACAGAGGCTTCGTGAACTTGCGTTTTTGAACAAGGGTATCAGGATTGTGTTTTTAGATGAGAGAGAAAAAAATCCAAAGCCTGTTGAGTTAAAATATGATGGTGGTATTGCTGAGTTTGTAAAGTTTTTGAACAGAAACAAGGAAGTTTTGCACCAAGAGCCAATTTATATTGAAGGTGAGAAAAACGACATCCTCATTGAGGTTGCAGTGCAGTACACAGACGATTTTGGAGAGAACATATATTCATTTGCAAACAACATTGCCACAATTGACGGTGGAACTCATCTTATAGGTTTTAAGACTGCTGTTACAAAGGCTGTAAACGAGTATGCAAAGAAATATAACTTTATAAAAGGGGATACCCAGCTTCTTGGCGAGGACATAAGAGATGGTATGACAGCAATTGTTTCTGTCAAGATTCATGAACCGCAGTTTGAAGGACAGACCAAAACAAAGCTTGGTAACAGCGAAGCACGCTGGGCAGTTGAAAATCTTGTGTCTGAAAAACTTGCTACTTTTCTAGAAGAAAATCCTGATGTTTCAAAGAAGATTATAGACAAGGCAATTTTAGCTGCAAAAGCGCGAGAAGAGGCAAAAAAGGCAAGAGAGCTTGTGATAAAGAGAAAGTCTGCTTTGGATAGTTCAAACTTGCCTGGCAAGCTTGCGGACTGTTCGGAAAAAGACCCTGCAAAGTGCGAGATATTCATAGTTGAAGGTGATTCTGCTGGTGGTTCTGCGAAACAAGGGCGTGACAGGCGATATCAGGCAATCTTGCCTCTTTGGGGTAAGATGCTAAACGTCGAAAAGGCAAGCCAGGACAAGATTTATTCAAACGACAAGCTTCTTCCTTTAATACAGGCACTTGGTGTTGGTATAGGAAATGACATAGACCTCAAAAAACTCAGATACCACAAGGTAATTATAATGGCAGACGCTGATGTTGATGGTTCTCACATAAGAACTCTTCTTCTTACTTTCTTCTACAGATACATGAGACCGCTTATAGAAAACGGCCACATTTACATTGCACAGCCACCGCTTTACAAGATAACAAAGGGTAAGCAAGTAAGATATGCATACAATGAAAAGGAGCTACAGAAAATATTGCAGGAAATGAAGGATGCACAGGTTCAGCGCTTCAAAGGTCTTGGTGAGATGAACGCACAGGAGCTGTGGGAGACCACAATGGACCCTGCAAGAAGAATTCTTCTTAGAGTTGAGCTTGAAGATGCTGTCATGGCAGAAGAGATTTTCACAATATTGATGGGTGACAAGGTAGAACCAAGAAGAGAGTTTATAGAAAAGAATGCTAAGTATGTAAGAAACCTGGATATATAAAAAGAGGTGTTTCAAAGTGGAAGTTGCGAAAAAAATTTATGAAGAAGTTATAAAACTGCCTGAAGAGACTCAGAGAGAAGTTTTAGATTTTATTGAATTTAAAAAAATGAAATGGAAAAAAAATATAGAAGAAATAATTGATAAAGTTATTGAAGAAAATTACGAGATATTAAAGGAGTTAGCTGATAAATGATAATGTTGAGTATTGAGGATGTATTGTTGATTGCTAAAAAATTAATAGAAAGATTTGGAGGTACTTTTGGGATAAGAAATAAAGGTTTGCTTGAGAGCTCATTGAACAATGCATTTCAAACATTTGATGGAGAGGAGCTATATAAAACTGATGTAGAAAAAATTGCAGTTATATCTTACTCGATAATAAGGAATCACCCCATGATAGATGGTAATAAAAGATTAGGTATTAGTGTTTTACTGATATTATGTAAACTCAACAATATTATCTTAGAATATACAAGAGAAGAGGCAGTGGATTTAGCTGTAAGGATTGCAGAAGGTAGTATTGATATTGAAGATGTTGTTGAATGGATAAAAAAGCATGAGAAAAAGTGAACACTATAAAGGGAGGAAAAATTAAAGCATGGAAGAGCTCGATTTTAGGATAATTCCTGTTGAGATACAGGAAGAGATGAAAAAAAGTTATATAGACTATGCAATGAGCGTAATTGTATCCCGTGCACTGCCAGATGTTCGCGATGGGCTAAAGCCTGTTCACAGAAGAATCCTTTATGCAATGAACGAGATAGGTCTTACTCCTGACAAGCCATACAGAAAGTCTGCAACAGTTGTAGGGCATGTTCTTGCCAAATATCATCCGCACGGCGATGCTGCTGTGTACGAAAGCCTTGTTCGAATGGCACAGGACTTTTCCATGCGCCATCCTCTTGTTGACGGGCATGGAAACTTTGGCTCTGTTGATGGAGATCCGCCTGCTGCTATGCGTTACACTGAAGCGCGTATGAGCAAGATTGCGGTTGAAATGCTTCGAGATATTGAAAAAGAAACAGTTGATTTTATGCCAAACTTTGATGAGTCTGCAAAAGAACCAAAGGTTTTGCCATCACGATTTCCAAACCTTTTAGTAAATGGCAGTCAGGGAATTGCGGTTGGTATGGCAACAAACATACCTCCTCACAACCTTGCAGAGGTAATTGATGCAATTGTATATATTCTTGACAATGAAAATGCAACTCTTGATGACATAATGAAGATAATAAAAGGGCCTGATTTTCCAACCGGCGGGTATATAATCGGCAAAAAAGGTATAAGGGATGCATATGCAACTGGAAAAGGAAAAATCATTGTCCGGGCAAAAACCTCAATTGAACAGACATCAAAGGGAAGACAGAGAATAATTATAACAGAACTTCCTTATATGGTAAATAAAGCACGATTAATTGAAAAGATTGCCGAGCTTGTCCATGAAAAGAAGATAGACGGGATTTCGGATATAAGAGATGAGTCTGACAAAGAGGGTCTGAGGATTGTAATTGAAATCAAAAAGGATGCAGATGCAAATGTTGTTTTAAAACAGCTTTACAAAAACACCCAGCTTCAAGACAGTTTTGGCATAATCATGCTTGCGCTTGTTGACAACCAGCCAAAAGTTTTAACTCTTATGGACATGTTAAACCTATACATTGAACATCAAAAAGAGATAATTGTCAGAAGAACAAGGTATGACCTTAAAAAAGCAGAAGAGAGAGCTCACATTTTAGAAGGGCTCAAAAAGGCTCTTGATCACATAGATGAGATAATATCAATTATAAGGTCGTCAAAGACAGTAAGCGAAGCAAAAGACAGGTTGATTCAAAGGTTTAAGTTTACAGATGTTCAGGCTCAAGCAATACTTGATATGAGGCTGCAAAGACTCACAGGTTTGGAAAGACAAAAGATAGAAGAAGAGCTTGCAGAGCTTATAAAGATGATAGAGTATTACAAAAACGTGCTTGCAAGTGAGGCAATGGTAAAAGAAATAATAAAAAAGGAGATTTTGGAGATTAAAGAAAAGTACAAAGATGAAAGAAGAACAAAGATAATTCAAGATGAACATGAAGATTTTGAAGAAGAAGAGCTAATTCAGGAGCAGGAAACTGTAGTAACACTTACACATTTTGGATATATAAAACGTCTTCCACTTGACACATATAAGAGCCAAAAACGGGGTGGAAGAGGAATTACGGGAATATCAACAAGGGAAGATGATTTTGTTGAAGATGTATTTGTTACAACAACACACCACTACATTCTCTTTTTCACAGACAAAGGCAGAGTTTTCCGCTTAAGAGCGTATGAAGTACCAGAAGGTTCGCGTCAGGCAAAAGGTACTGCAATTGTCAATTTGATTCAAATTAGCAAGGATGAAAAGATTACTGCTACAATGGCTGTAAAAGACTTTAAAGAAGGCTATCTTATGATGTGTACGAAAAATGGTACTATAAAGAAGGTACTCTTGAGCGAGTTTGAAAATACAACCAAGGCAGGTAAAAAAGCTATAACTCTTGCAGATGATGATAGTCTTGTGGATGTAAAACTAACATCAGGCAACGATGAGGTTGTACTTGTATCGGGCAATGGATACTGTGTTGTATTTAACGAAAATGATGTCAGAGTAATGGGGAGATTGGCTCAAGGTGTAAAGGGAATGACATTAGAAGAAGGTGATTTTATCGTTGGAATGGAAAAAGCAAGTGATGGAAAGTATCTTCTTTGCGTTACAGAAAACGGATTTGGCAAAAGAAGCGAGATTGAAGAGTACAGAAAAACAAAACGTGGTGCAAAAGGAGTTTTAACTTACAAGGTAACAGACAAGACAGGCAAAATTGTTGACATAAAAATGGTAAACGATGAGGATGAGATTATGATATGCTCAACAGAAGGAATATTTATAAGACTTGAGATGTCTCAAGTTCCTGTTCAGGGGAGAAATACCCAGGGTGTAAAACTTATGAGAATAGACGGTGAGGATATAAGAGTATCATCAATTGCAAGGATAAAGGCTGAGGAGTAAAGATTTAAAAGGGGCTTTCTGCTAATAGATGTCAGGAAGCCTCTTTTAATTTAAACTTTGTACAGTAACATTTTTAACATTTGCAGCGTTAAAAATTGTAGAAAAATATCTAAACGGGAGGAGTAGAAATGATGAAAAAACTCAGACTCATAGTATTTTTTATGATTTTGTCAATTTTAATAATGTCAGTTTCATTTGCTGGTGATATCAAAAGCAGTATAGCTGGTAAAGATTATGGAAATGGTGTTGTGGATAAACCAAACAGTGAAGTGACGTATCAGATAAAAGATGGTTATATTTATATTTACTGGGGGCAAAAGCCTACTGGAGGATATTTAATTAAAATAAATGAAGTTAAGTATACAAATGGAACACTTTATGTTTATTTTTACACAAAATCACCAGCACCAACTGATATTGTAACTCAGGTTATCACATATCCGAGCGATAAGGTAAAACTTCCAACTACAGAAGAGATAAAAGAAGTAAAGCTTATAAATATTACAAATGATATGGTAGCTGAAAACGGACTTGCAAAAAGATATTTTCCGCTCACAAAAGGCAGTTACTGGATTTACAATTTTAAGATAAAGGAAAAAGATTCAAAAGGTAATATTGTTGAAAAAAGCAAAAAGGTTAAGATGCAGATATTGAATGAGTACAAATCAAAAGATTATGTTTTATATGAACTTAAAGGGGATATCATAAACGTTGCACCCGAAAAACGTTTTGGTTTTATATCAGTTTCTGATAATATTTATATGGTAGATGAGAATGTTTTAAATGATATTATAAAAAACATTAAAAGCTTTGACAGCTTTGAAAAACTAATAAAAAAATTTGAAGAAGATTCGATCAGGATTATATTTAAATTTCCTCTTTTAAGCGGCAAAAAGTATCCAGCTTACAGTTATATAAAAAGAGAAGATGTTTTGTATTCATGGGTTGTGGCAAAGGAAAAAGATATTATTCTGAAGGGAAAAAAATATAACCAGTTTAAAATTGAATACAAATCTTTACCGGAAAGAATTTCAATAGGCTTTGTTTATGGGATAGGGATAACTTACGTTGAGTATCACCACAACGGTTCAACTTGTGATGCATATGCAAGTTTGGTAGATTTTAAGGTAAAATGATGCTAGAAAGTTTCACGTAAATTTTTCAGGACAGCAGCTACAAAAATATTTTTGACAGTAAAGCCTTGTTTTTTGGTATAATAATTATATAAAGAATTGCTTTTAAGAAGTGGTAGAAGATGATAATAAATTCTCTAAATACTTATTCAGGACTGAATATAGATTACAGAATATACAGCGAGTCAGAAAAAGCTGATGGGAAAAATTTAGCTATTTTCAATCTTTCCAAAAAAGATACTGAAAAAAATAGTATAGCAGAACAACAAAAAGAGTTCAATGACCCGAAGATAAGGTTTTTAAAGAGAATTGGTATTTTGGAATGTAAAACGTGTAAAAACAGAAAGTATCAGGATGTATCAAACGACCCAGGTGTATCTTTCAAGACTCCTTCGCATATATCTCCGGAGTTTTCAGCAAGTGTTGTTTTGGCACATGAAAGAGAACATGTAGCAAGAGAAATGCAAAATTCAAAAGAAAAAGGCAAAGAAGTTGTATCTTCAAGCATTTCGCTAACATTGAGTGTTTGCCCGGAGTGTGGAAGAGTTTATGTCTCTGGTGGAAAAACAAAGGTTGTAACAAAAAGTGCACCTAAGGATCCTTTTATAGAAAATTATAATAGAAATATAATAGAAAATTTTGGACTTTTTGTAGATGCTGTAGTTTAGGTATTGTAAAAAGGTAAAAGGGGCTGTACAATTATTTTTCAGTAAAGCCCCTTTTTGTGCAGTTTTATGTCTTACAGGATATTTTAGATTGCAACATCAATATGCTGCAAAATTCCCGGCTTTCCATTTTCAAATAGAAAAAGTCCTGTTTTTTGAACAGTTCCAAAAGTTTTGTTGTTTTTTGAATTTTGCAGGTTATACTGGCTGTTTGTATTTCCAAGGAAAATTGCACCTATACCAAGTTCTTTTATTTTCAGGATTTTGTCTTCTGATTCGGTTTTTATCCATACAAGGAGATTTGAAAATACTTCATCGTTTTCATCAATCCATCCGTTTTTGTCCGAATCATATTGTGATAGTTCTAAAAAGCCGTCGTTCGATGTTGGTCCAAAAAGTTCAGAACCGTTATCAATTTTTCCATTTTGATTTTTATCCAGAGCCAAAAATCCATTTCGGTTTGAAAGAAGTGGAATTCTTTCAAGCTTTGAATCAATGTCAATGTCAAACTCAAATGTTTTTGGTATAAAAGAAGGTAAATTCCCGTCAAAGTTTATAACAAGCGGATCAACATTTTTTGGCATTCCAAATCTGATGTCAATATCGAACCTTTCAACAAAAGATTGTGAAAAGTTCAAATTCAAATCTATGTTGATTTCTCTTGCATCCTGTGTTTTAACAATAGCCTTTGCTGAAAAACTAAAATCTGTTTTGAGTTCTCTTGAATAGCTTGCAGAAAGTCTGAAACCAGAAGGAGCTATCTGGTTTTGAGTCTGTATCTGTATATTTTCCTTTCCATCTTGCTGGTCTGTTTTCAACTTTTCTAATAATTTGAATTTTATTTTTTTGCCTGTGATTTTACTCAAGAGCTTTTCAATTAAAAGAATTTTAAGTTTATCCTCTGGCGAAATTTCAATTTCGTCTTTTATATCCTGAGAGTTTTGATTTTTCTCACAGGAAATCTTTTGTGTATTTTTAGCTTTATCTGAAATTTCAACCGAATAAGCAGAAGTTTTGATATTATGCCACACCTCAAACTCAACTTTGCTTTCAGTCTTTTCCATCCTTTGTACTTCAGAAGACAGTTTTACATAGCTTTGTTCAATTCTCATACCATTTCACCGTTTTTTAGAATTTATATTCTAATTATCGAAAAGTTATATGAAAAATTTAATTTTTTAACGTACAGATACAACATTCAGAATTTATACAATCAATACAATACAGTATTAATTTCAAAATTAAAATTTTTACAAAATAAATTGTTTTAAAAGTTTATCATTAGGGTAATAAATATGTGGAAAGAAAAAATATCAAAAGGAGAGGTTGAGATGGAGATTACAAACAGGATTCCACTTCTTGGAGAAAAATTTCCGAGCATGACAGTAAAAACAACACATGGAATGATAAAACTTCCAGATGATTATGCAGGTAAATGGTTTGTGTTATTTTCACATCCCGGTGATTTTACACCTGTTTGCACAACTGAGTTTGTTGCGTTTGCAAAAAAAGCAGATGAGTTTAAAAAATTAAATGCTGAGCTTATTGGGCTTTCGGTTGACCAGGTTTTTGCTCACATAAAGTGGATTGAGTGGATTGAAGAAAAGCTTGGAGTAAAAATTCCTTTCCCTGTTATTGCGGATGAACTTGGCACAGTTGCAAAGACTCTTGAAATGATTCATGAGGCAAAAGGATCAAATACTGTCAGAGCTGTCTTTATTGTGGATGATAAAGGAATTTTAAGGCTTATGATGTATTATCCTCAAGAGGTTGGAAGAAGTATAGATGAGATACTTCGAGCATTGAAAGCTTTGCAGGTTTCAACACAAAACGGTGTTGCACTTCCTGAAAACTGGCCAAACAACGGGTTGATTGGCGATAAAGTAATAATTCCACCTGCTGCAACAGAAGATTTGGCAAAAGAAAGGCTTCAAAAAGCCAAAGATGGCGAGATTGAGTGTTTTGATTGGTGGTTTTGTTATAAGAAGCTGTGAGGAGGAAAAATACAATTTGGAAGACCGCTTTTAGATGTAAGCGGTCTTCTTTTTTACAAATTCAAATCCCGTTGATATTCATTCCTTTTTAGTTTAAATTTCAAAATACCTAAATTGCTTATAAAAATTACATTACTTTTCCTTAAATTGGTCAATGAAATAAATAGAGTGTTTTAAAACTACATGTAATTAAATTAAATGGCAATAAAAAAATAAAAGTTTTGTGTTTATTGTAAAATTAAATGCAACAGGGTAAGAAAAAATTGAAGCCATAGTTTCAAACTGTGTATAATATTAGTTGAAAAGATAAACCAATACAAATGAGGATTGAAGTTATAGCCTATGATAATCATACCACAAAGAGAAGAAGATTTAAACATTTAAGTGAAGCAGAAAGAAGAATTATAGAAAAGCTATTAGAATTAGAGTATGGCATAAGAGAAATAGCAAGGGAGTTAGGCAGAAGTGCAAATACAATCTCGCGTGAAGTAAAGCGGGGAACAGCCACTTAAATGAGAGCTGACCGAGAGATAAATTCAATAGAGTGTTCAGAAGAACATACAACACAAAATAATATCTCTGACTTTCCTGAAGGAAAACTGGTATATATTGGCAGCTAATATCATACACAGTTGATACTATAATCAATTTGCAATTTCCAGTTCATTTTAAAAAAGTATTGCATTTAATATTGCAATTAAGATATAAATTAATTAGTAATAAAATAAAAAGAAAAACAACCCTAAGGAGTGTTGTTTATGCCTTTACCGAAAAAAGAAGAGTTTTATACTTATGAAGATTATTTAAACTGGCCAAATGATCAGAGAATAGAATTAATTGATGGTAAAATTTATTTAATGGCTCCTCCATCGACAATTCATCAAAGAATATTAAGAGAAATATTTATAAACTTTGCTATGTATCTTAAAGGCAAGCAATGCGAAGTATTTAGTGCACCTTTTGGAGTAAGATTCCCTTCTGCAAATGAGAAAAGTAATAAAGAAATAAAAACTGTTGTAGAACCTGATATTGTAGTGGTGTGCGATAAATCAAAAATAGACAATGAAGGATGCAAAGGAGCTCCTGATTTAATCGTTGAAATTACATCATCTTCAACTGCAAGCAAAGATAAAATAGAGAAATTTAATTTATATGAAAAATATGGGGTGAAAGAATATTGGATAGTGGAACCTGAAAGTAGAATTATAAGTGTATTTACTTTACAGGAAAATGGTCGATATGGTAGACCTGATGTGTACACTGTAGGTAATAGAATCAAAGTTTCTATCTTTGAAGATTTAGTAATAGATTTAAGAGAGATATTTGAGGGTGCTGATAAAAATCTCTAATTTTGGTGCAAAACTAAAAAGTTTATTTCTGTTGATTTTTAGAAAATTAATGTTATAATAAATGCATAACAACATATATAAAATTGGAGATGATTTCTTGAAAAAGATAAATAAATTTTTAAGTATTGGGCTAATTATTATTGCACTTATGTTATTATTAAAACATTTTTCTGTCCAATTGCCAGATTTTTTTGAAGAATTATGTTATGGAATTGGTGTTGGGTTAGAATTATTTGGTATTTATCTCATGTTCGGTGACACTTCTAAATTTAGAAATTACAAAATAAGGCTTGTTAAAAAGTAATTTACATTGGCAAAAAGCCTGTGAGAAATCATGGGCTTTTTTGTTTTTTCACAAATATTTTTGACTGTTGTTCATTTAGATACAGAAGAGTAAAAGACCATCGAAGCTAAAGTCCAAAAACATTTTGACAACCAAATACTCTTAAATATAAAGCAAACTTTCTGATGATGACGTTAAAAAAACATTGAGCAAATTGCCATAAAACGGCAGAAAAACTAAGGAGGCAAGGCTATTTTCCTTGCCCTCTTAAAACAAGTCCAACCTTTTTTGAATTTTTGTCAATCACAACATATCCAAATTTGGGGAATATAAGTGAAGATTTATACATAAAATAACCTCCAGAATTTAAATCAGAATCAGGTTGATATCTATATCTATAGGTTTCAGTATCAACAAACATGTATTGGGAGTTCTTTGCTGAAAATTTCAAAACAAAAGAGCCTTTTGTATCTATAAGTCCTACATAATCCTTTGTAGAAGCAGTAGCTAACTTAGCAAAAAATGAACCTGCAAGAGTAAATTGAGGTTTTATGACAAGCTTTCCAGAAGAATTTATATATCCCCACAAGCCTGACTTATTTACCGCTGCATATCCTTCAGAAAAATTTTCTGCTATGTCAAACTGGGGTTTTATGAGTATTTTAAAGTTTTTATCCATAAATCCCCACTTTCCATTTTGTTCAAAAGCTATAAATCCTTCACTGAGTTCTTTTATATCATCAAATTGGGGTTTAACCACATAATTGCCGTTTATATCAACAATTCCCCACTTTTTATTTTTACAAACTGCCATTAATTTATTCACTTCTACGTATTTCACATTTTCGTACGCTTCTTTACTTTTCGTTCTTGTAAGACCTTTGTTAGTATACTTTTCAAACACAAGGTAGTATTTGTTATTTACAATTTCGTATAAAATATAACTTGATGATGTTTTTTCTATTTCATTTTTGGTTGAAGGTGGTGCAGATTTTGATTCATTTGCTAACATATCCTGCAGAGCTTCTGTGAACTTGCTGTCTGATAAAGCTTCTTCAAAAGAATTGTACTTCAAATCCACAAATACATTTCCATTTGTATCGACAGCTCCGCACTTTCCATCTTTTGAAACAAGAATGTATTCTAAATAAGAGTTTGGCCAAATTCCATCTTTCAAATCAAGAGCATAAAGACAAAACTCTTTATTGTTTTCATTTGGCAAGGTACACTTTATATGGGGATTAGAGTATTTTGCATTTGGGTTGTATGAGAGCACAACAACAAAGTATATTTTGTCAAACTGAGGTGCGATATAGGCTTTTTTGTCCAGATTTAAAAAACCGTATTTGTCATCTTTTTTGCAAACATATAAACTTAGCCAAGGGTTTAAAACTTCAAAAGAGTCTAACTCAGGTTTTGGGAGAATTTTAAGATTTGAATCCACAAATCCTGCTTTTCCATTTTGCCATACAATAAAAATGTCTTTGTAAAACTTATCCTTAATCCCCATTATTGAAGGTCCATCGTAAACTATAGGCTCTATTCTATCAAACTGAGGCTTTAAAAGAACATTGCCAGATGAGCTTAGGATTCCCCATTTTCCTCCTTGAAGATAAGAAATCCAGCCGTTTGGCCAGAACAAAACATTTTCAAACTGCGGCTTTATATACACAAACTTTTGAGAAGAGGCTTGCTGAGAGTATGCCAAGGTCAATGTGCCAATGACCCAAACAACTGCCAGCAGGAAACAAACTAACCTTTTAATTCTTTTCACCAAAATCTCCCCCATTTTACAATTTTTCTTTGCAAACTTTTCACAGCCAATATTCAAATTCAGTCATGCCACAGATATTAAAGCAAAAAAAATGGCTTCAAGGATATTATAAGCAATTTTTCAAATAGGTGCAAGCAAGAAATAATGTACACAGTTAATTTTTAACATGAGATTTAGTACAATTAAATAGTGGGTATATATATCCTTGTAGCCAAAAAATATGTGGGAAGGAGAAGTGAAGAATTGAAGAAAGGCACAAAAATCCTTTTAGCTATTTTAGTTTTAGTTGTAGTGCTTGTTGTGTACACCTTTTCAACATACAATAGCCTTGTGCGCTTGAAAGAAAATGTTGACAGCAAATGGAGCCAGGTTGAAAATCAGCTGCAAAGAAGGGCAGACTTAATTCCGAACCTGGTTAACACTGTCAAAGGCTATGCAAAACACGAAAAAGAGATTTTTGAAACTCTTGCTCAGGCAAGGTCAAAGCTTTTAAATTCCTCAACATTAGAAGATAAAGCAAAGGCAAACGATGAGCTTTCATCGGCAATTTCAAGGCTTTTGATGATAGTTGAAAATTATCCCAATCTCAAGGCAGACAGAACATTTGTCCAGCTTATGGATGAGCTATCTGGTACAGAAAACAGAATTGCCGTTGCAAGAAAGGATTACAATGAGGCTGTTAGAGAGTATAATATGAAAATAAAGGTGTTTCCTAATGTTATAGTTGCAAGGATGTTTGGCTTTGAAGAAAAGAAATATTTTGAGGCATCAAGCCAAGCAAAAAGCGTGCCTTCGGTTGACTTTTCGAAATAAAAGGAGAAGATAAAAGATGAAGACAAAGCCAGGTTCACTTCTTATGATACTTGCAATGGCAGTTGCAATTGCGGTTTTAAGTTTTTTATTTGCGTCTTTTGTTCTTGCTAAAACGCAGATTCCCCAAAAACCTGTTGAAAATGTCTACATTTTTGACTATGCGAACTTGATTGATAGCTCTGATGAAGAAGAGATGAGGGCTTTGGCAAAGGAAGTAGAGGACAAATCAAAGGCAGAGATAGTAGTTGTGACAGTAGAAACTCTTGGAAGCTACACAATAGAAGAGTATGCAAATGAACTTTTCAACAGCTGGGGGATTGGCGACAAAGAGCTTAACAATGGAGTTTTGATTTTGGTAAACAAGGAGAATTTGCTATCTGGCAAGAGAGGAAGAATAAGAATAGAAGTTGGCTATGGACTGGAAGGTGCGATAACAGATGGTGAAGCGGGAAGGATACTTGATGAGTATGCTATACCTGCATTTGAGAACAAAGAGTATTCAAAGGGGATAAAAAATACATTTTTAGCAGTTGCAAGCGAGGTTGCAAATGAGTATGGGCTTAAGATAAATTCAATAGAGGGCTTTAAAAATGATAAAAGCAAACATTCAAATGACAAAAGCAATGTTGTGATGGTTGTTTTTGTGGCAATTTTGATTGGTTTTTCCTTATCAATAATGGGGATAGTAATTTTACTTGCATATAAAAATCCAAAACTCTTCAATGATTCTCAATATACTTTGTGGAAGTGGGAAAAGAGGATTTATTTTAAAGATAAGTTTGACAAAAATGATGAAGATGATGACTCTTTTAAATGGTTTAGAGGAGGTTCATCGGGAGGTGGATTTGGAGGTTTTGGAGGAGGGTCATCTGGCGGTGGAGGTGCAAGCAGGTAAAAAAGCCTGCTTTTTTTGTTTTTATTTTGATTCTTCAATATGATAAAATTGAAAGGTGTACAGAAAATTTTAGAATTATCAAAACTTAAAAAAGCACAGGAGCTGAGAACGTTGGTACAGGAATTAGCAAAAAAATATATGCCTCAATAACAGATTACATGATAAGAAGACTCGCTTCAAATGATAATGTTTATATTCGAGGAATACAGCTTTACAATCACGGAAGAGTAAAGAATCCAAAATTTAATCCAGAGCTTATGATAGCTGAAGCAAAGGTAGAAGGTGATACAGATACATATAATGTCATCCTTGATCTTGACGTTGATACTGAGGGAGAAGAGAATAATTTAAAAGCAAGCATTTATAAAGTTGGATTTTGGTGTGAATGCAAAGCAGCTCAGACCTACAAAGGACTTTGCAAACATTCGGTTGCTCTTTTAAAAACTCTTTCTAAAGGTGAGGTTGAAGTTGTAGATTATCCAACACCTATTTTTTTGGAATTGAAAAAGAAGTTTGAAGAGGAAGAGAGGCAAAAAAGAAGGACAGAGTTTAAAAAAAGACTTGAAAAGATAAAAAGTACTTATGCACATGCAATGACAAGACTTATATCAGAAATAGATATAAAACCGAATGTATATTTAAAGAAGATAATAGAGTCAGTATCTGTTGATGCCTTAAATATGAGGTTTAAGATATACTCTGAAGATATAGGGAAGGAATATTTTATCAAAGATATAGGTGATTTTTCAGAAGCCTATATTAATAAAATTGAATATCAATTTGGGAAAAAGTTTGTATATAATCCATTTATACATGTATTTCCGGAAGAAGACAAAAAACTTTTAGAGTTTATTTACAAACTTAAGAATATAAAGCCAGTTATTTTCTCAGCCCAATATCTTAGTATTCCCTATGCCTTGTGGGAAGACTTTTTCAATCTTATAAACAGACAAGAAATCTTTACAGCTTACGGCGAAGGAAATGAATATAAGAAGATAAAGGTAGATATTACCAAACCAGTATATATTGATATTTTTGTGGATATGAATGAAGAAGAAGCCAACATAAAATCTGAGTTTTTAAAAGAAGCAGATGTGCTTGACTGGAAACAAAGAGCAAGGTTTGTAATATACAAAGATACTCTGACTGTGCTAAAAGAACCGCACAATTTCATAATTTATCCTCTTTTTTACTACAATTGTGTTGAATTTGCAGCAGATGAAATACAGGGAGAGATAAAATTAAATAATGAAGATTTAAAAGAATTTATAGAAATTATTTATCCTGTTGCTAAAGAGTATTGCAGATTTGAAATGTCACAAAAAGTAAAAGAGTTTTTAGAATTAAAAGATGAAGAGCTGAAATTAAAGGTTTTATTTGATACTTACAAAAAAGGCATTTGTGCGCAGATAAAATATACAGATGGGTCAACTGATTTGGATATTGAAAAAGCAGGATTAAAGAGAGATTTAGTAAAAGAGCTTAAAATTGCATATATATTTACAGCCTATGGATTTGAAAGAAATCAAAAGAAGCAATATATTTTAGAGGATGAAGAAAAGATTTTTAATTTTGTCACAAATGGACTTTCAACTCTGATGAATATTGCAGATGTGTACTATTCAGAAACTTTTAAAAGTTTCAAAATAAAGAAAAAGACAAAGTTCAATGTAAAGGTGAGCTTAAATCATGTATCGGTAGAATTCTGGCTTTCTGCTGAGGATATTCCACAGGATGAAGTGCAGACGTTCTGGCTTCTTTAGAAGAGAAAAAGAAATATCACAGGCTGAAAGATGGTGCAATCCTACTTTTAGATGATCCAGAGCTTGAAAAGATTCAAAATATAGTAAAAGATCTTGATATTCTTAAGAAAGACCTCAAAATCGGATTTAAAGAGAATTTCTGAAAATCAAGTATATAGCTTGATTGATGGAACTTTGTTTTTGCATGCTGCACCAAGCTGGCAGCAACAAAAGGTTTTGAAAGAACTGATGTTCATATTTGGTAACTATTTGAAAGATAGAGATTACGAAATATTTTCTGCACCATTTGATGTGTTTTTGGAGGCAAAGGATGAACATGAAGTTGAAAATGCCACAACGGTTGTTCAGCCAGACTTGACTATAATCTGTGAGAAATCAAAACTTGCAAAAACAGGGTATATAGGCGTCCCACAAATGATAATAGAGATAACCTCGCCTTCTACAGTCAGACTTGATAGAGTTTTGAAGTTCAACAAATATGAAGAGGCAGGTGTAAAAGAATACTGGGTTGTAGAGCCAGAAAATAAAATAATCACTTGTTTTGTTTTGGAGCCAGACGGTCGTTATGGAAGACCAAAGATTTTTTCAGAAGGGGACATAATAAAGGTTGTTACTTTTCCTGGTTTAGAAATACATGTGAATAAGATTTTTGAAATATAACAAGTGGGTAGGGAGGGAAAAAGCCATCTTACCCAAAATTTTTTTATAACAAGAGAGGAATTTTAAATCATTTTAATTGTAAATTTCAGAGCTAAGAAAGGAGGTTTATATTCTTAAAAATTTATGCAACAGACTGTTTATATCATGGATGTACAAAACAAAAAGATTCACTTTTTTCAATAAATTATACAGGATTCTGGTGTAAAAAGCCTTTTTTCTTTATGAAGAAGTATAAATATAAAATTAGAATTGAATAAATAAACATAAAAATATATGTAGTACAAATTTTTATAGAATTATGTTAGAATCAAAGGAGCAAAAATTACAACAAATGGGGTGTTGTACTTGTTTAGAGAAAATAACAACCATCTCCAACAATCATTATTTGAAAGTGTTAACTTCATGGATTCAAGGATAAAGGCTAAACTTGAAAAATCATGGGCTCCCATATTTTATAAATACGTGTTCTGCAACATCGATGAAAAACCCTTTTCAGTTTTATACAGTGATACAGGAAGGGCTAACTTCCCGGTTAACATACTTCTTTCCTTGGAATACATAAAACACCTTAAAAACTACTCTGATGATGAACTTATCGAAAATTTCAACTTCAATTACCTGATAAATTATGCTGTAGGAATAAGAACATAAGTAAATATGAACCTTTCAGAGAAAACCTTGTATGACTTTAGAACAAGGATATACAAATACCTCATAAAACATCCTGAACAAGAGGACTTAATATTCGGGCAGTTTTTAAATCTTACCATGATTTTTGCCAAAGAAGCAGGTATATACATGAAAGAACAGCGGATGGACTCCACCATGTTCATGTCAAACATCAAAAAAGCAGGAAGAGTTGCCCTTGCCTTTGATGTACTTTACAGGGCAGTAAAATCCATTCCTGAAGACAGACTTTCAGAGAACCTAAAAAAAGTTCTCAACCCTGAATTTAGGGCAGAAGTGATACACAAAACCAAGCCTTCAGAAGGCGAAAGCAGGCTGGAAATGCTCTTGAATCTTTGCCAAGAAACAAAAGAAACAATTGAAAACATTTCTGAACTAAAAAACTCCGATGCGTATAGCATCCTTGAAAGATTTTTGTCGGAACAGGCGTACTACGACGAACAAACCAAGAAGCTCAAGGCCAAAGATAGCAAAAGTATACCCAGCGATTCTCTTCAGTCAGCATATGATGAGGATGCTACTTATCGCAAGAAGGGGAACAAAGCTGAAAGCGGATATGTTTTAAACCTTAGCGAAACCTGTGCAAAAGAAAATTCTTTTCAGCTCATAACAGACTATACGGTAGAAAAGAACGTAAAGAGTGATGTAGAGCTTTTAAAAGAGAGACTACCTATTGTAAAACAGAATACAAAATGTCAAGAAGTCTATGTAGACGGTGCTCGAATAGGTGTAAAGATATTTACCACAGCGAAAGAATGTACGAAAACAATAATGAAAAGCCCATAAAAAGAATTGTGGCTGCCTCCCTCCTGTTTGATATAATAAAAAAGTGTAATATTCCATTCAAAAGAAACATCAAAAAACTACCAGGATGGGAGGGCAGCCTACTATGAATATTATACCATATCATGAACTCAGAAAAATATCTCCTGAAAAGGCCAGAGAATTAATTCGAAAAGTATTTGAGGCAAATAACAAAAACATATCAAAAACTGCTAAAATATTAGGTGTATCAAGACACACTGTAAGAAGAGCAGTATATGGTCCTGTTGAGGATAAGTCTAGAAAGCCTAAAACTTGCCCTAAAAAACTTTCTTCTGAGCTTGAAAATCTCATTATCCAAGAGGCTAAAAAAACAGGATTCAGATACAGACGTCTTTCTCTTTATTTATTCAGAAAATATGGCGTTAAAATAAGTGAAAACACGATAAAATCTATTCTCAAAAGAAATAGTGTGCCGAGAAAGACAAGAAAGACGAAAAAGGGAGAAAGAAGTCTTTACGATTATGAGTCTCTCATCCCATTTTCTGAATTTCAGCTTGATACGAAACATCTTTTAGACAAAGAAAGCCTCCCAAAAGAAGTATATGAGCACATGATAAAATACAATCTACCGTGTTATGAGTGGAACATGATAGATGTTGCTACAAGGACAAGATTTACAGCTTATTCATATGAGCTTTCATCTACTTTTGGTTTTATGTTCATAACATTAGTAGTTTTATGGCTTAGGACACATAATGTAAGAAACCCAATAAGGATAAGATTAGATAATGGAGCAGAGTTTTGTGGTGGGAGCGAAAAAAAGCTAAAGGAGTGGAATGAGATGTTTTCTATTTTGGGAGTAGAGCTAAATCCTATTCCACCAAAAGCAAAACACTTGATGGGTATAATTGAAAATTCACATAGAGCAGATGATGAATATTTTTTGATGATTCATGCTGAAAGATGCATAACAAAAGACGAATTTATGACAAGAGCTCAAAAATGGCAGGATACGTGGAATTTTTATAGACCTCACAATGGTAAAGGAATGAATGGGAGGACACCTTTCGAAAAGTTTAGAGATTCAAAAATTCTGGTCTCCTCCCATGTATTTCAATTTCCTACTTTACTTCTTGAAGACTTATTAAAGAAAGTGGGGACTTTTTATTCTCTGTTCTGTAATAAATTAGGTGGTAAATATGTCTTCACCACGTGCCTCTATGTAGACGGTGGTTATTACTCCAAAGAAGTAGTACAAATTGCAAAAGAGAACTGTGTAGAAGTTCATTTTACTGATTTAAACGGTAGGAAGCCTGTTAGGATGTCAGTGAGCGAATATGAAATAGATGAAGAGACGAAAGTGATAAAGAAATGCCCAAGGGGAATAATACCCATCCATGCAAGTGTTAAGAAAGGGCAGACGGTAGCCCATTTTCCAAAAGAAGCCTGTGCAAAGTGTGAATTAAAAAATCAATGTTATTGCAAAGAGCAGAAAAAAGATTATGTGGTGAGGGTAAATCTAAAATCGATAGAAGCAGCCAAACAACGGGAAAAGATAGAATGCAGGTGTGAGGGAAACAAGGGCAAAAGAGCAGCAATAGAAGGTACTAATTCAGCCTTGAAGAGGGGTCATGGTCTTTCGAAACTTCGAGTAAGGGGACTTGTAAAATGTAGAGTAAACGTAGGTTTAAAGGTATTGGCCCAGAATTTTAAGCGTTTTGCAAGATACATGTTGGAGCGAGCTAAAAAAGCTATTGGAGAGAGGCAGGGGGGAAGTGCGCCCGTATTGGTACAATAAATGGTAATAACGTATTATAAAGGTAATACATAAGATTTTCTCGGCAGATTTTAGACTGGATTTTTGTTGTCACAGGCATAAATTACCACAATTTACCTGAATAAATTTTCAAAGTACAGAAAGGCAGATTCTAAAATTGAGTTTTTATACTAGAATCATATAGAAAATAAGAGAAAGATTAAAAGAAATAAAGCTATATAAAGCTGAGCTTAAAAAAATAGCAAACAATAAAGAAAAATGGAGAAAAATAAGGTAAAGTATTGATTGACAAAATTGGGTAAGCAAAGTAAGCTTTTAATAAAAAGGTTAAACAAAAAAAGGTTTTAAAAGAAAATATAGATATAACATTAATAAAACATAAAGAAAAGAGTATTGTAAAAATAGTAAACTAACAGTAGGTATAAAAGTAAAGAAAATCACTGTTATGTAAGATAGATAAATATTATGAAGTAAGATAGAAGTTTTGTAAAAAGTCTATATCGGATAATATGCAAGCAGTAAGGCAAAACCTCTCTTGCGCGCAAAGGGGTTTGAATATTAATTAGCTAATATTAAGATGATATTATCAAATGGAGGTGGTTAAAAATGACTAATTTAAAAATTAAGAGGTTATTAGGGGCAATTGGTATAATCATTTTTTCTTTATGTTTCATGATTGCATGGGCTGTCAGTAGTGGTAACTATACAATAATTTTACCCGCATTTAAAGGTGATGTTATTGCGATGCAAGATTACAAACAAACTAATGATCAATTTGTCTATAATAAAGTTATTTCCGTAGGTAAAGGATATAAGGGTGCAGATTTTTGGGTAACTAAGCAAGATGATACACGAATCTCAAATGTAACACCATGCTATCCAAGTAATGGAACAGTTATGATCAATTTAAACAATGGTCCATATTCAAAAGGTACTTATATAAAACTATATGCTCAAAATCATGAATTAACATATGTAGATGTCCAATTGAATGGCTGGGCAGATTTGAGGTAAAATTTGTATACTGTGAGCAGAGCTAAATTTGCTCTGCTCACCTCTTTTGAAAGGGGCGAAATAAGATGTTTATGGATGTTTTAAAGTTTGAATTTAAAAAACTTTTGAGTAGAAAAGAATTTAACATTGTCTTAATGGTAAAATTTATATTGATTTGTGTTGCTTTTATATATGCAGTATTAACTTTATATAAGTTTCCATCATCAGAAATTCCTTCAGCGTATCAATTATGGATATGTCAAGATGGTGTGAATTTTGTAAATTATCTTGGAGATATTTATGCATTGTTTTTAATTACGTTACCAGTGTGTATAGCTTATGCGGATACATACTTAGAAGATAGAAAAGAAAAAGTGTTTGAGTTAATTATAACTCGATGTAAAAAAGAGATTTATATTTTATGTAAAGCAATTTGTGTTTTTTTATCTGGTTTTATAATAGTATTCTTTCCTTTACTGTTACATCAGATTCTTTGTATAATTGCTCTGCCGCTTTATAGTATTTCGGAGGCAACAAATGGCTTGCCAGTATACAGGAGTTATTTTCTTAGTACACAATTATATTTTTTTAATATTCATGTTAAAAATCCATATCTTCATAATATTTTATATATGTTTTTAGATGGTCTATTTGGAGGTATAGTAGCGATTTTTTCATATTCCCTGTCTTTCCTCAAAAAGATTAATAGATATGTAGTTATTATTCTTCCTACAGTTTTATTTCTAACAGAGAATTTTGTTGCTGCAGTTCTTCACAAAGCTAATTTTTCCTTAGGATATTACCTAAGTGTAACAACAAATGTTGTTGGGATGAATTACAATATATTTTCTTTTTCTTTAATTGTCTTAATAATGATTAGTGTTGTAATTATACTTACGAATGTATGTAGGGATGATATAGAATGAAGTTAAAGCAGATATATACTTTTAATTTAGTAAAGCGTTTTTGCATATATGTTCTACTATTAACATTTGAGATTGGTCTTTTTATTCTGATGATGAAAGAAATAAAGTTCAAAGAGAATTTAAACTTGGATTATTTGTTTGCACAATTTTCACAGATAAAGTATTTTTCATTATACTATATACCTTTATTTCTCTTTGTTCTCAATAATTTGAATATATTAGATAACTACTTGGTATTTACCAAGTATACTAATATAAAGGATTGGTGGAAAGAAAAAATAAAGAAACTGATGGCAGAAACATTAATATATATTAGTATTTTTGCTTCTCCTATCATTATTGCAGTAATGGTAAACGGAAAGAAATTAATCCTTTCTAATTTGAAAGCAAGCATATTTATTATTATTTATTTTCTTATTGTGTTTATGCTATTTTGTGTAGTTGGTGTTATATATCTTATTACATCGTTTACATTTAAAAAACAGTATATAGGGTTTGCAATTAGTTTTTTAGTAGGTTCTCTTGATTTTTTATTGAGTTTATTTAAGTACTATAATTTTGCTATGACAACATCTGGAATGCTGGCAGATTTCATTTTATCATTTAGATTTCCATTGAAGAAATTTTTATTTTTACAATTTATATATGTTGGATATTTTATTATGTTTTTTATACTTTTAAATTTTATATCTTGTACTATATTGGAAAAGAGTGATCTTTACAGAGGTGATATAAAATTAGAAAGGTAGGTAGGTTACTTTTTGTATCAACAATTATAGGAAGTTTACTTTGCTGGTATGGAACAATTTATTTAAATTATTTCAAAAATAATTTCTTAGAAACTTTGATAATATTCTGTGGTAATATCTTACCTTATCCACAAAAGAGTATGAATATTTGGCTTACTCCTTATTTACTCTATGCTGTGCCTAAATTGTATGTTTTATTTGAAATGGGTAATTTTTTTTATGAGGATTTTATTATATGCTCTGTATATGTTTTTACTAGAAAAGAAAGTAGATTGTTTTGGTTTATAAAAAAATTAGGTAATATTTCTAAATATGTGTTTGGGTATTATACAGGGGTGATAGTTTCAGTGGTTGTAGTTGGTATTATTAGAGGGCTTAAAACAAGGTCATTTTCTGATTTTGTATTTATCATTATTTCGGTTATAATTTTAAATTTTCTATCTTCTTTAATATTTGTTTTATTAACAAATGTATTATCTCTTTATTCGAATTCCAGATTGTCAATATTATACTCGGTGTTGGTATGGACAGTGTGTTTTTTACAAGCTTTTGTTTACATTGGGAACATTCAACCTTTATTGATAAAATTAAATCCTGTGTTGCAACCAGTTATAATATGGCATGATAACTATTTTTTGAAAAAATATAATGTGTTTGAAATAGAACCTATACATACTTTCGATATGTTATGGTCATTATTAGTGTTATGTATCTATTTATTAGGTATAATTCTATTTGGAGTAAGAGTTATAAAAACAATTGAAATAACTGATAGAGATTAAAATTAAGAGGTGAATTTTACAATGAATGCAGTAGAGATAAGGAATTTAACTAAAATAATTAGAGGAAAAGTTATTTTGAATGATATTAACCTTGAACTTGAGCAAGGAAAAATCTATGGTTTTTTTGGCAGAAATGGGTCAGGCAAAACAATGCTTTTTAGGGCTATATGTGGATTAATAAAGCCAACATCAGGTGAGGTTGTTGTTTTTGGAAAAAGGATAGGAATAGATGTATCATTTCCAGATAGCTTGGGATTAATTATAGAAAATGTTGGATTGTGGGGTCAGTGGACAGGCTTTCAAAATTTAAAATTTTTGGCTTCAATAAAAAATATCATAAATGATAATGAGATAAGAGCAGCAATAAAGAGAGTTGGACTTGATCCCGATGACAAAAGACCATATAGGAAGTATTCCTTGGGTATGAAACAAAGGCTTGCTATAGCTCAAGCTATAATGGAAAGGCCTCAACTAATTGTTTTAGATGAACCTACCAATTCACTTGATGAAGAAGGTGTTAGTTTGGTAAGAAAAATATTATTAGAGGAAAAGGAAAGAGGTGCAACTATATTAATAGCAAGCCATATAAAAGAGGACATTGATTTACTTTGTGACTATAAATTCAAGGTAGATGATGGTAAAGTATACTGTGTAGAGGGTGGCAGGTGAAATGAATAAAAAGTATTATGTTACTGTAGTTTTTTTTATAGCAATATCTGTAATTGTGGCAGTTACAGTACGATTGTCATTTATTGATTTTAAGAGTTTGGAAAGGATGAATAAGGATAATTTTAAAATATTGAGAGGAGGCAATATTTTAACTATAGAAAAAAATAATGATATCATAGAAAATGACAATTTGTCATTTTCTGATTTGCTAAATGATGCTGAAGTTGTAGTTAAAGGTATTACGCTAAATGAAAGAATTTACTTACATGGTGCGACTTTGACGGCTTTTAAAGTAAATAAGGTGTATAAGGGGAATATTAGCAACAAAAAAATATACCTATTTGAACCGTCTTATTTTGATTTCAAATATAGCACGTTTTTCATCTATAACGGATATAATCTAATGCGAGCAGGTAAAGAATATATACTATTCTTAAAAAACTGGCAGTATAAAAAATGTGTTCAGTATCATCCTTTTTATAAAACCAAGAACGTCTACATTCTTGCTCACAATAGTGGAATTGATAAATATAGTGTTAATAAAAGTTTTGAAGTAAAAATAGTAGAGGATGATGTTGTGTATTACAAACAAATAAAGAATCTTGATTTTTGTGCATATACAAACAAAGAAGCAGAGAAATACAATGAATTGAAAAAAGAAGTAATTGTTAAATTATATAACACAAGATTTAACTGAAGGAAATCCGCAAAAGGTAAAAGAGATAGTTTCACAGTACAATAAAGCAAAGATATTATGGGAAGAAGGCGGAAAGAAGTATGAAAAAATTATTGAAATGAATGTTAAGATTTTGGACTGATACAACAGATAATTTAGCTTGTTGAATAAAAATTATTGCCAATAGAGTAATAAAAAGATAATAATTATTGATTCCATTCATAAGCAAAAGAAAATTTTTTGCCTTCTAATTTTCTGAGAAACTGTTCAAACAAAAAAGTAATTAGTATCCAATCGGTATGCCTTTTGTAACTTTTAAATCCTCTTAACCTAATATTCTCAAGGTTATACTCACCTTTCAACTTGCTAAAAAGTTTTTCTATTTTCATCCTGAGTTTATATAACTTCTTACCTTCTTCTGTACCTAAAAATTTTATATTCTCTGCCCTAAATCTATTTTTTACGTTTTCCTCATTTCTCATATTCCTTCTATTTACCCCTGCTACAAATTTTATTTCAAGTCTATTTGCAATATTCAGCTCATCTGTTACAGTCATATCCTGCATCCGCTAATAATATCTTCGAATTGTAATTCCATGCCCTGTACAAAAGTTCTTCTTGAGTAGAGTCATGTTTGTTTGCTGTAGTTAAAATCCAGAAAAGTGGAATCACTTCTTCTTTCCCTGTACACAAAAGATGTAATTTATATCCTTTGTAAAAACCTATAGTAACATGTATTCCTATCTTTGCTTCTTTGTCTTGCTTTGAACTTCTCAAAGGTGTTGAATCTACTATTGTTATGGATACATCTGGATTAATTTCTGCTATTAACACGTCTCGGATAGCTTGCAATAAATCCTCTTCTATTTTTGCTGCTAATTTTGCTATGTATGAATAATCTGGACTTTTTTCTAATCCTATGCTCTTTTTGAACTCTGTATCTTGATTTATTCTGTATTCTAATTCCCTAAAACTTGCTATTCCTCTTTTGACCTTGTAAACTAAACAAGCTATTATTTGAAACAAACTAAATTTCCTTGGTCTGCCTCTTTTACTGTTTTTCCTTCTTTGGACTGTAGTTTCTGCAATCTTTTTTATTATGCAAAGGAGCTTTAAAAATTTTTCATTTTGTGCTTTAATAATTTTAGACATTTCTTTATTCCCCCTTGTGTGTTGGTTTGGTCTTTACAAATTAAAATTATATCACAAGGGGGATTTTTTTACCCATTACTGTATCTGTCTAATATGGTTATCTCTTTTATTCAACAACCTAACAGATAATTATTAAGAGTTGCAATAAGTAAGATATTAGGCAAAAATATAATAGGTTTTATTGGGAGAACCCCAGGGCTGTCAGGCTACTTCAACAAGACAGCCCTATTTTTGTATATAGGCTTCTTTTGAAAGTCTTTCTATGGCCTTTTTAACAGAAGGAATAAGAGCTAATACTAAACACACAGCAAGGTCAGGCGCTATATATGTTGCATTGTAGATGGCAGAGTACACAAGCGGGCTTGTACCTTTTGGTGCGTATGATGCAAAAAACACAACTCCAGATATAACATGAAACACAAATCTTCCAAAGCCGCCTGCTAAAATTCCCAAGGGCAAATTTTTTCTAAAAAATCCTGCAAATCCAAGAGCACCAAAAGCCAGTGGATAGTCTAAAAGCAGCTGTGCCCAGTGAACAACATATGGATCTTGTATCAGCTGCAGTATTCCATAAGCCATTCCTGCAACAATTCCTGCAAAAGGTCCAAACATATAAGCATATGCAAACAGTGGCAGCATGCTTGCAGGTGTGATTGAACCGCCCTGTGGCATTCTGTAAAGCTTTATAAAAGAGAGGATGAATGAAAGTGAGATAGCTACCCCACCATATACAAGAGCTTTTGTTGAGAACTTTTGACGCTTTTGTGCAAGGTACAGGAAGATACTAATAAATATCAAAACAGCAACTATCGCAAGAGAATACCATTTTAGTTTTGCAAAGTCTTTGAATATGCTTGCAATATAACTCATCAGCTTTCATCTCCTTTTTTTAAGTTTGCAAAAATTTGCGGCTTCAATAATTATAACATAAGAAAGAGCTAATTTGAGATGTAGAAAATAATGTTTGGAGTAATAACACAAACAAATGATAAATCGTTAAATATTATATGAAAGGATAATATAAAAATGATTCGAGAAAAATTCAATATAATTATTTCTATCATTGACAAAAAAATAAAATTTGATAAAATAATAGAGAGTAAAAATTGATAAATAATTTCTTAATAACAATTTCAAGTGAAGGGAGTAAAACCAATGAAGAAAAGACTTTGTGCGGCTTTTGCTGTTATTATTTTTATCTTTTTATGTTATGTTCAAATTGCTCCAGCAGGTAGCTTTATAAATATTGAAAATATTGAATATGGGATTGATAATACATTAAAACTCCAAAAAATGGCCGAAGCAAAAATTACTTTGACAAATTCAAGTTCGAACAATTTCAAAGGCAAGCTTTCTTTTGAGAGGTGGATTCTTGATAATAATGCGGTTATTATAAACAGAGGTTCTCGGAAGACAAAAATAAAAGCTTTTTCTTTCTCTAAGCAATTTGAGATAGCAGGCAATTCAAAAAAGGTAATTTCTATTCCTGTGTACTTTGGCAATGATGGTGTTGCTGAGCAATATTTTAAAATTTACACTTCTGATGGCAGATTAATTTCTTCAGTTAAAGTAAAACCTAAACTCTTTTATGTAAAAAACTGTGTGGGAATCTTTTCTTTAAAAGGTGCAGCAAGTGACCTTTCGTATGTATTAGAAAATAGCGGAAAAGCTGCAAATGTTGTTGTCCTTAGCAGCAAAAATTTTCCAACAAGAGAGTCACTGCTTGAGATGTTTGAATTTATTATCATTCACAACTACAAAACTTCAAATTTGACAGAGCAGCAGTATCAGGCTTTAAAGGACTATGTAGCAAAAGGTGGGAACCTTATAATAACCTTGGGTGAAAATTATCAAAAAAATCTTTCTGTGTTTACAGATGATTTTCTTGTAGGGAGGATTGGCAAGGAAAAAACTGGAGATATACTGCTAAAGAGGATAAGCCAAAAAGATTATACCCGAAATGTGATTGTGCCAAGCAATCAGAAAGATATAGTACTTGAGAAGATTAAATATGTTGAGTTTGACCTTAAAAATGCTGAATTTATAAACCAAAAACACATGCAGAGAATAAAGTATGGCAAAGGGACAGTTCTGGTAACGTCTTTTGATCCTTTTGATGATCAAATCACAGATGAAGAAAAGAAGCAGATTTTTGACATAATAGTTGACAACTTAAACACCACATTTTATACTCCTGCAAATGCCGTTATGGGATATGCAGGCAACAGCCACCTTTACACTGCTGTGAATGTGAAGTGGCCAAACAACACCATGATATTAATACTGATAGTTATATACATTATTTTTGTAAGTTTTGGTAATTACTTTATTTTAAGAAGACTTAACAAGCGTCATTTGACATGGCAGCTGATTTTGGTTGGAAGTATTGTTTGGACAGCAATAATATTTGGTGTTGCAAATTTTTACAGGATAAATCAGCCTAATATAAATGCCTTGAATTTTATTGTTTATAATTCAGATGGAAAAGGGTATGTAGTAGACAAGTATTATCAGATATTTGCTCCTTTCAAAACAGACATAAAAATTAAAGGAATAGAAAATCAAAAAATAGAACCGCTTTTACTTGAATATGAGAATTTGCCAGTGGGCGAAAGCCCAACTAATGGATATGAATACTATCCATGGCAAGAAATAGTTTTCAAAGGTTTGCCAGCACCTTTTATGAAAAGTGTAAAGGATCAAACGGTTTACAAAGCGGATGATATTCCTCTTGATGTGAATTTTAACATAAAGGATATGTCGAAGATAACTGTGGAAATAAACAATAGGTCTGACTATGAAATAAAAAATATATTTGTGGTTCTGTATAATAGCTATGTTTACATAGAAGAATTAGAACCGCACAGCAAGGTCACAAAAACAATCTCTGATGTTTACGGTATGTTAGCAGACGAAATAAGAAATAGATTTTATAACAATCAGAGCTCAAGAATTAAAGATTTTCAACTTATTGACAGGGAAACAGACCTTTTGTGCAGCATTCTTCCCAAGGTTTTGTCAAACCCGTTTTTGATAGGGCATATAGAAAATTACAAAGAGGATAAGCTGAACATAAATTCAGAGGTTCTAAAAGTCCACAGCGAAGCTGTGTTCAGAAAAGACCTCGATAGAGTAGCCATTGTTAAAGATAGAAGAATTATTCTCCCAGGTTCTGTTATTCCCAATTTGATAAAAAACACATTCCCAAATGCAAACTATATAACACCTAATTATGCAATCTCATTTTATGGCAGGGGTGAGTTGGAGATTGAATATGATCTTTCGGGGTATTTGGACAGGATAGAAAAGGTCTTGATACAAATGCCAAAACAGTATGGAAGATTTAACGTTGAGGAATTTATCTTCAACGTTAAAACACAAAGGTGGGACAAGACAAGCTTTGAAAAACCACTTGCATTTGGAAAAGATGAAATAGAAAAATATTTCCAAGATTACAAAATAAAAATTAGAATTGTAGGGAAAGATGATAGGTCTGTGACAGCCATTCCTCTTATTTCTGCAGAAGGAGGAGAAAAATAACATGGCTCTTGTTGAGGTAGAGGGACTTGTAAAGTTTTATGGAAAAAAGAAGGCTTTGGACAATCTCACATTTACAGTTGACAGCAGGCAGATATTCGGTTTTGTTGGTCCGAACGGGGCTGGCAAAACAACCACAATGAAAATCATGTGTGGGCTTTTGAGGGCTGACGGTGGAACTGTGAAAATTGAAGGGATTGATGTTGCTAAAAAGACTAATAAGATTAAATTTCTTATTGGTTACATGCCTGACTTTTTTGGTGTGTATGATAATCTTAAGGTGAACGAATATTTGGAATTTTTTGCTTTGGCATATGGTATACGCGGTACAAAGGTGCAAAAACTTATAGATGACCTTTTAGAGCTTGTAAGGCTAACCGATAAAAAATATGATTTTGTTGATTCTCTCTCACGGGGCATGAAACAGAGGCTATGTTTGGCAAGGTGTCTGATTCACAATCCGCTTCTTCTTGTTTTAGATGAACCTGCTTCTGGCATGGACCCGCAGTCTCGAATTGAGATGAAAGAGATATTAAAAAATTTAAAGGATATGGGAAAGACAATAATAATAAGCTCACATATTCTTCCTGAGCTATCAGAGCTTTGCACACATGTCGGGATAATAAATGGCGGCAGGATGGTTGCTCAAGGTGATATCAACCAAATTACCCTACTTGCGCACGGCACAAAGAGGATTAAGATAAGGTTTGTTAATAGCTTTGATGAGGCTTATATGGTGTTTAAAGAGTTTCCAGCTGTTTGTGATATTCAAGTCATTGAAGGTGGGTACATTTTGGGTTTTAATGGTGATGACAATGATTTGTTTTTATTGATAAAGAGCTTGATTGACGAAGGTGCAAAGGTATGTGAAGTAAGTATGGTAGAAGGCAGCCTTGAAGAAGCATTTATGAAGGTAGTTCAGGGTGTTGAAAATTAGAGAGATTATTTCAAAACAGGGGAGTGAAGAAGTTTTGAAAAACATAAAAAGGTTTCTCACGGCCATTTTCTCAAACCCTATTGTCACAAAAGAAATAAAACAGAGGACAAGAGGGCTCAAGTTTTCGTTTACCATTGCTGGGTGGCTACTTCTTATGACTCTATTTACAATAATGTTTTTAAAATCATATACAAGGTCAGTTGTTGTGATAAGCCGTTACAGAAGTTTTGTCGAAAGCTTTTGTGTTTTTCTAATTTTTTTGTTTGCTGGTTTTTTCGAACTGTTGGTTGTAATTTTATGTTCCCAGGCAATTGCAAAAGAAAAAGAAAATCAAACACTTGACATACTTCTTTCAACGCCTTTGACCAATTTTGAAATTGTTGTTGGGAAGATGATAGCGGCAGCCGGTGAAGCGTTAATACTTTTCTTCTCTGCAGTTCCGATATTGGTACTTTTGTATTTTTATGGTATAACATCTATGGGGAATATTTTACTTATTATGCTCTATGTTTTTGTGATCATCCTCTTTTATGGTTCGCTGAGTCTTCTGCTATCAACACTTATCAAAAAGGGCATAGCCGCAACTGTGATTGTGGTTAGCATTGTCATTGCATCCACTATCTTTAGCTATTTTATCTTTGTAACCGGTGCACAGACATTTGTAAGTAACTCACCCCAGCCTGGAAAAACTCAAAATTTCTGGAACTTGTTATCAATTTCTTTGAGTTCAACCTTTGCACTGATTGAATTTACAATTGTTCGTTTAAATTCAGATATGCCTGCTTTTTTTCCATACCATTATAAAATTAGAGGGTATCAAATTCACCTTATCATTTGCATAGTTGGAACAATTCTAAACATTTTTTTGAGTGCGCTATTTTTAAGTCCTCTGAGAAGAATCAGAATATTTAGAAGAAAGCCCAATTAAATGGAGATGGTAATTTATGCATGAAAGCGAAATGCAGATTTTGGGTTTTTTGAAAAAAGTGCAAAGAAGACAGATACTTTGCAGTTTTTTGTCACGTCTGTGGCAGTGTGTATCTGCTTCTTTGTCCTTTGTTATTTTAGTAGAAGCTTTATCAAAGATTGTCCCGATGTACTACAAATCTTTCTACCAGATATTTATTTTGCTGCTGTCTTTGAGTGTCTATACAATATTTATTATCTCAAAAAAGCCAGCTTTAGAGCACTCAGCACTTATAGTTGACAGTTTTGGCTTGAAAGAAAGGCTGACAACATCGTTGGAACTCATTGGCGTTGATACCGAAATCTCAAGATATGTAAAGCAAACGACGGCACAGATGATAAAAGACATTGACATAAAAAAACTAATAAAACCCAAGTTTGAAAAAAGCAAATGGATGTTTATGGCATTGCTTTTCTTTGTATTTATCATTTTATCAAATGTTCACAGTCCAAAAATGGATGAGGCAAAAAGATTACATCTTCTGAGCAGCCTTAAGAAAAAGGAAATACTCAAGATAGAAAAGCAGAAGAAAGAGGTGTTAAAAAGTTACAAACTTAATGAGGTTGAAAAGAGAAAGATTGATGAAGTATTGTTAAAACTTAAAAAGGAAATAAAGCTTGCCAAAACCAAAAGCGAAATAGAACTTACAAAGCAAAAGGCATGGTTTTTGCTCAATGATTTGAAAAATAGTCCCACAAGCTCCCAGTTTTATTCAGCAGTGGAAAAGCTCAAAAATTTTGTTGCACATGACAACAAGTCAAATCAAAGTGATACAAAAAATTCTCTTGCAAATACTAATACAAAAAGCAACAATAAAAGTGGAGGCTCATCTTCCAGTTCAAATGGACAAAGTATTGCACAAAAGAGTGAAAATAACAAGAGCAGTTCTGCTTTTTCCAAAGGCGAAAGCACCCAGGATGTAGGCAGCAGCTTGACTGCATCAAATGATCAAGGGCAGGTCCAGCAAGAGCAAGTGCAGTCTTCCTCTGCCGAGGCAAATGGAACTTCAAACGACTCAGGTTCAGGCGCAAGTACAAATACCGTGCAAAATGCATCCGGTCAAAGTGCAGGCGGAGGTATGCAGGGCGAAAGTAAAGGAATGACTCGGGTTGACAATTTAGACGGAAGAAGCGGTGGACTTGGTGCAGCTATTCCCAGAACTTCAAATAAAGTACAGATGCCATCCATTTATACAAAAAATCTTCTGAGCCTTGATGCATCTAAAAAGGTTTTGGCGGACACAGGGCAGGAAAGTGGAAGAGTATCCCAAAAACAGGGTATTGGAGAAAGAGGACAAAAGCTTAGTTTTGACAGGGTTTTTTCACAATACAAACAGGAGGCAAATGAATATATCGAAGCAGATGAAGTTCCTTCCTGGGCAAAGGAAATAACCAAACGGTATTTTGAAAATTTAGAGAACATGAGGTGATCAGCATTTGGTTTTGCAGGATATTGAATATACAATGCAGGTTTTGAACAAAGTAGAAAGCGAAATTGAAAAGGTTATAATTGGGCAAAAAGGTGTTATCAGAAAGGTTTTGATAGCAATATTTTGCGGCGGAAATGTGCTTTTAGAGGGGCTACCGGGCGTTGGGAAGACTCATCTTGTAAAGTCAATTGCAAAGGTGCTGGACCTGAAATTTTCAAGAATTCAGTTTACACCTGACCTCATGCCATCAGATATTGTGGGAACAAATATAATTTCAAAAGACAAGGACGGAAGTTTGAATTTTACATTCCAAAAAGGTCCTATCTTTGCTAACATCATATTGGCAGATGAGATAAACAGAGCAACACCAAAGACACAGTCAGCACTTCTTGAGGCAATGCAGGAGAAGACGGTCACTGTTATGGGGCAGACTTACAAGCTTGATGAACCATTTTTTGTGCTTGCAACACAAAATCCTCTTGAGCAGGAAGGGACATATCCACTTCCAGAGGCGCAGCAGGACAGGTTCTTATTCAAAATTGAAGTTCCACTACCAGGCTTTGATGAGATGATAAGGATTGTAAACCTGACAGTAGAAAGTCAAATGCTCGAGCCTCAAAAGGTCATTGAAGGAAAAGAAATATTGAACATAGGCAGAATTGTTCGGCAAGTACCTATTGCAAAGCCTGTTTTAGAATATGCAACAAGGCTTGTTTTGAGCACACAGCCGCACATTGAAGAGAACGACATTGCAAGAAAGTATCTTAAGTTTGGTGCAGGACCAAGGGCTCTCCAGCACCTTATTTTGGGTGCAAAAGCAAATGCGCTCTTTGAAGGAAGACCAAACGTTGCGTTTGATGATATAAAAAGCTTGGCAAAAAGCGTTTTGTGTCACAGGATTGGACTGAACTTTGAAGCAATATCTGAGGGTCTTACTCAAAGTGACGTTGTGGATATAATTTTGCAAAGACAAAAAGAGTGGTAGAAAAATTTAAAAAAGTGGTGAGAATTTTGATGTTTGGCGGACTTGTTGATGACAAAACGCTGAAAAAACTCAGCAATCAAAAATTCAAATTTGGAATTGAGATAACCTCACAGTTTGAAGGGCAGCAGAAATCAAAGGGGCGGGGAAATTCGCTTGAGTTCAGCGACCACAGGGAGTACATACCAGGCGATGATTTTAGAAAGGTAAATTTTAGGATTTTTGCAGCAACCCAGAGGCTTTATGTAAAGCTTTTTGAACAGGAAAGACAGACAACTTATAATTTTTTCATTGACATGTCAAAATCGATGGATTTCGGCAGCAAAGTCAAAAAAGGTGATATGGCAAAAGCGTTAGTTTTTTGCCTATCATACATTGCTCTTTCCCAGCTTGACAGTGTCAATATATTTTTGGTGCGGGAAAATGGCATTTTACCGTCAGGTTGTCTCAAAGGTAAGCAAAGCCTTCACAAGATTGTGAGGTTTTTAGAGGACGCAAATTTTAAAGGAGAGGCAGATTTTGAAAGTATTAAAAATATTTATATTTCAAGAAAAAGCGTCTCATTTATTTTTTCTGATTTTTTGTTCGAAAGTGCAGCTGAAGTTTTGAAAGTGCTTTGTGCAAGGTGCTCTTTTGTATGCTGCTGCCAGATATTAGATGAAATTGAAGCCTATCCTTCATTTGAACATATATTTTGTCAGCTGATTGACAGCGAGAGTGCAAAAGTTATTGATGTTGAGCTGTCAAATAGTTTAATTAAGGAATATGTTGAAGAGCTGAGAAGGTATCAAAATGATCTCAAAGAAATTTTAAAAAAGGCAAATGGCAGGTTTTATGAGGTCTTGACTTCAAGTGCGCTTGAAAAAACTGTGCTGAAGATGATTGGAGTGGGAAGATGAGCTTTTCACAGCCGCTTTTTCTCCTGTTTCTTTTGACAGTGCCGGTATTAATTTTTCTGTATATGATAAAACCAAGGCACAAGAAAGTAACCATTCCAAGCACGTTTTTGTGGGAGCGATTGAAAAAACAAAAAAGAGTTGCAAAGCCGGCGCAAAAGTTAAGATTTTCTTTATTATTGCTTTTGGGGATTTTTGCACTTTTTAGTTTTTCAATGTATCTTGCAAGTCCAAATATTTTTATAAAAAATACTGGCAAGAATGTGGTTTTTGTCTTTGATAATGGTGCTTCTATGAGCTCAAAATCAGATGATTCTAAGTCATATCTTCAAAAATCAAAAGAGATAGCAAAAGATATAATAGATATGCTGCCAGCTACAGCAAAAGTCAGCATTGTAACTTTTTCAGATACAATCGAGGTTTTGCAAAAAGAAGGCACGCGCAGCTTTGCCAAGGATGCAATTGATAAGGTAACTCAAACATACTATGCAACAAATCTAAAAAGTAGCTTGGCTCTTGTCTCAAAGCTTTTCAAACCCTCAGATAAAACTTTGTTTATATTTACCGACAAGAACGTGCCTCACTTAGAAAATGCAAAACTTTACAAGTTTCCAAAACCAAAAGATAATGTGAGCATTGAAAATATATCCTGTGTGTCAAGAAAAGAAGGTTTTGATGCTCTTATTGAGATTAAAAACAGAGGAATTAAAAAAGCAAGTTTTGAGTTTGAACTTTTTGCAGACGGCAGATTGGTAGGATTAAAAAGCATTTCCCTTTTGCCAGGGAAAATAGTTACTTTTTTGTTTGAAAATATCAAAGGAAATTACAAGGTTGTGTGGGGGAGAATAAATTATCCTGACCAAGTAACAAAAGACAATGTCTTTTGGACAGTTTTAGAGCCCTTGATGGCAAAACAAAAAGTTTTGTATGTAGGGAAAGGAAATTTCTTTTTTGAAAAAGTGTGGCTTACCTTTGATGACGTGGAATTTTATAAAACTCAGGATGTCAAAAACATTGCTGGTGATTTTGATATATACATATTCGACCAGTGCATACCACAAAAGTTTCCTCAAAAAGGAGCTTTTATATTTGTATTACCAAATAACGGCAGTGCATCCAAGCTTTTGGGGATAAAGATAGGAAAAAGTGCAAGCAATGAAGGATATGCAAGGTTTGTAAAGTCAGCTATTTCACAAAACATTATTGGGATGGATTTTGCTGTCCAAAAGACTGTGTCTATCGATGAAAAAGCTTTTGAGCCAGTTGCAAAGATAGGTGGCAAGCCAATAATCTCTTTTGGCAGTATCCATAATCATCCGTCAATCCTATTTGGTTTTGCGCTCGATAACAGTGACCTGCCTTTGAAGGTATCTTTTCCAATTTTGATGGCAAACATTAAAAGCGCTTTTGTCAAGAAAAATCAGTTATTTGAAAAGACAGCTTTTTATCCGGGTGAAGAGATAAGAGTTTTTTCATATTCAGATAAAAAAGCAGATTTGATACTACCTGATGGGAAAAGAGAAATTGTTGATTTGTCAGGTTATCCTTCAATTCTTCCTAAAAAAGATGTTTTGGGAGTTTATTCGTTGATCCTAAGCGAAGAGTCAAAAGAGAATTACAAATTTGCAATAAATTTCCCGACCTATGCTTTAGATTTAACTGATGATAGATTAGCAAAAAGCGATGCCCATTTTTCAGATACAAGCAAAATCAATAGCGTGAAGATGCCATATTCTTTGAAGGATATATTTTTGATACTTGCACTCATTTTTTTGAGTTTGGAGTGGATGGTGTTTTTAAATGAGAATAGAGTTTGAAAGACCTTTTGTTTTGCTTGCCGCAGCTGTGCTTGGGGTATTTATCTGGCTTGTTTCAAGAAGATTTTCAAAAGAAAGTTTGGGTAAAAAGTTTGTTGTATGGATGAGGATTGTTTTAATAATGCTCATGGTCCTAGCTCTGAGTATGCCAAAGCTAGCAATTTCATCCGATAAAGTGACAACAATTTATCTTGTGGATATGTCAGAGAGCAATAGAAAAAACGCAGAAAAGATGAAAGACTTCATTCAAAAGTCGATAAAGCTTAAAAAATCAAATGAGCTGCAGTCGGTTGTTGTGTTCGGACAGGATGCAAACATTGAGTTTACACCGACTAAGTATCCTAACTTTTCTGAATTTGGAACGGCTGTAGATGGCACTCAAACCAATATTGAAAATGCAATAAAGTATGCAGTAAATCTGTTTGACAAGGATCAACAAAAAAGACTTGTCATTCTAACAGATGGGAAAGAGACAATAGGTGAGGCAAAAAATGAAGTAGAACTTCTCAAAAATAATGGGATAGATGTAAAAGTAGTGCTATTTAAAAGTGAAAAAGAAAAAGATGTTCAGTTTTCGAGTTTGAAGATACCGCAGAAGGTATTTAAAAATCAGGCGTTTTCGATATTTGCCAATATAAACAGCACTTTTTCAACAGAAGCTCTGCTCAAGATCTTCAGAGACAATGATTTAATTTTCAGCCAGCAGGTGACCCTTGAGAAAGGTGAAAACAGGTTTGTAATAAAGGATAAGCTGGACAAAGAGGGGGTTTTTAGCTATCAAGGAGAAGTTGAAGTGATGGATGATGAAGAAGAGTCAAACAATGTTGCGTATGCTATGTGCCAGGTAAGAAAACCTCAAAAGGTTCTGGTAGTTTATGAGAATATTAATGATGTGAAAAATGTCAAAAATCTTCTTGACTCTTATTCAGCCGATTATGATGCAGTAAAGAGCGACCAGGCAAATTTTGGGTTTGACAAACTCTTAGGGTATTCTTTTGTGATTTTGTGCAATGTATCAAGAGAAAGCTTTAGCGGTGAATTTTTAAGCGCTGTAGAGAAATATGTGAAGGATTTGGGAGGCGGGCTTATAGTAATTGGTGGTGTGAATTCTTATGCACTTGGGAATTATTCTAATTCGGTTTTAGAAAAGATGCTGCCTGTTAAGATGGAGATTAAAAACAAAGAAAAGGAGAAAAACATAGATGTTGTGCTTGTCCTTGACCATTCAGGCAGCATGGCGGATACAGAAGACGCAGGAATTTCAAAATTAGAGATTGCCAAGAGTGCTTCTGCAAAGATGATTGAGCACCTTGAAAGTTCAGATGGTGTTGGCGTGATTGCTTTTGACCACAATTACTACTGGGCATATGAGTTTAGCAAGCTTGTCAGAAAAAAAGATGTTATTGAAAGCATCTCAAGCATTGAAGTAGGTGGTGGGACGGCTATAATTCCACCCTTGAGTGAAGCAGTTAAAACTCTGAAAAAGTCAAAGGCAAAAAGCAAGTTGATTGTGCTTCTGACCGATGGCATGGGTGAACAAGGCGGTTATGAAATTCCAGCCAATGAGGCAAAAAGGAATAACATTAAAATCACCACAATTGGTGTTGGAAAGTTTGTAAACCTGCCCGTTTTGAGCTGGATAGCCTCCTTTACCTCAGGCAGGTTCTATTTAGTTTCCAATCCTTATGAGCTTGTTGATGTGTTTTTAAAAGAGACAAAAATTATAAAAGGCAAGTACATGAAGGAAAAGAAGTTTGTCCCCAAAATGGTTGAGACAAATGCTATAAATTCAGGTTTTACCTCTTATCCACCACTTTATGGGTATATCGCAACAACAAAAAAAGACCTTGCAACCAGTCTTTTGGTGAGCGACGAGGATGAGCCAATTTTGACAGTGTGGAGGTACGGGCTTGGAAAGGTTGCTGCATGGTGTTCGGACTTGAGCGGGCAGTGGTCGCGTGACTGGGTTTTGTGGGATAAATTTTCACAGTTTTGGACAAAGGTTTTCAAGTGGTTGGAAAAAGGGGCAGATGACAGCAGCTTTGATTTTAATGTTCGAAAAGAAAAAGATTTGGTGGTATCTTTGGTCGGGAAGTTCGATGCTGATACCATTGCAACTCTTAAATGCGTATATCCAAACGACCAAGAAAAGACAATTGCAATGAGAAGAACTGCACCAGATATGTTCGAATCTAAAGTTGATTTTATGTTGGGAAATTATGTATTTGTGGCAACCATAAGTAGCAAAGATAAATCTAAGGTATCAACGTTTTTCTATTCAGCTAACTACTCTGATGAGTTCAGAGTGGATGTAGACAGTAGCAGGTTTGAACAGTTTATTTCCTTATCAGGTGCAAAAGTTATAAAAAACCCCAATGAGGTGTATGCGGGAAGACTCAAGAGCACAGAAGAAAAAAGAGATATTAGCAGTTTATTGATAATTCTTTGTATTGTCTTATTTCTTTTAGAAGTGAGCATTAGAAGATTTGGTCTGTATCCTCAGGTGGAAAGGTACTTTTTAGCAATATCTTCAGGCTTTAAAAAGATTGCAAAGCCACATTCACTTAAAAAGGCACGGGATAAAGTATCTTTTTTGAGAAAGAAAGATACTTATGCGAAAAAATCAAAGGAAGCAGAGCCAATATCCGATGATACTTTGGATGTTAAAAGACTGAGAAGATTTTAGATACTTAAAAAACTCACTTCATTCTGATATAATATTAAAGGACTTTTTAATATCTTAGCATATAAAAGAAGGAGAATGAATAAAGATGCAGCAAATCCGCGCGATAGTTGGCACCCAGTGGGGTGACGAAGGAAAAGGCAAAATTGTAGATTTCTTGGCAAAAGAAGCTGACGTTGTTGTTCGGGCTCAGGGCGGCAACAACGCAGGTCACACAGTTGAAGCTTTCGGTAAAGTTTTCAAACTTCATCTTATACCCTCAGGAATACTTTACAAGGATAAGCTCAACATAATAGGTAATGGTGTTGTAATTGACCCGGAGTCTTTGATACAGGAGATAGAAAACTTACAAAAAGAAGGGATATCAACAGAGAACTTGAAAATTAGCGACAGAGCACATCTTGTTATGCCGTACCACAAGATTTTAGATGAGGAGCAAGAAAGGCAAAGAGGAGAAGATAGTCTTGGCACAACAAAAAGAGGAATAGGTCCTGCATATACTGATAAGACAGAAAGGACAAATCTCAGAGTTTGTGACATGCTTGATGAAGATGAGTTTGTACAAAAACTCAGAAACGTGTATGAAAGGAAGAACCAGATACTTACTCATGTTTACCACAAAACACCAATGAAGTTTGGAGAGCTTTTAGAACAGTTCATGAAATATGGTGAGATCTTAAAGCCTTATATCACAGACACAATAAAGCTTCTGAATGATTCAATTAAGGCAGGGAAAAAAGTGCTTTTAGAGGGTGCACAGGCAACAATGCTTGATTTAGATTACGGAACATATCCTTATGTTACATCCTCGCACCCAACAGTTGGTGGATTTTGTATAGGTGCAGGGATTGCTCCAAAGTACATTCAAGAGGTTATAGGAGTTGTGAAAGCCTACACAACGAGGGTAGGCAAAGGACCATTCCCGACAGAACTTTTAGATGAGATGGGAAACGTAATACGTGAAAAGGGAAGAGAGTATGGAACAACAACAGGAAGACCAAGAAGATGTGGTTGGCTTGACCTTGTTGTTGTGAGGTATGCAGTTTTGATAAACGGAATTGACAGAATAGCACTTACAAAGCTTGACACGCTTTCAGGTATTCCCAAATTAAAAATTTGTACAGGTTACAGGTATGAAGGAAAAGTCTTAGACCTTTTCCCCGCATCCTTAAGGGTTGCAATGGAGTGTGAACCTGTATATGAAGAGTTTGAAGGCTGGAACGAAGAGGAGATAAAATCTGCAAAAGATTATGATTCTCTGCCAAAAAGTGCAAAAAGATATATTGAGTTTATAGAAAAAGAAACTGGTGCTAAGGTATGGTTGATTGGCACAGGTCCTTCAAGAGAGAATATAATTGTAAAAGAGTGAGCAAAGTTAAAAATAAAAAGCCATCCGATGGTTTGTTTGATTCGGGTGGCTTTTTGTGTTGATTTGAAACATAAAAATAGTGTTTTTTTGTGGGAATAGCTTAACTTTTTTTGGTGATGGATGTATAATAGATATTAAAGAAATACAAAAAGGGAGATGGGATAAATTGGATTATCTGAAACGACTTATGAAGTATGTAGACGAATGCAGGTTATTGATTTTTGTAGGGTTAATTTTGGCACTTGTTGGTATATTTTGTAACATGACAGTTCCAAAGATTTCAAAGCATATTATTGATGATGTTTTAGTAGCAAAAAGATTTGGAAAGCTTGGGTATTTTGCATCTATTTTTGCAGGACTGATAATTTTAAAAGCTATTGTTGCCTATTTTCAAAATTACATATTTGAATATACGTCTCAAAAAGCTCTTTACAGATTGAGAGAGCAGCTCTACACAAAGCTACAATATCAGTCTTTTGAATATTATGACAGAGCGTCAACAGGAGCTATTATGAACAGAATGGTTGGTGATTTGGAGGCTATCAGAAACTTTCTAAACCAGAGTTTTGTCCAGGTTGTGAGCATAGCAATTACAATTGTTGCTGCCCTTTCTATAATGTTTTCAATGAACCTTTTCCTTTCAATTCTGAGCATTGCAACTGCACCACTAATTTTCTTGAATGTTAAAAGTCTTGCAAAAAAGCTTCAGCCCACGTTCAAGGCAATAAGAACTTCTTTTGAGAGACTCACATCCAAGGTTCAGGAAAATATAACAGGAATAAGAGTTGTAAAAGCTTTTGGGAATGAAGATTTGGAAAAGAAAAGTTTTGAAAAAGTCGCATATGATTTTACAGAGAAAAATATTAAGGCAGCTGATATAAGGTCTGTCCATAACCCTGTTGCAGGTTTTTTGAATGGACTTAACTCTGTCATAATTCTTATTGTGGGTGGATACTTTGCAATTAAAGGAAAGATCTCAATTGGTACTCTGTTTGCATTTGTAAGCTATGTTAATATGTTCTCAGCACCTATTGGAAACATTCAAAATCTTGTTAACCAGTGGCAAAATGCTTTTGCTTCTCTGGAGAAGGTATTCGAGGTTCTTGACAGCGATGTTACAATCAAAAGTCCAAAAAATGGTGTTGTTCTTAAAAACGTCAGAGGTGATATAAAGTTTGAAAATGTGTATTTCAAATACAGAGAAAAATTTGTTTTAAAAGAGATCAATATCCACATAAAACCGGGTGAGGTTGTTGCCATATTAGGACAAGCTGGTTCCGGGAAATCCTCATTAATAAATCTTCTTGCACGGTTTTATGACCCATCTTCTGGGAGGGTTTTGATTGACGATATTGATGTAAAGAATATAAAACTGTGTTCGCTCAGGAGAAATATAGGTATTATCATGCAAGAACCTTTTATATTTTCTGATACTATTGCAGCAAACATTGCATTTGGTAAACCTGATGCAACAGATGAGGAGATAAGGATTGCAGCAAAGCTTGCAAGAGCTGATGAATTCATAGAGAATTTACCGGATGGCTACAATACAGTTGTTGGAGAAAGGGGCGTGGGTCTTTCGGGTGGACAGAAACAGAGGATAGCAATTGCAAGGGCTCTTGTATATAATCCCAGAATTCTGGTGCTTGATGATGCAACTTCAAGCCTTGATTTTGAGACTGAAGCGGAGATTCAAGAAACTTTGAAAGAGGTGATAAAGGGGAGAACCACAATCATAATAACTCACAGAATATCTCAGCTTGTGGTTGATGCAGATATGATTTACTATATGCATGGTGGCAGAATTGTTGAGCAGGGGAAACATGAAGATTTGATGAAGATTAAAGGAAGATATTATTCAACATTTAAAAAACAGCTTATAGAGCGCGCAAATACACTTCCAGCTTAAAAAGTTTTTCAAAGGGGGAGTTTTTTAAAATGTCTGATTCTGGAGCCAGAAGACCAATATTTTCACAGGAAGAAACTACTTATGAGCTGAAGATACCTCATTTAAAAAGACTTTTTAAGTTTTTGATACCATATAAAAAATGGCTTTTACTTACGCTTGTTTTTATGTTTGTTGCAACAGTTGCAGATTTAATCTCACCATATTTATTGAAACAGGCAGTTGATATATATATACCAAAGAAAAATTTTAAAGGTATTCTGATAATTGGTTTTTTAATGATTTTGATGCTTTTTATAAACAAGGAATGTTCTAAAAACAAAATACGACTTGCAAACAGAACAGGGCAGATGGTTTTGTTTGATATAAGAAAAGCACTGTTTGATCATATACAAAACCTTTCTTTCAGCTTTTTTGACAGAAATTCAACAGGAAGAATCACAGTGAGAATAGTAAACGATGTAAATACTCTCAACAATTTGTTTACGAATGGCATAGTGAATGTAGTAACTGATATGTCAACATTGATTATTGCTACTGTCATAATGTTTTCTATAAATTTTAAGTTAGCACTTGTAACATTCTCTGTAATACCAGTATTCTTAGCAGTTTTATTTGCCACAAGAAACGCAATAAAAAGAAACTGGAGACAGGTGAGAAGAAAGATTTCAAATCTTAATGCGTATATACATGAAAATATAAGCGGAATAAGAGTTATTCAAGCTTATGTGAGGCAAAAGGTGAACAGGTCAATATTCAAAGAGGTAATAGACGATGTATTTTTATCATGGATGAAAGCAGTGAAGGTAAACGGCATTTTTGCACCAGCTGTAGAAGTTTGTTCTATGATAGGCACTCTTATAATCTACTTTTATGGTGTAAAACTTTTGAAAATAAACGGAGTGACAGTTGGAACTTTGATTGCATTTGTCAGTTATCTTGATAGGTTCTGGCGTCCTGTTGTAACACTTTCTAATTTTTATAATCAGCTTCTTGTTGCAAGTGCATCTTCTGAGAGGATTTTTGAAGTTCTGGCAATTGAACCTGAGATAAAAGAAGATGAAAATCCTGTTTATATAGAAGATTTTAAAGATAGGATTGAGTTTAAAAATGTGTGGTTTGCATATAAGGATGAGGAATATGTTTTAAAGGATGTATCGTTTGAGATAAAAAAAGGTACGATGGTTGCGCTTGTTGGTGCAACAGGTTCAGGTAAGACCACTATAGCAAATCTTCTTGCAAGATTTTACGACCCGACGAAGGGAAGCATACTGATTTACGGTATTGATTTGAGAAAAATAAGTTTTAAGAGTCTGAGAAAACTTATAGGGATTGTACAGCAAGAACCATTTTTATTTTCAGGAAGCATTCTTGAAAATATTTTGTATGGCAGACCCGATGCAAAGTTTGAGGATGTAGTAAGAGTTTGTAAATTTCTCGGCATTCATGAATTTATATCAGAACTTGAAAATGGATATGATACACAGGTAAGTGAAAGAGGAACAAGGCTTTCAACAGGACAAAAACAGCTTATATGTCTTGCAAGAGTTATGCTGCAAAATCCACCTATTTTGATTCTTGATGAAGCAACAGCTTCCTTAGATACCCAGAGCGAGATAATGGTCCAGAATGCTCTGAGCAAGGTAATGAAAGATAGAACATCTGTAGTAATAGCTCACAGACTTTCTACAATAAAAGATGCAGATCTTATAATTGTTATGGAAAAAGGTAAAATTGCGCAAATGGGTAACCATGAAGAACTTATAAAGAAAAAAGGAATTTACTATGATCTTTGCATGAGCCAGATAAGATTTGTGAAAGCAAGTTGAAAAAATATAGTAACGAATATATTTTTGGTATTTACAAATTAAAAAAAAGAGCTTATAATATTAAACCGTGTTTAATTTGTGTGGGCCATTAGCTCAGTAGGCAGAGCACCAGCCTTTTAAGCTGGGTGTCCCGCGTTCGAGTCGCGGATGGCTCACCATTTAATTTTAAAAGTGACAGGTGGCCCCGTGGTCAAGTGGTTAAGACACAGGCCTTTCACGCCTGTAACAGGGGTTCGAATCCCCTCGGGGTCACCATTTTATTTTGCAAATCTCAATGTTACGAAAGCTTCAATGAATGCAGCAAATACTACTAATATAGCTCCGCAAACAGCAAGAACAAAAAATCTTTTAAAAGAGAGCTTTATGTCAGGCTTTTCTTTTGATAAAACTGCACTTTCTAGGAAGATGGCAGAGGCTGCGCTTCCTATCAAAAATGCAGCAATTTCAAATATACCATGGGGTAATATCAAAAGTAGAGTCTTTGCAATTGACATATGTTTTGCAGAGATTGCTCCAATAGCTCCCACTATAACACCATTCGTAAAAAGGACAAGTGCTGATATTAATCCAAAACTCAGAGTTCCAAGTGTGATTATTATAAAATAAACTTTCATATTGTTCTTAAGAATTCCTATGAAAAGAAGATAAGGGGATTTTGCATCTTTTATTATGCTCTCAAACAACTTTCTTAAGTATTGGTCGATAAACTTTTGGATTTCATCTCCGAAAAAAACTCCAATCAATATGCCTAAGATACAAGAAAGAGCAAAAATTAAAAAAGATATAAAAATCAATCTCTTTTCAGCTTTAAACGTTTGAAATACGAATTTCACCTGTCTTTTGCTCCTTTCACTAAAACCTTTAAAATCCTTTAACAAGATTATAACAAAACTTACAACTTGAGTTCAATTTAAATCGAAAAATTTTTTCACAAAATTTTTATTAACTTCTGAGACTATTTGGTATATAATTATCTGTGATATAAAATTACAGGAGGTATATAAGAATGAAGATAACATACCTTGCACATGCAAGCTTTTTGATAGAAACAGAATCTAGAGTAAAAATAATCACAGACCCGTACGACAGCTCGGTTGGTTACACAGTATTTGAACTATCTGCAGATGTGGTGCTGACATCTCACAAACATTTTGACCATGCATATACAAAAAGCCTAAAAGGAGATTATGTTCTTGTCGACAAGGAAGGAGAGTTCAACGTCAAAGGTGTTAAAATAAAAGGCATAAAGACCTTCCATGACAAAGAAAAAGGGCAAAAACGCGGAGAAAACATTGTGTTTGTAATTGAGGATAAGTTTTCAGTTGCACACCTTGGCGATCTGGGACATGAGCTTGCAGAAACTGAACTTGAAAAGATGGGGCGGGTTGATATTTTGCTCATTCCTGTTGGTGGCGTGTATACAATTAATGCCAAAGAGGCTTTAAATGTCGCAAAGGCTATAAATCCAAAAATCATAATTCCTATGCATTATAAGACTGAAAAGCTAAAATTTGACCTTGGGAAGGTAGAGGAGTTTACAAAGCATTTTGAAGATGTTGAAGTTTTGCGGACAAGTGAGATTGAAATCAATAGTCTTCCTGAAAAGCAGAAAGTTCTGGTACTTAAATACAAAGGATAAAGGAGAAGTTGTGTTATGGCGAAAAAAGAAGAAGCAAAAAAGGGTTTTAGAAGTTCTGACAAATCTTTTGAAGATGTTAAATCAATTAAAACAGATAGAATGCTTTTTATTTATAAAATGTTTGTGCTTTTTGTTTTCAGTCTTCTTGTTTTAATGAGTCCTTATTACAGAGGACTTTATTTTGACTATGAACTTGGTGCGTTTCAGGCTTTGATGGGAGCAGTATTTATACTTTTTGCAATTTATCTTCTTTTATCAAAAGAAGGATTTTTGGTAAATAGAAAAATAGAACTTTTATTTCTATTGTTCATGGTAGCGTATTTGATTCCATACTTTTTTGCAGCTAACAGAAGACTTGCACTTGGTGAGTTTTTCAAGTATGCATTTTATTTTGCTGTATTTTATATTGCCTCAAGAATATCAAGAAAGGATTTTGAAAAGCTTTTTATAATAAATGCTCTATTTATCTCAACAATTGGTGTTGCGTTTTTTGGATATCAGGCTGCTGTAAAGCTAATCCCAGAGACTGCAAGACCTCTTGGTATGGCAATGAACGGGCTTTGGGTTGGGAATATGATAAGCTCAACACTGCAGTATCATAACACGGCAGGAACTGTGCTTGCGTTTGGATTTATTATCGGGATGCTTCTGGGATTGTATGCGGAAAATAGATTTTTAAAAGCATTTTACTTTGCTGCCTCTGCCTTTATCCTTACAGCCTTTTTCTATACATATTCAAGAGGATGTTACATGACATTACCTTTGGCTCTTTTGCTATTTTTCTTGCTTCTTCCGAGGCAAAAGAGAATTTCTCTTGTATTTAATGTAGCTTTGACTGGCATTATAGTTGTCGCTTTTCTGGGGAAAATTGGTGGGTATTTAAATGAAAATGGAAAAGTATTTATTTGGGTTTATCTTTGTATTCAGATGCTGATTGTATTTTTACTCTCATTTTTGCTAAATGAGATTGAGAACAGGATTTTGTATAATCTTAGCAACAAATTTTACATAGTTTTGGCTGTATGTACTTTTATTCTAATGGTAGCTGGATTTGCTATTGCCGTGAAGATGCGCTATCTTCCAGAGGATATGATATCTAAAATGAAATCTATATTGACTTTCTGGAAAGAGAGAAACTTTGTAGAGAGGCTAATTTTCTATAAAGATGGGCTAAAGATATTTGCGAAAAGTCCTGTATTTGGTTATGGAGGAGGAGCTTGGGTTTCGCTTTATTTTATGCATCAATCTTATCTGTATTTTACAACACAGTCTCACAACTACTTTTTACAGGTATTGCTTGACACGGGTATTGTAGGTTTTTCTATTTTGATAGTATTTTTATATGTGCTTTTTTCAACAGTGCTAAGAGCATGGTCAAAGAAGGATTTAAAAAAGAATATTTTAGTTGCTGGTTTGATTGCAGCAGCAGTGCAGTTATATCTTCATTCAATTTTAGACTTTGACTTTTCACTTGCATCAGTGCAGGTGTTGCTTTTTGCATCGCTTGGTGTGCTAATTTCAATTTCAGAGGATATTTTAAAAATTCATGGTGAAGAAAATAGAGTTTATATTAAATCAAAAGTATCTTTTATGCCTGCGCTAATGTGTGTGTTTTATTTGTTGGTGATAATTATATCTTTAAATTTCAGAATGGGTAATTTCTATGCAAATTTGGGTCAGCAGGCTCTGCAGGTAGGAAATTTATCTGCAGCATATTCATTTTTGACAAAAGCTGTTTCATATGATTCATTGAATTCCAATGCTTTGTCTGACTATGCAGTTGTGTTGTACAGAGTAGGTGATCAGAACAAAGATATGAATTTGGTTACCAATGCAAATATTTATTTCAAACAAGCAATTATAAATGATAGGTTCAGTGCAAAGATAAGAGCAAAATATGCAATTTATCTTTTAGCACATGGAAATATTGATGAGGGATTAAAACAAATAGATGAAGTGATAAAACTTCAACCTCTTTCCCCCTCAAATTACGAGCTCAAAACAGAGGCTTATGCAAAGGTTGGAGATTATTACCTTGGGAAAGGCGAGAAGGAAAAGGCAAAGAAATATTATGAGGTTGTGCTAAAGATTCCAGAGGAGATTGAGAGGGTAAAGAGGGAAAGAGAAAAAATTCCTTCGGTTTTGAGAGGGAAGGAGAATATAAATGAATTTTATATGACACAAAAGACAAGTGAAATTATAAATCAAGTAAAAAATAAGTTGAAAAATTTTTGATTTGAGATAATGCTTGGAGAGACAAGATTAAAAAAGTGCAAGAAAAACTATTGATTTAAGATTTTTTAAATAGATAAAAGGAGTTATATTTCTAATGAATGAGAAGAGAATAAAAGTCTTGCATATTGTTGAAAGTTTTAGCAGTGGTACTTTTGATTTTATTAGAGAACTAATTTCAGAAATGCAAGAGTTTGATCATATTGTGATTCACGGGATCAGGGAAGATACTCCTCCAGATTACGAAAAGTTAATTAAAGCGACAAAATTTATTAGAATCAAAAATTTTCAAAGAGATGTTAACTTTGTAAAAGATTTTTTTGCCCTAATAGAACTGATAAGAATTTTAAAAAACTTTACAAAAGAAAATTTAATTATACACCTTCATTCGTCAAAAGCCGGATTTCTCGGCAGAGTTGCAGCTAAATTATTAAAATTAGATAATTTTGTTATCTATACATCGCATGGAGCTTCTTTTTTGCGAAAAGATGTTTCTTTCTTCAAAAGAAGTATTTATGTATTATTAGAAAAAGTTGTTACAGTATGTGGCGGAGTAGTTGTGGCTTGTTCTGAATCGGAGGCCGATGAATTTAAAAAATATGGGATTGATGCAATTTGGATCAATAATGGGGTAAAAGATTACTCAAATATCTTGGAAGAAAAATTTAAAAAAGAAGAGAACAAAAAGATTATAATAGGAAATTGTGGAAGAATTGTACACCAGAAAAATCCAAAGTTATTTAATTTTATTGCACAAAAATTTACAAAAAATGACGAAATAGAGTTTTTGTGGATAGGGGATGGACCTCTGAGAGAAGAATTATCTTCTCCAAACATAAAGATCACAGGGTGGATTAGTCAAGAAGAAGCAATAGAATATTTGTACAGATATGTTGATATATATTTATCAACATCATTATGGGAAGGTCTACCTTTAACTGTTTTACAGGCAATGTCTCTTAAAAAACCTTTAGTGTTGCATAGATGCGTTGGAAATGTTGACTTAGTGTATGAAGGAATTAATGGCTTTATATTTGATGACGAAAAAAAAGCTGTTTCTGCTATCAATTTTTTAATAGAAAATAGTGATGCAAGAATTAGTTATGGTGTTAATTCATATAATATTTATCTTGAAAAATTTAATATTTGCAAGATGATTACTAAATATAAGGAATTGTACAGATTACTTTTATCTACAGGTAATGAGGAAGGCAATAAAAATACCAGTCTCAAAAATTTAAATGAATAAAACTTTTTTCAATTATACATGAAAGTTTAGAGAATTAAATCTTGAAATTGAAAACTTATAAAGAGGAGTTTGGATTTAGATATGAAAGTAGGTGCAGTAATTGTTACACATAATAGAAAGGAAATGTTGGAAAAATGTATGGAGGCTGTATATTTTCAAGAGTATCCTGTAAAGTACATTGTTATTATTGATAACAATAGCAACGATGGGACAGAAGAGATGGTAAATAACAAAAAATTGAAATATCCGAATATTATTTACATCCGACTACACGAGAATATAGGAGGGGCAGGAGGATTTAATTTCGGAATTAGAGAAATATGCAAATTTGATATTGATTACGTTTGGCTGTTAGACGATGATACAATTCCTCTTAAAGATACGCTCAAAAAGTTGGTAGAAAAATATGATTTAGAATTTGTTGACAAAATGGACTATATGTGCAGTACAGTTCTTTGGCAAGATAATTTAGCATGCCGTATAAATACACCAGCGATAGCCAAAGAATGGAATAAGTATATCAAGTATGGATTAATCTCTATTAAATGTTGTACTTTTGTATCTCTTTTGATTAATAAAGAGATAATTGGAGAAATAGGTTTGCCTATTAAAGAATTTTTTATATGGGCTGATGATATAGAGTATACAAGGAGATTATCAAAAAGGTGCAAAGGTTATATGGTCTTGGATAGTTTTGTTGAACACAGGACAGTGACTAATGTAGGTACTGATATAGTGAGTGACAGAGATGAAAGGATAAATAGATACTTTTTTCATTATAGAAATATCCTTTATGTAAGTAGGAAATATTATAGCTTAAAAGAGAAGTTATATTTATGGTATAATATCGGAAGTGATGTATTGAGAATTCTATTTACCAAAAACAATCAAAAACTGCACAAGCTAAAAGTATTATTAAAAGGGCTTTTTAAAGGGGTTTTTTTTAATCCGCAAATAGAATATCTACCAAAAGAAGAGTTATTGATAGAGTATAATCAAAGAAAGAGGGAAATAAATGGCTGAAGAAATTTGTGCCGTGGTTGTAACTTATAATAGAGAAAATCTTTTGATTGAAAATGTAAAAGCTTTGCTTAATCAAACTATAAATTTAAAATGGATTGTTATTGTTGATAATGCCTCAAATGATTATAATAATTTTACTAAAATGTTTTTTAGTAGAACTATAGAAAGTAATGTATGTAAAACTGTTCAACAAAAATACCAACAAGATTTGGATACAATTTTGCATGGCAAATATAACGAGGTAGATTTACTTTATGTAAGGCTTAAGAAAAATAAAGGTGGAGCTGGTGGCTTTAATATTGGGATTTCTATTGGTTTAGAGACGATGTGTGACTGGTTTTGGCTGTTAGATGATGATATAGAACCTTTAAAAAATTGTTTAGAAGTTTTGTGTAAATATAGAGATATATCAGAATGTATTCATCCACGGCGAATTTTTAAGGACAACAGTGAATATTTGTGGGAGGGCGGTATTGATATAGTTACAGGTTTGAGGTATTCAATGGATGATATATCTTTTAAAAACGGAAAAAATTTTTGTATGGTGAATGTAGGATGCTTTGAAGGTATGCTAATTAGTAGAAGGTTAATTAATAAAATAGGATTACCAGATGAAAGGTTCTTTATTGTAGACGACGATACAATTTACGGATTTATGGCAAGTTTATATACCAATATTTTATATGTGAAGGATGCAATAATTATAAAAAAAATTAAAAAGCCTAATTATGAACTGGAACCTACATTTATTTATTATTATCTTCGCAATTACAAATTGAAAATACAATACTTAAACAAATATTTTCCAAAATACAAAGTTGTCAGATTTATCTTCTATTTACTATCGATAATAAAATTTTCTATAAGATGTTTGAGAGCAAAAAGATTAGTTTTGTTAAAGTATATATTAAAAGCTTTAGTGGATTCTGCGAGGAATAGATTTGGGAAGGGGCTATAAAGATGAAATCAAAGTATTCTTATGACGTATTGTTAAGAGGGCAAAACGAATTGCTATCTATGTTATTATTTTTGTGTTTTATTTTATATCCATTAGGCGGATTATATGTCTTTTTCCCAAGATTAAAACTGTACATAGTAGCAATGGGTTTATTTTGCTTGGGCATGACATATGTTCTTATAAGAAGGAGATTAATATTAAAACTTTATAACTTATTAAAAAGTAACCCTAAAAGAAACAAAACAGAAAAATTTTTGTTAATAAATATATTTTTCTATATTAGCTGGGCTATTATTAGTATAGTGTGGTCAATTGATAAGTATAGCACTATAATTGGTTTGCTCAAATTGTTAGTAATACTGTATTTTTCATTTTGTACAGTAATTTATTTGAGATATAATAATGGAAAAGTTATATCTCTGTCTATATTTGTGAGCATATTACTTACTTTTATAATAAAACTCTACAAAGTAATAGCTATATTTGGTATGAATAACTTTTTAAGAATAATTAGTGAAAAGCAAGTACAATCGGGCAATTCCGCATACAGTATGTTTATTCATACAGTTTTTGCCACACCGCCGCTGAGTAATTCACAAAATGTAACGGATTCTTTAATAGTTTCTTATATGGGAATTCTAATTTTAATCATAATGATTTCCTCTAAAAAACTATTTGGGGAAAGACTTTTAAATTTTTTAGTTACAACTGCTTTAATATTTGGTAGTTTGCAATTATATATAGGCATTTCTAAAACAGCTATTTTATGTTTATTTTTCTTGTTGTGTTTGCTGTTTTTTCTCTACTATATCTTTAGGGATAAAAGTGTTTTAATTACAGCCGCAATCATATTTTTAGTAAACATGTTAGTATTAGCTATAAATCCTTTTAATATTCGTGCCGCAGTGTTTGAAAGATTTTCTGTTTTAAATCCGGTTAAAGAAAAGAGAAGTACAACTATAGAAGATATTTCTATTTCAAGCAGAATAGAATTATGGAAAGAAGCAATTGAAATCTTTAAACATCATAAATTGATTGGGATAGGATACAAAGGCGGGCAAAAATTTTATTTAAGAAAGTTTAGAGTAGATAATCCACACAATATTTTTATCCAAGCTCTATCAGAATTAGGCATAATTGGGTTAATATTTCTAAGTGGTGTATTGGTTAATTTGATATTAATAGTTTTGCAAATGGGGAGACAAAATAAATTTTTAACATTAAATATTGGTTTAATATTAATTTACTTTTTTAGAGGATTAAATGGTTGGCAATTCGATGAGTTGGATATTTGGCTATTAATTGCTTTAGTTTTTTATACCTCAAAAAAGTCATTGAAATTAGTGAACAAGCTTTAAAGGGAGAGAGATTATGAACGACATTGTTGTTTTAATTCCTCACTATAATAACATTGAAGGGTTAAAAAGGTCTATAGCTTCTATAAAAGAAAATGTCGATATTTTGGTGATTGATGACGGAAGTTCTGAAAAACCTAGATTAGAAGAGCTTATTAATTGCCAGCAAAATCCTAAAGTCAAAATTGAGATATTGTACTTAGATACAAATCAAGGTATTGAACATGCCTTAAATAGTGGCTTAAATTTAATATTACAGAAGCCTTATAAGTATATAGCACGGTTGGATGCAGGAGACATTTGTGCTCCAAATCGTTTTAGTATTCAAAAACAATATTTGGAGCAGAATTCTGATGTGTATTTAGTGGGTAGTTGGGCTAAAGTGATTTATGAAAATAGTGGTGAACAGTATATATTAAAAAGACCCATTGATTGGGAAAGTATTAGAAAGGGAATGTTTATTAACAACATGTTCGTTCATCCAACGGTAATGTTTAGAAAAGAATTGATTGAAGAGATAGGAATTTATCCAACTAATTACAAATATGCTGAAGACTATGCGTATTTTTTTAAAATTGTTCAACGATATAAGTGCGAGAATATACCTTATCCATTAGTAGAATATTACATAAATTCTAATAGTATATCTTTGAGATTTTATAGGACTCAGCTTAAATCACGAATTAAAATTATTTGGAATCACAGAGAACCAAATGTTTACTTCATATATGGATTATGTAGAAATGTATTACTGTTGTTATTTCCTAAAATATTAATTGAAAAATTGAAAAAAATGTTTCACAAGTTCATAGTAAACAAAAATTTAAATTAAGTTTTTATGATTTTTTGTGACTTTAAAGATTTTTAGAATTCATAAAAACCTATAAGGATATCAGGGAAAATGACAATAAAGAAGGGATATATTTATAACCTATGGTATCAAGTTATATCCATTGTAGTTCCATTTATAACGGTGCCATATACATCGAGAGTTTTAGGTCCTACTAATTTAGGTATTAATGCTTACACAAACTCAATAGTTCAATATTTTACCTTAATTGCTTCACTGGGTGTAGGGATATATGGGACAAGGCAGATAGCGTATGTAAAGGACAACAAAGAAAAGAGAAATAAAGTTTTTTGGGGTATTTTCTATACAAAATTTATGATGTCAATTATTGTGTATTTCATATTTTTGATATTTATATTTGTATGGGGCAGAAAGTATTTTACTATTTTCTTGTTACAATCAATTTATATTTTTTCGGTATCACTTGATATTTCATGGTTTTATTCTGGGATCGAAAGGTTTGACAAATTAACTTTAAGAAATACTATAGTGAAAATAGTTGGAGTAGTTTTAGTTTTTTTAGTTGTAAAGTCAGAAAAAGACCTTATCAAATTTATACTCGTTGCTGGTTTATCTGAGCTGATAGGGCAGTTAATTATGTGGTTGCAGATTAAAAATTATGTGGATTTTATCTTTATAGATTTTCATTGGGTTAGTGAGCACTTATTGCCGATGATAAGATTATATATTCCCCAATTTATTATTCAAATTTACACTATATTTGATAAAACGATTATCGGATTAGTAACAACCAAAAACGAAGTTGCTTATTTTGATATGTCAAAAAAATTAATTAGTACGTTAACAATTTTAGCCGCGTCACTTGGAACAGTTATGCTGCCAAGAATTTCTTCTTTAGTTGAAAAAGATGAAGTTGAAAAAATAAGAGATTATTTATATAAATCATTTGAATTCATATGTTATCTTTCTATTCCAATGGTTCTTGGACTAATAGTAGTTTCAGATAACTTTATAAGCTTTCTATTAGGAAGCAGTTTCAAAAGAAGTGCGCTATTGACTAAAATAATGGCACCTACCATATTTTTAATTTCGATAAGCAATCTGGTGGGTATACAATTAATGATTCCTTTTAAAAAGGAAAAAGAATTTACAATATCAGTGTTGTCGGGAGCTATTGTTAGTATTGTGAGTAATTTGGTTTTAGTATGCTATTTAAAGTCAATTGGTGCAGCTATATCTTTTTTACTATCAGAAGCAGCAGTTACAATGATACAGTTTATTTTCACAAAAAATTTTTTGAATTTTAGATATTTGGGCAGAATAATATTGAAATATTTTACTGCGTCACTTACAATGGGATTTGTTTTGATATCTATTATTGCTTTACCTATTGAAAACAATTTTATTCTAATGATATTACAAATTGTTTTAGGTTTGATTTATTATATTTGTTTTAACTTTATTTTTAAAAGCACGATCCAAATGTATATATTTTCACAAATCAAAATATTTTTGGAGGGCAAAAGAAATGGATTTTGAATATGTTGTGGTTGGTGCGGGGTTTGCAGGATGTACAATAGCAGAAAGAATAGCAAATGTCTTAAATAAAAAGGTATTAATTATAGAAAAAAGAAATCATATTGGTGGTAATGCTTATGATTATTACAATGAAGAAGGGATACTTGTTCACAAATATGGTCCCCACATTTTTCATACAAACAACAAGATTGTATGGGATTATCTATCTAATTTTACAAAGTGGCGTTTATATCAACATAAAGTTTTAGCATATATTGATGGGATGTACATACCGTTTCCAATTAATTTGAATACTATAAATATTCTATATAACAAAAGTTTTTCTCCGGAAGAATTTAAACTCTTTTTAGACAATATAAAAGAAAATAAATCTGAAATTCTAAATTCAAGAGATATGGTTACAACTAAAATTGGTGAAGAGTTATATGAAAAATTTTTTAAATGGTATACTAAAAAACAATGGGGAGTTTTTCCTGAGGATTTATCTCCAGAAGTTACGGCAAGAATTCCAATACGTTTTAATAAAGATGACAGATATTTTACGGATAAATATCAAGGTGTGCCTCAGCATGGGTACACAAAGTTGTTTGAAAACATGCTAAGCAGCAAAAATATATATATTTTGTTAAATACAGACTATAAAGAAGTCATTGATGGTATAAAGTTTGAAAAGATGATATATACTGGTCCAATTGATTACTTTTTTGATTACAAGTTTGGTAAGTTACCATACAGGTCAATCAAATTTGAATTTGAAACTTTAGAATGTGAATATTATCAAAGTGTAGCAACAGTGAACTACCCTAATGATTATGATTTTACCCGTATAACAGAGTTTAAACATATAACTGGACAAGTTCATCCAAAAACTACAATTGTAAAAGAATATCCAACATCTGAAGGAGAGCCTTATTATCCAATTCCACATGCAGAAAATTATGAAATATATAAGCTGTATGAAAATGAAGCAAAAAAATTTGATAATATATACTTTGTGGGCAGACTTGCGAACTATAAATATTACAACATGGATAAAGTGGTAGAAGAAGCTTTAAAGCTTTTTGATGAAATAAAAGAAGATGATAAAAAAGCAAAGTAGTTTAAATATAAAAAGCAAATGCTTTTTTTGTTAACTTTTAAAACGAAATCAAATACATACTAAAGAGGTGCAAAATTATGCATAATATCAAAAGTTTGTTTATAACTATTTTAAAGTTAATCGATATTGTCTTGTGTGTGATAGCTTTTTTTGTTGCTTGGTATATAAAGTTTGTGAGTGGTATTTTTGAAAAAACGGATCATTTGGACTTAGTAAATTATATTTCAATACTTTTATTTTATATTGTTTTGTTCATTATAATTTCAAGTATTGCAAATTTTTATAAAATAACGTACAATAACTTTGGTAACTTTAATAGTATAGTTAAAGTTAATGTTACTGTACTTATTCTACTTTTCGTTATATTATACTTATTGAAATGGACAGATTATTCTAGAGTTTTTTTGTTCATTTTTACCATTTTGAATATATTATTTAATAATTTAAGCAGAATAGTACTAAAAAAGGTGATTTTGTTAAATAATAAAAGTAAGAAGGCAAGGAAGGAAAATATAATAATAATAGGGCATAATGAATTAACAAAAGCTTTTGAAGAAAATATAAAGAAGTATGCTCTGACTTTCAATTTGATTGGATATTTAGGACTAAATAGAGGAAATCATGATAATGAAACAAATGTTCTTGGAGAGATTAATGATCTAGAAAAAATATTGAATAAGTACAATGTGGACGAGATTATCATAGGTTTACGAATTGAGGAATATCATCTTTTAGACTGGATAATAAATATATGCGAAAAATATGGCATAAGAACATATATAATTCCAGATTATTTAAGGTATATTCCCTCAAAAGCTCAAATCGAAGAGTTTGAAGGAATTCCTCTTATAAACATACGATATTCTCCCCTTGACGAGTGGACAAACAGGTTTATAAAAAGGAGCTTTGATATTGTTGTCTCTCTAATTGGATTAATCTTGTGCCTTCCTTTGTTTATAATCATAGCAATTTTGATAAAATTGACATCAAAAGGACCAGTTTTGTTTACTCAAGAGAGAGTAGGTTACAACAGACGCATTTTTAAAATGCACAAGTTCAGAACCATGTATGTTCAAGACCCTGATGAAGAAAAAGTGAGATGGACAACAAAAGATGATCCAAGAAGAACACCAATTGGTAAGATATTAAGAAGACTTTCTTTAGATGAACTTCCACAGCTTTGGGATGTTTTGGTTGGCAATATGAGCCTTGTTGGACCAAGACCTGAAAGACCATATTTTGTAGAAAAGTTTAAGGAGGAAATCCCGAAATACATGATAAAGCATCGTGTGCGCCCAGGAATTACCGGCTGGGCTCAGATTCATGGACTCAGAGGAGATACTTCAATTGAAGAGAGGATAAAATATGATATCTGGTACATAGAAAACTGGTCTTTTTGGCTTGATATTAAGATCATATTAGCAACCATATTTGGTGGAAAGTTTATGGAGAATGCATATTAAGGGTTGGGGGACGACAAAAAGTGAATATGAGGATACCGATTACAAATAATGATTCACAGTATAGCAACGATTTTTTTGAATTACTTTATGCAGAGGCTAATGAGCACTTGAGAGAAAACGACAAGAAGAGAGATCAAATTTTAATTGTAATTGTAACATTAAGTGGAGCTATACTCGGCTTTTACGAAAAATTAAAAGGGTTTCCTTTAGGATATAAAATAACTATGATAATATTAGTTTTTATATTATGTATCTTTGAGCCTTTTATTTTGATTACATACAGAAAATGGCACGTTATTTATCATTTAAGTGCTAAGGTTTTGCAGCAGGTTTTGTATCATGGAGTGGAGAAAGTCTCTGCAGAGATTATAAAAAAACTTTTAGAAAGCAACATAAAAAAACCTACTTTTACAAAGTTTCTATTTACTACTGAAACCATGGTTTATAATCTAACACTTTTTTTAAATATCTCAAATATGTACGTATTATTTTGTTCATTTCGCAACATACGATATAGCTTTATTTTGATTATGTTTATTGGATATTTAATTTTGTACAATTATATTCATTTTTACAGTATAAAGAGACTTTTTAATAAAATATTAACTGAAAAAGGTTATCAGGAAATATGGCTTCTAGATTTTATAAGAGATTTTTCAGCAAATATTTACGAGAATAAATATTTAAAGATAACTGTCAATGATAAAGATGTGGTAAGAATAATTAATAAAAATAATGGTTGTGTTATTGTACCAATTACATCTAACAATAAGATTATTTTGATTGAAATATTTCGTGACACAGTAAATAGAAATGTTTTAGAATTACCACGAGGTTTTATAGAGGAATTAGAGAGTAGAGAAGAGGCAGCTCGAAGAGAACTGGAAGAGGAAATAGGAGGTCGATGTAGCAAAATAATCAGAATAGGGAGCTTTTATCCTGATACAGGATTATACGTAGCTGAAATTGATGTATTTCTGGCGTTGGGTACTGAGTATACTATTGTAAAACATTGCTCAGGAGAGAATATTAAAGATATAAGAGAATTTGATGTAGATGAGATTTATTCTAAACTAATAAATGGAGAAATAAATGATAGTTATACAATTATAGGGCTACTTTTTGCTCTTAAACATATTTTAGATTGGGAAAATCGCTCTAATCCACGTGGGAGAGTAAATAAATGTTTAAAATTATTAAGGCACAAAATGAAAAACTTTTAAGGTTTCTTTGCAAATCTTCAGTTCAGAATTTGGGGTTAAATAAAGGAAATGAGAATTTAAAGCCGTTATTTCAAGCATATTAGAAGTAGTTAAGAATAGAATAACTAGCCAATATAGGAATATAGTATTAATAAGAATAATACTTCGAGGTTTCATTATATAGGATTTAAGCTTTCCTAATTTGACAGATGTAATAATTCTTAAAATGAAACGAGAAGAGATAATAGAGCTATTAGAGCATGCGTTTTTGGACAAACGACCTGCAAATAAGAATAAACCTTTTCACATATTGCTGACATTAGCTATTACAGTAAAGATGAAGCTAAAGACCAGTTTGATAGATGTACCCTTTGCCCTAAGCAATGCAAAGAAATTATCGGAAATTAGCTGAAACATATGGAACAATGAGAGAGGGTTGAAAGAAGGACTGATGGACGAAGGTACCCTTTGTAACATAGTAAAGAAATACACGGTGGAAGAGTTAATACAATGATATAATACATATGTTCAAGAGTATGTATTTCCGAAGAAGAACATAGTACCTGATATTTATATTCTTGATTGTACTGAGCCTGAAGATGACGTACAGATAAATGGGTATGTAGTACATGACACAAAAACGGATGAATATTTTGTAATTGTGACTACAGATCTTGGGAAGACAGCAAAACAAATAATCAAGACATATGAATTAAGGCCTGAGATTGAGGAAGATTACCGAGAGATTAAGAATTTTTTGGAAGATTTAAGATTTTAAGTATACAAAGTACAATTTTATAGCATTTCATATTGTTGTGGTACTGATAGGATATTTGTTCTTCCAGCTATACAGAAATATGGAAGAAAGGAAGAAATATTAGGAAAAAAGTTTGCCTGTAGCGGAAAGAAGTATGTAAAAGAGGGTCCAAAATCGGTTATTGTATATGCTGGACAGTACTTTGGCATCTTTGGATTCCTGGAGTTTATTCAGTTGTATGCGGCATGCAACGCAGGAGTGAAGCAGTGCTTATATTCGATTCTAGGTAGAGTATAACATGAAAAAGAAGTTGTTGCTCAAATTCCGAATTGCAGGAGAGATATGGAAAAGATCAAAGAAGGCATAATAGAATTTAAAGAGGAGACATCTAAGAAAATAGAAAACCTAATTGAAGTTACAGAAAAGACAAAGGAAGAATATGGTCGACACGACATTGACCTTAGAATAATAAAAGAAAAAATATGAATTGTAATTTAAAAACTTTAATAATAAAAATTGGGAGTAAAAACTTAAAAAATAAATGCTGCAGTTTGCGCTATTGAACTGCAGCATTTATTGTATATGGGTTGTTATTTTTAACTACTGAATTTGCTATTGTAGTAGCTTAAAAAGTAATTAAATGTCTCATCATCAAAAAGGCAAAAGACAACCTTTTCAATGCTTGTTTTGATGCTGCTTAGAAAATCAATGGCGGTGTCAATCAAAATCTTTGCGCACCTGTCCTTTGGAAAGCCAAATATGCCACTTGAAACAGCTGGCAGTGCTATACTTTTCAAATTGTAAAGGTGAGCAAGATACAGGCTGTTGTAGATTGCTCTAGAGAGCTTTTCATCCTCATTGCCTTCACCATAGATTGGTCCGACTGTATGTATTACAAACTTGCAAGGCAAACGATAAGCATTTGTTATCACAGCATTTCCTGTTGGCAGAAAGCCAATCTTTTTTATAATCTCATCTGATTCTTTTTGTATCTCCTGCCCACCTGTCCTTACAATTGCAAGAGCAACGCCACCACCATGCTTTAAGTGAGAATTTGCAGCATTTACAATTGCGTCAACCTGCTCTTTTGTTATATCACCTTTTTTGATAATGATCTTTTGTAAAATCTCTTTTGCAGACAACTGATAATCACCCCCAAACTTTAAAAATTTTTCAGCTGACTTGTCTGCTGGGCTTTGTTTTTGCTTACAATTTCGTCAAACACAGCTTTTGTGTCAATGCCAAATTTTTCTAAAGAGGAAAGAATGCTGAGGCACACAGTAACTTGAGTAAAAAGGCTTGCAGCAAGTAATTTTCCGCAATCTGTGGTTGGAAAAGAAGAGTATTCTTCCAAATTTCTTTTTATATCTTGAGATACGCTATTGTAAACTTTAATAAGCTCATCAAACGACTTTTGCTCGGGTGCAATCTTTATAAGAGGTTTTTTCTTTTTAAAAGGAGATATCAATTTATTGCAAATTATTATAAGGCCTATACCAGACAAAAGACCAAGTACAAAAATCAAAGTGACCTTCAAGCAATCACATCCTTTCAAAAATTATTATACATCAAATTTATAAAACGCATCAAAAGCTTTAAATGTTACATTTAATTGGCTTCACCTCTAAAATCAGTTTTTAGATTTTCTCCACTTTGCTTGTTACCATTTTTCTCTTTTCGATAGCCACAAAAGATAATTATATTCCTTAACAGCAATTTTCAAAGTTCAATTTTTATGCGAAGTTTTCAAAATAGACTTTCATCCTACAAAAAATACATATTGACAAATTTTAATAGAATAACTAAAATGTAAATTGTATTTTTCATCTTGATAGCAACAAAAACATTTAATGGGAGGTAAATAAGAAATGCATTCTTTCCGCAGAGGGATTGCGTTGATAGCGATTTTTGCTTTTGTGTTTAGTTTTATCTTCCCAATTGCAGCTGTTCAAGCTGCATTTAAAGATGTAAACTCAAACTATTGGGCAAAAGACCTTATCGAAAAATGGGGCAATACATACCAGGTTGTAAAAGGATATGCTGATGGTACTTTTAAACCTTCTCAGTATATAAGCAGAGCTGAGTTTGCTAAGCTTTTAGCAAATGTCATAGGAGAAATTTCTATAGATGCTGGGATAAATTTTAAGGATATAAAAAAGACAGATTGGTATTATTCAGCTTTGAATTCATTGTCAAGATACATAACTGGATACAACGACCAAACATTCAAACCTAACAAAAATATAACAAGAGAAGAGGCAGCTGTCATATGTGCCAAAGTATTTGGAATTGACCAGATCAATGACAACAATGTGCTTTCTGCTTTTAAAGATGCAGATGAGCTCTCTTCATGGTCAAGAAATTATGTAGCTGCGCTTGTACAGAAAAATTATATAAAAGGATACCCAGATAACACATTTAAACCCAAAAAGTTTATAACTCGTGCAGAGGCATTGAGTATCTTAGACAATATCATAGGTTTACTTTTATATAAAGAGGGATATTACACTTCAAAGGAAGTAAAAGGCAATCTTGTTATCAACAAGTCTGGTGTAAGAATAAATGGCTTTTCAGTAAACGGAAATGTAATTATTGCGGAAGGTGTGGGTAAGGGAAGTGTAAAGATTGAGAATTCCAATATTAATGGCAGCATTATAATTCGCGGTGGTGGTGAACACAGTGTAACTTTAGAAAATGTAAAAGCACAAAAGGTAAAAGTTGACAATATTCAAGCGGCTACGAGAGTTATAGTTTCAGGAAATTCTAATATTGAAAAAGTAGAAGTAAAAGAAAATGCAATAATAGAGAATTTATCGAAGTTACCAATAAAAAGCATTGTGATTAGTTCAAATGAATCTTCAAGTATTTCTGTTTCTATAAAAGGAAATGCAGAAGGGGTTGAAATTATTTCGGCAAGGGCAGAAGTTAATATAACTCAAGGGAATATAAATAAGGTTATAATTCAAAACCAAGCAAATTTGAAAGTTGAAACAAACTCGAAAATACAGGAGCTGACTGTAAATTCGCAGAATGTGAATATACTATCCCAGGGCATGATCGAAAAAATACAAGTAAATGAAGAGAGGGTATATGTAAATAATAATGAGGTCACAAAAGGACAAATAGTTACAGTAATAGATGGTAAAACAGAAAAAATCCAAAATCAGCAGCAAACTTCAAGTCAGAGTAATACGAGCAGTACCAGTTCCCAAACAACATCAAATAACACAGCTTCACTTTCAGAGGGAGGCAGCCAGGGTTCTGTTGGAAGTATAGGAAGCACAACATCGTCCAGTTCTGGACAAACAGGAGGGACATCTTCTGGCACAACAGGCAGTTTGCCATCAGGTTCAACAGGTGTGTCAAGCTCAGGAATTGTAGCTTTGGTTTCTGTTGACAAGGAAACAATTACAGTAGGTCAGGACAATACTGTCAGTGTTACAGTTAAAGATGCTCAGGGTAATCCTCTTGCTGGCAAATTGGTAATGATAGAGGGTAAAAGTAGCTATACAAATTCAAACGGTGTTGCAACAATTTTACTAAATGTTTCTGAGAGCAAAGAATTAATTATAAATGTGGATGGAAAAAACTATGGTGGACTTTTGTATGCAATCAAGCCAACAGAAGGTGTTATAAAACTTAAGTTAAAGACAGCTACTGATATTTATGAAAACCAGTTTAATGTAAAAGTGGTAGGGCGCTCTTCGCAGTTTAGCCAAACATATCAGGTAAACACAACTGAATTAGGCGTAATTGTGCCAGTAGGAAATGATTATAAAATTTTGGCATGGAAGTATGCTGCTGAGAAGGGGCTTATTTATGCGTTGCTTGAAGAAGTAAATGTGGTAAGCGGAATGAACAGAATTGTTGTAGACACAACAACGTCTGAGTTTGTAAATGCTACTATAAGCTTCTCTTATGAAAACAAAGCGTTGACAGATTATGAGTTTTCAGTGGCAAATAGTACTTACAGTGATGTTTTTACAACCGATGATGTAAAAGTAAATCTCCAGAACAGCCAGATAAATATAATTGCAAACAAAGGAACGTATACAATTAAGGTTGCAAAGGAGATAAATGGCGAAAAATTATATTTTGTAAGAACATGCCAGCTAAATACATCAGGTGCAACTTTACAATTTGCATTTACCTCGCTTAAAAAGTTAACATTTACATTTAATGGATTATTCAATTTAACCTCAGTTGCAGAAAGTGTGTATGTAAAGCTGAACAACCAAAGATATCAGTTGTCTGATGATTTGAGCGTTTATCTACCTAAAGGGACATATACCTTAGATGAGGTTGTGGTAAATGTTTATGATGCTAATAATTCACATTTAAGATACACTTTTGCTGTAGATAAAAATAACTCTCCTTTATCAATTGATCTTACTTCGTCCAATGAAGAAGTGACAAAAGAAATAGATTTTAATATAAACGAAAGCGAAAGCAACTTTATTGTTTGTAACGTAAATGATGAAAAAATAACAAGTTTAAAAGCAAGATCTGTCGCTGTTTTGTACGAAAATGTAAAAACGGTTAGTGGTTACAATTTAGATGTTGTAGTAAATGATGTATATTCTAATTTCCTTGGATTTGAGATACCGTACGGGACAAACATATCACTGCAGGATGGTGCGCAGCTACGTCCTCTTAGTGTATTGGCAACAAAGATATTGGAAAATAATGTTTGTGCAACTTTGTTCTATACACCAAGTGAGATAGCAGACGGCAATTATACATTAGTAGTTCAAAAAGATTTAGGACCACTTTATGAAAACCGCGTTTTAGCAGAAAGTTATTCATTTGAAATTAACTCAAATGGCGATGCTTCAGGGTATGCGGAGCAGACTTCTAATGAATCAGAAATAGTTGAAAAGGTTTCATACAAAATCGACTCAACAGCGGATGATGTAATGTTTATAAGTGTGCCTACAAACCTGCAAATAGCTGACTATAACCAGTTGTGTCAGAATATTTTTATGAATTTAATGAGAAATTACCCGCTTGCACTGGATTATGGAGTAAGTGATGTAATTGGTGTAAGATTCTTCACAGGCGAAGTTGAAGACGTTATGATGTTTATAATTCCTTATATCTACGAAAAACAAGAAAGAATTGCAAGAAGACAAGCTGTTTTTCAAAAAGCTCAAGAAATAGTTCAAACTGTAATAGACCGGACTTATAATGAATATGACAAAGCTTTGGCTTTACATGACTATTTGATACTTCATACAAGATATGACATGGAAAGCTACCTTAACCGAAGTGGACCATTTGATATTCACACCGCATATGGAGCGCTGATAAATGGGTTAGCAGTGTGCGATGGTTATGCAAAAGCAATGTATGTACTTTTGAACACTGCAGGGATAGAAACAATTGTTGTCTACGGGGAAGCAGGAGATGTGGCAAGCAAAGTTGGGCATGCGTGGAATATGGTAAAGCTTGATGGAGATTGGTACCAGCTTGATGTAACGTGGGATGATAGGGATAGTCTTGGAGGAGTGGAGATTGATTACAGCTACTTCAACGTAACAGATGACGATATTAGCTCTGATCACTGGTGGGACAAAAGCTTGTATCCAACATGTACATCAACTAACTATAGATATGGAAATTACTATAAAGCAGAAATAGTACCAGAAGTTGTTTATTATAATTTGCCAAACACTGTACAGATTGTTGTTAAAGACTACAAGGGAAATCCACAACCAGAAAGGCTTATTACAGTAACTTACTATGATCTTACCACTCAATCTGATGAAGTTGCATTTGTAGGATATACTGACCAGGAAGGAAAAGTTGTATTTGATGTTACACCTGATGAGTTTACCAGTTATAAAATTTACGTAACACCAAGAATGGAACCAAAGGGCTATATCGATGTTGTTGAGAAATTAAAACCGGTCACAATAAAATTTAACATAAATGGAACGACAGTAACTCAATTTGGTTTAGTTAGAAACGGAAAGGAGCTTTTCTATACTAATGATGGACAAATTCCTGTTGATATGAGCATATATTTTGATAACAATATAACACTATTTGGAGAAGGTTTTGTAGTAAAAAGAAGCTTGAGCGTTGATGGTTATGACCCGGAAGAAGTTACTGTTTTCAATGATATATATTACGACGCATCTGTACAACTGCATGTATATGATGGCACGACTGACATTGTGGGTGCAAGTGTTTATATTGTAGACAAAGATACTTACAAGGAGTTATTTGTTGGAACTACAGATACAGCTGGCAGGTTGCCTCTAATTATTACTAAAGGAGAATATGTTGCAAAGATTGTGTATGGAGACGGAGATGAAGACTTCAAAAACTATGCATATGCAAAATTAAATGCCTTCGAAGATTCCCAAATAGATCTTGATTTAGCTAAGTTCAGCACTGTTCAATTTATACCTCACTTTACTGAGGGTGGATTGCACTTAAATGATAGACTCTACATTGGATTTGAAACATCTGCATCTTATGCCAAGATTGCAACTTTTATAGGCAAAAGACGTGAAGCTAAATTTGCCCCTGGTGATTATGGGTACGTTTGGGTTTTTGCACACAATCCTTACTATGATGACCCAAGGTCATTGGGATACAAGCCAACAGAAAAGCTAGTAATTCCAGCTGAGCCGCAGATTATAACTTATGACCTTGGCATTGAGGCAAGCAAAATTGCAATAAAAAGTGTTTATAAGTTCAATCCAGAAACTTGGAAGTTTGAGCCAACCACATTAGATAGTGTTTACCAGGGCGATGTGTTGAAATTGGACATTTATATTCCAACTTACAGTCACTACATCATAGGTGAAACTGGCATATGCATGGAGATGACATATGATAATCAACCAAGTATATCCTTTATATCTTCTGATATACCTTATCCAATTAGTGCTGTAATAAAAACACAGGATTTAAGTGAAAATAATATTGAAGTATTTTTCCCAGGTTTTGATGAAAGGACAGATACATGGAGTATCATCTTGGCAGGTGTGAATGGTGATTTGAATTCCACGCTGATTATAAATCTTCCGTTTGTGCCGTACGATGGAAATTACACATTGCAATCTCCGATTAAAGTATATCAGGCTCAAAGTTCTTCGAGCGGTGGTTCACCAAGAAGAACATTTATAAAGATGCTGCAGTTAAAAAATAATTTCAAGCAGATAAATCCCGTAAAAAAGTAAGAAGAAGTGGGGGAGAGAGATAAATCTCTCCCTCATTATTTGTTTGCAATATTACAAGGTTATACAAATATTCAAAAAAACAGTAAACAAATTTTAACTTGATAAGAGAAAATAGATGCATTAAAATATAAAAGTTATAGTGAAATAGAGGTTAACAATAGAAAAACAAATTTTTGAATATATCTCTTTCCATGGAGGTAATTTTAACTATGGAAAAACAGGTCAAATACATCTTTGTCACAGGCGGGGTAGTATCAGGACTTGGCAAAGGTATTACCGCTGCATCAATCGGCAGGTTACTGAAAGCGCGCGGTTTAAAAGTCACTATGCAGAAATTTGACCCGTATATAAACGTTGACCCCGGTACAATGAGCCCTTACCAGCACGGTGAGGTTTTTGTAACAGATGATGGTGCTGAGACAGATTTAGACCTTGGGCACTATGAAAGGTTCATCGATGAGAACCTCACTAAAAACAGCAATGTAACAACAGGTAAGATTTACTGGTCAGTGATTCAGAGAGAGCGCCGTGGTGATTTTTTGGGTGGAACTGTTCAGGTAATCCCTCACATTACAAATGAGATAAAAGAGAGAATCTACAGGCTTGGAAAGAGCAATTCAACAGATGTTGTCATAACTGAAATTGGTGGAACTGTTGGCGATATTGAAAGTCTTCCGTTTTTAGAGGCTATAAGACAGGTTGCAACAGACATTGGGAAAGAAAATGTTTTGTATGTTCATGTAACGCTTGTTCCCTACCTGTCAAAGTCTGGAGAGCTTAAGACAAAACCCACACAGCATTCTGTAAAAGAGCTAAGGTCAATAGGAATTCAGCCTGATATTATTGTTTGCAGAACAGAAAAACCACTTTCACAAGACCTCAAAGCCAAAATTGCACTGTTTTGCAATTTAAAACCTGAATATGTTATACAAAACATTGATGCGGAAAGTTTATATGAAGTGCCTCTCATGCTTGAAAAAGAAGGACTTGGCGAAATCATATGTGAAAAGCTTGGATTTGTCTGCACAAAGCCAGACCTTTCTGATTGGATAGAAATAGTTGAAAAAGAAAAAAATCTCAAAAAGAATGTGAAGATTGCGCTTGTAGGAAAGTATGTTGAGCTTCATGATGCATATCTTTCTGTTGCAGAGGCGTTAAAACATGCAGGGATTGCAAACGACAGTCATGTTGAGATCCTGTGGATAAACGCAGAAGAAGTTACTTATGAAAATGCACACGAAAAACTCAAAAGTGCAGATGGCATTTTAGTGCCGGGCGGATTTGGTGACAGAGGTATTGAAGGCAAGATTGCAGCTATAAGGTATGCGAGAGAAAACAAAATACCGTTTTTTGGAATATGTTTGGGAATGCAGTGTGCAGTGATTGAGTTTGCAAGGAATGTGCTTGGGTTAGAAGGTGCAAACTCAACAGAGTTTGATGAAACAACACCATATCCTGTGATTGATATAATGCCAGAGCAAAAGGACATATTCACAAAAGGCGGTACTATGAGACTTGGACTTTACCCGTGCAAGCTTGAGGAAGGCACTCTTGCCCACAGAATTTACAACGATGAGCTTGTGTATGAAAGGCACAGACACAGGTATGAATTTAATAATGAATTCAAGGAAAGGTTCAAACAAGCCGGCATGGTATTTTCAGGAATATCGCCAGACAGAAGACTTGTCGAGATAATAGAATTGAAAGAACATCCATGGTTTTTGGGTGTGCAATTTCATCCCGAGTTCAAATCGCGCCCGCAAAGACCTCATCCAATCTTTACAGATTTTATAAGAGCATCTCTTGAGCACAAGGCGAAAAAAGGGGGGTATGAAGACTTTTAAACCCCTCCTTTTTTATCTTCGTCTTCGCCTGGTGTATGTTAGATCTAAAGTTTTCGGTTTTTGCTGTCTTGGCAGCTCAGAAAGAAGATATATTACAAAGAGGTGAATTAAAAATAACACAAGATTTAATCCCACATGTATGTAAATATAAAGAGGTCTTTGAAAAATTACCATTTCAGAAGACTGTCTTACAAATTCCACAAAACCCATTAAATGTATTGAGAATACTTGCAAGAGCAAAACAAAAAAGTTTGGGAATCGGACATTAAACATAAATAAAATTGCAAGAACGCATGAGATAATAAAGCCTGGCAGAAGAAGTAAGGTTGATGTTATATAAAACCTTAGAATGATTGTTATCAAAAATATTATAAGCAAACTTATAAAAGACCAGACAAAAAGGAGTATATTATCTTTTGAAAACAGATTTATGCCTGCAAAGAAGCAAAGATATATCAAAAGCCAAAGGAATATTTCAAATGCCACGTTTCTATTTTCCATAGTATTATAGCTCTTAAAAGTATATTTTAAGAGCTCTTTCCCTCCTTTTTTAGCAGCTTGAGAGGTTTTAATTTTTAAAAACTACTCCAAAATCAATTATACCTTAAAAAGTTGAATTAGTGTATAATTAAATTGTCAAGTTGGTAAAATCAAAAACCTTCATCGAAAAGAAAAAAGGAGGATATAAAAGCTCATGTCGAAAGCACATATCCTTGTTGTTGATGATGAAAAGCCAATTGTTGATATAATAAAGTTCAATTTAGAAAAGGAAGGGTATAAAGTGACAGCATCGTACGATGGTGAGGATGCTTTAAACAGAATAAAAAGCGAAAACTTTGATATTGTCCTTTTGGATGTTATGCTTCCCAAACTTGACGGTTTTTCTGTGTGTAAAAAGGTTCGAGAGTTTTCAGATATCCCAATTATAATGATAACAGCAAAAGCTGATGAGGTTGACAAAGTTTTGGGGCTGGAGCTTGGGGCGGATGATTACATAACAAAACCGTTTGGCATAAGAGAGCTTATTGCAAGGATTAGGGCAAACTTGAGAAGGACAGCTCAAAGTTCAGCGCAAGATGGTAAGGTGTTAAAAGCAGGGGCTTTGACTTTGAATCCTGAGACGTTTGAGGTGAAAAAAAATGGCAAAATTATTGAACTTACCGTGAGAGAATATGAGCTTTTGAAGTTTTTGATGTCACAAAAAGGTCAGGTGTTTTCAAGAGAAGAACTTTTAGAAAAGGTTTGGGACTATGAATACTACGGAGATGTTAGAACTGTGGATGTTACTGTGAGAAGACTGAGAGAAAAGATTGAAGACAATCCATCTGAACCCACTTTTATTTTGACAAAGAGGGGAATAGGATACTACTTCAATCCTAACATATAAAGATAAGGGGAATAAGGTGTACTATGACAAGAAGCATAGAAAGCAGGCTCATACTTGTTTTTGGGCTTTTAATTTTGATGGTTATGTTTATATCAAGTTTTTTTATCATAGACAGGACAAAAAATTACTTTTATGAAGATGTCCAGAAAAAGATTGAGTTTATGGTAAGCTCATCACTCATCAGGCTTTTAGAGGATAAAAACCTGACACAGGAAAGAATTCAAACCATTGTTGATCAGTCGATGAAAGAAAGTCAGTACGGGTTCATGATTCAAAAACTCATTGTGACAGATAGCAGAGGTAAGGTTGTGGCATCTTTCCCAAGGATGGATATTAGCTTTTTCCCGTCAGATGAGATTTTGACAAGCCTTGCGGGCTACAAGGTTGTAAAGAGGGAAGTAGAGGACCAGGCGATGGTTTTTGCATTCCCTATAAAAAGTGGCAGGTCGGTGGAAAGAGCACTGTATTTGGAGGTGTCTGTTCAGAATATTCTTGCCACAGTAACTGATATCAAAAATATTTTGCTTATGGCTTACATTGTTGCGATGCTTTTTTCACTTTTTATAGGACTTTTGTTTGCTAAAACTCTTTCAAACCCGCTCAGAAAACTTACCAAACAAGCCCTTGAAATGGCAGAGGGAAATCTTGATGTGAAGATTGAAGTTTCCAGCCAGGATGAAATTGGCAAGCTTGCAAGCGCTTTTAAGGTCATGGCGATGAACGTAAAAAAATATATATCAGAGCTTGAATTTGAAAAGCAAAAGCTTGAAAGAATACTTCAGAACATGTCAGATGGAGTTTTGGCTGTGAATTCTAAAAATGAAATTATTCATATAAACGAGAGTGCAAAAAAGTTTTTGAAAGGCGATGTTAAAAAGTTCTTGGAATATATACAAAATGAGGAAAATAGGTCAGTTACACAGCACATATATGAAGTTGATGGATGGACGCTTGAGGTTAGCACGGCAGCCTTTATAGATTCTTATCATGGAAATGGTACAATATTTATCCTTCACGACATAACACAGCAAGCAAAACTTGACCAAATGCGAAAACAGTTTGTTGCAGATGTATCTCATGAACTTAGAACTCCGATCACAACTATCAAAACATATTCTGAAACTCTTTTGGATGTTGATGATGAGTCTGTGAAAAGAGAGTTTTTAAGTGTTATCATAAAAGAGTGTGATAGAATGACAAGGCTTATTACTGACCTTTTATATCTTTCGCGACTTGACAGTGGCGAGAATATTTTGAAAATAGAAGAGGTAAATGTTAGTGAACTTGTTAGGTTTGTATGTGAAAAGATGAGGATTCATGCAAAAAAGAAAAATCAAAAACTTTTATGCAGCGCAGAGGAAAACGTGGTGATTGAGGCTGACAGAGACAGGCTTGAACAGGTGCTAATTAACCTTATAAACAACGCTGTTGTCTATGTCCAGGAAGGCGGGCAGATTGAAGTCGGGCTCAAAAAAGATGGCAGTTATGTAAAAATAACTGTAGATGACAATGGTCCAGGAATTCCTGAAGATGATCTTCCGCGCATCTTTGAAAGGTTTTACAGGGTTGACAAGGCAAGGTCGCGAAGCCTTGGTGGGAGTGGACTTGGGCTTTCTATAGCAGATGAGATTGTAAAAGCACATGGTGGAAAGATTCAGGTTGAAAGCAGGGTTGGTGTTGGAACTAAATTTACGGTTATTCTTCCTGTGAAAAATACTGTTTAATTCTATTTTGTAATAGGCTCTTAACATGCTTGTAACAGATTTGTAATATAAAAATTGTATAATGTAATTAGGATAATTGTAACTTGCTGGTGATGACGAGATGAAAAAACTTGCGCTGATATTGAGCATGTTGTTTATTTTGTCAATAGCTACTATAGCTTTTGCAGGTGATGAAAAAGATCTAAAAAAAGCAAAAAATATAAATTCGATTGAGATAGATGGTAGTAAAATAACATCTACTGTATCTTCACTTGTCGAAATAGCAGAGTATGAAAGCCAACTTACAACTTCAATATTTGTTCTGTCAGGAAAAGCATCAGAAGGTGTAGAAATTAGTATATATACTAAAAAAGATAAAAAAGAAGCATTTTCACAGCAAGGACTTGTTGATAAGTTTCAAGTAGGCAAGTCTGGCTATTTTGCAAAAAAGATTAATGTGGATGAGGGGACCACTTATATTCTTGTGGTTGCAAAGAAGGATAAAGATACACAGATAAGTCTTCTTAAAGTTTTTTATGAGAAGAAAGAAAGCTTTTTTACCAAAGTGGAAAAGGCAATATCAAATTTTGTAAGTTCGCTTGGCAAATAAAAAAAGAGGGTAAGGTGAATGAGGAAAAGTAAGGTAGAAGTTATAAAAAGCATAGTGCTGAGTATACTTGTTATACTCAGCATTTATTTGTATTACAAGGTTTATTTTGACTACAATGTCGAAGACATTGTAAAAGCAATTGATATTTATCAAAATTCTCAGTCAGATCAGCAGCTTCTAAAAAAAGCAAGAGAAATTCTGGCATCTCCTAAGGAGATGTATCTGAATATTTCTAAAAATGTAGTTGTCAGAATACTGAGCAATCAATCTCAGTATTCACAAGTGGTTTCAAAGTTCATAGAAGGAATTGAAAAATCGCTTGTAAAAAAAGAGTTTGAAATAAGCCAAAAAAATATTTCTGCCAATTTTTTTAAACAAAGAAGGGTTTTAATTTTAAGCTACGGATATGAGATAGATTTCATTACTTTTGTGTATGAACTGACGAAAAGAAATATTGGTAATCTCGTGCAGGGTTTTAAGTTTGACAGGATTTTCATAGAAGAAAATGGCAAAGGAACAGTTTTGTATTTTTTTAACTCTCAAGAGCAAAGAGCAGCTATATTGAGATTTTCACCGTTTGGCTTTTTACCTTTGGAGAATTTGATTGAGAAGGATCTAAAACTTGTTTATTCATGGTCAGACAGTCTTGGATTTACTGAGATTGCCAATAAAGATATTTTGATTCCAGTTGAATTTTCAGATGTCCAATTTTCTGAGATAAAGACAAGGGAGAGTAGCTACAAAAAAGAGCTGATTGTGCGGCGGCTTTTCCCGGATACAATCTTGACAAGGAAAAATATCTTGAAAAACGGTGATGTGGTAATAACAGATGAAAGAAGAACTCTGAAGCTTAAAAATGATGGGGGCTTTGTTTTTGAATACTCGGAAAGTGCCTTTGGCGAAAAGGTTGACTCTATTTCTGATGCGCTGATGTTCTACCTGAAAACATTTTACGCAGAAGAAGATTTGAGAGTTTGTAGGCTTGAGTTCAAAAAAGAAGATGACTTTGAAATATATCTTATGACAAGGGCAAATGGAATTGATGTGGTTGCAGGAGATGGGGAATTTTGTGCTAAGATAGAAGTGCAAGGTGGAAGACTGCAAGAAATTTCGGGAGATCTTTTTGACATCCTCAAGGTGAGAACCTCTCAGATAAAGGTTGACGGTATTGCAGCAATTGACGCTATAAAGGAAAGAAAAGGAGATATTTTTATAGAGGAGATAGACCTTGAATATATTTCGGGTGGAGCAAGCTCATACCCTTACTGGAAAATAAAAACCCAGAGCGGGGTTGTATATGTTGAAACAATAAAATAATAAAAGGAGATTAGAAGGTAAGATATGAATTGGGCAAAAGCCAAGACAACTGCAATTGTGGTGTTCCTTTTGATATTTGTTTTTCTTATCATAAAATATCTCAACCTTTTTCCAAAAGAAGAAACTTTGACAGATCAGCAAATAAACATGGCAAAAAATATACTTTCACAAAATTCCATAAAACTCTCTTGCAGTATTGATAGGAAGATTTATTATGTCTCGAAGCTTGGCGTTGCCATTGAGAGCAAGTATGATAATATTGTGACAAAGCTTTTTGGGAAAAGGGTTGATAGATATCAAAATGAGTTTGAAAGTAGCATCTATCACCTCAAAATCGTAAACCAGACACTTTTTTTGGAGTCCAAATATTATCAAGACCCGTTTGAACTTTTTGACATAAAAAGGGGCGATTATATAAAAGACTACGACGGAAGCTTTGTACAGGTGTACAGAGGCTATCCCATTTTTGATGGAAGGCTAACAGTAAAAGAACAGGGAAGTTCTACCTTGTACATCTTTACAAAAGTCAATCCCAGAAGGTTTGAGGTTAAACGAAGCAGAGCAATCTCAGCACTTGAGGCAATTTTTAATCTTTTAAATCAGCAAAAGGGTATAAAAGAAATTCAAAATATAAAGTTCGGGTTTTATCTAAAAGATTTCAATGTCATTCAGGGTCAGGCAATTCCGGTTTGGCGGATTGTTGCAGATGGAAATGTTTATTATATAAACGGGTTTACGGGGATGTTGGAGTAAGTAGCTGAGAAGTTGAGAAAATGAGCAGGGCAGGGGCTTTATAAACTTTTAGAGCCTCTGCCTTTTTGTTTTTTCTCAAAAATCTTAAATTTAGATACCACTTCTTAAAAAAGCCCTCTTTTTTATAGACTTTGCCCCATTTTATAATAAAATCAGAAAAATAAATTGTAGCTTATGTAATATAAAAAATATAACCTCTATAGAAGGAAGGCGATGTATCATGGAATCAGCTATTTCACCGAATGTGCAGCATGGCCGCCAAAGTGGTTTTAGAAGGTTTTTGCACAAATTAAATGAACAAAAATACCTTCAGGCAATGGCAATACCTGGTGTAATTTGGATGATTATTTTTAACTACATACCAATGTATGGAATAATAATTGCATTTAAAGAATACGACATAACTTTGGGATTTAATAAATCGCCATGGGTAGGTCTTGCTAATTTTAAGGAATTCTTTGCTGATGAAAGATTCTGGCTGATAATAAAAAACACAGTGGGAATAAGCTTTTTCAAGCTGCTTGTTGGATTTCCTCTTCCCATATTATTTGCAGTGCTTCTAAATGAGCTTGTGTCAGTTAGGTTCAAAAGAACTGTTCAAACAATATCTTACCTGCCTCATTTTATATCTTGGGTTGTGCTTGGCGGAATACTTATGAACTGGCTATCAGAGACAGGTCTTATTAATATAATTTTAGCAAAAATAGGAATATTAAAACAGCCTGTAGCTTTTTTAGCAGAACCAAAATATTTTTGGGGCATCACGGTTGTGTCTGAAGTTTGGAAAGAACTTGGCTGGAATGCGATAATATACTTAGCTGCAATTGCTGGAATTGACCCCGAACTTTATGAAGCAGCAACGGTTGATGGTGCAGGAAGGTTCACAAAGATGTTCAAGATAACCATACCGTGTATCTCTGGTACAATTGCTATTATGTTTATTTTGGCAGTAAGTGGGCTTATGAATTCTAATTTTGACCAGATATTTGTTCTCAGAAACCCGCTTAATGCAGATGCTTCAGATGTAATTGATATTTACGTTTACCGAATGGGAATAGAGGCGTTCAGATAAGATGGTATTCTAAAATTACTGAGAGTGGCAAAACAAAGCTTTACTTAAAAGCTAACAAAGACTACTTAAACTCACCATTTGTGGAGGTATATAATTCTGCATTGAATAATTGGAGCAATGCGTGGAGTGCAAATGCAACAATGTATAATATTCATTCTGTGTCTCATGTAAAGTGTGTAGATACAACTTTTTTAAATGCAAATCTGTTTTTTTGCACAGCTAATCCAACATGGTGGGACTCAATGTTTGGCGGAAGCACAATATCCAAATATGTTGAAGGTTATACAACATTAAAGAATATCTATGGAACAGAAATCAATTCTTCAACCATTCAATCTTGTGATAGGAATATTGGTCAGGCTACAATTTATGTAAGCCCTTATGTAACTGCAACTACACATACTTTAACTCAGCGAAGAGGTATTTTAATGCATGAGATGGGACATGCTATGGGCTTGGGACATCCTAATTATTCGGACTCAAGAAATAGCTATTCAGCTGATAGTTATGGAAGTATTATGGATTACAGTTATACCGAAGAATACCCAATTATACATGATATATGTGACATTGAAATAATGTATGGTTTTAACTGTTACAATTAAATATCTTGAGTATTTAGCAGATAGTTATGAGGAGGTTAGATCAAAATGAAAAAAAGCGTTAAAATTAGTTGTATACTTATAACAGTGATCTTACTTTTTAGCTTGCCGTTTTTGAATTATATAAAGAAAAATACGAATAAAATAAAAAATTATGAGAAGCCAATTATATATTATGATCCTTTAAAAAGTTACCAACATTTGACTTTTGAATACTACGTCAAAAATTCGCAAGCAGTAATTGTAGGGAAAGTAGTTAAAAAAGAAAAAACAACTGAAACAGTACAGGCAAAACCAGGAACTAACGTATATGAATTACAATCAAAATTAGGAACGCCGTCAACTACAGTAACCAGATTATATGTAACTGTTGGAGTAGAGAAAGTCTTAAAAGGAAATGTGGATAATAAACAAATTGAGCTTTGTTTTGCATTGTATGATCCATTTAATAAATCAGATCTTTTTGAAATGCAGTCTGGTGAAAAATTTGTTTTTATGATAGAAAAAAGAAAAGATAAACCAGGTATATGGTGGATTGCATCTGAAAATAGATTTATATTTAAAGTCAATAGTGACAACACGGTATATCTTGCATGCTGGTGGTACGATGAAAGGTATAAAAAAGATTTTTTAATATAACTTTAGATGAACTTCATAAAGAGAACAGCAGAATTGACAAACTTGAAAAAGTTCCTATGATAGATGAAATTCCAAAAGAGGTTTGGGAAAAATTAGAGGAAGGGAAAAGAAATAACAATTAAACATTTAAAAAAAAGAACCTCCTTCTTGTTTGAGAATTAGGATACAAGCTTAAATATTCAAGAAGGGGGTTTTTGTTATAAAATGGTATTTAAACAATAGAGGGAATTACTTAAGATTAACATTGACCAATATATAGTAATTTAATAATATTGCTTAAAATGTATACAATTTATGGAATGAGAAGTGGGTCGCAAATACTCATATAAATTTTTTCACCGTTATCTACTAAACTTTCAAATTCTATAGTCAAATAATTAACCCCGGCTATGTTCACAGTTGCTGATTTTGGGTCATCATAAAGCTCACAGGTATACTCCCCAAGAAGTTCATTATCACCATAAATTCTTACTGCTCCTCTTACGCCTTTTCCAGAAAAATCAAGCACGCCATATTTGAATTGTAATTTTGTATATTTACCATGTAGTTTATATATAAGTCTAAACTTGTTATTTTGATAAGCTGCCACTTTCCACCATATGTTCTTATAAAACTTTTTCCCATTTATAACTATAACAACATCGGTTGCATTAAAGCCAAAATCCGAGTAAATTCCTTCTTTATCGAAATATTCTAAATCACTCAACCAAACTCCATTTTTATTTTTCACAAAAGCGCCTATTTCTACTCTTTTTGCTTGATCATTGAAGATATAACCCATATCTCCAACGTTCAAGAATGTTTTGAGAATAGAATCAAAGTGGACATATCTTCTTCCACCATAGCTTATAAAGGGTACTTTTTGAGCAGTACTAATTCCGTTAATTAAAACATCATAATAGGATAGTTGAGGCATAGATGATATTTTCTTTTGCAATTCCTCATTTTTCTTTTTAAGTAGGGTTATGTCATTTTTTAGCTTCTGATTTTCGGTTTTCAAGTTATTATAATCTTTTAAAAGCTTTTCATAAAGAGCTTTATAATTTGTTGGAGATGAAGCTATTGCAGACAAGGCAAAAAGAATACACATAATAAATGAGATTATTGTAATTTTCTTTTTCATAAAGACATCTCCTCCTGTGGAAGTAATTTGCCTGTTCATAAATATACAAGAAAAATTTAAATATGTCAATTAGTATTGTGTTTATTTGGAAAACTACTTGATAAGAATGGGATGCTTTAAGATTTATGCATATCAAATACGGGTAATTCATATGAGAGAATACAAACATATAATGCAGTTTACATATTTAAGCAATGTGCAAATTTTTTCTTTCAATGGAAACAACAATAAAAATGTTAAATAATATTAACATTTTTATTGCAAAGATAGTTCAAATAGTGCAAAATATTTATAACAAGAAATTGATGAGAGTGAGTTAATATGTCGTTAGCAAAGGTAATTGGGAATAACATACTCGCATTGATGAAAAAACAGAATGTAAAGATAAAGCAACTTGCAGATTTAATTGGAGTTACCAGGCAGACTATGACTAAATGCCTTGAAGGTGAAGTAATTATTGATAGCGAGAAGCTTTTCAAAATAGCTGAATTTTTTGGAAAGCCGTTAGATTATTTTCTTGAAAACAAACATGAAGAAATGGCTTTTTTATTCAGGGCTCATGCTTTAAATAAAGAATCTATCTCAACTGTTCAGAACAAAATCTGTGATTTGATAAACAGGGTGTATGAGATTTATGAACTTGCTGGTGAAAAGATTTCCTATCTTCCACAGCAGTATAATCTCAAAATAGATTCTAAGGAAAAGCAGATACCAAAGGAGATAAAACTTCAAATAGAACAGATAGCACTAGAAGAAAGAGAATGGTTAAACATTGGTGAAAGCAGAGGAGAGGAAATCATTGAGTGTTTTGAAAATAAGGGAATAAGAATAATTTTTGAAAAATTTGATATGCCAGTCATGTTTGGAGTATCTGCTTTGCATGACCAAAAGGGTTGTTTTATAGTTATTAACGATGACGAGAACATTCCAGAAGAGAGAAAAATATTTAGTATTGTTCATGAGTATGCTCACATTTTATTTGACAGAAACCAATACAGACAAGTTATTCTACAGTCTACTCACAGGAATATTTACGAAAAAATTGCTGACAAATTTGCAGGATATTTTTTGATTCCGCGGAAAAGTCTTGCTAAGTATTCTGTCTTACTTAAAAGTCAGTTATCATGGAATGATCTCATATACATCAAAAAAGATTTGCGAGTAAATTTAAAAGCTCTTTTGCATGTTTTAAACGACTATGAATATATCAGTGATAAAGAATATCAAAAATGGCTGAAATACTTGAACATGAAAGGTTACACTAAAAAAGAACCTGATCCAATGCCATACTTCAAAAAAAATACTGCTCATGAGAAGATAGTAAGAATGCTTTTTATGAAGGAACAGATAGGAATTAACAAGGTGGCAGAACTTCTTGGAATTAGTGTTGAAGAAGCAAGAGAAAACACAAAGAAGTGGATGATGGATGAGAGAGAAGATTAAGAAACTCATAGATAAAGTAGCAATACTTGATACAAATGTGATAATAGATTTTCAAAGGCTAAGCTATCTTGAAATTCCCCTTCAGGTTTTTTCAAAAGTCTTTGTCTCAGGTTTCGTTGTATCAAAGGAGCTACCAGCTGAGGTTGTTAAGAAACTCAAGGATTTAGGATATGATATTGCAAATCTTGAAACAGAAGAGGGATATAGGTTTTTTCAGGAGTTAAACAGGAGTTAAAAAAGTTCAAAGCTCTTTCAGTTTATGATAGACTCGTAATTTCAATAGCATTCCAAGAAAAAATTATTTGTGTTTCAAATGATAAACCAGTACGAAAAATCTGTAAAAAGTATGGAATAAACTCGACTGGCACGTTGGGTATTTTGTGTGCTGCTTTTGAGAAGGAAATAATTAACAAAAAGAGTTAAAAGATGAATATCAAAGCAATAGCAGTGCATATGTGAGCAAAGATATAATAAATGAGATAAGAAGAGTCTGTAACTTTTAGGAAAAAAATAACTGCACTATAAAGAAAGAGGCGAAAGGAAATAAAGTTTTTCACAAAACGAGGCTTTCTGTAAAACTTTTATAATATCCTACTTCTCATAATTAAAATTTTGCTTTTGTCCTTTATGAGCTATATTTTATTTACTTTTTCTCATGGCTGTTTCCTTCCATAATGAGGGAGCAGCCTTTTTAATTTCTCTTCAAATATAAACAAACTTTGATTCTAGTGTAAAAACTCAATTTTAGAATCTGCTTTTCTGTATTTTGAAAATTTATTCAGGTAAATTGTGGTAATTTATGCCCATGATAACAAAAATCTAGTCTAAAATCTGTCGAGAAAAACTTATGTATTACCTTTATAATACGTTATTACCATTTATTGTACCAATACGGGCGCACTTCCCCCCTGCCTCTCTCCAATAGCTTTTTTAGCTCGCTCCAACATGTATCTTGCAAAACGCTTAAAATTCTGGGCCAATACCTTTAAACCTACGTTTACTCTACATTTTACAAGTCCCCTTACTCGAAGTTTCGAAAGACCATGACCCCTCTTCAAGGCTGAATTAGTACCTTCTATTGCTGCTCTTTTGCTCTTGTTTCCCTCACACCTGCATTCTATCTTTTCCCGTTGTTTGGCTGCTTCTATCGATTTTAGATTTACCCTCACCACATAATCTTTTTTCTGCTCTTTGCAATAACATTGATTTTTTAATTCACACTTTGCACAGGCTTCTTTTGGAAAATGGGCTACCGTCTGCCCTTTCTTAACACTTGCATGAATGGGTATTATTCCCCTTGGGCATTTTTTTATCACTTTCGTCTCTTCATCTATTTCATATTCGCTCACTGACATCCTAACAGGCTTCCTACCGTTTAAATCAGTAAAATGAACTTCTACACAGTTCTCTTTTGCAATTTGTACTACTTCTTTGGAGTAATAACCACCGTCTACATAGACTTCTTGACATTTTGTATTCTGTTTTACAATAGGTAGTCTCTATTTTAAAAGCTCTACATCACTCTTTATGTTCTTTTCTACCGTATAGTCTGTTATGAGCTGAAAAGAATTTTCTTTTGCACAGGTTTCGCTAAGGTTTAAAACATATCCGCTTTCAGCTTTGTTCCCCTTCTTGCGATAAGTAGCATCCTCATCATATGCTGACTGAAGAGAATCGCTGGGTATACTTTTGCTATCTTTGGGCTTGAGCTTCTTGGTTCGTAGTACGCCTGTTCCGACAAAAATCTTTCAAGGATCCTATACGCATCGGAGTTTTTTAGTTCAGAAATGTTTTCAATTGTTTCTTTTGTTTCTTGGCAAAGATTCAAGAGCATTTCCAGCCTGCTTTCGCCTTCTGAAGGCTTGGTTTTGTGTATCACTTCTGCCCTAAATTCAGGGTTGAGAACTTTTTTTAGGTTCTCTGAAAGTCTGTCTTCAGGAATGGATTTTACTGCCCTGTAAAGTACATCAAAGGCAAGGGCAACTCTTCCTGCTTTTTTGATGTTTGACATGAACATGGTGGAGTCTATCCGCTGTTCTTTCATAGATATGTCTGCTTCTTTGGCAAAAATCATGGTAAGATTTAAAAACTGCCCGAATACTAAGTCCTCTTGTTCAGGATGTTTTATGAGGTATTTGTATATCCTTGTTCTAAAGTCATACAAGGTTTTCTCTGAAAGGTTCATACTTACTTATGTTCTTATTCCTACAGCATAATTTATCAGGTAATTGAAGTTGAAATTTTCGATAAGTTCATCATCAGAGTAGTTTTTAAGGTGTTTTATGTATTCCAAGGAAAGAAGTATGTTAACCGGGAAGTTAGTCCTTCCTGTATCACTGTATAAAACTGAAAAGGGTTTTTCATCGATGTTGCAGAACACGTATTTATAAAATATGGGTGCCCATGATTTTTCAAGTTTAGCCTTTATCCTTGAATCCATGAAGTTAACACTTTTAAATAATGATTGTTGGAGATGGTTGTTATTTTCTCTAAACAAGTGCAACACCCCATTTGTTGTAATTTTTGCTCCTTTGATTCTAACATAATTCTATAAAAATTTGTACTACATATATTTTTATGTTTATTTATTCAATTCTAATTTTATATTTATACTTCTTCATAAAGAAAAAAGGCTTTTTACACCAGAATCATTCTTTAGCTTTTGCAATTCTATACTCGACAAGACAGTCGTAAAAAGTTTTTCCAAGCTCTTCTTTGAACAAGTGCATCAAATGAGAAGAGCTAATATGAAGTTTATTTGCTACCTCATCAATAGTAATTTCCCTATTGTAATTTTCAACAATCATTTTTAAAGAATCTTTTACTTCTTTTCTGATACCAATTAAATCTTTATCACGGGCACAACCAATTATGTTCAGTTCAGGCAAAGGAGAATAGTTTGAAGCTAATGAAGCTTCTCTGTAAGCTTTGGATATACTATCCCACGGGTGTATATCACTGATTCCTACTGCTACAGTAAAGTTATCATCTTGAAATTTTTTGTTAATTTTTCCCACTAGATAGCAAAATTCATTTTTAAGCTGTTCATAAAGAGTAGTTGTATCACCATCAAGACCAATTATGATGACTAATTCATCTTCATCTTTTTCCAGATTAATACCACCATTTGAAATGCGTGCAAATACATTGTTTAATATCTGATTATTTATGTGTTCTTTTAGCATACGTAAATGTTCATTTGCAGTTATAGGAGTCTTATCATAATTAGCAATTCTGATAGTTATTACAGTTATATTGTTTTAATCCACTTTGAAATAAGAAAGAGTTTCTTTAATCAAATGGCTATCTAAAACTTTTCCATATATAATTTCTCTCAGCAAACCAAGTTTTAAAGCCGAAATATTGTTTTTGAAGCTGTTGTAAGAGTCAATAAAATTTCTTTCACTTTCTATTTTCTTAATTACCTTTTGGATTGTTTCGATGAGTTCATTATTATCAATGGGCTTTAGAATATAGTTTGTTGCACCATACTTTATTGCTGCTCTTGCATACTCAAAATCGTCATAAGCACTTATTACTATCAGGTGAGAATTAATTTCATTTTCTCTTAATTTTTTCATAAACTCTACACCATCTAATATAGGCATTCTAATATCGGTAATGATAATATCAGGGTTAAACGTTTTAGCAAGGTTTAGAGCATCTTCTCCATTTTCGGCTTCTCCAACTATTTCTATTTGATATTTATTCCAATCGATTGTTTGCTTGAGCCCTTCTTTAACAGAACATTCTGCAAGAAGTCTCCATCTTCTATAAGATGGAGATGAATTGCGGTTGATAAATATTCAGTTTCGGTATATAATAAAACTGGTGATGATTATGAAATTTGACTCAAATAAACATTCAGTATTTCTTCTCTACTACCATTTGATTTTAGTGACAAAATACAGAAGAGATGTGATAGATGAGAAAATTTCAAAAAGACTAAAAGAAATTTTTGAGTACATTCAACCCAATTACAACATAACTCTGATTGAGTGGAATCATGATAAGGACTCTATTTATGTTTTGTTCAAGGCGACTCCTACAACACCACTTTCCAAGTTTATAAATGCTTATAAAAGTGCCTCTTCAAGACTTGTAAAAAAAAGAATTTCCTGAAATTAAGCAAAAACTATGGAAGGAATATTTTTGGTCAAGGAGTTATTGTTTACTGACAAGTGGCGGTGCTCCAGTTGAGGTAATTAGAAGATATATCGAAAGTCAGGGTGAGGAAAGAAAATGCTGAAAGCATATAAGTATCGAATATATCCTAATAAAGTTCAGAAAGAATTTTTTGAAAAAACTTTTGGTTGTTGTAGATTTGTATGGAACAAGATGTTAGAAGAAAAGCTTGAAACCTTAAGACAGGGTAGAAAGATTCCAAGGATAACTCCAGCAAGATATAAAAAGGAATACCCTTTCCTGAGAGAAGTAGACAGTCTTGCACTTGCAAATGTTCAACTTGAGCAGGAAAAGGCGTTCAGAGACCATTTCAAAAACCCGAAACATTTTAGAATGCCAAAGTTCAAGAAAAAGAAAGATAAGCAGTCATACACAACAAACAACCAGCGACTCAAAAATGGCAATGAAACAATTAGAGTAGATTTTGAAAAAGGGTTTATTTACCTACCAAAGATAAAAAGTGGAATAAAAACAGTATTTCACAGAAAGTTTGAAGGGGAAATAAAATCTGCAACAGTTGTAAAAACGAAAGCAGACAAATACTATGTAAGTATACTTGTAGATGTACAAGACCCAAGAAATGATGTAAAAGAGCCAAAGAATTTTATTGGCGGGATAGATTTAAGTTTGAAAAGTTTTGCAACAATTGCAAATGACACAGGAACTTTGAAGGTTGAATATCCGAAATATCTTATCAAAGCTGAAAAAAGACTAAAAAGACTACAAAGGCAACTGTCAAGGAAGGGGGAAGGTTCTAAAAACTGGGAGAAAGCAAGAAAAAGGCTTGCAAAAGAGCATGAGTATGTAAAGAATGCAAGGGAAGAATTTTTGCATAAACTTTCCAAGACCATCATAGACGAGAACCAAGTCGTGGTGGTCGAAAGTTTGAACGTAAAAGGAGTATCAAAAACAAGATTATCGAAACACATTCTTGATAGTTCATGGTCAAAGTTTTTAGAATATCTTAGATACAAGGCAGATTGGTATGGCAGGAGAGTAATAGAGGTAGATAAGACATTCCCATCTTCGAGAATGTGTAGTATATGTGGATATATCAACAAGGAGTTAAAACTGAAGGATAGGGTATGGGAATGTCCTGAATGTAGAACGATTCATGATAGGGACGAGAATGCAGCGAGAAACTTGAGAAACTATGGGATTGTTTATATAAGCGGTTAGTAGGGTGGGGACCACCCGAATTTACGCCTGTGGAAGACCTGGACCTCTACTACTGGGGATTCCTTCCCCGGTAGCAAGTCTGGTCGATGAAGCAGGAAGCCTCCACCTCTTCAGGTGGATGGTAGTTCACCATAGTACTCATCATCTACAATCATCATTTTGTACATTTCAAATCACCCAAATATATTTTATCATAAACAAAGTACTGGTTTAATAAAGTTATAAAAGCACACATGCCAAAAAAGTTAAACTTAAAACAAGATATTTAGGTTTTAAAACGTGTTTTTTTGATTTATTATAATTACAAACAATATACAAAATCAAATTCATAAAAGGAGGTATTTTCAGTGAAAAAGTTTAAAAAGGTTTTAGTGTTTGTAGTTTTGGTTGCTTTTATAGTAAGTATAGTTGGGGTGTTTGGCAACACTGGAGTAGACGCAAAGACTACAGAAAAAGTTAAAATCAGAGCGGTGACATACTTCACAGGTGCAGATCCATGGACAAACACATGGAAAGAAGCTATTAAAGATTTTATGGCTAAAAATCCAAATGTAGAAATTGTTGATGAAGCTACTCCTGCTGCAAATGATGCAATCAGAACAAAAATAAAAACCGACTTTGCATCAGGAAATGAACCGGATGTAACATTCTTCTTTGTTGGTGCAGATGCTGAGCCTCTGTTGAAGTCTGGCAAGGTATTTATTTGGGATGATGAATTAAAGAAAGATACAAAGTGGAGCAGCAATATATACAAGAGTGCACTTGCATTTACAACTTACAAGGGCTCACTCAAAGAATACAATGGAAAAGTATATGCAATACCGACAATTGGTTTCTACGAAGGATTGTATGTAAATGTAGATTTGTTCAACAAATATAATCTTCCTCTTCCAACTGATTGGAACAAGTTTACAAAAGCCATAAATACATTCAAGTCAAAAGGAATAATTCCAATCGCAGGCTCTATCCTTGAATCCTATTACTTGATTGAAACATTTGTTCTTTCTGCTGGTGGACCAGATGGACATAACACGCCATTCCATCCGAGTTGGGAGAAAGGTTTGAACATAATAAAAGATCTGTATAAGATGGGGGCATTCCCAAAAGATGCATTAACATTGCAAGATGCTCAGGCACAGGCGCTGTTTGCAGATAAAAAAGCTGCAATGATGATAAATGGTTCATGGTGTGTAGGAGGTTTAAAAGACAAAGTTAACACAAAGATTATTCCAGTACCAGTTGTACCTGGTGGCAAAGCTAACCCAACTGACATAATAGGTGGTTTTGGTTCTGGCTGGTATGTAAGTAAAGATTTAAATGCAAAGAAGAAGGGCTGGCCAGTAAAATTTGTGAAATACATTACATCTCCTGAAGTTGAAGCTAAGTTTATAGCAGTTGGCGGTGTTCCAGCAATTAAATGTAAAGTTCCAAATGTTACTCCGGTTGCTCAAAGCGGTTATGATATGATGGCAAAAGCTAACTCAGTTTCGATGCCAATTGATGCTCAAATATCACCTGAAGCATTTACAAAAATTAGAACAGACTTGGCATATGTTGTAACTGGCAAGAAGACAGCTAAACAGCTTTTGAGTGAAGCTAAGAAAATACAAGATAGAGCAAAGAAATAATTAAAAGAAACAATTATTAGATGTTATGTATTTGAATAGGGAGATTGGCCTTACAGCTGCTAATCTCCCTGTTCGTTAAAAAAAAGAAAAATTACATAAAAATTTAAATAAGGAGAAGTGCTAGACATGCAAGTTTTGAAAAATAAGAAATACGCGGTCGGACTTTTGCTACCTGCATTGTTAATGGTGGGTATATTTATTTACTATCCATTATTTGCTACAGTTTATTACAGCTTTTTTGACTGGCGTGATTTCTCGAATTACAAGACATTTGTTGGATTTGATAACTATATTCAATTGATTCAAGATTATGCTGTGAGAAAAGCTCTTATAAATACTTTAATTATGATGGTGAGTGTAATAGTTTTTCAAGTAGGAATTGCACTTATCCTGGCGCTGATAGTAGATAGTATAAAAGTAGGTTATAAATTTTTTAGGACAGTTTTCTTTTTCCCTGTAGTAATTTCTGGAACTGCTATAGGTTTGATGTTTTACTTAGCATATGCGTATGATTATGGGCTTTTAAATGCAATTATAACTGCTTTTGGGGGACAAAAAAAGGTTTGGGTTACTGAAAATAGTGCCTTAGTAATGGTTTTGATACCTGTCATTTGGCAATATGTTGGATTTTATTTTGTGATTTTTCTAGCAGCTCTTTCTAAAGTTCCACACGATATATATGAATCAGCCTTGATTGATGGAATAACAGGGATTAAAAAAGCTATATATATAACAATTCCACTTATATGGGATGTTATTACAGTATGCATATCGCTTGCAATTGTGGGGACTTTCAAGGTATTTGATATAGTGTATGTTATAACTGGTGGTGGTCCTATGGATGCCAGCCAAGTATTGGGTACTTATCTATATAAGGTAGCGTTTACAGGACAGAATCAAGGTTATGCCTCTGCAATAGGTGTTTTGATAATAATATTGGGCGTAATTTTATCGACAATTTCTAACAAACTCACAGAAAGAGAGACAATAACTTATTAGTAATGAAAGGAGTTTTAACATGAGTGGAGTGACTAAAAAGTTTGGTTTTGCTGATGTGATAAAATATTTTATTCTTATACTTTGGGCGTGTACGACTATTTTGCCTCTTTTATGGGTTTTAAATAATTCATTTAAAGAAAGCAATGAGATTCTTTTAAATCCAATGAAACTACCGTCAAAGCTTTCGTTTTTCAACTATAGTCAATTAATCAGTTATGGGAACATGAACATATTTAGAGGTTTTTTAAATAGTATTATTATCTCGGGAAGTGTAGTCTTATTAGTTTTGCTCTTTGGAGGATTTGCTGCGTATGTAATTGCAAGATTTGATTTCAAATTGACAGGGGTTGTTAAAGTTTTTTTTACAGGAGCTATGTTGGTACCAGCATTTTCAATAGTAATTCCCTCACTAGTAATTTTAAGAAAAGTAGGGCTCAATGGAAGTTATTTAGCACTCATACTTCCTCAAACAGCTGGTCTTTTACCTTTTGCAACTTTAACATTGGCAGGATTTATGAGGTCTTTACCAGTTGAGCTTGAAGAGGCAGCTATCATAGATGGTGCAGGTGTGCTGAGGATATTTTTTAAAATAATTATTCCATTATCTGTTCCAGGTTTAGTTACTGCAGCAATATTTGTCTTTCTGTGGTCGTATAATGATTTGTTTATGTCGCTCATATTTATACCTGTTCGAGAAAAACAACCTTTATGTGTTCTTCTTTCACTGGTTTCAAGTGTTTACGGAACAAATTATGGTGCGATGATGGCTGCATTAATTATCACAGTTTTGCCTGTGATAATCTTATATATATTTTTGCAAGAATATGTAATTAAGGGTATGACAGCTGGCGCAGTTAAAGGTTAATTTCAACTTGACAGAAAACAATTTATAAGTTTACAATAAGAACATGAGAGGGGATTACTATTATGTATAAAATGTTAAAAGAAATTTATGAACAACCTTCTGTGATGAAAAGATGTTTTGAAAGTAATGCGGAGATTATAAGACTCATAGCAAAAAATATTAAAGATAGTAACATAGACAATATTATATTTGTTGCAAGGGGTTCATCTGACAATGCAGCAACGTTCGGGAAATATATAATTGAGATATTGTCGGGAATTCCTGTGGGACTTGCTGCACCGTCAGTAGCATCACTTTATAAAAAGAATCTTAAATTGGGGAAAACCTGTGTTATAGGTGTATCTCAATCAGGACAGTCAGAAGACATTTGTAGTTTTTTAAATATGGCAAAAGCAAATGGAGCAATGACTGTTGCAATCACGAATAATCCTGATTCTAAGCTCTCAAATATTGCAGAATATAAATTAAATATGAATGTTGGTGTTGAAGAAGCAGTTGCAGCGACTAAAAGTTTTACGGCAGAAGTGTTACTTTTAGAGCTTTTGGCGATATTTTTAGCAGAAGATGAGAAATTAATTTTTGAGTTATCAAAAATAGAGGATATAATAATTGATGCTCTTGGAAAAGAGGATTTAATTAAGGCAAATATTTACAGATTCAGATATATGGATGAGTGTTTCATTCTTGGCAGGGGGTTGAGTTTTCCAATAGCACTTGAATTTGCCTTAAAGGTTCAGGAAACAAGTTATGCTAGAGCTAAAGGGTTTTCAACTTCTGATTTTAGACATGGTCCATTAGCTATGATAGAAAGAAATATACCTGTGTTTATTTTGGCTCCCATTGACGAAACTATTGAGGATAATATCGAGATTGCAGAAAGATTAAGTAAAGAAGGTATTGATATTATAACGTTCAGTGATTCACTTGAATTAAATAAGAAAGCATGTATGTGTTTAGAAATAAGAAATGATCTCAATAAATATATGAAACCTTTATATATTATACCTTTAGTGCAACTTTTTTCATATCATTTGTGCGTTTTAAAAGGAAATGATCCAGATAAACCTCGACGTTTAAATAAAGTAACTATAACTAAATAATTGCACCGCCCTTTTTACTCCCAAAGGGCGGATTTGTCAAAATTGCAATTTAAATGTTTTGCAACATTATCTGTAACATTAACAGGAGAGATAGACATGAAGAAAGTAGTAATTATAGACGATGAAGAAGTTATAAGAGAAGGCTTAAAAACCTTTGTTGATTGGAAAAAGTTAAATTGTGAGGTGGTAGCTTTAGCTGAGAGTGGCACTGAGGGATTATACATAGTGGAAAAATATAAACCAGATATTATTATTACTGATATTAGAATGTTTGGAATGAATGGACTTGAGATGATAAAGGAGATAAAGAAAAAAAATAAAAAGAGTAAAATTATAATTGTCACTGCTTATCGAAATATAGAGTATGCTCAAGAAGCTATTAAACTTGGGGTTTTTCGATTACTTTTTAAACCAACCAAGACAGATGAAATTGAAAAGGTGGTACAGGAAGCAGTTGAGGAAATGGAATATGAAAAAATTACTGATGATAAAGAAGGTTTAAAGCAAGATGTACTAAAAGTTATAAATACTCATAGAAAGGAATTTGAGGGGAAAAAGTTGAGTTTTATGGCAATGAAAATATTGGATTATCTTTTAGAAAATTATCACAAAGAAATTTCCCTTCAAGAATTGGCAGAAGAATTTTATATCAGTCACTGGCACCTCAGTAAATTGATTAAGAAGGAAATTGGTTTGAATTATACTGACTTAATCAATATTATCAGAATTGAGCAAGCAAAAAGACTCTTAGCTATTCCGCGGTATCGCATCAATGAAGTTGGAAGTATGGTTGGATATAATGATAATACATATTTTAGTAGAGTGTTCAAAAAATTAACAGGCATGTCACCTCAAGAGTATAGGAATAAATTTTTTACTATGTAAGTTTGGACAATGATCATTTCTCAAAAATTTGTGCCTTATATAGTAATAGGAATTATTAATTCAATTTCTGTACCATTGCCAACTATACTGCTTATTGAGAGTCTATACTGATCTCCAAACAATAGTCTAAGACGTCTATTAACATTTAAAAGACCAATTCCACAACACTCTTTTTCTGAACAATCAGATATTCTGGAAAGCTTGTTGTTAATATGCAAAAGTTTGTCTGGTTCAATACCTTTACCATTGTCTTTTACTTTAATGATAAGCTTATTATTGAGTTTTTCTATCTCTATCATTATAGTAGGATCTTTTACACTATTATCAAAAGCATGCTTGAGACAGTTTTCTATTATAGGTTGTAGTGTCATGAATGGTATTTTGTAGTTTAATAAATCATTACTTTTTATGTCTTTCAAAAAGTTTAGATTTCTAAATTGGTTGTTTCTCTTACAGAGCAAAAATATGTAACTGTCAATGTGCTCCAGTTCTTTTTGTAATGGGACAAAAATAGAATCTTCACGATTTATACTGTACTCTAAAAGATTAGCTAAAGCCGTAATCATGTCAGATATTTCTTCGGCTCCAAGGAATTTTGCCTTCCAACTGATAACATCGAGAGTATTAAACAAAAAATGAGGATTTATTTGGGCTTGCAATGCTTTTATCTGTGCATCTTTTGCAATAAGCCTGGTTTTGTATACTTGGTTTATTAAATAGTTTATCTTTTCTGCCATGCGATTGAATGAGGAAAATAAATAACCAAATTCGTCTCTTCTATTTGATTCAATTTTTATCTGCACTTCTCCATTTTCGACCTTTTTCATGTGTTTGATTAATTGATTGATAGGTGAAGTTATGTCTAAGTAGATGTAGTTAATTAGAATTAAGGATAAGCACACAGTAATAATAAATAGGACAAAGAGGGTTTTTGATAATAAGTTTATTTCTTTTAATAGAAACTTTTTGGAGAAGAACATATAACATCTCCAACCGGAAATAGGCACGTCAGACTTGACGAAATAGTAATTGTTTCTAAAGATACCACTAAGCTCAAATTTGTGTTTATCAACAATTAAATCTTCAAGGAGTGACAAATTAGATGAATCTGAAAAATTAACATAAATCAACTTGTTTAGGTAAGCAAAAGCAATAGCGTCATAGTTTTTTATTTTTAATGTTGCTATGGAGTCATATAGTTTGTTTAAGTTCATCTTAACAATAAGTAAACCAATTTCATCTAAAGTGTTTCTATCGTATACTATTCTTCCTATGTAAACATCAGAGTAGAGTTTATTAACTGGCTTTACATATATAATTGGACTTCCAGATGTTTTTTTAGCTTTTTGATAAATTACAAGAACATCTGAGCTGTGAAGTTTTTCATTCTCCCGACTGACATAATAAAGACTATTGTTTGCTGAAAAATTAAAAGCTATTAAATTTATATCATTTCTTGACAAAAGCAATGAGTTTAGATATCCTTCAAAATCTTTTTTAAATATATAATCAAAAAGTTCTGAGTCATCGTTCCTATCAACCAATGCTTTGTTAAAATTATATATGGAGTTGTCGTATAAGACTTCCTGAGTAAAGTTATATATGTTTTGTGTATAGTATTCTATCATGCTCGAAATTTGAATTATATTTACCTCTTGAGATTTTAAAAATTTGTCTTTTAATATTTCAGTATACTTAAGATATCCTATGTATCCCAGTATAAGAGTTGGTATACAGGTTATAACAACAAGCGTAAAAAGTAATTTAAACTTTATTGATGTCAAACGAAATAGAGACTTGATGTATTCCATCATTGCATATATCTCCTTGCTCAAAGATGTATATTTTAATTCTAACATATAAGAAAAAAATGAGGTATTCTCATTTTGAATTATTGATAATCCAAAAGAATACCTCATTTTATTTGTGATAAACCTTACCTAAGATTCAAAAACTCAGCAAATATCCTACACACCTCTTCTGCTTGCTCTTTATCTTCCATCTCGCTATATATTCTGAGAAGAGGTTCTGTTCCTGAAAATCTTGCCAATACCCAGCCACCATTTTTAAAGTATACTTTTACGCCGTCAATATAACTAACATCCAAAATTTCAAAAGGAAATTCAGGAAGAAGCTTTTTGTCAAAAAGTATCTCCTGCATTCCTGTTTTTTCTTCTGGATCGAAAGAAAAATCATTTTCTACCATATAAAGCGTACCATATATTTGGTGTATCTCATCAAGTATTTCAGAAATTTTTCTTCCAGATTTACATATAAGCTCTACTAAGAGAGTTGCTGCGAAGATTCCATCCTTTCCCTTTATATGTCCTTTGATTGTTAAACCTCCACTACTTTCTCCACCCAATATTGCTCCGGTTTCTTCCATTTTAGCACTTATATGCTTAAAACCTACAGGTACTTCGTAACATTTTTCACCAAAAGAGTTAGCAATTCTATCAAGCAGATGCGTAGTGGCTAAATTCCGAACAACAGGTCCCTTCCACCCTTTATACTTTAGGAAATAATAATAAAGCAAAACAAGAATATCATTGGGGTGTATAAAATTACCTTTTTCATCTATTATACCTATCCTGTCAGCATCACCATCTGTTCCAATTCCTAAATCGTATCCTTTTTCAACAACTAAATGTTTTAACCGATAAAGCGTAGAAGTTGTAGGTGAGGGTAGCCTTCCACCAAATAAAGTGTCATGTCGTTCATGTATAACATCAACATCACATCTTGCAGTAATTAATATAGTTTGCAGAGAAGTTCTTGATACGCCATACATTGGATCTAGAAGTATCTTTAACTTTTTCTTTTTTATTGCTTCAATATCTATCATACTGATAATAGTGTCGATATAATCATCAAACGGATCAATTATTTCAATTATACCATTTTCAATAGCCCTTTCGAATTTAATCTGTTTTATTGAATTTATTGATAAAGAATTTGCTATTGTTTCTATTATAGATGTTACTTCTTGTGGAGCATCTTTTCCTTCTTCGATAAACAATTTTATACCATTGTAATCTGCAGGATTGTGGCTCGCAGTGATTGTAGCTCCAAATTTTGTGTTGAGTTTTTTAACTGTAAACATTACAAGAGGTGTTGGAGATACTTTGTTAATAAAGAAAATCTTTATATTGTTTGCTGCCAATACTTCTGAAAACCAGCGAGCGGCTTTATCAGAAAGAAAACGTCGGTCGTATCCAAGTACAATTCCATCCGAATCAATACCTTTTTCTTTCATGTAAATACTAACTGCCTGAGCAACTTTTTGAATGTTTTCTTTAATAAAATCATCACCAATTATGGCACGCCATCCGCCTGTACCAAACTTAATCATTAATTTTATCCTCCTCAAAAATCATCTTATTGGTTAGTTATTGTCCCATTTCTACTATAACTTCGTTTATAGTACCTTCTGGTTGTGCGGGGATAAAATTACTTTCCAGTTTTTGACCATTAAGTGTAATTTGCTTTACTCCTTTTTCTACTCCATTTGGATTGATAACCGTAATCTTATAGTTTGCACCTCGGAATTTTCTAATTACCTCAAATTTGTCCCAATTAGCTGGTACGCATGGGTCAATAATTAATCCACCAAAGGTAGGTCTTATACCTAAAATCCAGTGTGTAACTGCATGATAAGCCCATCCAGCTGTCCCAGTAAGCCATGGATGTCTTGCCTTGCCAAAAGATTTGTGATATTTTCCGTAAACAAATTGACAGTAACTGTATGGTTCAGCCTCACGAATTTCAATTATGTCATTTTGGTTATAAGGAAGAAGTGCATCATAAAGCTCCATTGCTCTTGAACCACGACCAAGTTTGCATTCAGCTACCCATGCCCATGTATTAGCATGGCTAAAAATTGCACCATTTTCTTTAATTCCTTTATAAACTCTTGTCACAAAACCAATTTCGTCGTTTGGTTTAGAATATGCTGGGTATAAGAGATGAATTCCATATTTTGAGAACAAGTATTCATATACAGAATCCATAGCAGATTTTCCACGTTCAAAGTCTGCAACGCCTGAAACCACTGCCCATGCATTTGATTCCAAATAAATTTTTCCTTCTTCACATTCGTGACTACCTATTTTTAAACCATTTGCAGTAATTCCTCTCAAATACCATTTGCCGTCCCATAAAACTTCATTACAAATCTTTTTAATATTTTCTGCAAGTGCTGAATATTTTTCCACATCCTCTGTTCTTCCAAGAAATTGAGCAATTTCGATAAAAGACTGTATAGCCCAGTAGTGAAGCATAGAAACCATTGCACTTTCGCCATCACCGAGGTTTAGACAGTCATTCCAATCAGCTCTTAGTCCTTTAGCTATTCCGTGTGGACCAACATGCTTTGCAGTAAAATCAATAATTCGCTTCATATGTTCGTAAACTGTACCTTCACCTTTATCGGCAAATGGAATTACCATCTCAAGAAATTCAATTTCGCCTGTTTCTTTTACATACTCACTTATAGTAGGAATAAGCCAAAGAGCGTCATCTGAGCAAGCATCTTCAATACCGTGAATTACGCTTTCTTTCTTAGGCTTTGGGACTATAGTTGGTGATTTAAATTTTTGTTTTGTTGAATCCTCTTCTTCAAACCATTCTGGTTCAAAAAGATGCAAACCATAACCTTCACTGGTCTGTGCTTTCAGCAGTTCAATAATTCTTTGTTTACATTTTTGAGGATTTGTGTGAGGAATAGACATTGCATCTTGAGCTGTATCACGATAGCCCAGACCAGTTCTTCCTCCCACTTCTATAAAAGATGCAAATCTTGACCATACAACACATGTTTCTGCTTGATACAGATTCCAAATGTTTATCATTGTATTCAGGCCATCATGAGGTGTTTTGCACTGAAAACAAGAAAGTTTATCATCCCAGTATCTTTTAAGTTCATTAAAACTCCTATCCACAGTTTCTAAATTACTATATTTTTCTTTAATTTCTTTACCTTTATTCCTATTACCAACACCTAACATAAAAATGAATCTCTTTTCTTCTCCAGGTTCTAATATAAATCTCTTGTGAAGAGAGGCACAATGGTTTCCAGTCAAGTCTTCACTATTAGAACACATACCTTTTTCAACAGCGATTGGATTTGTTTCTGTTCTGTAATTGCCTATAAATACATCTCTTACACAATCGAAACTATCAGGGTCAAAATTGGAGGCAAAATAATGATACATATCTGGTATGTAAAAGAAATCATATTCTATAATGCCATCCTTATAACTTGAACCACTTGCATAAAGACTCATTTGAAGATTTTGATTGTCAATCTCTATATGGTGATATGAAAATTCAGCATAAGTAAAAATACTAAGCTTTCTTTTACTTACTCCTGTGTTTTTCACCCTAACATCCCAAATTTCAACTGCATCATCAAGGGGTATAAAAAGCCATTGTTCAGCATGTATATTGTTGTAATCACAAATAAATTTTGAGTATGAAAGACCATGTCTGCAAATATATTTAGCAAAGTTTAAATCTTTTCCTACAGGTTGCCACGAAATACTCCAATAATCTCCTGTTTCATCATCTCTCAGATATACATAATGACCAGGTCTATCAAGTGGGATTCCGTTTTGTCTAAATCTTGTTATCCTATGATACTGGGGGGTTTTATAAAAACTATAACCACCTGCATTGTGTGAGATTACTGTACACATGTCTTTGACGCCTAGATAATTCGTCCAAGAGACGGGAATATCCGGACGTTCTATTACATATTCTCGATTTTGGTTGTCAAAGTAACCATATCTCATAAAACTTCCAACTCCTTTTTTCTACATGATTTCAAGCAGAGAACATAAAGAACTGAGTAGGTTGCATCCAGAAATATTATATCAAACACCATTCTAATTGTTAAGGTAACAATACGTTTATCCAATAAGAACGACAAAAAAAGACGAGATTAAGCAATATAGATCAAAAAATGACAAATTAAGCAAATAGAAATGGGGTTGAAGAAGGTATATAATAAAAAATAGAAAAAAATCAGGAGGTTCTTAAAATGAAGAGAAGAAAGTTTTCACAAAAGATGGTAGCGGGGGCTGTTATAGTGTGGTTTATTCTGAGCGTGATTTTAACTGGCAATATGGGATATACAAAAGCAATAGCTGCATCATCGAAGATGATTGTAGGATATTATCCAGAGTGGGCAATTTACAGTGCACATAACAATTATTATGTAGAGCATATTCCATGGGGTAAGGTGACGCATATTAATTATGCATTTGCAAAAATTCAAAACGGAGAAATTGCAGTTGTTGACTCCTGGGCAGCACTTGAAAAACCTTTTGGTGATGACACGTGGGACAAGCCTATAAAAGGGAATATTGGACAGCTGATAAAATTCAAACAGCTCTATCCAAATGTAAAAGTCCTTATTTCAGTTGGTGGATGGACTCTATCAGGAGAATTTTCAGATGTTGCGCTAACAGAGGAGAGTCGCAAGAAGTTTGCTGATAGTTGTGTAAGGTTTATTAGGCAATACAGTTTTGACGGCGTAGATATTGACTGGGAGTATCCAGTAAGTGGAGGATTGCCTACTAACAGATATCGTCCTGAAGATAAACAAAACTTCACATTACTCTTAAAAACATTGAGAGAAACATTAGATGCAGCAGGGGCTGAAGATGGTAAGCATTACCTTTTAAGCATTGCAGCTCCTGCAGGATATGAACAGATTTGGAATACTGAGCCCAACAAATATCATCAGTATGTAGATTATATCAATGTAATGAGCTATGACTATCATGGTGCATGGGAGAATGTAACTAATCATTTGGCACCATTATACAGCAACCCCAATGATCCATCTGTTCTAGAAAAGAAAGAAAGATATAATGTTGATTGGACAATCCAAGAATATATAAGACTAGGCGTTCCGAGAGAAAAAATTAATGTAGGTGTTCCATATTATTCAAGGGGTTGGAGAGAAGTTTCTACTACGCAAGGAATTAATGGATTATTTGCACCAGCAAATGGAGCTCCTATGGGGATATGGGATGATGCATCAAGTGGAGCAACAGGAACTAATCCATTCTACTATATCAAAGAAGTATTAGAAGCTGATCCTAAGTACCAGAAGTATAGAGACGAATATGCTAAGGTACCTTGGTTATGGAATGCTCAGGATCGCATAATGTATACCTATGATGATGAGGAGTCGATTGCAACAAAGTGTGACTACGTTTTAGCTAATGGATTAGGCGGGATCATGTTCTGGGAGTTATCAGGAGATTATCCATCTAAAGGAAGCACGCTTACCACTTTAATTTATAATAAGTTTGCGGGAGGAAGTACACCAACACCTACAGTAACACCAACACCAACACCTACAGTAACACCAACACCAACACCTACAGTAACACCAACACCAACACCTACAGTAACACCAACACCAACACCTACAGTAACACCAACACCAACACCTACAGTAACACCAACACCAACACCTACAGTAACACCAACACCAACACCTACAGTAACACCAACACCAACACCTACAAGTGTAGCAGAATGGCAACCGTATACAGCATATAAGGTAGGTGACATGGTAAGCTATCAAGGACAGTTATATAAATGTTTGCAGGCACATACATCGCTACCTGGGTGGGAGCCGCCGATTGTACCAGCATTGTGGACACTTGTAAATTAGTGATGAATGGATTGGTTGTGAGTGTGGAAAAAGGGGAGAGGGAGGCTCCCTCTCCCGATTTTTTGTGTTAAAACTAAGAAGAGAAAGGAAGTATAAGAAATTATGAAAGAAAATTAATTAAAAGAGCTGGGTCGATACTGTTACGTATTGTTTTATACACTATTATATTACCTACTACATTTTGTTAAATCAGAGGAGAGGGGAGAATGGCAACCGTATACAGCATATAAGGTAGGTGACATGGTAAGCTATCAAGGACAGTTATATAAATGTTTGCAGGCACATACATCGCTACCTGGGCGGGAGCCGCCGAAAGTGCCGATATTATGGAAAGTGGTAGGTGCAGCGAGTACGACACCGACACTAACGTCTGCTTCCACACCAACACCGACGGTTACACCTACCCCAACGTCAACACTTACACCATACCAACTCCAAATACTGATGAGTATGTAACATTGAAAGTTGAAATTACAACACTGTATCCATCCTTAAACATTGATTGCAGGTGAGATGAAGACCAGCTAATTAAAGTCAAAAGTTTTTAAAAAATTTTTGATAACATTTTATGGTAAAAAATTCTTTTAAAAGGGTATAAGAAGGTAAGCCCTCTATTAGAAGTTGACATAATATATGGAGGCTGAGCGCATATTATGGTTAACCAATGTTTTGTTAATAAAACAATTATTTATACGCAACAAACAGCAGTCTTGTTAAAACATTTTTGAATATGTTCTTCAGGAGTTCTAAGTTCAAAAGGCTTTTTATCACGCATAACAGCAAAGATAATGCATATGAGCTTTCTCATAACAGCACAAAATAGAACTTTTTTGTGCTTTTGTTGGCACTTTTTCTGATAGTATTCCAATAACACAGGATTACAAGGCTTAGAATCTCTTTTAGTTCTGATATTAGCAAGAGCAATTGTAAATAAGATTCTTCGCAAGATTTTAGAGCCACGTTTAGACATTTTGTTTTTTGAACCAACAAATTGCCCGGATTGATTTACGGAAGGATCAATGTCAAAGAAGGCAACAAGTTTATTGGGTTTTGAAAATTTTTTGAAATCACCTATTTCAGCAAGGATAGTTGCAGCAGTGAGAAAACCTATGCCGGGGATAGATTGAAGAAGGTTAATATTTTCGGATATTGAAGGTTGAGTCTGTGAAGACTGCTGAACAAGCTGATTTGTGACTTCAAAAATTTTGTCGATGTTCTGTTGCAAAGTCAAGACTATGTTAATGTAGACTTTAAGCATGGTAACAGTTGCCAAGTCAGATATAGAAAAAGGCTTAAATTCTTTAGCTTTTGCGATAAGTAGATCATATTTTTCTTTAGCCCATTGGTAGCTTTTTTTAGAAGTTTGTTGAATAATAGAAAAAAGTTCTTGGCTATTGGCACTTAGGATATCATCTGGTGGAGGGTATTTTTCTAATATAGCCAAGGCAGTTTTAGAGCAAATGTCAGGGAAGACCTCTTTGAAATTGAGCATAATTTGGTCGACGGTTGATATAAGTCTGTATTTGTAAGAGGTTAACTCATCGCTGAGGTTGTAGTACTGACGGCATAGGTTTTTCAAGCAATCGAGGGTTTCAGATGAAGGTTGTGCTATAGCGGAGTTAGTAAGCCTGAAGGTTAAGGCAATCCACAGGGCATCGATTTTATCATTTTTTACTTTGACTTCCTCCCGCATTTTTGATAGAGGTGAGAATTGGATGGGGTTGATAATTGCAACATTCCAGCCATTAGAAGTAAAGAAGCGGGAGAGGATTTTGTGGTAATGCCCTGTGGCTTGAGATGACGATGATAGGGCGAGCCGCGAAATCCTCTTCAACTTTTTTAAGGATTTCAATAGCCCTATCAAAGTCAGAGGGATTATTGTGATGGATAGTCAAGCGAGCGAGTATTTCATTTGTAGGAGAGATAACCACCATTTCACTGAAATATTTAGAGAGAGACTTGTCAAGAATTTTGTGTTTCCAATTTATAACGTAAATTATAAAGTTGGGTTATGTTATTGATGCATTTTCTAATACTGGGGACTCCATTTTTCCATTTTGTACGGCGTAAGTTCTCTCGCTGTAAGTAAATATTAATTTCTAAGACGCAAGCAGCTTAAAGTATCCACCTGAATTTACTTCTTGCCTTCTCAATCATGCTATTCACACATAAAGCGGCGTTTGTAGAAAAAGCTTTCTTAATTCCTCAGTGTATTTCATATGGACAGAATAAAACTCTGCTTTTTCTGATATTGCAGCAACAAAATCGAGGATATTTTGAAAGGTATCCATCGAAAAGTTCTTTAAATTTCAGTACAGCTCAATCAAAATCGGAGGAAGAAATTTTAAGTCTGTTCTTAACTCTTGTTAAAAGCAGAAAGCTTTATCTTTTGTCATATGTTTTCTGATATTTTGTTGGAAGTGGACAAAAGCAAGCTAAAGGTAAAAAAGAGGATAAGCAAGTTTGACAGCATCTATAATACCAGGAAAGTCATCGCTTATGACAATTAAAACTTCTTTAAGACCTGTTGTAATTAGATCGTCAAAAACTTTCATCCAATCAGCCTTATTTTCTTTGCCGAAGAAAGGGCAGAATACCGAAAATGTCTTTTTTACCTTTCTTAGTCGATACTGAGGCAGGCATTGCAAGTAGCAAATTTGCTCTTACAATTACCTTAACTTCACTTTTGAATAACCATCGATGATAAGAGCAAAAGCACTTGTGGGTAAGTTCTCTTTGTTTGGGAAACTCAAGCTCATTTTTAAGGTCTTCTTTGATTTTTAGTATTTCATTTTCGGAATATGGAAGATTCAAAGCTTTCAAAGTTTGGACAAGGGAACGCTCAAGAATAACCATTAACAACTAAAGACATAAGAAGGTCAGTGTACGAACTATCAACTTTTTTGTAGCGGGAAGAAGAGGATAGAAGGTCGGAAATTGGAAGTAACGTGTGCGAGGGACAGAGATTTCAAGACTTGAGGCAGGTGTTGCAAGTTTTACTTCAATAAAAACCATTACCTTTGTCATTTTTAGCAAGGTTACTTATCTTTCCGATAACGTAAAACAATCGAGCAAGTTTTACTTTTAGTTGCTTTAGAGCTGGGTGGTGAGGTTAATCACAGGAAGCAATACATATTTAATACTTGCTTCTTTTGCCATGTTTTTAGCAGTCTCAATAATTTCGTTTTTATTCATTCTTAAATAACCCCCTTTGATGATTGTTTCAATACTAATTATACAGTAGACACAATTTTATTTTAACTCCCGAGCAATCTTTATCAATAATTAATATTACTACTGCATTATACTTCTCAATTAGGTACAGAGTTATTTACGAAAACAATAAAGTTTTAATTTTGTAAGGGGAGAGAATGATGAGTACAAATAAATTTAAAAGAGAAAAAAAAACTAACAAAAAGAAATTATACAAGAAAAGCACAATGGTTATAATCTGGGTATCAATCTTGTTAATAATAGGCATTATCAGCAAATATATCTATGACATAAATACAAAAGCAAAAAGTCCATTGTTAAAAACAGTCAAAGTGCATATATATACGTTAGATGAAGTTTCATATTACTTTGTTAAGTGTATTGTACGTGATACAAGGAATGTTTATATTAAAAATTCTACTATTTTGAATACTAGCAAATTAAATACAAACAAAGTTGAATATGCATATTCAACAAAAATTGTCATTGTATTCTTTAAAACTAATTCAAATTTGCAATTCACTCAAAATCAAAAAAACAATATAACGATACTAGATTTAGGAAAAAGTTTATATAACAACAAAGATTACAATGAATATGCTTATCTTTCTCCAAAAGCGGCAGCTCGAATGTTATTTGATATTGCAAATACTTTAGGACATATTGATTTGTCTCACATAGAAAATTTTCTTAATAGATATTACCAATGCGAGAAGATTTTAATAGATGCTCACTATAAGTTAGGTTTAACAATTGCAAGACTCAACAAAGAAAAAAATAAAAAAATCGTTACATTGCTTCCATATTATAAGCAATTAGAAATAGATTATCCGTTAAAATTCAAATCTTTATATAATAGTAGAGAGGAATTTTTAGAGAAAAAAGTTATAAAAATAGAACCAAATGAGATATTGTTACTTACAAGAGAAGAAGAAAAGAATTTATACAAAAATGTTTCAGGCTATAAAATATATATAATACCTGATATTCCATATTTAGTCCAAAAAGGTGTCAAAAGCGACGATATAGCTGTTCAATGTGTTACTGAAAATGTGGAATTGCTAGACAAAATTGCAAAAAATCATTAATTTGAGAAGAAACAAACAAAATTGTTTAGGTTAAAAAGAGAGGTATGTTTACACTGAAAAAACTGTTGGTAAAAATGCATATCCAAGAAGGTAGCTTAGCAAAAAAGATTACATTATTTATGGTTGGAATTGTAGTAGTACCGCTAATTTTAATAGGTACATTTAGGTTGTTGAATAAAAAATATTACCAACAATATATAAAACAAACACAAATTATTGATTCCATTCATATGCAAAAGAAAACTTCTTGCCTTAATCATACCACAAAGAGAAGAAGATTTAAACACAGTAGTAGAAGCAGAAAGAGGGATTATAGAAAAGCTATTAGAATTAGGATAGAGACTTGTCAAGAATTTTGTGTTTCCAATTTATAACGCAAATTGTAGAGTTGAGTTATGTTATTAAGGGTCTGTAAATAATTTTGTGTATTTAAATTGAACCATCCCTCTTGGTAAGAAATCATTCAAGATAATCCTGTCTCCCTTCTATTTTTTAGTATTACCATTTTAAAAAATTTTATGCATAAATTTTTTAAAAGCTGGACAAAATTTAATACTGGGATATATTGCTCTGATTTTTCTGGTTCTAATTTGTTTTAGATTGCTTCCATGGAAGCAATCTAAAAGCGAACTGAAGTTTGTTATTAATTTATATATCCACTTAAACGCTCAGGATACATTAACAAAAGCTGGTTCAATATTATATCCCAGTTTCTGTATCTTTGCGTCCACTTTCTTACAACATTTTTTGTTGCAAGATAAAGCATCTTCTCTAACGCTGTATCGTTTGGAAATACTGATTTTGTCTTTGTCACTTTTCTAAATTGTCTGTGAACTCCTTCTATGATGTTTGTTGTATAAATTATCTTTCTAATTCTGCGGGGGAAACTTAAAAAACGAAGTCAGTAGCTCCCAATTGCTTTCCCAACTCCTGAACGCATAAGGATACTGTTTCCCCCATTTTTCTTTTACCTGATAAAAATTTTCCAGTGCTTCTTCTTCATTAGTTGCCTGATATACTTTTTTAAAATCATTTGAAAATTCTTTTATATGCTTATATGAAACATATTTGAATGAGTTGACTTGACTGATGAATAATACACCTTTGAATATCGCTTTTGGGAACACTGCTTCTATTGCCTCTTTTAAACCAGTAAGACCATCAACACAAAACAGTAATACCTCTTCTACTCCTCTTGTTTTCAGGTCATTCAAAACACCCAACCAGAATTTAGAGCTTTCACTTTCTCCAATCCATATCCCTAAAACATCCTTATATCCCTCAATGTTAATTCCTAAAACAACGTAAGCAGCTTTGTTTACAATCCTGCCTTCATCTTTTATCTTGTAATGAATTGCATCCATAAAGATAAACGGATATATCTTTTCTAACGGTCTGTTTTGCCATTCTCTTATCTCTGGTATTATTTTTTCTGTAATTTTGCTTACCATCTCAGCAGATACTTCAATACCATAAATATCTTTAATTTGCTCATGAATGTCTCGTGTTGCTATTGCTCTGGAATATAAAGCTATTATTTTATCTTCAATTTCAGAGATATCTCTCTTATATTTGGGAATTATCTTGGGTTCAAATTCACCTTCTCTGTCTCTTGGTATATCAATTTCCATCTCTCCAAATTTTGTTTTTACAGTCTTCTGAGTATATCCGTTTCGAGAGTTAGTAGTTTGTTTGTTCTTAACGTCATACTTTTCATAACCCAGAGTTTCTTCAATCTCTGCTTCTAAAAAGCTTTGAAGTACACTCTTAAACAAGTCTTTTAAGCTTTCGTAAATATCACTCACACTCTGAATATTGTTTTTTCTTATAAACTCTAAGAGCTGCTCTTTTGTTAAAACATTTTCCATAACAAAAAACCTCCTTCTTGGATATTTTTGTTTATATTCTGATTCTTACCAAGAAGGAGGTCCTTATACTTTACACAAAATTACTTATAGTCTCCCTCAACCAGCTTAAATTTTGATTAAATTTATAATATTCCCAGCTGATGCCTTTTTAGCATCGGTTAGTTTATTATTGCCTTTTTTCTTATTAAATGATTGAGGATCTTCTATTGTTAATGTTCAAAATCATTTTTGAATGAAATCTATTTTCGTGCTAACAAATGGTGGTTATCTCTCCTGCAAATGAAATACTCGCTCGCTTGACTATCCATCACAATAATCCCTCTGACTTTGATAGGGCTATTGAAATCCTTAAAAAAGTTGAAGAGGATTTCGCGGCTCGCCCTATCATCGTCATCTCAAGCCACAGGGCATTACCACAAAATCCTCTCCCGCTTCTTTACTTCTAATGGCTGGAATGTTGCAATTATCAACCCCATCCAATTCTCACCTCTATCAAAAATGCGGGAGGAAGTCAAAGTAAAAAATGATAAAATCGATGCCCTGTGGATTGCCTTAACCTTCAGGCTTACTAACTCCGCTATAGCACAACCTTCATCTGAAACCCTCGATTGCTTGAAAAACCTATGCCGTCAGTACTACAACCTCAGCGATGAGTTAACCTCTTACAAATACAGACTTATATCAACCGTCGACCAAATTATGCTCAATTTCAAAGAGGTCTTCCCTGACATTTGCTCTAAAACTGCCTTGGCTATATTAGAAAAATACCCTCCACCAGATGATATCCTAAGTGCCAATAGCCAAGAACTTTTTTCTATTATTCAACAAACTTCTAAAAAAAGCTACCAATGGGCTAAAGAAAAATATGATCTACTTATCGCAAAAGCTAAAGAATTTAAGCCTTTTTCTATATCTGACTTGGCAACTGTTACCATGCTTAAAGTCTACATTAACATAGTCTTGACTTTGCAACAGAACATCGACAAAATTTTTGAAGTCACAAATCAGCTTGTTCAGCAGTCTTCACAGACTCAACCTTCAATATCCGAAAATATTAACCTTCTTCAATCTATCCCCGGCATAGGTTTTCTCACTGCTGCAACTATCCTTGCTGAAATAGGTGATTTCAAAAAATTTTCAAAACCCAATAAACTTGTTGCCTTCTTTGACATTGATCCTTCCGTAAATCAATCCGGGCAATTTGTTGGTTCAAAAAACAAAATGTCTAAACGTGGCTCTAAAATCTTGCGAAGAATCTTATTTACAATTGCTCTTGCTAATATCAGAACTAAAAGAGATTCTAAGCCTTGTAATCCTGTGTTATTGGAATACTATCAGAAAAAGTGCCAACAAAAGCACAAAAAAGTTCTATTTTGTGCTGTTATGAGAAAGCTCATATGCATTATCTTTGCTGTTATGCGTGATAAAAAGCCTTTTGAACTTAGAACTCCTGAAGAACATATTCAAAAATGTTTTAACAAGACTGCTGTTTGTTGCGTATAAATAATTGTTTTATTAACAAAACATTGGTTAACCATAATATGCGCTCAGCCTCCATATATTATGTCAACTTCTAATAGAGGGCTTACCTTCTTATACCCTTTTAAAAGAATTTTTTACCATAAAATGTTATCAAAAATTTTTTAAAAAACTTTTGACTTTAATTAGCTGGTCTTTAATGATTGTTTCAATACTAATTATACAGTAGAAACAACTTTATTTTGAGTCCCAGACTTTCTGAATTTCGCAGATGTATAAGGGTTTTCAGGGACTGGTTTTCAGAGATAGTGAATTCCTTTGATGTTCCGTATACAAATAGCACAACAGAAGGTTTTAACAACAAGATAAAGGTGTTAAAGAAGAATGCATTTGGATATAGAAATTTTGAAAGATTTAGAAAGAGGATTTTATACAGTTGTGGTAGTTAGAAGTTGGAAAGTGAATATTTAAAACCCGCCGGAGGGGTGGGGAAAGGTAGTATTGAGTTTTTAAAATTATTTTCCTATAAGAGGTATATATGATATTAAATGTATGGTTGATAAAACTAAAAAGGTGGGCATTCAGAATACCCACCCCAACTCTTGACAAAGAACCATAACCTAAAGCTATTGTTTAAAAGACGTAATTTGTAATTTTTAGAACATTCAGAAAATTTTAAAACACTATAAAATAGCAAAATATAACAATCTAAAGCAAAAATCGACAATATAGTCCTATATACGTGCAAACAAAAATGAATTATAGTTAAAATAGACGAAAAATTAGATGATTATGAGAAAAAAATTGACAAGTTTTTGCAATTAATAGTATTTTTCTAACAGTTAACTAAAAAGTTCAAAAAGTATTTGGAACAAACGAGACGAAAATACCAGATAGAAAGTGTAGTCATTTTAAATGAATTTATACAAGTGTTTTAATTGTGTCGATTTAGTAAAATTGGCAAAAACGCTTGAGATAAGCGTTTTGCGAATAAAATTATTTATCAAAAGAGGGAGGTAAGGGAGTATGTTACTAGAGAGGCGATTAGCCAGAAGAGTATTAGGGTTAATGATGTTAGTTGTGTTTGTAGCAGGTGTATTTATGGCTCCACTAGGAGGAGTTAGTGGAGGGAATAGCGTATATGCAGCGACGGCGAAAAGTCATGGCAGACAAGTGATAGGGTATATAACACAGTGGGATGCATGGAAAGACAGCAAAGCGGGAGTACCGGCACAGGGTGCATTGACGCATCTTAATGTAGATATGAGTCAGTACACGATTTTGAACTTTTCATTTTTTGGAGTAGCGAAGGATGGGTCATTGCACAGTGGAGATTACAGGAATAAGAACATATATCAACCTGATGCAGTGCAAGAGCCAGCTCCACTATTTTATACCGATATATACAGCAGTTGGGATTTATATATTGTATTTGGGGAGATAGAGCCGGTATATTATATTGATGAGAAAGTGGCAGAGAGGGCTAAGCAACAGGGATTTGATGTGAAGGTTGGAGGAAGTACATGGTCGAACCCATTGTGGAATGCTTACAATCAACCGTTGCCATTGCCATTGAAGAAGGAAGGAGGAGCACCGGGATTACTTGAATTAGCGCATGCAAATGGGGTAAAGGTGCTTGCATCTATAGGTGGTTGGAGTATGTGCAAGCATTATCCTGAGGTGGCAGCTGACCCAGCGAAGAGGAAGAGATTTGTTGAGGACTGTGTGAAATTAATAAAGATAGGATTTGACGGAATAGATCTTGACTGGGAATATCCAGGACCATTTGAGGGCATGAATTTTAGGGGGACAGAAGCTGACTACGATAATTTTCTTACATTGGTAAAGGAGATAAGAGCGGCTATAGGACCTGATAAGTTATTGACATCATGTTTTTCAGCGGATTATAGGAAGATACAGGGTTTTAACTGGAAGGAGTTAGACAAGTATCTTGATTATTACAATTTTATGACATATGATTTTAATGGTGGATGGTCAGACAAAGCGGGGCACAATTCACCAGTGCATAATTACAGTGGAGCAGAGGTACCATTTTTCAACTGGGACAGGTTATATCAAGAGATAGAGAGACTGGGGATAAACAAGAACAAGGTTAACTTTGGAATACCTTTTTATGGTAGAGGGGTTATAACGAATGGACCGGCAGCATTAAATGCTCCGACATTGAAGAGGCAGGAGACAGTTCAACCGGATGGACCTATAACGACAGCAGCGGACTTTGTTAACTGGCCGAGAGATGTATATGATGGGACACCTAACTATTTTTATATTAAACAGACGGCATTGAAGGCTGGAAGTGGCTGGACAAGGCATTGGGATGATGAGGCAAAAGTGCCGTATTTGACAAAAGATAATTATTTTTTGAGTTATGACGACGAAGAATCTGTTGGATATAAGGCGAAGTATATAGTAGATAAGGGATTAGCGGGATGCATTATATGGAATGTATTTGGTGATTTAGAGTTTGGAGGAACGCAGATTAATTATGGTAACAAGTTAAAGAAATGGACAGATGTAAAGAGTCCATTGGTACACAAGATAAACGAGGTATTTGCAGCGAGCGGGGTTCTGCCGACACCGACGGTAACGCCAAGCCCGACACCGACAGCGACACCGACGCCAACGCCAACAGCAACAGCGACACCGAAACCGACAGTAACGCCAAGTCCAACGTCTACACCAACGCCGAGTACAACGCCAACAGCGACACCGAAACCAACGACTACACCGAGCCCAACACCGACGGTAACGCCAAGCCCGACACCGACAGCGACACCGGTAGTAGGTATTGAGGCATGGCAGGCATACAAGAGCTATAAGGTAGGGGACAGGGTAAGCTATGAAGGCAAGGTATATGAATGTTTGCAGTCGCACACATCGTTGCCTGGATGGGAGCCACCGAATGTGCCAGCGTTGTGGAAGCAGGTAAGTGGTAGTGTAGTGACACCAAGCCCAAGCCCGACGCCGACAGCGACGCCAACGCCAACAGCGACACCGAAACCAACGACTACACCAAGTCCAACACCGACGGTAACGCCAAGCCCGACACCGACAGCGACACCGGTAGTAGGTATTGAGGCATGGCAGGCATACAAGAGCTATAAGGTAGGGGACAGGGTAAGCTATGAAGGCAAGGTATATGAATGTTTGCAGCCGCACACATCGTTGCCTGGATGGGAGCCACCGAATGTGCCAGCGTTGTGGAAGCAGGTAAGTGGTAGTGTAGTGACACCAAGCCCAAGCCCGACGCCGACAGCGACGCCAACGCCAACAGCGACACCGAAACCAACGACTACACCAAGTCCAACACCGACGGTAACGCCAAGCCCGACGTCTACACCAACGCCGAGTACAACCCCAACACCGACACCAAGTGCAACCCCAACGCCAACAGCTACACCAACAGCAACTCCTTCTCCGACGCCTACAGCAACAAGTGGTCTGCCATCAAAGATATTGGTGGGATACTGGCATAATTTTGATAATGGCTCGACTGTAATTAAATTAAGAGATGTTTCACCTAAGTTTGATGTAATAAATGTTGCGTTTGGAGAACCTGCTAGTCCGGGTAGTGGGAAAATAGTATTTAAACCATTCAACGCTACAGAAGATGAGTTTAAACAAGATATTAAATACTTGCAGTCAAAAGGGAAAAAGGTTTTATTGTCAATTGGTGGTGCTAATGGCGTTGTTGAATTAACTGATAGCGTAAAAACAAATGATTTTATAAATTCAGTAATTGATTTAGTAAAATATTATGGCTTCGATGGCATTGATATTGACATAGAAGGTAGCTGTATCGCAGTTGACCAGGGAGATACAGATATAAAGAATCCAAAATCAGCAAAAGTGGTTAATATGATAAATGCATTGAAAACTATATGTGATAAAATGGGACCAAACTTTATGCTTACGATGGCACCAGAAACAGCACACGTTCAGGGTGGATATTCAGTTTATGGAGGACCATGGGGAGCATATTTACCAGTGATTTATGCGTTAAGAGATAAAATCACTTTTGTTCAAGTTCAGCACTATAATTCAGGTTCTATGGTAGCGTTAGATGGCAGAGCTTATTCCCAGGGAACAGCTGATTTTCATGTTGCAATGGCTGAAATGTTGATAAAAGGATTCCCCGTAGCCGGCAATCCGAACAATGTATTTCCTGGTTTAAGAGAAGATCAAGTAGTAATTGGTATACCGGCTTGTCCAAATGCTGCAAGTGGAGGATATACAAAACCAAACGATATGATAAAAGCTCTTGATTATTTAATATTGGGTAAGTCATACGGTGGTTCATACAAACTTGTTAATAGTGCTGGGTATAAGAATTTCAGAGGTCTTATGACATGGTCAATAAACTGGGATGCTTACTATAATTACGAGTTTTCAAACACGTACAGAGCATATTTTGATAATCTCAAGTAAGTCAGCTTTACTTAGGCTTAGTTAGTAATGTGTCATGGAAGAAGTTCGAATGAACTTCTTCCATGATGCTATATATTGCTAAAAAAGTTAGTAGATGTTTGCAAAAATGATTGGTGATTGAAGGTAAGAGATACCAATACCAACATGAAATACAATCAAGATACGAAAAGAAAAGCAAAATGATAACCAAATATTATCAATACCAACGAAATTAATCGGCAATAAATATATGACAAAAATTTGCAAGTTTAAAAAGACAATAGTATCCTAAGCCTTCTAGCTTCTTGGCTTTAGAAGGTTAAGTAAAAAACAAAGCCATAGATTTTTGGTAGATTAATAATTATAAGAAAAATTGTAGTTTTAAGCGACAAGTTTTTTGAGTTTGTTAAGCTTTTTGATAGTTAATTTAAAGCATTAGAGTTTGATATTGTGAGCAAGGATAAACAAAAGTGAGTAAGTAATTGTAGAGAGTAAGAAATCAGAGAAGATAGAAATATGGTCATAAGTACAGATGACATCGGAGCCCATATAGGATTTTAGGTGATAAATAGTCTGCTCAACAAGCGACACGTTTATTGTAGAGGTCTAAAAACTCCTGAGAATTTCTGCTCAGACCTGGGAAAGAGTGAAAATCGTCAGGGTAAGTGTAGAACATTCTACCTGATTCAGAGAAAGTAACAAGGCTTAAGGGCAAGAGCAAATGCGTTTGCCATCTTTGTAAGAAGACATAGGGCAAGTCCATTTAAGACGGACAGAACGATTTTTACCCTGACATTTACTTTCAGGTTTAAAAGGTTTATTGACCTTTTTGCAGAATGGAACGCTATCTTCAGAAATAACGATATTAGGGCTTAAAATAGGTGTAGTATTTTTAGAGGCTCTTGGATTTAGAAGGATATGGAACATTGCCAAAAAGAATTGCAGAAAGAGCGAAATTCATTGCAGTATAAGGAGAACAGCACGAAGCTGGGTAAGGGTATTGAGTTTGAGTAGTTTTTGGGCAAAGAAGCACAGAAGGATAGATTCTAAGGAGAATTGTCTATGCTTACCAAAGTATTTGTAGTAAGCGTTGTAGAAAGAAGAAGGTATGTAGTGGGATAAATCGATGAATTTATTAAATAAGCCCAAGAGAGTATCAAGAGTTGTAGAGAGCCGAAGCCTTTTGAGGAGGGAACCAAACTTTTTTGAATCTTTATAAAGCTTGATAACGCTCATATTGAGCGTTTCTGCAAAAGGCTAATATTGTTGAAAAAGTTAGGAGGTATAGGAGTTCATGTTTTCCAGAAAAGCAAGAATAATAACCTCTATAATTTTAATCACAAGCTTTTTTACGTTTGTATTCGTTCCAGTATTAGTTAAATCGGAAAGTATTGAGGCATGGCAGGCATACAAGAGCTATAAGGTAGGGGACAGGGTAAGCTATGAAGGCAAGGTATATGAATGTTTGCAGCCGCACACATCATTGCCTGGATGGGAGCCACCGAATGTGCCAGCGTTGTGGAAGCAGGTAAGTGGTAGTGTAGTGACACCAAGCCCAAGCCCGACGCCGACAGCGACGCCAACGCCAACAGCGACACCGAAACCAACGACTACACCAAGTCCAACACCGACGGTAACGCCAAGCCCGACACCGACAGCGACACCGGTAGTAGGTATTGAGGCATGGCAGGCATACAAGAGCTATAAGGTAGGGGACAGGGTAAGCTATGAAGGCAAGGTATATGAATGTTTGCAGCCGCACACATCGTTGCCTGGATGGGAGCCACCGAATGTGCCAGCGTTGTGGAAGCAGGTAAGTGGTAGTGTAGTGACACCAAGCCCAAGCCCGACGCCGACAGCGACGCCAACGCCAACAGCGACACCGAAACCAACGACTACACCAAGTCCAACACCGACGGTAACGCCAAGCCCGACGTCTACACCAACGCCGAGTACAACCCCAACACCGACACCAAGTGTAACCCCAACGCCAACAGCTACACCAACAGCAACTCCTTCTCCGACACCGCTCGATGAATTGAATATAAAATTCAACAAAACGTATGAAGACGATAAGACAATAAAAGGTGTTATAATTATTGAAAATCCAAATAAATCTTATGTTTATAATGGTTCGTATTTTGCAATATACGACATAACATTTGAAACTAGTTCGAAGGTTGTAAAAATGACAAATAAAAATGGCACTATATTGTTTAACCAAGATGGAGGAACAGTTATTGTAGATTTAGGATATCAAAGTCTCTTTGATTTAGGAACAAAAGTAGAAATTGAAATTGAGCTCAGTAAAGCAGGAGATAATATTTACCCAGCTAATTTTAAACCACACTATGCAAGAGGAGAAGACATAAGGTATCCAGAGTATGGAAGATTACCGAACACATTTAAAAAAGGAATGGATAGTTATAAAATAAGTGATTTAGTTGAAGATTTTAGCGATTTTCATAATTCTGAGAATAAAAAAATAAATGATAAAATGATTGTTTATAATCCGCCATATAAAACTCAAATTTTAATTGGGCTTCCAGAAAAAGTTGATTATCCTGTTAATGGTTACAATAATATCAAAATTTTTGTTCCGAACAAGTATGTAGCAATGGGAATTGCCTGGGTATATGAAATATTCAAAATAAATCCAAATTATATGTGTGCATTAGGTACAAAAGAGAATTTTACATTTGGAGTTTTACCCGTTGAAACAGGTATTCCTGGCATAAAAGTAAATGTGGATGGTAAAGAGTATATTTGGCCAATAGTGATTAACCATCCAGATGGGCCATTTCAACAGGAATCCCCAAACTTTAATGATTGTGTAAAATATTTTAGGGATTTGTTCCCGGATAACGCAAAACATGAAGATTTTGTTACGGTATCATCTGACTTTGAAGATCTAAGATGGATAACAAGTGCGATTTCATCAGGAATTAGTTTAACTGTCACAAGAGAAACTCTCTACGGCAGTAGATTAACTCGATATAACGATTTTATGGACAATGCTAAGGATCCATGGGCAGAACAAGAGATACTTACGTTTGGTTACAATCGTGGCATAGGTTCTTTGTGCTCTAAAAAGTTATTTACAGATAACAGAGAGAAAGCTATCAATTCATTGGAAATTTGGAAGGACTTTGACATGGGTGGATTTGCATCACATGTTCCAACTGTTATGGCAATAGTTGATGCCATGAATAATGCAAATAGATTTTACGATGCAGAGCTAACTGAAAATGATGTAATTGCTTTTATAAATGCACTAAAGAAATTCTATGCAAAGTCGGTGGACGACAAGACATGGGATGATATGATAAAAAATGTGAAAGCAGTTTATAAAACATTAGCTGACTACAGGAAGTCAAATACTATTTCATATAGGTATGATTTTCTAACTGTAATAAGAGTAATCAAACAATATTTACCTCAACCCTATGTTCCGAGACCTACGGGTGCAGATTGGTACTATTTAGTAAAGAACTTGCAACCGTAAAAATACAAAGACAAGAAATTTGGAGCTGGTCTCATCGAGACAGAGAATCCAATATACCTGTAATAAGAGGATTAAATCTTAAAAAGTTTATTTAAAGTACAGATGAGTATCAGAAGGTTATTTCAAGGAGCAACAGTGTGGTTCGGATGAGACCAGCAAAAAAATATTTTAGCCTTGTAAATGATGAAGGTTTTAAGGCAGCAAAAAAGGATTTTATGCTGCCTTGAAATAAAGAATCAAAAGAGGGAGGTAAGGGAGTATGTTACTAGAGAGGCGATTAGCCAGAAGAGTATTAGGGTTAATGATGTTAGTTGTGTTTGTAGCAGGTGTATTTATGGCTCCACTAGGAGGAGTTAGTGGAGGGAATAGCGTATATGCAGCGACGGCGAAAAGTCATGGCAGACAAGTGATAGGGTATATAACACAGTGGGATGCATGGAAAGACAGCAAAGCGGGAGTACCGGCACAGGGTGCATTGACGCATCTTAATGTAGATATGAGTCAGTACACGATTTTGAACTTTTCATTTTTTGGAGTAGCGAAGGATGGGTCATTGCACAGTGGAGATTACAGGAATAAGAACATATATCAACCTGATGCAGTGCAAGAGCCAGCTCCACTATTTTATACCGATATATACAGCAGTTGGGATTTATATATTGTATTTGGGGAGATAGAGCCGGTATATTATATTGATGAGAAAGTGGCAGAGAGGGCTAAGCAACAGGGATTTGATGTGAAGGTTGGAGGAAGTACATGGTCGAACCCATTGTGGAATGCTTACAATCAACCGTTGCCATTGCCATTGAAGAAGGAAGGAGGAGCACCGGGATTACTTGAATTAGCGCATGCAAATGGGGTAAAGGTGCTTGCATCTATAGGTGGTTGGAGTATGTGCAAGCATTATCCTGAGGTGGCAGCTGACCCAGCGAAGAGGAAGAGATTTGTTGAGGACTGTGTGAAATTAATAAAGATAGGATTTGACGGAATAGATCTTGACTGGGAATATCCAGGACCATTTGAGGGCATGAATTTTAGGGGGACAGAAGCTGACTACGATAATTTTCTTACATTGGTAAAGGAGATAAGAGCGGCTATAGGACCTGATAAGTTATTGACATCATGTTTTTCAGCGGATTATAGGAAGATACAGGGTTTTAACTGGAAGGAGTTAGACAAGTATCTTGATTATTACAATTTTATGACATATGATTTTAATGGTGGATGGTCAGACAAAGCGGGGCACAATTCACCAGTGCATAATTACAGTGGAGCAGAGGTACCATTTTTCAACTGGGACAGGTTATATCAAGAGATAGAGAGACTGGGGATAAACAAGAACAAGGTTAACTTTGGAATACCTTTTTATGGTAGAGGGGTTATAACGAATGGACCGGCAGCATTAAATGCTCCGACATTGAAGAGGCAGGAGACAGTTCAACCGGATGGACCTATAACGACAGCAGCGGACTTTGTTAACTGGCCGAGAGATGTATATGATGGGACACCTAACTATTTTTATATTAAACAGACGGCATTGAAGGCTGGAAGTGGCTGGACAAGGCATTGGGATGATGAGGCAAAAGTGCCGTATTTGACAAAAGATAATTATTTTTTGAGTTATGACGACGAAGAATCTGTTGGATATAAGGCGAAGTATATAGTAGATAAGGGATTAGCGGGATGCATTATATGGAATGTATTTGGTGATTTAGAGTTTGGAGGAACGCAGATTAATTATGGTAACAAGTTAAAGAAATGGACAGATGTAAAGAGTCCATTGGTACACAAGATAAACGAGGTATTTGCAGCGAGCGGGGTTCTGCCGACACCGACGGTAACGCCAAGCCCGACACCGACAGCGACACCGACGCCAACGCCAACAGCAACAGCGACACCGAAACCGACAGTAACGCCAAGTCCAACGTCTACACCAACGCCGAGTACAACGCCAACAGCGACACCGAAACCAACGACTACACCGAGCCCAACACCGACGGTAACGCCAAGCCCGACACCGACAGCGACACCGGTAGTAGGTATTGAGGCATGGCAGGCATACAAGAGCTATAAGGTAGGGGACAGGGTAAGCTATGAAGGCAAGGTATATGAATGTTTGCAGCCGCACACATCGTTGCCTGGATGGGAGCCACCGAATGTGCCAGCGTTGTGGAAGCAGGTAAGTGGTAGTGTAGTGACACCAAGCCCAAGCCCGACGCCGACAGCGACGCCAACGCCAACAGCGACACCGAAACCAACGACTACACCAAGTCCAACACCGACGGTAACGCCAAGCCCGACACCGACAGCGACACCGGTAGTAGGTATTGAGGCATGGCAGGCATACAAGAGCTATAAGGTAGGGGACAGGGTAAGCTATGAAGGCAAGGTATATGAATGTTTGCAGCCGCACACATCGTTGCCTGGATGGGAGCCACCGAATGTGCCAGCGTTGTGGAAGCAGGTAAGTGGTAGTGTAGTGACACCAAGCCCAAGCCCGACGCCGACAGCGACGCCAACGCCAACAGCGACACCGAAACCAACGACTACACCAAGTCCAACACCGACGGTAACGCCAAGCCCGACGTCTACACCAACGCCGAGTACAACCCCAACACCGACACCAAGTGCAACCCCAACGCCAACAGCTACACCAACAGCAACTCCTTCTCCGACGCCTAACACAAATGAGAGTATAACAGTTAAAGTGGAAATAACAGCTCTTTATCCGTCACTTAATATTGATACAGGTGAAATGAAGGGTGGAGGAAGTGTAAGGTTAACGATTAAGAACACTACAAATGTGACATTTAAAAATTGGTCGATGACAATGACATGGCTCTCAACACCATCATTGTTTGGAGATGGAACGTGCACAAAAGTTGACAGCAAGACAATAAGACTTACTAAACAGGCATGGGGGACATCTGAGTTCGCTCCGGGGTCTACATTAAAGTTTGAAGGTAATCCTAGCTGGAATGATTTTGTGGAATTTTTACCCTATGACTTTGTTTTTAAAGATGAAGATACCGGCAAAATTTATAAGGTGAACATTGATACAAGTGGAACAGGTGTATATTGTAGACCACCAGCTCAAAATCCAAAAGATAATAAAAAGGTAGTAGCATACTATCCTAACTTTGATATTGAAAATGCAAAAGCATCTTTGAAAAAATATATAAATTATATTGATCAAATTAGGGTAGAATGGTATGCCCTAAAAGATAATGGTGTGTTAGGTGCAGCTGAGGCATCAGGGATTGATGCAAATACTTTAAATTATTGGTATGATGATGAAGTAGTTACACTTGCAAAACAAAAAGGGAAAGAGTTGATAGCAGTAATTAACAATTATAACAGCAAAAAAGATGATTTTGACCCTGACAGAGCAAGAGCAATGCTATCTAATCCTCAGTTAATGGAAAAACATATTCAGGACATAGTTAATTTAGCGGTAAGTAAGAATTTTGATGGAATTGATATTGATTATGAAAACCTCTATTCTTCAGATAAAGATTTATATGCAACATTTATTGAAAAATTGGGAGCTGCGCTTCATGCAAAGGGTAAAAAACTTACAACAGCTGTTTATGCGAAAGTAGGAGATGGTACATGGAATGGTCCAATGGCACAGGATTTTAAACGAATTGGTGCAGCTGTTGATGAAATGTCTGTAATGACTTATGATTTACATTGGGGAACAAGTGGTCCTGGAATAATTTCAGCAAATGACTGGGCAAATGATTGCTTATGGTATGCAATAACACAGGTTGACGATCCAGCAAAAGTCCAATTGGGAATACCATTCTACGGCAGAGATTGGGGCGGACAACCATGGGGAGTTCCTGCTCCAGGTGTTACTTATACGGAAGCTATGGAACTTGTAAAACAATATAATCCGAAGATAAGTCATGATCCAAATGGTGGAGATGCGTATTTCACTTATACAAAGAATGGCGTTCAACACACTGTTTACTATCAAGATGGTTATTCAATTGGATTTAAATTGGATACATTTGATGAACATGGATTAGGATATTATAGCAAAGGAATTATAATATGGAGACTAGGCAGTGAAGGAGATGAGATGTGGCAAGCAATTGCACAAAAGTTAAAGAATTCAAAATAGGCTTTGGTTTAAAGATTTGATCAAAAGAGGCTACCCAAGGGGTGTTTTGGCCTTTAAAAATTGGGTAGCCTCTTAATAAACTTTTTTGTAATTGTGGCTTGTCAAGATTGTAATCAGAGACAAATAAAATTTTATTTTAAAGAATTATCCGAATTATATTTGTTTAAGATTTTGTAGTGCGTTGATTTCAAAAATATGTGACTGTAATATATGGAGTGGTAAAATGATAAAGGTAATTAGATATAAAGAGATAAAAGTTCTTATTTTTCTTCTCATTTTGTATAGTGTTATAGTATATTATAGAATCGGTAGTAAAGATATACCTGTAACATATTGGAGACCGATAGATAGAGATAGTATTGTTGAAATAAAATTTGAGAAACCTTTTTTTGTAAAGAATCTAATAATATATTTTGGATATGGAAGTGGGAAATTACAAGTAGGAATTGAGTCGAGTGATAAAAATTTAAATATTATAGACATTGATAGTAAAAATTTTCATTATACATCAATAGCAAAGGTACATAGTTATGTGAAGAGAATAGTTATTTTTGTTAAAGAACCTGGAGTAAATATAAATGAAATAGCGTTGATTGACAGAAATAATAAAATTATTTCTAATAAAAACTTTACTTATAAGTACATAAGGATGGGTAGAGCAAATGGTGAATTGAAAAATTTATTTGATGAACAATTAAAAGTTCGGATAAGTCAATCTTATGTATATAATAGCTACTATGATTTTGATGAGATTTATCATGCAAGAACAGCATACGAATTTGCATATGGTCTTCCTCCCTATGATTTAGTTCATCCTCCGCTTGGTAAATACATAATAATGTTAGGAATAAAGCTTTGGGGTCCAACACCTTTTGGATGGAGATTTTTCAATGCATTATTTGGCATTATGAATTTGCTTTTGATATATATACTACTATTTAATTTATTTAAGAAACATTCAGTTGCACTTTTAGGTGCAGGATTATTTTCAGTGGATTTTATGAATTTTACTATGTCTAGATGGGCAAATCTCGATACTTTTACTGTATTTTTTGTGCTTTTAACATACATATTGGCATTGAAAGCTTTTGAAGAGATAGAAAAAAATGAAAAAAATGCAAAGAGAAAATTTTACATGTATTCATTAATGACAGGGATATGTACGGGGTTAGCATTTTCCTGTAAGTGGAATACATTATATTCTATAAGTCCGCTATTATTTATATTGATATTTAAATTATTAAGCCAAAAAAATATTTTAAAAATAAAGCTGACAACACAATAAAAGAAAGATTTGAAATGTTGATAAAATCTCTTTTAACAGCTATTACTTCGGCTAGTATTATATATTTCATTGTGTATTTACCTGTCACAATTAAGAGTGGAAATTTAATGACTGATTTTATTATGTTACAGAAACATATATTGAAATATCATTCCGGGCTGCAAGCAACTCATCCATTTTCGTCAAAGTGGTACGAATGGCTAATTCTTAAAAAACCAGTTTGGATTTTCTTTGACAGCAGCTTACCTCCTTATTTAAAGTCTGTAGTGGTTATCATGGGTAATCCAGCTATTTGTTATGTTGGGCTAATTATGGTGATAGTTGGTTTGTTCGAATCAATATATAACAAAGAAAAACGGGAAAAGTTAATGATTCCTTTTTTAGGATATACATTTTCAATATTGCCATGGATATTTGTAAGCAGGATAACTTTTTTATATCATTATTACTTAGCTATTCCATTCTTGATAATGAATATAGTTGTGGTATATGAAAATACAAAACTAGCTTATAAAAAACAATTAGCTATTATTTTGTTTATAATTTCAGCACTGTTTTTTGTATTATTTTATCCGGTGATTTCGGGTATGCCGGTGCAAAATGGTTACATAGAAAAAATAAAAATATTTAAATCATGGGTATTTTAAATTTAACATATACGAAAGGAAAGGATTACTAGTAAGATGCTCAGCGAAAAACTCAGAAAATCGAATGTTTCAGAAAAATTTGTCACAGTTGTATTTTTAACATTACTGTTTTTTATAATAGATAGAGTTTTGATGCTGTTAGTAAATATTAAGATGGAGAGTAAAATTAAAGAAACTTTTATTCTTTTTTTTAGTTTTCTCATAATTTATTTTATAATTTTGTTATTAATAATAATAAAAGATTTTGACGAAAAAAGAAATATTAAAATATATACTATAGTTATTTTATTTTTGTTATCTCTGATTGTCAAAATTTACTTTGCAATCAAGATTAACGGTTTTCCAACAGATGTAGGATGTTTTATCTATTGGGGTGATATTGCTTCCGAAAATATAAAAAAATTATACAGTGGCAATGTTTTTATTGATTATCCGCCATTGTATATACTATTGTTAGGTCTTTTGATAAAAATAAATCTTTTACAAGATAAGATATTGCTTATAAAATTGATACCAATTATTTGTGATTTGCTTTTAAGTATTCTGTTTTTGTTTTACTATAAAAACAAGAGTAAACTGTCGAACAAAGAAATTGTTATATTAGTATGTATATTCTATTTATATAACCCATTGGTAATATTAGATTCCTCATTATGGGGGCAATGTGATAGTGTTTTGTTGCTACTTATTGTGTTGTCACACTTATTGTATGAAAAAAAGAAGTATTTATTTTCAATTGTTGTAGCTTCATTATCGATTATGATTAAACCACAGGCAATTTTTTATGCTATAATATTGTTAGGTGTTTTGGCTCTACAAGCTTATCTGACAAAGAGATATCCGCTGTTTTTAATGCAAGTAGTATTATTTTTAATTCCATTTGCTTTAGTGTCAATTTTACTAAAACCAGGAGAAGATAACTTATGGTTACTAAAATTGTATCTTAGAACAATAAATGAGTATCCATATACTAGTTTAAATGCATTAAATGTGTATACGATTTTAAAGATGAATTGGATTCCTATAAACAGTATTTACAAAGTAGTGAGTTCTGTTGTTGTTTCAGTTTTTATTATCTTTACAATGATATTGTATTATAAAATCGAAAATAAAAAAGTAGATTCTTCTGTTTTAAATCAATATATGCTCTTTAGTGTGGTAATGCTTTATCTGATAGTATTTACATTTTCAATTGGTATGCATGAAAGATATAGTTATATTCCGGTATTGTTAATGCCATTTGTTTTGATACCAAAACAAAAATTTCATTTAACAATATTTAGTTTCTTTATACTAAACAATGTGTTTAATACCTTAGCAGTTCTTATACTCTCCCAAAGTAATCAGTTTCAGCTGTATATTAGTCCCGTAGAACAACTGATTTCATTATTTAATGTTATTCTAACTATCTATTTGATAAGATACTGGATTTTTTTCTGCAAAATCAGTTCAGACATGATAGTTAATTTGAAATGATGGGTATAGTTTATTTAAATAGAGTATAATTTATTTCAAATGGTATGAAATAAATATAATATAGCTTGTTAGACGTATTTTGGACAAAAGAGGTGTATTAAAAAATGGAAAAGTTAATTAAAAAGACAAATGTTCAAAAAAACAGTCTTGCCCAAAAGATTTCTCTTCTTATGATGGGAGTTGTTATGGTTCCATTGCTTCTAGTTGCTACAATTGCTACCTTCTCCTTTTCAAATGCAGTTGTAAATAAAGCTAAAATCAGTATGCTTTCCACAACAATCCAAACAGGCAAGTACATAGACCAGACGTTGAAAAATGTAGCTGATATCTCACATCAATTTTTATCGAACGAAATAACACAAAAGTATTTTTCTCCTGTAAGTAGTGTAGACGAACTGGAAAGATATAATTTGAGGTTAAATATATCTAAAATGTTAAGAAATATTCCTATAGCATACAATTACATAGCAGGTGTGTATGTGTTGACTGAACCTGAAACAACAATGACATATCCTGAAGTTGATAATAAGAAGATAGACTTTGCAAGGTTACAAAAATCCAAATGGTACGAACAAATAATGAAAAGTGAAAACAAAGCGGTGTGGATAGACAATCACGTAGAAAATTTTGATGAAATTATGCAAAAAAATAATATTTCTATGCCGGAATATGTAATTTCGTTTGGAAGGGCATTTGTTGATATTGGGACAGCAGATGTCATAGGAATAATGTTGGTGGATTTGAAACCAGAAACATTTAAAGACATCTTGTCATCTGGGAGGTTGTCCACAAATGGTAAACTAGTGGTTCTTACTCCTGCTGGCAAGGTAATAACTGCTGAAGGAAAAACAGATAAGTCTTATTTAAGTCAAAGTGTATTCAATACGGTTGAAAGATTATCTAAAAATAAGGACTCTGGTATATTTACAGCGAGAGAGAAAAAGAATGAAAATCTTATTTGCTATTACAAAAGCCCGGAAACAAATTTCATATATATTGGTATAATTCCAATACGCGATTTAACAGTCGATGCAGTGAAGTTGAGAAATGTCATAGTATTTATTACTATCATATTTGTTCTACTAGCAATGGCAATAGGTATGATGTTTACATTTAATATAGTCAAAGATATAAGAAAGGTTTTAGAGGTTATTTATGAAATATCAAAAGGAAATCTGACAAGAGGATGTTCAATTAATAGAAAAGATGAAATTGGAATTATTGCAAATGGTATAAATGAGATGCTTGAAAGTTTAAGAAAATTAATAACACAAAATAAAAATCTGGTCCAGATAGTAAACAATATATCAAATACAATGAATATAGCTACGGATGAAATAAACACTGCAACAAGGGAGATAGCAAATGCTATTCAAGATATTGCAAATGGTGCAGGAGATCAAGCTTCAGATGCTTCTAATATTACACGTAATATGAACAAATTCAGTAATAAGTTGACAGAAGTAATAGCGGATTATGGGGTAATCCATGACTTAACAGGTGTGCTTAAAAACACAACCGAAGTAGGTTTAGAAAATGTAGAACAATTAATATCTATTTACACCAGAACTTCAAACAGTACAAGATATTTAATTAATAATGTAAAGGAATTGCAAGATTATTTTAAATCAGTGTGCAAAATAACAAATATATTGAAAACATTAACTCAACAAACAAAGTTAGTGTCTCTAAATGCATCAATTGAAGCTGCCAAAGCTGGGGAAATAGGGCTTGGCTTTGCGGTTGTTGCGCAGGAGATAAAGAAGTTATCGGCTCAGGCAATGGATTTCACCAAGGAAATAGAGGGAATAATATCAAGAATGGCTAAAGTTACTAATCAAACAGAGAATATTGTCAATGAAGTTGAAACGACATTTGGTATTTTAACAAGTTCAGTTGAAGATGTAAAAAAGTCATTTATAACTATTGACAATAATACAAAAGAACTGGACAGGAGAGCTGATAAAATCTACGAGGCAATGATGGAAATTAACAAAGAAAAAAACAATATTTACTCAGGAATAGAAAATATTTCATCTGTCACAGAAGAAACGGCAGCATCGACAGAAGAAGTTTCAGCTTCGGTAGAAGAACTTTTAGCCAATATTGAAGAGCTAACTAAAATGGCGGGAGAATTAAAAAATATGTCAGATGAACTCAATGAAGCTGTCAATAAATTTATAATTTAAAAATTTAAAACAGCAAAAAATATAAAGAAAGGACCGATTACAATGATAAAAGTCTATTTTGTGATTCCTTGTTTTAATGAGGAAGAGGTATTACCATTTACGGTTGAGACTATGAGTAAAAAAATAGAAGAATTAATAAAAAAGAAGATGTTATCAGAAGAAAGTAAAGTGATATTTGTGGATGATGGAAGCAGAGATAATACATGGAACATAATTAAAGATGTTTCAAGAGATAAAAGATTTGGAGGAATTAAACTTTCACGCAATTGTGGACACCAGAATGCATTAATAGCTGGAATGAGCTACGCTGTAAAATTTGCTGATTGTATAATTACATTAGATGCTGATTTGCAGGACGATATAAATGTAATTGAGGAATTTATTAGAAAATATAAGGAAGGATATGAAATTGTATATGGTGTAAGAAGCAGCCGAGAAGTTGATTCTTTTTTTAAAAGAGTGACAGCCGAGGGTTTTTATAAACTTATGAAAGTTTTTGGTGTTGAAATAATATATAATCATGCTGATTACAGGCTTATGAGTAAAAGGGCAGTGGAGTATTTGTTGAAATTTGAAGAAAGGAATCTTTTTTTAAGAGGAATAATTCCTCTGATTGGACTTAAATCAACAATTGTATATTACAAGAGATTAGAAAGAATAGCAGGCAAAACTAAGTATCCTCTAAAAAAGATGATTGCTTTTGCATTTGAAGGGATAACCTCGTTTTCTATAAAGCCTATAAAATATATAACAGCAACTGGGTTTTTAATGTTTTTCCTGAGCCTCATAATTTTCGTATATGCGATGGTACAAAAAATAAAAGGGAATGCAGTTGCCGGATGGACTTCTCTTGCTATCTCAATTTGGTTTATAGGTGGGCTGCAACTTGTAGCTTTGGGTTTAATTGGTGAATATATTGGTAAGATTTACAAGGAAGTCAAAAGAAGACCTTTATTTTTAATTGAAGAAATAACAGGTGAAAAATAAATGAAAAAAAGCAAGGATACGGCAAAAGACATATTATTGTCAAAATAAATATTTCTAAAAATCAAATAATTGAGATTACAAAATTTTAAATTGTCGGTATAATAAACACTCTGATCGAGTTTGTTTTTTTCTATGTTATTCAATTTTTCACTTTAGTTATTCTATCAGTCAGGTATTTGGATACAGTAGCGGCATGTTAAATAGTTTTATAATGAATAAAAAATGGACATTTAGAGATAAAACAACTGGCAAGGTTGTAACTATAAAGATGCTGAAATTTATTATTACAAACATAGTTATAAAGCTTTCTAAAAGTTATTTATTAAATTCAATTTTGTTTTCAAAAGTACTTGCAACCATTTGTGCCCAAGTCATCAATTATTTTTCATATAAATGCATTGTGTTTGGAATTAATAAGCAAAAAATAATTAGAAAATAAATTAAAATAAAACTAACTATTTAAAGTATGGATTAAATTTTAAATAAGAAAATCAGTTAGCAATATAGTTCGACAAAAAGCAATATTTTTATATCCATGGCATTCTAATTTTTTATTATAGTAATAATAAAAGTATTCATATCCTACCAATTATTTTCCCAATGTAACGAAAGGAGGAGCTAAAGTAATGAGAAAGTCTTTAAGTAAATTAAGTGTCTGGGTGATGATTTTTGTAATAATTCAATGGTGTATGTGTTTTGTATCGTTTGCTGGGAACGGGACGGCAAATGAAAATGCAGCAGTTGCAATTGAGGCTATTACAAATGTAGGATTGATTGAAGGAGACAGCAGTGGTATTACAGACTCTTATCTAAATAAAACCACAAAAAGGTACCAACTGGCGATTTTGTTTTTAAGATTGAATGGGCTTGAAAATGAAGCGATAAATTATACCTCAGCTGTGAATGATAACTTCAGCGATGCAAAGCTATTAAGTCCTCAAAATCAAGCAATTCTTTTATATTTAAAACATAATCCTGATCTGGGATGGGCAAAAGGCAAGAAATTTGAACCACTAAAGGAAGTTACCACTGAAGATTTATACAAGGTGTTATTACAAGCGCTTGAGTATGAGGCAGGCGTAGATTTTGATGAGAACAATGTAATTGAATTTGCAAACTCAATTGGAATTACGCATCTGACAGAATCTAAGAAAGTTACTAATAAAGATGTAATATTGTCGCTTTACCAGGCACTTAAATTAAATGTAAAAGGGACCGAGATGAATTTAGCTACAAAATTGGCAAAAATGAATATTATTTCAGCAAATAGTGCAAGAGAAAGTGGTTTTGTTATTCTTCCACCAGGCTACAAAATAGTAGGATATATACCAGCATGGAAAGAATGGGACGCAAGTAAGATTATGGGTGATAAGCTTACTCATTTAAATCTTGCATTTGCCGCAATAAAAGATGGGGTTATTGACAACGGAAAGGATATAAATGATAAGCACTTCAACGAATTAAAGAAACTGAAAGAAAAATATCCACATCTTAAGATACTTATTTCTGTTGGCGGTTGGGGTGCAGATGGGTTCTCAGATGCAGCCTTAACCGAAGAATCAAGGAATAAGTTTGCAGACAGTGTGGTAGAATATTTAAGAGTTCATAATTTAGATGGAATTGATGTTGATTGGGAATATCCTGTAAATGGCGGTTGGGGAACAATTAAAGCAAGACCAGAAGATAAAGTTAATTTCACATTATTAATGAGAACTTTAAGAGAGAAGTTGGATAAAGCCGGTCAGGAAGATAATAAATATTACATTTTGAGTTTTGCGGCAAGCATTAACCCATCATATTATAAGGAGTGGACAGAGTTTGATAAGGTGGTTGAAATAGCAGACTTTGTAAATGTGATGGAATATGATGTTCATGGTCCATGGGATAAAGTAACTGGACATTTGTCTGCTCTTGAATTGTCTGATAAAGATAACACTGGCATATGCGGTTCATCAAGCATAAAAGGGATGCTCGAAGCTGGTGCATCTCCTGATAAGCTTGTTTATGGATTTCCATTCTATGGTTATTATTGGACAGATGTAGAGAAAAATAATAACGGATTATATCAGAAAGTTAATGGGAATAGCGGAGAAGTGTCATATGAAGAAATTCTAGCAAAATATAATGAAGAAAATGGCTTCAAAAGATACTGGGATGAAAAGGCTAAGGCTGCTTATCTTTGGAATGAAGAAAAGGGTATATTTGTAACATACGAAGATCCCGAAGCAATTGCTGAAGAGATTGCGTTTATAGCAAAGAATAATCTTGGTGGAGCTATGTTTTGGGAATACACCCATGATTTTAGTGGGACACTGTTAAATACAATAGTAGAATCGCTCTGGACTGCAGGAGAGGAGTAGAACAAATTTAAAGGTTGAATCTGTCTTGGGTCAACAAGCACTTACTCTGGATGTCTGCTTAATCATTCAGAGTGAGTGCTATATTTTATGCTAAAATAATTGATATAAGAGTTAGTTACTATAAAAGCTATGAAAGGAAGGTCTGCATGGAATTTAGAACCTTAAAAGAAACAGAACTTGAAAAATGGTTTTACCATTGTGCGAGTGTTTTTGGGAATAATCAAAATTTAGATTACTGGCTTGATTATTTTAAAAGACATTATTACAATGATCCTTTCAAACAGGTTGACAAGGTTTTTGTGGCGGTAGATGATAATGCCATTGCGAGCACAGTAAGATTATTCTACAGGAGGATATATTTTTATGGCAAAGAAGTAACTGTTGGGGGAATAGGAGAGGTCAGCACAAAGCCTGAGTACAGAGGGATGGGACTTGCATCAAAATTGCTCCAGATGGCAATAGATACAATGAAAGCAGAAAAACTTTCTCTTTCTATTCTTTTTGCGTCGCTTCATGCTTTTTATGAAGAATTTGGGTATAGAATAATGCATAGAGAGTTTTGCGTGCTTGATAAGGAGGTCTTTAATAGTTATTATGAATTAAGCGATAATCAAACTGGAGAAATTAAGAAGATAGATTTATCAGCTGATATTATTGAAAATATAGAGGAGATATATAGATATTATTCGGCTAATTATCATGGTCCCGTTATTAGAAATAAAGAATACTGGCTTAGTTGGGTTAAATTTGAACCTAAAATTAGTCTGGGGTATTTTATTGAAGGGAAACTTTTTGCATACTTGTTTTACAAGAAGAACGGGAAAGAAATAATTGTTCTGGAGTTTGGATGCTCTGAATCCTCTTCTAAAGAAACACCATTAATGGAACTTATAAAATATATCATGCAAAATGAAGAAGTAGAGAAAATTAGATATCCCAAGGCAATTGAAGCAAGGTTTGCTGGATGTACGGAATTTGAGGATGATAGTTTAATGGTGAAATTAATTACACCTTTTATGGTCGATAATTTGTTTATTGATTCAACCGAAAAACTAATTAATCTCCTTTCAGGTGAACAAAATAAATTCTTATTCTGGGGTACCGACAATTTTTAGCAAAGCAAAAAATTATTATTAGGAAGGAAGATATCATAAAATGTTTAAAATTATTCCACGACCACAAAAACTCAATTTTACTGGAAGATGGTTTGACTTTAATGGTTTTGAAAACTTCCCAGATTTCATTTCAGGAGAGTTTTCAATACCAAGAGGCTCGTGGAGGATAGAGATTGTCCAAAGAGCAGGAACAGGTATCTCAATAGAGAATAAAAAAGTAAAGGCCTGGGGAAATGTTAACATTTCTTATGCTACGTTAGTTCAACTTTTAATTCAAAGAAGAGATGCTCTGCCGGAAATTACAATAGAAGAAGAATTTAGATTTTCTTTCAGGGGCTATCATCTTGACATTGCAAGAGGTGGAGTGCCCAATCTGTCAACTTTTAAGAGTATATTAAGATGGCTATTTTTGCTTAAATACAATTATTTTGCAATATACTTTGAGGACCTTTTTCCATGGGAAAAACATCCTAAGATAGGTGCAGGCAGAGGAAGATTAACGAAAGAGGAGTTAAAAGAGATTATAGAGTACGGCAAAAATCTTGGAATTGAAGTATTTCCATCCTTAGAGTTAACAGGTCACATGGAGAATATTTTATCAATTCCAGAGTACTCCAAATACAGTGAATGGTATTTGCCAAGAGAAGGATGCCTTGACTTGTCGAGTGAAGAAGCAAAAAAATTCGCTTATGAACTTTTAGAAGAAGTGTTGGATTTCTTCCCGTCTAAGTTTGTTCACATAGGCGGAGATGAGACATGGGCACTCGGCAGAGGAAAAAGCTTAGAAAAGAATTGGGTATTTGAAGGGACAAAGCTATACGAAGAACATCATAAGAACATGATAGATATTGCAGAAAAGTATGGTAAGATACCTATTATGTGGGGAGATATGCTAACAGGCATGTTTCTGAGGTCTAATGAAAAAGAAGTATGGGAAAAACTTTTGCAAAGCGATATATGGCAAAGGGTGATTTTAGCCAACTGGGATTATGCAGCAATGCCCAAAGAGTATTTTATAAACAGAATTGAAAGTTTTGGAGATAAATACCGATCAAATCAGATAGTGTGTCCAGGTTTTTCTAATTGGGATAGGTTTTATCCTGATTTTGAAGTAGCAATTGAGAACATAAAAAATTTTATTGATGCAGCAAAGACAAAAGGTATTCAAGGTTTTCTGGTGACGGCCTGGGGCGATGATGGTCAGGAGTGTTTGTTTAGTTTTTTGTATCCACTACTTATTGCTACCATTGAGCTTGCTGAAGGTGATGGAAAGTGGGAAGAAAGTTTTATTATTCTTTCTGATGAAAGTGAGAAACTACTTGATGTACGAAAAGTCTTTGGTACGTCGAAAATTGCAAATAATATAAAGGGCCTGTTGTATAGAAACAAAGAGGTTTTCCAGATGGGGACTTCTGAGAAACAGGAGTTAAAAAAGTATTTTGAAGAAGCTCTGCAAAAGGCTATGGAGGTAAATCTCCCTGAAGATTTAGCATTTATTCGGCAAGCTGTAAGAGTGGCAATAAAAAGACTTGAGAATACTGTGACAGCAGCTGATTTGATTAAACTTAGTAATTGTTACTGCAGGCTGTGGCGTCAAGAGAGGAAAAAGGAAGGACTTGATAGGATTATAGGAAGGTTTTGGGCAGCTGCTGGCAGAGTTGAATTAGAACTGTAAAAAAGTTAAGAAAATATTTTGAGGAGGTCTTAAAATGGGAAAAAAGTTTTTAGTCAAAAAGATTTTTAATGGGTATTCATTTATCAAAGACAATGTTTTGGTTGTGGAAGATGGAATAATTTTGGGAACACAAGAAGGAATTGATACTGCAGAAGATAGAGTTATAGACAAAAGAGATTTTATTCTTTCACCTGGATTTGTGGACAAACATACACATGGTATTGGCGGTGTTGATTTTTTCAATACTACAGCAGATGATACAAAAACAATCCAAAACTACTATTTTAAACATGGTGTTACAACTATTGTACCAACAATTGTGTCAGCTCCTTTTGAGAATATATATAAGCTTGCTAAAACTATTAAAGAAGCAAAGAAGGACCCAGATTTTAAACTAAACATTCCTGGAATATTCTTAGAGGGGCCATTTATAAATCCTGCAAAGAAAGGTGCACATGATAAAAGGTTTTTGCAGAAACCAACAGTTGAGAAATTGGAAGAATTAATTTTTAATTGTGAAGGAAAAATTATAGATATTGCGCTTGCACCAGAGCTACTTGAAAATCCTAATGAGTTTATTTCAAAGGCAATCGAACATGGAATCAATATCTCTCTTGGGCACACAGAAAGCAGCTTTGAGCAGGCAGCACAAGCACATATGCTTGGTGCCAAAAATATTGTTCATCTTTTTAACGCAATGCCCCAAATTCATCACAGGCAGAATTCTATTACTACATATGCGCTTTTGAGCAGCATCAAAGTGGAGCTAATTTGCGATCTTATTCACCTGTCTCCTGAGATTATAAAGCTTACTTACAAGCTAAAAGGTCCTGAGAATATTATATTAATTAGCGATTCTATTTCTGCAACAGACCTTTCTGATGGTGAGTATAGTTTAGGAGCTTTGAATGTGAAGGTTGAAAATGGAATTTGTAAATTAGCAGATGGCACAATAGCTGGCAGCACCTTGACAATTGATAAGGCAATAAAGAACTTAACAAAAATTGGAATTAGATTAGAAGACGCACTGCGCTCAGCAACTTACAATCCATCAAGGCTTCTTTCTCTTGAGTGCGGTGCGATAAAAGAAGGCTTTAGGGCAGATTTTGTATTGATGGATGAGGATTTAAATGTAAAGGAGGTATATGTTGGAGGAGAGCTTGTTTATAAGGCACAATAAATTTTTCAAAGCAAGCTCTCCCTGTACTGTGTTGGTGTAAGTCCAGTATACTTTTTGAACAGTTGAGAAAAATACTTCTCATTAGAAAAACCAACCATATTTGCAACTTGGTATGTTTTTAAATTTTGATTTTTCAAAAGTTCCTGAGCTTTTTGAATTCTAATTTTGTGCAGGTAATCGACAAAATTAATCTTCAATTCTCTTTTAAATAGAATGCTCAAATACGCAGGTGTTACATATACCTCTTTTGCAATACTTTCTAATGTGATGTTTTTGTTATAGTTTTTTTCAATGAAGTTAATGGCTGCTTTGACGATTAGATTTTTGTTTTCACTCTGTTCAATTCTATCCACTACTGCATTTAAAAAACTGAGTAGCGATGCTTTGAGCAAATCTTTTTTGTCAGTTTTCAAAATGTTTTCAAAAACCTTGCTATTTACTACATCATTTAAATCAATGCATTTTTCATGGCAGACTTTAATTATACTGCCCAGTAGTGCCAAAACAGCTGACTTTATAAACCATTCAAAACTACAGTGACCATACATAATTCTCTTAATAACTTTTATCTTAATTTTTTAACCTCTGCTCATTATAAACGAAAATTAAAATTTATTTAAGTGACTTTGGAAAGAACCTAAAAGGTATTGACAATAACACAAAGAATTACAAGTTTTAATAAGAGATGGTATGTTTTGACGTGGCAAGGGAAAAGTAGTTTCAACAAAAGAAGCACAGCTGTGCTTCTTTTTTTTGATGACAGGGTTTATAAGAAGTATTCCACGAGCTTTAAAAGAGTCGGCAATCATAGATGGCTGCAGTATATTTAGAATCCTGTTTCAGATTATTCTGCCTCTTTCAAAGCCTGCTATTGTGACTGTGACCGTTACCACCTTTTTAAATACATGGAACGAATTTATTATGGCAGCAACATACCTAACATCCGACAAGTTCAGGACTCTACCATTTTCAGTCTACAACTTTGCAGGTCAATATGCATCTAACTATGCAGTCCAGTTTGCTGTAATAACAATAGTAGCTTTGCCATCATTAATTGTGTATATTGTGCTGAACGAACAGGTTACAAAAGGGGTTACCCTGGGTGCTGTAAAGGGGTAAAGGTAAGTACTTAAAGCTATTTTTTCAACAAAATTGAGACCTTTTCTAAAATTCAGTGTATTTACTCGAAAAAAGTTCTTGAAGTAGAATGAATATATATTCCAGCACTAACTCATTTAATTAGAAATCCAAAAGGAGGAAGGTTAGAAATGTTTAAAAAAATTGCAAGTTACGTAACTGCCAAGGATCAGAGTATTCCTATGCAGCAAGTAGACAATATAAAAGAGTGCCAAAAAAATAAAAAATGAGACTATTATAACAATTGATCCATCTTGTACATTTCAAGAGGTAATAGGATTTGGAGGAGCACTTACGGAGGCTGCGCGGTAAATATACTGTCACTTTTACCCAGCAACAAGAAGAGATTTTAAGAGGTTACTTTGATCCAAAAGATGGGCTTGGCTACAAACTCTGTAGAATCCATATGAACAGCTGTGATTTTTGTACAGACAGCTATAGCTGTGATGATGTTGAAGGTGATACTGATCTTAAATATTTTAACATTGAGAGAGACAAAAAGATGGTAATTCCTCTTTTAAAAAGAATAAAGGAATATTGTCCAGATCTCAAAATTCTTGTTTCACCCTTGGAGTCCGCCTGCATGGATGAAAACAAACGGTGATATGTGCCATGGTGGAAAGCTAAAGGATGAGTATAAAAAA
>Ga0074394_1006_pt1 | contig 201463 bp, 170 predicted proteins | sample YelNatPoosite2B6_FD_65461 | JGI IMG/M metagenome (GOLD analysis project Ga0074394, IMG submission 65461) | Hot spring thermophilic microbial communities from Obsidian Pool, Yellowstone National Park, USA - site 2 B6 (version 4) (version 4) | ecosystem: Environmental > Aquatic > Thermal springs >...
ACTTACTTTTATATATAAAAACTCTACAAAGTAATAGCTATATTTGGGTATGAATAAACTTTTTAAGAATAATTAGTGAAAAGCAAGTACAATCGGGCAATTCCGCATACAGTATGTTTATTCATACAGTTTTTGCCACACCGCCGCTGAGTAATTCACAAAATGTAACGGATTCTTTAATAGTTTCTTATATGGGAATTCTAATTTTAATCATAATGATTTCCTCTAAAAAACTATTTGGGGAAAGACTTTTAAATTTTTTAGTTACAACTGCTTTAATATTTGGTAGTTTGCAATTATATATAGGCATTTCTAAAACAGCTATTTTATGTTTATTTTTCTTGTTGTGTTTGCTGTTTTTTCTCTACTATATCTTTAGGGATAAAAGTGTTTTAATTACAGCCGCAATCATATTTTTAGTAAACATGTTAGTATTAGCTATAAATCCTTTTAATATTCGTGCCGCAGTGTTTGAAAGATTTTCTGTTTTAAATCCGGTTAAAGAAAAGAGAAGTACAACTATAGAAGATATTTCTATTTCAAGCAGAATAGAATTATGGAAAGAAGCAATTGAAATCTTTAAACATCATAAATTGATTGGGATAGGATACAAAGGCGGGCAAAAATTTTATTTAAGAAAGTTTAGAGTAGATAATCCACACAATATTTTTATCCAAGCTCTATCAGAATTAGGCATAATTGGGTTAATATTTCTAAGTGGTGTATTGGTTAATTTGATATTAATAGTTTTGCAAATGGGGAGACAAAATAAATTTTTAACATTAAATATTGGTTTAATATTAATTTACTTTTTTAGAGGATTAAATGGTTGGCAATTCGATGAGTTGGATATTTGGCTATTAATTGCTTTAGTTTTTTATACCTCAAAAAAGTCATTGAAATTAGTGAACAAGCTTTAAAGGGAGAGAGATTATGAACGACATTGTTGTTTTAATTCCTCACTATAATAACATTGAAGGGTTAAAAAGGTCTATAGCTTCTATAAAAGAAAATGTCGATATTTTGGTGATTGATGACGGAAGTTCTGAAAAACCTAGATTAGAAGAGCTTATTAATTGCCAGCAAAATCCTAAAGTCAAAATTGAGATATTGTACTTAGATACAAATCAAGGTATTGAACATGCCTTAAATAGTGGCTTAAATTTAATATTACAGAAGCCTTATAAGTATATAGCACGGTTGGATGCAGGAGACATTTGTGCTCCAAATCGTTTTAGTATTCAAAAACAATATTTGGAGCAGAATTCTGATGTGTATTTAGTGGGTAGTTGGGCTAAAGTGATTTATGAAAATAGTGGTGAACAGTATATATTAAAAAGACCCATTGATTGGGAAAGTATTAGAAAGGGAATGTTTATTAACAACATGTTCGTTCATCCAACGGTAATGTTTAGAAAAGAATTGATTGAAGAGATAGGAATTTATCCAACTAATTACAAATATGCTGAAGACTATGCGTATTTTTTTAAAATTGTTCAACGATATAAGTGCGAGAATATACCTTATCCATTAGTAGAATATTACATAAATTCTAATAGTATATCTTTGAGATTTTATAGGACTCAGCTTAAATCACGAATTAAAATTATTTGGAATCACAGAGAACCAAATGTTTACTTCATATATGGATTATGTAGAAATGTATTACTGTTGTTATTTCCTAAAATATTAATTGAAAAATTGAAAAAAATGTTTCACAAGTTCATAGTAAACAAAAATTTAAATTAAGTTTTTATGATTTTTTGTGACTTTAAAGATTTTTAGAATTCATAAAAACCTATAAGGATATCAGGGAAAATGACAATAAAGAAGGGATATATTTATAACCTATGGTATCAAGTTATATCCATTGTAGTTCCATTTATAACGGTGCCATATACATCGAGAGTTTTAGGTCCTACTAATTTAGGTATTAATGCTTACACAAACTCAATAGTTCAATATTTTACCTTAATTGCTTCACTGGGTGTAGGGATATATGGGACAAGGCAGATAGCGTATGTAAAGGACAACAAAGAAAAGAGAAATAAAGTTTTTTGGGGTATTTTCTATACAAAATTTATGATGTCAATTATTGTGTATTTCATATTTTTGATATTTATATTTGTATGGGGCAGAAAGTATTTTACTATTTTCTTGTTACAATCAATTTATATTTTTTCGGTATCACTTGATATTTCATGGTTTTATTCTGGGATCGAAAGGTTTGACAAATTAACTTTAAGAAATACTATAGTGAAAATAGTTGGAGTAGTTTTAGTTTTTTTAGTTGTAAAGTCAGAAAAAGACCTTATCAAATTTATACTCGTTGCTGGTTTATCTGAGCTGATAGGGCAGTTAATTATGTGGTTGCAGATTAAAAATTATGTGGATTTTATCTTTATAGATTTTCATTGGGTTAGTGAGCACTTATTGCCGATGATAAGATTATATATTCCCCAATTTATTATTCAAATTTACACTATATTTGATAAAACGATTATCGGATTAGTAACAACCAAAAACGAAGTTGCTTATTTTGATATGTCAAAAAAATTAATTAGTACGTTAACAATTTTAGCCGCGTCACTTGGAACAGTTATGCTGCCAAGAATTTCTTCTTTAGTTGAAAAAGATGAAGTTGAAAAAATAAGAGATTATTTATATAAATCATTTGAATTCATATGTTATCTTTCTATTCCAATGGTTCTTGGACTAATAGTAGTTTCAGATAACTTTATAAGCTTTCTATTAGGAAGCAGTTTCAAAAGAAGTGCGCTATTGACTAAAATAATGGCACCTACCATATTTTTAATTTCGATAAGCAATCTGGTGGGTATACAATTAATGATTCCTTTTAAAAAGGAAAAAGAATTTACAATATCAGTGTTGTCGGGAGCTATTGTTAGTATTGTGAGTAATTTGGTTTTAGTATGCTATTTAAAGTCAATTGGTGCAGCTATATCTTTTTTACTATCAGAAGCAGCAGTTACAATGATACAGTTTATTTTCACAAAAAATTTTTTGAATTTTAGATATTTGGGCAGAATAATATTGAAATATTTTACTGCGTCACTTACAATGGGATTTGTTTTGATATCTATTATTGCTTTACCTATTGAAAACAATTTTATTCTAATGATATTACAAATTGTTTTAGGTTTGATTTATTATATTTGTTTTAACTTTATTTTTAAAAGCACGATCCAAATGTATATATTTTCACAAATCAAAATATTTTTGGAGGGCAAAAGAAATGGATTTTGAATATGTTGTGGTTGGTGCGGGGTTTGCAGGATGTACAATAGCAGAAAGAATAGCAAATGTCTTAAATAAAAAGGTATTAATTATAGAAAAAAGAAATCATATTGGTGGTAATGCTTATGATTATTACAATGAAGAAGGGATACTTGTTCACAAATATGGTCCCCACATTTTTCATACAAACAACAAGATTGTATGGGATTATCTATCTAATTTTACAAAGTGGCGTTTATATCAACATAAAGTTTTAGCATATATTGATGGGATGTACATACCGTTTCCAATTAATTTGAATACTATAAATATTCTATATAACAAAAGTTTTTCTCCGGAAGAATTTAAACTCTTTTTAGACAATATAAAAGAAAATAAATCTGAAATTCTAAATTCAAGAGATATGGTTACAACTAAAATTGGTGAAGAGTTATATGAAAAATTTTTTAAATGGTATACTAAAAAACAATGGGGAGTTTTTCCTGAGGATTTATCTCCAGAAGTTACGGCAAGAATTCCAATACGTTTTAATAAAGATGACAGATATTTTACGGATAAATATCAAGGTGTGCCTCAGCATGGGTACACAAAGTTGTTTGAAAACATGCTAAGCAGCAAAAATATATATATTTTGTTAAATACAGACTATAAAGAAGTCATTGATGGTATAAAGTTTGAAAAGATGATATATACTGGTCCAATTGATTACTTTTTTGATTACAAGTTTGGTAAGTTACCATACAGGTCAATCAAATTTGAATTTGAAACTTTAGAATGTGAATATTATCAAAGTGTAGCAACAGTGAACTACCCTAATGATTATGATTTTACCCGTATAACAGAGTTTAAACATATAACTGGACAAGTTCATCCAAAAACTACAATTGTAAAAGAATATCCAACATCTGAAGGAGAGCCTTATTATCCAATTCCACATGCAGAAAATTATGAAATATATAAGCTGTATGAAAATGAAGCAAAAAAATTTGATAATATATACTTTGTGGGCAGACTTGCGAACTATAAATATTACAACATGGATAAAGTGGTAGAAGAAGCTTTAAAGCTTTTTGATGAAATAAAAGAAGATGATAAAAAAGCAAAGTAGTTTAAATATAAAAAGCAAATGCTTTTTTTGTTAACTTTTAAAACGAAATCAAATACATACTAAAGAGGTGCAAAATTATGCATAATATCAAAAGTTTGTTTATAACTATTTTAAAGTTAATCGATATTGTCTTGTGTGTGATAGCTTTTTTTGTTGCTTGGTATATAAAGTTTGTGAGTGGTATTTTTGAAAAAACGGATCATTTGGACTTAGTAAATTATATTTCAATACTTTTATTTTATATTGTTTTGTTCATTATAATTTCAAGTATTGCAAATTTTTATAAAATAACGTACAATAACTTTGGTAACTTTAATAGTATAGTTAAAGTTAATGTTACTGTACTTATTCTACTTTTCGTTATATTATACTTATTGAAATGGACAGATTATTCTAGAGTTTTTTTGTTCATTTTTACCATTTTGAATATATTATTTAATAATTTAAGCAGAATAGTACTAAAAAAGGTGATTTTGTTAAATAATAAAAGTAAGAAGGCAAGGAAGGAAAATATAATAATAATAGGGCATAATGAATTAACAAAAGCTTTTGAAGAAAATATAAAGAAGTATGCTCTGACTTTCAATTTGATTGGATATTTAGGACTAAATAGAGGAAATCATGATAATGAAACAAATGTTCTTGGAGAGATTAATGATCTAGAAAAAATATTGAATAAGTACAATGTGGACGAGATTATCATAGGTTTACGAATTGAGGAATATCATCTTTTAGACTGGATAATAAATATATGCGAAAAATATGGCATAAGAACATATATAATTCCAGATTATTTAAGGTATATTCCCTCAAAAGCTCAAATCGAAGAGTTTGAAGGAATTCCTCTTATAAACATACGATATTCTCCCCTTGACGAGTGGACAAACAGGTTTATAAAAAGGAGCTTTGATATTGTTGTCTCTCTAATTGGATTAATCTTGTGCCTTCCTTTGTTTATAATCATAGCAATTTTGATAAAATTGACATCAAAAGGACCAGTTTTGTTTACTCAAGAGAGAGTAGGTTACAACAGACGCATTTTTAAAATGCACAAGTTCAGAACCATGTATGTTCAAGACCCTGATGAAGAAAAAGTGAGATGGACAACAAAAGATGATCCAAGAAGAACACCAATTGGTAAGATATTAAGAAGACTTTCTTTAGATGAACTTCCACAGCTTTGGGATGTTTTGGTTGGCAATATGAGCCTTGTTGGACCAAGACCTGAAAGACCATATTTTGTAGAAAAGTTTAAGGAGGAAATCCCGAAATACATGATAAAGCATCGTGTGCGCCCAGGAATTACCGGCTGGGCTCAGATTCATGGACTCAGAGGAGATACTTCAATTGAAGAGAGGATAAAATATGATATCTGGTACATAGAAAACTGGTCTTTTTGGCTTGATATTAAGATCATATTAGCAACCATATTTGGTGGAAAGTTTATGGAGAATGCATATTAAGGGTTGGGGGACGACAAAAAGTGAATATGAGGATACCGATTACAAATAATGATTCACAGTATAGCAACGATTTTTTTGAATTACTTTATGCAGAGGCTAATGAGCACTTGAGAGAAAACGACAAGAAGAGAGATCAAATTTTAATTGTAATTGTAACATTAAGTGGAGCTATACTCGGCTTTTACGAAAAATTAAAAGGGTTTCCTTTAGGATATAAAATAACTATGATAATATTAGTTTTTATATTATGTATCTTTGAGCCTTTTATTTTGATTACATACAGAAAATGGCACGTTATTTATCATTTAAGTGCTAAGGTTTTGCAGCAGGTTTTGTATCATGGAGTGGAGAAAGTCTCTGCAGAGATTATAAAAAAACTTTTAGAAAGCAACATAAAAAAACCTACTTTTACAAAGTTTCTATTTACTACTGAAACCATGGTTTATAATCTAACACTTTTTTTAAATATCTCAAATATGTACGTATTATTTTGTTCATTTCGCAACATACGATATAGCTTTATTTTGATTATGTTTATTGGATATTTAATTTTGTACAATTATATTCATTTTTACAGTATAAAGAGACTTTTTAATAAAATATTAACTGAAAAAGGTTATCAGGAAATATGGCTTCTAGATTTTATAAGAGATTTTTCAGCAAATATTTACGAGAATAAATATTTAAAGATAACTGTCAATGATAAAGATGTGGTAAGAATAATTAATAAAAATAATGGTTGTGTTATTGTACCAATTACATCTAACAATAAGATTATTTTGATTGAAATATTTCGTGACACAGTAAATAGAAATGTTTTAGAATTACCACGAGGTTTTATAGAGGAATTAGAGAGTAGAGAAGAGGCAGCTCGAAGAGAACTGGAAGAGGAAATAGGAGGTCGATGTAGCAAAATAATCAGAATAGGGAGCTTTTATCCTGATACAGGATTATACGTAGCTGAAATTGATGTATTTCTGGCGTTGGGTACTGAGTATACTATTGTAAAACATTGCTCAGGAGAGAATATTAAAGATATAAGAGAATTTGATGTAGATGAGATTTATTCTAAACTAATAAATGGAGAAATAAATGATAGTTATACAATTATAGGGCTACTTTTTGCTCTTAAACATATTTTAGATTGGGAAAATCGCTCTAATCCACGTGGGAGAGTAAATAAATGTTTAAAATTATTAAGGCACAAAATGAAAAACTTTTAAGGTTTCTTTGCAAATCTTCAGTTCAGAATTTGGGGTTAAATAAAGGAAATGAGAATTTAAAGCCGTTATTTCAAGCATATTAGAAGTAGTTAAGAATAGAATAACTAGCCAATATAGGAATATAGTATTAATAAGAATAATACTTCGAGGTTTCATTATATAGGATTTAAGCTTTCCTAATTTGACAGATGTAATAATTCTTAAAATGAAACGAGAAGAGATAATAGAGCTATTAGAGCATGCGTTTTTGGACAAACGACCTGCAAATAAGAATAAACCTTTTCACATATTGCTGACATTAGCTATTACAGTAAAGATGAAGCTAAAGACCAGTTTGATAGATGTACCCTTTGCCCTAAGCAATGCAAAGAAATTATCGGAAATTAGCTGAAACATATGGAACAATGAGAGAGGGTTGAAAGAAGGACTGATGGACGAAGGTACCCTTTGTAACATAGTAAAGAAATACACGGTGGAAGAGTTAATACAATGATATAATACATATGTTCAAGAGTATGTATTTCCGAAGAAGAACATAGTACCTGATATTTATATTCTTGATTGTACTGAGCCTGAAGATGACGTACAGATAAATGGGTATGTAGTACGTGACACAAAAACGGATGAATATTTTGTAATTGTGACTACAGATCTTGGGAAGACAGCAAAACAAATAATCAAGACATATGAATTAAGGCCTGAGATTGAGGAAGATTACCGACAGATTAAGTATTTTTTGGAAGATTTAAGATTTTAAGTATACAAAGTACAATTTTATAGCATTTCATATTGTTGTGGTACTGATAGGATATTTATTCTTCCAGCTATACAGAAATATGGAAGAAAGGAAGAAATATTAGGAAAAAAGTTTGCCTGTAGCGGAAAGAAGTATGTAAAAGAGGGCCCAAAATCGGTTATTGTATATGCTGGACAGTACTTTGGCATCTTTGGATTCCTGGAGTTTATTCAGTTGTATGCGGCATGCAACGCAGGACTGAAGCAGTGCTTATATTCGATTCTAGGTAGAGTATAACATGAAAAAGAAGTTGTTGCTCAAATTCCGAATTGCAGGAGAGATATGGAAAAGATCAAAGAAGGCATGATAGAATTTAAAGAGGAGACATATAAGAAAATAGGAAACCTAATTGAAGTTACAGAAAAGACAAAGGAAGAATATGGTCGACACGACATTGACCTTAAAATAATAAAAGAAAAATGGGAATTATAATTTAAAAACTTTAATTAGGTTGTTGAATAAAAATTATTACCAACAATACATAAAATGAGCAAAAGTTATTGATTCCATTCATATGCGAAAGAAAACTTCTTACCTTCTACTTTTCTGAGAAGTTGCTCAAACAGAAAAGTAATTAGTATCCAATCAATATACCTTTTATAATTCTTAAATCCCCTGAGCCTTACATTCTCAAGATTATATTCACCTTTTAATTTGCTAAACAGTCTTTCAATCTTTGTTCTATGCTTGTATAGCTTTTTACCCTCTTCAGTTTCTAAAAATCTTATGTTATTTCTTCTAAAAACATTCTTAACATTGTTTTTATCTTTCATGTTTCTTTTGTTTATCCCAGCAACAAATTTAACTTTAAGCTCATTTGCTATATTAAACCATCTGCTACAATCGTATCCCGCATCTGCTAATATAATCTCACAGCCAAAGCCCCATGCTTCTTGCCAAAAGCTCTTCTTGTCTTGAGTCATGTTCATTTGCCCCTGTTAAAATCCAGAAAAGTGGTATTACTTCTTCTTTACCTGTACACAAAAGATGTAATTTGTATCCCCTGTAAAATCCTATTGTAATATGTATACCTACTTTTGCTTCTGAATCATTTTTGGCACTCCTCAAAGGTGTAGAATCTACTATCGCTATACCAATATCAGGTTCTATTTCAGCTATTAGTATCTCTCTTATATCTTGCATGTATTCTTCTTCTATTTTCCTTGACAACTTTGCAAAATATGAATAGTCCGGACTTTCTTCTATACCTATTGCTCTTTTAAACTCTGTGTCTTGATTTATTCGATATTCTAATTCTCTAAAACTCCTTATCCCCTTCTTAACTTTGTAAACCAGACAAGCTATTATTTGAAACAAATTAAATTTCCTTGGGCGTCCTCTTCTATTGTGCTTTATTCTCCTTGTCAGAGCTTCAGCAACCTTTTTCACTACAAAAAGTAGCTTTAAAAATTTCTTATTTTGTGCTTTAATATTCATGAGTATATCTTTTCCCCCTTGTGTTTTGTAGTTGTTTTCTATTAAATTAAATTATAACACAAGGGGCTTTTTTTCATTTGTTACTATGTTTACTTTATATGGTTATTTCTTTTATTCAACAACCTCAACTTTAATAATAAAAATTGGAAGCAAAAACTTAAAAAATAAATGCTGCAGTTTGCGTTATTGAACTGCAGCATTTATTGTATATGGGTTGTTATTTTTAACTACTGAATTTGCTATTGTAGTAGCTCAAAAAGTAATTAAATGTCTCATCATCAAAAAGGCAAAAGACAACCTTTTCAATGTTTGTTTTGATGCTGCTTAGAAAATCAATTGAAGTGTCAATCAAAATCTTTGCGCACCTGTCCTTTGGAAAGCCAAATATGCCACTTGAAACAGCTGGCAGTGCTATACTTTTCAAATTGTAAAGGTGAGCAAGATACAGGCTGTTGTAGATTGCTCTAGAGAGCTTTTCATCCTCATTGCCTTCACCATAGATTGGACCGACTGTATGTATTACAAACTTGCAAGGCAAGCGATAAGCATTTGTTATCACAGCATTTCCTGTTGGCAGAAAGCCAATCTTTTTTATAATCTCATCTGACTCTTTTTGTATCTCCTGCCCACCTGCCCTTACAATTGCAAGAGCAACGCCACCGCCATGTTTTAAGTGAGAATTTGCAGCATTTACAATTGCGTCAACCTGCTCTTTTGTTATATCACCTTTTTTGATAATGATCTTTTGTAAAATCTCTTTTACAGACAACTGATAATCACCCCCAAACTTTAAAAATTTTTCAGCTGACTTGTCTGCTGGGCTTTGTTTTTGCTTACAATTTCGTCAAACACAGCTTTTGTGTCAATGCCAAATTTTTCTAAAGAGGAAAGAATGCTCAGGCACACAGTAACTTGAGTAAAAAGGCTTGCAGCAAGTAATTTTCCGCAATCTGTGGTTGGAAAAGAAGAGTATTCTTCCAAATTTCTTTTTATATCTTGAGATACGCTATTGTAAACTTGAACAAGCTCATCAAACGACTTTTGCTCGGGTGCAATCTTTATAAGAGGTTTTTTCTTTTTAAAAGGAGATATCAATTTATTGCAAATTATTATAAGGCCTATACCAGACAAAAGACCAAGTACAAAAATCAAAGTGACCTTCAAACAATCACATCCTTTCAAAAATTATTATACATCAAATTTATAAAACGCATCAAAAGCTTTAAATGTTACATTTAATTGGCTTCACCTCCTTTCTCTTTCGATATTTTCACTAGGCAAAAATGCATTTTATGCGCTGATTTTCTTTATAGGGACTGTTGTTCTGCCGTTTAGGACAAATGTGTCGTGCTGAAAGAGCGACTTGAACAGGAAAGGTAGGTCATAGAACTTCCTTTGAAGATGAGGCTTGTCTTTGTAGTGGTGAAGGTAAAAGGGCTTTTTAGAGCCTTGGACGTATTCGATCAGCCACTCGTCACAAATGCTTCTTATTCTAACAAGATTGGAATGTATCTCATAACACTTAAAGCCATACTTTTGAGCCAGCCTTGTTGCCTCTTCAAAGAGCCAATTGTTCTGGCTCAAAGCTATCATCACACTCCTTCATCAAAATCATTTTTGTCGGTTAACTTTTTGTTTTCTTTGTCAATCTGTAGACGAGATATAATTATATTTTTCGGCAGAATTTTTTAAAGGGCAATTTTTCTGCGAAGTTAATGTGGCTACTTTAAATAAATTTTCAATGAAACAAAATAACCCCGTTGATAACCTCATGTAAATAAATTAAAATATAAAAGTTAAAATTCATTTAGCCCAAAAATAAATTAATATAGATTACCGGAGGTAATTTTAACTATGGAGAAACAGGTCAAATACATCTTTGTTACAGGCGGGGTTGTGTCCGGGCTTGGCAAAGGGATCACAGCAGCGTCAATTGGCAGGCTTTTAAAAGCGCGCGGTTTAAAAGTCACTATGCAGAAATTTGACCCGTATATAAACGTTGACCCCGGTACAATGAGCCCTTACCAGCACGGTGAGGTTTTTGTAACAGATGATGGTGCTGAGACAGATTTAGACCTTGGGCACTATGAAAGGTTCATCGATGAGAACCTCACTAAAAACAGCAATGTAACAACAGGTAAGATTTACTGGTCAGTGATTCAGAGAGAGCGCCGTGGTGATTTTTTGGGTGGAACTGTTCAGGTAATCCCTCACATTACAAATGAGATAAAAGAGAGAATCTACAGGCTTGGAAAGAGCAACTCAACAGATGTTGTCATAACTGAAATTGGTGGAACTGTTGGCGATATTGAAAGTCTTCCGTTTTTAGAGGCTATAAGACAGGTTGCAACAGACATTGGGAAAGAAAATGTTTTATATGTTCATGTAACCCTTGTTCCCTACCTGTCAAAGTCTGGAGAGCTTAAGACAAAACCCACACAGCATTCTGTAAAAGAGCTAAGGTCAATAGGAATTCAGCCTGATATTATTGTTTGTAGAACAGAAAAACCACTTTCACAAGACCTCAAAGCCAAAATTGCACTGTTTTGCAATTTAAAACCTGAATATGTTATACAAAACATTGATGCAGAAAGTTTATATGAAGTGCCTCTCATGCTTGAAAAAGAAGGACTTGGCGAAATCATATGTGAAAAGCTTGGATTTGTCTGCACAAAGCCAGACCTCTCTGATTGGATAGAAATAGTTGAAAAAGAAAAAAATCTCAAAAAGAATGTGAAGATTGCGCTTGTAGGAAAGTATGTTGAGCTTCATGATGCATATCTTTCTGTTGCAGAGGCGTTAAAACATGCAGGGATTGCAAACGACAGTCATGTTGAGATCCTGTGGATAAACGCAGAGGAAGTTACTTATGAAAATGCACACGAAAAACTCAAAAGTGCAGATGGCATTTTAGTGCCGGGCGGATTTGGTGACAGAGGTATTGAAGGCAAGATTGCAGCTATAAGGTATGCGAGAGAAAACAAAATACCGTTTTTTGGAATATGTTTGGGAATGCAGTGTGCAGTGATTGAGTTTGCAAGGAATGTGCTTGGGTTAGAAGGTGCAAACTCAACAGAGTTTGATGAAACAACACCATATCCTGTGATTGACATAATGCCAGAGCAAAAGGACATATTCACAAAAGGCGGTACTATGAGACTTGGGCTTTACCCGTGCAAGCTTGAAGAAGGCACTCTTGCCCACAGAATTTACAACGATGAGCTTGTGTATGAAAGGCACAGACACAGGTATGAATTTAATAATGAATTCAAGGAAAGGTTCAAACAAGCCGGCATGGTATTTTCAGGAGTATCGCCAGACAGAAGACTTGTCGAGATAATTGAACTGAAAGACCATCCATGGTTTTTGGGTGTGCAATTTCATCCCGAGTTCAAATCGCGCCCGCAAAGACCACACCCAATCTTTACAGATTTTATAAGAGCATCTCTTGAGCACAAGGCGAAAAAAGGGGGGTATGAAGACTTTTAAACCCCTCCTTTTTTATCTTCGTCTTCGCCTGGTGTATGTTAGATCTAAAGTTTTCGGTTTTTGCTGTCTTGGCAGCTCAGAAAGAAGATATATTACAAAGAGGTGAATTAAAAATAATACAAGATTTAATCCCACATGTATGTAAATATAAAGAGGTCTTTGAAGAATTACCATTTCAGAAGACTGTCTTACAAATTCCACAAAACCCATTAAATGTATTGAGAATACTTGCAAGAGCAAAACAAAAAAGTTTGGGAATCGGACGTTAAACATAAATAAAATTGCAAGAACGCATGAGATAATAAAGCCTGGCAGAAGAAGTAAGGTTGATGTTATATAAAACCTTAGAATGATTGTTATCAAAAATATTATAAGCAAACTTATAAAAGACCAGACAAAAAGGAGTATATTATCTTTTGAAAACAGATTTATGCCTGCAAAGAAGCAAAGATATATCAAAAGCCAAAGGAATATTTCAAATGCCACGTTTCTATTTTCCATAGTATTATAGCTCTTAAAAGTATATTTTAAGAGCTCTTTCCCTCCTTTTTTAGCAGCTTGAGAGGTTTTAATTTTTAAAAACTACTCCAAAATCAATTATACCTTAAAAAGTTGAATTAGTGTATAATTAAATTGTCAAGTTGGTAAAATCAAAAACCTTCATCGAAAAGAAAAAAGGAGGATATAAAAGCTCATGTCGAAAGCACATATCCTTGTTGTTGATGATGAAAAGCCAATTGTTGATATAATAAAGTTCAATTTAGAAAAGGAAGGGTATAAAGTGACAACATCGTACGATGGTGAGGATGCTTTAAATAGAATAAAAAGTGGAAACTTCGACATGGTTCTTTTGGATGTAATGCTTCCTAAGATTGATGGGTTTTCTGTATGTAAGAAGGTTCGTGAGTTTTCGGATGTTCCCATTATAATGATAACAGCAAAGGCTGATGAGGTTGACAAAGTTTTGGGGCTGGAGCTTGGGGCGGATGATTACATAACAAAACCGTTTGGCATAAGAGAGCTTATTGCAAGGATTAGGGCAAACTTGAGAAGGACAGCTCAAAGTTCAGCGCAAGATGGTAAGGTGTTAAAAGCAGGGGCTTTGACTTTGAATCCTGAGACGTTTGAGGTGAAAAAAAATGGCAAAATTATTGAACTTACCGTGAGAGAATATGAGCTTTTGAAGTTTTTGATGTCACAAAAAGGTCAGGTGTTTTCAAGAGAAGAACTTTTAGAAAAGGTTTGGGACTATGAATACTACGGAGATGTTAGAACTGTGGATGTTACTGTGAGAAGACTGAGAGAAAAGATTGAAGACAACCCATCTGAACCCACTTTTATTTTGACAAAGAGGGGAATAGGATACTACTTCAATCCGAACATATAAAGATAAGGGGAATAAGGTGTACTATGACAAGAAGCATAGAAAGCAGGCTCATACTTGTTTTTGGGCTTTTAATTTTGATGGTTATGTTTATATCAAGTTTTTTTATCATAGACAGGACAAAAAATTACTTTTATGAAGATGTCCAGAAAAAGATTGAGTTTATGGTAAGCTCATCACTCATCAGGCTTTTAGAGGATAAAAACCTGACACAGGAAAGAATTCAAACCATTGTTGATCAGTCGATGAAAGAAAGTCAGTACGGGTTCATGATTCAAAAACTCATTGTGACAGATAGCAGAGGTAAGGTTGTGGCATCTTTCCCAAGGATGGATATTAGCTTTTTCCCGTCAGATGAGATTTTGACAAGCCTTGCGGGCTACAAGGTTGTAAAGAGGGAAGTAGAGGATCAGGCGATGGTTTTTGCATTCCCTATAAAAAGTGGCAGGTCGGTGGAAAGAGCACTGTATTTGGAGGTGTCTGTTCAGAATATTCTTGCCACAGTAACTGATATCAAAAATATTTTGCTTATGGCTTACATTGTTGCGATGCTTTTTTCACTTTTTATAGGACTTTTGTTTGCTAAAACTCTTTCAAACCCGCTCAGAAAACTTACCAAACAAGCCCTTGAAATGGCAGAGGGAAATCTTGATGTGAAGATTGAAGTTTCCAGCCAGGATGAAATTGGCAAGCTTGCAAGCGCTTTTAGGACAATGGCGACGAACGTAAAAAAATATATATCAGAGCTTGAATTTGAAAAGCAAAAGCTTGAAAGAATACTTCAGAACATGTCAGATGGAGTTTTGGCTGTGAATTCTAAAAATGAAATTATTCATATAAACGAGAGTGCAAAAAAGTTTTTGAAAGGCGATGTTAAAAAGTTCTTGGAATATATACAAAATGAGGAAAATAGGTCAGTTACACAGCACATATATGAAGTTGATGGATGGACGCTTGAGGTTAGCACGGCAGCCTTTATAGATTCTTATCATGGAAATGGTACAATATTTATCCTTCACGACATAACACAGCAAGCAAAACTTGACCAAATGCGAAAACAGTTTGTTGCAGATGTATCTCATGAACTTAGAACTCCGATCACAACTATCAAAACATATTCTGAAACTCTTCTGGATGTTGATGATGAGACTGTGAAAAGAGAGTTTTTAAGTGTTATCATAAAAGAGTGTGATAGAATGACAAGGCTTATTACTGACCTTTTATATCTTTCGCGACTTGACAGTGGCGAGAATATTTTGAAAATAGAAGAGGTAAATGTTAGTGAACTTGTTAGGTTTGTATGTGAAAAGATGAGGATTCATGCAAAAAAGAAAAATCAAAAACTTTTATGCAGCGCAGAGGAAAACGTGGTGATTGAGGCTGACAGAGACAGGCTTGAACAGGTGCTAATTAACCTTATAAACAACGCTGTTGTCTATGTCCAGGAAGGCGGGCAGATTGAAGTCGGGCTCAAAAAAGATGGCAGTTATGTAAAAATAACTGTAGATGACAATGGTCCAGGAATTCCTGAAGATGATCTTCCGCGCATCTTTGAAAGGTTTTACAGGGTTGACAAGGCAAGGTCGCGAAGCCTTGGTGGGAGTGGACTTGGGCTTTCTATAGCAGATGAGATTGTAAAAGCACATGGTGGAAAGATTCAGGTTGAAAGCAGGGTTGGTGTTGGAACTAAATTTACGGTTATTCTTCCTGTGAAAAATACTGTTTAATTCTATTTTGTAATAGGCTCTTAACATGCTTGTAACAGATTTGTAATATAAAAATTGTATAATGTAATTAGGATAATTGTAACTTGCTGGTGATGACGAGATGAAAAAACTTGCGCTGATATTGAGCATGTTGTTTATTTTGTCAATAGCTACTATAGCTTTTGCAGGTGATGAAAAAGATCTAAAAAAAGCAAAAAATATAAATTCGATTGAGATAGATGGTAGTAAAATAACATCTACTGTATCTTCACTTGTCGAAATAGCAGAGTATGAAAGCCAACTTACAACTTCGATATTTGTTCTGTCAGGAAAAGCATCAGAAGGTGTAGAAATTAGTATATATACTAAAAAAGATAAAAAAGAAGCATTTTCACAGCAAGGACTTGTTGATAAGTTTCAAGTAGGCAAGTCTGGCTATTTTGCAAAAAAGATTAATGTGGATGAGGGGACCACTTATATTCTTGTGGTTGCAAAGAAGGATAAAGATACACAGATAAGTCTTATTAAAGTTTTTTATGAGAAGAAAGAAAGCTTTTTTACCAAAGTGGAAAAGGCAATATCAAATTTTGTAAGTTCGCTTGGCAAATAAAAAAAGAGGGTAAGGTGAATGAGGAAAAGTAAGGTAGAAGTTATAAAAAGCATAGTGCTGAGTATACTTGTTATACTCAGCATTTATTTGTATTACAAGGTTTATTTTGACTACAATGTCGAAGACATTGTAAAAGCAATTGATATTTATCAAAATTCTCAGTCAGATCAGCAGCTTCTAAAAAAAGCAAGAGAAATTCTGGCATCTCCTAAGGAGATGTATCTGAACATTTCTAAAAATGTGGTTGTCAGAATACTGAGCAATCAATCTCAATATTCACAGGTGGTTTCAAAGTTCATAGAAGGAATTGAAAAATCGCTTGTAAAAAAAGAGTTTGAAATAAGCCAAAAAAATATTTCTGCCAATTTTTTTAAACAAAGAAGGGTTTTAATTTTAAGCTACGGATATGAGATAGATTTCATTACTTTTGTGTATGAACTGACGAAAAGAAATATTGGTAATCTCGTGCAGGGTTTTAAGTTTGACAGGATTTTCATAGAAGAAAATGGCAAAGGAACAGTTTTGTATTTTTTTAACTCTCAAGAGCAAAGAGCAGCTATATTGAGATTTTCACCGTTTGGCTTTTTACCTTTGGAGAATTTAATTGAGAAGGATCTAAAACTTGTTTATTCATGGTCAGACAGTCTTGGATTTACTGAGATTGCCAATAAAGATATTTTGATTCCAGTTGAATTTTCAGATGTCCAATTTTCTGAGATAAAGACAAGGGAGAGTAGCTACAAAAAAGAGCTGATTGTGCGGCGGCTTTTCCCGGATACAATCTTGACAAGGAAAAATATCTTGAAAAACGGTGATGTGGTAATAACAGATGAAAGAAGAACTCTGAAGCTTAAAAATGATGGGGGCTTTGTTTTTGAATACTCGGAAAGTGCCTTTGGCGAAAAGGTTGACTCTATTTCTGATGCGCTGATGTTCTACCTGAAAACATTTTACGCAGAAGAAGATTTGAGAGTTTGTAGGCTTGAGTTCAAAAAAGAAGATGACTTTGAAATATATCTTATGACAAGGGCAAATGGAATTGATGTGGTTGCAGGAGATGGGGAATTTTGTGCTAAGATAGAAGTGCAAGGTGGAAGACTGCAAGAAATTTCGGGAGATCTTTTTGACATCCTCAAGGTGAGAACCTCTCAGATAAAGGTTGACGGTATTGCAGCAATTGACGCTATAAAGGAAAGAAAAGGAGATATTTTTATAGAGGAGATAGACCTTGAATATATTTCGGGTGGAGCAAGCTCATACCCTTACTGGAAAATAAAAACCCAGAGCGGGGTTGTATATGTTGAAACAATAAAATAATAAAAGGAGATTAGAAGGTAAGATATGAATTGGGCAAAAGCCAAAACAACTGCAATTGTGGTGTTCCTTTTGATATTTGTTTTTCTTATCATAAAATATCTCAACCTTTTTCCAAAAGAAGAAACTTTGACAGATCAGCAAATAAACATGGCAAAAAATATACTTTCACAAAATTCCATAAAACTCTCTTGCAGTATTGATAGGAAGATTTATTATGTCTCGAAGCTTGGCGTTGCCATTGAGAGCAAGTATGATAATATTGTGACAAAGCTTTTTGGGAAAAGGGTTGATAGATATCAAAATGAGTTTGAAAGTAGCATCTATCACCTCAAAATCGTAAACCAGACACTTTTTTTGGAGTCCAAATATTATCAAGACCCGTTTGAACTTTTTGACATAAAAAGGGGCGATTATATAAAAGACTACGACGGAAGCTTTGTACAGGTGTACAAAGGCTATCCCATTTTTGATGGAAGGCTAACAGTAAAAGAACAGGGAAGTTCTACCTTGTACATCTTTACAAAAGTCAATCCCAGAAGGTTTGAGATTAAACGAAGCAGAGCAATCTCAGCACTTGAGGCAATTTTTAATCTTTTAAATCAGCAAAAGGGTATAAAAGAAATTCAAAATATAAAGTTCGGGTTTTATCTAAAAGATTTCAATGTCATTCAGGGTCAGGCAATTCCGGTTTGGCGGATTGTTGCAGATGGAAATGTTTATTATATAAACGGGTTTACGGGGATGTTGGAGTAAGTAGCTGAGAAGTTGAGAAAATGAGCAGGGCAGGGGCTTTATAAACTTTTAGAGCCTCTGCCTTTTTGTTTTTTCTCAAAAATCTTAAATTTAGATACCACTTCTTAAAAAAGCCCTCTTTTTTATAGACTTTGCCCCATTTTATAATAAAATCAGAAAAATAAATTGTAGCTTATGTAATATAAAAAATATAACCTCTATAGAAGGAAGGCGATGTATCATGGAATCAGCTATTTCACCGAATGTGCAGCATGGCCGCCAAAGTGGTTTTAGAAGGTTTTTGCACAAATTAAATGAACAAAAATTCCTTCAGGCAATGGCAATACCTGGTGTAATTTGGATGATTATTTTTAACTACATACCAATGTATGGAATAATAATTGCATTTAAAGAATACGACATAACTTTGGGATTTAATAAATCGCCATGGGTAGGTCTTGCTAATTTTAAGGAATTCTTTGCTGATGAAAGATTCTGGCTGATAATAAAAAACACAGTGGGAATAAGCTTTTTCAAGCTGCTTGTTGGATTTCCTCTTCCCATATTATTTGCAGTGCTTCTAAATGAGCTTGTGTCAGTTAGGTTCAAAAGAACTGTTCAAACAATATCTTACCTGCCTCATTTTATATCTTGGGTTGTGCTTGGCGGAATACTTATGAACTGGCTATCAGAGACAGGTCTTATTAATATAATTTTAGCGAAAATAGGAATATTAAAACAGCCTGTAGCTTTTTTAGCAGAACCAAAATATTTTTGGGGCATCACGGTTGTGTCTGAAGTTTGGAAGGAACTTGGCTGGAATGCGATAATATACTTAGCTGCAATTGCTGGAATTGACCCCGAACTTTATGAAGCAGCAACGGTTGATGGTGCAGGAAGGTTCACAAAGATGTTCAAGATAACCATACCGTGTATCTCTGGTACAATTGCTATTATGTTTATTTTGGCAGTAAGTGGGCTTATGAACTCTAATTTTGACCAGATATTTGTTCTCAGAAACCCGCTTAATGCAGATGCTTCAGATGTAATTGATATTTACGTTTACCGAATGGGAATAGAGGCGTTCAGATTTTCGTATGCAACTGCAATAGGACTTTTTAAATCGATAATTGCGTTGATATTACTTCTTACTGCAAATGGAGTAACAAAGAAACTCACTGATAAATCATTATTCTAATTTCTGTATACTGTGAATTTGAGCTGTGAAAAGAGGTGTAAAGAATAATGAAAATCAAATCTTCAGTTGGCGACAAGGTATTTGATATATTTAATGTAACGTTAATGCTTATTATATGTTTCTTAACATTATATCCGGTATGGTACATCATAGTATATTCATTTAACGAAGGAAAAGATGCAATGCTTGGCGGTATTTACTTTTGGCCGCGCAAGTTTACGCTGGATAACTATAAAATAGTGTTTAGCAATAGCGACATAACAACGGCGTTCATGGTAACAGTGGCACGAACAGTTATAACAACCACACTGCATGTATTTTTCACTGCTATGGTTGCATATGCCTTTTTGAAAAAAGAACTCATGGGAAGAAAGATTTACATGGCAATGGGGACAATCACCCTCTTTTTTGGAGGAGGTCTTATACCATACTTTCTATTGATTAAAAGTTTGGGACTTTACAATACCTTTTGGGTGTATGTAATACCTGGAATGTTCAACTTTTATAATCTTATAATCTTCCAAGCCTTTTTTAGAGAACTTCCTATTGAACTTGAAGAGTCTGCAAAAATTGATGGAGCAAACGACTTTATAATCTTTACAAGAATAATACTTCCACTATCAACACCGGTTTTAGCAACAATTGCACTTTTTGTAGGCGTTTATAACTGGAATGACTATTTTATGGGGGTTATATTTATCAACAATCCAAAACTTCAGCCGATACAAACATTTTTGTACAAGGTCATAGCCCAGACAACATCTAATCAGATGCTCGCATATGCACCAGGCGGGATTGCAACCAGAAATGTAACCTCTCAATCTCTCAAAATGGCTACAATGGTTATAACTACGTTGCCAATTGTATGTGTCTATCCATTTCTGCAAAAATATTTTGTAAAAGGGCTTTTAATCGGCGCTATAAAAGGCTAAGAAAATACCAATAAAACTTTTCAGAAGCATTAACTGCACATTATGTGCGGTTGATGAAAAATAAAATATTACAAGAAGGAGGTATTTTTTAGTATGAGAAAACTCAAACTAAAAAGACTTTTTGCTGTGTTTGTAGTCATTGCGTTTGTTGCAAGCTTAATTCCATTTGCGATTGGCAGTGCAGCAAGTTCTGTCAAGCCGGGCTGGAAAGAAGATGCCAAAAAACCAATCACATTTGATTGGTACATCAACTTTTCATGGTTCGGGACAAAATGGGGTGGTAATGCAGTTTCTGACTACATCACTAAAAAGACGGGCGTAAAGATTAATTTCATCGTCCCGGCAGGAAATGAAAATGAAAAGCTCAATGTTATGATTGCTTCAAACACATTGCCAGACTTTATAACTCTTGGCTGGTGGGAAGAAGCAGTAAGAAAAATGATATCAGGAAAACTTGTATATGCTTTAGACGAACTTGCAAAGAAGTATGACCCGTACTTCTTCACAGTTGCAAACAAGCAAAGACTTGGCTGGTATACTCAGCCGGATGGACACGTATACGGTTATCCAAATGCATCTTACACACCAGATGATTTCAACAATCCGAAGCTTAAAATATATTCAAATCAGACATTCCTTGTAAGAAAAGATATGTACGAAGCTCTTGGCAAACCTGATATGAGAAAACCAGATACTTTCTTGAAAGCTTTGGCTGATGCTAAAAAGAAATTCCCAACAGTAAACGGTCAGCCACTTATTCCAATTGGTTTCCATGAATTTACAGACACAGGTTGTTACTCACTTGAAAGCTATCTGTGGAACTTCTTGGCACTACCTCGTGAAAAGAATGGAAAACTTTATGATATTGTTACAAATCCAGAATACATCAGATGGCTCAAGACATTTAACGAAGCTTACAGAAGAGGGCTCATTGCAAAGGATGTATTTATTGACAAGAGAGCACAGATGGAAGAAAAGATTGCTCAGGGAAGATACTTTAGTATGATTTATCAGAGAACAGACTTTGTTGCTCAGCAGCAAGAACTTTATAAGAAAAATCCTAACATGATTTATATAGCAGTTGACGGTCCTGCAAACTCAAAACTTGAAAAACCAAAACTTGCAGGTCCGGGCATTTCAGGATGGACTCTTACCATGATTTCAAAGAACAACAAAGATCCAAAAAGAGCTATAAGATTTATGAGCTACTGGCTCAGCCCAGAAGGACAGAAAGATTTCTATCTTGGACCAAAGGGCGTAACATGGGATGTAATCAAAGGCAAAGAACAGTTCAAGCCAGAAGTAGTAAAACTTATGCAGACAGACAGACCAACATTTGACAAGAAGTACGGTGCAGAGCTTACCTACTGGATGCTTGGCGACTGGCCGTATGTATCTCAGTGGGATCCTGGTATGCCACCATACTTGCAGCAAATGGCTGACTGGACAGTTGGCAAAACAGTTAGCTATGCTCAATATGATGGACTTGAACCACCTGCTGACAGCCCAGAGGGTATTATTGCAAGAAAGGTTGCTCTCAAATGGGGACAGACTCTACCAAAACTTATAATGGCTAAATCAAGTTCTGACTTTGATAAGTACTTCAAAGAATTCCAGGAATACAAGAAACAAGTTGGTTATGACAAAGTCCTTGCTTATCAGCAGAAGAAGTTAGAAGAGAACAAGAAGAAGCTGGGAATTAAATAAAGTCTGTTGCTTTGTTACACAAGAGGAATTTCTCAAAACTCAAAAGGCTGATGGTATTCTGTGTGCCATCAGCCTTTTTTAAAAGCAGGGAAGTATTGTTATTTTGAATGGTTTTATAAGTGTTGATATAATGAGAGTATATATTAAAAAGATGAGGATTGATCGTAATGGATAGTTCCAAAATAAAACAGCTTGTAAGGAGCATATTTAAATTAAACATTCGTCAGAAGCTCATTTTAACTTATGTTCTCATAGTTGCACTGCCACTTACAATTCTTCAGGTGAATGCTTTTTACAGGGTAAGAATTATGACAGAAAAAGAGTATATAAGCAATATCAATTTTGAGGTTAACAAGCTCAAAAATGATATTGTGAAAAATGTTGAGCAGTTCATCAAAGCAACCCAGTTTGTCTTAAATAACCAGGAGTTTATCGAGTTTGTATCCACATACCAGGAAAGAAGTGTTGATGAGATTTTTTCATTTAAGGTAAATGTTCTTGATAAGATAGAGTACCTTCAATATGTAAATTTCAACATAAACAGGATAAGGTTTTTTACAAACAACAATTTTATTCCTGAAATGTGGCCAACATTGTACCAGATAGACAGATTAAAAAGTTTTAAGTTTATAGATAAATTCTTGTCTGATACAAAACAGACATCGCTTTGGAAACTCAACAACTCTGACATGCTTGGGCCACCACTTAACAGTGAGGAAAAGGTAGTGTCATTGTATACAAAGGTTACAGATTTAGTAGGGAACTTGATTGGTATAATTGAAGTTAACATGAAAGTTGATGAATTTTTTGCGAGCGAGCTTTCGCGAGAAAGTGACAATTCGGTGACAATTGTTATTTCTGATGAGGGAGATGTAATTTTCAGCAAACAGACACCTGCTTTTTTAAAAAGGCTCAATATTAGCAGTGAAAAACTTGTTGAAATATTAGAAAAAAAGAGCACAGCTCAAGTGGATGAGGGAATTGTTCATTTAAAGATTAACAAAAATTCAGCAGCGTTTGTGTACACTCATATTCCTGTCCTGGGTATAAAACTTTACAAGCTCATTTTATTTGACGAGCTTGCACAAAAAATAAATGGAGTAACACTTCAGATGCTTGGGCAGGTATTAATTTTAATTATTGCTTCATCAATTCTGATTTTTATTTTAATCACTCTGATTCTTAAGAAGCTAAGACAGGTAATTCTCAGCATGAGAGCTGTTGAGAACGGGAACTTTGACGTCTCAATTGATATTAAGGGTGATGATGAGATTGACGAGCTTGCCCAGCATTTTTTGAACATGGTGGAAAAGCTCAAGATATTGATTGGAGAGATGGTCAGAAGAGAGGTTGCCCAGAAAGACGCTCAAATAAAGGCTTTGCAGTCCCAAATCAATGCTCATTTTATCTACAATGTGCTTGAAAATATCAAGATGATGGCTGAATACAGTGAGAATTATGATGTTTCAGACGCGATAACAAAACTTGGCAAGATGATGAGATACAATATGAGCTGGAAGAGAAAATTTGTTACTCTCAAAGAAGAGATAGAGAATATTCAAAATTACATTTCGCTCATGAACATAAGATATGACAAGGAAATAAAACTTCTTGTAAATGTAGATAATGAAATTTTAAATATTGAGATACCAAAGCTTATTTTGCAGCCGATAGTTGAAAATGCAATAAATTATGGAATTGAACCAAAAGGCGAGGGTGGAAGCATTTTTATAGACGGAAGCATAATTGGCAATTACATAGTCATTTCAATAATAGATGATGGACTTGGGATTGAAAAAGAAAAACTTGTTGCAATTCAAATGGCTTTAGAAAATGATATAGAAACAGAATGTTATCATGGACAAGGAATAGCTCTCAAGAATGTAAACGAAAGGATAAAACTTGCCTATGGAAAGGAATTCGGAATTAAGATAGATAGCAAGTTTGGCGAGTTCACAAAGGTGACAATAACATTGCCGTACAATAGATTTTAACATTTATTCTTATTTTAAAAAGGCGGGAAGAATATGAGAAAGGTGCTAATTGTAGATGATGAAAAGCTTATTCGAAAAGGCATCAGAACGATTTTGGAAAGAAATGTTGCCGATTTAGATGAAATTAAAGAAGCATCAAATGGGAAAGAGGCTTTGGATCTTCTCTTTTCAGAAAAGTTTGACATTTTGATAATAGATATAAGACTCCCCCAGATAGATGGGATATCTGTTTTAAAGAAAATCCAAAATTTGACTCATAAACCCAAAATTATTGTAATAAGTGGATATGATGAGTTCAGTTATGCTAAAGAATGTATGCAATATGGAGCAAGAGGATATATTTTAAAACCTGTGGATAAAAAAGAGCTCATCGAAATTGTAGAAAAACTCAAAAATGAACTTCAGGAGGAAGAGAATAACTTAAGGCTTTTATCTTTGCAAAAAATTATGAGAGCGAAAATGTTTGAGGCAGAGATAAATAACATCATATTTTCAGAAATAGATATAGACAGGTTCAGAGAAAGGTTAAAGGACATGGAAATACCAGTAGATGAAAAAATTATGGCTGTATATCTTCTTCTACCTGGCGATAATTCTGAGCAAAATGATTTTTCAGCAGAAGAGGATAAGTTAAAGCTCAGTAAAATATTGCCGGAAGGAAGCTATGTTTCTACCATATATAATCAGAGAAAAGATATTTTAATATTTACAAAGATGCATTTTTGCTACGAGGATGTAAAGAAAAGCTATGAGTCTTTGACGGAGAGAAAAGTTTACATGGGCATTTGCGACTTGCAGGAAAATTTTGAGAATGTGAAGCTCCTTTATGAGAGGGCTTATAAAGCAGCATTATACTGTTTCATTTTAAACAAAGACATTGAGTTTTGGTCACAGATTTCTTGGCGTGAAAAGGAAGAGTTTAGTCAATCTGATAGGATTGAAAAATTGAAAGAGTTAATTCTTGCTGGAAAACAAAAAGAGGCAATTATATTTTTGGAAAGTATTTTTGATCACCACTTTTTTAACAAATATTCGGCAGATAGCATCTTGGCACTTTCCGAAAAACTTTACACGCAAATTGTAGACTGGTTTTGCCATCACGTGCCTAAAAAAGTTCTTGATATTCATGAATATCAAGTGCTTGCCAGCATATTCAATTTTACAACTATATCCGACTATGTAAACCACTTTAAAAAGTTTGTTGTTGAGGCAACAGAAATGATCAGTTCATTGAAGGGAATTTTGAATGTGAAAGATGAAATTGATAAGGCTATTAAATTTATAAATCAGAACTATCACAGGGACATAAATATGGCAATGGTAGCAAATCATGTATCGCTGAACTATTACTATTTTTCAACTATTTTTAAAGAAAAAACAGGTTTAAGTTTTTTGGACTATTTAAACAAAGTGAGGATTGAAAAAGCCAAGGAACTTCTTGTGAACACCGATTTAAAAGTTTGGGAGATAGCCGAGAAGGTGGGTTACAAAAATCCCAAACATTTTGCAAGAATATTCAAAGACATTACAGGGCTTACTCCAAATGAATACAGAGATGCTCAAAAAAGACTGCGAGAATAGGAAGCTTATTGTAAAACAATGATAATAACATATGCACGCATCCATTTTCAAAAAAAGACTTAAAAATAGTAACTATAACTAAAAAATGATCCCTTTTTTTGTTTGTATGATTTTGATAAATCTAAGGTATGAGAATATCAAATTTTTGAGAGGTGCGAAGGCGGATGCGAGCAAAAAAGTTTGTTGCTAATATTTTGCTGTTTACCTTTTTAATTATGAGCATTTTCCCGGGAGGAATAGCAAAAGCCAGCTCAGGTCAAATCTTCAAGGACATTTCCACTAATTTTGCAAAGGATGATATAACAAGATTTTATCAGCTTGAGCTAATAAGCGGGTATCCTGACGGAACTTTTAAACCAGCTAAAAATATCTCTGTTGCAGAATTTTGTAAAATCTTGAACAGTTACATGGGATTTGTGCAGGAAGCTCCGTTTGATGTGAGCCTAAGAATTAGCCCTCTTGCATGGTATTACAAAGAACTCAAAAAAGCTCAAGCAGCTGGTTACTTGGTGGAGTTTATAAAGGAAGGGAAGCTTGATCCAAACAGGTTTGTAACAAGACAGGAAGCTTTTGCTGCTGTTGCAGCTGCGTTGCAGCTCGACAGTCAAAAGGCCGATATTTTAAACAGCTTTTCAGATGCTCAAAAGATTGAGCCAAGGTATCTATCAGGTGTGGCAGCACTTATCAGTTTTGGGTTTGTTAAAGGCTATCCAGATGGGACATTAAAGCCAGAGAAGAGGATAACCAGGGCTGAGATTGTCAAGCTTTTAAGTAGCATAGGAGCATTAATAGTTACAAAACCGGGGGAATATACTTTGTCGAAAAATGAAGGGTTTGTAATAGTAAACAGCAGCGATGTGGAGATAAAAGATGTTTCAATAAAGGGCAACATATATATAAATCAGAGTGTAAGAGATGGCTCTGTGACTTTGAACAACGTGACTGTTGATGGTGGAAAATTGTTTGTATTTGGCGGTGGAGAAAACTCTGTCAAGCTTGTGAACACAAAAGTTAAAGAAGTAGTTATTGATAGCAAGCTTTCAAGGACAAATATTGAACTTTATAAAAACAGCCAAGCTGAGAACATAATTGTGTTGTCATCAGCAAAGGTCACACAGGTGTCTGATGAAAGTTCAATCAAATTTATTACATTAAAACAGAGTGGAAATCAATCTGCAGATGTTGAAATTAAAGCAAACTGTGAAGCACTTTATGTTTATTCTCCAAACAGCAAGGTAAATATCAAAAATTCTAAAGTAAAAAATCTGACTATATCCGACCTTGCTCAGAACTTTACACTTTCAGTGGCAAGTTCAAAGATTGACAATGTTGAGTTGAATAGCAATGGAAACTTAAGTATAGATAAAGAGTCAGGTATAGAAAAACTTGTTGTCAAGGCACTTGCAAAGGATGTGAAGATTAGTTCAAATGGCAAGATAAACGAAGCATCTGTGTATTCAGAAGGTGTCGTGTTAAACGGAAAGACTTTGTCCAAAGGCGAAAAGGTTGACATAAGTGCTGTAGAAAGCAAACAGCCTTCATCCTCAACGGCTTTACAGAGCACATTGTCAGCTCAATCTTCAGGCAGCACTTCTTCCACTACAGGCAGCATCAGTCAAGGGTCAACAGGTGGGGCTACAGACCAGACAGGAAACAATAACCAGAACCAGCAGGGTGGCAATCAAACACAGCCGACATGGCAGCTTGTCTGGGAAGATGATTTTAATGGAAACTCAATTGACACAACAAAGTGGAATTTTACAATCGGTGCTGGCGGGTATGGCAACAATGAACTGCAGTATTACTCTTCAAGACCAGAAAATGCAAGAGTGGAAAACGGAAATCTAATAATTGAAGCAAGAAAAGAAAACTTTGAGGGAAGCCCGTATACATCTGCAAAACTGACAACCCAGGGCAAATTCTCATTCACATATGGCAAAGTTGAGGTTAAGGCAAAACTTCCGGAAGGTCAGGGTGTGTGGCCGGCTATCTGGATGATGCCGGAGGATTTGAACCTTTATGGTGGGTGGCCTGTTTGCGGTGAAATTGATATAATGGAACTTTTAGGTCATGAGCCGAACAAGGTTTATGGAACAATTCATTATGGTAATCCTCACACATACCATGGCGGCAATTACACCTTGCCAAACGGTCAAAAGTTTTCTGACGACTTTCATGTATTTGGTCTTGAGTGGGAACCAGGGAAAATCAAATGGTATGTAGATGGGCAGCTTTACTATGAAACAAGCGACTGGTTTTCAAGGTCTTCAAACGAGGCTTTTGATTATACCTATCCTGCACCGTTTGACAGGGAATTCTACCTCATACTCAACGTTGCAGTTGGTGGTAACTGGCCAGGGTACCCGCCACAGGATGCAAATTACTTCCCGCAGAAAATGGTTGTTGACTGGGTAAGAGTATACAAACCAGCAGGAGTTACCTACTCTGACAATGTAGCAAAGCCACAGGAAAGCATAACCTATCCTCAGGATGCAAGACCACCGCTTAGCGATGGGAACCTTATTTATAACGGTAGCTTTGACATCGACAGCCCAGATGTTGATGGCATAGAAGGTGTTGCTAACACTGATTACTGGCAGTTTTTGCACCTGCCTGACTTTGGCGGAGACGGCACGATTGAAAATATTGGTGGATCTGTGAAGATAAATATAACAAAGCCAGGTTCACAAACATATTCTGTCCAGCTGATTCAAAGACCAATTTGTTTGATAAAAGGCAAGACATACAAATTGACATTTAGAGCAAAGAGCGAAGGTTCAAGGACAATTGAGGTCAAGTTTTCAAGTGGCGGTGGAGATAACGGGTCTACCTGGATTGACTATGCTGTAAAGACCTTCAATTTATCTTCTGACTGGCAGGACTATTCTTACATCTTCACAATGCAAAGCAGCACATACGCAAAAGCAAGGATTGAATTTAATGTTGGACTAAATAACCTTCCTGTTTATATAGATGATGTGAAACTTATTGAGTACGATGTAAATGCCCCAAGCGCAATCAAAGAACCTCTGCCAAACGGTAACCTCATTTACAACGGCACGTTTGACCAGGGCGATGGCAGGTTTGCCGCATGGGAGTTTGCAAAAGAAACAGCAGCAGATGCAACGTATACCATTGGTTCAAAGCCAGAAGACAGGTATTTCAAGGCTGTTATAGCAAACGGTGGACAAAACTTTTCGGATATTAAACTTGTTCAGTCTAACATAAAAGTGGGCGCTGGTGAAAACCTCTTGCTTGCATTCTCAGCAAAAGCTTTTGAAAGTCCAAGACAAATAAAGGTTTATATATCTGACCAGAACTTCAATCCAATTACAGAGGTAAAAGTAGTTTCACTTTCGCTTGACTGGAATGTGTACAAATTTAACTTAAAGTCAATTGATAATTTGCCAAGCGACACAAGAGCTAAACTTGTGTTTGAAATTGGATCAAGCAATTCAGACGTTGCAATAGACAATGTCTCACTCAAAAAGGTTCTTCCATCAAGCTTTATAGTTGTTCAAGCTGAAGACTTTGGCTCACTTTCAAACGCAACAAACAATGGACAGTATGTAGCGTTTTCTCAAGGTGGTGCTGCAAGCTTTAGCGTCAATGTTCCAAAGAGTGGAGAGTACCTTGTATCTTACAAATTGAAAGCTGGGCAAGGATCAAGCCTCAAGCTTGTAGTAGGAAGCACAGTTTACGATGCAGAAGTTGCTCCAACATCAGCAAACTGGGCAGTTGTATCAGACACAGTTTATCTTGATTCAGGTGAAAATAATATGCAGCTTTTGGCAGACAATGTTGATTTGGATTATGTTGAATTTTCACCGAACTTTATCAAAAACGGAGACTTTTCAAAAGACCTTGAAAGCTGGACTACTTGGTTCGGCAATGGTGGAACTGGTGCTGCTCAAGTTTCAAGAGGACAGCTGAAAGTTTCAATTACAAACATAGGTCTTGCTTTCTGGAGCATTCAAGTAATTCAAGGGCCAATGACTCTGGAGAGTGGTAAAACATACAGAATTTCGTTTGACGCAAAGTCAACATCTGCAAGAGATATGTTTATAAAAATAGACGACTCTACTTACTATGGTCATCTTGAAAAATACGTGCCACTTACAGATAAGATGAAGAACTATACATTCGACTTTGTAATGGATGCAACAAGAAGTGATATAAGGCTTGTAATTGGACTTGGGACAATGTCACCTGGCGGTGCAAATCCGCAAACTCAAGCTCATACAGTCACAATTGACAACGTTGCAATAGCCGAAGTTTCAGAAAACTGCGGATATTTTGAAAGAGAAGTAGCAGAAATCTTGACGGGTGAAGCTGACTCAGAACCACAGCAGTTTGTTGGAGATAAGCTTTTGCCAGATGGTAGCTTTGACACACAAGAGTCTCTTAACAACTGGCACTGGTGGTCAAGTGCGGGTAACAATGTTTCGATGACCATTGAAAATGGAGAGCTAAAACTTAGTGTAAGTTCAATTGGCTCAGACCCATGGGACCCACAGCTTTACAGGCAAGAGATACCTCTTGTAAATGGTAAAAACTATAAGATTTCGTTCAAGGCAAGGGCAACTTATCCGCGCAAGATAAATGTTGCAATAGGAAAACCGCTGACATCTGCCCCATGGTTCATAGAGTACATGCCCAAAAAGACAATAGATATTACAAGTGAGATGGCACAGTATGAAATCTACTTTGCCATGAACAATCCTACAGACCTTGGGGCGAAACTTGCGATAGAGATTGGGAACGTAGCAGGGTATTCGCAGGTGCCGTTTGACATCTACTTTGATGATATCCAGATCGAAGTTGTAGATTCAATCCCGCAAGAAACTGCGCCGCCTGCGCAGCATACGCAAAAAGTGGGAGACCAGATCATTCCAGATGGCACATTTGACGTAAGTTTAGGTGAGTGGGTATATTGGAGCGGCGACCAGTGGTCAGGTGTATCGGATATGCAGGTGACAACAGAGAATGGTAAATTGAAGGTTCATTTAAATTCTGTAGGATGGCAGCCATACAGTGCACAGGTTGCAAGAAAGAACCTCACACTTGAAAACGGACTTACCTATGAGCTTAAATTCAAAATGAGCGCATCACAAAACACAAAAATTCAGGTAAATATTGGAAAAGAGCTGTCAACTGACCCGTGGTTCATAGCTTATGCACCAACAACTGTATTTGATATCGGGACTCAAGAGAAAGAATATACTCTCAGATTTAAAGTTACACAGCCAACAGATGTGACAAAGGTTGTGTTTGAGTTTGGGCCTATAAACGGTCAGAACCCTCCTCTTCCACTTGACATATATCTTGATGATGTGACATTGACTGTTGTAAGTGACCAGTAAAAGAATTAAAAACAATGTGAAACTGTTATTTTGTCAGAGAGGGTTGCAGGGCAAAGTAAGGTCTTGCAACCCTGTATTTTAAATTAAAAAAAGAAGGGGGCAAAAAAATTGCAGGCAAATCCTAAGTACTATTATGATGAAAAAACAAACTCATTTTGCATAGAGAATTATCAGATTTCAAAACCATTTTCAAGTTTTTTGCCCGGGATTGCCGGTATATTTGGAATTCCTCTTTGGTGCTTTTATGTAAACAGGGGGCAGTGCATAGTATCGTTTGGGACAAAGAACAAAGATGGCGCAATTTTAGAATTTTTGCCAGCAGATAGGGCGTACAGACTTGCATCAACACATGGGTTTAGAACGTTTTTGAAGCTCAACAAGAACCTCTTTTATGAGCCTTTTCAAATAGAGAATTTACTCTACTTTGCAAAGAGCAAAATGTCCATTTTTGCTGACCATCTTGAGATTTGCGAAGAGAATTCAAATCTTGGTATCAAGGCAGAAGTGAGATATTACACACTTGCAAACAAGAATGTGGCTTCTCTTGTGAGAGAGCTGAAGATAGTAAATGTATCAGAAAAGCCTATAGATATCGAAGCTTTAGACGGGCTTGCACTGATTGTTCCATATGGTAAAGGTGACTTTGCGCTAAAGAACATGAGCAGGACTGCTGAAGCATGGAACTTTGTTGAGAATTTAGATAAAAAAGCTCCATACTTTAGATTTCATTCATCTTCAGAGGATACAACAGAAGTTGTTGAGATAAAAGAGGGTAATTTCTTTGTAAGCTTTGATAATACGCACGGCAACTTTGAAAGATGCGATGTAGTAATTGATCCCAAAATTGTTTTTGGAATAAGCTCAGAAATAGTAAAGCCTTATGAATTTATTTTTTCAGATAATCTTGACATATCAAATCAGGTTTTTGCAAACAAGACATGCTGTGCTTTTGCATATGCAAAGAGGACTTTAAAACCGCACGAGGCTTTGAGCATCTACAGTATCATTGGGCATGCCAAGAGGGTTGATGAATTAAACCACTTTGTTGACAGTATTGACTCAGCTGAGTTTTTTGACAGAGCGTTTGAAGAAAACAAAGCTGTAATCAATGCTATCATAGAAAAAAATACAATTGTGACCTCAGACAAAAAATTAGATGAGTATGCTAAGATATGCTATCTTGACAATATCTTGCGCGGCGGTATGCCTTTTACCATTGAATATGATAATAAAAAGGATGTCATATATCTGTTTTCACGAAAACATGGTGATTTAGAGAGAGATTATAACTTTTTTGAAATTCAAGACACTTACTATTCACAGGGCAATGGTAACTTCAGGGATATTAATCAGAACAGGCGAAACGATATCATTTTTAATCCAGACATTTTTGATTTTAATGTATGGTATTTCATGAGCCTCATTCAACTTGACAGCTATAATCCTCTGGTTGTAAAAGGTGTAAAGTACAGGTTAAACAACCTCGAACATCTGGAGAAATATATAATAAATGGGAAAGAAAAGTTAAAAAAGTTTTTTGAAAAGGACTTTTTGCCATATGAGCTTATAAAGTTTTTGGAGAGCCAAGATATAAAAATCAATATATCAAAGGAAGACTTTGTAAACTGCTGTCTTGTAAATTCGGAGAAGGTAATCGAAGCAGATCCAGGTGAAGGTTATTGGATAGACCATTTTACTTACAACTTTGATCTGATTGAAAACTTTGAAAGTATATATCCTGATAAAATGAGGCAGCTGCTTTTGCAAAGAAAATATTATTACTATGACAATGAGCATTATGTAAAACCAAGAAAAGAAAGAATAAAGATTATAGAGGGGCAAATAAAACAGCACGGTGCATATGCACTTGACAAAGAAAAACAAGAGCTTATAAATTCCCGTGCTGATAAAAAAAGATATGTAAGAACTCACAATGGCCATGGCGACATTTACACAGGCAGCCTCATTGAAAAGCTTTTGGTGATACTTCTTAATAGAATGGCAAGCTTGGACCCATTTGGTGTTGGGGTTGAGATGGAGGCATCAAAGCCAGGCTGGAACGATGCGTTAAACGGCCTTCCAGGAATTTTTGGTTCGTCTGTGTGCGAGACGTTTGAGCTTTTGCGGCTTGTGAGAATGCTGAAAAAGTATTTTGAGGTTTATCTTGAAGATGTCAAGGAAATTGAAGTTTTTGAAGAGCTCTACAACTTTTTTGTCAAGCTAAAAAAACTTCTATCTCAGACGCAAGATGAAAAAGATACTCTTTTCTACTGGATTGAGAGCAATAACATAAAAGAAGAGTACAGAGAAAAGACAAGATTTGGTGTAAGTGGCAATATAGTTTGCATAAGCAGAGAAGAAATGTTGGAATTTTTAGACCTGTGCAGTGAAAAGCTTTCAAAGGCAAAAGAAAAAGCTTTCGATAGCGAAAAAGGCTTATTTTACACTTACTTTATAAATCAGCCTGTAGAATATGAGTATGATGCTCAAAAGCAGGAGATTAAGATTAAAAAGTTTTCACAAAAGAGAGTTGCATTTTTCTTAGAATCGCAGGTTAGAGCAATGAAGGTGATAGATGATAAAGAACAGAAAAGAAAAATTTACCAAAACGTAAAAGAAAGTAGCCTCTTTGATAGAGAACTAAAGATGTATAAGACAAATGAAAGTCTTGCAAATGAGACAAATCAGCTTGGTAGAATAAAAGCATTCACACCCGGCTGGCTTGAAAATGAATCCATATTTATGCACATGGAGTATAAATACTTGCTGGAGCTTTTAAAAGGTGGACTTTATACAGAGTTTTTTGAGGATTTCAAGGTGGTTTTGCCACCATATATGGACCCAGCGGTTTATGGAAGATCAATATTTGAGAATTCGTCGTTTATTGCAAGCTCAAGCAATCCTGACAAGAGCGTTCATGGGACAGGTTTTGTTGCAAGGCTTTCTGGCACAACAACAGAGTTTTTAAATATGGAGCTAATTATTCTATTTGGTGAAAAGCCATTTGAATACAAAAATGGAGAGTTAATTTTTAAACTATCTCCAAAACTACCGGGCTGGATGTTTACAGAAGAAGAAAGAGAAGTTGAGATTGTATTAAATGGGAATAAACAAACCATAGTTATAGGTAAAAACCAGTTGGCAGCAGTTCTCTTTGGCAGAACACTGGTTGTTTATCACAATCCGCGTAGGTTATGCACATATGATCCAGGAGTAAATGTTCAAAAATATATCCTACATTTTGACGGTGAAGTGGTTGAAATTGAAGGTGAAAAGGTGCCAGAACCATATTCTTATGAGATTAGAAACGGAATGTGCAAGAAAATAGAGGTTTTGTTATAGCTTCAAAGAAGGCTACACTGCCGTCTATTTTTGTAACGGTAGTGTAGTCTTTTTGACATTTTGTAACAGGAGAGAAAGTAGAATGATTAAAAAGCTTTTGGTAAAATGGAACGACATAAAACTTAAAAACAAACTTTTAATAGCTTTTGTGATTTTAATGCTTCTTCCCATGTCTTTAATATTTTTTTTATCTTATACTTCTCTAAAAAACTCCACATTGGAAAAATTTACTCTTTACAATCAGGTCCTTTTTGAAAATGCTACAGAAGAGGTTCAAAATTTCCTTGATGAGCTAAATAACATAAAATACGACTTTATCATGGACGATAACCTCATATCAGACATTGGAAAGACTTTTGCAAGGTACACTGATCACCAGGATTCTTTTCTGTACACCAACATCCTGACGAAGATGAGCCAGTATATTTCAACAAAAGAAATTATTCAGTCAGTTCAAATTATAAACAAAAGCAAAGAAATATATTTCTTTTCAAAACTTCAGGGTGATGTGCCCTATGAAGATGATAAGCAGATCAAAGAAGGTTTTTTCAGTGAAATAGTAACGCAAGAAGGAAAGTATGTAAATGGCGGCTATGACAAAAGCAGAAATGTATATGTTGTTGGATGTGAGCTTTTCTCAAAAGATAAAATCCAGCCTGTTGGTGAGATGATTGTAAGTTTTAGCTTGGACTTTTTGAAAGATATAATTGAAAAGTATCATCTTACAGAAGGTGGATTTTATGTTGCCGATAGAAGTTCTAATCAGGTTATATTCAAAACAACAGACAGGTTTGAAAATATCACTAAAAAATTGATTTTAAAAGATGAGACAAAGCTTGCTCCAAAGTTCATTTTCTTTGAAGAAACTATCCCAGATCTTAACTGGAAACTAATTTACATAGTTTCAGAAAGTACTCTTCTGAATAACTTTTCGTACACAAAACGGCTTTTGATATTGAGTTTTTCTTTTCTTGCCATTTTTGCAGTTTTGTTTTTGTTCTTTATTTCCGAAAATATTACAGCTCCTATAACAAGGCTTATTTACCAGATGAGAAATTTGGAGCATTCAAAACTCAAAAATAACATTAAATTTGCCCGCAAAGACGAAATAGGAGATTTGCTAAACTCATTTTATCAAATGCTGAAAAAAATAGATGAGCTTGTCATAAAAGTGTATGAAGAGGAGATTGCAAGGAAGAATGCAGAGATAAATCTCTTGTACATGCAGTTAAATCCTCACTTTTTATACAACACCTTGGACACCATAAATGCCTTGGCTGAGCTTGGACGTTGCAAAGATGTGTCTGTAGTTTCAATTTCGCTTGCAAAATTTTTGAGGGAAAGCTTAAATTTTAGCACATCAACAATTCCACTTTTCCAGGAAATCCAGCACACAGAACATTATCTTACAATCATGAAGATAAGATTTTCTGGAAAACTCAGCTACAAGATAGCTACTGAGGATGACACTGTTTTTGATGCCCAAGTTCCACGGCATATGCTGCTTCCACTTGTGGAAAATTCAATTGTCCACGGTTTTAAAAATAAGAAAGATGGTGCAAAGATTTTCATAAGAGCAAGAAGAATAGAAGATAAGCTAAGAATAGAGGTTGTTGACAATGGATGCGGGATTGAAAAGCAAAAAATTAACCAGATTAAGAAAAATCTAAACAGTGGCAGCATTGGTATTTCCAATATTGTAAAAAGACTTAAGATTCTGTACGATAACAAATTTCATTTTGAAATATCAAGTAAAGCTGGATTTTGGACAAAAGTTGTCATAGAGATTCCATGGAAAGAAAAAGAACAAGCTGGGAGGTGAGAAGATGTACACTCTTTTGATTGTTGAAGATGAGGAGATTTTGCTTGAAAGGCTTATGAAGACAATAGATTGGAAAATCGCCGGAGTTGATAAGGTCATTGGCAAAACAAATAGCGAGGAAGCTTTGAACGTTGTGATGACAGAAAATGTGGATGTAATTCTGACAGATATCAGGATGCCAATTATTGATGGGCTTGATCTAGCAGAGTTTATAAAAAATGGGCGAAAAAGACCTTATGTAATATTTATGAGCGCTTACAAGGAATTCGAATATGCACACAGGGCAATTAAACTTGGTGTGATGGATTACATTTTAAAACCATTTTCAAAAGAAGAGGTTCTTGAGGCAGTTAAAAGAGCTGTTGAAAAATTAAACACAGAAAATATACGGCAGGATATCTCAAACTGTTATGAAGATGTTGTTGACATTGTAATTAATTTTATAACTGTAAATTGTTCAAGACAAATAAGTTTGAATGATGTAGCAGAATATGTACATCTTCATCCGGTATATCTCAGCAGACTTTTAAAAAACAGGACAGGCAAGACATTCAAAGAAATCCTCACCGAAGCAAGACTTAAAAAAGCCGAAAAACTTTTAAAAAATAGTAGTTTGAAACACTACGAAATAGCCGAGGCAGTTGGCTTTTCTGATGCTCAGTATTTCAGTCAGGTATTTAAAAAAGCTTATGGGATGACACCCATTGAGTGGAGAAGGAAAGCTACCGAGATAGAGACAAAGTTAAAAATTTAAACAAAAAAGTTTTGTTTGTCTATATAAACTATTGGGCATTTGATACTAAAATTAAATTGAAAAACAAAAAATGAAATGGAGGTAATGTAGGATGAAAAAGTCATTGAGGGTCATAGCTTTGGCTGTTGTGGTGATCTTTGCTTTTTCGTTTGTCTTACTTGCCCAGGTGAATGGAAAGAAAGTACAAGGTGCCACAAATGAACTTACATTTTGGAGCTGGGTATCTGACTCTGACACAATAAAACAGGTGTATGAGCAGGCTATCAAAGAGTTTAATTCTAACAACAAGTATGGTGTGAAAATCAAGGCTGTTTATACTCCGGGTGAGCAGTACAAGACAAAACTTCAAACAGCAATGGCAGCAAATAATCCGCCCGACATTTTAAACATGTGGGCAGCTGGAAAAATGAAACCATACGTTGATGCAAACAGGCTTTATTCAATCAGTGATATCATGAACAAAGATTTGCAGTGGAAGAATAGGTATGTAAATGGAGTATTTGATCTTACAACTTTTAACGGCAAAATTTACGGTATTCCACAAATTAGAGTTGCAACTGTAATATATTACAACAAGGAAATATTCAAAAAATATAATTTGTCTGTACCCAAGAAATGGTCTGAACTTATAAATATAGTGAAAGTATTAACAAAAAATAACATTATACCTTTTGCTCTTGATGCAAGAGACCCGTGGATCTTGGCAATGTATGCAGAATATATTGCAAACAGAATAGACCCTGATGCTTACAGAAAGGTTCAAAAAGATCCAAATGCATGGACAGACAAAGCATATATTGAGACAGGCAAGAAGATACAGGAACTGGTCAAACTTGGTGCTTTCCCGAAAGGTGCAACGAGTCTTGATTATGTTGCAGCAAGAAATCTCTTTGACCAAGGAAAAGCTGCAATGTATGTAATGGGAATCTGGGATGTTGGTTATCTTTCAACACAATCGCCTGTTAAAAACAAGGTTGGTGCTTTCAAATGGCCCGAAATTGAAGGAGGAAAAGGAAATATCAATAATTTCTTGGCAGGCATAGAGCAGGTAATTGCAGTAAGTTCAAATTGCAAGAACAAAGAAGCTGCAGCTGCATGGCTCAAGTTGTTGTCAGAACCAAAATATGCAAAGGATCTTTTAGCTGAAAAAGCAGGTTATTTTCCTTCTGTGAAAGTAAATCCAGACCCGAAAAAAGTTACTGGTCTTTATCTTGAGGTATTGAATATGTTAAAAGAACAAAATACAAAAGATTCATTTACTTACTATGATGTTATGTTTGGTCCAATAATTGGTGATGGCTTTAACAACACAATACAGTCAATTTACCTTGGGAAAGACCCTGTTGAAGCATTCAAAAAGCTTGCAGATATTGCCAAAAAAGAAATGAAAAAGTAGAGAAATAGTTCAAAAGCCGGGCAAGAAAAAGTCTTGTCCGGCTTAAATTTAGAAGTTTAAATTTATTAACAGTGGGGTGAATTTTCTTGGAAAAGGCATTTGGTAATAAATTTACTATTGCTGTCTTTATAGCACCTGCGCTTATTCTTTTTACCCTTGTTGTACCTATTCCAATATTACATTCTTTTTATATGAGTTTTTTCAAATGGGACATGCTGTCAAATATGACGTATACAGGTTTTGAAAATTACAAAGAGCTTTTTTCTGATGAGATATTTCTTTCGTCTATCTTTCATACTATTGAAATTACAGTATTATCGTTAATATTTCAGGTTATATTAGGTTTATTTTTAGCTTTGTGTATTGTGAATATAACAAAAGGTAGAAGATTTTATCAGAGTGCATTATTTATACCTAACGTACTGTCAAGTGCAGTAATAGGTATTTTGTGGTTTTTTGTTTACAATTATGATTTTGGATTAATTAATTCAGTGTTGAGAAGTTTGGGGTTACAGAATTTGCAGCAGGAGTGGTTATCTCAAAAATATGTTTTGTTTTCGCTATCAATTACAACATGCTGGCAATGGGTAGGATATCACATGATTTTGTATGTGGCTGCAATTTCTGGAATATCTCAAGACATAATTGAAGCTGCAGTTGTTGATGGAGCAGAAGGGCTTAAAATGGTAACAAAAATTATAATTCCCCAGATATTACCTGTTTTAAAAGTTTCGATTGTTTTAATAATAACTGGTTCATTAAAATATTTTGATATGGCATGGATAATGACAGAGGGTGGGCCTGACTTTGCTTCAGAGACAATTGCTACATATATATATAGAACTGCGTTTAACAAGCTTCAATATGGTCTTGGTAGTGCAGCATCAACCTTTTTATTTGTTGTGAGCATATTAATAACTGTAATTATTAACAATTTTGCATCAAAAAGGGAAATTGAATATTAAACTTTTGGAGGTGTTTGTTAGTGTATGCTAAATATACAAAAATTTCTACTGTGGGGAAAATAATAATTTTATCTTTTTTAACTATATATTCTGTTATAACTTTATTTCCTATTTTATGGCTTGCTTATAACTCGGTTAAGACAAATAATGACTTTTTAGCAAACCCTTTTTCACTGCCATCTCTATCTAAGCTTCAATTAAAAAATTACTATGATGCATGGGTTACAATGGGAATACAAAAGTTTACTTTAAATAGCTTGATAATTTCGTGTACAAGTGTGTTACTTTCTCTCATTATAAGCTCAATGGCGGCATATGCAATTGAAAGGATGATATGGAACTCAAGCCAGAAAGTTTTGAATTACTTTTTAGCAGGTATAATGGTTCCAATACAGATAATATTGATTCCGCTTTTTATAAACTTTAAAAAGCTAAACCTTTTGGACTCACGCATAGGACTTTTGATTCCAACAGTTGCATTTGCCCTGCCCACATCCATATACATTCTAACAGGATTTTACAAAGCCATCCCGCGTGAGTTAGAAGAAGCAGCTTTGATTGACGGCTGCTCTGTCTACAAGATATTTTACAAGATAATTCTACCCTTGACGATGCCGGCTTTTGTAACAATTGCAGTTTTCAATTTCCTTGGCGCATGGAATGACCTTTTGATACCCTTGGTTCTGATACAGACACCAGAACTTATGACACTGCCTGTTGGACTTTTGAATTTTAGGGGAATGTACGGAGCTGAGCTTACCAAAATGTTTGCTGCAGTTTTTATCTCAGCAATTCCAAGCATAATAATTTACTTTGTTTTGCAAGACAAACTTTTAAAAGGTATGATAGCCGGGGCTGTGAAGGGGTAAAAAAAATAGCACTTAAATTAGTTAAGCAGTGTTTAGTTTTATTTTGATATAATAATTTAAAGAAATTTAAAGAAGAAATGAAAAAAACAGGGTATTTAAAACCCTGTTTTTTTTTTTTCGGAATTAGCGCGAGTCGCAGATTGCAAGAGTAGGTTGATTACTAAAGCCCTGTAAAGTACCTTTAAATTTAACAGTTAGATAATAACTTCGCTTACATCTATTGTTGCTAATTTTAGATCATCATAAAGTTCAGGAATAAATTCACTGAGCAGCTCATTGTCATCATAAATTACTATTTTACCTTTACTTCCTTTGGGAGATCTGTCATCAACACCATATTTGAATTGCAACTTTTTATATTGTCCTTTCAATTTGTATATAATACCAAATTCTTACGGATCATCATAAAAAGGATCTGAGTATATTAAACACCAAATATTTTTATAAAACTTCTTCCCATTTATAACAATATCAGTTGTATTAAAGTCATATTTTTCGTAATTTCCATGTGTCTTGAAATACTCGAAATCACTCAACCACACCCATTTTTATTTTTCACAAAAGCCCCTATTTCTACTCTTTTTGCTTGATCATTGAAGATATAACCCATATCTCCAACGTTCAAGAATGTTTTGAGAATAGAATCAAAGTGGACATATCTTCTTCCACCATAGCTTATAAAGGGTACTTTTTGAGCAGTACTAATTCCGTTAATTAAAACATCATAATAGGATAGTTGAGGCATAGATGATATTTTCTTTTGCAATTCCTCATTTTTCTTTTTAAGTAGGGCTATGTCGTTTTTTAGCTTCTGATTTTCGGTTTTCAAGTTATTATAATCTTTTAAAAGCTTTTCATAAAGAGCTTTATAATTTGTTGGAGATGAAGCTATTGCAGACAAGGCAAAAAGAATACACACAATAAATGAGATTATTGCAATTTTCTTTTTCATAAAGACATCTCCTCCTGTGGAAGTAATTTGCCTGTTCATAAATATACAAGAAAAATTTAAATATGTCATTGGTATTGTGTGTATTTGGAAAACTACTTGATAAGAGCGTGATGCTTTAAGATTTATGCATATCAAATACGAGTAATTCATATGAGAGAATACAAACATATAATGCAGTTTACATATTTAAGCAATGTGCAAATTTTTTCTTTCAATGGAAACAATAATAAGAATGTTAAATAAAATTAACATTTTTATTGCAAAGATAATTCAAATAGTGTAAAATATTTATAACAAGAAATTGATGAGAGTGAGTTAATATGTCATTAGCAAAGGTAATTGGGAATAACATACTCGCATTGATGAAAAAACAGAATGTAAAGATAAAGCAACTTGCAGATTTAATTGGAGTTACCAGGCAGACTATGACTAAATACCTTGAAGGTGAAGTAATTATTGATAGCGAGAAGCTTTTCAAAATAGCTGAATTTTTTGGGAAGCCGTTAGATTATTTTCTTGAAAACAAACATGAAGAAATGGCTTTTTTATTCAGGGCTCATGTTTTAAATAAAGAATCTATCTCAACTGTTCAGAACAAAATCTGTGATTTGATAAACAGGGTGTATGAGATTTATGAACTTGCTGGTGAAAAGATTTCCTATCTTCCACAGCAGTATAATCTCAAAATAGATTCTAAGGAAAAGCAGATACCAAAGGAGATAAAACTTCAAATAGAACAGATAGCACTAGAAGAAAGAGAATGGTTAAACATTGGTGAAAGCAGAGGAGAGGAAATCATCGAGTGTTTTGAAAATAAGGGAATAAGAATAATTTTTGAAAAATTTGATATGCCAGACATGTTTGGAGTATCTGCTTTGCATGACCAAAAGGGTTGTTTTATAGTGATTAACGATGACGAGAACATTCCAGAAGAGAGAAAAATATTTAGTATTGTTCATGAGTATGCTCACATTTTATTTGACAGAAACCAATACAGACAAGTTATTCTACAGTCTACTCACAGGAATATTTACGAAAAAATTGCTGACAAATTTGCAGGATATTTTTTAATTCCGCGGAAAAGTCTTGCTAAGTATTCTGTCTTACTTAAAAGTCAGTTATCATGGAATGATCTCATATACATCAAAAAAGATTTGCGAGTAAGTTTAAAAGCTCTTTTGCATGTTTTAAACGACTATGAATATATCAGTGATAAAGAATATCAAAAATGGCTGAAATACTTGAACATGAAAGGTTACACTAAAAAAGAACCTGATCCAATGCCATACTTCAAAAAAAATACTGCTCATGAGAAGATAGTAAGAATGCTTTTTATGAAGGAACAGATAGGAATTAACAAGGTGGCAGAACTTCTTGGAATTAGTGTTGAAGAAGCAAGAGAAAACACAAAGAAGTGGATGATGGATGAGAGAGAAGATTAAGAAACTCATAGATAAAGTAGCAATACTTGATACAAATGTGATAATAGATTTTCAAAGGCTAAGCTATCTTGAAATTCCCCTTCAGGTTTTTTCAAAAGTCTTTGTCTCAGGTTTCGTTGTATCAAAGGAGCTACCAGCTGAGGTTGTTAAGAAACTCAAGGATTTAGGATATGATATTGCAAATCTTGAAACAGAAGAGGGATATAGGTTTTTTCAGGAGTTAAAAAAGTTCAAAGCTCTTTCAGTTTATGATAGACTCGTAATTTCAATAGCATTCCAATAAAAAATTATTTGTGTTTCAAATGATAAACCAGTACAAAAAATCTGTAAAAAGTATGGAATAAACTCGACTGGCACGTTGGGTATTTTGTGTGCTGCTTTTGAGAAGGAAATAATTAGCAAAAAGGATTAAAAGAGCTAATAGATGAATATCAAAGCAATAGCGGTGCATATGTGAGCAAAGATATAATAAATGAAATAATAAGAATATATCACCTATAACGAAATAATCATTCTCAGTACTAAAAATACTTTGACATATGATTTAAAAAAATCGAATTAAGTTTGTAAAAAAGAAAACAAAACAATATTTTGAGGTATTTTCAATCATGAGAAAATACATTTTGGTCAAAAAGATTTTTAATGGGTATTCATTTATCAAAGACAATGTTTTGGTTGTGGAAGATGGAATAATTTTGGGAACGCAAGAAGGAATTGATACTGCAGAGGATGAAATTATAGACAAAAGAGATTTTGTTCTTTCACCTGGATTTGTGGACAAACATACACATGGTATTGGCGGTGTTGATTTTTTCAATACTACAGCAGATGATGTGAAAACTATCCAAAATTACTATTTTAAACATGGTGTTACAACTATTGTACCAACAATTGTGTCAGCTCCTTTTGAGAATATATATAAGCTTGCTAAAACTATTAAAGAAGCAAAGAAGGATCCAGATTTTAAACTAAACATTCCTGGAATATTCTTAGAAGGGCCATTTATAAATCCTGCAAAGAAAGGTGCACATGATAAAAGGTTTTTGCAGAAACCGACAGTTGAGAAATTGGAAGAATTAATTTTTAATTGTGAAGAAAAAATTATAGATATTGCGCTTGCACCAGAGCTACTTGAAAATCCCAATGAGTTTATTTCAAAAGCTGTTGAACATGGGATTAATATTTCTCTTGGGCACACAGAAAGCAGTTTTGAACAGGCAAAACAAGCGCACCTGCTTGGTGCCAAAAATATTGTTCATCTTTTTAACGCAATGCCCCAAATTCATCACAGGCAGAATTCTATTACTACATATGCGCTTTTGAGCAGCATCAAAGTAGAGCTAATTTGCGATCTTATTCACCTGTCTCCTGAGATTATAAAGCTTACTTACAAGCTAAAAGGTCCTGAGAATATTATATTAATTAGTGATTCTATTTCTGCAACAGACCTTTCTGATGGTGAGTATAGTTTGGGGGCCTTAGATGTGAAGGTTGAAAATGGAATTTGTAAATTAGCAGATGGCACAATAGCTGGCAGCACCTTGACAATTGATAAGGCAATAAAGAACTTAACAAAAATTGGAATTAGATTAGAAGACGCACTGCGCTCAGCAACTTACAATCCATCAAGGCTTCTTTCTCTTGAGTGCGGTGCGATAAAAGAAGGCTTTAGGGCAGATTTTGTATTGATGGATGAGGATTTAAATGTAAAGGAGGTATATGTTGGAGGAGAGCTTGTTTATAAGGCACAATAAATTTTTCAAAGCAAGCTCTCCCTGTACTGTGTTGGTGTAAGTCCAGTATACTTTTTGAACAGTTGAGAAAAATACTTCTCATTAGAAAAACCAACCATATTTGCAACTTGGTATGTTTTTAAATTTTGATTTTTCAAAAGTTCCTGAGCTTTTTGAATTCTAATTTTGTGCAGGTAATCGACAAAATTAATCTTCAATTCTCTTTTAAATAGAATGCTCAAATACGCAGGTGTTACATATACCTCTTTTGCAATACTTTCTAATGTGATGTTTTTGTTATAGTTTTTTTCAATGAAGTTAATGGCTGCTTTGACGATTAGATTTTTGTTTTCACTCTGTTCAATTCTATCCACTACTGCATTTAAAAAACTGAGTAGCGATGCTTTGAGCAAATCTTTTTTGTCAGTTTTCAAAATGTTTTCAAAAACCTTGCTATTTACTACATCATTTAAATCAATGCATTTTTCATGGCAGACTTTAATTATACTGCCCAGTAGTGCCAAAACAGCTGACTTTATAAACCATTCAAAACTACAGTGACCATACATAATTCTCTTAATAACTTTTATCTTAATTTTTTAACCTCTGCTCATTATAAACGAAAATTAAAATTTATTTAAGTGACTTTGGAAAGAACCTAAAAGGTATTGACAATAACACAAAGAATTACAAGTTTTAATAAGAGATGGTATGTTTTGACGTGGCAAGGGAAAAGTAGTTTCAACAAAAGAAGCACAGCTGTGCTTCTTTTTTTTGATGACAGGGTTTATAAGAAGTATTCCACGAGCTTTAAAAGAGTCGGCAATCATAGATGGCTGCAGTATATTTAGAATCCTGTTTCAGATTATTCTGCCTCTTTCAAAGCCTGCTATTGTGACTGTGACCGTTACCACCTTTTTAAATACATGGAACGAATTTATTATGGCAGCAACATACCTAACATCCGACAAGTTCAGGACTCTACCATTTTCAGTCTACAACTTTGCAGGTCAATATGCATCTAACTATGCAGTCCAGTTTGCTGTAATAACAATAGTAGCTTTGCCATCATTAATTGTGTATATTGTGCTGAACGAACAGGTTACAAAAGGGGTTACCCTGGGTGCTGTAAAGGGGTAAAGGTAAGTACTTAAAGCTATTTTTTCAACAAAATTGAGACCTTTTCTAAAATTCAGTGTATTTACTCGAAAAAAGTTCTTGAAGTAGAATGAATATATATTCCAGCACTAACTCATTTAATTAGAAATCCAAAAGGAGGAAGGTTAGAAATGTTTAAAAAAATTGCAAGTTACGTAACTGCCAAGGATCAGAGTATTCCTATGCAGCAAGTAGACAATATAAAAGAGTGCCAAAAAATAAAAAATGAGACTATTATAACAATTGATCCATCTTGTACATTTCAAGAGGTAATAGGATTTGGAGGAGCACTTACGGAGGCTGCCGCGGTAAATATACTGTCACTTTTACCCCAGCAACAAGAAGAGATTTTAAGAGGTTACTTTGATCCAAAAGATGGGCTTGGCTACAAACTCTGTAGAATCCATATGAACAGCTGTGATTTTTGTACAGACAGCTATAGCTGTGATGATGTTGAAGGTGATACTGATCTTAAATATTTTAACATTGAGAGAGACAAAAAGATGGTAATTCCTCTTTTAAAAAGAATAAAGGAATATTGTCCAGATCTCAAAATTCTTGTTTCACCTTGGAGTCCGCCTGCATGGATGAAAACAAACGGTGATATGTGCCATGGTGGAAAGCTAAAGGATGAGTATAAAAAAACATGGGCAAGATTTTTCTGCAAATTCATAAAAGCATATAAAGAAGAAGGAATTGATATATGGGCAGTGACAGTTCAAAATGAGCCTATGGCAACTCAGGTGTGGGAGTCGTGTATATACACAGCTGAAGAAGAAAGAGATTTTGTGAAGGATTACTTAGGGCCAACTCTTGAGGAAGAAGGGCTTTCCCATATAAAAATACTTATATGGGACCACAACAAAGATATCATATATGATAGGGTAAAAACAATTTTGAGTGACAAAGACGCTGCAAAGTATGTGTGGGGAGTTGCATTCCACTGGTATGGAGGGGACCATTTTGACCAGCTCAAAAAAATAAAAGAAGAGTTTCCTTATGTCAATTTAGTGTTTACCGAAGGTTGTCAGGAAGGTGGAGTAAAGCTTGGTTCCTGGGAGCTTGGAGAAAGGTATGCTCATGAGATAATTGGAGATTTTAACAGCTACACAATTGGATTTATGGATTGGAATATTGTTCTTGACACAGTTGGAGGTCCCAATCATGTTGGCAATTTTTGCGATGCCCCGATAGTTGTTGATAAAAATGAGAAAAAGATTTACTATCAAAATGCATATTATTATATTGGGCATTTTTCAAAATTTATAAAGCCGGGAGCTAAAATTGTCGCAAGTAATTGTAATAATCCAAAACTTGAAGTTTTAGTAGGCAGAAATAATGATAATAGCTTGGTAATAGTTATTTTTAACAAAAATCAGGAAGAAATAGAATTTGGTATAAAAATAGCTGGAGAAATCTTTAGCGGGAAATCTTCTGCGAGGTCTATTTCTACAATTATTTTACAAAATCAATAGTTAGCAAACTTTAAAATAACGTAAAAAACTTTAGGGGCTGTCCAAAAAGATAATTGGATAGCCCCTTTCTTACAATATCCAGTTTTTAATTTATTTAGTTTTTATATATTGCAACATAAGAATTTTAAAATTTTTAAAGAATTTTTTAGCTTTTTAAAATATTATAGAGATTTCTGAATTTTGCTGGTGATATTCCGACCTTATATGGAGCAGACACAATAGCTGGATTTCACAGCGCCCCGCCTGTTATGTTTTCTGAAGAGTATCAATGTAGAATGCTGGAAAAGTTTCACAAGGTTTTTGACAGGTTAGATTTTGTAGTAGGCGAGCATGTTTGGAATTTTGCAGACTTTGCAACAAAGCAGGCTGTTCACAGAGTAATGGGCAACAGGAAAGGTGTATTTACAAGACAAAGACAGCCTAAAATGGCAGCTTTCTTGTTAAAGAAAAGATGGGAGAAGTTAGATGGCAAATGAGAAAAATAAATTAGTAAGAATATCACGATACTGGAGCGGCTACTGGTAATTAAAAAAGGCTTCCTATGAAGGGAGGCCTTTTTTTAAATTGTATTATTAACAATGTTTATCAGAGTCTCAGCATTCTTTACTGCATAACCGTTAAAATCGTTGTTGAAATACACATATATCTGGTTACAAACTTTAGAGTATTCTTTTATTTCATTTGCAAGGTTATAGAGTTCATCATCTGAATAACAAGAAGAAAACATTTCTTTTGGTCCATGCAGGCGAATATATGTAAAATTTGCTGTTATAACTTTTGCTTTTGGATACCGGGAAGAGTCTGCTATCACCCACGCAACATTAAAACTTTTTAAAATTTCAAAAATTTTTTCATCACACCAGCTTTTGTGCCTGAATTCAATTGCCAATTTAAAGTTTTCCTTTCCGTCTAAAAACTCTGAAATTCTCTTTATATTTTCATCATCAGCCTTAAAACTTGGCGGAAGTTGCAAAAGTACTGGACCAAGTTTTTCATTTAAGAGTTTTATCCTGTTTTCAAACTTATTCCATTCTTCCTCAACTTCTAAAAATCTTTTTAAGTGAGTTATAGCCTTTGGAGCCTTTAAAGAAAAAACAAAATTATCAGGTGAAGAAAAGTACCAGTTTAAAATGGTTTTTTCTTGGGGAAGTCTGTAAAAGCTTGAGTTTATCTCTGTTGTTTGAAAGTAGTTTGTATAAAACTCAAATCTCTTTGTAGATGGCAAATTTTCCGGGTAGAAAATGCCTCTCCAGTGTGAATAAGAAAAACCAGATGTGCCAATATAAACTTTTGCTTTGCACATGATTTTTGGGCCCTCCCATCTGGTGATGGAATAAACAAATTACTTTGTTATATATACCTCATCCCATGTATGAAAATTATCTTTTATCACGGTATCATTGATGTTGCTTTTATCAACACCGATAGGGTCTATAAAAAAGGTTGGAACATTTTTGTAGCCATTGTTTAGCATATAAACAGATTTGAGTGGTTCTTCTTTAATCAACTTGTCAACTATTTCAAGTGTAAGATCAACAAGTCTGTCAATAGGTTTGTAAACAGTCATAAGTTGAGTACCCTTGACAATTCTCTGACATGCTGAGATGTCTGCATCCTGTCCTGTAACAGGCACTTTTCCTGCAAGCCTCTTTTCAGAAAGTGCCATGATTGCACCTTCAGCAAGAGAGTCGTTCGAAGCTAAAACCGCATCAATTCTTTTTCCCTCTTCTAAAAGATTATTAATATAGTTATAAGCATATTCTTTTCGCCAGTTGTAACAATATTTCTCCAGAATATTATTTATTTGCTTTTTATTAATAAATGAATCCAATACCTTGTGGTACCCTTCTTTTATCATCTGCACATTGTAATCTCCAGGATCTCCGAGCAAAAAAACGTAGTTTCCATGTGGAACGCTTTTTAAAAGCCATTTTGCCATCAGTTCTCCTACTTTGTAGTTGTTAAATGAAATATACACATCAATGTCACTGTTTTTTACAAGTCTGTCATAGCTTATAACCTTTATACCTCTTTTTTTAGCTAAATTCACAGCACCACTACATTTTTCATAGTTATTAGGAACAATAATCAAAATATTAATATTTTTACTCAATAGATATTTTACTTGATTAATCTGCTCAACATCGTTTTCGTTTGCGTTTACCCATTCAACCTCATACCCTCTCTCATGTGCCTTGGCAATTAAAATGTCTCTGTCTTTGAACCATCTTTCCTCCTTTAATGTGCCCATTGCAAAACCAATTCTGACTTTTGTAGGTTTTATTATTTGTTGTTTTTTATTGTCAAATTTTGGATAGTAAAATATAAAGATTATTAAAGCTGTTACAAAGAATATCAGGGTAAGGATAAGAAGAATTTTAATTCTACTTTTTTTGACCGCTTTTTTACTTCTATAAATGTAGTTCATAAAATCATCCCTCTTTTTAATTTAGAGTGGCTTTGATTCATCTGGTAAGCTTCTGTATGCCGAAGGTGTCATACCTGTAAACTTTTTAAAAGCCTTGATGAAGTAGTTCGGGTCTGAAAAACCTACTGCAAAGGATATTTCCTTTATGCTCTTTGATGAATTCTTCAAAAGCTGACAAGCATTTTGAATCCTTAGTTTTGTTAGGTATGTTTTAAAGCTCACACCAGTATATTTTTTAAAAAGCTTACTAAAATAGTACGGATTAAAATTAAATGCTGTGCTTATTTGAGAAAGTGTAATTTCTTGATTGTAATTTTGGTTTATAAACTCTATTGCTTTGTTGATGGAATCATTGTTTATAATCTGGTCGTGTTTTATCTTTGCTTTGCTAAAGAGTGTTAGTAAAGCTTTTTTAAAAATCTCCACAATTTGTTCAGAAGAAGAATTCAGAATTTGTGCAATAAGTTTTTCTATATCTATTGATTCGTTTCTATTTTCAATGCCAGTTTCAAGCAAAAGCATAATAATAAGTTTTATCACCTTATATTTTAAGTTATTTTCGCCAAAAAGCTCAACATAAAGCCTGCACAGCTGATTTATATAGTTTTCTATCACAGGAATTTGGGTTGGGTTGTTGATTGAATGAATTAGTTTTCCCTCTAAATTTTCAGTCAAAAGAAGGAGATGTTCATTTTCTTCATTTTCATCTGATGAATCAATGTCAAGCGTTGAGTAGTAAGCTTCCCAAAATGCGTTTTCATAACCTTCGTCTAAATAATAAAAATCACTGAATCCTATCTTGACATTGTTCCAGTATGGTTTTTGTTTCAAAATTTCTTGGATTTTTTCTTTTAAACCTTCCGCCTCTTTCTGAGAAGAAGCAGAGAAAAAACATATCAAATATTCTCCCATACCTATTGAAGTCAAAGCCTTGTGTTCAAATGATATTTTTAAATCTTTTCGAATGTTATCCAGTTCTTTAAAACTTGAAACAAAATCGCTTTTATCCTTGAGTGACAGCACCATTAAAATCCCACTTTTAAGGTTTATTCCAAAAATTTTTTCATATTGGTTTATATCCACTATATCAAAGACATTTTTGAAGATAAGTGTGGGTATAAAACTGTTTTCAAGTAAATTTCTCATAACAATCAGCTGGGCATTTTTTTCTATATTTTCTTTTGTCTTTGCCAGAATACTATTTATATGAGCTATTGCGGATTGTACTGTCAAGACTATATCTTCTATTGAATATGGTTTTAAAATATATGCAAAAGCTTTTTCTTTTATTGCTTTTTTAGCAAATTCAAATTTGTCATAAGCAGAGACTATGATGAATAGAGGGAATTCGGAATTTCTCATTTTTCTGAACTCTTCAATAAGTTCAAGTCCGTCTAAGTCTGGCATTTTGATATCAACAAAGGCAATATGATATGAGTAAAAGAGCAAATTCTCAAGTGCTTCTCTACCAAGAGTAAAAGTGGAGATTTCAATATCTTCATCTAAGTTATTTTCGAGGATAAATTTTATTGAATCAACAACTATCTTTTCATCATCAGCAATTAATATTTTGTATGTCATATATTGTTCACCTCTTGTTTTGGAAGTTTTGAAATATCTGTTATAAAAGGCACTTTTATTGTTACTGTTGTTCCACCCTCAGAATTTGAGTCTATATAAAGAGGACTTTCTATGTTATAAAAATACGAAAGACGTTTTGCAATATTGTTAATGCCTATCCCTGTTGTTTTATTGTGTTCAAATGAAAAGTTTTTTAAATCTTCCAGTGTTTCTTTTTCAATTCCTTTGCCATTGTCAGACACCTCTATAATTACCATATCTTCGTTCTTCTTTGCTAAAATCTTTATTGTTCCATATTCACTCTCTTTAAACCCGTGAATAATAGCGTTTTCTACAAGTGGTTGCAGTATCATGCATGGCATCAAAAGAAGCTTTGTTTCATTTTCCACATCTATTTCTAATTTTATTCTGTCACCAAATCTCATGCGATATATGAACATGTAGTTTTTAACGTTTTCTATTTCCTCTTCAAGCTTAACAACTCTGGTTATGTTATGAACCACATATCTTAAATAATTAGAGGTTCTGAGCAAAATCTCATAAGTTTGCTTTGCATTTTCAAACATAGCTATCTGAAGTATGGTATTTAGAGTATTGAAAAGAAAATGAGGGTTAATTTGAGCCTGTAGATTTTTAAGTTCTGCTTCCTGCAAAGCTTGCCTGTATTTTATAGCTTCAATCTTTTGTTGAGCATACATTCTTTCAAGGTCAGCTTTTTCTTCAAGTTTTTTCACCATGTCTTTGATGTTAGAAATCATATTAGAAAAAGACTGGTACAAAACTGCGACCTCATCGTTTGCGGAATACTCAGGAAGCTGTGTTTCAAGATTACCATGTGCTATCTTGTTTGCGACCTTTGAAAGATTAATAATTGGCGTTGTAAATGTGTTGCTAAAAATGATACTCAGTAAAGATGCAAATAAGGTCCATATGAGAATTACCAGATTATTGATTTTTCGAATGGTATTTAACTGTCTTTGCGCTTTGTGATGGATCTCCATTGTGAATTTTATCTTTTGTTCACTGAATTTTTCGAGGTAGAGGTTAAGAAAATTAGAAAAATCAATATACTCAGAATAAGTTTTAGATAACGGCAAGTTACCTTTCTTGTAAATTACAAGTCGTTCTGTTAGCTTGCTGAGGTACTCAAAGATTGTAATTAAATTTGTATAGTATAAATACTCTTCTTTTGTAAGTATTTTACTTTCAAGAGCAGATAATTTTTCATCTATTGAATTGAGCGACCCGTATACAGAAAGCATAGAGTCAGAATCCCCTGAAATTAGGTATCGCTGGAGGTTTGAGTTCAAAGAAGATATATCTTTTTTTGTAATATTTATGGTGTTTATAGTTTCAAAAGTTTCATTTACCAAACTAACAAGGTAGTTATTGTTGTATTGGATTAAGATGTCTATTGCAAGCAAGGAGAGAATAATAATGAAGAAAAATGCCAAAAGTTTGCTTTGTACTGAAAAAAACTTCATTTTTAATCACCTTTATTCCATGACATTGAAGTTTGTAGATATATAAGAGGAAGCATGGCCGAACCTTTTCCAGCTGAGTATTGCTTCACACAACTTTTGAGCAATCAGTTTGCCATTGTCGTTTATAATTCCGTTTATTATCCTTTCTCTTACATACTTTTGAAGCTTCTGATTGGTGCCAGCGCCAATTACAATAAACTGGTCAAGCTTGTTGAAGGTTATTATATTCTGAGCAATTGTAAGTGTGTCTGTTTCGCTTCCTATATAGATGACATTGAATTTTTGCTTATCTTCTAAAATAAGCTGTCTTGTAAGCTCTTCAGATGGAAATGAAAAGTATTCAAAATTAAAATTCTTTATGTTTATATTTTTTATTCCTTTGGATTTCAAAAAGTCTGTGAGTCCTTTTACTTCCAGCGTCCCGCCGATTGTTGTATAAAAAGGGTTTACAATAGCAATTTTTAGTCTCTCAGGCATATTATTTTTTTTATTTAAAACGTTATATATAATCTTTCCGGCTATTTTGCCTTTGTAATAGTAGTCAATGCCTACAAAAACGTCTTCGTATCTGAAGAGCATATCGTTAAATAAAGATACTATAAAAATATTGTTGTTTTTTATAGAGGAGAGAACTTGGGCAATATCTTTGGAATTATATATATTACACATTACAATAGCATCAGGTTTTGTGACAGTTACCAGTTTTAAAAGTTTGTATGCATCTTTTGGAGTGTTATAAAAAACAATGTCTGTTATAATTTTCTGTTTTTCCGAGATATCTTTATACTCATTCAAAAACCAGTCCCAGTATGTTTGGTTTTGCGGCAATATCATCATGATCCGAACAGAGTTTTTAAAATTTGCTTTTTTCTCAGAGATGTTAATGAACCTTATATTATAGATATCATATAACGCAATTAATACAAATATAATTACACTGAAAAATACCATTATTCTAAAACTCAGGTTTTGCAATCTTTTTTTCATCTTTGATTTTTGCCTCCCTCAAAAATCATTATAACATTTACATATAGCTTGCCCTATAGTAATTTTTTGAGTTCAAAAAAGTGCTATTCATTTTGTAAGGAAAGTTTAATAATTCCACCAATATGTCAAAAAATAATAGTGTTTTTGATAATATTTGTTGTTAAAATGATATTGCAAATCAAACAAAAAAATCTAAGAGGGAGGTCAAATTGTAATGAAAAAGTCACTACTAAGAATTGTTTCCATTGTTGTTGCGGTAGCTTTCATAATTGGTATAGGCTTTGCAGTTGTTCCAAAGTATGCAAAAGCAAAAACTTCAAAACAGATTAAAATTGGTTTATCTCTTGCAACATTGCAGGAGGAAAGATGGCACAAAGACAGAGACGAGTTTGTAAAAGCAGCTCAAAAGCTTGGTGCAAAAGTTTTAGTACAAGCTGCTAACATGGACGATGTCAAGCAAAAAGAACAATGCGAAAATCTTATCAGCCAGGGTATAGATGTTCTGGTTATAGTTCCAAACAACGCAGAAGTTTTTACATCTATCATTGATGAAGCTCATAAAGCTGGCGTAAAAGTTATATCATACGACAGATTAATCAAAAATGCTAATGTTGACCTTTATGTTTCATTTGACAATGTAAAAGTTGGTGAGCTTCAGGGCAAATACTTGACATCGAAGGTTCCAAAGGGGAACTATTTCGTGTTCAGAGGTGCTCCTACAGACAACAATGCAACACTCTTTTACCAAGGTGCTATGAAGTACATCCAACCACTTGTAAAGAGCGGCAAAGTAAAAGTTCTCTTTGACCAGCCAGTAAAAGACTGGAAACCAGAAGAAGCATTGAGACTTTGTGAAAATGCACTCACTGCAGCAAAAAATAATGTCCAAGGAATCTTAGCACCAAATGATGGAACGGCAGGTGGAATTATTCAAGCTCTCAAAGCTCAGGGACTTGCTGGAAAAGTTGTTGTAACAGGTCAAGATGCTGACCTTGCAGCAGTTAAGAGAATCGTTGAAGGAACACAGACAATGACAGTGTTCAAAGATGTAAGACTTCTTGCTAAAAAAGCAGCAGAGGTTGCAGTTGAGCTTGCAAAAGGCAAGAAAGTTTCTCAGCTCAAAGATGTAAACGGCAAAGTTTACAATGGAAAATTCAATGTTCCATCAATACTTTTAACACCTGTTGCAGTTGATAAGTCCAATATCGATAAGGTATTAATCCAGAGTGGTTGGTTTACAAAAGAACAGGTTTATGGGAAGAAATAATCTGGAGGGTTAGCTATAAAATCTGTTGTTTTTCTGGGGAGGGGAAGCGTTTTTCCCCTTCTCAGAATTTAATTTTGAATGGGTGAAGGTGGTAAGTCGAGATGAGCGAGTATATTCTTGAAATGGTTCACATAACAAAGGAATTTCCGGGCGTCAAAGCACTTGACGATGTAACATTCAAAGTTAAAAAAGGCGAAATCCACGCTCTTGTTGGTGAAAATGGTGCGGGTAAGTCAACTTTGATGAAGATATTAAGCGGTGTGTATCCATATGGGACTTATTCGGGGGATATCTTTATTGAAGGCAAAAAACAACATTTTAGAAACATAAAAGACAGCGAACATGCAGGGGTTGCAATAATTTACCAAGAGCTTACTCTTGTAAAGGGTATGACTGTTGGCGAAAATATCTTTCTTGGCAGAGAACCTGTTGTAAACGGGATTATAAACTGGAACAAGGTTTATGCAGATTCCAAAAAACTTTTTGAAAAGTTGAACATTGAGATAGATGTTTATGAAAAGGTTGAAAATTTAGGAATAGGCCAGCAACAGATGGTAGAAATTGCAAAGGCTATTTCAAAAGATAGTAAGATTTTAATACTTGATGAACCAACAGCAGCACTTACAGAAAGTGAAACAAAACAGCTTTTTAGAATTTTGAAAGATCTCAAAAACCACGGTGTAACATGCATATATATATCTCACAGGCTTGAAGAAATCTTTGAGATAGCAGACACAGTAACAGTTTTAAGAGACGGCAAGACAATCTCAACAGATCCAATATCAGCATTAACAGAAGATGAGATAATACGAAGAATGGTAGGTCGTGAACTTACCCAAAGGTTTCCAAAAGTACCGCACAAGGCAAAAAGAACGATTATGGAAGTTAGAAACTTTTCTGTTTATGACAAAGACAATCCAGAAAAGAAAATTATTGATAATGTAAGCTTTGAGATAAAAGAAGGAGAGATTTTAGGGATTTCAGGTCTCATGGGGGCAGGAAGAACAGAGCTTTTTATGAGCATATTTGGTGCATATCCCGGAAGAAAAGAAGGAGAAATCTGGCTTGATGGAAAGAAGATAGAGATAAATAATCCAAGAGAGGCGATAGAGCACGGGATATGCTATCTTTCAGAAGACAGAAAACGATATGGGCTTGTGCTCATGATGGATATAAAGGACAACATTTTACTCCCGAACTATCAGAAGTTTGCCAACGGCGGGATAATAAATATTCCAAAGTCGCTTAGCACAGCTTTAGATTATGTTGGGAAGCTCAGAATAAAAATAGCTTCACCTTTTCAGAGAGTTGAAAACCTAAGCGGTGGTAACCAGCAGAAGGTCATCATAGCTAAATGGCTTTTGGCAAATCCAAAGGTCTTGATCTTGGATGAGCCTACAAGAGGTATTGATGTTGGTGCAAAGTTTGAGATTTATAATCTTATGAACCAGTTTGTAGAACATGGTGTTGGAATTGTCATGATTTCATCAGAACTTCCTGAGATTTTGGGTATGTCTGATAGAATACTTGTTATGCAAAAGGGCAAAATTGCAGGAGAACTCATGGCCGATGAGGCAACTCAGGAAAAGATTATGACTTTAGCAACAGGAGGAAGATAAGGTATGAATTTGAAAAAGAACTTGCGTACTTACACTCTTATCATTGCCATACTTCTTATCTGGACCATATTTACAATACTTACTGATGGAAATTTTTTGACCCCAAGAAATCTTTCAATGCTTGCAAGACAGATGGCGATCACCGCACTTGTTGCAATAGGAATGGTATTTGTCATTGTTGCAGGACACATTGACCTGTCAGTTGGTTCTGTTGTTGGATTTACAGGAGCAATTGCAGGTGTATTGCAAGTATGGCATGGCTGGTCAACACCAGCAACAGTTCTTGCAGTAATTGTGATAGGCATATTGATTGGTATCTGGCAGGGGTATTGGATAGCATACAGAGGTGTTCCAGCATTTATTGTTACTCTGGCAGGAATGCTAATATTCAGAGGTGGCGTGCTTTTAGCAAGCAAGGGTATCACTATCTCACCCTTTAAGGAGAGTTTTACATTTATCGGTCAAGGATATTTAAATAAAGCTTTGAGCATTGTGTTTGGAGCTGTTTTAATTGTTGGATACTTGCTTTTGACAATTAATCAAAGAAATAGAAGAAAGAAATATAACCTGGAAGTATTGCCGATGGGCTTAGAGATTGCAAAAGCAGCTGTTGTAATTGCATTGATAGCAGCATTTACAGGTGTTATGATAAGCTATGAAGGTATATCAATTCCTGTTCTCATATTAGTTATATTTACTATACTACTGACTTTTATTTCACAAAACACAACATTTGGTAAATATGTTTATGCGATAGGAGGAAACAAAGAAGCTGCAAGCCTTTCTGGTATAAATATTAAAAATATTACAATGAAGATTTTTATCCTGATGGGATTTTTATCTGCTTTGGCAGGAATTGTATTAACATCAAGACTTGACGCTGCAACCTCCGGTGCGGGAACAAACATGGAACTTGATGCAATTGCTGCTGCAATACTTGGTGGCACAAGCACGCTTGGTGGTGAAGGAACAGTTCCGGGTGCCATCATTGGTGCTTTAATTATGGCAAGTATCGACAACGGTATGAGTCTTTTGAATATGGAGTATTCATACCAGCTTATTGTAAAAGGTCTTGTCCTTGTATTTGCAGTATGGCTTGATATTATGTCAAGAAAGAAAGCATAAAATATCAATTTTGAAAGGCCATAGCTTTAAACGGGTATTATTATATTCCATAAGATGAATATATTCTAACAAGTTTGAAAGCTATGGCCTTTTAAACTTTTGGGTGCAATTTAAAAATTTGACTTTAGAATCTGAAATATATTAAGAAAGGTGGCTGTTTATGAACTCATGGATAAAACTTAGAACAAATGCAATACAAAAGTTATCCAAAAAAGGTAGCCTTGCTCAAAAACTTAGTATTTTTGTATTAACATTGCTATTAATACCAATAACTATTATTGATATATTTTCTGTGTCAAAAGCAGTAAATGCAGTGATAAGCGAAAGCAAAAAGTCATATTTGATTGCGACAAACTCAACAGCACAGTATTTTCAAATCTTATTTGAAACAGCAAAAAACGCTGCAATTCAGATTATGTCAAATGACAGCATACAATCTTTTTGCACAGGAGAAAGCCAAAATCTAAAGGACGAAAATGAAAAGGCAAAAATAGCCCAAGATGCAAAAAAATATTATTGCAAATCTTGTAGTTACATCTGAAATGTTCTCTGGTGCGTACATATTAACAAATAGACAAACTTCATTGATGTTTCCACCTTTAGTTTTAGATTATTTTGATTTTCAGAAAATAGAAAATTCAAAATGGTACAAAACGATTATGGATTCGGCAGGATATGTTTTGATTGATTCTCATAGAGAAAACTTTGATGAGGTTGCTGAAAATAACAACAGTCAGATTCCTGCTTATGCATGTTCAATTGGATTTCAATTTAGAGATTTGAAAACTAACCAGATAAAAGGCGTAATGCTTTTGGATATAAAGGAAGAGTGGCTAAGAGAAAAGCTTCAATCTACAGAACTCTCAAAGCAAGGCGTCACAACTATAGGTCTTTTAGCTGGTGGCAAGATAGTGCTTCCATTAGATTGGGAAAACAAAATGAATCAAAAGCTAAAACCAAACGAAAGACTTGTACAAAAAGTTTTATCTCAGGTTGAGGCTGGCAAAAAAGGAGGGGCTTTTGAAACAGTTTATCAGCAAAAACCATATCTTATAACTTTTTCAAAAACTCAGTATTTTGACTGGACTGTAGTGGGTATGATACCGGTTAGTGCAATAGTAAAAAGTGCACGCAGTATGGAAAGCGTAATTATATTACTTACAGTTGTATTTACATTAATTGCTATTGTGTTTGGCATCATCTTTGCTCTAAAAATAGTAAAGGATATTGAAAAAATAACCGATGTTATGGCGATAGCAGAAAAAGGCGACTTAACAAATACCATTAATATAAGGCGCAGTGATGAGATAGGGAGTCTTTCACGAAGCTTTAACAATATGACCAAGAACATTAAAAAACTTATAGAAAAGGGTGTAAATTTGACACAGCAGGTAACATCCTCAATAACTTCCCTGACAACAATAGCAAGTGAAACGTCGGCTGCTTCAAACGAAATAGCACGAGCAATTCAAGAGATCGCTGAGGGTGCAGGCAATCAGGCAAAAGAAGCTACAAATGTTTCTGAAATAGTATCACAGTTTGGTCAGAAAATAGAAGCTATTGTTTATTCAATAGAACAAATAAATAAACTTTCAAAAGATGTATTTGAGCTTTCAGAAGATGGCTCCGATGCTGTAAAAAGCTTAGATAAAGCAACTGTTGACACTGTAAATATTACAGATTCAATGATAAGAACAATAAATCAATTGACCGATTATTCAAAATCAATTGGGAAAATAATTAATCTTCTTGGTAGCATATCTGAGCAGACAAAACTGCTTGCACTTAATGCATCAATAGAGGCAGCAAAGGCGGGTGAGGCAGGAAGAGGCTTTGCAGTTGTTGCGAGCGAAATTCGCAAACTTGCTGATATGTCAAAAGAATCAACGCGCGAGGTTGATGAGATAATAAAGAAAATAATAAATCAAACAAAAGAAGCACAGGAGATAGCAGACAAAGTGGAACTTGTTATAAATAATCAAAACACAGCTGTTGAGACTGTCACAGGTGCGTTTGGTAAAATAAAGTCTGCAATTGAAGAATTATTCGAAAAAGTAGAAAGTATAAATAAATTAATCTTATCAATAGACAAAGAGAAAACATCTATAATTGAAAGTATAGAAAATATTTCAGCTATTTCTCAAGAAACTGCAGCCTCAACCCAAGAAGTTTCAGCATCAACTGAAGAACAATTAGCTGCAATTGAAGAACTAAAAGCCATGATTGAAAGACTAAATATTTTAGCCCAAGACCTGTATCAGGCAATGCAGGTGTTTAAGGTTTGAAAAATGGAGCAGGCATGTACTCTTAAAAACAGTGCCTGCTCTTATTTATGATAAGATTATATGATTTGTTTTTATTTTCCGAATATCTCTTCATATGAATGATAATTATCTTTGATAATAAGATTTATGTTATTTTTTGTAACAGCAACAGGCTCAACCAAATATGCCGGAACCATTTTATACCCGTTATTAACAAAATTCTTAGTATAAGGTAATTTATCTTTTTTAATAATCTTTTCAGCAATTTCTATTGTAAGATCAGATAGCTTTTTGATTGGTTTGTATACTGTCATGAGCTGATATCCATTTACAATCCTTCTGCAAGCGCTAAGCTCAGCATCCTGCCCAACAACTGGAACTTTGCCTACAAGTCTTTTTTCAGCTAAAGCAGAAATAGCTCCTTCTGCTAAGGAATCATTTTGTGCCAAAATTGCGTCAATACGCTTTCCTGCCTGAAGAAGTTTTGCAACATATTCATATGCATATTCTTTTTTCCATTTATAACAGTAATCTTCAAGAAGAATATTGATTTTGCCGGAGTTTATATATGATGCTAAAATTCTTCTATATCCTTCTCTTATTTGATAAGTATTATAGTCTCTGGGATTTCCCAAGATAAAAACATAGTTACCGGAAGGTGACTGTTTAAGCAGGTATTTTGCCATAATTTCGCCGATCTTTTTATTATTAAATCCTACATAGGCATCTATGTTTGCATCTAAGGCTATTCGGTCGTAGCATATAACGGGGATGTTTTTCTGGTTTGCAAGTTCAATTGCATTTTTTGCAGAGTCGTAACTGCTGGGAACTATGATAAGTAAGTCTATACCTTTTGCAAGAAGGTATTTAACCTGCTGATACTGGGTCATATCATTTTCGTTTGCATTGGTCCATTCTACTTCAAAACCTTTCTTTTTTGCAGTATCAATGAGATATTTTCTATCAAAAAACCATCTTTCTTCTTTTAGTGTACTCATTGCAAATCCAATTTTGGGCGGCCGGTTAATACTAATCTTTTTTAAAAAGTGAATATAAGCAGACAAAAAAAGAGCGATAAGTATTATAACAATAGTGAGTGTTATCATGACTACTTTAAACTTTAATACTTTTTTCATTGTTATTTCCTCACCTTTATTTATTTCTGTTTCTTACCGAAGCAGGTGTTGAACCTGTATATTTTTTAAATGCTTTGATAAAGTAATTAGGGTCATCAAATCCAACTTCATAGGCTATTTCTTTTATTGGCATATTTGTCTCTATTAAAAGCTTTTGTGCATGCTCTATTTTCATTTTTATCAGGTATTCTTTAAAATTTACACCAACCGACTTTTTAAAAATTTTACTGAAATAGTAAGGGCTTATATTCAATACTTGGCTCATCTCTTCTAAAGAGATATTTCTTTTAAAATTGTTTTTGATATATTCAATTGCTTGTGAAACTATGTTACTTGAACTGTATGTTTTCTTTTGTATTGCTGCTTCGCTGATAATTATCTGAATTATTTCGGATGACTTTTGAGTTAACTTATTTTCATTGTCGATTGTAATAATATCTTTCAAAAATTTTTCCATTACATGTATAGCTTTTGCACTTTCTTTAATGTTAATTTCAATTAATAACTGGATTACAAAAAGAATTACTTTGTATCTTGCCTGATTGATTCCATATGCCGTAATATATTTTTTTATAAGTTCTGAAATCTGCTGTTGTTTTTGAATAATGTTAGTAGTTTTTAAAAGCGAGTTTAAAAGTCTTTTTTCCATTATCTCTATTTCAACGTACAAATCTGTTACATCTTGGTTATCATCAGAAATTATATTGCTATAGCTTTCGTAAAATGCTTCTTCAAAATCATCATAAAGTTTGCATAAACTGCTCAAACCTATCTGTATTTCGGCATCTGTTTTGGCTTTGATTATCTTCTGTAGTTTGTCTTTTAAAACATCTTTATAGGTCTCATTTTCAGCTGAGAATATACATAGGAGTGAGCTTGGGGATAAAAAAGAGACAACGCATTTATTTGAAAAAGCTGATTTAATTTCAGTTTTAAGATCATTTAAAATGTCTATATTATTTAATGTATTTTCCTGCTCTAACCTCACAATTGCAATAATGCCATACTGAAGGCTCTGAATTTCGAGAAACTGCTCTATTTGCCTTAGGTTAAGGTCAGAAAAAAGTTTGTTGTTCAAAATAAAAAACAAAAGTCCATTTTCTATTAAAGATTGCATAGCCTTGATTTTTCTTTTTTTCTCCATTTCCTCCTTTTGCTTAGATAGGATATTATCAATTTCTTCAAAAGCTTTTTTTGTTATGTTTACAATATCAGATACCAGGTATGGTTTTAGAATATAAGAAAATGCACCAAGTTCAACCGATTTTCTGGCATATTCAAATTTATCATGTGCTGAAATTATTATAAAAAGAGGAAAAGGTTCTTTTTTTGTTTTTCGAATTTCTTCCATAACTTCTATTCCACTCATGTCAGGCATTTGAATATCTATAAAAACTATGTGGTAATTTTCAAACATTAGTTTTTGCAGTGCTTCTTCTCCATCATAAGCTTCATCAATAGTCATCTGCTCAGAAAAATTTTTTCTCAATATATGCGAAATTGATTCAATTACTATAGACTCATCATCACAGATAAGAATTTTTTTCATTTTTTTCAACTCCTTATAAATAATTAGTTTATATAGGGAATAGTGATTGTCACTGTTGTTCCAATATTTTTCTTTGACTCAATAAAAATAGGCTCTTTTATTCCAAAGAAAAACTCAAGCCGTTTTTTGATATTTTCAATACCTATACCTGTAGAAGTCTTAGAAACAAAAGATTTTTTTGTAATTTCTTCTAATACTTTAGGTTCTATACCACTGCCATTATCAATAATTTGAATTTTTACATAATTAGAGTAATGTTTTTTTGCAACTATTTTTATTGTTCCTTCTCTCTTTTTTGCAAATCCATGAACGATAGAATTTTCAACTATGGGCTGAAGTATCATGCTTGGTATTTTTGCATCTTCAATATCTTTTTCGATATCAATTTCAAGATTGATTTTATTTCTAAATCTTATATTATGAATAAATACATAATTCTTCACATTTTCAATTTCTTCATTTAGCGTTACAAGTTTATTAATGTTTTGGACAGAATATCTGAGATAATTAGAAGTTTTTATAAGCATATCATAAGTTTTATCTGCATTTTCCAGCATTGCCATTTGAGCAAGGGTATTTAGTGTATTGAATAAAAAGTGAGGATTTATTTGAGATTGAAGTGATTTTAACTCAGCTTCTTGTAGAGCCTGTTGATACCTCACCATTTCTATTTCTTTTTTTGCAAGTTCTTTTTCAAGCTCAGCTTTATCTTCAAGTCTTTTGAGCATGTCTTTGATGTTTTCAAGCATGTCGCTAAATGAATTATTTAAAATTCCCAGTTCATCTGTAGGTTCAACCTTTGGTATTGAAAAATTGAGTTCTCCTTTTGCAACCTTATTTGAATAATGTGCAAGCCTTGATATTGGTTCGGTTAACTCTTTTGTAAAAAGGAGACTCACAACTATTGATAGCACAAACCACAATACTATTACTACATAATTCGTATTTGTAATTTTTCGAATAGAACTTTTCAAACTATTATAATATTCAACGCTGTGATTTATTTTACTTTGTGTAAACTTTTGCAAAAAATAATTTGCATATTCTAAGCTTTCAATGGTTTCAGAAAGTTTTTTTGTGTAATCTTTTCCCTGTTTCTTAAAAAGTATCACCATATCAATATTGTCATTTATTGTTTTGTATATATTAGTTATACTTCTTTTATAAACAATTTCGTCTTCGCTCTGACAACTGAGCTGATTTAGTTCATAAGATATAGAATTCAGGCTATCATAAACGTTTAAAATAGAATCTGAGTCTCCTGAAATAACATAAGATTGAATGCTCCTTCTTATTGTTCCAAAGTTATTTGTTATGGTATTTATGCTTTCTATGTTGTGGTATGTTCTATCAAAGTAGTTATGAAGAAAATTGACATTAATCTGAATCAAAAGATTTATTGTAATTGTTATAAAAACAAATGTTAAAATAAAAAATATAAGTTTTGCCCTGTATGTGTTAAAAAAAATTTTCATTTATAATCACCAGCCTACTTAACAATTATAGATATAGGAATAAATTCTCCTTTAGAAGATAGCTTTTCAAAGTCTTTCATAATCAAAATAGATCTAATTGCAAGTTCATCGTAATTTGGCATAACAAGCCTATCAATAAGTCCTTCATCTCTGTATCTTAAAAGCCGGGAATCATCCCCTGCTCCAATAAAAATAAAGTTTGAGTCTTTAGGAGATTTAACAAAACTATCAATAAATGCAAATGTCTCAAGCTCTTCTGTTGTATAATAACAGTTGTATTGCTGAGCAGTTATTATGTTATTTAAAAGTTTCTCTGAGATGGCATTTCCATATTCTATTGAAAATAAATCTACAGAAAAAGCTATTCCTTTTTCTTTTAAATAGCTTTTTATACCTTCAACTTCAAGCGTATCAGATATACTTTTGTTAATTGTATTTGTTATGACTGCAATTTTGAGCTTATCTAAATTTTTCTTTTTTGCTGTAGTTTCGATGTTGCTTGCAACAACTCTGCCTTTTTGAAAGTAATCAAAACCCAGCGTAGTATCAAAAAGGTCTTTGTTTTTGCTGCTTAAGATAGATATCACTTTAATTTTTTGCATTTTCAGCTGGTCAATTAAAGATTTAATCTCCTTGGTGGCAAAAAGATCACAGATAATGACAAAATCAAACTTTGAAAAAAGAGCCAGTTTTAACCCAAAAACCTCCTCCTGTTCAGATTCATAAAAGATTGTTTCTGATAAAACCTTTTGTGCCTGAGCAAATTGTTCAAACTCACCTAAAAATTCTTTCCAATACATTTCATTTTTAGGCAATATAACGGCGCAGTTTATATAATTGTTTTGTGAAAAGTTATTTAAATTGCCCATTTTACGAATGATTAGAAAATCACTTGCAGACAGCCACACCAGAATAAGCGCGAGTAAAATAAAAACTGTGATTATAAAGTATTTCAATATGAAATTTTTTGTTGAGGTCATTTTTTTACACACTCCTTTAAAAATTATTTTAACATCTGAATTCAGCAAGTTAAACTCTAATATACAGCAAAAAATTGACCACAAAAAATTGCAGTAAGTTTTTCATTTAGTTTGTTCATAAAACTGAAAAGTTGACAAATAAATTTAGTGATTTGCTATTAATTTTGATTTAAATTTGATAGTGTAATCAAATTTTATAGAAAAACTAAATAGTATAAGGAGGTTTTGGTAAATGTTAAACAAAAAGAAATTCTGGGTTGTTTTAGTATCAATTGTTTTAGCTATTTCACTTGTTCTTGTTGGTTGTGGCAAAAAGAGCACAAATGAAAATTCGGGTGGAACCTCAGAGGACAACAAACCTTATATCGGTGTTGCCATCTACAAGTTTGATGACACATTTATGACTGGTGTTAGAAATGCAATTGCAAAAGAAGGCGAAGGAAAAGCAAAGCTTGATTTTGTTGATTGCCAGAACTCTCAGTCTACTCAAAATGATAAAATTGACCTGTTCATAACAAAAAAGGTTGACGCTCTTGCAATCAATCCTGTTGACAGAACGGCAGCAGGTGTGCTGATTGACAAGGCAAAACAGGCAAACATTCCGGTTGTATTTTTCAACAGAGAACCGCTTCCTGAAGATATGAAGAAGTGGGACAAAGTTTACTATGTTGGTGCTAAAGCTGAACAGTCTGGAACTCTGCAAGGTGAAATTATGGCAGAGTACTGGAAATCACACCCTGAAGCTGATAAAAATCATGATGGTATTATGCAGTATGTTATGATTACTGGCGAGCCTGGGCACCAGGATGCAATCCTGAGGACTGAATATTCGATCAAGGCAGTTGAAGCAGCGGGAATTAGAGTAAAATGCCTTGCACAGGATACAGCTATGTGGGATAGGGTAAAAGGACAAGAAAAGATGCAGGCTTTCTTGGCATCATTTGGTGATAAGATTGAAGCAGTTTTCTGTAACAATGACGATATGGCGCTTGGAGCAATTGAAGCACTGAAAGCAGCAGGATATTTCAAGGATGGCAAATACGTTCCAGTTGTTGGTGTTGATGCAACAACACCTGGACTTCAGGCTCTTGAAGAAGGGACACTTTTGGGTACTGTTTTGAATGATGCAAAGGCACAAGGAAAGGCTACGTTCAATTTAGCGTATGTTCTTGCAAAAGGTGAAAAACCAACAAAAGAGAATGTTGGCTTTGAAATAACAGATGGAAAATATATCTGGGTTCCGTATCAGAAAGTTACAAAAGACAATTTAGAAGAGATGAAGAAATATGTTAATGAACAGTAATTTATAAAAACTTAGGATTGCCACCTTGTCAAGCAAGTCTTTTTTAAGATTGGCAAGGTGGCAGTAATTTTGATTTTGTTTTGTTGAGGAAAAATTTTTTCAAGAGGTGTATTTGTTATGGCAAAACCCGAGTATATTTTAGAGATGAACGGTATTACAAAAGAGTTTCCAGGGGTTAAAGCTCTTGACAATGTGACAGTAAAGATTAAAAAGGGAACTGTTCATGCACTTTTGGGTGAAAATGGGGCTGGAAAGTCTACCTTAATGAAATGTTTATTTGGAATTTATAAACCTGACAGTGGCGATATTATTTTAGATGGACAGCATGTTCATATCCACAGTCCGATAGATGCAATAAAGCTTGGGATTTCAATGATTCATCAGGAACTTCAACCAGTAAACCAGCGTAATGTGATGGAAAATATATGGCTTGGAAGGTTTCCACGACTTACCATTGGACCTTTTAAATTTGTCAATCACAAAAAGATGTATGAATATACCAGACAACTTTTACAAAAACTTGAGATTGACGTTGACCCGAAAGCCATTGTTGGTCATCTTTCTGTGTCAAAGGTACAGCTTGTTGAAATAGCAAAGGCTGTATCTTACAACTCAAAAGTAATAGTGATGGATGAGCCTACTTCTTCTTTGACAGAAAATGAGGTTGAACATCTGTTTAGAATAATAAGAGATTTAAAAGCAAAGGGTGTTTCGATAATTTATATTTCCCATAAGCTTGAGGAAATCTTTGAAATAGCCGACGAAGTGACAATAATGAGAGATGGCAAGGTTGTAGGTTCATGGTCAATATCAGAACTTACCCCTGACATGATGATTGCGAACATGGTTGGAAGACAGATGTCAGATAGATTTCCGCAAAAGACAAATAAACCAGCTGAGGTTATCTTGAAGGTCGAAAATTTAACTTCTATTGATTCAAAGTCATTTAAAAATGTTTCATTTGAACTTAGAAAAGGTGAGATTTTAGGTATTGGAGGTCTTGTGGGGGCTCAAAGAACAGAACTTATAGAAGCTATTTTTGGATTAAGAACTATCAAAGAAGGAAAAATTTTTATAAAAGGCAAAGAAGTTGTCATAAAAAATCCGCAAGATGCTATCAAAAACAAAATTGCATTGCTCACAGAAGATAGAAAATTAACTGGGATTATTCCAGAATTAAATATATTGGAAAATACAACTTTAGCAAGTTTGAAAAAATATTTAAATGGTTTTGGGCTTTTGAATGATAAAAAGAGGGTCCTTGATACACAAAACTTTATAGATATACTGAGGATAAAAACTCCGTCATATAAAGCTCTTATAAAAAATCTGTCAGGAGGAAATCAACAGAAGGTATTAATTGCCCGCTGGCTCTTGACAGAACCCGAGATACTGCTTTTAGACGAACCAACACGCGGTATTGACGTTGGTGCAAAGTTTGAAATTTATAACCTTATTAACCAGCTTGCAACAGAAGGGAAAAGTATTATTATGATATCATCAGAGATGCCAGAACTTTTAGGAATGTCAGACAGAATTCTTGTTATGTGTGAGGGACGAGTTTCGGGTATTTTAGAGAGAAATGAGGCAACAGAAGAAGAGATTATGAAGCTTGCAACTAAATTTTCAGCATAAAATGATTCAAGGAGGTTATTTTAAAATGTCATTTACAAAGAAAGCAAGACAGGTATTATCTCAAAACGCAATCTATTTTATTTTGCTTGCTTTAATAGTGGTTATTGCATTTATAAGTCCGGACTTTCTTTCATGGAGATGCTTCAGAGACATACTTTTGCAGTCATCGACAAGAGCAATCATCGCACTTGGTATGAGTCTTGTTTTGATTACTGGCGGGGTCGATTTGTCAGCTGGAAGAGCAGTGGGGCTTGCAGCAGTTGTTTCTGCTTCAATGCTTCAGACTGCTGACTATGCAAGAAGATTTTTCCCTGATCTTCCTCAGCTTCCGCTCATAGTTCCAATTTTGATAGCTATGGTAATAACATTGTTGTTTGGTATTATAAATGGTGTTGCAATCTCTCGTTTAAATTTACCACCGTTTATAGCAACATTAGGATCAATGGTTATTATCTATGGTGCTAACTCTTTGTATTTCAATATGCCACCCAACAATTCCCAGCCAATAGGCGGACTGAGACCTGACTTTACAAATTTGGGAACGGGTTATATTGGGATTTCAGGTGAGTATTCAATTCCATATATTTTAATAATTGCTCTTATAGTTGCACTTGTGGTATGGGTATTGCTTAATAAAACAGCTCTTGGGAAGAGTATATATGCAGTTGGCGGCAATGTGAATGCAGCAAGAGTTTCTGGGATAAATGTAACAAAGGTCTTAATTTTTGTATATGCATTTGCGGGACTTTTGTATGGGCTTGCAGGTGTGCTTGAAGCTGCAAGGACAGGTGGTGCGACAAATAACTATGGGAATATGTATGAACTTGACGCTATTGCAGCCTGCGTTGTTGGTGGTGTTTCAACAACTGGTGGAATTGGAACTGTTCCAGGTGTGCTTGCCGGTGTGTTGATTTTTGGGGTTATAAATTATGGTCTTACATTCATTGGAGTTGACCCTTACTGGCAGCTTATTATAAAAGGTCTTATCATAGGTGTTGCAGTTGCTCTGGATATAAGAAAGTATCTTGCAAAAAGATGATATTTTTTAGACTTGAATTTGGCACCTTTTAATCTTACACTTGCTCAAAGGCATAAAAAGATAGTTTTTAGAGTTTTTCAGAGGCAAAGAGGGGCTATCCAGTTATTTTTTTGGACAGCCCCGTTGTTTTCTTAATTTCTAAACAGCACCTTTTCATTTTCAAACATTCTTGAGGCAAACATTATTGATATCACGATGTAGACAATAGAAGAAATCACAAAAAGTCCAAGATGTTGAAGATTTACAATGTCATAAATTAGCTCTTTCAACACAGATATGGCATTTACAATTGGTAGTAAAAAGTAGGTGTCTGTAAGTTCATTTGGCATTTTGTACATTGTAAAATAAGGTGGAATTAAAACTATGATACTTATTGGAGAAAGATAAGTTTGTCCTTCTTTGAACGAGCGGGCATAAGATGCCAGGGCAACTTCAATTGCTGCAAAGATTATTGCTGTCAGGATCACAACAAGAAGCATTATCAGCACAGTCAATGGCGAAACTGAATAGCCGTAAAACGGACTATTTTTAAAACTTTCACCCAAAACTGACGGCAGAAGTACAAACGATGCAATAATGCCAAAAAGAGAAGAAAGTCCTGCTAAAAGTGCCATGATACTTACTGCAAGGTATTTTCCTGTTACAAGTGACGACCTTGTTGCTGCTGTTGTCAAAAGAGGCTCTAAAGTTCCTCTTTCTTTTTCACCTGCAGTTAAATCAATTGCTACATTCATTCCGCCAAGAGTTGCCCAGAGTGTCAAAAACATAGGAATCAAAAATGATAAAATTGTTGCTGATTGTTTTTTAGGTGGTGCAACATTTTCTTTGTTTATAACAACAGGTTCAATTATAGATGGGTCTAAGTTCTTTTGAATAAGCCTTTGCTTTACTATCTGCTTTGAAAATTCGTTTATCATATTGCTAAGGATATTTCCTACATTGGATGATTTCATATCAGCTTCGTTTGTAAGAATCTGTATGTTTACCTGTTTTCCTTGAGAGAGTAGCTTTTCAAAGTCCTTAGGGATTATTAACACGGCTTTTATTTTACTATCCTGCAGGTCTTTTTTGGGATTGGTTGATTTTACAATATTGAATTCTGATTTTTCAATCATTGAAGAAATTAATTTTGAGTTTTCTAAACCTATGACACATATGGGTGTCTTTTCAGGTTTTACTTCAACTGCGGATTTTGCAGCTATGGACGAGATTATGAATATCACAGGGATAAATATCATTGGCAATATTATGTTCACAAGCAGAGCCTTTCTATCTCTGAAAGCATCTTTTAGCTCTTTTTTAAGCACAATCCAGACATGTTTGAAATTTATTTTCATCTTTCATCACCTACCAATCTTAAAAATACTTCTTCAAATGAAGCTCCAGTAAATCTGTGTTTTATCTCATCAATAGTCCCAAGCGCAACAAGTTTTCCTTTGTGTATTATTGCAACTCTATCACACAGCTTTTCAACCTCATTCATCGAATGGCTTGAAAAAATTATTGTTCTTCCTTCCTGTTTACAAAGCTTTATAAAGTCATGCACTTCTTTGGCTGAAGAAACATCTAAGGAGTTTGTTGGTTCATCAAAAAGCATCACTTCCGGGTTATGGATGATAGACCTTACAAAACAGACCTTTTGTTTCATACCTTTTGAAAATGTCCCTGCAGGTTTGTTTATATAATCCTGCATACCAAATCTTTCAGAAAGGTCATCAATTCTTTTTTTCAGCTCATTTTTGTCCATGTCATGCAAAAGTCCAAAATATTCAATGTTTTCACGTGCAGAAAGCCTTGCATAAAGTCCACTTTCACTTCCAAACAGAATTCCTATTTTTCTTCTGACCTTTTCGGGCTCTTTTGTGATGTCAAGCCCAGAGATGATAGCCGTTCCAGATGTTGGTTTTAGCATTGTTGCAAGCATTCTAAGAGTTGTTGTTTTTCCAGCACCATTTTCACCAAGGATTCCAAAGATTTCGCCTCTTTCAATTTTAAACGACAGCCTGTTGACAGCTAAAACCTTTCCAAAGTCTTTGGTAAGCTCAATTAATTCAACCATAAAATTCCCTCCTGTTAAGTATTGTAAAAATATTATCAGTATTTTGACTATTAAAAGCTTGGATTTTTGAAATTATTATATATTTTAGCACAAAATATAACAAGATCTTTTCTTTATTAATTAGAAATCTTTTGAGTAAATGATTTTTATATTAATCCATAGAGCACATAAGAATAAAATTACTGAGCAAATAGAAAGTAATAAAAGGTTTTTAGGATTGTAATATAAATATGATAACAGGGAAGTATTATTTTTTGTTTTGCTCAGTGGAAAAATAAAAAAGTAAAAAATGCAGAAGAATAAAGAATTAAGCACAACTAAAAGTATTGATGCAAAATTTTTAATTTTAACAATAGATACTAAAGCGGCAAGTATTGAATATACTGAATATATTCCAATAACTACTGTTAATGGAAATACAAAAAGGGGCATATTTAAAGATTTTGAGTAAAATATATAAGGTATGTTAAGGACAAAGATATATATCAGAATAAGGATTACTTCTGATAAAAACTCCATAGTAACGATTGTTATTCTTTTAATTGGCAAAGATAATAGCAAAGATAAAAATGATAGAGATACAGTATTATTTTTTCTGGTCATCTCAGCATTTAAGTAAAATCTGCTTTGAACAAGGATGGTCAATATAAATATTTCGCTCAGAGAAAAAACTATCTGGTTTATCCTTTGAGGAATTAAAACAAAAAGGAGAATATTTAGCAATAGCAATATTAAAAGAAAAATAATTCTGCCACGAAAATTTTTTATATATACCAAATATGTTTTTATTTTTGACACCCCCTGTTTTTCAAAATTCTTTTTTTGAAAGTAGATAGGATGCTAAACCAAAAGAAATAACAAAGATGAAGATGATGTAAATGACAGATGGTAACATTTTATACAAATCAAAAAACTGAGGTTGTAAATTATTTAAAGGCAAAAGCATAATTATGATGATTAGGATTGACACTATATATAAAATTAAATTAGATAAGTAATTTTTAATTATTTGTACTGAACTCAAGATATTAAAAGGCACTACTAATAATGCTACCCCAATATTGCAGAATACAAAACCTAAAAACTGAGTTATAAACATATTTCTGTAGATGTCCGATTTTGGTGAGAAGAAAATAAGTAAGCCAAAGAATAATAATCCAATCAGTTGGGGTATTGCAATAAGCAGGATATTTCTTATCATGAAGAAAGCTACTATTTTCGTTACTTTTATTGGTATTGACAAAATAAATCTAAGAGTTGCTTGAAAATTTTTTTCATTGTAAAATACAGAAGCTAGAAAATAGATGATAGTACCTATCAAAAACATATTAAAATAATCATGTGAAGCCTTGCATATTAATATTGCATCTTTAAACGGGAAGTTTATTAGACACGTGACTACAATATATATTAATGAAAATATTCCGAATAGAAAAATTTCTCTTTTACATAATATCAAGTACTTTTTCATCGTTATCATCCTTCCTGACAAGCATAACATAGAATTTTTCAATGGAAGGTTTTTCAAAAACAAAGTAACTTCTAAACTCATCTTTTAAGCAATTTTTTTTGCACAGAGCTTCAAATATCATTGATGATTTTTTCAATGCAATTATAGAACTTTTTAAAAGCTTATCAACGTCAGCGGCAGAACCTTTTACAATGCAGAAGCTATTTTGAATCTCTTCTGTATTTGTGCTGCAGATGATTTTCCCTTTGTCAATTATTGTTACAAAGTCTGCAACATTTTCAATGTCAGACACAATGTGTGTTGAGTAAAAGACAGCTTTTTCTTCAGACTGGACAAAACTCTGCAAAATCTCAACGAACTGATTTCTTGCAACAGGGTCAAGTCCGGAAGTTGGTTCATCTAATATTAAAAGGTCAGGTTTGTGTGCTAAAGCCAGAGCAATTGAAAGTTTCATAACAGTTCCTTTGGAAAGCTGAAAAATACTTTTATTTTGCTCAATTTCAAAAAGATCACATAGATTTTTGTAGAGTTTTTCATCCCACGATTTGTAAAACCCTTTCATTATTTCTTTCAGTTCTTTTGGCTTTAAATGAGTAGGAAATACAGGATTTTCAAATACAATTCCTATACGCTGTTTTATATCTACTTTATCGCAGTCAAAAGGCTGCTGAAAAATAAAGACTTCTCCACATTCTTTTTTTGCAAAATCAAGAATACATCTGATCAGTGTGGTTTTCCCCGCACCATTTCGACCAAGAAGAGCCATAATGTACCCACTTTCAAGAATAAGTTCTGGAATTTCAAGCTTGAAATTTTTATACCTCTTTACAAGGTTTCTTACTGAAAGAGCAATCATTTTTGAAATTCATCTCCCTTATAGAGTTTGTCAACCATATCTATTAATTTATTCAATTCGATACCTAATTCTTTAGCTTTTAAGACAACTTTTTCTAATTCTTCTTCTACTTCTTTCATTTTGGTACCTACAATTTTTTCTCTATCAATCTCAGCAACAAATGTTCCTCTTGCCGGAACTGTAATTATAAACCCTTCTTTTTCAAGCTCTTCATATGCCCTTTTTGTTGTGATGACGCTAACGTTTAGTTCTTTTGCCAAAACCCTGATTGATGGCAAAGCTTCTCCTGCCTTGAGACTTCCTTCTATTATCTGTTTCTTTATTTGATTTTTGATTTGTTCATATATAGGTTGTGTTGATGTATGCGAAATCAAAATTTTTATCACATTTTGCTTACCCCTTTTATATACTGTATATATACAGTATATACAGTTTTGGTTTAGCTGTCAATATTTTTTGCAAAGTATATTGAAATGATATAAAAATTATGGAAAAATAGTGTCAGAGTATGTAATCAAATAGTAATATCAAAGACAATTTAAAATTATATAAAAAGCTGCTATCAAGTATGGTTTTATTTAAATATCGTGAATTTTTTAATTTAATAGTAGTTTTAACTCTCAATTTTACCATAAAGAGGAGGAATTGAAAATGAAAAAGAAAAGTTTTGAAAATCCTTTTCTGATAGCATTTATAGTGTATTTGGTTATGAGCTTGGTTGTTATTTTTATTTTTACTGCTAAAATGAACAGATTAGAAGTATTCAAAACAAACTACAATGCCAAAATACCTAATATCTTTTTTGCTGAATACTCGCACAATCTCTCTGATGCAAAGGATATACTAAAGCATCTTGTAGAAGATCAAAATGTTGATTTTTCGTACCTGAGAGGGAGAACAGAAGAATATTTTTTAAACAATACATTGACAATGTCAATTGCAAAAGAACCAGATATCTTTGAAGAAAGGGATATTGGCAGGATAATTGATGAGAGGTATGAACTTGTTGTTAATGTGAGAGATTTTTTAAAAAAGATAGACGAAAAGATAATTGCGCACAAAGACAAAAATCTTATCCAGAAAACCAAACCCGATATTGAAAAGATAATATTTTTACTTGATGCTTTGAATGAAGATTTACAATCATTCAGAGATGAAAATATAAAAAAGGTTTTCAAAGAGTATGAGAAGGAGCTATTGGAGTATTTAAATAAGGCTGATAAAATGATTTTGCAAAGCTAAGTACAATTCAAACTGAGACTGCCTTAATAGGGCAGTTTTTTTATTGTTCTTTATTGACCCAATAGAGCATCTTTTGAACATCTAAAAAATTAAAAATTTTTCAAAAATAAAGAAGGATTTTAGAAATTAATGTCGAAATATAATATTAAATGCCAGACTGATGCAAATTATTAAAATAGGTGGGATATTACACATGAGAGCAAAATTTATTTTTGAAGTAAGTGAAAGTCAAAGTGAGTTACATAATCTTCCTGTCTATTACAGAACTGTTTTCATGAGCTTTTTAAAAAGAGCACTATCGCTATATAACAAGGATTACTTCGATAGAATTTACTGGTGGGGTGAAAAAAAGAACAAGTGGCAAAAACCTTTTGTCTTTGCCCTAAATCTTCCAAATATGAATTTTCAAGATGATACAGTTTATTTCAGAGGAGATATCATGTTCAATCTTTCAACATCTGACTATGAGTTTTTTGTAAACATGTATAACAGCTTACTCAATAGCAATCTTTATCCGTATCCTTTAACAGATAACTGCAAGATTGCACTCAAGCGAATGTATTTAGTAAAAGAACCGGAAAAGTTTGACTCAAAAATGGTCTTCAAAACATTTTCACCAATTTTGATTGAGAAAAAAGAAGGCAACAAAAAGGTGCCTGTTTTGCCTTTTGATGAAGGGTTTGAAGATGTTTTCAACGAAGTTGTTGATTTTGAAATAAGAAATGTTCGGCTTTTAAGAGGGCAAAATAAAGGACTGCACAAAAGACTAACTTTCAGACCAATAAATGTGCAAAAGACTGTTGTAAAACATAGAATCTCTGAGTTTGTTGAGAATACAGGTAAAGATATAATGTTTTTGACAGGGTTTTCTGGAATATTTGAACTATCAGGAGACCCGGAAGATTTAAAAGAACTGTATCAAAACGGCATAGGATTTAGGCGTGGCCAAGGGTTTGGATTTGTTGAGGTGGCAAAGTGAGCAATATAGTAAAAAAGGGGAATATTCAGAGATGTTGGAAAGAGTATATTTAGGAGATTGGGCTTATAATGCAGGAATAATTGGTTTTATTGAAATTATGCTGGATGGAGAAGATATAGCTTCTCAAAATATCATCACAATTGGCTCAAACTATATAGAGTTTGACAGAAATAATTTAAAAGGGTTTTCTGACAAGTTTTTTAAAAAAGCTTATCAGAGGTATCCCAGAACAGATGAGTTACTTGATTTGGGGAATAAATTATTGCAAAGATTAGAAAATAATGATTTTGATAAAAATTTAAAACAAGAAATAAGTAACTTTAAAAAGAGAGTAGAAGGATTTTCCAAGTTAAAGCAATTGGTAGATAGCTATAAGCTAACTTTGCCAAGAAATTTTAATAACGTTGACGCTGAACAGTATATATCTCAAATAATTGATTTATTGAATGCAAATAAACAAGAGTTAATCGAAGATAATGTTAAAACTTATCTTAAAAATACAAGTTCAATATGTGGTGATAGAAGTTTTCTAAATAGGAATTTTAAAGGAGAATTAAAAAAGAAATTTTTTGATGATTTTGAAGGACCAATAGTTAACCAAACAAATAGGCAAGACAAAAATCATGATTGCATCTTTTGTGGACTAAGACCTGCAAAAAAGGATGCTTTATTAGACACGGGACTTGTAAGCTTTTTGGGTGCTAATAAAGATAACAAGAATTTTTTCTGGAATTTCAAGCCGCAGCTGCCTATTTGTGAGATTTGTGAATTAATATACTTTTGCATATTTGCAGGCTTGACCGAATTTAGAATAGGACAAACCAAAAAGTTTTATTTTGTAGATAGGAATACCTCTGTGTTGGAGCTTTATCAAACAAATAAGCTGTTTATGGAGATGATGGCAAAAGAAGAAAACATATTAAAAGAAAAAGGTATTTTGAATTTTATTAATGACTATTTGTTGACAAAATTTAAAGAAGAAAGTAAATTTAGATTAACCAATAATATTATGTTCATTGAAATAGATTTAACTTCTTCTGTAGCACCAAAGCTTTATGGCTTTAGTATCACAAAACAAAAAGCAGAATTTATAAATTCAAACTATGATTTACTTAAAAAAACAACGGGAAGTTACATTAGAATTAAAGAAAATGTTTTATATCCTTTTAGCGAATTTATGCAAAAGTTTATAAACAATACATTAAGCTCTCAATTTTTATCGTTTTTAGAATACCAATACTTGAATTCCCAAAAACCAAATTCCAAGATAAAAACAAATCTTTCTCCTTATAGGTTACAAATTTACAACATGCTCATATATAAATATCTAAAAAGTGTAAAGAGAGGTGAAGATTTAATGGATGAAAAATGGTTGTGGAAAATGTATTTCTTTGGTCAAGAGCTGAAGAAAAAATTCTTGGAATCAAAAGCTGAAAATAAAGTGACCAGCCTTGCTTACAGATTAATTTCAGCTCTAAGGATTGGCGATATAAATACATTTATGAATCTTATTATTAGAACGTATATGAGCTATAGTATGGAAGTTCCTGCTTTGTTTGTGTCGTGTATCAAGAATGAAGAAAATTTTTGTGCACTTGGTTACAGCTTTGTAAATGGACTTCTTGGTGTTGAAATTGAAAAGGATGGAGAGATAGAAAACAGTGAGGAGGTTGAAGAGAATGTTTAAAAATGCAGGAATTACATTGACAGTTGTGTTTGAAGCGATGAGCTTGAACTATGGTGAGAGTATAGGAAACATTTCAGAGCTTAAAAAGCTTACGAGAGAAAATAAGGTATATACTTATATGTCGAGACAAGCTTTGAGATTTGAAAAGTACAAATTTATGATGGAAAACGCTGGTATCAAGGAAACTCCAGTAACAGGTGATGAGCAGGTGGTCCAGTTTAAAAAAGAAGCAACAATTACAGAGTATCCAGAGATAGACTTGTTTGGTTACATGAAAACATCAGGGCAAGGTCAAAATGCGCAAACACGAACAGCAGTTGTAAAAATCACACCAGCCATTTCTTTAGAAGAGTACAAGAATGATATGGAATTTGCTACAAACTTAAATTTGGCAAAAAGAGCAAATACTAATCCAAATCCATATCAGCTTGAACAGCACAAATCCTTATACACTTATACAGTAGCAATTGACTTGGACAGACTGGGTAAAGATTTTAATGAAAAGGGAGAATTGGTTGAAGAGATTCCAGCTGATGAAAAACTTAAGAGGCTTTGTAGCTTATTTGATGCAATAAAGTTTTTGAGCAGAGAAATTAAGGGAAGAAGAGAAAATTTAAGCCCGCTTTTTGTGATAGGAGGGCTTTATCCAGTAAAAAATCCATTTTTCTTAAATAGAATAAAGCTTATAAAAGAAGATTCAGCCTATGCAATTGATCCAAGGCTTCTTCGTAGCACATGTGAGCTAACTCTACCAAATGGGAAAAAGGTCTTTGATTACACTCTATTGGGAATATTAGAAGGCTTTTTTGTAAATGAGGAAGAGTTCAAAAAACTTCTCCCAGCTTCAAGTGGCACAATTGATTACTTCTTTGAGAATTTGAAGGAAAGAGCAAGAAAATATTATGAAGAGGGGACAGTTTAAAGATGCTCAATAGCCTTTTAAAAATTAAGATTTATCAGCCTTTTGCAAATTTCAGAAAACCATTTTCATATGGGATAGTAGACTCTTATCCTCTGCCACCACCATCTACTGTGAAGGGGTGGCTTCACAATATTTTAGGTGCTAAAAATGGTGAGTATTATGAAATGGCAGTATCAGTATGTGGGAGATTTAATTCTATTTCATATGATATTCAAAGGATAGTAAAATTTGATAGACTGAGGAAAGAAGACACTATTGCTCCTGTTGTAAATGAGGTTTCTGCAAGAGTACAGAATAGCATTATATATGTGACAAACCTTGTTGATGTGCAGCTGTGTATTCATGTAAATGCTGAAAGGAATGTTTTAGAAAAAATATACAAAAACATCTTTGATTCTTACTGGGGTTTGGGTCGAAAAGAGGATTTGATGAGGATAGACGAGATAAAATTCTTTGAGCCAAGAAAAGTAGAGTACAGAAAATATATAAAGAAAAGACCTCCAGAGATAGGAATGTATTTGAAAAGCTCAACTGCTGAGACACTAATGATTGATGGAATCAGATTCAGGCTCAACAATAGATATGAAAAGACCAAAGATGGTTTGAGGATATTTACTGACAAAAAAGATGTTGTTTTTGTTGAAACGTTGGTTCAGTTAAACCCAATGGCAATCATTGAAAAAGAGGTTTTTGTAGATGATGAGGACATTATCATTGATTTAATAGGTGATGAGATGTATGAAAATTGATATATATAAGGATATAGAACTTTATGCAAAGAGATTTAAAAGTAATAAGGGAAATAAGTATCAAACTATCTATCAACACACGATGGATTTATTAAACAATATGGAAAAACTATTTGAAGAGTATAATGAAGAGATTGAGGAAAGTTGCATAAAACTGCAAATAAATTACCAAAAGCTCAAATATCTTTTAAAATTAGCAATAATATATCATGACTTGGGCAAGGCAAATTCGAAATTTCAGCAAAAAATAAGGGATAAGACAAGAGTAAAGGAGGTACCTCAAGTTAAAGGTTTGTCTAAAGAGGTGCCTCATAACTTTATATCTATAGCTTTTGTCGATTTGGAAGATGAGATAACAGCAGGAAATATCACTGTTGAAGATTTAGAAAATCTACTTTTTGCAATTGCGTTTTCGCATGATAGAGATTTTGATTTTAATTGTCAGTATTTTGAAAAATATATTTGTGAAGATGTTTCAAAGTATATAGAGAATAAGACATTAAAACCATTATTAGAACTCCTTCCCTCAGTTCTTGATAGGGATTTAATAATAAATAATTCAAACTATACATACAGAGTAATTAACCAATTAAGAGAATTAATGCTCAAAGATTCATATAATTTTTCCAACAAAAATACAATTTTCAGGACATTTTTGAAAGGTTTATTGCACAGACTTGATCATTCAAGTTCTGCAGGAATTAGCACAGAAGAACCAAAAATTAAAAATTTTCCTGAAAAGGTTGAAGTTTATTTAAAAAGCAAGGGGAGTTTTAGTGGGTTTAAGGATTTTCAGAAAAAAGCAGTGGAACTTTCAGGAAGAAATATTATTTTATTTGCTCCGACTGGAAGTGGGAAAACAGAGTTTGGAATAAACTGGGCATTTAAAAGTAAGTTAATTTACACTCTTCCAATTCGTGTTTCGATAAATGCAATGTATGAAAGACTTGCGAAAATCTTTGGTGAAGATAAAGTTGGAATTTTACATTCTGATAGTATGATATATCTGCTTGAAAGATATATGGAAATATATCGTGAAAATCAAGAATTAGAAACTCTATTTGATAGTGTTGATCTTGCTAAGAATATGAGTCTACCAATAATTGTTACCACAGGAGACCAGATTTTTACCTCGGCTTTGAAGTGGCCAGGCTTTGAAAAGATTTATTCTCTGTTTTTATATACAAAGATTATAATAGATGAGCCGCAGAGCTATTCACCAGAATCTTTGGCAATTATAATAAAAGCATTACAAGAAATTATAAGTTTAAACGGCAAGTTTTGTTTGATGAGTGCAACAGTTAATCCACTTATTTTGAAATACCTTGGGAATTATGCTGATTATATACAAGCATATTCAGATGAGGAATTAAAAAAGAAATATTCTCATATTATTAAAATCAGGCAACTTTCAATTTTAGATTGTATTGATGAAATAATTGAATGTGGAAGGCGAAAAAATGTACTTGTTATATGCAATACCGTAAAAAGGGCACAGGAAGTTTACAAGGTTATACATGAAAATTTAAGAGGATTTGAAAAAATTCATGTTGAGCTTTTACATTCACGCTTTTTAGAAGGGCAGAAGACACAGAAGGAAAAAATTATTATTTCAAATCAGATGAGAAACGGGATTGTAATTTCAACTCAACTTGTTGAAGCATCGCTTGATATAGACTATGATATATTGTTTACCGAGCTTGCCTCAGCAGATTCTTTACTTCAACGAATGGGAAGAATATATAGAAAAAGACAATATGAAGAAGCGGTTCCGAATGTCATCATTTTAACAAAAGAGCCGAGTGGAATTGGAAAGGTATATCAGAAAGAAATTGTTGAGAGGACAGAAACATTTTTAAAAAAATTTCACGAGAATAAAATTACAGAGTATGATAAAAAAGAACTTAATGAGTATGTATATGATATCGATGCACTTTCAGCTACAAATTTTATAAACAAATTTAATAAAGCATATGAAATTTTAAAACTTGGATTTAGATCGGAGAAAAAAATTGAGGCTCAAAAAATTTTTAGAGATGTTGTTACGATATCAGGGATACCAAGAGAGGTATTTAACAAAAATATTGACGAGATAGAAGAAATTGTTGATAAGATAAACTCAAAAGATTTGAATTCTATTGAGAAATTAAAGTTAATTTCTCATATCAGAAAATATACAGTAACTGCCCCGCTATACTTTTTTGAAAAAGGTGGAATAAGCTGTTATGATAAAAAGTTAGGATTATATCTTCTTGATTGTGAATATGATGAACAATTGGGTTTAAAGCCACCAAAAGATATAGAAAAATCTGATATATGGTAAAAACCAATTGGAGTGGTGAAAGTGGAAGACGCCATGGAATTTTCTGACCTCAAGTTCCAAGGAATAAAAATCAACTACCTTTACATCTGCAAAAGAAAACTTTGGCTATTTAGCAAGAACATAACTTTTGAGAACAAGTCTGACAAGGTGCTTCTGGGCAAAGTGTTGCATGAGTACTCGTATCCCAAAGAGAATACAAAAGAGGTTTTGATAGACAATCTTATCATGATAGATATTTTATCAGATGGCAGCATCAGAGAAGTAAAGTACAGTAGTAAGATGAAAGAAGCTGATATAATGCAGGTTATGTACTATCTTTACTATCTTAAGCAAAAAGGAATTCACAAGCAGGGGATAATAAATTATCCCAAGGAAAAAAGAAAAGAAGTGTTAGAACTTACACCTGATTATGAAGAAAAAATAAAACAGGCACTAAGAGAGATAGAAGAGATAACAACAAAATCAATTCCGCCACCTGCGCAAAAACAAAAGATTTGTAAGTCGTGTGCGTACTTTGAGTTTTGCTGGGGGTAAAATCATGCAGAAAACATTGTATATTACTTCAAATGGAAGGCTACGAAGACATGAGAATACTTTGTATTTTGAATCTGGGGAAGAAAAAAGAGCAGTTGATATAGAAAATATTGAGCAAATTCACATCTTTGGAGAGGTAGATTTGAACACAAAAGCTTTAAATTATATCTCTCAATATGGAATTATTCTTCACTTTTACAATTATTACGGATTTTACTCTGGAAGTTTTTTGCCTCGCAAGAAAAATGTATCTGGAGAAGTAGTAGTAAGACAGGCTCTGCATTATCTAGAGAGAGAAAAAAGATTGTTTTTGGCATATTGTTTTGTTGAATCAGCTGTGCATCACATGATGCGAAACTTAAGAGAAAGAAAAGAAGCTGAAGCCTTTTTGACTGCAATTGAAGATGAGTGGGAAAAGGGAAGATTTGCTATATCGAGCGTTACAGAGCTGATGGGCCTTGAGGGGAGAATTCGCAATATATACTATCAATCTTTCAATCAGTTTTTACCAGATGATTTTGCAATTGAAAAAAGAGAAAAAAGACCACCTACAAATCCTATTAATGCTTTGATTTCGTTCGGGAATAGTCTGATTTATAGTCATACACTTTCTCAGATTTATCAAACCCAGCTTGATCCAACAATTAGTTTTTTGCATGAACCAAGTGAAAAGCGATTTTCTCTAAGTCTTGATATTTCAGAAATTTTTAAACCACTGATTGTTGACACTGTAATATTCAAACTTCTAAATAACCATCAAATTACTCTTGAACATTTTGATGAAGATTTGAATTATTGTTATCTTAATCAAGATGGAAGGAAGATATTTATAAAAGAGCTTCAAACCAAGCTTGAAACCACAGTGCGACACAGACAGCTCAATAGAAATGTTTCTTACAAGGGTTTTATAAGACTTGAATGCTATAAGTTGATAAAGCATTTTATAGGTGATCAGGTTTACTCGCCACTTAAGGCATGGTGGTAGATAAATTCAAGGGAGTGAAAAAAGATATTTGTCATAGTCACATATGATATCAATGAAAAAAGAGTTAACAAGGTGAGAAAGATTTTGAAAAAGTACTTCACATGGGTTCAAAACTCAGTGTTTGAAGGTGAAATTACGCTGGGCAAGCTTGAAAAATGTAAACGTGAACTTTTATCGGTTATAGAAAAAGATGAAGATTCAGTGTATTTTTATGAAATGGAATATAAACTTGTGTGCAATAAAAAGATTTTAGGTCAAGAGAAGAATTATGATTCTATTATAATTTAAAAATTTCAGGCCAAATCTATTGATGAACTCGTATTCCATAATAATCCATTTTGCAGCGAGGCTTATAACTATTTTAAAGTTTCTATCTTCTTTTCCTCCAAGCTTCTCAAGACTCTTTGCTATTTTATTACAAAAACCCAACTATCCCCTTGCTGCAATTTATTCTTATTGTGGAAAATTTGCTGATAGGGTATAATATAGATGTAAGATGGGAAAAGGGATATTTATTATTAATGGTTTTATCTGAACTATGAGGGATGTAAACTACATTGGGTTGGTTAGGTAATGAAGAAATCATCAGGTTTTATCTGAACTATGAGGGATGTAAACGCTCTATAATAACTTTTTCAATATACAACTCACACAGGTTTTATCTGAACTATGAGGGATGTAAACTTACATTTAAAACACTTCAAACTAAAATCCCCCTCCTGTTTTATCTGAACTATGAGGGATGTAAACCAGTAGTTGTAAAAGTAAACAATATATCACTGTACAAGTTTTATCTGAACTATGAGGGATGTAAACACTCTGACTAAAAAACTTTATCCATTCCAACCTATCTGTTTTATCTGAACTATGAGGGATGTAAACTCTGCTCGAAAACCCATCTATATTCACTCTCAAAAAGTTTTATCTGAACTATGAGGGATGTAAACTTGTCTCTAAATCAACTTTTATATGCAAATTCTGCAAGTTTTATCTGAACTATGAGGGATGTAAACGCAGTTGCTGTTACGTCAGCAGCAGTCCGTACAGACAGTTTTATCTGAACTATGAGGGATGTAAACATACTGAATCGCTGGATGAAAAGCTAATCCCCTTACGTTTTATCTGAACTATGAGGGATGTAAACGAGGATCCATCTGACTGCATTACAGACACTCTCAACTTAGTTGCTCCATATCCTGGGATGTAAACGAGGATCCATCTGACTGCATACCACACCAAGACAGCGTTTTATCTGAACTATGAGGGATGTAAACTTCATAATAGCATAAACAAGTGCACCCTCTACCCCTGTTTTATCTGAACTATGAGGGATGTAAACGATAAAAAGTTTCAAGAATACGATGTTTACAAATACTTGTTTTATCTGAACTATGAGGGATGTAAACTCTGTATTTTTCATAAACGTCTCTGCAAGTATTACAGTTTTATCTGAACTATGAGGGATGTAAACGTATCTTTGTCTCTTCCTCGTTCAAACAAATTAGAATGTTTTATCTGAACTATGAGGGATGTAAACCATGAAAGCAGCGGGCTATTTAGAAGACAAAGCCACGTTTTATCTGAACTATGAGGGATGTAAACTCTTTTGCTTCTGACTTAAAAGTTTGTGTAAAAGGTTGTTTTATCTGAACTATGAGGGATGTAAACGAAGCAGTTCATTGTCTTTAAGAATTGCATCAATTTGTTTTATCTGAACTATGAGGGATGTAAACGCCCCTCAGAACTGTTTAATGACAGACAACAGAGCTGTTTTATCTGAACTATGAGGGATGTAAACTTATACACACTTCTTTACCATTTGAAAACTTAAATGGTTTTATCTGAACTATGAGGGATGTAAACGTAGCATTGAGAATTTATAATACTTATAACTGTGCAGTTTTATCTGAACTATGAGGGATGTAAACTTATCGTGGAAACTTTTTAAGGAAGAGGTTGTGGAAGTTTTATCTGAACTATGAGGGATGTAAACTTGTGCTTACAAATTGCTCCTATTGTCCTTCTATCTGTTTTATCTGAACTATGAGGGATGTAAACATATGTCAATTCTTCTTCTCAACTCAGATAAAACCTGTTTTATCTGAACTATGAGGGATGTAAACTATGATGAGTGCTATTCATTCTTTAAGCCAAATGCTGTTTTATCTGAACTATGAGGGATGTAAACCTTTATTTATCCGATCTATTAACCCTAATGCATACAGGTTTTATCTGAACTATGAGGGATGTAAACAAATACATTCCTTTATAAGTTACTGGATTCTTCACAGGTTTTATCTGAACTATGAGGGATGTAAACTGATAAATTTAAACATATCCTGCTCAACTGGTGTGTGTTTTATCTGAACTATGAGGGATGTAAACTCAGACAAGGCGCGCAATAAAATAAAATATTTTTTAGTTTTATCTGAACTATGAGGGATGTAAACTTCTCTGTCCTAGCTTTGTTTAACTCCTTCTCAAAAGTTTTATCTGAACTATGAGGGATGTAAACATTGGGGTTTGGTATAGGTTGGTTATCGCATTTAATGTTTTATCTGAACTATGAGGGATGTAAACGCTGAGAAAATATCTTCTGGGACATACCAGATACCAAGTTTTATCTGAACTATGAGGGATGTAAACCTTGTAGCAGTTAAATTATACGTTGAAACATAAGAAAGTTTTATCTGAACTATGAGGGATGTAAACTGGGCTCACCTTACCCCTGCAGGCACCATTGTATTTGTGTTTTATCTGAACTATGAGGGATGTAAACTTTTTTGTTCGCTATAAGTTCGCCTATACTTTTAAAGTTTTATCTGAACTATGAGGGATGTAAACTTCATAATTAAATACCTCCTTATTTTTTTGATGACAGTTTTATCTGAACTATGAGGGATGTAAACGTATAAGCTGCCAAAAATGTTACAAAATCATGTACAGTTTTATCTGAACTATGAGGGATGTAAACCTACTATAGCTATAACTGCATCACAAACATCTCTCAAGGTTTTATCTGAACTATGAGGGATGTAAACCACTCATATTCATCCTGTTTAGTATCATCTCTCTTAGTTTTATCTGAACTATGAGGGATGTAAACCAAGCTCATTTTTACAAAGAAGAAGTTTTATATACCGTTTTATCTGAACTATGAGGGATGTAAACTCAATTAACGATTCAATAAATTCTGTATACCTGTCTGTTTTATCTGAACTATGAGGGATGTAAACAAATACTAGTGCTGGCATCTGGTACCCGTGCTCCTCAAGTTTTATCTGAACTATGAGGGATGTAAACCGGCTGGGGCCCCCCCATCGGTGCCCCCCAGCCGTGGTTTTATCTGAACTATGAGGGATGTAAACCGTGAGAAGAATGTTTACAGTGTGGGGGAGACTGTTGGTTTTATCTGAACTATGAGGGATGTAAACAGGGAAGGTTGCACAAAAAGATGGCCCAGATTCTTGAGTTTTATCTGAACTATGAGGGATGTAAACTACGCAAATGAAGTATTTCCTTATCACCCTTCTTACCAGTTTTATCTGAACTATGAGGGATGTAAACAAACTAAAATACTACACCAGACATCTTACCTTCCCTTGTTTTATCTGAACTATGAGGGATGTAAACTTTGGTGAAGACTTTATAGCAATGTCAAAGAAGAGGGGTTTTATCTGAACTATGAGGGATGTAAACTTTGATTTGGCGTATTTAGTGAGTATGCTTGAAGCGGTTTTATCTGAACTATGAGGGATGTAAACTTCTACAGCCCATCTTATTTTATCTTCCTCAAAGTCGTTTTATCTGAACTATGAGGGATGTAAACCAAGGAACCACAAGCTACTTTTCTCCGCGGCTGGGGGTTTTATCTGAACTATGAGGGATGTAAACTTGTATTCAGCTAAATACCCTTTCCTCCTGCCATCGGTTTTATCTGAACTATGAGGGATGTAAACGCTCTGGAACGGAGCTGGCACTGTGAAGGTGGTTATTGTTTTATCTGAACTATGAGGGATGTAAACTTCACCGCCGTAATGGTCACGGTGCCAGCAGCGCCAGGTTTTATCTGAACTATGAGGGATGTAAACTTCCAGTTATGCAATCTATATTGCCTAAAGCTCTGATAGTTTTATCTGAACTATGAGGGATGTAAACTCTACTATCATCTCTTCTGTTCCTTCAACCACATCAGGTTTTATCTGAACTATGAGGGATGTAAACGATTACAGACTTTTGGCACAGATAGAATGGTACGATGGTTTTATCTGAACTATGAGGGATGTAAACTGTGGGGATTGGGAAGGTGTTTGTCAAATTGGTTATAGTTTTATCTGAACTATGAGGGATGTAAACAAGGGAGAGCTGTTCAGAGACACAGCAAAATTTCTCGGTTTTATCTGAACTATGAGGGATGTAAACATCTCAAGACGCTTTTATAGTCTGTTGCTGTATCTGGGTTTTATCTGAACTATGAGGGATGTAAACGTTAGAAGACGCAGAAGAATATTAGAACTGTTACAGGGTTTTATCTGAACTATGAGGGATGTAAACAGAATAAAGAAAAACAGGGAGAGCTCAGGAGTCTGTGTTTTATCTGAACTATGAGGGATGTAAACCCTTTAAATGTTACCTTACACACTAACTGCTCTATATGTTTTATCTGAACTATGAGGGATGTAAACTCAAGTTTTTTTACTTTTTTCAAAATTTCAGCGGAAGGTTTTATCTGAACTATGAGGGATGTAAACTTTGCGTGGCATTTTTAATTATGTTCTCAACTTTTTTGGTTTTATCTGAACTATGAGGGATGTAAACTTTTTTATTTTATTCTTTATTTATTTTATAGCTTTGTTTTATCTGAACTATGAGGGATGTAAACCAAAGAAGAATACGAAGGAGAAATTAAAGAACTACAAGTTTTATCTGAACTATGAGGGATGTAAACTTATCATTCTCCTAATAGTTTTTTCACTTACCCCAAGGTTTTATCTGAACTATGAGGGATGTAAACGTTAGAAGACGCAGAAGAATATTAGAACTGTTACAGGGTTTTATCTGAACTATGAGGGATGTAAACGCATTCAGGTGATGGTGCTTTTGCTTATCCCGACGAGTTTTATCTGAACTATGAGGGATGTAAACACCGCATTTGTTTACAAGCTTGTCAACAATTCTTTCAAGTTTTATCTGAACTATGAGGGATGTAAACTTTTGAAAGGTACAATGTCATCCTGTGCAAAGTAAAGTTTTATCTGAACTATGAGGGATGTAAACACAACCTTGATATTTTGTCTCCCACGAAGCCAAACAGGTTTTATCTGAACTATGAGGGATGTAAACGAAAATATTGAGCGAGGTATTTTGACAGCAAGAATCGTTTTATCTGAACTATGAGGGATGTAAACTTAAAAGTTGAAGACGTAAAAAATTTTATTGAATTTGGTTTTATCTGAACTATGAGGGATGTAAACTTGCTCGCACTGACGATGAGATAGCGGCGGCATATGCAGTTTTATCTGAACTATGAGGGATGTAAACATTCTAACAAACGCAGAAAGGTTTTGTATGAAATTAAGTTTTATCTGAACTATGAGGGATGTAAACTCAATGGCTAAAGGTTTTATCTGAACTATGAGGGATGTAAACTCAAAATTTACAACAGACATTTTCTCTTCTTTCTTCTCGTTTTATCTGAACTATGAGGGATGTAAACGCACAAAAACTGTGGACTACACTTTTTAAATCATTAAAGGTTTTATCTGAACTATAAGGGATGTAAACGATACTATTCGAATGCACAATAAAAAACTTATTTTAGTTTTATCTGAACTATGAGGGATGTAAACTTGAGAATAAGGATAATCTAACGAAGGGGTAACACCAGTTTTATCTGAACTATGAGGGATGTAAACTCTCTACAGGAAATAATTTCATTAAATTATTCATAAAGTTTTATCTGAACTATGAGGGATGTAAACGCGTCTGTTATGGTTTATGCAAGGAAGCTTCTTTGTGTTTTATCTGAACTATGAGGGATGTAAGCCAGGGTTTTGCATTTGGAACGACTTGCTCGAAATAGGTTTTATCTGAACTATGAGGGATGTAAACTTTTCTTTTCATTTGTGGATTATACTTAATTACAAACGTTTTATCTGAACTATGAGGGATGTAAACATGACACAAATTCAAATTTTGCAACAAGCAATAAACAGTTTTATCTGAACTATGAGGGATGTAAACTCAAGCACATCGTTGTTTGCTTCTCTGACACTATAAAGTTTTATCTGAACTATGAGGGATGTAAACGAATTCCAATTATCTGGGTTAAATATATTGTTTTTAAAGTTTTATCTGAACTATGAGGGATGTAAACAAGAACGTATCTGTCTGTCAATCATTCTGTCAAACTGGTTTTATCTGAACTATGAGGGATGTAAACGATTCACCTTTTCAGGGTATAGACGCTGGAGTAATAAAGTTTTATCTGAACTATGAGGGATGTAAACAAATATGCCCGTCTTGGAGAAAAGTCTTTCATTTTTAGTTTTATCTGAACTATGAGGGATGTAAACCTATAGAAATGATTAAAGAGCAATTCAAAAAAGACAAAGTTTTATCTGAACTATGAGGGATGTAAACTTTATAGATGTATTTTTCATAGTACAGATATGCAACAGTTTTATCTGAACTATGAGCATTCCTGTAATGAACGAAAATGAGTGAAAATGACGAAAAATGAGATTTGAAAAGATAAGGTACCTCCTGGTAAAATACAGAATGTAAGTTGTACAACTTACGACAAAACACAACAAAGGAGGTACCCTCTTTGAAGTATACACAAAATGAAAAGATATTACAAGTAACAGAAAAAACTTTAGTTGTAGGAGTAGACATAGCGAAGGAAAGGCATGTTGGAAGAGCATTTGATTTTAGAGGAGTGGAGCTTGGCAAGAGAATAGAGTTTGAGAATAGAAAAGAAGGTATGGAAAAATTTTTGGATTGGGCAAATAAGATAATGAAAGCCAATGGCAAAGACAACATGATAGTTGGGATAGAACCTACAGGGCATTACTGGCTGTGCTTTGAGCAGTACTTAAGAGAGAATGGCATAAAAGTGGTTTTAGTGAATCCTTTTCACGTAAAAAGGAGCAAAGAACTCGATGATAATACACCAACAAAGAGCGATATAAAGGATCCGAAGACGATAGCGATGCTTGTGAAGGATGGAAGATACACAGAACCAAATATACCCGAGGGTATATATGCTGAGATGAGAGTAGCGATGAACATATATGAAAGGCTACAAAAACAGCTGAACGTTTTAAAAAATCAAATAATCAACTGGCTGGATATCTATTTTCCAGAGTTTTTAGAGGTATTTTCTGATTGGGAAGGCAAGGTAGCGCTATTGACCCTAAAAGAGATGCCATTGCCAAGTGATGTAATAGAAAAGGAAGTAGAAGGGATTATAGAGTACTGGCGTGACAAAGTAGATAAACGTGCGATTAGTCGCAGGAGGGCGATGGATTTAGTAGAGACTGCTAAAAGGAGTATAGGTAAAAAAGAAGGTAGAAAGCTGGCAAGACAAGAGATAAAATATTTGCTTGAAGAATATGAGCTTTTAAAGAAGCAGGTAGAAGAGATAGAAGGTGAGATGGCAGAGCTTTTGAAAGATGTGCCGAATGGTGATAGGCTGCTTGAAATAAAAGGTGTTGGTGTAAAAACAGCAGTTGGGTTTATTTCTGAGGTTGGAGATATAAGGAGGTATGAGGATGCGAGACAGATCCAGAAATTAGCTGGTCTTAATATAATTGAGAATAGTTCTGGCAAGTACAAGGGGCAGACATGTATAAGCAAAAGAGGGCGAGGGCGGCTTCGAAGTAGTTTGTTCAGGGCCATGATTACAATAGTAGCAAAGAATGAAGAATTTAAACAGCTGCACATGTATTACACAACGCGGCAGAACAATCCATTGAAGAAGAAGCAATCACTGATAGCGCTTTGCTGTAAGTTGATAAGGATATTTTATGCGATTTTGAAAAAAGGGATAAGGTATGATGGTAATAAGATGTTGAGCGATATAAAGAGAGAGACATTAGCAAGAACAGCGTAAAAGAATAAAAAGATAACTTGAGAAATCTTAGTTTAAAGTAGGAGCAATAGTTTGAGTGATTCACATCTGAAGGGGTAAAAGTTTCTTAGCTTTGCGAATGGAATAAAGTCATGTCAAGAAGCAAAGCGCCCCTTTTGGTAGGAGTTCAAATCATAGAGAATGTGTTGAGGGTAAGAAGTGAAGGAAAAAGGAATTAAATGATTTTTTATAGGTAGATTGAAAAATGAGAGCGGGTGGTCGGAGTACATCCCCCATAAGGGCGAAGACCCTGCATACGAGCATAACCGACTTCCACGCCATGGTAGATGGGACGAAGGAATTGAGGGCAAATAAGCAAAGACCCTGAGAGACATGAGAGGGTAAACGCCATGGTTATTGTGGGTAAAAACCCGCCGTAATATGGTAAAATATCTAAATTAATACAAAAAGTAGGTTGAGTTTAATCTTCGCATGGTAGAATAAAGCAATAATAGCAATATCAAGAATGATATTATTTGTTTCGATAGCGAAATTTAAAGAAATCGAGAGATATTTTGAGAAAATCAAAGATACATTGAGAGAGGGATGTAAACTGAAAACAAGAAAGATTTTAATATCAAGCCTTTGAACAGTTTTATCTGAACTATGAGGGATGTAAACATCTTTGACTACAAGATACCCATCTAACCATGTGACGTTTTATCTGAACTATGAGGGATGTAAACTTCTTCAAAGCTTGCTGAAGTTCTTGAACTCTCTTATGTTTTATCTGAACTATGAGGGATGTAAACTCAACTTTAAGTTGCTGTAACAACGCCTGTGCTGACGGTTTTATCTGAACTATGAGGGATGTAAACACAAGATTTTAATGATTGATGCTGTTATTCCGGATGAGTTTTATCTGAACTATGAGAGACTTGTCAAGAATTTTGTGTCTCCAATTTATAACGTAAATTGTAAAGTTGGGTTATGTTGTTAATGCATTTTCTAATGCTGGGAACTCCATTTTTCCATTTTGTACGGCGTAAGTTCTCTCGCTGTAAGTAAATATTAATTTCTAAGACACAGGCAGCTTAAAGTATCCACCTGAATTTACTTCTTGCCTTCTCAATCATGCTATTTACACATAAAGCGGTGTTTGTAGAAAGAGATTTCTTAATTCCTCAGGGTATTTCATATGGACAGAATAAAACTCTGCTTTTTCTGATATTGCAGCAATAAAATCGAGGATATTTTGGAAGGTATCCATCTCAAAGTTCTTTAAATTTCAGTACAGCTCAATCAAAAAATCGGAGGAAGAAATTCTAAGTTTGTTCTTAACTCTTGTTAAAAGCGGAAAGCTTTATCTTTTGTCATATGTTTTCTGCTATTTTGTTGGAGGTGGACAAAAGCAAGCTAAAGGTCAGCAAGAGGATAAGCAAGTTTGACAGCATCTATAATACCAGGAAAGTCATCGCTTATGACAATTAAAACTTCTTTAAGACCTGTTGTAATTAAATCGTCAAAAACTTTCATCCAGGTAAGCCTTATTTTCTTTGCCGAAGAAAGGGCAGAATACCGAAAATGTCTTTTTTACCTTCTAGGTCGATACCGAGGACAACATAACAAGTAGCTTGTTTAACCTTAGAATGATCCTTAACTTTACTTTTGAATAACTATCGATGATAAGAGCAAAAGCACTTGCAGGTAAGTTCTCTTTGTTTGGGAAACTCAAGCTCATTTTTAAGGTCTTCTTTGATTTTTGCTATTTCATTTTCGGAATATAGAAGATTCAAAGCTTTCAAAGTTTGAACAAGGGAACGCTCAAGAATAACCATTGGCATACTTGCGACATAAGCAGGTAAGTAGGAAAACTATCAACTCTTTTGTAGCGGGAAGAAGAGGATAGAAGGTCGGAAATTGGAAGTAGCGTGTGCGAGGGACAGAGATTTCAAGACTTGAGGCAGGTGTTGCAAGTTTTGTTTCAATAAAAACCATTGCCTTTGTCATTGTCATTTTTAGCAAGGTATACTGCTCTTTCCGATAACATAAAGCAATCGAGCAAGTTTTACTTTTAGTTGTTTTAGAGCTGGGCGGTTAGGATCATCACAGGAAGCAATACATATTTAATACTTGCTTCTTTTGCCATGTTTTTAGCAGTCTCAATAATTTCGTTTTTATTCATTCTTAAGTAGCCCCCTTTGATGATTATTTCAATACTAATTATACAGTGGACACAATTTTATTTTAACTCCCGAAATTATCTGGGATAATAAAAAGTTTTGATTTAAGAGTAGAGGAAGCTATCAAGAATAATTTTTCGTATCAAGAGTTTTTTGAGATATTGATAAATGATGAAGTGAGTAACAGGAGAATAAACAGTAATCAAAAGAGGATAAGCAAAGCGAGGTTTCCATGGCACAAGACATTAGAGGAATACAATTTCAGTTATCAGCCTTCGATAAATAAGAGGTTTATATACAATTTGGCGACCTGTGAATTTGTCCACAAGAAAGAGAATGTGGCTTTCATAGGACCGCCAGGGACAGGGAAAACACATCTTGCAATAGCAATAGGACTTAAAGCTGTAGCACTTGGATATAGAGTTTTGTTTACCACAGCAAACGAGATGTTAGAAGAGATGTATATTTCAAGGGCTGATAATTCGTATCAACAAAAGTTAAAAAACTATGTTAATGTGGACCTTTTGATAATAGACGAACTGGGTTTGCGGAAATTTAATCAAAGCAGTGTAGATGATTTTTATGAGATAATATCGAAGAGGTATGAGAGAGGATCGATAAATAATAACTACAAACAAGGTATTTGAAGAGTGGCCGAGGATATTTTATGATCCAGTTTTAGCGACAGCGATTTTAGATAGATTTGTACATCACTGTCATTTTGTAGTTATCAAAGGTGAAAGTTATAGGATGAAGCAAAGAGAGGGTGCTATAAAAGCTTTAACAGATGATTCCAAGAATGAGTCAAATCAGTTAGATAATGATAATTAAATTTTTTTGAAAACAGGTGGGGAAAAAATATTATCAAAAGTGGGGAAAAGGTATTGACAATAACAGGTTGGTAGTTTACTTCAGATTACTATCGATGAAAAATATTGGTGCAGGGCTATCATTACAATGGATGAAATTAAAGATAGTATTTAGAAGAAGTATTAAGTTGGGTAAATATATCATATCCCAAAAATTTTTTGTTAGAGAGGTTAAAGGTGATGAGAAGAATAAGAATAAAGTCGAGAGTTGTTGTAACTGCAGCTTTCATTATAATTGCAGTTTTGCTTGTTGTTCCTGTAATTGTATGGTTTTTAAAACCTGCAATTTTGCTAAATATGTGGATTGTTGATAAAACAGTACCCCAGAATGATTTTAGAGAACACGGTGGGCTATTCTGGATTTTCAATTTTGAAAAAATAAAAGATAAAAATCAAAATCCATATAATCTAAAAAAAGACTATTTCGGATTTCATCCCGATTCAAAAAATTACAGAATAAGAGATATTGGTTTTAAGGATATACAGCAAAAATATTATCCAGATATAATTTATCTTACAGATGCCTATGGTGTGTACAAAGGCGATTTAAATAAAAATTCAAAACTTGACACAAAATCTGAACTTATATATGGTGGAATAACTAAAAACGACCTTTTATATATCAATGCAAGTCTTAAAAATAATATCCTGGTAGGGGAATTTAATATATTCCAGTATCCCACTGAAAAGGCTGTGTCTGAAAGACTTCAGGATATTTTTGGGGTAGAGTGGACTGGTTGGTATGGAAGATATTACTTGGATTTGAGCAAGGGGATTGAAGTACCAGATTTTATTGTTGAACTTTTTGAGAATAGATACAAAACAAAATGGAATTTCAAGGGACCAGGCATTGTTATTTTGTCTGAGTCAGGAGATATTGTGGTTTTAGAAAAAGGGAAGGATTTTTCAAAAAGACCTATTACAATAGAGTTTTATAAGAATTACAGAGATTATTACAATGCAAGCAACAATGTTGCCTTTTATTACTGGTTTGAGATTGTAAAACCAAATGGTGCTCAGAAGATTGCAGACTTTAAGTTGAATCTCACACAGCAAGGCAAGCAGCGACTGAAGAATTTAAATATACCCATGATATTTCCTGCAATTTTGAAAAATGGATCAAACGAGTATACTTCATATTATTTTGCAGGAGATTTTGCTGATTTTAAAATAAAAAATGGTGTATATTTTTACAACATAGCAGACAAACTTCATCAAATATTTACGTTTGAAAAGAGTGGTTTTCAAGACGCATTTTACTGGAAGGTATATATACCTGTAATGAAAAAAATTATAGCTGAGGCAAGCAAGAAAGAAAATATTCAGAAAGATTTGGTAGAAAAACTTGCTAATGAAGATGGTCTTACTTTAAAGTCAAGTATAAAGAACAAGGAATTAGTTATATACGATGAAAACAAATGGGAGAAATTCTTTATAAAAGGAGTAAATTTGGGTTTGGCACTTCCTGGTAAGTATTTTACACAGATGCCAGATGACCCGAATATATATTACCAGTGGTTCAAGATGATAACAGATATGAATGCAAACACAGTAAGGCTTTACACACTTGCACCACCGGAGTTTTATCAAGCTTTGAAAGTTTTTAATCTCAAAAGTTCCAAAAAGGTGTATCTTCTGCAAGAAATATGGCCTGACGAAAATGTGCCTGATAAAAATTATTTCAACAAATCATATACTGAAGAATTTAAAAAAGAGATAGAACATGTTATTGATGCACTGCATGGCAATGCTGATATTCCAAAAAGAACAGGTAGGGCATATGGTAAATATAATTTTGATGTTTCAATGTATACAATTGCAATACTTCTTGGAAGAGAACTTGAACCTGATGAGGTTATTGAAACCGACAGAAAAAATAATATTAACGAATATAGTGGCAGATATGTAAAGGTTAAAGGGAGTCCATCGGAAGTTTGGCTTGGTATGTGTTGCGATTATGCATTTGAGTATGAAACCAGAAAGTATTCAATGCAACACCCTGTTGGTATAGTTTCTTGGCCGACTCTTGACCCGATTAACCATCCGTCTGAGTTCAACGCTCAAGGTAGGAAGGATTTAGAATACAACGACAAAGCACAGATTCAAATTGACGATTTTGACATTGGTGAGAAAAATAAAGCGGGGTTGTTTATAGCATATCACATATATCCTAACTACCCTGATTTTATGAATAATGAAGAAAAGTACAAGTCATATAGAGATGAAAAAGGGCAATTTTTGTATGGTGGATATTTAAGGGAACTTAGAACAGCTCATAAAAAGTTTCCTATACTTGTAGCAGAGTTTGGGCTTTCAACCTCTGTTGGGGTAGCTCATAAAAATCCAGACGGATACCATCACGGAGGAATTGACGAAAAGACCCAGGGGGAAGGAATTGTAAGGATGATGAAGGCAATCAAAAAAGAAGGTTATATGGGTGGTATAATTTTCGAGTGGATGGATGAGTGGGCAAAAAGGACATGGATAACAGAACCTTTTATGATTCCATACGACAGACATGTTCTGTGGCACAACAAGCTTGACCCGGAACAAAATTATGGGATTTTAGCAAATGAATCTCTGCCTCCGGATGAAAAAGTGAAAGTTTCAGACAGCAAAAAGGTAAAAAATATAGAGATATCATCCAATCCAGAGTATTTGTACTTAAGAATTAATTTAAGTAATGAATTTTCGAGCGGTACAAGTCTTTTGGTTGGTATTGACACATATGACAGGCAAAGAGGAGAGTTTGTTGTTGTCCAGAGTGATAAAAAAATAAATCTTCCAACGGGTATAGAATTTTTATTGAAGATATCCTCAAATGAAACAAAACTTCAGGTAATACCAAATTACAATTGGGCGAAATCAAGGTATTCATCAGTAAAATCTTATTCAGGGAAATTTGAAGATATCATTTTTGAAATAAACAAAGAAAGAGTTACACAGGATGGTAAAAGAATACCTGCAATATATCATAACTTTAGTATACTTCCAAAAGGTAAATTCGACGATTCTAAAAGTACATGGTATATAGATAAAAACACTGTTTTTGTTCGTATACCATGGGGACTTTTGAACGTCTCTGATCCTTCAAGCAGGACTGTTTTGGATGATAGCAGAACAATTTATCAGCCAGGAAGGGATATGCTAAAAACATCAAAAACAGATAGTTTTGTATTCTATTTTATACTACTTCAAAATGGAAAAACTGAAGATGTGTTACTAAAACAAAATGAAAAGCTTATAAGTTTTCCGCTAAGTAAATGGGAGGATGTCAATTTTTCCTGGCGACTTAAAAAGAGCTACTATATAATTCAAAAATTTTTTGCAACAATTAAGTAGGTTAATGTGATTGTAATTAAAAATATTACTGACTTTTGCAGATGATTGAAATAAAAATAGCCTGCAATCCTTTGGGAAGAAAGGATTGCAGGCTATTTAGTTTTAGCAAAAAGTCATAGTGGAAAATCACTTATTTGTTTCACCTATGTAGTCTGTATTTTAATATTCAAAAGTCCTTTATAATGTTTATTATCTTCTTCGGCAATTTTTGTACATTCTTGAGGTTGTTGAATAAAAGAAATAACCATATAAAATAAACATAGTAACAAATGAAAAAAGCCCCTTGTGTCATAATTTAATTTGAGAGAAAACCACAACAAAACACAAGGTATATTGAGAGAGGGTGTTTATGAATATTTAAAATCAAAAGATAAGAATATAGGAACATACTCAAATTTTAATAAGTATGTTAAGAAAAAAGGATTAAAGCCAGAGCGGAGAAGAATTTGTCATTAATATTCTTGATTTTAAATTAGGTTATTCAAGATACTGCTGCTTTGAGATAAACAGGACAAAAACTCAGGATGAATTAATAGAAACTCTAATTAAAATATTCAAAAGTATAGGCAGAGTACCAAAAGAAATTTTATTTGACACTTCAAGCAGCAGTTTGTTGATATAACAAGGTGAAAAAATTAAAGTAAATTCAAGATTTAAAAGCTTTGCGAAAGACTTTGGATTTGAAATAAAACTTTGCAAACCCAGACATTCGTACACAAAAGGAAAAGTTGAAGCAGCAAACAAGTTTATAGATTGGATACTGCCATATCAGGGTGAATTTGAAACAGAAGAGGATTTAGTAAGGATAATAAAAGAGATAAACGCAAAGGTCAATATGCAACCAAATCAAACAACTCAAGTCCCACCTGCTCTTCTGTTTCAAAAAGAAAAAAAAAGAAAAAAGTGTTTACTACCCTTGCCAGATAAAAAGTTAATAGAAAGTTATTCAGATTGCTACAAAATGGTTATTTCTTTTATTCAACAACCTAAATTAATAATAATTAAAAGCATTAATACTCTCAAATAATTTTTATAAATCTGCCTTTATAAAGTTGATATTTTTTATCAGAGTCAAAATCCAGAATTTTGCTACCTACATTTATATAGTATTTTGCACATACAACTTTTGGAATATTTGTAGTAAAATCAAAGTCTGCAATAAGCTTAATTTCTCCTTCAAATTTTATTTCGGGGGAAAATTCTAAATATTGAGTAAGATAATTCATATTTTTATTTATTGTGCAAAAACCATCTTTGTCAATACCCCATTTTTCAAGTTCACTTTCATCAGCTTCTTTAAAACCAACCAATTTTAATTCTCCAAATCCATATCTTGAATCTGCTCCAATATAAACTTTCATAGTGCAAGGCTCAAAAAAGTTTTTTACCATTTCCTCGGCATCAGATTCCAATCCAATTAATCCTATCCAGTAAAGTTTTATTTGGCTTTCGTGCAGCCTTGGTTTCGATTTCGGCAGAATATATTCAAATTCATGAAGGCTTTCGTCTTTCGCTTTTCTGGATAAAGGCTCTACTGCGGTTGACATAATAGAGTCAACAAACTTGAACCTAAATTCGCTTTCGGAATATGTTTCTTCAGTTTCAGGGTTTTGTTTGTTTGACAAATTGTAATTCTTGTATAAATTTTTTAGGCAAAAATCTCCTTTTTCATATGCAGGAAACAAAAGTTGGTCTTCTTGATTAATGGCGGGATAAAAATTAGTAATTTTTTCAAAATATTTTTGGTTCTCTTCGATACTACAATCTTTATAAATTACATATTGTTTTGTTAAAGCTCCCCACATGGTCCAGCCAGGAATAAAAATAGCAGTTTCACTTATAACACCCCATGTTAAGGAACCGATATGAATAGGCTGATTTTGGGTAAAAATAAGTTTATACCATTTCATTTTTATTCCTCCATAGCTTTTGCATGATAACGTGCATAAATAAGTATTTTTTCTAGAAGTTCTTTAATGAAAAGAAGATTATTTAAATCTTCCGCTATTTTTTGGAAGGCATTTTCATATTCTTTTTCATTCTCACTCTTGAAAGCTGGTATTATAAGTTGAAAAATAGGAGTTAGCTTATTTATTAATTTGTTTTCCTCTATTTTTTTTTCTGCTTTACAATAAACCCACATAGCATAAACTCCATCATTAGAAAGAACACCTAAAAGTTTATTTATTTCATTGCTATCTAAAATTCCTTCGTCAACAATTTCAAAAGCAATTTTGTTGATAATACTTTCTAAATTTTTGTTTTCCATCATTATTTCCCTCCACTATTTTTGAACATTTTGTTGTTCGAAATTTTCATTTTCTTTAATTTTGCGCTTCGTTTTGTTCATTTATTTTTACTTCATCAAAATTAATTTTCAGTCTTCCAAATCCTCTAGTTGTCATTCCGCCTATTCCAAGTGTTTCAAAATAATGTTTAGAATCATCTAATGCACATTTTAAATCTTCTAAAGTAGGTAATTCGCCAAATTTAGATTTTATCTCTTCAGAAAATGCTTTATTAAAAATTCTAATACTACCATAGAAGATAGTACCTCTTGGTATGGCTTCAGAGGTAAACAAAGCCCCTTCCTTTGCAGCTCCTGTTATTGGATTTATTGAAACAAATGTTCTTACCTCAAGGTTAGAATTAACAATTTGTGAAAACAAGTCTTCCGAAACAATTATAATATCTTCAGATTTCAATTCAAATTTATCAAACTTGAGCTTACTCAAATCTATAAAAATTTCTTCTTCTTTGTAAGGCAAATAGATCCATCCAAGATTTATATAATCTTTCTGCTCGCCATCTTCTATCTTTTCTGTTGCAACAAAAAATTGTTGGGCAACTCCTGGGTTTTCGCCATTATCCAATCCAGCATCTTTTAGAATTTCTTTTGTAGTTACCCATTTAGTTCCTAACCTTGTGAATACAGGGAAAAATAAAATTTGTAAATCGCTAAAATAGACCATACCTTGCCAGCTCAAGTCCTTTTTTGAAAATCCAAACCCTTTACAGACTATACAATGACCACAATGTCCAGTGTTACCATCTTTGTTTGTAGCAAATGGAGAATTCTTTATATCTTCTTGTGGCACATTGTCTTGTCCTGCACAGGTTATCTGGGAAAAATTGTTATATTTACGATATTTCCAAGAATGTGAATTATCAGGTAAGGATTCAATTGCCAATCTTTCATCAAAATACCTTTTAAGACTTTCATGAATATTCTTTCTTTTTTCAGCATTGTCAGAATAAAGTTTTAAGATTTCATAAATACTATTTTTTATGTGGTTAAAAGAACCTGTTGAAATATTTTCTTTGTTGTTTTCTAAAGAATTTTTTTCCTCATCTGATATAGCTCCTTCACTTTTTAAAAAATCTATTATTTCATTTAAGTGTTCTTTTCTTAACTTTTTGATAGCAGTTAACAATTCTAAAGTTACATAATATCTCCAAGTTCCTGCTAAACTTGAACCAGGAATTTTTGGAAGTTTTGTTATAGGATCTCTTACAATGGTGTTGTCTACTCTGCCAATTGTAAACCCACCTGTACCGATATAAACAGGGTCAGTAGCAAGGCTGAAAAGTTTAAACTCTTGGACCACCTTTTTTGGGCTTTCGCAGCTCATTTTTTTATACCTCCTTTAATGCTTTATGCCAGAATTCAAACATATCTAAAAACATATAGATATTCTTTTTGTCTTTTAACTTCTTTCTTAAATCTTCTAAAAATTTGTGTGCTCCGTCTTTTTTTAAATTTACATCTAAATCAAAAATTTTTATTATTCCTTCCGCTACTTCGGAATTCTTATTTAATTCTAAAATATTAAAAAACGCTGATGAAAAAAGACAACTTATCTGCTCTAAATCTTCGTCCTTAATATCTTGAAGTTTTGAATACAAAAGGGAAACAAGGTTGTTAAGTTTAGATGCTGACGTTTTGTCAGAAAAGATTTCTTTAAAAATCTTAAATTTTTGCCAATAGCTTTCTATTTCATATGGTCTATTTTCTTTGAGCTCAACAGTTCTCTTATAATTTTTCTTATCAAAGTAATGAATATCATTTCTTCTTGCATTTGTATCCAAAAATTCAAAATCAAAAGTATTAGGTTTAATATAAATTTCTTCTTCATCATTGATATTTCCAATATCACATATCCATTTCCTGTAATTTTCCTTAGGTTTTATATAAAATTCATAGCCTTTTTTGTGTTTCCCCCAGTACAATGAATAGTAACTGTGCGTATTATTTAATATTTCCTCAATTTTCTGACAACTATTTATCTTTGTCTTTATTTCAGAAGCTTTTTTTCCCACTTCTAATTTTTCTATATTTTCTACATTGCGCCTTATTTTTCTCGAAGCATTTATTCCAACGTAAAGTGGCTTTTTGTAATCTTGAATCACTACACCAATGTGAAGTGGCAATTTGCCGTACACAAATTTAAAACATTCATCGTATTTTTTTATCACATTATCAATCAAATTTGGCACATATTCTGCAGGAATAATAAACTGCCAGCTAATGGGTGTAGGATCTATAATAGACATGTAAGGTTGGTAATACTCAGTCTTGCTATTATTTAATTTAACACATTCTCTAATATCATTCTCTTTTGGGTATTCTTTTAACTTAAATTCTTTATCATCTGTTAAATCGTTGAGATAAGAGATCAAATAAACCTTCCCTTTATTAGCCCAAAATACTGCCTCACCATCCCTATATTCGCCATCCGGAATATTAACTTTTTCCCAGCAATATCTTTTTCTCCTTTCTTCAGGAATACCTGCATAGTTACATATATTTTTCTTTATATCTTCAAAAAATTCTTTTGTAGTTTCCCATATCCTTCTTAATCGTGCTGGAGAAGGGTTTTTACGAAGAAGAAACTGGAGAATAAGTGTAGATAAAAACTCTATTTCTTCTTCTGTAAGCTTTACCCAGTCAATTGTTTGGTTTTGCCAATCAATATGTTTTGCTAAAAAACTTGACTTAACAAAATTTTCCCATTCCGTACCAATAATAGAACCAAAAAAAATTTGTTTAAAAAAATCATCAAGAGTTTCTCCCTTCTTTCCACAACCGTCATAAGCGTCGTTTGCTAAATCTTTAAAAATATTAAACTCAAATAATGATATAAAATTCTCAAAATTTTTGTTATTATTTACAAGGTCTGTTATTTTATCAGATTTTTTTTCACCATATTTTCCATTTTTATAATCAATATCAAACTTTTGTTGTAAAGTTAGCGATGAACCGTTTAAATAAGCATCGATTTTTTGCATAAAGTTTACAAGTTCTTTATTATTTTCTTCAGAATTTGCATTTTTATTATTACTTTCGTCTATTTTATTTTTATCTTTATATTTTTGTAAATCATCGCCACCTTCTTTTTTTATGTTTTGTATAGCCTTTAATGTGTTTTTCATTTTCGCGAAGCAATCAGTCCAGTTTGTATTATTTATAACAAATGTATTAAGAAAAATTCCACTTAGCCACTCTTCCATTTCAAACTTCATTGTCACCAATGCAATTCTATTATTTTTATCTTTCAGCTCATCAATCCAAATTGTTTCCTTATATGTATCTTTAAGCCATTCATCAACCCTGCCTTTTGTTTTCTTTTCATAACAGATATCACAAATGTTTTGATTCTCATCCCTTCTGACTGATTTAAATACTAATCTTTGTTTACAAATCTGACAAACACCTATTGCTCCCCCACTTTCCGGTTTTTCTATAATTATATCTCTTTCTTTTTTGCTCAAATTTGCTTTTAAAAAATTTTCTTTAGCTTTTTCAAGAAGGTATGTCAAATTCATTAATCCTCGCGAAGCTTTAGTAAGAAAAATAGCAGGGTAAAATTCATCAAAAGATTTTTCTTTGAAAATCTCTATAATCTTTTCTTCTATTTCTTGTAATTCACTTTTTAGTTTTGCTAAATTATTGTCATCTTTTAAATCATCTCCTAAGTCTTCGCCAACTAAAAAATAAATTCCTGTTTCGTCGCGATATATTTCATTCCCAATAGGATATTCATATTCTAAAAGTCTTTTCACTTCTTCATCGAGATCTTTTGAGACTTCTCTATACCATTGAATTTGCTGAGGCTTGTAGCCTTTTTCTGCTAAAGCAAGCTTATCATATTGTATTCCAAGAATGCGCCATTTTATGGAAGACGGAGCATTAATATATGAGTTAAGTTTTGAACTATCCATATATAACTGTGATAAAACTGCCTTAAACATAGTGACAGTCATATAAGCCTGATCCCAAAGTGTAACATCATTTATAGGGAAACGTGAGTCACTTAAAAGCCTTGAATACCAGTTCTTAACCTCCTCGAAAATAAACCTTCTTATTTCTTGCCAATCAGGATTTGTAAAATAATTTTTACAGGATAAAAATTTATGAAGCTTATTATAAAAACAAATTCTTGCATCATCAAAATCCTGTAATTCTATATTTTTCTTAAAGGCACCAAAAGCATTGGAAAGCCAAAAAATATCTTTTAACTGCTCTTTTGGAGAACCTTTATCAATACCTGAATTAATATTTTCACAACCACGAAAAAAAATTTTTGTTATAAACTCATTTCCATTTGAATTTTTCTCAATAGCATCACCCTTAAAAAATTCAGACCATTCTAATTCCTTAATATTGTTATTCACTATTGTAAATGGAAATTTTACTTTTTGACTAAAAACAAAACCTTTTAGGTTACTTTGTTCTAACTCGTATTCAAAAGGAGATTTACCTATGTCCTGACAAGATTGATAATATTTTCTATATCTACTAAAAGGAGAATACCCAAATTTATTTTTGAAATCCTTATTAAATTTATATTCGTCTGTTATATTAAAATGACTTGTCCAATAATTTTCCCCTTCTTTTTTATGCCAAAATCCAACATGTGTTTTTCCCAGGTTAAAAAGCACTACTCCTATTTCTGCCTTCAAAATCTCATCTTTGTAGTTTTTTAGTTCATTTAAATTCAAACCTAACACTTCGACCACCCTTTTTGTTCAAGTTCTTTACTTATTTGCAAATCATCCTTTGCAAAATAACACCTTTCACATATTTTAAAAGTTCCCCAGCCAAGTTTGGTTTTAGCTCCTATTCCCATTTGTGATAATCTTTCAACTGCTGATAAAAGATTATTTAAATCTTTTTCAGCATCAGCTTTTACTAAATTTTCTGGTTTAAGTATTGCATCATAGGGTATATAGATAATTTGCAGCATACCCTCTGTATTCTTTGGAACTACTTCATAATGTATGGGTTGAGTGCCTGCCCGTTTTCTTCGATTGTGAGGATTAATTACTTCTAATGAAATTTTATTAAAGTAGGTAGGATAAAATATAGCTCTTCCTTTGTGAGTTTGAAATTCAGCAGGGAATTCTGAATTAATTAGAACTTTTTTTGCTTTGCAAAAAAGTTTTTCCCTCAAAATATTAAATATTTTATCTTTGTTTGCTTTTTCTATCTCACTTATTGTTTCTTTGTCAATACATAGCCCCAATTCAATTAGCAAAAACTCCAGTAATTTTTCCTTCAATTTTTTTAAATCCGAATTCTTATCTTCTAATTTCCCTCTAAAAAATTCCTCTAATATTTTTATACTTTCAGAACCAGCCCCAAAAATTCTCAGATAACTTTCAATAAGACATGTTCTTTTATCACTCGGGCTTTCGTTTATTAAATCTTTAAATGAATTTGCCAGCGCACCTTTCCATGTACTGCCACGAACCATTGGTACCTTGAATGCAGTGTCTTTAAGAACCGGATTTTGAATTATGTAAAAATTGTCATCATCTCTAGAAAAATATGGCTGTTTTAATTTAAATTTTGTTCTAAGGATAAATGAATAGGGGGGTAACTTGTTAATAAAGTGAGAGAAATTTTCTTTATCTGTCTCTAGAAACATTCCAGTTATATCACATGCAAATTTATATTGTTGTTCATTTTGTTGTTCGCTTTGTTGTTCATTTTGTTGTTCGCTTTGTTGTTCATTTTGTTGTTCATTTTGTTGTTCATTTTTATATAAATATTCTTTTATTGTTTTAATTTTCTTTTTTTCTTTGGAAAAGTATTTACAATATGACACATATTCATGCAAACTTTCTATTTTTTCAATCTTTATCTCAAGTAAAGCTTCATATTTTTTACTCATCAGAATCCCCCTAATACAAATTTAATAGATCCACAATAGATATAAATCCACCTTTGTATTTTCCGTTTTCTTCGTTTTCCTTTTTTAAATAAGGTAAAATTTTAGAACCCTGAGGCAAATCTTTGTCTTCAGGTGGAGGATTAATAGAACCAAAAATCTTATGTCTTTTTTCATTTTCTTTCCTGGTATCTTTTGAATTTCGCTTAAAATTAGATCTTTGTTCTGATTTCTCATTAATTAGATTGCGAATAATTTTTTTCCAATCACCGGTATCTTCGAAATTTTTCCAATCGTTATCTTTAGAATTTGAAGGGAAGAAAATTCTTATTGTATATGGAGCATTTGTTTTGTGATTATTGTTCATGTTATTATTGGGAAGGAGTTCAGTAAATGAATTAACAATTTTTATTAATTCTTCATTATAATCAACTTTTTTATCATACTTGAAAATAGAAAAGTCAAAACTCTTCTTACTCCCAAAGTTATCAATTGTTTTTATTGTTCCATTTTCTTTTTCTTCAATAGTTTTTATATTAAGTCTGCCGTATCCTATATTCCATTTACCACCCCAGTAACCATAGTCGTTCATAAAATTTAAAAGCGGATAAAAAATATTCTCTGCAAGTTTTTCTTCTACAAGGAAGGTGATTTTAAACTTTCCTTGATATGATGGTGAACCCCAACACCATTTTTTCTTTTCAATAATTTTCCCATTGGGTTCAGATAGAAAATTATCCCCATAATTTATTTCTTTTAATGTTATCATACTTCTCCATCCGGTAGTTCCAAAAACTATAGCAGGCACAGGTATTTTTGCTTCTTTCAAAACTGCAATTTTTTCTTCCAAGTTAGTCAAATTACAAAAATTGTTATTAAACTTTTCGTTAAACTCCTTTTCAAATCTGCCTTTATTAGAGTCAAATTCTTCTTTAATAGTCATTCCACTAAAGTAACAAATTACTTCAAACCAAAATCTAAGACTACCAATTAATGATGATGGTCTTATTTTTTTATTCTCTTGCCACGCGTCACCTGTCCAAAGAGGGGTTATTGTCTCTAACTGAGCAATAATTTCTTTTTTTCCCATTGTGCAAACTCCCTTTTATATCACAGTTTTGTCTTATAATTTAAAAATTGTTATTGAGAAAATATCAAAAAACTGATTAGAATTTATATTGTCGCTTAATAGACCAAACACAACAAAAGCACTACTAAATCAAGTATTATGATTAGAAATTAAAAAAGTTAAATTTATTGCTCAAAAGATATTTTTAGTTGAAGTCATAAATTTATTCTCCATCAATAAAATTATTTGGCAATATTATATCACATACTTTAAAAAAATCAATATATTTTATAGCAAATAAAGACATATTTTATTCAAATTTCTTTACATTTTTTCTTCAAAATAAAAAACTTAACCCTCGATACACAAGATAAGCACATAAGTTTTATTCCAAAAACCATTAACCCTATTTTGCCAGCCTTGCAAGAAGTATCTGATTTGTTTATTTGATATTTTAAAACAGGTTTTTTCGCAACACTTTGGTGGTTTGCTGTGTTATGATATTATGAAGTCAAATTTTAAGATTATACTATTGTACAGTTAAGCTCATTATGATAGTATAAAAGGAAACAAAAGAATTTAAATCAATATTTGATAGTATCAGGTCGAATTTTGTCGAAAAATGAAAGAAAGTAAAAGTAAAAAAGAGGGGTGAAACGGGCAAAATGATAGAATTGTTATTCATGCTGGGTATTTTACTTATTTTGGTTTATCTTTTATTAAAACTTATAGGGCTCAGAGTTATTCCAAACGACAAAGTGGGTATTGTTGAAAAGTGGTGGTCTTTCAAAGGTTCGCTGAATGAGCAGATTATAGCCTTGAGGGGTGAGGCAGGGTTTCAGCCAGAGGTTTTAAGAGGTGGTATTCATTTTAGAACTCCGCTTATGTACAAAGTCCACATTGTTCCACTTGTTACAATTCCACAAGGGCAAATTGGTTATGTTTTTGCAAGGGATGGTAAACCCCTTGAACCTACCCAGACGCTTGGCAAAGTGATTCCGGAATGTAATAATTTCCAAGATGTCAGGGCTTTTTTGGAAAATGGCGGGCAAAGAGGTCCGCAGCGGGCGATCCTTCGTGAAGGAACATATGCATTTAACCTTGCGCAGTTTATAGTTATCACAGAAGATAAGATTTACTATCTTCCAATGGGTAACAAAGAAGAAAAAGAGATGATAGAAAAGATGGTCCAGACTTTAAAGTCGCGAAATGCTTTCAGACCAATTGTGATAACAGAAGATAAGGTTGGTATTGTAACAGTTCATGATGGACCATCACTTCCAAGTGGAGACATAGTTGCACCAACTGTTGGGGATGACCCATCCAATCCTGAGACATACCATAATAACTTCCAGGACCCAGAAAAGTTTTTGAAAGCAGGAGGGTTCCGTGGAAGGCAGCTTCAAGTTCTTGTTGAGGGAACATATTTTATAAACCGGTTGTTTGCAACTGTAGAGCTTATAGACAAAACGGTCATTGAAGTTGGATATGTCGGAGTTGTTGTATCGTATGTAGGACCAAAAGGGCAGGATACATCAGGTGAGGACTACAAACATGGTGAGCTTGTTGAAAGGGGATTTAGAGGTGTGTGGAAAGATCCTCTGATGCCTGGCAAATATGCGTTTAACACATATGCTGGAAAGATTGTAAAAGTGCCAACAACAAATATCATACTAAAATGGATAAGTAACCAGACAGGCACTCACCGCTATGATGAGAATCTTAAAGAGGTAAGTCTTATCACCAAAGATGCATTTGAACCATCGCTGCCGCTGGCAGTTGTTCTTCACATAGATTACAGAAAAGCTCCGCTTGTTGTGCAGAGGTTTGGAGATTTGAAAATGCTGGTTGAACAGACTCTTGATCCGATGGTATCTGCATACTTTAAAAACATAGGGCAAAGGAAGACGCTTATTGAGCTAATTCAGCAGAGAGATGAGATTCAAAAGATAGCATCAGAAGAGATGAAAGAAAGGTTTGCGCATTATAATTTAGAGCTTGAAGAGGTTTTGATTGGAACACCTATGTCATCTCCAAACGATAACAAGATAGATGCAATTTTAGAACAGCTTCGAGACAGACAAATTGCCCTTGAGCAGATAGAGACATACTCACGCCAGCAAAAAGCGGCAGAAAAGGAAAGAGAGCTCAGAGAGGCTGAGGCAAGGGCTGCTCAACAAAAACTTCTTACAGAGTCTGAGATAAACATTCAGATTCAGACAAACCAGGGTAAAGCAGAGTATCAGCGTTCTATTCAAGAAGCTCAGAAGATAAAAGCTTTGGCAGAGGCAGAAGCAGAGAAAGAAGCACGAATTGGTATTGGACGGGCAATTGCCATAGAAGAGCAGGTAAAAGCATACGGCGGACCTCAATATCAAGTTCTGCAGGATGTCATGGGCAAATTTACGCAGGCTTTAGAAAAGACAGGCATAGATATTGTTCCAGAAACTGTTGTTGCAATGGGCGAGAAGGCTTCTTCTGCATCTTTCAATGCGTTTGAAATGCTATTAACTTTGCTTTTGACAAAAGAACTTGGTGTTGAGTTCAAAGGAAAAGAGACAGAGGATGAGAATGTCAAAAAGATAAAGCAGGAGATACTAAATTCAATACTTCTTGCAAAGGAAAGTGATAAGAAGGAGAAAACTGAAGAGATTTCTCAGGATTCACAACAGCAAAATGCTGTATCTTAAGCTTTAAGATTTTAAATACCCGATCCATGAAAAGTGCGGCTCTGGGAAGGAAGATTTTATAATATGTGCCAGAGCCGCTTTGCTTTTCAGAAAAAGCCACTACAAATTTTAAATTTTGTATGCTAAAATAATTTCATATAAATTGCAAACGTTTGCTCAAAATAAGCTATGGGTATAAATTAATTAGAAGCAAACTGAAAAAGGGGAGAAATAAGAAAGATGTCAGCATTAAAAGAGCTTGTTGAGATTCTGAATAATAAAGCAAAAGAGTGGGATGGAAAAAACGATTTCAGAATACCAAAGTTGTGGGACAGTTTTGGCTATGATGGGCTTGAGAAAAAAGAAAACAATGATGGCACAATATCAGTAAACCCTTATAAGTTTGTTGCAAGGGCTGTAGAAAAAGCAATTTTGCCTTATCAAAAGGAAGGAGTTGACTATCTTCAGTCGCTTTCAAAGATATTATCTCAAGACAGAAGCGTATCTAAAAAACCATATAGTAACTGGATTGAAAAGAGCAGCGTATATGGTATGCAAATAAGAACATTTTCTGCATGGGACCATGACTGTGATAGAAAACTTGAACTTGAAAATGCTTTTGGACTGAAGGATACAGGGACGTTTATAAAAACAATTGCACTTTTGCCGCTTATAAAAAAGATGGGTTTTGATGCTATCTATACCCTTCCAATTACAAAAAACAGCACAAAGTATAAAAAAGGTGAGATGGGTTCACCGTATGCAGTCAAAAACTTTTTTGAACTTGACCCTGTTCTTTATGATCCTATGGCAGACCAGCTTTCGATAGATGAACAGTTCAAGGCTTTGATTGAGGCATGCCATATTCTTGGAATAAGATTTATAATTGATATTATTCCAAGAACATCTGCCAGAGATTCAGATTTTATTCTGGAACACCCGGACTGGTTTTATTGGATTAAAATAGATGATTTAGAAGATTACGGACCACCAAAATTAACTTTGATAAAAGAGTTTACAAAAGCAAATGAAGAAAACATTGAGCTTATATACAAAGACCCGGCTGTGCTAAAGCACATAAGAAAGTTTGTTCAATCACCTGAAAAATACGCACCTGAAAAGTGGCAGAGTATAAAAGAAAGGTGTGAAAAAGACAAGAACCTTGACTTTTTTGAACTGATAGAAAAAGAGATAGGTCTTACCACTGCCCCGGCTTTTTCAGACTGTCTGAACGACCCGCAACCTCCATGGACAGATGTAACATATTTGAGACTTTATCTTGACCATCCTGTTCAATCTGCAAAGTATATCGACAGCGATCAACCACCATATATTTTGTTTGATATTATAAGAGGCAATATATTCAAAGGAAGAAAACCAAACAGTGAACTCTGGGAAAAGATTTCAAATATCATTGTTCACTATCAGAAAAACTTTGGAATAGATGGTGCAAGGATTGATATGGGGCATGCTCTTCCCAAAGAACTGGAGGATATGATAATTTCAAATGCCAGAAAAGAAGATCCACAATTTTGTTTTATTGCAGAAGAACTTTCAATGGATGCACATAAAAAAGCTAAAAAGTCAGGCTATGACATGATTATTGGTGACCTTTGGGCAAGAGAACCACGATACTATCAAGGGACTATGAAGAAGATTTTAGACATACTTGTTCAGCTTGAAGTTCCTGTTTTTGCAGCATGTGAGATTCCAGACAGTCCGCGTGCAGCTTCAAGGCTTGGAGGCAGGGATTTTTCTCGTTTTGCCACAGTATTGAATTTCTTTTTACCCAACAGCGTGCCTTTTGTCACGTGCGGGCAGGAAGTTTATGAACTTCAACCTATGAACTTGGGACTTGACCCACAACCAGATGGCAGGTTTTTACTTCCAAAATCAGACCCTCTTTATGGGAAACTTGCCTTTTTTGATAAGTACGCTCTTCACTGGACAAACCAGGGTGCTGATGAGATGATAAACTTAATTCAAACTGCAGCAGATTTGAAAAAGAGGTTTTCACAGTTTATATCAAAAGAGAACTTTTTCAAAATACCATATAATGGAAAAATGATACTGTCATTTGGCTACAAACTTATTTCAGAATCTGAAAATGAGTATTTTGTTATAGTTGCAAATTCCGACAATTTAAGAAAGAAAACTGCTAAATTGAATCTTTTTAAATCAGGTATTTTTAATGCCCAGCGAGCAGAAAATATTGATTGTCTGTTCAGTTTGAAAGGAGAGGTTGATTATCATTACTCTTATCCGAATCTGATTGTTAATTTAAATCCACTTGATATAAAAATTTTTTATTTCAAAATAGAAAATTAACCTTTCCATGCGTATATAATGGAGTAAAATTAAAATATAAACTTTATAAATTTTTGTGCATGGAAAGGAGATAAAAATGAAAAAAATATATTTTTGTTTTCCCGGCGGTAGATTTAAAGCTCTGACAATGAGCTATGATGACGGGAAAAAACAGGACAGAAAACTTGTAGAAATATTCAATAAGTATGGTATTAAGGCAACTTTTAACATCAATGCAGGACTTTTGGGTAAAGATGATAGAATCGCAGCCGAGGAAATTGCAAACCTCTATCAAGGACATGAGGTTGCAGCTCATACATTTAACCATCCAACAATTGCAAGGTGTCCTCATGATCAAGTAGTACAGCAAATAATAGAAGACAGAAAGATATTAGAAGACATTGTGGGCTATCCAGTGAGAGGACTTGCTTACCCAAATGGGTCGTATTCCCCTGATATAAAAAGCTTTCTTCCTTACTGTGGAATTGAATATGCAAGGATTGTTGGAAATAGTAATGATTTTTCAATTCCAGTTGATTTTTATGAGTGGAAGGCAACCTGCCACCATAACCATAATCTTTTAAAACTTGCAGAGCAGTTTTTAAGTTTTTCTAAAAAGCAATATCTATATCTCTTTTATGTGTGGGGACACAGCTATGAGTTTGACAATGACAACAACTGGGATTTAATTGAAGAGTTTTGCAAAATGGTTGGGAACCATCCAGATATCTGGTATGCAACTAATATCGAAATTGTTGACTACATAAATGCTTTTCGTAATCTTAAATTTTCTGCAAAGGGTGACTTTGTTTTCAACCCATCTGCAATCGACGTTTGGATTTCAGTAGATGATAAGATTGTCAAGGTTGATGGTGGGAAGATAACAAGGCTTTGAAATTATCCGAATAATAATATTAATACAAAGGGCTGAGGTTTTTGCCACAGCCCTGATTTTTTTATCTTATGAAATTAGTTCTTACCTTTTCTTCTTTTTCAGGTGCCACTATTTTTCCTTTTCCATTTTCAATAAGTTTCAAAAGCCATGCCATGTTTTTGCCAAGCACTCTCATAATCTGAACACCTTCTTCATCTTGCAAAACTTCACCTGGCAGAGTGCCGTGAATAATGTTCCAGTAGTTTGATGATGCAATCAGCATCTCTGCATAGTTTAGGTATTGCATAAGCTGCAAAAAAGCTTGTGTTCCACCAGAACGTCTTACTGCAACCAGAGCTGCACCTACTTTGTGGCGCAACAAATTTCCATTTGCACCAGAGACATAAAAGGCTCTGTCCAAAAATGCTTTCAGTGTAGCTGAAATTGAAGAGTAGTGAACAGGAGAACCCAAGATTATTCCATCTGCGTTTTTCATAAGCCCAATCCACTCGTTTACCTCATCATCAATTACGCATTTTTCGTTTTTGTTTTTTGCACACATACCGCAGGCAAGACAACCCTGAATCAATTTATCACCAACATGAACAATTTCAACCTCTATTCCTTCTTTCTCTAACTCATTTGCTACTATTTTAATAGCATGATATGTATTTCCTTCTTTTCGCGGGCTCCCATTGAATGCAACAACTTTCACTTTTAAATCACCTCATGCTCATAGTCTCAATCTTTTAAATATCACTATACTCCTTTGTCTTTTAGCAGTCAATATTCTTCTTCACTTTTCACAATATCATCTTATCATGTATGTGCAAATCAAACAAATTTAAACAAGAAGGCATATATTTTTTGTAAAAGGTGCTTGACAGGGTAGTTTTCATGTTTTATAATGAAATTAATCGCAAATGAGCATAAATGATTAAATTCATTCATCAAAATGAGCACAAACGAAAGGTGAATAAAATGTTTGCAGAGGAAAGAAAAAGCAAAATAGCGCAGATGATAAAAAGTGGGCAGAGCGTTAAGGTTTCAGAGCTTGCAAAGTTGTTTGGTGTATCAGAGTCTACTATAAGAAGAGATTTGGCTGAACTTGAAACTCTGGGTGTAATAAAGAGGACTCATGGAGGGGCTGTTAACAATTTTCTAACCTCTTTTGAGCCTTCATTTGCAGAGAAAGAAGACAAGTTTGCAAAAGAAAAGGAGTACATAGGGAAGCTTGCAGCAAGCTTTATTCACGATGGTGACACCATCATCCTTGATTCTGGAACAACAACCCAATACATTGCACGAAACATAAATGCAAAAAATATAACTATAATAACCAACTCAGTAAATATAGCATACGAACTTTCGAACAATGAAAATGTTGAAGTGATTGTAACAGGAGGAGTTATAAGAACAAAAACAAAAGCTCTTGTTGGAGACATAACGCAAAGCATACTCAGACAATTTAGGGTTGACAAGGCTTTTGTGGCAGCAAACGGAGTGTCGATAGAATTTGGAGTTACAACGCCAAGCCATGTTGAAGCTGCTATAAAAAGAGCAATGATAGAAAATGCAAAAGAGGTGTTTTTGGTTGCAGACAGTTCAAAATTTGGTCAGGTTACTTTTTCACTCATATGTCCTGTACAAAGGTTTGATTATATTATAACTGATAAAATGGATGAAGAAAAAAAATCTGAATATGAAAAACTGGGTGTGAAGGTCATAACGTAAAATTTTAGATTTTGAGGTGGGATAAAATTGATTTATACGATTACCCTAAACCCAGCAATGGATATGACAGTATACATCGATGTTTTAAAAAAAGGTCAAGTAAATAGAAGCCATTATTGTTTGATGGATGCTGGTGGTAAAGGTATTAATGTCTCAAAGGTTATAAAAGCACTGGGTGGGCAGTCAATCGCTCTTGGTTTTTTAGGAAATGACAACAAGGATTGGTTTTTGAAATATTTAAAAGACATGCAAATTGATTTTGATTTCATTTTTGTAGATGGACTTACACGAACAAACATCAAGATTGTTGAGACAGCGCAAAAGGTTTATACCGACCTCAATCAAAATGGTTTTGAAGTGAAGAAGAAAGACATAAGTCTTTTGTTTGAAAAAATAGATAGGATAGCAAAAACTGATGACATCTTTGTGCTCTCAGGAAGCCTCCCGCCAGGTGCAGATGAAGATGTGTATGTAGAGCTTATAAGAATGCTAAAACAAAAAGGTGCAAAGGTTATATTTGATGCTGACGGAAAAGCACTTGAAAGGGGGATTATAGGAAAACCAGATGTTATAAAGCCCAATATCCATGAGTTTAAGTGTCTTTTTGATGTTGATGAAAATGATTTAAATTCTATTGTAAATTCAGCAAGAAAGCTCATAGAAAATGGGATAAAAAAAGTTTTGATTTCAATGGGAGCAAAGGGTGCAGTTTTTGTCACAGAAAACTTGGCATTGTTTGCAAAAGCAGCTGAGGCTAAAGTAAAAAGCACAACAGGTGCAGGTGATTCAATGGTTGCAGCTATTTCTTATGGGCTTTCACAAAATATGGATGATATATCTATTTTTAAACTTTCTTTAGCATGTGCAGCAGCAAAAGTTTCAAAAGAAGGTGTGAAGCCACCTGAGAAAAATAAGATTGAAGAGTTTTTGGAAAAAACAAAATTAGAAAGGCTGGGAGAATAAAAATGGATGTAAAAGCTTTGTTTTCACCATCACGAATGAGTTTTGATTTGCAGGCAAAAACAAAAAAGCAGTTATCGAAGAGCTCATCAAGCTTCTTTATAATGATGGAAAAATATCAGATAAAGAAAAGTTTAAAAAAGCGGTTATGAAACGTGAAGAAGAATTTTCGACAGGTATAGGTATGGGCATTGCAATTCCTCATGGGAAAGATAGCTCAGTTTTAGAACCTTGTGTTGCATTTGGAGTTTCAAAAAAGTTTGTTTTTTTTAAATATACATTGCCTTAGCTTTTTCTTTTCAAAATAATTAAAATGTGGTATTTTAAATATATAAGTTATTTTACAGTAAGGAGGAGAATTTTGAGTTTATTTAAAGATTTTTTGAAAGATTCCTTTTTGTTTACTAAAAAGTATTATGGCTATGTATTTGGTATCATAGCTCTATCATTTATTTTTCTTCTCATATCATTTGTAATTTTACTTATAGTTGGTATTTTACTTGCATTGATTATGGGCGTTGATATGTCAACAATTTCTTTATTAAATGATGTTGAAGTTTTTCGTTTTTTAAGTAGCAAATTTGTTTTATACCTAATTTTGATGGTAATAATTTTTATCATATGGATATTTTTAATTTTGGTTTTTATCCAGTACCCTTTTATGAAAACCTTTATTGAAATTACAAGAGATAGAGATGCAAACAAAAGTGCTTTTAAAATTTTCTTTGATACTATGAAAGAGAAAAATTTTTCGATAGCTTTGAAAATGATTGCGCTTGGATTTTTACTGGCACTCATTTTTGGTGCTATCTTTGGAATAGGTATTTTATGTATTGTTTTTGGCATAGCTTTGAAAAACCTTGTAGGACGTATATTATTGCTCATAGTTGGTGTTATTGGCATTTTGCTGGGGATTTATATATTGTTAAGATTGATGTTTGCCAATATGATTTTGATAGACAGAGATACAGGAGTTGTGACAAGTATTAAAGAAAGCGCAAGGCTTACAAAAGGCAAAGTTATATTTGTTTTAGCAGTACTAATTTATAACTCACTTATATCGGCAGTTTTCCAAATACCGGTGTATATTTTTGATACAATGTTCAACCAAAATTATCAATATAATATATTCTTTATTGTTTTAAGTTTGGCAGGATTTATTTTTTACCTTGTAGCAATTCCTTATCTTATTGTATTAAATTACCTACCATATAATGTTTTAAATGTACATTCTGCAAATATTCAAAATGGTTCGGAAAAATCTGATGATTACATCCTTGGATGATGAATTTAAATTTTGAGTTTTAAAGAATGAACTAAAAAGAGCTGTACGTTTCTCTTTTGTGCAGCTCTTTTTTGCATTCTCTATAGAATAAAACTTAAGTTTTAATTTTTTTGCAGTCTAAATTGCAATGTTAAATGTAACGTTTTTTAGAAGGAATTGAGAATTGAAAATTGATTATAACAACAATCATGTATGATATTAGTTGCCAACATATTCCAGCTTCTCTGCAGTAAGAGTGGAACTTTTATTTTGTATATTCTTTTTTTAGATAATACACTCTACACCTCTACTGTAAGTATTTCTAACATCTTTAAAATAATCTATTGCTTTAAAAGAAAATGATTGCAAGTTTTATTTTGAAGTTTTAAAATTAAAGTTGTTTTTTATAAATTCAAAAGAAAATTAAAATCAGTATGACAAATTTCGACAATCTACAAAATGGGTATTAATAAATTAGGAAAAGAAAATTAGTTAAGAGGGATAAAATATGAGTACAGAAAAATTTTTAAAAGATGAACTAATAAGTGTCATAATTCCCTGTTATAATGAAGCACAAAATATTGAACAAACCCTTAAAGAAATTTACGAATATTTCGACGAGTCTGTACCCGAATATGAAGTAATTGTAGTAGTTGAAAAAAGTACTGATAATACCTTAGAAATAGTAAACTTATCAAAAAACCAAAGAACAATTGTATTAGAGAATGCCAAAAAATTTGGTAAGGGATATAGCTTAAAAAAAGGTATATATTTTGCAAAAGGACAATACATACTTACTTGTGACGCAGATCTTCCTGTGGATATAAAAAAATATTTTCTTCCTATGTTAGAACTACTAAAGAAAAATGAAAAGGTCGGTGCAGTTTTTGCAACTGCCTTGGCTATAAAAACATGCAGGAAGGAGAGAGGTTTTGTAAGAAGTATTGTTTCACTGATATTTTTTGTTTTGAGACAGTTGTTTTTACAATTACCTGTGAGTGACACACAATTGGGTTTTAAACTGTTTAGAGCAGATGTGCTAAGAAAATGCTGTGAAAAAGTTAATGAGAATGGATTTTTGTTTGATTTGCTATTAACAGATTTGATGTTAAATGCAGGATATCAAATTGAAGAAATAAATGTAAAAGTTGTAGAAAGAAAATCAAATCTTCTGTTTCTGTCGCTGAAATAATAAAAACTACTTATAAGTTTTGCAAGTATGTATTGTTTACGCGATCAAAATTACTTAGAGAATGTACAGATAAAGTTATGATAAATGATAAAAATAAAAGCGTAAAAGCATCAAGTATCTGAACATTATAGGTGGGGATAAAGTGAACGAGCGGAAAAAAGAAATTGTATATATTGTTCTTGACTTATTCATTGCTGCCATTCCATTTTTGTACATTACCTATCTCTATAGGTTAGGGGTTGCAAATTTGGAAAGTTTGAAGGAGGTAGTATTTGCTAATTCGCTTTTGAGTACTGTTTTTTATATTTCCAACATTGTTATGTTTCTCAAAATAGAATATAATGTCAGTTTTTGTACAACTTTTAAAGTAATAAGCATAATTTCATTAATTTTGGGAATTATATTGTATATCTTATATCCATCTTATGGATGGGCAATAAGTATACTTTTGTTAATGGACAGTTTTGTTATTTTTCTAAGAGGAACTATGTTGATTGAGAGAAATTACATAAAAGGGGCTTTAATTAATTTTTTGTTGCACACAAGTAGGTTTGGGATATTAATATTGTTTCCTTTAAATGGACTTTTGACAAGATGGATTGTATCAAATATCGGTGGATATTTGCTGGTATTGGCAGCGTATTCATATTTGATAAAATGGATTTTGAAAGGAGAAAACAAGAATAGCTTTGCAAACATAAACATTAATGAAATTAGAGAAAGAGCTTATTATTTATTTTTTGTGATGATGATTTTCGTAATTCAAAATATTGATCTATTAGCATTAAAGGGAATGAACTTTTATAACTCGCTTGTTTTAACAAGGCCGTGGGGAACAGTTACTTATGTTGTTACAGTATCGATTGGAAATCTTGTTTTGATTAATAAAAAAACATATCCCTATTGGATTTATCTAACTGTGGCATGGGCTGGAATTTTCATTGGTTATATTTCATTGGGGGGATATATAAATTACTATCTTTTCAAAATTCCATATTCATTTAATTTGAGTATATTACCAATTTTATTTTACCTTTTAATGGCTACAATATTATTTGTAAATTACTCAAATTACATAAAAAAGAAACAATTAATAATTGAACCATTGTGTTTATTCATATTAATTGGAAGTTTAAAAAATAAAGTTTCATTGGTGAGAGAATTAAAATTTGAGGTATTAATTTTGATTTTAATATTTTTAATAATTTTTCACGTGTTTATGACTTTTTTATATTCAACTTATAGTAAGTGTAAAGAAAAATATAAAATAACAAGTTAAATATTGCGAGGGGAAGAAATGAAGACTATTTTAGTGTTAACACAAAGGGATATATATCATAAAAAAGCTGGTGGTGCAGAAAGATACTTATTTAATGTGCTAAAAGGTTTGAGTAATCATTACAAAATCACGTGTCTATGTCAAAATGATGGTACTCAGAAAGATTATGAAGTGTATGATAATATAACGTTTATTCGGTTTAAAACTAATTTAATTAGCCTAATTTTCAAAGCAATGTTCTATTATAAAAAAAATAAGGAAAGTATTGATTTAGTAATTGACCATACAAACACGCATCAGTTTTTCACTTTTTTATACGTTGCGAAAAATAAGAGATTATTAATAGTTCATCAGCTTGCACTTGAGATTTGGGAATATTATTTTCCAATGTGCATTGGTAAGGTGTTCAAATTGCTCGAAAAACTCCTTTGGCGTCTTTCATCTGGAATGGCAGTAACAGTTAGCCAGTCAACCAAAGGGGATCTGCAGAGGTTTGGGTTTAAAGAAGAATTTATATGGGTTATAAAAAATTCAATAAGGCACAAGTACATTTCACTTCCACCGGCAGAGAAAGAAGACTATCTTGTTAGTATAGGAAGATTAGTCCCGTATAAAAGGTTTGAGGATGCGATTTATTTAGCAAAGAAGCTTAATAGAAGAATATATATTATAGGAGAAGGGCAAGAGAGATATAAAAGAAGATTAAAGAATTATACAAAGAAAATTAAAGCGGATGTGGTTTTCACTGGATATGTTACTGAGGAGAGAAAACAAGAAATAGTAGAGAAAGCCTATATGCACATTTTTCCGTCTATTAGAGAAGGATGGGGGCTTGTGATAAGCGAAGCTGCTAACTTAGGGACACCTTCCTTAGTATACCCTGTTCCTGGCTGCCTGGATGCAACAAATTACGGAAAAGCTGGTTTTGTGACAAAGAGGATAGGGAAGGATTATTTGTTGGAAAAGTTTCTAAGTATTGATAGGGAAGAATATGAAAGGATGAGAATTTGTGCATTTGAATTTGCTTCACAGCTAAACTATAATAAACAATGTGAAGAGTTTCTACAGGTTATACAAAGCATAATAGAAAATACATAAAGGGTTGGAGCAATTATGAAGCTGGGAATTTTAATAACAACATATAATGATGGAGATATTATCTTAAGATGTTTAGATTCTATCTATGACCAACTTGACAATTTAAATTTTCCAGTTTACGTTGTATGTGTTGATGATGGTTCAGATTCACCTCTTGCATATCCTCATTTTGATATTCTAAGGACTGAGCACAGGGGAAGAAGCTACGCAAGGATTGAGGGTCTGAAAAAAATTTTGGCTGAAAATTGCACACATTTCTTATTTTTAGATAGCGATATGGTCCTTCCACCTGGCTTTCTCAAAAAGTTGCAGACAGTGGTGGAAAATTATGACATTGATGCCTTCATTATCCCTGAAGTGGCTTTTAGTAGTTATAACAATTTTTGGACAAAAGTTAAAGTCTTTGAGAGGAACTTATATAAAGTAAATTATTGTAAAGAGAGCGGGAATATTGAAGCAGCCAGGTTATGGAAGTTATTTTCTTTTCCGGGGTTTGTTGAGGGGTTGGAAGCATTTGAAGAGATTCAGCCAACAATATTGGGTATTAAAAAAGGTTTAAAGATTATAAAGACCGAGGAGATTTTTATCTATCATGATGAAAAGAAGGTAACCTTACGAGATTTATTGAGGAAGAAAAATAGCTACTTTTGTTGTATGCTTGAATCAGGCAAATGTTCAAAATGGGATATAATAAAGAGGTATTATTTCTTCCGTCCCCATCTTTACCATAAGGAAAATTTAAAAAAATACATAAGACATCCTGTTTTAACAATTGGAGTTATATTGATGTACCTTGTATTGACACTAAATTTTCTTTGGGTGAGTATATCCCAAAATTTTATTAAAAAAAAGGAATGATGAAGAAATGAGAAGAAGAGAGAGGAATATTCTATATAAGATAAAAAGAAAGAAGTTTTTGACAAAAACAATTTTAGTTGCCATAATTATAGGAAGTCTTATATTATTAGGGTGGAATACCGTTGTAAAATCAAGCAGTTGGTTTAAATCCATAATTATAGAGAACATGGACTACAACTATGGGAAAGATTCAAATAGTATCCAGCCTTATGCACCTAAAAAAACACATCCTAAAGGAAATTGAGCTGACATTTTTTAAAAGCAAATGAACGAGGGATAAGGATAAAATGAAACAAGAAGAGGTATTTCAAAGGCAAAGGAAGTTAGCAAAGGCTATTTCATTGCTTGCTGTAATAGCAATCATCCTGATAGATACAAAGAATATTTGGTTGAATAATGGCTTTATTATCTTCAGTGATCTTGACTTTAGTGGAATTAACGACAAAAGGTATATTGAAAGAATATGGGGGGTATTCAATCGACATTTTTCTTCAACTAATTTCTTCAATTTATCTCGTTTGTTTTTTATAATACCTTTTTATGTATTAAATTTTCTGTTGTCATTTTTTTATAACCAGGCAATGCTTAAGTTGATAATTTTATTTTGTTTGCTAATATCTGGCATAGGTATGTTCCTATTATGTGAATATCTATTGATAAAAACTCTCAAGGGTTTTCCCGATTATGTGCATTATTTTGGATTAATAATACCGAGTGTGTATTATGCATTAAATCCATGGGTTATATTCAGAATTCAGCATATATTTCTTTTGAGTGGGTACAGTGTATTTCCGCTTATAATAAAAGAATTTTTGAGGTTATTCGAAATAAAGATTTTTAACTTTCAAAAGGATATTGAAGAATATCAACAAAGAAGAAGAGTTACAAAAGAGCATATTATTATAGATGAGAAAATAAATCTTAGAGACTTCTTCAAAATAGTTTTGTACTCCATGATTGGTTCTGCAGCTATTCACTATTTTTTCTTCTACATCATTTTTCTTACTATACTATTTATAGGGATTATACTAAGAATATGGAAACTGAATAGGTATTCTAAAGCTATACTTTTGTTTTACACAAGAAAATACTTTACAATGATTATTTTGATGATAGTTGGAAATCTGTATTGGTTTTTGACATATTCGATAGCGCTATTATTTGTCAATATTGAACCTCAAAATGTGAATGTAGTTGATACACTTCAGTTATTTTCACGAAATAGTTCTGTACAGAATGTTCTATATTTAATTTCCTACTGGCTTCCATTTTTTAACTTAGAAATGTTTTTAGACAATATGTTTTGGATTGCTGGAGGAGTCTTCCTTCTCATAATTGCATACATAATATTTTATCGCTTTGGGTGGCATTTTTATGTAAGACTTTTCACTATAGTAACAAGTTTGGTAATTTTACTTTCTTTAGGAACAAATGTTGACCCCTTAGCTGATGTATATGTTAAGGTAGTAACAAACATTCCGGTAATAGGTCATCTCTTTAGAGATCCTAACAAAATTGTAGGTATACTGGCTTGTTTTTTAGCTATAATCCTGGGTTTTGGAGTAGACAGAATAGTATTTTTCCTGTTAAATGCAGGCTTTGGCAGAAAATTTGCAGTAGCTTTTGTTTTAGTCATGTTGCTTTGTTTCTATTACTATCAAAGACCAGTTAAAATTTTCTACATCGATAATTATTACAAGGGTGTGCCAATTCCTAAAGAATATAAAGAAATAAGCAAGTATTATACAAAAGATGGTAAAATATTGTGGATACCTACTATGGACAATATGGTACTTTCGAATGGCATATCTGCTTATAAATGGAATGTGAACAATGAAATGCCTGGTTCAATGAAGGCGGTTGGGGATTTTCATGTATATGCTTCTTCCAAAAATACAATATTTCAACATGAAAACAATGTAGGAACAGTTTCCTATTTTTATTCTTATTTACAGCATCTATTGGATAAAGGTGGAACTGACAAAATAGGCAGATTATTAGAGCTTACAGGTTTCAATCAAGTGGCTTATCACAGAGATGTCCAAAATCAAGAAGAAAGACAAAAATTTAATCTTTTTGTTCTGGAAAAACAAAAAGGAGTTAAGCTAAGAAAGAAATTAGGGTTTATTTATCTTTACGATGTAGAGAAGAATCCAAATAACACAAAATTGGATATTTACAATACCAAAGGATTAAACCATTTTATTCAGCTCTTTGATTTTGAAAATATATTAGGAACAAAAGGATATAACATAGTCTGGTCTCAGGGGAAAAGAGAAGAGTTTGACCTTAGAAAGGTAAACTTAGTGGTAGGCGATAGTAGATTTGATATTTTTCAACAGATTATCCCTGAGAAATATATAATTTCACTGTTTGACAAAATAAACACAGGAAATCCGTATGTAGGCTGGGCTAAGTCAATGTGCAAAGAGTCAGACTGGTTTTGGATTCACAAAGTAAACAGTTTAAATCGTCTGCCCTGGGATTATGATTATGGTAAGGGATTCATATTCACGTATACACCCTATACAGTGGAACTTCCTCCATATAAGTTAAATAAAAATGTTGGGGAGGTTATTCTCAACTCCAATGATATTGTGAAAACAGATTTTTTTGAAATTGACAAAGAGGAGACAAATTTTAAACTCGAGATTACAAAAGATGTAATGGGCAATAGCATCTTAGCAGCGGAAGTTGCCCCAAAAAAATTTATTGGTAATGTTTTCTGGAAAATTGCAAGGTCAAAACTTATGTCAATAAAACCTGGGTTTATAAGTCTTCGAGCAGTAGTTTCCGGTGTAAATGCTGGAAAAGTTCATTTTAAGCTCAAATTTTTCAATCAGAACATGAATGAATTAGGAGTGGTTTATGGTAGTGTTCCTGGAGAAGTAGCTGAATTTAATAAAGCACTTATAACTGCTAATGCTGTTGTACCACCTGCAACAAAGTATATGAGGGTGGAGCTTTGGTTACTTGAGGATCAAAAAACTCCGGTATATTTTTGGATTCATGACTTTGAGTTGAGATATTTTTCGAGCATTTCATCCAATGAACTGAGAATAAAAGTTCCTTCATATATTAAAGGGGAATACCATCTTTACGTGAGAGCTTTAGTGAATGAGAATGGTGGAAAGGTTAAAATCAATGATACCAAAATAAATTTAAAAGGTGATGAGAACCAGTTTAAATGGTTGTATGTTGGTAAATATACCAGAGACACAATTATTATAAAACCAGAAGAAGGGTTTGTACTTTTGAACCTTCTTTGTGTTTTACCTGATTGGTTACATAAAGAAATTCAAAACATGGATTTGAAGAGTAAACAAGCAATAGTGTTGTTTAGCAATGAATTTACATTAGAAAAAGGTTATAAAATTAAAAATTTGGAAAATTATTATCTTCATCCAAACTTTGTTGACAGTCAGTTAGACATAATAACTGAAGGGATTTATACTAAGAAAATAGATATATTAAGAAATGATCACTATAAATTATATTTTATAGGAAATATTACAAATAAAGTAGCAATAACATTGAAAAATAAAGACAATAAAGTTATGAGATTTGGATATTTGAAGTTTTTAAAACTAATTAACAATAACTTTAATGGTATAAGATTTTATGTTTCTAACAAGCCTTATTCGTATTTTTTGAATATTGAAAAAGAAGGAAATCCAAAATGGAATTCACAATTATACTATATTGATCTTGGTTTTCTGAAAAAGGGGCAATATATTTTGGAAATAAAGGTTGAAAATGGATTAAAATCTTTAACAGAACCTAATGATATCCATGTTTTACATCCAGAAGAGGTTAAGGTTAATTTAAAAGTGGATGACACTCTTTATATATTAATTTCAAATATTCTTCAAGAAGCTGTGACAACTAAGAAGAAAGAAAATAAAATTTTTAGCAGCAAGTATTCAGATATATACTCTGATAGAATTAAATACTGGCTAATTTATGGAACAAAACAAATAGAGTCAAGGAAAAATGAATTATACTATGTAGACTTTGATATTAAAACAAAAGGAATGGCAGAAGTTAGTGCTAAGATTTTATTTATGGATAAGAATAAAGTACTTTATGATAGTCAATATATAGACATATTTAACAATAAAGGACAAAGTATATTTTCAGCCAAAAAAGATGGTTTTGTGCAGATAGTGTTTTTTGTACGTAGTAATGGTAAAGAAGATGGTATGTTTGAATTGAAACAAATTAGATTTATAGAGATAAGCGAAATGAACAAATTCTCCTCGGTAGTGATTTTACCAAGTAATATACAAAAAGGTAGCAAATTGAATATATTGAATGAAGCTTATAATCCTCTATGGGAAAACAATGGTGAAAAAGCAAAACAAGTAAATATTTTCTTAAATGGTTTTTATAATCAAAGCAACAAATATACATTTGGGCAAAAAACACAGATGGCTTATGTGTTTGGTTTATTAGTATCAATTATATATATTGCAATGAATTTGTGGTTACTATTAATAAGGAGAAAATAAATACACTATTAAATATGCTTGTATACATGTATTAGAAAGTTAATTATTCAACAAGCTATTACGATAAAGAAAAGAGATATGTTGCCACCAATTCTCTTCCAGATTGTAAAATAATATTAAGTATGAGCTTAATAAAACATAACATACTCAAAAGAAAAGTGATTTGTTATCTCAAGAGTTGTATCTGTTTATCCTTTCCTTTGTGACTATAAGAGAATTTGGGAGATGGATTTAGCAAAAGATGCTTATGAAGAAATAAAAACATATTTCAGATTTAGAGACCCTCTGCACGAAAGAGAAGAAGAAATTTTTACAAAACTGGGTTACATAGATGTTCAGCACCTTGCAAAGTGGATAAAAGCAGAGGTTTTAATGGTGACAGGATTAATAAACACAATCTGCCTACCAACTACCTAGTTTGCAGTTTACAACAAGATACAATCCAAAAAACAAATGCTCATCTACCCTGACTTTGGCCATGAGACTATATTTGGGCTAAATGATAAGATTTTTATGTATTTTATGGAGATGCTAAAATGAATCAATTTCAAAAAAGATTAAAAACAAATGGCTGGGGTGCAGCTTAAGAAAAACTTGCCTCAGTCTTTTTTGTTTTCTAAAGTAGTATTTTATGGTATAATTATGACAAAATGAGGCTATAAAATGATTGTTTTGAAGCTTTTATATAAAAAGGGTGGTAGGGTTGAGATATATATTGTCGGTAAAAGACCTCTACATGGACTATGGGCAGGGTAATGTCCTCAATGGTATTAGCTTTGATGTAGAACCTGGCCAGATTGTGGGTTATATTGGACCAAATGGTGCGGGCAAAAGTACTACTATAAAGATATTCTTAGGAATTATTCCAAATTACACAGGCAAGGTAGAGATTTTTGGAGAGGACATTAGAAACAAGTATCTTTATAAAAAAAGGATTGGGTATGTCCCGGAAATCATAGAACTGTATGAAAGTCTTACTGCAATTGAATACCTGAATTTTGTCGGCCAACTTTACGGTCTTTCTGAGCGGCAGATAACAAAAAGAGCTATGAGACTCATTGAAATGTTTGATCTGCAAGAAGCAATTAATTCCAGACTTTCTACATATTCTAAGGGTATGAGACAAAAGCTTGCTATTGTCGCAAGCCTTATTCACAATCCGGACCTATTGTTTTTTGATGAACCACTAACAGGTCTTGATGCTAATTCTGCAACAGTCTTCAAAGAACTTATGAAAGAGCTCAAAAATGAAGGTAAAACCATATTTTATTCTTCACATATTATGGAAGTGGTTGAGAGAGTGAGCGATAGAATTATCCTTTTAAGTCAAGGGACAATTGTTGCAGATGGTCCATTTGAAGAACTTGCGCAAAAGCTCAAACAAAGAAATCTCGAAGAGCTTTTCAATCAGTTGACTGGCTTTACAAATCATCAGGATATTGCAAAGGAAATTGTAAGCATTATAAAGGGGGAAAGGGATGAGTAATAATAATTTTTTGGCTATAAAGATTTTAGAGATGTTCTCTGGCATGATTCGAAAATGGGGAATAAATTTTGATGTTGCAAAGACAATTCTTGTGTATAAATTCTTAATGTCAAAAAGAACTCTGCCGAGTTTTTCAAGAGCCTCTCAAATTGATAGGGTAACAAGAGTTTTTGTAGTTCTTATAGAACTAATTTTAGGTGTCATCCCGGCTATGTTTCTGCTTATTGATGCACCAATATTTATTAAATTTTCACTTAATATAGCTGTTTTAATGTTTCTCCTTGTTAGTACAATTATTTCTGACATTTCATGGTTTATATTGGACATAGCTGAAAAGAACATCATTTTATCAAAACCTGTAGATGATAAAACATACTCATTTGCTAAAAATTATTTTATTGTAGTTATGATTTTTTCAAAGACAATCCGAACCTTTATTCCATCTTTGATTTTAGTTTTATTCAAATACAATGTAGCTTTTTTCATTGTGCTTGTATTAATTTATTTTCTCCTGGTAATCTTTTCTTACTGCATCTGCCACTTACTTTATGCAGGTATTTTGGTTTATTTTGATGGTGAAAAGCTAAAGGATATAATTGTTAGTTTTCAGATAGTTTTTATGATTGTAGCAACTGCAGCTTATCAGCTTACTGGAAGAATAGTGCAGATAATCGGCAGCGTACACTTTGGAAAAGTTCAATATTTCTGGGTATATCTACTTCCTTCTTCGTGGTTTGCGGCTGTGTTTGAGGTTTTGTTTGGTAAAGGCAAGAATTTAGTATATGTTGCGTTGAGTATATTTTCGCTTATCATTACATTAGCAGTTTTGCTGCTTCAAATTTTTTACACAGGCAAGATTTTGGAAAAGAATCTTGTAAAACTCAACAGTGGGGAAGCAGAGGTAAAACCAAAAATTTACAAAGTGGGATTTTTGTCAAATCTTTTTTTGAGAAATGGTATTCAGAGAGCTTCGTATATCTTTGCAAAAGCACAACTTAAAAGAGACAGGACATTGAAAAGCATTATTTACCCTACTATTGCAACATTTTTGGTAGTTGTTATTGCACCGGCTATTCAGTTTATTTTCAATAAGTCTGATCATCAAAAGTCTTTTAACATTCAATTTTTCTTCTTGTATTCAATGTATGCTTTCATAATAGGCGTTATCAGTACCCTGCCAGCTATTCAAATTACAAGTAACAAGAATGCTTCATGGATTTACAATGCTATGCCCATTGAAAATCCATTTGATATAAAAAAAGGTGCATATTTAGCTTTTGTTTTCACAATTGTTGTTAGATTATTTATTTTGCTATCGTTTGGCATGTTCATATTTTTGAGAAATTCTTTGATAGACTATTTAATAATATTCTTTGTTCTCATATTTTTCTCAACTTTAATGTTTCCACTTGCAACTGCCCAAATGCCATTTTCACTCGATATCAAAGAAAGAGGAACAGGGAAAAAAGGCTCAGGTTTGACTTATTTGATGTATATGGCAATTGGTATAGGGTTAGGATTTGTTCACGGCTTGTTGCCGAAAGAATCCAAACCTATTTTTTTGGCGGGATTAATCGTGCTTGATACAATTTTGTGGATTTTAATGTTTGAAATGTCAGGTCTTTTCAAAAGCATAGATAATTCGGTGGCTAAACAAACATACAAAAGATTATAGTTTAAGGGGGCAATATTTGAACATGTTAAAGGCTATGAAAGAGATTTTTAAGTATATCGGCTTATTATTTCTAAGTATGTTGATAGTTTCAGTGGTAGCATTAATTTTTACATCTACACCACCAACTGCCCTGCTTTATATGGGGAGTGCTTTTTTGTTTATGGTGTTTGCTTTAATTTCTTTGAAAAGAAAAAAAGTAAATATCTTAGAGCTCTGTAGTTTTCATAAAATAACAATAAAGGATATTATTTTTTCGGTCTTATTAGCAATATCTTTTTTATTTGTGTATGGTGGAATTTCTGGACTTACAGGAATAGATAATTTAATTCCTGACGGAAATGATTATTACAATAAATATCAAAAAATGAAAAATAACGGAATAATTTCAATGAGCATATCAATTGCATTAGTAGCTCCATTTTTTGAAGAATTCATATTCAGAGGATTGATTTTTGGGGTAATGCAAAAAAGCAGATTAAATATTTTTGTAGCGATTGTTGTTCAAGCATTGCTGTTTGGTTTAATTCATTTAAATTTATATCAAGGTATATTTGCATTTTTCATTGGAATTTTTTTAGCACTTGCATTATATTGGACAGGTTCAATTTGGAGTTCAATTGTGATGCATTTTACAGTTAATTCTCTTGCTGTTATTGTAATTTTGTTTTCTGATTCGGTCTATTTAAATGAAAAGGTTCCCCAAAAGGACTTCATTTTGCCTTTAATAATTGGAGTTGTTTTGATGTACATAGCAATTAAACATTTTCTTTCTATTAAAATCAGGGCCTCAAGATAATTTAAGGTGGAAATAAGATATACTTTTAATAAAATAAATGCTGCAATAAACGTCCAATTAGAGAGTTTTTTTCGAAATCCAAAGGGGGAATATGAGGAAAGAAAAATATCATTCGGATTATCCAAACAAAAAGAAAGAGTCTAATGATTGTTTTGAGTGCTTTATTTTTCCAGACATCAAAAATTTGTTTGGATTTTCTAACTTTGAAAATAATATATATTACAGGATATAAAATTACTACCACGCACAACGGGTGGTAGTAAAATGCAGCCAACAAATTTCCTTTTAACACAGCTAATAAAGCTCTTGTCATACCACAGCCGGGGCAAGGAATTCCCCATATACTTCGAAATAGACACATTTGTTTACTCCTTGTTTTTTGAAGTATCAGTTGTTGAAATAACTGAGTCATTTTTAGAGCTTTCAAATTCCCACACTTTATTCAGGCTTGCTTGGAGAATCATAGAGCTTATAATTCCAAGACCAAGGATGCTAAGAATAAGGTTTATAACAGCATTATCTTCTGGAGGCAGACCAGCTTTTTGCTGACATTCAACGGCAATTTTGCTATATTTGTAAATCCAATAAAACCAATAAAGACCACATGTGATTATACAAAGTAAAAGTTCGAGGCCTGGGCTTAGAGTTTGTTTTCCCGAATATTCCTGAGTCTCCTTTGAAGTTGCATAAATCCAGTATAACCAATAAATACCTAATGTAATGATTGAGAATATTAACAGTCCCACAACAGATCTTTTTTTACCAGGCATAAAACTCCTCCTTTTAATTACGTATGTACTTGTAAAAAAATTATAACATTTTTTCTTGTCGAAAAATTGAAAAATATGTCGAACTTTAAGATTTGGTGGAGAATAAAATAAAATGGAGCTGCTTTTTGAAAAAGTTTTAGCAGCTCCTTTAGTTTTTTAAGAATTTATAAAAACTACACTACATTTTTGTTCCTACCATTGGCAATCCTAATTTTTTGAGTATATTTTCTAAGTTTTTCTGCATGATTTCGAAGTCTTTTTCGGTCAACTTTGTCATATCAGCACCGTTTGATATATCAATTTTTTGAACTTTAATATTTGCATTCAGAGAATTAATAACACCTTTTATATCAATCATTATTTTAAAATCATTAGAGTCTTTTAGATAAAAATATAGCCTTTCACCTTTTAAATTATTCTTATCATCTATCATCATTCTGTACTGAAGAGTAAAAGGTGGTATCTGCGGCTTTAACTCGTCAATAGAGTAAACAGCTTCATTAATAGTTTGAGTATAATTTTGGTTGATAAGCCCCATTACTTCATTTACATCTAAATCAGGGATATTTAGTTCTTCTTGACTTTGCATATTTGACTGAAGGCTTGCTTTATAATCTTCAAGTATTAGCTTTGTAAGTTGAAGTATAAATTCTTTTGTCTTAGCATCATTAGCTGCTTTTGTTAAAATAGTCTTTAAAATTTCTATACTTGAATTTTTATTAAATTCAAAAATAATTTCATCACAGCTTTGTTTTTTCCCGTTGCTAAAGACAACATCCACCTTTTTGTCAGAAAACTTAGCAGCAGCTGTGAGTTGAGGCATCAAAACTGGAGCATAACTTGCTACTAAATCCTGTAGCTGTTTATTAGCTTTTATATCAAACAACTTAGTATATTTTTCAACATCAATTTTGACAGGCATATTTTTGTAAGCATCACTGAGTTTTACATACAGTGGTTTCGAATAGATTTGTGGAAAGTTATAAACAGCTAATTCTTTATTTGCATAAATAGAACCCGTTATAATTTGTTTATTATTATAATAAAAACTTAGAGTCATATTAGCTTCTTGTTTAACAATATCTGATACAACTCTTGTTTTTATATACATTTTTTTCAAAAATTCTTCCAATATTTTATCTTCTTCCTTTGCATTCTTGCCAAGGGAAAACCTAAGATCAATTCTTATCTCTTCATCAACTGTTTTTGCGTTTTGTGCCTGCAGATATGCACTTCCTGCTTTAATTAGCAGCCCAGAATTTGTTTGCGAATATGCAACACTGGAGATCACAAAGCTCAAAATAACAACAAATACAAAAAACAACTTTATTGATCTTTTTAGTTTCAAAAAAATTACCCCCTCAAGTATTCTTTGAAATTAATATATGCTAAGTATATCCAAAAAATCTTTTGCTGTCAATAATTTTTTTAAATAACAGATTAATACGACAGAATAAAAAAATGATTTGAAATCTTTCTTACAAGAAGATGAGGTGCTCAAGATTTTAAAATGTGTTATTGGCAAATGGCAAAGTATCTGGCTCTAAAAATTTAGAGGCTGCCACATGTTGCCAAAGATGCACTCTCTTCTTAAAACAAATGGCAGCCCTTTTTAATTTTTAATAATTCTCAGCTCTTATTTCAAAGAACGACTGTGGATGTTTGCAGGTTGGACAAACCTTTGGAGCTTCTTTGCCAACATGAACATAGCCACAGTTTCTGCACTTCCAAACAACAACATCGTCTTTTACAAATACCTTGCCGTTTTCAACGTTTTCAAGAAGTTTTCTATATCTTTCTTCATGTTTTTCCTCAACCTTTGCGACAAACTCAAAAGCAATAGCTATCTCTTCAAATCCTTCTTCTCTTGCAACCCTTGCAAACTCTTTGTACATCTCAGACCATTCGTAATGTTCGCCTTCTGCAGCAGCTTTTAAGTTTTCTTGAGTATTACCAATTCCGTTTAAGAACTTGAAAAATAGCTTTGCATGTTCTTTTTCATTCTCAGCTGTCTCCTCAAAGATTGCTGCAATCTGCTCATACCCTTCTTTTCTTGCCTGGGATGCAAAATAGGTGTATTTGTTTCTTGCCTGAGATTCACCAGCAAACGCCGCCCACAAGTTCTTTTCTGTCTGTGTTCCTTTCAAATCCTTCATCTTAAAATCAACCTCCCATAAACTTAAGATAGATTTTTATTTTTACAATAAGGGCATACACCCTTATAGTAGACGTAAATTTCCTCAACATCAAAGCTTGGGTCTAAGGAAGACTCAATTGAATCTTTTTCAACTAAAAAGTCATAAATCTTTCCGCATACCTTACACTGAAAATGTCCGTGAACAGATGTGTCAGCATCAAACCTTGCTATATTTTCTTCAATTGTTATCATCTGTGCAAGCCCTTTTTCAACAAAAAGGCTTAAAGTGTTGTACACCGACGTTTTAGAAAGTGTTGGAATTTCCTTTAAAAGAGTACTGTATACTTCTTCTGCCGTGGGGTGGGTTTTGTGCTTTGTCAAGTACTCATAGATTTTCAGCCTTATTAAAGATGGTTTTATTCCTTTTTTCTCGAGCTGCTCTTTCAAAAGATTTAGATCATTAATCTTGGTCGCCCCCTGTGAACTTATTTTAGTATTGAACTAATTACAATTTTATTATAATTACAACTTTTAATTTTGTCAATAAGAATTTTGAAAATTACTTTTTAAAAACAAAAGGGCTGTTTTTGCAATCTATTTACAGCCCTTTTTACTTTCTCATATTTTATATACCCTCGATTCATATGGTTTTAAAACAATTTTTTGTTGAATATCATCTTCAACCTCATAATTGCTGATTAAAAGCTCAGGCTTATTAAAGAATATTTCTTTTGGTGCGCAAAATTCCACTTCTTCTTCCGAAAAGTTCATAACAACAAGAAGTTTTTCATTTCCATAGCTTCTTGTATAGGCAAAGATTTTTTCATCATTTTCATAAAGCATCTGAATATCACCATATACAACTGCCGGATGTGTTTTTCTTAGATGGATAAGTTTTTTGTAGTAGTAAAAGATAGAATCTTTGTCAGCAAGAGCTTTCTTTACATTTATTTCTTTGTAATTTGGATTTACCTTTATCCACGGCTTTCCTGTTGTAAACCCCGCGTTTTCTGAGTCGTCCCATTGCATTGGAGTTCTTGCATGGTCTCTGCTTCTTTTGTTCAGGATTTCTAAAATGCTATCATCTGATATGCCTTTTTCCTTCATTTCACGGTAAAAGTTAAGTGTTTCAATGTCTCTGAACTCATCAATACTTTCAAACTTGCAGTTTGTCATGCCAATCTCTTCGCCTTGGTAGATATAAGGAGTTCCCTGCCATGTGTGAAGCAAAGTCGCCAAAAGCTTAGCAGACTCAACCCTGTATTCTTTATCATTGCCAAAACGTGAGACCATCCTTGGCTGGTCATGGTTGTTAAAGTAAAGCGAATTCCAGCCTTTGTCTTTCAATGCCAAATACCACTTGTACATTATTTTTTTCAAATCAGTTAATTTCCAGTGTTTTACATTCCATTTGCTACCTTCACAGTCCATGTCCATATGTTCAAAATGAAAGAGCATATTAAGCTCATTTCTGTCATACTCTACATACAGCTTTGCAATCTCAGGAGTTACAAATGGAGTCTCACCTACTGTCATGATGTCGTATTTGCTCAAGACTTCTCTGTTCATCTCCTGAAGGTATTCATGAACACGCGGACCGTTTGCATAGTATTTGAAACCAACAAGTCCTCCTTTTTTTTCTCCTTCTCTATCGTCTGGTAGTCCTTCCACCTTGGAGATAAGATTTATCACATCCATTCTAAAACCGTCTATACTCTTGTCAAGCCACCACTTCATCATTTTATAAACTTCCTGACGGACCTGAGGATTGTCCCAGTTCAGGTCTGGTTGCTTTGTTGCAAAAAGATGTAGGTAGTACTCTCCAGTCTGTGAGTCATACTCCCACGCAGGACCACCAAAAAAGGATGTCCAGTTGTTAGGAGGTTTACCGTTTTTCCCCGGTCGCCAGAAATAAAAGTTTCTGTAAGGACTGTCTTTTGATTTTCTTGACTCCAAAAACCATTTGTGCTCATCGGATGTATGGTTTACAACAAGGTCCATTACAATTTTAATTCCTCTTTTGTGGGCTTCATTCAATAATCTATCAAAATCTTCCATTGTACCAAATTCATCCATGATGTCATAGTAATCGCTGATGTCATAACCATTGTCTGCGTTTGGAGATTTGTAAATAGGGTTGAGCCAGATAACGTCTACTCCAAGCTCTTGTAGATAATCAAGTTTTTCTATTATTCCTGGCAAATCTCCAATTCCATCACCGTTTGAGTCATAAAAGCTTCGAGGATAGATTTGATATACAACAGCTTCCTTCCACCACTTTTTGTGCAAGTCCATCACTTCTCCTTTCAATAAAATATAGCATATAAATAGTATAACATAAATTTTACAAAAACAGTAGGAATTACTTGCTATACAAAACATTATCAGGACAAAAGATACTAAACTATTCTTTTGAGGAAAAATAATTTATTTTTTTATCTCATGTTGTCTATCAGTGAGCGAAATATAAAAAGAAGATAGTTTTTCCTTGTTTTTATATATCATTATAATTAGGTTTAAAAACCACAAAGTCAGAAGATAGACCGAAAAGCTATTCAAATAAAGATATGCTCCCACAATTGTAAAACCGAGTACTACCATAAAAGCATCCTCTTGTGTTGTGGTAGGGCCACCATGCTTTAGCTTTTTTGCTATTAAAAACAGCAGGGCAAGTACTACCGCATAGAAGAGAGAAACCCTAAAACGAGTTGTAGCACTCCACACTCCAAATGTAGTAGCAATTGCTTTTCCGCCTCTAAATCTTAAAAAAGGCGAGAATGCATGACCCAAGATTGGTGCAATTGCGCCAGCAATTATATACGATTTTGGAAGGTAACCTTTCTCAACAAAGTATACAAGAGGAAAATAACCTTTTAAAAAGTCTAAAGCAACACCTAAAATTCCGATTTTAAAACCGACTGCTTGTATCAAATTAAATGCACCGGGATTTCCATCTCCGACAGCTGTTATATCCTTTTTGAATAACTTTCCAAGCCAGTAAGAGAACATAAGAGATCCGCAGAAAAACTCTAAAAGTACAATAAAAACAAGCATTCTACTTACCCCCTACTTCTATTTGTCTTCCTTTCCACCATACACTTCCTGTAAATTTGAGCTGGTAAAATGAGTATAAAACCATGAACAGAAAAAAAGCTGTAGATACAAAATGGAAAAGAGGCATCACAATTCCAAAATTTCCTATGTATCTTTGAAGGTAGAGTATCTGGACAAAATAAAGTAGATATGCTAACAAAAATATTTTCAGCAAAGGATGGCGAATAAAAAACAAAAAAGGTGTCAAAAATCCTGATAAAGTAAGTCCTAAAACCCACAGAGCAATTAGGAGTATAGTCTTTCTTTGTAGAAGCTGCATTGAAAGCGCTGCACTTTTTGCAATGCCATGAATCTGGCTTTTTATACCATTTGGATACATTCTGAAAAAGACTTTGTCAATACCAAGATAATTTTCTATATTGATGTTGAAGCTGCTCAAGCGTTTGCCGAGACTCAAATCATCTGTCACTTTGCTGCAGATGCTTTTGTGCCCACCTATCTTTTGATAATCCTCACGAAAAAGTGCAATGCATGAACCATAAAGTCCTTTTTGTTTGCTTTTTCTTTCATATGGCGATGTAAAAGCAAAAACACCAAGTATGTTGACAATCATGCACAGCTTTTCGTAAAACTTTTCAGTTTTGTGATATGGAATTACAGAGATTGCTCCTTTGGATTTAAAAAGTGCTTTTGTGAGCTTTTCAATGCCATCTTCAGAGAGCCGAACATCAGCATCTAAAAAAATAAGAATCTGTCCTGATGAGTGCAAATACCCGTTCCACAAAGCCCAGTTTTTTCCTGTCCAGCCGACCGGGATTGGTGGATTGTCAATTACCTTTACGTCAAAACTTTTTGCAATCTCCTTTGTTTTGTCTTCTGAAAAGTCGTTTACAACTATTACTTCATAGGGCTTTAAAGATTGTCTTTTGAGCGACTCAAGTAAGAAAGGAAGGTTCTTTTCTTCATTTCGAGCAGGGATGATAACTGAGACTTTCACATCGGGCATTTCAGTAGTTTCTTCTTGATCTAAGGAGATTTTTGCAAAGAGGATAAAACCTACTGCCCAGCATATCAAAAGTAAAAATAAAAAGGTCATTTTATTCCAGCTCCTTTTTAACTTTTTTGTTGTTCTATACTTACTTTCATTATATCATATCATATCATATACTGTTGTTTGATTTGAAATAAAAAAGATAATTTTACTTGACGAACGAAATAGTATTTCAATTTACTAAAAAATATGTTATAATATTAACAAACTAAACATTTGCTCCTGACTTAGAGGGCAAAATGGCCTGATAAGGAGGGGATTGGATTGGAAACTGCAAAAATAAGGTTTGTATCCACCTCTTTTGACTAAATAAGGTTAAGAAGTCAGGAGAGGTGGATTTATTTTTTTAAAGAGGGAATGGTGTTTTTATGGAAAGACGAATTGGCGTTATTGGGATTGTGGTTGAGAACAGGAAAGAGGTTTCGGATAAGCTCAACAAGATTCTAAGTGACCATGGTGATATTATTGTTGGAAGGATGGGTATACCATATAAAGAAAGAGGGCTTTGTGTGATTTCGCTTATAGTTGATGGGACAACTGATGAGATTGGTGCGCTCACAGGAAAGCTTGGGTCTTTGAGTGGTGTAAAAGTAAAAAGTGCTCTTACTAAATAATAAATTTGGAGTGTGATTTTGATATGTTTAGAAAAGATGAGTGGGAAAGAGCTGAGTTTATAAATGACCAGATGGTTTATGATATCCTTGAAGAGGGGAGCAAAAATGTTGATAGAGCGGAAGAAATAATTGAAAAAGCTTTGCAGCTAAATGGACTTGAACCTCATGAGGTGGCAACACTTCTTTATATAGAGGACAAAGATCTTTTGGAAAAACTTTTTAAGGCGGCAAGGCAGGTAAAAGAGAGGATTTATGGTAAAAGAATTGTGCTTTTTGCACCTCTTTATATCAGCAATTTTTGTGTAAATAACTGTCGATACTGTGGTTATCACAGATCGAATACGAAGATGAAAAGAAGAAAGCTTACAATGGATGAGATACGAAAAGAGGTTGAAATAATTGAATCTCTTGGGCACAAAAGAATTGCTCTTGAGCTTGGCGAAGACCCAAAAGAAGCGCCAATTGAATATGTAGTAGATAGCATAAAAACAATATATTCGGTATATAAAGAAAAAGGAAACATAAGAAGAGTGAACGTCAACATTGCTGCAACAACCATTGAAGAATACAGAATGCTAAAAGAAGCAAAAATAGGCACATATGTACTTTTCCAGGAAACATACCACAGGCCAACCTATGAATACATGCACCCCGAAGGGCCAAAATCAGATTACGACTGGCATGCAATGGCAATGGACAGAGCAATGCAGGCAGGAATTGACGATGTTGGGCTTGGAGTGCTCTTTGGGCTTTATGACTATAAATTTGAAGTTGTTGGGCTGATTCTGCATGCAAAGCATCTTGAGGAAAGGTTTGGAGTAGGACCACATACAATCTCTGTGCCAAGGATTAGACCTGCCGAGGGTGTTGAGGTGACAAAAGAAAGGTATCCTTACATTGTTTCTGATGACGAGTTTAAAAAGATCGTTGCAATAATTCGGCTTGCTGTGCCCTACACTGGCATGATTTTATCTACCCGTGAAAGACCAGGTTTTAGAGAAGAAGTAATTGACCTTGGGATATCGCAAATCAGCGCTGGGTCCTGCACAGGTGTTGGTGGCTACACACTTGAATATGAAGGAAAATCCACGGGTGATTTAGATGAAGATCTTGCACAGTTTGAAGTAGAAGATAAAAGAAGTCCAGATGAAGTAATAAGGACACTTTGTGAGGCAGGTTATATTCCAAGCTACTGCACAGCATGTTATAGAAAGGGAAGAACAGGGGATTTGTTTATGCAGTATGCAAAGACAGGTGACATTCAGGACTTTTGCACACCAAATGCGCTTTTGACTTTTATGGAGTATTTAGAGGACTATAGCTCTGAAAAGACAAAAGAGGTTGGAAGACGCTTGATATATGAGAGCTTAAATCAAATAAAAGATGAGAGAATGCGCAAAGAGACAGAAAAAAGACTTGAGATGATAAAAAGTGGAGTAAGAGATTTGTATTTCTAAGATCAATCAAAAAATGGGGCTAACGCACAGCCCCATTTTTGCTATTTTGCTCTTTTTCAATTTGTTTTATAACATGCTCAATGGCAAGTTTTGAAAATGGCTTTCTTATAAACTCAAAAGCACCACATTTTTTTACTTCTTTTTCAATGTCTGGCTGAGAGATTGCGGAGATTATGATAACATGTGTTTCTGGCAGTATATTTTTAATTATACGCGTCGCAGTAAGACCGTCAATATCAGGCATAGTTATATCAAGAGTTATAATATCCGGCTTTAAGTCTTCTATCTCTTCTATGAGTGGCGATGCTGAAGGAAATTCGGCAACAACCTGGTGCCCAAGTGATGTGAAGATGTCTTTTAGCATGATCCTAATAAACTGGGCGTCATCTACAATACAAACCTTCATAACAAATCTCCTCTTTTTGAGATTGTCAGATATTTTCAAGGGCACTATAATATATTATAATGCTTTTGTTGAAAAAAACAACACCAATAAAATAGAATTTTTTCAGTTAAATAATAACTTTGTTATATTATCAATTTTGCAGGCAAAGAGGTAGAAGTATGCTCAGGAAGGAAAATTTAAAGATAGGCAACTACTCAATATATCAAGATACAGATTTTTTCCTGTATGGGACAGATGCTGTTGTTTTGAGCGATTTTATACAGCTTAAGAAAAATGACATTGTGGTTGAGTTTGGTACAGGGAATCTAATAATCCCCATTTTGCTGTGGGCAAAAGGTAAAAAGTTCAAAAAACTCTATGCTTTAGAGATACAGAAAGAAGTTTGTGACCTTGCTATTTTGAATAGGAATATAAACAATCTTCAGGACAGGATTGAAGTGATAAATGCTGATTTAAAAGACGCACTTAAGATTTTTGGCTCTGAATTTGCAAATGTAGTTTTTACAAATCCACCTTACAGAAAGGTAAGCAGCGGAACAATAAATCCAAACATCAGAAAAGCCATCGCAAGACATGAGATTATGTGCACCATTGAAGATGTTGTGAGAAGCGCAATGCAGATCTTGAAATTTGGCGGGCGTTTTTACATGGTCTACAGAAGTGACAGGCTCACAGATGCACTATATTATCTGAGACTTTACAAGTTAGAACCAAGTCTAATACGATTTGTTCACCAGAACAAGGAAAAAGAGTCTTCACTTGTGCTGATAGAGGCAAAAAAAGGAAAACAGTGTTTACTGAAAGTTGACAAGCCACTGTTTATAGATGAGATGGAATATTACCTTGAGAGGCAAAATGGCAGCGAGGGTGAAATTATATGAGCGGGAAGTTATTTATAGTTGGAACGCCAATTGGAAATTTAGATGACATGTCGAAACGTGCTATAGACACTTTAAATTCGGTAGACTTTATTGCATGTGAGGATACACGGGTCACCATAAAGCTTTTGAACCATTTTGGGATAAAAAAGAAACTTGTTTCTTTTCATGAGTTCAGCCCAAAAGAAAAAGAAGAGAAAATTATATATGAGCTCAAAAGCGGCAAGAAGATTGCGCTTGTGTCTGATGCGGGAATGCCTCTTATTTCAGACCCTGGGTATGAGCTTGTTCGAAGGTGTATAGATGAAGGTATAGAGGTTACAGTGGTACCAGGACCTTCTGCTTTTGTATGTGCGCTGGTGTTATCTGGACAGAATACTTACAGTTTTGTGTTTGAAGGTTTTTTGCCGAAAAATAAAAGAGCCAAAAGGGAAAAGCTTGAAAGTTTAAAGTATGAAAAACGGACCCTCATATTTTATGAAGCTCCTCACAAGCTTTTAGATACGCTTTGCCAGATGGCTGAAATTTTTGGAGAAGAAAGAGAGATAAGTATTGTCAAAGAGATAACAAAAATGCATGAGAGTGTCATGCTAACAACTTTGGGCAATGCGGTTGAATTCTTTAAACAAAATTCACCCAAAGGAGAATATGTGCTTGTTGTAAAAGGCTATGAAGATGTTGAAGAAAAAATGCAAGATGACGTTGAGCTTATAAGAAAAAGGCTCAAGGAAAAGCTTTTGCGGGGATTTTCTAAGAAAGAGGCAGCAAAGATGGTTGCAGATGAGCTGAATTTGCCTAAAAACAAGGTATACAAAATTGTGATTGAGAACAATGAATTTAAGTGAAAAATAATAGAGGACAGAAAGATTTTCCTGCCCTCTATTATTTTAAGTTTTTTGTTTAATTACCCTTACACAATTAGCTCTTTTTAAGTTCTTCCATGCAATCTTTGCAGATGTTTTTACCTTTATAGTAGATAACATCCTTTGCATTGCCACAGAAGATGCAAGCTGGCTCGTACTTTCTGAGGATTATTTTGTCGCCATCAACGAAGATTTCAAGAGCGTCCTTTTCAGCAATGTCAAGTGTCCTTCTGAGCTCGATAGGAAGAACTATTCTGCCAAGCTCGTCAACCTTTCTTACAACACCTGTTGATTTCATTTCAAATCTTCCTCCTTTCAACAAATTTCGACATTTTTTTTACACTGCTATTGTACCATAGTTGCAATTTTATGTCAAGAATTTTTTAAGACTTTTTACAATATATTGCGTACAAGCAAACAATCGCTTCTGCAGGGTTTAAGTGAACGAATTTGTATAATGCTTTTTTTCGCTGAGTTTTTGTGATATCCAAGATAACTTATCGAAATATTTTATTCTTTTAATTGTATTTGAAGTGAATTTTAAACTGTAAATCGTAGAGGAAATTCTTGATTCAAAAAATCGACAAAATTCGACTTTCTAGGCAAGAAAATTCGACAGGTTAATTTAAGAGATGGAGTTAAAAGTATAGAAGCTAAGGACTTCTTTTGATTTGTGAAGAAGAACTGCTATTATGCACGGTAAATTGTAAAAATAATGTGCATATAAATAGCATTTAAGTTTACATATTTGAATTGAAAAACAACTATTAGCAAAAGCTTTTTTGATAATATGAACAAACTTTGATATTAATTTAGAATAAAAATATCAAAACTTAATAAATATTTTAAAAAGTTGTGCATACAAAAAATATTTTTAGGAGATTAGAAAATACTAAAAAACAGTGCATTCTAATGTACAAAAAGTTATCAAATAGGTGTTGACTTTTTTGAATAATATTATAGAATGATAAGTGAAATGACTTATTACTCTTTTCTATTATAAATTTCACATTTCATAAGTTAATACAAAACATTGTAAAAAAGGAGGATTAAAAGCAATGAGGAAGAGACTCACCAGTATTGTGATTCTTTTGACGTTTCTTTTTGGTATTATTGTTTCCAATTTAGTTTTGAGTAATAAAGTATTTGCAGATGTTCAACCATTAGTGTATGACTTCAATCAACCAGATTCATTGGAAGGTTGGGGAGAAGCGTGGCAAGGGTCGTTTATCTGGCAGTGGGATAGGGAAAATTAAGGTGGCAGAAGGTAATTATGCATTGTCGTTACAGGTGAAGTTTGATGAAACCAATGGCTGGGACAAAAGGGATATAGGCAAGTGGTTATCTGGGCAGGAAGGCAGCGATGTTGACCTCAGTAACTATTGTAAGGTATATTTAGATGTATATTTTGATAAGGCAAAATTTGAGAGTATGAGTGGACAGATAGGAATAAAGATAGCTGTAAACAGCTGGAACAATGGCTGGGCAGAGATAGGTGCGCAGTATGGCATTGATAAGAATACCATTGGATTAGAGGATGTAAATGTGAGTGAGGCGGTGTATAGGAAGCTAAGTTTAAGATTTGATAGAGACTTGTCAAGAATTTTGTGTTTCCAATTTATAACGTAAGTTGTAAAGTTGGGTTATGTTGTTAATGCATTTTCTAATGCTGGGAACTCCATTTTTCCATTTTGTACGGCGTAAGTTCTCTCGCTGTAAGTAAATATTAATTTCTAAGACACAGGCAGCTTAAAGTATCCACCTGAATTTACTTCTTGCCTTCTCAATCATGCTATTTACACATAAAGCGGCGTTTGTGGTATAGATATGCTTTCTTAATTCCTCAGGGTATTTCATATGTGCAAGATAAAACTCTGCTTTTTCTGATATTGCTTTAATAACTCGAGGATATTTTGCAAAGTATTCATCACAAAGTTCTTTAAATTTCAATACAGCTTCATCGAAATCAGAAGAAGAGATTTTGATTTTGTCCAAACTTTTGTTAAAAGCTGAAGCATCCTCTTTTGTCATATGTTTTCTGACATTACGTTGGAGGTGGACAAAAGCAAGCTAAAGGTCAGCAAGAGGGTAAGCAAGTTTGACAGCATCTATAATACCAGGGAAGTCATCGCTTATGACAATTAAAACTTCTTTAAGACCTCTTGTAATTAAATCGTCAAAAACTTTCATCCAATCAGCCTTATTTTCTTTGCCGAAGAAAGTGTAGATACCAAAAATATCTTTTTTACCTTCTAAGTCGATGCCGAGGACAACATAACAAGTAGCTTGTTTAACCTTAGAATTATCCTTAACTTCACAATGATAACCATCGATGATAAGAGCAAAAGCACTTGTTGGTAGTTCTCTTTGTTTGGGAAACTCAAGCTCATTTTTAAGGTCTTCTTTGATTTTTAGTATTTCATTTTCGGAATATGGAAGATTCAAAGCTTTCAAAGTTTGAACAAGGGAACGCTCAAGAATAACCATTGGCATACTTGCGACATAAGCAGGTAAGTAGGAAAACTATCAACTCTTTTGTAGCGGGAAGAAGAGGATAGAAGGTCGGAAATTGGAAGTAGCGTGTGCGAGGGACAGAGATTTCAAGACTGCCCACAGGTGTTGCAAGTTTTACTTCAATAAAAACCATTGCTTTTGTCATTTTCGTTTTTAGCAAGGCTACTTATCTTTCCGACAACATAAAGCAATCGAGCAAGTTTTCTAAGAGTTGCTTTAGGGCTGGGCGATTAGGATCATCTTTGGAGCAATACATATTTAATACTTGCTTCTTTTGCCATGTTTTTAGCAGTCTCAATAATTTTGTTTTTATTCATTCTTAAATAACCCCCTTTGATGATTATTTCAATACTAATTATACAGTGGACACAATTTTATTTTAACTCCCATTTGATATTCCTGATGAGGCAAAAAGTAAACCTAGGGGACAGCTTGTTATAGAAATTGCAGGTCAGAATTCTACCTATGATGGCTTGATACTTATAGATAACGTAAGGATTAAATGCATATCTCAAAATTCAGAACAAGGTGCTTCTCAAAATCCAGAACAAGAACAGACAGTTATTTCGAAAGAAGATGTTGTATTCGATTTTGAAGATCCAGAAAAAGGCACAATGGGCTGGCAAAATGGATGGGGATCTGCTCTTGAAGGGCAGCCGCAACCACAGAGGACAGAAGACTTAAAAATTTCTGGAAACAGCGGTTCACTGAAGATATTCCCGAATTATAAGATTGGGACTGATTGGACATGGGAAGAAGCTGCTGTGCAGGTGTGGATATATGGGCAGCAAGATACCAAGTTTGATCTAACTGGATATAAATATGTGGAATACGATGTCTATATTCCAGATCCTACCCAGTGGCTGGACGGAGGAAAAATAACTATTGGTTCTGCATTTAATTCGGATTGGTTTGAAATTAAAACAGTTGGTTATATGATAGAAGACATCAAATCATATCCTATTGTAACTATAAACGGGAAAAGATATACTGTTATTCATCGTTCAGATGCTTTCAATGGGAATAATTTGGGACGGAATCATGGACAATTAGTGATAAGAATTGCTTGTCAAAATGCTATTTATAAAGGCCCAATATATTTGGACAATATTTCAATCAGACAAAATCCAACAGCCTATGTTCCACCTACAAGTGAAGGATATGATAATCCTGCATCTCAAACATCTTGCAGTACAAGCAATACAAGTAGCAGTACAATAATTTACTGGCAATGGGTTGCACCAACTGTTACTCAACAGTCTAATCAAGAAAATAACACCAACATTGTTTTTGACTTTTCAAAACAAGATGATCTGATGGGCTTTAAAGAGCCTTGGAGTGGTGCACTGAAATCTGCAAAAAATTTGAGATGGTCAAATGACATTTCAGAAAATGGCCTTGATGGAGCTATTAAATTAGATGCTGCTTTTGATCCTAATAATGGATGGCATGATTTTAATGTTGGTAAATGGTTAGGACCAACTGAAGGAAGTCCAGTGGATCTCAAAAATTTCGAGCAGTTAGAATTCGATGTAATTGTTGATAAACTTCTCTTTGAAAAATCAGCAGGTGGAATTGCTATTAAAGCAGCGCTGAACGGGGACCCAGGTGGTTGGGCAGATATTGATGAGGAGTTTAATATCACAAAAGATACCACCTCTTCTTCAAAAGTTGTTTTGAGTAGCTTTAAAATTAAGGACAAGGAATATACAAAAATTCATGTTACGTTCAAACTAAAAGAGAGCTTAAAAACCAATACCAGAGGGCAACTGGTAATACAAATAGCCGGTCAAAATTCAAATTACACTGGTCCAATTTATATTGACAATGTAATTTTAGTTGTTTCAGGCGGCAAGATTAGTACATCAACTCAGCAAAATGAAACACAGCAAGCATCTGATCAAAAAACTGCAACTGAACAAAAGTCGACAGTTTCCAGTAGTCAACCAGTTTCGGTCAATAAAAATGATAAAGTGTTTGATTTTTCTAATAAAAACGATTTGATGGGTTTCAAAGAACCATGGAGTGGTGCTCTGAAAGCAGCAAAAAGTATAGGCTGGTCGTCAGATGTGTCTACAGATGGTAAAAACGGCGCTTTAAAATTAGATGTGAAATTTGATCCTAACAATGGTTGGCATGATACTAATATTGGTGTTTGGCTTGGAACAAAAGAAGGTGAGGTCTTTGATTTTTCACCCTATAAGGTTGTACAATTTGAGATGTATTTGCCAAAGGCATTGTTTGAAAAGGCAAGTGGAAGTTTGGCTGTTAAAGTTGCTTTAAATGGAGAACCTGGTGGTTGGGCTGATGTAGGGGAAGTATTTGGAATAGATAAGAATAAGCAAAATGATGATGTAGTTACTTTGACGACTGTTAAAGTTGGAGCAAATGAGTACGTGAAGGTTTTGGTTAATTTTACCATCAAACAAGAGCTTAGAAATAACAAACGTGGGCAAATTATTTTGCAAATAGCTGGACAGAATTCTAACTATGAGGGACCGATTTATATAGATAATTTTAAATTGATTAGCGATAGTAAACCAAATACACAAGACACAGGTATACCGCAACCTAAAACCCCAGTTGAATTTAAGGATATCTCTAAACACTGGGCGAAAAACGAGATTTTGTTTGTTTCATCGCTTTCAAATGTATTTAGAACTACAGAAATGTTTGAACCAGACAAAAAGATACGACGTTCAGAGATGATTGATTGGCTTGTAAATTGTTTAGGTATAAATGGTAGTATAAGTGATGTAAGATTTAATGATGTAAGTAAGCTGAGCAAATATTATAATAGTATTGCTATTGCTTATAACAAAGGATTGATAAAAGGTGATGGGAAAGGGAATATAAAACCAAACGATGCTATGACCCGTGAACAGGTGATAGTTGTTTTAATAAGGACAATAGAATTGTTGAAAGGTAAAATTAATATTAATGAAAATAAAATTGCACAATTTCAAGATGCAAATTTGGTGTCTGAGTGGGCAAAAGAAAGCTTTGAAAAAGCATTACAAATTGGTTTGATTTCAGGGTACAGAGATAATACTATAAGGCCGCAGAATGCATGCTCAAGAGCAGAAGCGGCAGCTTTAATTTACCGGGTGTACAATTACATTTTGCAAAAATAAATAGAACCCAAGAGCAGGCTTTATTTAAAAGCCTGCTCTGTTCTATAATAACCTAAATGTGTGCATGTTTCGACAATAAGTTAATAAAATTAATGTAAAAAATATTGACAATTTTAATTTGCTATTGTAAAATTTAAATAAGCAATGAAGCAAATTAGAACTTTTAAAATCATAATTGTAGTAGGGGATAGGAATGAAGAGAGTAACAATCACCGATATTGCAAGAAGTCTCAACATTTCGAGAAATACCGTGTCTAAGGTTTTGAATGGCAGCAGCACTGTTTCAGAAGAGACGACTATAAAGGTCATCAAAAAGGCAATTGAGCTGGGGTATCCCAAGATAAAGCCAGAGTTAATTGAAAAAGTAAGGTCGGCAAGAGAAAACAAAAAAGTAGCTATTTTGATAAAGGCTGCTCTTTCTGAATTCTGGATTGACATTATAAACGGCATTTCGAACGAGCTTGGAAAGTATGGTTATAGCCTATTTTACAATTACATAAGTGATGAAGATGAAAAAAATTTGGTAATACCTTTGAACATAGCAAATCATGAGGTGGATGGGCTTATTGTGCTCAGCGTGTTTGAAGATGAGTATATGAACAGAATAAAGGAGTATAAACTTCCAACTGTCTATTATGACGCACCTTTGAATGCTGATCTTGAAGATTTGCAGGGTGATGTCATCTTTACAGAGTGTGAGGCAAGTGTTTACAAGCTCACAAAGATTTTAATTGAAAAGGGACTCACTCCAATTGGATTTATCGGAGATACCAACTACTGCAAATCTATTTATGAAAGATGGCTTGGCTTTGAAAAGGCTCTAAAAGACAGTGGTTTGGATGTACAAAAGGAATATTGTATAACAGAACATGTGCCTTTCAGGTACTATGTTCAGGAAGAGATTGATATGGGCTTGGAGAAAATGAAAAAGTACCCCCGTGCTTTTGTATGTGCAAATGATGACATTGCCATTTTTGCTATGAGGTACTTAAAAGAAAAGGGATACAAAATACCCCAAGATATAGCTATTGTAGGTTTTGACAATTTAAAGAGGTCTGTGCTGGTAGACCCCCCGCTGACAACAGTTAACATAGATAAAGAAGCAGTTGGAAGAAGGCTTGCGCAAGCCATTGTAAGAAGAATAGAAAATAATACCCCCATTTTTGAGACAGTGAGATTATCAACTCAAATTATAATAAGAGGCTCGTGCTAAGGTCAACGTCAATTGTATCCAAAAAGGCAGCAGAAAAGAGGTGTACAAAGTGGTTAGTCTTAATGGTAAATTTTTAACAAAAAAACAAATGTTTGCAAGGTTGTTGGTTGTATTTGTTATTCAAATTCTATTTTTGTGGGCTGTGGCTTTTTCACAGCAGGGAAAGGTTTTGTCTCTTCAGCAGTATCTCAATAAGTATAAGGATGTACCAAAGCCAAAGCGCACTATTATTATTCCGGCAATTAGCTTTAGTAGCTATGGAGAAACAACGGTAAAAAAGAAAATAGAACTGGCAGGTCAAAAGGATGTTCTTGCTTGGGAGAAGGAAGGCGGATATGTTGAGTGGAAGGTAGATATTCCGGAAAGCGGTCTTTATAACATGGCAATGTTATATTTACCGCTTCCGGGCAAGGGTCTTGGCATTGAGCTTTCTGTTCTGATTGACGGCGAGTTTCCGTTTGACCAGGCGCAGAAGATTACATTCCCAAGAGTTTGGAAGGACACAACAGGTATCAGGAAAGATAAAAAAGACAATGACCTGCGCCCCAAGACAGATGAGTATCCAATCTGGCAGGAAGAAGATTTTAAGGATACAGAGGGGTTTTATAATAGAGCGTATTACTTTTACTTTGAAAAAGGTGAGCACACTATAAGACTTGTGAATATAAGAGAACCATTTGCAATAAAGTACATAAAGATTTATAACAAAGACGAAGTTCCAAACTATTCAGAGGTTTCAAAGAACTACTCAAGCTTGCCAAAAGCAAAAGATATTCTTGTCAAATTCCAGGCAGAAAAGACATATCTCAAATCAGACCCAATTTTGTATCCGATGTATGATAGAACCGACCCTGCAACAGAGCCGTTCCATGTGTCAAAAATAAGACTAAACACGCTGGGTCAGTGGAACTGGAAATATCCTGGCATGTGGGCAAGCTGGAAGTTTGAGGTACCACAAGACGGTCTTTACAAGATTGTGATAAAGGCAAGACAGAATTTCCAGAGGGGAATGTCCACGCACAGGATTTTGTACATCGACGGCAAGATTCCTTTCAAAGAAGCCCAGGATATAGAGTTTCCGTACAGTATAAGATGGTATATGAAAGTAGTAGGCAGCAAAGATAAGCCTTATCTTGTGTATCTCACAAAAGGTGAGCATGAACTAAAGCTTGAGGCAACACTTGGTGAGCTTTCACCCATACTTACAGAAGTTGAGGAGCTGACAGTGCAGCTTAACAACTTGTATAGAAAGATAATAATGATAACAGGCAGAGACCCTGACCTTTACAGAGACTATAACTTGGATGAGCAGATACCTGATTTGATTGACAGTTTAAATTCAATCAGAAAAGGGCTTTTAAAACAGGCTCAGGACTTTGAAAAGTACACAGGTCAAAAAGGTGGAGAAGCAGAGCTTTTGAAAAGAGTTGCAGAGCAGCTGAAAAGCATGGCGCAGGAGCCAGAAACAATTCCGGCAAGAATAAAAAATCTTAGAGATAGTTTGAGTGGTCTTTCATCCTGGCTTGTGTACAGGAAAGAACAGCCGCTTGAGATTGACTATATACTTGTAGCATCACCGGATGCCAAGATCCCGTCGCCAACAGCTAATTTCTTTCAAAAGATTGTAAAGGAGATAAAAGCGTTTTTGTATTCGTTTGTTGAGGACTACACAAACGTGGGTGAGACTTATCAGGGTCAAAAGGTAATAAAGGTATGGGTAGGCGGTGGCCGCGACCAGGCACAGATTATTCGAGACTTGATAAACGACTCATTTACGCCAAGAACAAACATAAAAGTAAATGTGAGTTTGGTTCAAACTGGTGTAATAGAAGCTATTTTAGCTGGTAAAGGTCCTGATATTGTGCTGACAGTGTCAAGAGGCCAGCCTGTGAACTTGGCGGCAAGAGGAGCTTTGGTTGACCTTTCAAAGTTTAAGGACTTTGATGAGGTTAAAAAGAGGTTTAACCTGACAGCGCTAAAGCCTTACGAGTACAATGGAGGCTGCTTTGCGCTTCCTGTGACCCAAGACTTTTACATGATGTTTTACAGGAAGGATATATTTGATGAGCTTAACATAAAACCGCCACAGACATGGGATGAGATGTACGCAGTCATTGCAAAGCTTCAAAGATACAACTTAGAGGTTGGCCTTCCATATCAGAGAATTGATGCCCAGGAAGCGATTGATGCAGGGCTTGGAACAAGAAATTTGTTCCCTACGCTTTTGCTTCAGCTGGGAGGAAGTTTTTACAACAAAGAAAAGACAAGATCAATGCTTGATAGCAGTCAAGCTGTTGCAGCATTTAAACAGTGGACAGATTTTTACACAAAATATGGGCTTGAGCTCATATACGACTTTTACAACAGGTTCAGGACAGGTGAGATGCCGCTTGGAATAGCACCGTACACAACATACAATCTTTTGGCAACCGCTGCGCCGGAAATCAGAAACCAGTGGGAGATGGTGCCAATTCCAGGCATCAAAAGACCTGATGGGACAATTGACAGGTCAACTGCAGCGTCAGGTACAGCCACGATAATTTTGAGCAGGGCAAAGAACAAGCAAGCTTGCTGGGAGTTTTTGAAATGGTGGACATCTGATGAGGTTCAGACACAGTTTGGAAAAGAACTTGAGATGCTCATGGGCACTGCTGCAAGGTACAATACAGCAAATATAAATGCTTTTCAGAAACTTCCCTGGAGTAAGAAAGAGATGCAAAATTTGATGGAACAGTGGAAATATGTAAAAGAGATTGAAGAAATTCCGGGAAGCTATTATGTGATAAGAAGCTTGGATAGTGCGTTCTCAGCAGTTATTTATGATGGTATGAACCCGAGAGAGAGTTTGTGGAGATACACAAAGGATATAAACGACGAGCTTGAGAGAAAGAGAAAAGAACTTGCTATGTACAACAAATAAAATTCACTTTTAAGCGAGGTATTGGGAAATGGGCTTGATTGAAGATATAAAGAAAAATAAAGCAAGTTATCTCATGATAGCACCGTATATGCTTCTTTTTACTATATTTACTTTAATACCAGTTATAAGCTCAATATTTTTAAGTTTTACAAACTACAACATGCTTCAGCCACCCAAATGGGTTGGCTGGGCAAACTACATAAGATTGTTTTTAGCAGACAAGATATTCATAAAGGTTTTAAGAAACACATTCATATTTGCTTTTTTGACAGGACCTTTAAGTTACTTTATGTCTTTTTTCTTAGCGTGGTTTATAAGCGAGTTTAATCCTAAGATAAGAGCAATTCTGACACTCATATTTTACTCACCTTCGCTTGCTGGCAATGTATTTTTCATCTGGGCATTTATATTCAGCGGAGATGCGTATGGTCTTATAAACGGCTGGCTTATGAGGCTTGGGATTTTGAAAGAGCCAATCAACTGGCTTCAAGACCCAAATTATGTTCTGTGGGTGATTATCATTGTTCAGCTTTGGCTTTCGCTTGGAGCAGGTTTTTTGGCTTTCGTTGCTGGGTTTCAAAATCTTGACAAGGAACTCTTCGAAGCTGGTGCGATAGATGGTATAAAAAATAGATTTCAAGAGCTGTTTTACATCACAATTCCACAAATGGCACCACAACTGATGTTTGGTGCTGTCATGCAGATTGGTGCGTCGTTTGGTGTTAGCACAGTTGTAATAGCCCTTGGAGGTCTTCCAACCAGACAGTACAGTGCTGACACTGTTGTGACATACCTTATTGACTATGGAACTGTCAGGTTTGAGATGGGCTATGCATCGGCAATTGCTGTTGTGCTCTTTATTGCGATGCTTATTACCAACAAAGTAATTGCAGCTATACTGAAGAGATATTCCACAGAATAAAAAGTTATTTTAATCATAATTTTGCGAAAGTGTAGGTGAAATATAAAAAATGGCTAAGCTCAATGCACCTTCTCATAAAAAAATTAACAGAAGCGTTTATGGAAATGCAGTGATATTTGTAATTCTGTTCATCCTTGGGATGTTTACTGCTCTTCCGCTGTGGTACACGTTGGTATCAGCATTCAAACCGTTTGACGAGATATTCATATTTCCACCCAGACTCTATGTCAGAAGACCAACACTTGACAACTTTATTTTGATGTTTCAGCTTGCAACAAACATGTGGGTGCCGTTTTCAAGATATCTTTTCAATAGTTTGTTCATTTGTGTTGTAGGAACAGTTGGGCATATACTCATTGCATCGCTGGCAGCTTATCCTTTGGCTAAACACAGTTTTGCTGCCAAAAAAGCAATAAATGAGATAATTGTGCTTGCCCTGCTTTTCACACCGCAGGTAACATACATTCCACTTTACATTGTAATGTCAAGACTTCACCTCTCTCAATATACCTTTGATTTTCTCAAAATATCTTTCGTTTTCTTCAAATTTCGTAGTTATAAAAATTTATTTAGTGCTTGTTATTTCTATTATTGCTTTATTCTACCACATGAAGATTAGATTCAACCTGCTTTTTGTATTAATTTAGATATTATACCATATTGCGGCGGGTATCCGTCCACAATAACCATGGTGTTTACCCTCTCATGTCTCTCAGGGTCTTTCTTACCTTGCCCTCAATTCCCTCGTCCCATCTACCATGGCGTGGATGTCGGTTATGCTCGTATGCAGGGTCTTCGCCCTTATGGTGATTGTACTCCGACTAACCCGCTCTCATTTTCCAATCGTCCTATAAAAATTCATTTAATTTAATCTAATTCTTCTTCCCTTCTATTCTTAACCTTAACATACTTTCTATGATTTGAATCCCTAATAAAAGGGGCGCTTTGCTACTCGACATGTCTTAACTCTTCTCGCAAAGCTAAGAAACTTTTACCCCCTCAAGATGTGTATTCTGCTAATCTTTCGCTCCTACTTTAAACTAAAATTTCTTAACTTATTTTTTTATTTCTTTTACGCTGTTGTTGCTAAAGCCTCTCTCTTTATATCGCTCAACATCTTGTTCCCATCATATTTTATCCCTTTTTTTAAAATCGCGTAAAATATCCTTATCAACTTACAGCAAAGCGCTATCAGTGATTGCTTCTTCTTCAATGGATTGTTCTGCCGCATAGTGTAATACATATGCAACTTCTTAAATTCTTCATTCTTTGCTACTATTGTAATCATAGCCTTAAATAAACTACTTCGAAGCCTCCCACGCCCTCTTTTGCTTATACACGTCTGTCCCTTATGCTTGCCAGAACTATTCTCAACTATATTCAGTCCCGCTAATTTCTGTATCTGCTTAGCATCTTCATATCTCATTATATCCCCAACCTCAGATATAAAACCAACTGCTGTCTTTACTCCAACACCTTTTATCTCAAGCAGCTTTTCTCCATTCGGAACATCTTTCAAAAGTTTTGCCATTTCATCTTCTATTCCTTCCAGCTGCTTTCTTAAAAGCTCATATTCTTCAAGCAAATATCTCATCTCTTGCCTTGCCAGCTTCCTACCTTCTTTCTTACCTATACTCCTTTTAGCAGCTTCCACTAATTCCATAGCCCTTTTGCGACTTATCGCTCGCTTGTCTACTTTGTCACGCCAACATTCTATAATCCCTTCCACTCCCTTTTCTACTACATCACAAGGCAATGGCATCTCTTTTAAAGTCAGTAGCGCTACCTTGCCTTCCCAATCAGAAAATACTTCTAAAAACTCTGGAAAATAGATATCCAGCCAGTTGATTATTTGATTTTTTAAAACACTCAAGCGCTTTTGTAGCCTTTCATATATGTTCATCGCTACTCTCATCTCAGCATATATACCCGCGGGTATATTTGGCTCTGTATATCTTCCATCCTTCACAAGCATCGCTATTGTTTTCGGATCCTTTATATCGCTCTTTGTTGGTGTATTATCATCGAGTTCTTTGCTCCTTTTTACGTGAAAAGGATTCACTAAAACCACTTTTATGCCATTCTCTCTTAAGTACTGCTCAAAGCACAGCCAGTAATGCCCTGTAGGCTCTATCCCTACTATCACGTTCTCTTTGCCATGGGCTTTCATTATCTTATTTGCCCAATCCAAAAATTTTCCCATACCTTCTTTTCTATTCTCAAACTCTATTCTCTTGCCAAGCTCCACTCCTCTAAAATCAAATGCTCTGCCAACATGTATCTCCTTTGCTATGTCTACTCCTACAACTAAAGTTTTCTCTGTCACTTGTAATATCTTCTCATTTTGTGTATACTTCAAAGAGGGTACCTCCTTTGTTGTGTTTTGTCGTAAGTTGTACAACTTACATTCTATATTTTATCAGGAGGTACCTTTTCTTTTCAAATCTCATTTCTCGTCATTTTCGCTCATTTTCGTTCATTACAGGAATGCTTATAGACACATACTGGGCACTGATTCTGCCAGCATGGCAGATGACGCTGGGGCTTTATCTTATGAAACAGTTCATGACACAGATTCCAGACTCTCTTTTGGAAGCTGGAAAGATTGATGGTGCAAACGAGCTTATGATCTGGTGGAAAGTTGTCATGCCAAACGTAAAACCTGCTTGGCTAACACTTACAATACTTTCTTTCCAGCAGTTATGGAATCAAACAGGCGGTTCTTTTATATTCAGTGAAAATTTAAAGGTCTTGCCAACACTTTTACAGCAGATTGCTGCTGGTGGTATTGCACGTGCAGGTGTTGGGGCGGCTGTTGCTCTTTTCCTCATGATTCCACCGATAATACTTTTCATAATCTCTCAGAGCAGTGTGATGGAAACAATGGTTTCAGCAGGAATTAAAGGTTGAAAAATAAAGAAAATAGCACAAATTTCAACAAAACATGGAAAGAAAAGGTGGTAGCAGGTGAGAATAAAAAAAGTAAAAAGAATAATAGGATTTGCACTAATGACCCTGCTTATGGTAGCTATTCCCGGGTATAGTTTTGCGAATATGATAGAGGTGCCGTACTATCAATACAACTATGACATATATAATTGGGACATACCAAGCGCAGCAGGGTATTACCCTTACGAGGTGCTCAGCGGAAAAGACCTTGGGGTTGGAAACTTTTCGTCTCCGCGTGATATGTTTGTAGATAGCAATGACAACATTTACATATTGGATGCCGGGAACAACAGGATAGTGAAGCTGAATAAAGATTTTAAGTTTATAAGTGAAATAAACACGTTCACGCAAAACGGTAAAGTGTTCAAGTTTTCTGACCCGAGCGGTATTTGTGTGGACAAAAACGGTGTTATATATATTGCTGACAAAGGCGCAAAATGCGTGTATGTTATAAACCAAAATGGGCAGCTTCTAAGAAAGATAACAAAACCAAAGTCTGACCTTGTTGCAGCAAACAAGGATTTTGTTCCGCTCAAAGTGGCAGTTGACAATGCAGGGGTTGTGTATGTTCTTTCGCTTGGAAGCTATGAAGGTGCGTTCATGTTCGACAGCCAGAACAACTTTCTTGGATTTTTTGGTAGCAACAAGGTTGTTTTAACACTGCAGCTTCTTATAGACAGAATATGGAAAAAGATACTCTCAAAACAGCAAAGCGCATCTATGGTGAGGTACCTTCCTACTGAGGTTACTAGTATTGACATAGGAGATGATGGGTTTATTTACACATGTTCAAACTACGCATCAGTCAGTGTGGGTGAGCTAAAAAAACTCAATTTCCTCGGCAAGAACATACTGTGGTACAAGAAAAAAGACCAGACGCGTGATTTTGGTGACCTTCCAAAGTATTACGGTAAAAGACTTGAAGATTCCTATTTTGTGGACATAAACGTGACAAAGGATGGGTTCATAAACGCTCTTGACTATGAAAGGGGAAGAGTGTTCCAGTACGACCAGAACGCAAATCTTCTTTTCATAATGGGCGGCAAAGCTGACCAGGCAGGAACGTTTAGAGAACCTGCCGCTGTTGAGAGCATTGGAAACACCATACTTGTTTTGGACCAGCAAAAGGCAACAATAACTGTGTTTAAAGAGACGAAGTTTGGCGAGCTTGTTCACAGGGCAACAGTTCTTTACAACGATGGGAAGTACGATGATGCAAGAAAGCTGTGGGAACAGGTAAACAAGATGGACGTAAACTTTGCACTTGCACATGTTGGGCTTGGTAAGGCACTTTTGAGGATGAACAAATACAGTGAGGCGCTTTATCATTTCAGGCTTGCAAACGACAAGGAAGGGTATTCTGAGGCAAAAGAAGTTCTAAGAAACGACTTTCTCAAGAGAAATTTTGGAGTGATTGCAACAGCGCTTGTACTTGCCATAATTGTAATATACATACTTCAAAGAAGGCTCAAGAAGCAAAAGGGCGTTGATGAGGAGTATACAAGGAAGATAAGTAAAGAAAAGTACCCTCTGTATGTTATGCTTCATCCTTTTAAGGGATATGAAGAACTTAAAGATGAGAAAAAAGGTTCAGTGCTTATTGCTACAATTATAGTTTTACTCTTTTTTGTAGTTTCAATTCTGCACAGGCAGTACACAGGTTTTATATTCAACCCGTACAGACAGGATAGGATTAACGTTATATCAATTTTCTCAGCGACAGTTGTGATGTTTTTCTTATGGGTACTTTCAAACTGGTCTGTATCAACTCTCACAGAAGGTGAAGGGACATTCCAAGAGATTTGGATCTTCTCTGCATATGCTTTACTTCCATACATCATCTGCAGGCTTTTATATGTGATTTTAAGCAATGTGCTGATAATGGAAGAAGGAATGTTCTTGGCGTTTATAAACATCATAGGCTTGATATGGCTTATAATTGGTATGCTCTGTGCTATCAAGGCTGTCCATCAGTTTAGCTTTGGCAAAACTGTGGCAACCATGGTTGCAAGTCTAATTGGTATAGTAGTGATACTATTTATCATGATTCTGGTATTTACGCTGTTTGCACAGCTGTTTGGCTTTATCCAGAGTATTTACAACGAGCTCATACTCAGGATGTAGTAAAGGTCTTAAGGAGGAAAGCTTAAAATGAGCTTTAACAAATTACTGAAAAAAGCAGTGTTGTTTTTGCTTGCTATGTCAATGTTGCTTGAACAGATGATGTTTTTGCAGGGGAATACGGCATTAGCTGATACAAACTCTTATCAGCTTGTTGCAAAAAATGGGATTTTAGAGCTATATGTCAATCCAAAGTATGGATATTTCAAGGTTGTTGATAAAAGAAGTGGCAGTGTATGGTTTTCAAATCCTGAAAAGTGGAGAGAAGACAAAATTGCGGCAGGCAACACACGCATGCAGATGGCATCCCAGCTTTCAATAAGGTTTACCGATGTTACCTCTACAATTCAGATTGCAAATGCCTATGTCAACTCAGTCCTCAAAAAAGGACTTAAGATAAGAAGGATAAAAGATGGGTTTATTGCGACGTATACTTTCAAGAAAGAAGGTTTCGTGATACCAGTTGCATGCACCATCAAGGATGACTATTTGAACGTGGACATTCTGGTAAACCAGATAAAAGAAACTAAAAAAGATAAATACAAGCTTGTATCAATAATGCTTTTGCCGTTTTTTGGTGCCGCGGCAATAGGAGAAAATGGTTACATGGTTGTACCGGACGGCTGTGGTGCACTCATAAATTTCAATAACAATAAAGGCCAGGAGACATATACACAGAGGATTTATGGAGCCGACTTTGGTATTGTTCCTGACTTTCAAGGATATGTGACTCAGGCTGCAAGGCTTCCTGTGTTTGGGGTGAAAAAAGAAAATAGCGGGTTTTTGGCAGTGATAACAAAAGGTGATGGAAAGGCCATTTTAAACGCAAACACAAGTGGTAGTAAGAGCAGCTACAACAACATCTTTGCAGAGTTTATCATGAGAGAATATGACATGGTGACTTTAAAAGAAAAACAGTGGGACGAGAGGTCTTTCAACATTTTTGAAGAAAAACTACCAAATGTTGATAAGTTCTCAATTAGATACTATTTCCTTGACTCAAAAAATGTTGACTATGTGGCAATGGCTAAAAAGTACAGAGAATATTTGATAAAAGAAAGAGGATTTAAAAAAGAAGTAAGTGAAAAAAGCGTTCCTGTTTACATAGAATTTTACGGGAGCATGAAAAAACCAAAATACATCCTTGGAATTCCTGTCAACGCAACAATACCTCTTACCACTTTTGAGGATGCTCAGAAGATAGTAAAACAGGTAAAAAGCATGGGAGTTTCTGATGTTGTTGTAAAGTTTGTTGGATGGATGAAAAATGGTGTATACTACAATCTTCCTCTTCTAGCTACGCCCGAAAGGGTTCTGGGGGGGAAAAAGCAGCTTGAAAATGTGCTTGAGTATTTCCAAAGAGCCAATGTAAAGACATACCTTGACGTTGACTTTGTTCTGTTTCGAACAGGTACACTTACGTATCTTCGAAACAAGGTTGCTACAAAATCAATGAAAAAAGTGCCTGCCCAGCTTTGGAGATATTCACCGCCAATATTTTATAAGGATGACTCTTACCCGGTTTTGTACCTAATTTCGCCGCGCTATACAAATGAGATAGTCCAAAGATTTTTAGCAAGCAGTAACATAAACTATTTTAACAACATATCTTTATCTAGCATGAGCACCATGTTGTATTCAGATTTTGGTACAAAACCTGTTAACAGGTATCAGACAGAAGATGTGTTTTTACAGGCAATAGGCAGTCTTTCAAAGAGGTTCAGAAATATTCTTCTTACAAATCCAAACGGGTATCTTTTACAAAAGGCAAGCGAAATTGTTGATGTGCCGATATATTCAAGCAAATTCCTGATAGAAGATGCAGAGATTCCTTTCTATCAGATGGTTATAAGAGGATATGTTCCATATTCGATGCCATCAGTGAACTTTTACACAAACGAATGGATGTGGAAATTAAAAGCTTTAGAGACTGGTTCGGCTATCAAGTTCACATGGACTGCTCGAAACGAAGATGAACTAAAAGAGACCTTACTTGAGAACCTCTACTCATCAAACTACAGGATGTGGATTGGAGACCTAAAAGAGTATTACAAGGAGCTTTACCCCACTTTGAGACTTATAAAAGACAAAGAGATAGTGGAGCATAAGATTATCAAAAAAGGTGTTGTTAAAGTTGTATATGATGGCGGGGTTGAGATTTTGCTCAACTACACCTCAAACCCGCAGAAGATAGAAAATCTTGAGGTTGCCGCGCAATCTTACCAAGTTGTTGTCAAGAGGTGAAATATAAATGAGCTTTTCAGGTGCTTTTAAAAAGGTATTTAGAAAAAGAAGACTAACTTTGAGAGAAAAAGAGGCGATGTATGGAAGGCTTTTTATTCTCCCATGGCTTATAGGACTTCTCTACTTTTTCATAATTCCGTTTATCACTGCAGTGTACTATACATTTACCAAGATAAAGATTGGTGACAGTGGTCTTGAATTTTCATTTGTTGGGTTTGAAAATTACCTTTATGCCTTTACAAAAGACCCGAACTATATACGAACACTTACATCTTCAATAGGCAGTATGCTCTATCAAGTACCTGTTGTTGTGTTTTTCAGTATGTTTGTTGCGTATGTGTTAAGAGATGAGTTTAAAGGAAGAACATTTGCAAGAACAATATTCTTTTTCCCGGTCATCATCGCATCGGGTGTTGTGATAACTATTTTAAAAGAAAATGTAATGGGGGATGTTAGCCAGGCAGCATCGAACACCACACTTTTCAGGGTTGAAAACATTAGAATGATTTTAATAAACTCAGGCGTTCCAATGTGGCTGGGACAGTTTATTGTAAACACAATAAGCCAGCTTTTTGACCTAACATGGCGATCTGGCGTACAGATACTTCTTTTGATGGCAGCACTTCACAACATTCCGAAAAGTTTTTATGAAGCAGCTGTAATTGAAGGTGCCACAGAGTGGGAGAAGTTCTGGAAGATTACTTTCCCGATGGTATCTCCAACACTTCTTGTTGCAGTCATATATTCGATCATTGACTACTTTACTGACTATGGAAACCAGGTAATGAGAATGGTTGTCACACAGCTGAACAATGGAAGGTTTGAGTACAGCACAACAATTGCAATTGTCTATTTTGCAATAATCATGGTTATTATCCTCATTGTGAATAGAGTAATTGGAAGAAGAGTTGTTTATCTGACATAAAGCCATAGAGAGGAGATACACTCAGGTTAGAAATATATTTCAAAGAAAAGAGGGTATGCAAGATGGAGGTTGCAACAAAATCTAAGAGTTCAAAGGTGGCAAGGAATTTTGAACTGTCAGGTTTTGGCATGGCAATATTTAAAAAACGACTATTTGCCTTTTTGAAAAATCTCTTTAGATACCTATTTATAATTGGCATGAGCTATGTTCTTTTGTACCCTGTTCTGTTTTTGATAAGCAACGCATTCAGAGACAAGGTAGACCTTCTTGATCCAAGCGTTGTGTGGATTCCAAAACACTTTTCAATTGAAAGTTTCAAGCTTGCAAATGAAATCTTGGGATATGTTCAATCTATCAAAAACACTTTGATAATCCTCATACCATCTGTGATTATTCAGACCTTTATATGCATGATGGTGGGCTATGGTTTTGCAAGATTCAGGTTTAAGGAAAGAGAAATTCTATTTGGCATACTCCTTTTTACTATAATCGTTCCAATGCAGACAATAATAGTACCGCTTTATGTAAAGTTCAGACATTTTGATTTCTTCTACTTTGGTAGGCTAATTGGACTTTTTACAGGAAAACCGTTGACAGTAAACCTTCTTGATACGCCCTGGACATTTTACATTTTAAATACGTTTGGAATGGGTATTCGCTCAAGCCTTTATATATTCATATTCAGACAGTTTTTTAGAAACATGCCGACAGAGCTTGAAGAAGCTGCAAAGATAGATGGATGTGGTCCATTTTCTACATTTTTGAGGGTTATGGTTCCAAATGCAACAGGTGCTATCATTACAGTGCTTCTTTTCACTATTGTCTGGCACTGGAACGACTATTATCTTTCGGCGATGTTTTTTACAGATAACTTGCCTCTTTCTGTGATGTTAACAATCTTAAATGAAAGAATGAACCTGTTGAACAATCTTGTGAATGCAAACGACATATATCTTTTGAGGTCATCAGTTTTAGAAGCGGGATGTTTATTGGTAATACTGCCTTTAATAGCTATTTACATTATTGGTCAAAGATACTTTACAGAAAGTATCGAGCGAACAGGGATTGTAGGGTAATGCGTACTGGCAACAATCCCTCACAATTCGAGGGATTTTGCAAAATAAATAAATCCAATATGAGTGGAGGAGGTATGAGTATGTTTGCATCAAAGTTATTCAAGAAGGTTTTGGCGTTTGTAGTTTCAATTTCAATGGTGTTGGGGTTGTTTGTTGTCCTAAACAAATCCCAAAACCCAGCTCAGGCTGCGACAAAGTTAGGTGATATCTCATTTTTCAGACCAGGTTTAACTCAAGAAAGTTTCAAAAATACTAGTGATCTCTTTGCACAAGCTGTTAAAAAAGCAATTGATACTTACCAGAAGAATTATGGTGGGAAAATTAAGTTGGTGTATAGTGATTGGAACAATTGGGACACAAAGATTATAACCAGAATGGCTGCAGGCGACCCAATTGACGTTGTATTTGGTGGGTCAGGCAACTTCCCGCGATTTTATACAAAAGGTTATCTACAACCCATCAACAACTATGTTGATCTCAAAGCGCCATATTTGAACTTAAGAGCGATGGATCAGATTTTTAAATATGAAGGAAAATACTATTTGGCAAGCCAGTATGGTTCTAACCACTTCTGGGTTGTTCTTTACAACAAAGACCTCATGCTTGAAGAGGGCATTGACGAGAGCGAGATGCCGCTTGCACTTTATAAGAATGGAAAATGGAACTGGGATACATTTGTTGCTCTGGCAAAGAAACTTACAACTGATACAAACGGTGATGGCAAGGTTGATAGATACGGTGTTGGTTGCTGGTATCCACAGATATTTGTATATTCCAACGGTGTGACATATGTAAATGTGGATAAAAGTGGTAATGCGAAACTCAACTTTGACGATCCAAGAGTACAAAAGGGACTTAACATTGCTCAAAAAGGTATCAAAGAAGGCTGGATGATTACTGACTGGAACACTGCAAGTACAGGGTTAGCTCAAAGAAAGATAGCAATGTATATTGAAAGATGGTACAACTATGATGATCAGAAGTTCAACCAAAAGGTAGAAGATGAAATTGAAGTTGCTCCGATTCCTTTGGGACCAGACAATAAGAATAAACTCTATCCATTTGAATGTGATGGATATGGAATTTCAAAAGGTGCAAGAAATCCGAAGGGTGCTGGAAAGTTTATAAATATTTTGTTAGAAAGCATTCAGAAATACTGTGATGACCCTGGTATCAAGAGAAGACCAAAATATCTGCAGGATTTCCATACACAACTTGCAAAATACTCGTTCTATCCAGGCTCACCAGACTCTGTTTTGGGCAACCTTGTATGGGATATAAATGGAGCTCTTTCAAACGCAGCATCAGTTTCATCGGCATTGGCGGGCTTGAAACCACAGGCACAGCAGGCTGTATCTGAAGCTAACGCAAAGCCTGAAAAACCAGTGTTCAGACCGTTCAAGCCGTTTACCATCGACTTTGAAAATGGCAAGATGGATATGTTCACAGTACTTGACACAACAAAGAAGAGCGTAAAACTTTCAATTGTGTCTGGCAAAGAGGCAATCAAAGGCAAGTCGCTCAAAGTTGCATGCGACTCTAAAAAAGACGGTGAGTGGATAGATGCTCTGTATTCAGTTCCAAGCAAAGTTAAGATTTACGGCTGGCACGATTATAAAGTAAGCTTTGATGTAAAACTCTTGAAAGCTCCGCCAAAACCAGGTGACACATACATCTATGCTCAAATTATAAATAGCAACAAGTCTGGCTATAAGTCATATGGCTGGATAACATTCAAACTTGACAAAGCAAACACCGTTTATCATGTTGAAGGGACAATTGCAGGAATTCCTGACAACTCAACAACAATGGGCTTGAAGATTGGCATTCACTGGGGTACTGATTTTGTAATAGACAACATCAAGGTTGAAGAGGTAATTCAGTAGACAGGCTTTTTTCCGGTGGGTGCACCGCTGAAAGTAAAAAGATCAAAAGTAGGACGGTGCGGTGTACCCCCGGCTTTAAGAAAAAATAAAAAAAGGGGAGAGTGCCAGAATTATGAGAAAAGGCTTAAAGATTGCATCTTTAATAGTGAGTCTTGTATTTTTACTTGGGCTTTTGCCGACAGGAATTTTTGGTGCTGTTGAGACATCTGTTCAAAGCTATGTTTTCGACTTTGAAGATGGCACCACAATGACTTTCGGTGAGGCTTGGGGAGACTCATTAAAATGTATCAAAAAGGTGTCAGTTTCTACTGATTTGCAGCGACCTGGTAACAAGTATGCGCTCAGGCTTGATGTTGAGTTCAACGAGAACAATGGATGGGACCAGGGTGACCTTGGTGCATGGATAGGTGGTGTTGCCGAAGGGCAGTTTGACTTTACAAACTATAAATCTGTTGAGTTTGAAATGTTTGTTCCATACGACGAGTTTGCAAAAGCAAAAGGTGGCTTTGCTTACAAGGTTGTATTGAATGACGGATGGAAAGAACTTGGAAGTGAGTTTAGCATTACAGTAAATGCTGGCAAAAAGGTGAAGATAAACGGCAAGGACTATATGGTCATTCACAAGGCGTTTGCAATTCCAGATGATTTTAGAACCAAAAAGCGTGCACAGCTTGTGTTCCAGTTTGCAGGTCAAAACTGCAACTACAAAGGACCTATCTACCTTGACAATATAAGAGTAAGACCTGAGGATGCGTCAAACCTCTCAAAAGAAGACTATGGAAGTAGCGAAGAAGAGGAAATTAAGGAAGACTTTTTCACAGGGGTTACACTTGTGTATCCAGTGGAAGGCAAAAACTTTGTGTACAACTTTGAAAAAGACACAATGGGATTTTATAAATACTCAGGTGATGGATTTGCAAAGAAAACAAAATCAATGGAATTTTCGCAAGACTTGAAGACATCAACAAATGCAGGCAGTCTCAAACTCAATGCTAATTTCCAGGGCACTGCGTTTGAAGAAATGAACATTGCTGTAAAGCTCACAGACAAAGAAGGAAAACTTTTTGACCTTGGCAAATACTCAGCACTTGAATATACAATCTACATTCCAAATCCAGACAAAGTTGCTGGAAAAATCATGTCAGCAAGTGCTGTGGACAGTCCATGGAAGATAATCAAAGACTTTACAGCTCTCAATTTCAAAGATAAGACAACATGGAAAGAGATAAACGGAAAGACTTATGCGGTCATAAAGTGCAAGGATAATCTTTACAATGTGAAAGAAAAAGCAGGTGTATTGGTTTTGAGGATTGCAGGGTCTTATGTAAAGTATACAGGACCCATCTACATTGATAATGTAGCATTAATTGCTGGAAAGAAGGTTACACCAAAGGTGGAGAGAATATCACTTCCAAATCCAAAGACATACTATAAGGTTAAGATTGAAGCTGAGAGTGCAAGTGATGGCTGGGCGTACAGCGTTGAGAAAGAAAATGCAAAGTTTTCTGGGAAAGGCTATGTACTTTTGTTTGGGAACAACATGGGCAATACCCTTTATAACATCAAGGTTCCAAAGACAGGACATTACATCTTCACTCTTGCGATCTCAACCCTTGGGCTTGTAAAGGATGGTAGCATTGATATCTGGATAGATGGTGATTTGAAAGGTGGAGCAAGGGTTCCAAACATAAAGGGTAAGTTCCAGGAAGTTGTTGTCAGAAAGAAGATTTATTTAACAGAAGGCGAGCACACAATATCACTGCAAAAATCTGGCGGATACACAATTGCGGTTGACTATTTTGTGATAGAAGAGCTTGTTGCGGCAAATAAATCAAAGCTTTCAGTTTCTTCAAAGTTAGTGACGCCAAATCCACACCCCAATGCCCAAAGGCTCATGAATTATTTGGCAAGCATTTACGGTGAAAAGATTTTATCTGGTCAGCAGAGCAGTGGTGAAGGTAAAGAAGTACAGATGATCTTTGATGTAACAAAAAGATACCCAGCTGTTAGAAGCTTTGATTTCATGGACTACTCACCAAGCAGAATGCAGCGCGGCACAAAAGGTACAGATGTTGATGAGGCAATAAAGTGGTGGAAGAGCGGCGGCATAGTTGCATTTTGCTGGCACTGGAACGCACCAACAGGTCTTATTGACCAGCCGGGCAAAGAGTGGTGGAGAGGTTTTTACACAGAGGCTACAACGTTTGACCTCAAGAAAGCCATGGACAATCCAAATTCTGAGGAGTATAAGCTCATTTTGAGAGATATAGACGCAATTGCACAGCAGCTCAAAAAACTTCAGGCTGAAGGCGTGCCAGTTCTTTTTAGACCGCTTCACGAAGCGTCTGGTGGCTGGTTCTGGTGGGGAGCTAAAGGACCAGAGCCTTATATAAAGCTTTGGAAGCTCATGTTTGACAGGCTTGTAAACTATCACAAGATCAACAACCTAATATGGGTATGGAACGGTCAGGATGCGGCTTGGTATCCGGGAGATCAGTATGTTGATATAATTGCAGAAGATATATATGAGGAAAAAGCTCAGTACTCACCATATACAGAGAGGTTTGTGAAAGCTCTCAAGTACACAAATGCAAACAAGATGATAGCACTTTCTGAGTGCGGAACTATTCCTGACCCGGCTGTGCTAAAACAAGAAGGTGTTTCGTGGCTGTGGTTTTCTGTATGGGCAGGAGGCTATGTCATGACAGGCAGCAAATACAATGATGAATGGAACGACAATCACATGCTGCGAAAGATTTACAACAGCGACTATGTAATAACAAAAGATGAGCTACCTGATATAAAGAGCATTCCACTCAAATAGACGGATATAGGTTTTTAATATTTGAGATCGATTGTCAGCCTGTAAGAGGGAGGAGAAGTTCAAAAAAGACCTCCTCCCCCTTTTTTGTTCCTTGTGAGTAAAAAAATAATCAATTTTTGGTTTTGACATCTCAAACAATGTCAATTAAAATAAAAGTATAATGTTTTGCATATTCAACATAGTATAAATTATATAGAAGGGTAATTTAAATACCCTTTTATTTTTTGTATCAAGGAGGTGTTCTTGTGGCAAAGAACATTTCAAAATCTAAGTCATCTGCCACAGCCACCGTTTTGGACCAAGAGAAAGCAAGGTTTGTTTCAAAAAATACAAATGATAATGAATTCAAACAAAGTTTAAAAGAACCCTCAAAAAAACCTGAAAAACCTCTTGTGCGGGCAGATGCAAAAAAAGAAAAGAAAAAATCAAAAGGTAAAAAAACAACTGATAGAGAGAATAATAGTTATTTACATAGATTTTGGAGAGCTATATCTTCCAAGATAAAACCAGCGATAATTAAGAAAAGTCACGTTTTTAGAAATAAACCAGAAGGCTCTATTTTTTCTTACAAACATTTCAGAAAAAACCATCTAGGAAGTATATTAGATGAGATATTAAAGATAGTTATTGGGCTGAGGTTCATTGGCAATATAAGAAATTCGAAGGAAGGTGTGCTGAAACTAAAAATATCTGTTACTTTGGCATTTATGATTTTTATCATTTTTGCTATAAATAAAATTCCAACTACATACCAAAAAGCTTATGCGGTTTTACTAAATGGAAGCATTGTAGGATATGTAAAGGACAAAACAGAGGCTCAAAAACTTTTCAGCAGCCTGAAAAAAGAAATTTCAAGCAAGCATGGGACAGATGAGTTTGTTTTTCAAAACAGCCCTCAGCTAAAAGAGATTCCGCCCGGTCAGTACAAAAGTACAAGTTTGGATAGTATCAAAAACACCATAATAGAAAAAGGTGTTGTGCTTGTAAAAAGGTATGCACTTTTTGTAAATTCCAAGGCTTATTTGATATTTGAAAATTCTGAGATGCCTAAAAATATCTTAAACAAGTTAAAAGCTATTTACTACAAGGGTGAAGCAAGGTCTGCCAGGTTCCTGGAGAAGGTTGAGATAAAACCAATTTATGTAAAGCCAGACATGAAGGTTGTGACAGAACAGCAGGCACTCAATAAAATAATGTTTGGAAAAGATGAGGTAGTTGAGTATACTATCAAAGAAGGTGATACTCTCTGGGATTTGGCAAGAAAATACAATATTTCTGTTGATGATATTTTTGCTTCAAACCCGGGACTTACAGAAAAGATAATGCCAGGGCAGAAGATAAAACTTACCCAAATGACTCCTCTTGTAAATGTTGTACTTGAAAAAGAAGTAGAGTTTGTAGATACTCTTCCCAAAGAAGTTAAAACTATAAAATCAGATAAATACTATACAACACAAACTATAGTAAAACAAGAAGGGAAAGATGGCAAAGCAAGGATAAGAGCAAAGATAGTTTATTTAAACGGTCTTGAATATGATAGACAGGTAATTTCTCAGGAGATATTAGATAAGCCTGTGGAGAGAATTGTAGTTGTTGGCACTAAAAAACCGCCGAGATATTTTGCAACAGGAAGATTTTCATACCCGACGTGGGGAGTTTTGACATCGCGATTTGGATACAGGGGAAGAGAGTTTCATGAAGGAATAGATATAGCAGTGCCATGGGGTTCGAATGTTTATGCTGCAGATGGTGGTATTGTTGAGTTTGTAGGGTGGCTTGGTGGCTATGGTAAGCTCATTATTATAAATCACCAAAACGGCTACAAAACTTACTATGGTCATCTTAGCAGGTTTTTGGTAAGCCCAGGGCAGAAGGTTGCGAAAGGACAGCTTATTGCAAAAAGTGGTTCAACTGGTAGAAGTACAGGTCCTCATCTTCATTTTGAAGTTAGAAAAAACGGAATTCCACAAAATCCTCTGAGGTATCTCAACTGAGGGATATTCAAAATCAAAAATCAAAAATCAAGAATAAAGGGGCTATCCATTTTTTATCTTTTTGAACAGCCCCTTTTACTTTTCTACCAATCAATCTCAATTTCGTATTCAATTGGGTCTTTCACCCCCGCTTTTTTGAAAGCTTCAATCCGTTCTGTACAAGTTCCACACCTGCCACAGGCTTTTTGCCCACCCTTGTAGCATGACCATGTCAGGCTATAATCTACTCCAAGTTCAAGCCCTCTTTTAAGTATGTCTTCTTTTTTCATATCAACATAAGGTGCTTCAAGTTCAAGACCTATATAGTCAGCAAGATATAATGCCTTTTTCATTGCTTCAACAAACTCTTTTCTGCAATCAGGGTATATGGGATGGTCACCTGCATGCGCACCATAAAAAAGCTTTTTTGCACCAAGTGATATAGCATACGCCGCAGAGATAGAAAGTAAAACCATGTTCCTGTTTGGCACAACTGTCTGTTTCATTGTGCTGTCGGTATAATATCCTTCTGGTACATTCCAGTCAGGCATGGTTAGTGCAGACGGAGCAAGTTCTGCAAAAAATGATATATCTACAATCTTGTGAGGAACTAATAAAAGACTACATGTCTTTTTTGCAAACTCAAGCTCTTTTGAATGTTTTTGCCCGTACAAAAAACTTATTGCAAAAACTTCATAGCCCTGATTTTTAACATCATAAAGAAGAGTTGTTGAATCCATTCCTCCAGATAAAACCACAACTGCTCTCATTTTTTTAAGCTTTTCACTCCTTTACTGCGATGACATCAACTTCAATCAATGCACCTGGAAGAAGCTTTGCCTCAACAGTTGTTCTTGCAGGAAAATTCTGCGTAAAGATTGTGGAGTAAACTTCATTGAACTTTGCAAAATCTTCAAGTGTGGCCAAATATACGTTCACTTTGACAACATCTTCAAAAGAAAACCCGGCTTCTTTTAAAATAGCTTCAATATTCTTAAAAACAAGCTGTGTTTGAGCTTTTATATCCTCACCTTCTATTTTTCCAGACATTGGGTTTACGGCAAGCTGTCCTGAGACAAAAAGGAAATTTCCTGCTTGTACAGCATGTGAATATGGACCTACTGGCTTTGGAGCATCATTTGAAACAATACATTTTTTCATTTTAAAATCACTCTCCTACAAAAAAGTTTATTCAAGCTTGTTGCCACAATAAGGACAGTACAAAAAAGTCTTTGAAACTCTTCTCTGACAGTTTGGACAAAAATCAGACCTTTCATCCTCAAATCCATATGAAGGTTCAAATTTTCTGAAAAGTTCAACATCGGCAAGAGTAATTGGAGTGTCAATTCCATGTTCTAAGTCGTGAGCAAGTTTTTGGTTTGTAATTATATAAATCCTGTTACAACAGCTTGTTTGCAAAAAATACCTAACATTCCACCTGAAAAGTGGAATAAAGAAAAAATGAAAATAGTTATAAACTTTAAGCAAAGTATGGTTTCCTTTTCTTGAACAAAAAGGACAAATTGTCACATCTATTTGCCGTATAGCTTTTGCCTTCTCTTCGATACCAAAAATACCTATAAAAAACATTATTAGTATATTCAGCTCCTCAAAAATTATTATTCTTTTTGTATTTTATCATTTTAAGTTTTGATTTTAAAGATTTGTGATATAATTTTATTGCGGTTTGAAAAGTGCGTATTAAGATTTGTGAGGAGGGTGAATGCAGAGGTGAAGGTAATATTTGTGGGTAAAAATAAAGAACTTGAAGTAAAAGGACCAAAGACTGTTGTAAATCTTGCTAAAGAGCTAAATATAACTTTAGAGGCAAACGTGTTTATCAGGAATGGCGAGATAGTTGCACCTGATGATATTTTAAATGATGAAGACACAATTGAGGTTATCTCAGCTGTTTCAGGTGGTTAGAAAGTTTTGAAAGGAGTTGAAAAAGACTTTGAAGTGTGTCAGATGTAAAGGAAAAGGCATAATTTATCTCAAGCGACACAACGCAGCTTTTTGTCAGGATTGTTTTTTATATTACTACAAAAATCAGGTAAAGAAAAATATAAAAAGGCACAAGATGTTTGACAAAAAGGATAAGATTTTGGTGGTCATCTCCGGTGGAAAGGACAGCATGGCTCTGTGGCACATATTGGCAAGCGAAGAGTACAATGTCACAGGGATGTATATAAACCTTGGAATAGGTGAGTATTCGGATAAATCACAGCAGGTTGTGGAAAGCTTTGCGCAAAAAAATAATCTTGAAGTTATTATAAAAGACATTAAAAAAGAATATGGGCTTGACATTTACAAGCTTTCAAAGCTTTTGAAAAGAAGCACGTGTTCAGTTTGCGGTTCAATAAAAAGGTACCTTTTTAACAAAGTGGCGTACGATGGCGGGTTTTCAGCTGTTGCAACAGGTCACAATCTTGACGATGAAGCTGCAACGCTTTTGGGAAATGTTCTTTCGTGGGAAGAAGGATATCTGGCAAGACAGTCACCTGTGCTTGATTCTACTCATCCAAAGCTTGTAAAAAAAGTAAAACCGCTCTATACTCTCACAGAGCGTGAAAACCTTTTTTATGTTCTTATAAACAAGATAGAATTTTTGCATGATGAATGTCCTCATGCTGTTGGTGCAAGGTCAATTATGTACAAAGAGGTTTTAAACAGGCTTGAAGAGGAAAGTCCGGGAACAAAGCAACGTTTTATAACAAGCTTTCTTGAAAAAGGAAGGAAACATTTTCAGGATGTCTATGAAAAGGTTGAACTAAAAGAGTGCAGCATCTGCGGTCAGGTTACAACAACAGATGTCTGTTCATTTTGCAGGTTTGTAAGACTGTCAAACCAGAATACAGAACACTAAAAGGGTTGCCGAAACTGATGAATTCCAAAGCATATAAAAACTTCTTGGCAACCCTTTGATTTTTCACACCCCTCTGCTATTTTCTGACCAGATTATCTTATGAAGCTGAAGCTGGACCCTTGCATCAAAAAGCCCATTTTCAAGCAAAAACTTTACAATCTCCGCTGGTTCTATTTTACCAAACACTGGACTAAAAAAGATATTACATTTTGGTTTGAATTGTTAGCACGAAAATAGTATTATGATATCAACACTAAAATTAGGTTAACTTTATTTTCATCAATGGTAGTACTTTTTTTTAAGCATGGATATTTTATGATAAAATAAAAATCTACTGAGAGGAGATGTACCTTAAATGAAAACTTTTAGAATAAAAGAATGTAAAGAAAAAAGTCTCTTTATTCTTAATCTTGAGCCTGGCGATTTGCTCTTAGAAAGTATTAAAAAATTTGTTCAAGAGAACTTTATAAAGCATGGATGTGTAATAAGTGGGATAGGCACTTTGAAAAAGTTACGATATCATAGAGTTTTAAATACAAATTATGTACCTGAGAATGAATATCTGACGATTGAGGGGGCTATTGAATTAAGTGCCTTGCAAGGTCTGATAATAAATTATGAGCCGCACCTCCATTTTGTAGCTTCTGATTTAGAAAAAACTTATAGTGGACATTTAGAAGATGGATGTGAAGTGCTATACTTAAGTGAAATTTTATTACTTCCTTTAGAGGATATTAAATTGAAGAGGATTCCTGATAAAAGGAATGTTACTTATATTACTTTAGAGGAATAAAAAATAAATATTACTAGTAAATGGAAATTTAACACTATAAATTAATCAAAAAAGGAGGTATTAAACTCATGTTTAGCCAAAGTGAAAATCAAGAGTTAATTGAGATGTTTAGTCAACTAAGAGTTGCTGATGTCAGAGATGGGTTGGATGCAATATTGTTGCATCACTACTGTAGTCTTCCATCCACAATTAGACCTCTCTTTAGAACTAAGGCAGTTGGAATTGCAAAGACTGTAAGATATATTCCTTATAGAGGTGAAATTCCCAAGTTGAGTCCCGAAGAATATTCAGAATGGTGTGGGTATTATTATCAGAAAATTTGTCCATATCCATGGATGAGCGAGATACAAAAAGGTGATTTTATTGTCATTGATCAAAGTGAGATAGATGCTGGTTTAATGGGTTCAAACAATTCATTAGAAGGTTATGCGAAAGGAGCAGTAGGATATTTAACAAATGGTGGGCCACGAGATACCGATGAACTTATTATTCAAAAAATTCCTTTTTGGTCCAAGTTTGTGTCACAAAAAACTGTAATAGGTAGACTCCAATTTGATGCAATGAATGTTCCTGTTAATATTGAAGGAGTTTTAATAAAACCGGGAGATATTATTGTAGCTGATGGGGATGGTGTTGTAGTAGTGCCACGTGAAAGAGCCGCTGAAGTATATGAATTTGCTAAAAAAGAACTAGATGCTGATAAAGCTTCGAGAAGAAAATTATACGATATGCTTGAATGGGAGTATGATGATACTGTAAAATAACTCATTTAGGAACAAAATAATCAATAGAACTTTATTCCATCTCTTGTTTCCTGAATTTTTATAGGTGTACCCATGTAAGGTTTAAAAAATTTTATAAAATATGTTTTTTTGTAAAATTAAATGCAATGAGGTAAAAAATATTGAAGCCATAGCTTCCTCCTGTGTGTGATATTAGTTGTAAAGACAATACAATACACAGGAGGGTGAAAGCTATGGCCTATAATGATAATACCACAAAAAGAAAGAGATTTAAACATCTAAGCCATGAAGAAAGAGGAGCGATAGAGAAACTATTAAAAGCAGGACATGAAATAAGAGAAATAGCAAAACTATTAAATGGAAATACAAGCACAATTTCAAGAGAAGTAAAACGTGGGACAACACAGCAGAAAAAGAACAGACCTGAGCACATTTGAAAAAGGAAGATTTTAAGCGAATTTAGTTCTGAGGGGTATTATACACATCCATATTTAGCGTACAATAGGTGAACAAATGAGCGTATGAATGAGTTGATAAGAAGATTTATACTTAAAGGGAAAGAAATAAGCAAGATATCGAAAGAAGGGCTAAGAAGGATAAGGGATTGGTAGGAGGATATTTAACTACGAAAGCAGTGGGGAGAAGTTTTTAATGGAGATAAAGGGAATATGTGAAATAGAGATGTTAGAAAAGCTATTAATAGAGGTGTAGAGTGTATTATCTAAAAAGGAGAATATACAACATAAAATGAAAGTTCCAGCTTCCCGCAGGGAAGCTGGAATATATTGGCAACTAATATCATACACAGTTGTTATTATAGTCAAGTTTTTATTTCCAGTTCCTTTTAAAAAAGTGTTGCATTTGATATTGCAATTTAGATTTTTTGATTTTCATTTGAAATAATTCTAAATTTAGCAGGCGAAATTCCAACACGTTTTTTAAATGCGTTAATAAAGTTAGTAGGATAATTATATCCAACGTGTTGGGATATTTCGCTTATTGAGAGAGTAGAATTTATAAGTAAATACTTAGCCTTTTCAATTCTTAAATTGATTATATAATCACTTAGCTTTTGACCGGTCATTTCTTTAAAAAATAGAGAAAGATATTGTGGTGTTACTTTAAACTCATCTGCTATGGAAACTAATGAAAGATTGGGGTCTGAGTAATTTTTATTTATATACTCTATTATTTTTTCAATTGAAACTCTTCTGTTTAAGGAAAGATTATTTTTTTCAACATATTGAGCTAATTGAGCAAACATTTGTTTTATTTTATAAAAGAAGTCTTGAATTGTTTCATTATTAATATGCGAAATTACTGTTTTTTCCAAATAGTTTATTAAATCTTCGGATGGTGTATAATTAATTAATCTACATGCATTTTCGAAAATAACAACCAGTTGTATGCACAAAACTTTCGCTTCTATTGTTGTAATTTCACTTTTTTTGATATTCCTCTCATATATTAATTCAAGAAGATTTTCAACCAGGAACTTATTTCCTTCAAATATTGCATTATAGATCTTATTTTCAATCTCTGGGGGGACGTATACGTTTTTTCTTCGATAATATTGGTTAGGAAGATTTTCAAAGGCATTAACTTTTAGATTACCAGAGATAAATTTGTAATTTAGAGCAGTTTCTGCTTCATAATAACAATCCGAGATAGATTCTATTCCTGTTTTTATTGAACTCAATCCTACAGTTATGTAGAGACAAAAGTTTTGTTCTAAGAAAGATTTTGCATGTTCTAAATTTTTTATAATATCTGTTATATTTAGATTGTTACTTCCTATATTCAAAACTATAGCTAATATATTGGCTGAAAGAATAACGTTAAAACATTTACTATTATCAGTTGACAAAACTTCATCAAAAACATTAAATACTATAACTCTTAAGAGATCATGTTTTAGTGACAATTCTTCTGATATTTTATTGATATTACATATCTCTATTAATATCACACAGAAGGTATCTGAAATAAAATTAATTTGATATTTTTCATATTCTTCTTTATTCAATAATAAAATATTACCTTTTAAAAGATTTTCTATAAAAGAATTTTGAACTATTGGTAACATGCTTGTTAATTGTTGTTTAAGCTTTTCTTCTTCTCTCAGTAATATTTGTGCTATTTCTTTTAGCATAATAGATTCCTTTTTGTTAAAACTGTGGCTGCAATTTTCTGGACATGTTTTTGAATTTGTATGGATGTTGATTTTCTTAAAAAGTATTTTTTTTATTTCGTCAACTGGATGATAGCTTTTTTGGCTCAATATAATTATGAGCGGTACACCAACTAAAGTGGAGATTAAGAAGAAAAGAATAAAATAAACCCTAAAGTAGGATAATGAACTAAAAAAGCTAGAAGAAGGTATAAAAACTATATACTTCCACGCATTTTGATCGATTGTGTAAAAGCATTTCCAGTTTTTTTTCTTATAATTAATTTCTGAAATTACGTTAATATTGTCTTCTTTAAAGTTTAATTTAGAAACAGTTAGAAAAAGTTCTGAATTGGGAGCATAGCTTACTAATATTTCTCCTTTAGGGTTTAATATAAAAATGTTACTTTCTTTATACAGAGAAATATCTTTAAGATATTCTGCTAATTTATCTTTATCTATCAAGATAAAAAGTTTGGCATTAGCGCCATCAAATTGCCAGTTATCTAGGGAATGAAGATACACTATGCAATCCTTCCTATTATTTCCAATATACTTATTAAGATTAAATGTAATTGGAGGAGAAAAATAATTATAATTAGAGCTAGAAAGTAATTTAAGCCATTCTCTTTGATTGATACTAATCGGAGTAACAAAATATCTAAAAAACAATTCAGCAGACTCAAAAAAAGCAGGAGAAATGATGATGTTATCTTTTGGTATATAAACACCTATTTCGGTTATAAACGGATTTGTATAATATAATTTGAGCGTATTACAAAAATCTCGAATTTCAAATATTATTTCATTTTTGTTTGTCAAGGGATCGGAGTTTAAGAATAATGAGAGATAAAAAGGATTTCTATTAATTGATTGTTGAATCAAATCAAGTGGTTTTACGATTTCATCATAAACTCTGAGAGGGAGATGATTTAATAATGATGTTGTATAACGGTTCAAATTTTTTACAGAAATTTTGTAAGTAATAAAGTATGTATACAATCCTATAAGGAAAATAAGAGCGAAAATCGCTAAGTACGATAATACAATTCTTAAATAAATATCTTTCTGGAAGAATTTATTCATAAATTGTGTCCTCCCTTTTGTTTCTATTAATTATAATACTGCTTCTCATCAGGTACTGCAATATTAAAAAGAGAAAAATTAAATATTCATAATTATTACGAAAATTTAATAAGTAAATATTTGGTACGAAGTTGTGGTCTAAATATTGGAGCTTAATTCTTCATTATTGACAGGATGTAGTGGGAAGCAATAAAGTTTAAAATGAAAATAAAAAAAGGAGTGATGGTTCAATGAGAAAAAAGAGATTGGCTTTAAAATGTGTTGTATCTTTGGTGACCGTATGCTTTTTTCTTTTAACAATTTTACCTAATTTAATATCTGTAAACGCAGCTTCGAGTAGCAAACCAACATTAACTTACTGGTGTAATCTAAGTGGTAGAATTGGAGCTCATTACCAAAACTATGCTCAGTTACCTCTGTATCAAATAATAATGAAAAAGTTTAATGTCAATCTTAAATTTATACATCCACCCGTAGGTGGGGAAAGTGAGCAATTTAATCTACTTATAGCGACGAGGCAGTTACCAGATATGATAGAGTACTCATGGGAAGGATATCCTGGAGGAGTTCAAAAAGCTATTGAAGATAAAATAATAATAAGACTCAATCCTTATTTAGACCGATATGCTCCAAATCTAAAAAAATTTTTAGATTCAAGGCCGGATATAAAAAAGATGATGACAACAGACGATGGAACTGTATATAATTTTCCCTTTATCCGTAGCGATAAAACAATTTGTATTTTTTACGGTCCGATGATAAGAAAAGACTGGTTGAAAAAACTTAATCTTCAAACACCAGAAACTATTGATGATTGGTACAAAATGTTAGTAACATTTAAAAATAGGAAAAATGAACTACCAGGCGTAAAAACGCCATTTTATCCATTTAGCATATTAGCGTATGGCTCTAATAATGGAAATCCTCGTCGTACTTTCGATTATTGTGGTTTCTTATGTGGAGCATGGGGATTTAAAACAGATTTTTATGTAGAAAATGGAAAAGTTAAATTTGGAGCTTTACATCCTAATTTTAAAGACTTTGTTGCTTTACTACAGAAGTGGTGGAAAGAAGGATTAATAGATCCTGATATAGTAACAACAAATAACTCAGGGATAGAAGCAAAGGTTTTGAACAATCAAATTGCTTCTTTTCTTGGGCTCATCGGTGGAAACATGGGGACGTTCTTGTCAAACAAGAAAGGTACTGACTTTGATTTAGTAGGTGTTCCATACCCTGTTCTCAAGAAAGGGCAAACGCCAGAGTTTAGCCAAATGGATTTTTTATATAAGAAGTACGGAACGGCAATTACTACAGCATGCAAAAATATTCCTCTGGCAATGAAAATATTGGACTGGGCTTACAGCAAAGAGGGATATATGGCATACAACTTTGGTATACTTAATAAAACATATGTTATTAAAGACGGAAAGCCTTATTATACAGATTTAATTCTCAAAGACCCATTAGGACCTGTTTCTGCAATATCTAAATATACACGATCTCAGGTTGATGGTCCTTTTATTGGGGCAAAAGAATTTGCAGAGCAAACTCGTCTTCCACAACAAGTAGAAGCTGCAGAAAATTACGCAAAATCTAAAAATGATAAATGGCTTCCACCAGTTTCGTTAACGAAAGAGGAAGCACAAAAGTTAAGTAACATCATGAATACAATTGATACCTATTACGATGAAGCATTTTCAAAATTAATTACAGGGAAGTCTAATAACATAGAAGGTCTAGTAAAAACACTAAAGAAAATGCGCATTGAAGAAGCTATAAAAATATACCAAACAGCTTATAACAGGTATATAAAGAGGTAAAATAGATATACCACAGGTTATCCCTAAAAAGGATGACCTGTGGTGTGATAATAATATCTCTTTTTTATTAGTGTAATTTTAGAGGAGGAACAAAGTATGAGTATATTTAAAGGGATAATGACAAATATTTATGACATAGTAAAAGATCTTAAACGCAATAAAAGTCTTTATTTTATGATTTTACCTATTCTTCTTTATTATTTTATATTTCATTATATACCCATGTATGGTTTGCAAATAGCTTTTAAAGATTTTTCACCAGCAAAAGGTATAAGCGGCAGCCCATGGGTAGGCCTGGAAAAATTTAAAGAGTTTTTTGTATATGACAGTTACTATGTTTGGAGAATTATTCGCAATACCATTTTAATAAATGTATATGACATTATTTTTGGTTTTCCTGCTCCAATAATTTTCGCGTTATTGTTAAATGAAATAAAAAATAATTTTTACAAAAGAACTCTTCAAACAATTAGTTATATGCCTCATTTTATATCAACTGTTGTTATAGTAGGCATTATCTTAGATTTCTTTTCGCGAGATGGATTAATAAATTATATTTTGAAATCGTTAGGCATAATTCCAGAACCAATTGCATTCATGACAGAGCCAGGATGGTTCAGACCTCTGTATGTTGGTTCAGGTATATGGCAACACCTTGGGTGGGGTTCAATAATATATTTAGCAGCTATTTCTAATATTGATCCTCAGCTATACGAGGCAGCTATCATAGATGGTGCTGGTAGATTCAAACAGGCTTTATATATTACTTTACCAGGAATCATGCCTACAATTATTATAATGTTCATTTTGAGAGTAGGAAGTATTATGAATGTTGGATTTGAAAAAGTATTCTTGATGTACAATCCTCTTGTTTATGAAACTGCCGATGTTATTTCTACATATGTTTATCGAAAAGGACTTTTAGAAATGGATTATGGATATGGTACAGCCGTAGGTCTTTTCAATTCACTTGTAAACTTTCTGTTTGTTGTTTTAACAAATTATATTAGCAAGAAGTTTACTGAAACTTCATTATGGTAATAGTTAGAATGGAGGCGAAAATATAGATGAAAAAAAGAAGCATAGGTGAAGTATTATTTGATACAATAAATTATATATTTTTGGGTCTTATATGTTTTACTATGTTATATCCAATGGTTTATGTGATATTTGCTTCTCTCAGTGATCCATTAAAACTTATGGCATATAGAGGGCCACTTCTAAAACCAATAGATTTTACAATTAAAGCTTATAAACTTCTTTTGAATTATCCTATGATTTGGATAGGTTATAGAAACACCATTATATATGTTGTACTGGGAACCACTCTTAATATTTTTCTAACAACTATGGGAGGATATGTACTTTCTAGAAAATATTTAAAATTAAAAAATTTAATAATGTTTTTTATTGTTTTTACGATGTATTTTAGTGGAGGAATGATACCCACTTATGTTGTGGTACAGTCTCTGGGTATGATTGATACTATATGGGCTATGATAATACCTGGAGCAATTTCTACTATGAACTTAATTATTATGCGGACAGGTTTTCTATCTGTTCCCGACAGTTTGGAAGAATCTGCAAGAATGGATGGAGCCGGTGATTGGACTATACTTTTTAGAATTATGATACCACTTGCTATGCCGACAATCGCCGTAATGATACTTTTTTATGCGGTAGGACATTGGAATGCTTTTTTTAATGCGATATTATATTTAAGAAGAAGAGAATTGTATCCACTCCAGCTTGTTTTAAGGGAAATTTTGATTATGGGTGATACAACGTATATGGAGACAGGAGTTTCTGATGCAGATGATAGATTAGCTTTAACAAGGCTTATAAAGTATGCTGCTATAGTAGTTTCCACAGTACCAATATTGTGCATTTATCCATTTTTGCAGAAATACTTCGTAAAAGGTGTTATGATTGGGGCTATTAAAGAATAGAAAATTATTATTTTAAACTTAATAGTACAACAGGGAAGAAGGGAAGAATTATGATTAGGTTGTTTACACAACATAAGGTAAGAAAGCAAAAAGAATTAGAGGGACTGTGGGATTTTACAATTTTAAGCGATAATGAGAATATATTTCAAAAAAAATTTACCCATAAAATGTGGGTACCAGGTTGTTGGGAAACACATCCTGAATTTTCTAAGTTCAGAGGAAAAGCTTTGTACAAAACTACAATTGAATGTGATCGCAAGACCAATTTAAGATTTGTTTTCAAGGGTGTAAGTCATACTGCTGAAGTTTTTTTTGATAATTTTAAGATTACACAACATTACAATGCTTATACTCCCTTCGATGCAATAGTAAAAAGTGTAGAAAAAGGTAAACATGAACTTCTTGTAATGGTTGACAATTCGTTTTCAGAAGATTCAGCTCTTCATATTCCTAATGATTATTTTACCTACGGTGGTATAATTCGGCCAATTGTAATGGAGGAAATTAATGATATTTTTATTAAAAGACTAGAATTTTCACCTGCTTTAATTGATGATAATACTTGGACTGCAGAGATATCAGTTTATGTGAGAAACATTTCAGACAAAGCAGCTAATGTAAAAATAGATGGTAACTTAGATAATTGGCATCTTGATTTTGGTGTATGGTGTGTTAGAGAAGAACAGGAACTTAAAATATCAAAAAAGTTTACATTTGATGGTATTAGAGCTTGGAGTTCTGAAAATCCTCAACTTTATTTGTTGAATATACGACTGTGGAAAGATGATAGTAATGAATGTATAGATGATTTAATTGAGCGGGTAGGATTTAGAGAAATAAAAGTAAGTTCAAGTAAAATTTATATCAATGGTAAACCAGTATTCTTCAAAGGATTTAATCGACATGAAGATCATCCTGATTATGGATGTGCAATTCCGTTCCAAATGATGGTGAAAGACATAGAACTCATAAAACAGAGTGGTGCAAATATGATCAGAACAAGCCATTATCCTAACGATGAAAGATTTTTAGATCTTTGTGATGAGTATGGAATTTACGTTTGGGAAGAAAATCATGCGAGAGGATTAACCTTACAGCAGATGCAAAATCCAAATTTTGATATTCAATGTGAAAATTGTAATCGCGAGATGGTTTTGAATCATTATAATCATCCATCGATTGTTATTTGGGGTATTTTGAATGAATGTGCAAGTCATACTCCAGAAGGAAGAGAAAAATATAAAAAACAGATTGAGCAAATTAGAAAAATGGACAAAACGAGACCAATAACATTTGCGAGTTGCATGCATTTTTCTGATTTATGTCTTGATCTCGTTGATATTATATCTATGAATATATATTCAGGATGGTATGAAGACAGGGATGCTAATGAATTTTTTGATAAGTTATATTGTTGGATCCAACAAGCAGGTGGAGCAGGAAAACCAATTATTATTAGCGAATTTGGTGCAGAAGGACTTTATGGGTTTAGGGATCCGTTTGCAAGAGTCAAGTGGTCAGAAGAAAGACAGGCTGACATATTGGAAGACAATCTCAAAGTATATTTAAACAGAGAAGAAATATCTGGAGCCTTAATTTGGCAATTTTGTGATTGCAAGGTAACCGAAGAAGGAAAAGTTTTCTTAGGACGAGCACGAACAAAAAATAATAAAGGTGTATTTGATGAATATCGCCGTCCAAAACTCGCTTATGACATTGTAAAAAAATTTTTTATGTACAAAAATGGTTAAACTAAAGTAAAATTTTGTCCTAACCTGAAAGTTGTTGGGTAAAAGGTATGATTATTGTAAGTAAAAATTCTACATGAGAAATTAAAAATAACCCACTTGTGATATAATAGCGAAAAACAACACAAGCATTCCTGTAATGAACGAAAATGAGTGAAAATGAAAGAAAATGAGATTTGAAAGGAAAAGGTACCTCCTGATAAAATATAAGAAATAATCACAAAAAGGAGGTACCTACCTTTTGAAGTATATACAAAATGAGAAGATATTACAAGTGACAGAGAAAACTTTAGTTGTAGGAATAGACATAGCAAAGAAAAGGCATGTTGGCAGAGCATTTGATTTTAGAGGAGTGGAGCTTGGCAAGAGAATAGAGTTTGAGAATAGAAAAGAAGGTATGGAAAAATTTTTGGATTGGGCAAATAAGATAAGTATTTGTCAAGAGTTGGGGGTATTCTGAATGCCCCTTTTTTAGTTTTATCGAACATACATTTAATAGGGTGTTTAAATAATTTTGGGGTCTGTAAATAATTTTGTGTATTTAAGATAAACCGTCCTTCTTGGTAAGTAATCATTCAGAATTTAATTGCCAACTTTCTATTTTTTAGTATTACCATTTTGATATTTTTATGCGTAAATTTTTAACTTCATGAAGAAAATTTAATACTGGGTTATAATATTCACTTTTTTTATTTGTTTTTTAACTGCTTCTATAGAAGCGTTTAAAAAACACGAATTGACGATTGCCATCTACTTTATATATTATTTCAAACGCTCAGGATACATTATCAAAAGCTGGTTCAATATTATTCCCAGTTTCTGTATCTTTGCGTCCACTTTCTTACAACATTTTTTGTCGCAAGATAAAACATCTTTTCTAATGCTGTATTGTTTGGAAATACTGATTTTGTCTTTGCCACTTTCCTAAACTGTCTGTGAATTCCTTCTATGATGTTTGTGGTATAAATTATCTTTCTTATTTCTCTTGTCTTTAAATCATTCAATCGACCTTGCCAAAATTTTGAACTCTCACTTTCTCTTATCCATATCCCTAAAACATCCTTATATCCCTCAATGTTAATTCCTAAAACAACGTAAGCAGCTTTGTTTACAATCTTGCCTTTATCTTTTATCTTGTAATGAATTGCATCCATAAAGATAAACGGATATATCTTTTCTAACGGTCTGTTTTGCCATTCTCTTATTTCTGGTATTATTTTTTCTGTAATTTTGCTTACCATCTCAGCAGATACTTCAATACCACAGATATCTTTTAATGCTTAATAGTATTATTTTTCCCTCTAAATTAAAAATACACCTTTAATACAATTATTTTCTATATATAACAACTCTGTCATGAAGAACATTTATTGATATTATTATACTCATAATAGGAAATGATTGCTTATACTTTTAACGCCATATTTTTAAAACCTTTTTTCACACTCCTCTGCTATTTTCTGACCAGATTATCTTATGAAGCTGAAGCTGGACCCTTGCATCAAAAAGCCCATTTTCAAGCAAAAACTTTACAATCTCCGCTGGTTCTATTTTACCAAACACTGGACTAAAAAAGATATTACATTTTGGGTTGAATGTCTTTATTATTCTTTCTGCACTTTTTAAATCTTCATGTGTAGCAACAACAAATTTGAGTACATCTTTTTGACCAAGAAAGTTGATGTTGTCGACAATCATCCTGTCTTCCATACCGCTTGATGGGCACTTATAATCCATAGTGATTATAGCATCTCTTGGTACGCACTTTATACTGACAGATCCATTTGTTTCAATATTAACCTCAAATCCTTCGTAAATGAGCCTGTCAATCAATATGTAAATATATGGTTGAATAAGAGGTTCTCCACCTGTGAGAGTAACCCTTTTGATGCCGGTAGAAGCTATAAAGTTCAAAAGAGTGTCAATATCAATTTGCTCATATTTTGGATTTTCGGTTGCATACTTTGTGTCGCACCAAGAGCAGCTAAGATTGCATCCTGCAAACCGAACAAACACGGCAGGATATCCACTTCGAATACCTTCTCCTTCAATGCTAACAAATTTTTCAACCACATTAAATTTAATAAGCTCTTCGTTATTATATAAATTTAGCAACTAATATCATCACCCTTTTTGTTATAATCTGCCATATTTTATATTAAAACTCCAACACAAGGTTTTGAAGTTTTTTAAGAACAAATACTTTATACAATTAATATTATAATCAATAACATTTAAAATTTCGATGCTAACTTGAAAATAAAATAACCTCAAACAGCAAACTAACATAAAGCCTGCTTTGATGGGCTTTTAAAAGGTATAAATTTTTAGGCTTGACATATAACTATTTCGAGAGTAAAATATAATTCGCACTCAAAATATTCGGGTTCGAAATATTCGATACGAAATAAATTTGTATTTGGTGGTGACTATGGAATTAAGAGAAAAAAAGATTAAATTATTAAAACTATTAAAAGAAGTGTCTATTAAGGTTAAAGATGCGCTGAGGTACAGGGATGATAATGTGAAGATACCTGCTTCTCACTGGATGCTTATGAATGTTCTTGATAAGAATGGGGAAATGAAGGTTGGTGATTTAAGTAAATTTTTAGGACTATCGAACAGTACAGTTTCTGGTATAATAGACAAACTTGAGGAGCAGGGTTATCTTGAGAGAAGAAGAAGCACCGAAGACAGAAGAGTTGTATGGGTAAAAACAACTCAAAAGTTCAAAGACAGTTTAAAACAGCATTTTAAAGAAGCTGAAAAACAGTTTGAAGGTGTTTTGAGCAAAGCAACTGAAGAGGAATTGGATAAAATTATCGAAGGGTTTGAAACTCTTAAAAAAGTTTTAGAAAAACAATAAAATTTAAAATTCTAAAAAGAAGGGTGATAGCAAATTGAAGAAAGTACTAAGATATGTAAAACCATATACTCTGCTTGTCTTAGCAGCAGTTTTGTTTGTGTTTATTCAAGCAATGAGTGAACTTACGCTGCCAGATTATATGTCAAAGATAGTAAATGTAGGTATTCAGCAAAGTGGTATAGAAAACGCAGTGCCAGAAGCCATATCAAGTTCAACTATGGAAAAAGTGCTTTTGTTTGTGCCGCAAGACAAAAAAGATGACATTTTAAACATGTATAAGCTTTTAACAAAAAGTTCTGATGACTACAGTAGCTATCTCAAAAAATATCCTCTTTTATCCAAAGAAGATATTTATGTATTAAAGAAAAAGGACAGGGACAGTTTAGACAGAGTTAATGTTCAGATGGGTAAAGCTATTTTAGCTGCTTTTGGTATCGAAAAGATGAAGAAAGAAGCAAAAGGCGGGATTATAAACTTTAATGGCAGACAGATACCAGCAAGTATTGACCTTTTTGCTATTTTGAAACAGTTACCACAGGAACAGATAAATCAAATTCAGCAAGAAATAAACAAAAAGTTTTCATCGCTTGGTGACAGTATGATAGTTCAGGCAGCAGCTGTAGCGATAAAGGATGAATATAAAAAAATTGGAATTGATATAGGTAAGATGCAGAATGCATATATTATAAAAATGGGGCTTTTGATGCTTCTTTTAACTTTGGTTTCAGCAATCTCTACTATTCTGGTTGCTTTCTTTGCTGCAAGAGTGGCAGCTGGTGTTGCAAGAGATTTGAGGAAAGACGTGTTTTCCAAGGTTGAAAGTTTTTCAATTGAAGAGTTTGATAAGTTTTCAACGGCATCACTCATTACAAGAACGACAAACGATATCATGCAGATTCAAATGCTTCTTGTGATTGGAATAAGGATGATATTCTTTGCACCTGTAATGGGATTTGGTGGTGTAATCAAAGCACTATCAAAAAGCGTTTCAATGTCGTGGATAATTGCTCTTGCTGTAATTGTTCTTCTGGGGCTTATCATGATTTTATATGCCATTGCAATGCCAAAGTTTATGATTATGCAAAAGCTAATAGATAAGTTAAACCTTGTAGCAAGAGAGAATCTGTCTGGTATCATGGTTGTACGGGCATTTAATGCACAAAAGTTTGAAGAACAAAGGTTTGATGAGGCAAATAGAGATTTGACCAAAGTAGGTCTTTTTGTAAACAGAGCAATGGCAGTGCTTTTTCCTTCAATGCTGTTTATTATGAATGGCACAACCCTTTTGATTGTATGGGTTGGAGCACATTATATAGAAAATTCAAGTATGCAGGTTGGAGACATGCTTGCATTTATGCAGTATGCTATACAGATAATCTTTTCATTCTTGATGCTTTCAATGCTATTTATACTTGTTCCAAGAGCTGCTGTTTCAGCAGGACGTATTGAAGAGGTACTTTCAACAGAACCTTCAATCAAAAATCCGGAAAAGCCGGAGAAGTTCAGAGAAGATATGAAAGGAATGGTAGAGTTTAAAAACGTGTTCTTCAAATATCCAGGGGCTGAAGAGTATGTTCTTGAAAATATAAACTTCAAAGTTATGCCAGGGCAGACGGTTGGCATAATTGGAAGAACGGGAAGTGGAAAGAGCACTCTTGTAAACCTTATTATGAGATTTTATGATGCAACAGAAGGACAGGTTTTGGTAAACGGTGTTGATGTTAGAAGTGTAAAGGTTGAGGATTTAAGGGAAAGGATAGGATATGTTCCACAAAAGAGCTGGCTTTTTAGTGGTACCATCAAGTCAAACCTCAAGATTGGCAACGATTTTGCAACAGATGAAGATTTGAGACAGGCAGCAGAGATTGCTCAGGCACTTGAGTTTATAGAGGAAAAACCACAAAAGTTTGATACTGAGATTGCACAGGGTGGAACAAACGTCTCGGGAGGACAGAAACAGAGACTTTCAATTGCAAGGGCGCTTGTAAAAAATCCGGATATTTATATATTCGATGAAAGCTTTTCTGCTCTTGACTTTAGAACTGAACTAAAGTTAAGAAGAGCTTTGAAAGAAAAGCTTAAAGATAAGACAGTAATAATAGTATCGCAAAGAATCGCAACCTTGATTCATGCAGACCAGATAATAGTGCTTGAAGATGGTAAGATTGCTGGTATTGGCAAGCATGAAGAACTTTTAAAAACCTGTGAAACTTATCGTGAAATTGCACTTTCACAACTTCCAGAGGAGGAACTTTTGGCATGAGTGAAAGACAGTCTACATCATCTACAATGAATATTCAAAGACCAAGAAGACGTGGACCTGGCGGACCTATGGGACCGGCTTTTGTTGGTGAAAAGCCCAAAGATTTTAAGACTGCTATGAAAAAGCTTATAAGGTATCTATCTTCTTATAAGTTGTCATTAACAGCAGTAATAGTACTTGCAATGCTGTCTGCTGCCTTTTCGATTGCTGGACCTAAGATTCTTAGCAAAGCTATAACAAAGATATTCGAAGGACTTATGAGCAAAGTAAGCGGTACAGGCAGTGGTATTGACTTTGAATATGTTGGGAAAATCATTTTAATTTTGCTGGGTCTTTATATAGTAAGTGCTATTTTTGGCTATCTACAGGGCTGGATTATGTCGGGGATTTCTATGAAGCTCACATACAGGCTCAGAAAAGAGATTTCACAGAAAATTAACAGGCTTCCACTGAAATATTTTGAAAGTACAAATCAGGGTGAGATACTGTCAAGAATCACAAACGATGTTGATACACTCACACAGACGTTAAATCAGAGCCTCACACAGGTAATAACCTCAACAACCTTAGTCATTGGTGCGCTTGTTATGATGCTGAGCATAAATCTTTTGATGACAGTGGTTGCTTTGCTTATAATTCCTCTTTCTTTTTCGGTTGTTATGTTAATTATTAGCAAATCACAGAAGTTTTTCATGCAGCAACAAGAGTATTTAGGGCATGTCAATGGTCAGGTTGAAGAAGCATATGGCGGGCATATTGTAATAAAGGCATTTAATGCTGAAAGAAAGACTATTGAAAAATTTAATATTTACAATGAAAAGCTTTATAACGCTGCATGGAAATCACAGTTTTTGACAGGTGTTATGATGCCGCTCATGAACATCATAGGGAATCTTGGATATGTTGTTGTGACTGTCTTGGGAAGTTACCTGACAATAAAAAGAACAATTGAGGTTGGAGATATTCAAGCCTTTATTCAGTATATAAGATCATTTACACAGCCAATTGCCCAGATTGCTAACATTTCAAACATCTTGCAGCAAACAGCCGCTTGTAGCGAGAGAGTGTTTGAATTCTTAGAAGAAGAGGAAGAGGTGCCAGATACACCAAATCCAGAGATTAATCTTGAAAGCATAAAAGGAGATGTAGAGTTTAGAAACGTCAGGTTTGGTTACAGACCTGACAGAATTGTTATTAAAAATTTCTCGGCAAGAGTGAATGCAGGACAGAAAATTGCTATTGTTGGACCAACTGGTGCTGGTAAGACAACTATTGTTAAGCTTTTGATGAGATATTATGATGTCAACGATGGTGCAATTTTGATAGATGGACATGACATAAGAGAGTTCAATCGTAATGATTTGAGATCCCTTTTTGGTATGGTTTTACAAGATACATGGCTTTACAATGGTACTATAAAAGATAATATACGCTATGGGAAACCAGATGCAACAGATGAAGAGGTTATAAGAGCTGCAAAACTTGCACATGCAGACCATTTTATAAGAACACTGCCTCAGGGTTATGATACTGTATTAAATGAGGAGACCACAAATATTTCTCAAGGTCAAAAACAGCTTTTGACAATTGCACGGGCAATCTTAAAAGATCCGAAGATTTTGATTCTTGACGAAGCAACAAGTTCTGTTGATACTTTGACGGAGATTCAGATTCAAAAAGCAATGGATAATCTTATGAAAGGCAGAACATCATTTATAATAGCGCACAGGCTTTCAACAATAAGAAATGCAGACCTCATTTTGGTCATGGACCATGGCGACATTGTTGAGCAAGGCACACATAAAGAGCTTTTGCGCAAAGGTGGATTTTACGCTCAGCTTTACTATAGCCAGTTTGAAAAGGAAGAAGAGCTTGCAGGATAAAAACGAATTTTCTTCAAAAACTAAAGAGCCCCGGAGCAATAGATTTCCGGGGCCTTTTTTATCTTATCTTGTATTTTTTAAGTTTCTTTTCAAGCTCATCAACAAGTTTTTGAAGTGACTGTGCAGAGTATTTCATCTCATTTATAGAATTTAACTGATTTTCAACAGTTGCTGCAACTTCCTGTGATGCTGCAGCTGTCTCCTCAGATACAGATGATATACTTTCAATTGCTTTGATAACTGCATTTCTTGCATCTTCCATTCTGACAAGAGCATCCTTAACAATATAAGTTTTTTCAACAATTGCATTTATCTCATCAGAAATTTTTGCAAATGACTGTTGAGACTCAATAACAGCATCTTTTTGACCAAACGCAGCAGATTTTATTTCGTCTATTATTTTGATTGTATTTTCGGTTTCGCCAAGTATAACATCAACAATTGAATTGATTTCATCTGCAGCTTTTTTGCTCTGGTCAGCAAGTTTTCTTACCTCATCTGCAACAACTGCAAATCCTCTGCCAGCTTCACCTGCTCTTGCTGCTTCAATTGCAGCGTTGAGTGCTAAAAGGTTTGTCTGCTCAGCAATAGTGTTTATCACTTCAACAAAGTTTGAGATATTTTTAATTCTTTCTATGAATAAAGTAATAGTATTTATAACATTTTCAGCAGTGGTCACAGCAATTTCAGCCTTTTCACGAAGTGCACTCATCTTTTCTATTCCTTCTTTGTTAAGGCTATCTATTTTGTTAGCTTCGTCAATCACAGCATTATAACTTTCAGAAACAGCATTTATCTGTTCAGAAAGGTTATTTACAAGCAGAACACCATGCTGTGCCTCTTCAGCTTGCTGGGAAGCACCTTTTGCGATCTCCTCAATGGTCTTTGCGATCTCTTCAATTGCAGCAGCAGCTTCCTCAGACGTCTTTGTGACCTTTTTAGATGCACCTACAATTGCGTTTGACAGGTCAAAAAAGCTTTCAATCAATGTCTTTATATCCGAAAGAACAATGTTTACGCTTGATGCAACTCTCTGGATATTACCAAATTCTTTTGATGAAATAAGTTTGCTGTAATCTCCGTTTTTGATTTTTTCGAGAACATCTTCAAGTTTTGTAATCATTTTGTTCATCTCATACCTGATCATGAAAGCTGTAAGTGAAAGTGTTAGGATAAATGTGATTGTGGCGACCAAGATAGAGTATAACTTGAATTTTGGTGGCATAGCAATTCCGAGCAAAATGTCAAGTACAATTATAAATGCAACTGCTACATATGTAAGACTTAAAACTCCTTTTTTGACAACACCATTTTGTTGGTTTTTTGGTGGCATTAATTTTTCACTCCTTTTACCCAAAAATTTCTTTAGTTATTTCTATTATAATACAAGATGTGCCCTTTTTGCTAATATTTCTTTTAAAAAATATGTCTAAAAATTATACAAAACTTTTTGTCTAAAGCCACAAAAAGATTTCAATACTACTATAATAAGCAAAATTTTAGGACGGAGAAGAAAGACAAATGTCGAAGTTTGTAATAGAAGGTGCAAATAAGATTTCAGGATGTATAAAGGTTCACAGTTCAAAAAATGCAATACTGCCACTTTTGGCTGCATCCTTGCTGTCAAGTGAACCGATTGAAATTTTAGATCTCCCTTTACTGGAAGACATCAAAGTGCTTTTGCAGATTCTTTCCCACTGCGGGTGCGATGTAAAGATTGAAGGTAACAAACTGCAAATCACTCCTGATATCAAAAACGGGGATATAGATGTAGATGGGGTGAACAAACTCAGAGCCTCAATACTCCTGTTAGGAAGCCTTATCGCCCAGGGGAAAAAAGTTGTAATTGGAATGCCGGGTGGGTGCAATATCGGCACACGCCCAATTGACCTTCATGTAAAAGGGCTTTCCCAGCTTGGTGCAGAGATTAAACTCAATCAGGGTTACATTGAAGCGAAAGTTAAAAAATTAAAAGGTGCAAAAGTGTATCTGGATTTTCCGTCTGTTGGAGCAACAGAAAATATCATGATAGCAGCCGTTTTAGCAGAGGGTGAGACCATAATAGAAAACGCTGCAACAGAGCCAGAGGTTGTATGTCTTGCAAATTTTTTAAACTCAATGGGTGCAAAGGTTATGGGTGCTGGCACTGATACAATCAGAATTTTGGGAGTAAAAAAGCTTTCAGGCTGCTCATTCATTCCAATTCCAGACAGGATTGAAGCGGGAACGTACATGGCAATGGCTGCAATGTGTGGTGGTGAGCTTGAACTTACAAATGTAATTTGTGAGCATATAAGACCTGTTATTGCCAAGTTCAAAGAGAGTGGTGTGAAGATCTATGAAGGGGAAAATACTGTACGCGTTGAGGCACCGGACAGGATTTTAGCAACAGACATAAAAACCCTGCCTTACCCTGGCTTTCCAACGGATATGCAGGCGCCCATGATGAGTATGCTAAGTATAGCAAAAGGTACAAGCGTTGTTATTGAAACAATATTTGAAAACAGATTCCTCCATGTTGGTGAACTTGTCAAGATGGGCGCAAATATAAAAGTTGAGGGGAGAGTAGCAGTAATTGAGGGGGTTAAAAAACTAAAAGGCGCAAAGGTTGAGGCAAAAGATTTGCGAGGTGGTGCTGCACTTGTTTTGGCAGCGCTTGCTGCAGAAGGAGTAACTGAAATTGATGGAGCTTGTCACATCGATAGAGGATATTTTGAATTTGAGAAAAATATAACAAGCCTTGGCGGGAAAATAAAAAGAGTGTGAGAAGGGGGTTTTTCTCTCACACTGCTGAAAAGTTGTGGTATAATTAAGTTAAAAAGCTTGTTTTGATGAAAGAAAATGAATAGAAATAAAATGCCAATTATACTCAGAGCACATCATCTTTTATGTTTTCTGGGCTTTAGAGGAGCAGGGTATAGCAAGGAGTTTGTTGAAAATTTTGAAAGAGTTTATAAAAGCGTTTATCTTGAAAATTTACCTATAAAGATTGTGTCATTTCCAGATGAAATTTGCAGGTGCTGCCCAAACTTAGCTGCTACAGAGTGCAAGTTTGAACAGAAGGTCAAAAAGTATGATGCAAAAGTAGTTGAGCTTTTAAAGTTCTATGGGCTTTCTGATTTAGAAAATGTGCTGCCTTCTGAGGCTTACAGTGCTTTGAAAAAGGTTTTACCACACCAGCTTGAGAGTATCTGCCGAACATGTGAATGGTTTGCCCTTGGTTTTTGCAAAGAAAGCTTTTATAGAAAGGACTTGTGGAAAAATGGATGAAAAGGACATCTGTATATTAAAAAAGCTGTATGAAAATGAGTATATTTCAGGTGAGGAACTTGCCTCTTTACTACATGTTAGCCGGATGGCAATAAACAAGAGAATAAAATCGTTGCGAGCTCTGGGCTACAGGATTGAGTCTGCCAAGAAGAAAGGATATATGCTTGTGGACAAAGATGTGATAAGAATTTGGGAGATAGAAGGGTACATCCAATCTTCAAACCTTTTTAAAGAGTTTATATATCTTAACGAAGTGGACTCAACAAATGCGTATGTAAAACAAAACCAGCAGTATCTTCCAAACGCTACAGTTGTGTATGCTGAGAGGCAGACCCAGGGAAGAGGCAGATTTTCACGCAGGTGGGTGGACCTTGACAAGGGCATAAAAATGTCTATATTATTGAAGCTTCTTTTGCTGGATTTAGAAAAGATTGTCCCGTTTACACTTTTCACCGGGCTTGTGATAAACAGGGTTTTGAGAAAACATGGAGTTGAGAGTTTTATAAAATGGTCAAACGATATATATTTGAACGGCAAAAAAGTTTGTGGTATTTTGTCAGAGCTTTCAGGTGAGGTTGAGGGGTTTGGCAGTATTATAATTGGTATAGGAATCAATGTCAATGCAAAAAGTGTGCCAGAGGAAATAAAAGACATTGCAACAACCTTGAAAGCTGAGACATTACATGATTTTGACAGAACAAGGTTAATAATTGACATTTTAAAAGAATTTGAAAGAGAGCTTTCCAACTTTGAGAAGTATGGGTTTTCGTATTTCAGGGATGAATATAAAAGCTTTTGCATAAATCTTGGAAAAGAGATTTTGGTAAATGGTGAGAGGATGCTTTGCAAAGACATTGGCAAAAATGGGGAGCTTGTATGTGAAAAAGATGGGAAGATAGTAGAGATTTCAAGTGGAGAGGTTACCATAAGATTTTAAAAGGGGATGATAAAACTTGAGGTTGATTTCAAAAGATGCAAATTTAAAAAGGATTTTGTATCAAAAAGGTTTTGATGAAAAAGACATTTTGGAATTTGAAAAAAAAGCAAACTCAATAATCTTAAGATTTGATGATGTGAAAAATCCATCAAGGTTTGTCCAGCTTCTTTCAAACCTCGGTTATTTTACAATCACAAACGGCAATATATGCTTTGCAACAACATCACTTTACAACTTTGAAAAGACAAGATGTGTCCTAGCAGAGGAAGGGATAGAGTGTAGTTTTGATACAGATTTTACCATTTCGCAAAGGTGCTTGTTGGCAAAAGATAAGCAAATAAGTCTTTTGAAGACAAACGTTATGGGGATTATAAACGTTACACCTGACTCGTTTTATGAGGGTTCAAGAGTCCAGGTTGATAAAGTGACTCAGAGAGCACTGCAGATGATTCAAGATGGTGCAGATGTCATTGATATTGGAGGTGAGTCGACAAGACCTTTTTCAGACCCGGTTTGTGAGGAAGAAGAACTAAAAAGGGTAATTCCTGCAATTGAAGCGATAAGAAAAGTGGATAAGAACATTCCAATTTCGATTGATACATACAAGAGCAGGGTGGCTCAAAAAGCGATAGAAGCCGGTGCTGACATTATAAATGATATCAGCGGCGGGACGTTTGACAAAGACATGTTTTACGTGGCAGCACAGTATAATGTTCCTATCATAATTATGCACATCAAAGGCACGCCAAAGGATATGCAGAAAAATCCTTACTATGAAGATGTGATTGAAGAGATTTTACAGTTTTTTGAGGAAAGGATTGAACAGGCGCTAAAAGCTGGTGTAAAACTTGAAAACATCATTTTGGACCCTGGCATTGGCTTTGGGAAAAGACCTGAGGACAATTTGGAAATACTGCGAAGGTGTGAAGAGTTCAAGGTTTTAGGAAGACCAATTTTGATTGGGGCATCCAGAAAATCGGTGATTGGTTATGTGCTTGGTAATCTTGGACCTGAGGAGAGACTGGAAGGTACTGTTGCTGTCTCTGTAATATGTGCTCAGAAGAAGATTGAATTTGTTAGAGTACATGATGTAAAAGAAAACAAAAGAGCTATCTTGATGACACAGGCAATATTTTGCTGAGACAAAACTTTTTTAAAAAAGAGGTGTTATATAGTGACCAAAAAAGCTATTATAGACAGGTTTGAAGGTGACTTTGCTATTATTGAGCTTCAAAACAGGAAGATGGTAAGTGTTCCAAGAGAGATTTTACCTGAGTGTGCAAAAGAGGGCGATGTGATTTTGATTTCAGTAGATGATAAGGAAACTCAGAAGAGAAATGAAAGTATAAGAAATCTTTTTGAAAGTTTGAAGGAAGAGGGTGAATGATAGAATATGGCTGAAAATGTTGTATTTTTAGGACTTGGGAGTAATCTTGGTGATAGAGGTGAGAATATAAAAAAAGCAATTGAGCACCTGAAAGATAAGATAAGAATTGAAAAAGTTTCGAGTATAATTGAGACAGAACCATATGGATTTGTAGATCAGCCAAAGTTTTTAAACTGTGTTTTAAAAGGCACAACGGTACTTTCACCGCTTGAACTTCTTGAGTTTGTGCTTGATATAGAAAATAAAATGGGGAGAAAAAGGCTTTTTAAATGGGGACCGAGAAACATCGATATTGATATTCTTTTTTATGATGACTGTGTCATAGACACAGAAAATCTCAAAATCCCCCATCCAGAACTTCACAAAAGACTATTTGTACTTGAGCCTCTTTGCGAAATTGAAAAGGATTTTGTCCATCCGGTGCTGAAAAAGAGCGTGTATGAGCTTTACACTCAGCTAATTTCTTCAAGAAAGGAATGATAAAAAGTGGGGAATTCACCTTTTCTTTCGATAACTGAGTTTGAAGGCAAAAATGTGGTGGTAACAGGCGCTGCCCAGGGAATTGGTCTTGTCACAGCACTTTCTTTTCTGGAAAATGGGGCGAAAGTGTTTGCTATTGACAAAGACAGAGAAGCGATTGAAGATGCTTCTCAGGACTTTTTTGATAAGTTCAAAGACAGGATAACCTTTTTTGAGTGTGACTTGGCAGACGCAAAAGAGATTGAGCTTGTCTGCCAGAAGATTGGTGATGTTGCTGGCAAAATAGATGTTCTTGTCAACAATGCAGGCATAGGCTCAACAAAGTGGATTGAAGAAAGAAGCGTTGATGAGTGGGATGAAGTTATAAATGTTAACTTGAGAGCGCCATATTTAATGGTAAAATTTCTTCTGCCGTACTTAAAAGAAGGTGCTTCTATTGTAAACATAGCATCGACAAGAGCTTTGATGTCTGAGCCAAACACAGAGCCATATTCAGCGTCAAAAGGCGGTATACTTGCACTTACACACTCTTTAGCAATTTCACTATCTTCCAGAAAAATTAGGGTAAATGCCATAAGTCCGGGGTGGATAGAGACATCAAGGTACAAGAAAAGAAAATACCGCCGAGAACCAGAACTGCGCGAAGTTGACCATCTTCAGCATCCGGCAGGAAGGGTGGGTGTCCCCGAAGACATTGCAAACGCCATCTTGTTTTTGTCATCTGAGAAAAGCTCATTTATAACAGGCACAAATCTAATTGTTGACGGTGGTATGACAGTTAAAATGATTTATGAGGAGTAAAAAATATCAAAAAGAAGGTGTGCCAAAACTGATTGTTGAGGTGCTCTTGCCTTCGAGTGTTTCTGTTGACTATATAAAAAAGATGCAGCTTTACAGCTACTTTGGTGTTTGCGAGTACTGGATTGTAAGTCCGCGTAACAAATCTCTCCGGGTTTTCGTTTTAGATAATGGAGTATATATACAATATGCTACCCTGTCTCAAAAAGGGATTATAAAGTCAGCTGTATTTGAAAACCTGGAATTTGACATAGAGAATGTGTTCAATTTCTAAAAATAAAAAAGAGAGGCTTTAAAATATGTGGGGTGGGTTTTATAAAGTTGAAATAGACTTTTCAAAATTGTTGTGGGCACAGCTTTTGTGGTTTTTGCTCGGGCTTTTCTTTATAGTTGCTGTGATTGTTGTAGCTGTTGCTATCAAGAGAAAAAAAGCTGAGAAGATGAGAAGACTTGAAAACTTGCAGAAGGTGGAAGAATATTTTGAAGCAATTTCAAACAGGATCTTGAACTTAGAGGACAAGGCAAAGTTTTTTAAGTTACTTGATGATGGTCAAAAACTTGAGAGCAAGTTCGAAGAGGTTACCATAAATTTTAAAAATCTTAAAGAGTACTATGAAGGGATAAAAAAAAGCTATTCAGACAGTGAGTTTAAAACCTTTTTGACAATCTACAACATACTCAAAAGTGATTTAGATTTTCTGGAAAAGGTTTTAAAAGATTCTGAAAAGGCACTACAAGAACAGATAGAGTACATTAAAAAGGTAGAAATAGCTGTAGATGGGGTTAAAAATAAGGAGGTTCTAAAGCAAAAGATAAATGATCTGCTTACAAGAAGACTTTCTGATGATGATTTGAAAAGTGCTGTTGAGGGTATAAAAAGAATTGATGAGAAAATAGAATATTTCAAGAGCCTTGGTGATGACAAGAAAAACGAATATATAAATACAATGATCCAGCTTTTAACAAAGAGGTTTGAAGAAAAGTATCCGCTAATTCTCTCAAAATCTTCTTCTAAGGCTTTAGAACTTCAAAAAGAGTTTGATGATTTGCTCTTAAAACTTCAGGTGTCAAGCGACTTTAAAAAAATTGTCCTGGCAGAAGACTTTTTAGGAAAACTTATGCAGATTGAAAATGAAATATCACAGGATTTTCAGAAAAAGATGAGACCTCAAAAAGAACTTGTCGACAGGTTTGAAAAAATTGTATCAATTTACGACAATGTGGGTTTTAGATTTTACAAAATAGACCTTGAGATTGAACGTGTGAAAAGTTTGCTTGAAAGTTGTGATAGCAATGAAGAGTTAGAAAAAGAGATATCTGAGCTTGAAAACACCATTTTTACCTTTTCACGAGAGTTTTCAGAGTGCAGAGGACTTCTTGAAAATTTTAAAAGATTTTTGGAAGAGGCAAAAAATAGGCTAAAGATTAGCCTGTCGTCTAATCTTTTTGATTCATATTATAAAAACTTAAAAGAGCTTTTATATGAATGTAACTTTAACGAGTTCAAAAAACGCTATATAGAATACCAGAATGCTGTCTCAGATGCGCTTTTTAAGTCATCTTCACTTTCAAGTTCAAGCGATACAATTAAAAAGGTCATAAAAGACCTTTTTGATGAGTTTTTTGGATAAAAAATAAAATATTACATTTTTAGGAGGTTTTGCTGCTATGGGGATATTTCAAAAGATTGCCCAGCTTCTCAAGGCAAACATAAATGATCTTATTGAAAAGGCGGCTGACCCTGAAAAGATGCTCAATCAGCTGATTGAAGACATGGAAGACCAGCTGCAAAAAGCAAGGGCTGAGGTTGCAAACGCTCTTGCAGATGAAAAGATTTTACAAAAGAAGGTTGAAGAAAACAAAAAGGCTGCTGAAGAGTGGCAGAAAAAGGCTGAGCTTGCAGTTTCAAAAGGCGAGGATGAGCTTGCAGTAGAGGCGCTCAGGAGAAAGAGAGAGTATGAGAGACTTGCAAATGAGTACCAGAAACAGTATGAAGCGCAGCACGAGGCTGTGGAAAAATTAAAGAGCGGGCTTAATATGCTGGAAGACAAGATTGAAGAGGCAAAGAGAAGAAGGGATTTGCTCATTGCCAAGTCAAAAAGGGCTGACGCTCAGGTTACAATCACACAGACCATGAGCAAACTAACAGACACTTCTGCTTTTGAGTCGTTTGAAAAGTACGCGCAGAAGATTGAACAGAAAGAGGCAAGGGCACAGGCGCATGAAGAGCTTTTAAATGCTTCAAAAACATTGGAAGATAGGTTCAAGGAGCTTGAAAATGGCGATGAGGACATTTTAAATGAGCTAAAAGTACTGAAAGAGAAGATGGGCAAGTAAAAGAAAGATTTTTTACAGGTCAGCAGACTCTTTGAAGTGGGTGCAAAGGTTTTTAAAAACCTTTGCACCCTTTTTTTATTTTTTGTCGTAAAAAATTTTCTGGTCATCTTACTATTTACAACAAAAAATACTCAAGAGGGCAAGTAGAATAAATTGTGCAGGTGATTAGTTTACAAAAGACTTTTGAGAATTTGTACAAAAGGAGATGATGTTGCCTTGGAAAGACTTGAGGTTTTACAGTTTAAAAGAGACCAAGTCAAAACTTCAAGGAACAGCATATCAGACCGATTTTTGGTGTTTGGAACAGAACAATTTTTTGTTCTAATTTTAGCCTTTTTGCTTGGAAGATGCAGCCTGTTTTCAAGAAGCTTCTTTTCATGTGCGTATGTTGCAAGTTTCAAAAAAAGGGATTACATGTACTATTTAGCCTCAATTTTTTCCATCTTCGGGATAATTTCATGCTCAGATAAAAGCTCAATATTAAAATATGTGCTTTCCATTCTTTTGATAACTACAATAAACCATTTTTTTGACCTGAACCTTTATTCAAAGGCACTGTTCTGCGCTTTGAGTGTGGGAAGCAGCGGTAGCATTTCTATTTTTCTGTTTTCTAAAGCACCGATAGAATTTTTGTATCTTGTGCTTGAGATGATTGGGTGTTTTTGGGCTGTAATTATGTTTGAGAGGTTTTTTGCCGCAATTTATTCCAAAAAAGCATATACAGCTGATCAGACGGTGGTTATGGTTGTAGTTCTGGCTTTGAGCTTTTTGGGACTTTCAAGTGGACTCGATTCGCTGTTGAGTATTCAAAATATATTGTTTTTTATTCTTCTTTTTTCGGTATCACTTTTTCACGGAATGATAATGTCTACTGCAATGGGTTTTGTAATTGGGCTTTTAGAAAGCATAAAAGAGTGCAGAAGCATTGAAATGGCATGCGTTTTTGCATTCTCAAGCCTTCTGGCAGGTCTAATGAAAGGGTTTGGCAAGTTTGGAATTGCTTTGGGCGGGTTTTGCGGATATATCATATCAATGTTTTACATATCGTCAAACCCGACACTTAGATTTCGTGAGATTTTGATATCTGCCGTGTTGTTTTGCCTGTTTCCGTTAGAAAAGATTGTAAAATTACAAAGTACTGACGAGAGGGAGGTACAAAGAATGATAAAGGAAAAGATCTTTGGGGTTGCGTCTGTGCTTGAAAATATAGAGCAAAATGCTTGTGGCAAACCAGCAGTTTTAATTTGCAAAGAGGAAGCAAAAAACATTGTTCAAAGTACGTGCCAAAAACTTTGTTTAGATTGCAGCAATTCCAATGTGTGCTGGAACATAGATTATTACAGGATAAATCATAGCTTGAATGAGATAAAGAATATAATATTGAAAAAAGGCAGGGTTGAAGAAGAGGATTTAAAAGAATTCAAGTTTTTGTGTGTAAGATGGAAAGAGTTTATAATAGTTATAAATGGATTTTTGGAATCTTTGAAATATTCAAAGCTTGTTCAAAAGGCATCAAGCCCCAAGGAAAATGTATTCAAGACACATATAGAAATTTTAAAGGACATTGTGATGGATGCGGCAAAGATGGCTGAAAATGAGATGAAGAAAGATAGGGGCACATCAAAAGAGATTGAGCTTGAACTTGTGCGGTTTGGCTATGAGGTTGAGAAGGTAGACTATGTTGTATACGATCACTATTTCCAAATAGATATAGATCTCAAAGATGGGTTTAAAGCTCCGCGAAAAATGGAGATAGAAGAGATTGTGAAAGGAGTTGTAGGCTGTGACATAGAAATTATATCAGAGGTGCCAAAAATATCAGGGGGATATACAATTTCCATTATCAAAAAGCCAAACGTGCAGATAGATTATTCTATATATTCAAAGAGTAAAGAAAACATAAACGGTGACAGGGTGTGCTTTTTGCAGCTCAAAAACGGAAAATTTTTAGCCTGCATATCAGACGGTATGGGCACCGGAAAGACAGCTTCGGAAAACAGCTTTATTGTGATAGATGCTCTTAAAAAATTCTCGTCACTTGGATTTGACAGAAAAGTTGCCATAAAGTTTATAAACTCGCTTCTTAGCATAAGAAACGGTGAACAATTTGCATCTGTTGACGTTGTGTGCATAGATAGGTTTACTATTGCGTCCGAGTTTTTAAAAGCCGGGGCAATGCCAACGTTCATAAAAAGGGGGGATGAAGTTTTAACTGTAGAGTCACACTCTCTTCCGGTTGGGATAGAAGCGGAAACCCAGTTTGATTTTTCAACTTGTAAGCTTCAGAAAGGTGACATGATATTTATGTTCTCTGACGGACTTTTTGAGTTGTTGGGCGAGGATGGCGACAGGATTTTGAAAGAATTTATTGCCAAAAACCAGTTTGTTTCAACTCAGAGCGCTTCAAAACAGATTTTTGAATGGGCTACTTCTAATTCGTTTTTAATTAAAGACGATGTAACCATAATTGTACTTAAAATTGGAGGTGCACTTGAAAAAAGAAGTGAAGAAAAGAAATTTTGAGACATTTTGGCTTGACACAACCTTGATGCTGCTTGCCACCTTGGTGTTTTTGATTGCAAATGTTGTTGCCAGACCTTCAAAAGATGATTTCAAGAACGTGCCATCTGCATTCACTTTGCCACAGAACAAAAATCAAAAAGATGATATTTATATAAATCTTCTAAGGAAAAATAAGAACAGGATTGAAAGGATTTCGCTTGAAGAATATGTTATAGGCGTTGTAGCAGCAGAGATGCCTGCCGAGTTTAACTTGGAGGCTTTAAAAGCCCAGGCAGTTGCTTCAAGAACATATGCTGCGCGAAAGATTGTAGGTAAAGCTTTGCACAAAGGATATAAAGAAAAAAAGGTCTATCTTTGCGACGATTTTTCCCACTGCCAGGCATACATTGACAGGGATGAGATGAAGAGAAGGTGGGTAAAAACTTTGAAAGGTACTATAAGAAGATACGCATGGCTGTGGAAGAAACAAAAGGACAAGTGCTGGTTTACGAAGGTCAGATTATAGATAGCCTGTTTCATGCCGCATCTGGCGGTAAAACTGAGGATGCTAAAGAAGTGTTTGGAGAGGCCATCCCATACTTAAAAAGTGTTGTGAGCCGTGGCGAGGAAAGCTGTCCTAAGTTCTCAGGTGAGTTTTATTTTACCTGTGATGAGTTTGTAAAAAGATTAAAATCCTATTTTCCCGGGCTGAGAATAGACAGCTCAAATATATCTTCCCAGATTAAGGTAGTTGAAAGAACAAAAGCTGGACGGGTGAAATCTGTAAAAGTAGGGAATACCGTTTTGAGCGGAAACCAATTCAGAAGCATCTTTGGGCTTTATTCAACAGAATTTTGGATTTACCCTGACAAAAGGGGAGTGAGAATCCACACAAGAGGGTATGGGCATGGGCTTGGGATGAGCCAGTGGGGAGCAAACTATCTTGCACGGCAGGGGAAAAATTACAAGCAGATTCTTCTTTATTACTATCAAAATGTCAAGATTTGTAGGTTAAAATATAGGTAGTGAAAAAAATATAGGGTAATTTGAGAAAGGAGAAATTTAAAATTGAACTGTTATTTGGTGGAAAATAATATTGAAAAGCTAAAAAAGTACATTGAAAAAGTAGGGCCTGACATGTACGCAAAGGAGTATCTTCTTAGAAAAATGGTGTATCTTCACATATATATAGAAAACCTGACACCCACACAGGCAAACATAATAAAACAGACAATGCTTTCCATTGGCTCAGACGCTGTTGTCAACAAGGGCTCTATAGACCACTCAGTCCAAAAGAGTGACTGTTTGGTATTTGGAAATGTTCTTCAGCTTAAAATGCTGTGTGAAAAACTAAAAAAACAGCCTTTTAAACTGAAAGAACTTGCAGAGAAAATACAAAAGATTGTGGAGGGGTTTGAACGTGATTATCTATGTTCCGGTAGACCTGAACAAGAAAAAGATGATACTTGAAAATGGGATGAATATTGAAAAAGACTATAACAAGAAAATCGGGCTTTGGGGCGTGTATGTCAAGTGCATATCGGGATTTTTAACACCTAAACATATAGCAGCAGACTGTATTGCGGTAAATGTGGATACCCAAAGAGCATACATTGCAAACCATGATCTTTGGATTGCTTACAAGCTTTCAAAAAATGAGGTTTTTAATAAGATGTACATTGCGTCTATTGTGAATATAAAAAAGTATAGGTTTGGGGAGTACAGAGTGCCAGAGGTTTTGATTGTATCACATGTCAAGAAAGAGGATATAGTGGATGTAAAAGAGACAACAAGCCTTTGCGATAAAATACTTTATCAAAATGACCATATATATATAGACTGCCTTGTGGAAAAGATCTCTCAAAACACAAATGTGGCAAAACACTTGATTGTGGACTATTTTACAAAACTTAGTCTCAAAGATGGCGATATAACCACAGAAGTTGTGGAAAAAGGCAACAGCAAACTATATGTTTTTATTCACAAAAATGAGTATGCGTGGACTGTTGAGATTTGACAATAGTACCCCTTGAGATTTTAGGGAAACTTTACAAAGTTGTTTGTCGGGTAGTATACAAAAAGGAACATTTATTATACAATTTCTATATAAAAATTGTTTTGGCTTTTCTTTTTTGAGAACTCAAGGGGGATTTTTATGAAGTTCAAATTGATAACTATTTTACTGGCAATTCTTTTTATGCTTGTGTCATGCACGCCTCAGAAGCCAAAAACGAGAGAATATTCCCAGTCAGGAAGGTGGTGGTTTTAGATTGTAAAGGAAAGGCTTTTGTCCTTGACTGTGACAGTTTTCTATTATCATCAGAGGGAAAGT